>Ga0247738_10000002_pt1 | contig 458835 bp, 367 predicted proteins | sample UWRJL013104B2_FD_180936 | JGI IMG/M metagenome (GOLD analysis project Ga0247738, IMG submission 180936) | Plant litter microbial communities from Arlington Agricultural Research Station in Wisconsin, United States - UWRJ-L013-104B-2 | ecosystem: Environmental > Terrestrial > Plant litter >...
TCAACCTTCATTTAAATGGAATCCTCTACGCATCGGTCGCACCACTTGCGCGCTTGCAGCCATTGCAGCAACAAGCCGAAACCATGCTTGGAAAGTTACTGAATGAGCTGGATTACGTGGGCGTTATGGCCATGGAATGTTTCAGAGTGGGCAACCAGTTAATGATTAACGAGCTTGCCCCACGTGTTCATAACAGCGGGCATTGGACCCAAGCGGGTGCAAGCATCAGCCAGTTTGAATATCACCTGCGCGCCATCGCCGATTTACCTACGCCCAAGGCACAAGTGATCGGCCACAATGTAATGATCAATTTGATTGGCACTGAGCGCAATGTGAAATGGTTTAATCTTCCCGTTGCCCAGGTTTATTGGTACGGCAAAGATGTATTGCCTGGCCGCAAAGTTGGCCACATTAATCTAGTTAGCAAGGATGTGCAGGACCTGCGTGCTACCTTACAACAACTCACTTACCTCTTGCCCGAGCAATATTACAAAGAGGCGATCTCCTGGAGCCTGAAAGCGCTGGAAGATGTAGCATAGATTGCAATAGACTAGGCTGAACTAAAGCCGGGCCGACTACAAATCGGCCGTCTAGATTTGGAGTCGCTATGTATACATTGCACATCGCTAATAAAAACTACTCATCATGGTCATTGCGCCCCTGGCTCGTATTGGCCGCACTGGATATCCCCTTCACCGAGATTATTCATCCCTTCCCCGAAAATGGTGCTTGGGATTTGTATCGTGCTTTCTCTCCCAGCGGGAAAGTGCCTTGTCTTCAGGACGGCCACACGGTGGTCTGGGATTCGCTCGCTATAGTTGAATATCTTGCAGAAAACCACGTACAGGTTTGGCCTAGCAACAAAATTGCGAGAGCCTGGGCGCGCTGCGCTGCAGCAGAGATGCATTCCGGTTTTCAAGCGCTGCGCAATGATTGTGGGATGAGTTGCGGCATAAGAATTCAATTGGATTCAATATCTCCCGCGCTGCAAAAAGATATCGACCGTGTCGACGAGCTTTGGAATGAAGGATTGCAAAAGTTTGGTGGACCATTTCTGGCTGGTGAGAAATTCAGTGCTGTTGATGCATTCTTTGCTCCCGTCGTTTTTCGTGCACAAACTTATCAGCTTCCGCTGAGCCAAATCGCGAAAACTTATATGGAAACCGTGTTAAACCTACCCGCAATGCAAGCCTGGTATGAGGCTGCTTTGGCTGAAACATGGCGCGAACCTGGCCATGAAAAAGAAACTGTGGATGCAGGAAAACTTATTGCAGATTTAAGAGCCTGATTTCCTGAAAATCCTTTCACCTATTGAATTGTAAGATTTAGCCTCAACATATAGGGCTAAGAGATAGTATTTCCGATTATCAATACTACTCAATTAAATAACGCCACTGGAGCTGCTGCTGTGTCTTATGAAGTGACCATAAAACCTGTGGGAAACTATTTACACGTATTTGCAATGGGTGAGTCCTCTGTTGAAAATGCGAGCACTCTTTGGAAACAAATTTCAGCTGCGGCCAAAGAGCATAATTGCTTTAATATTTTGGGCGAGCAGAAAATCTCTAACTCTATGTCGGTGACCGAAGCTTGGAGTCACCATAAAATATTTGCTGAAGAGGGAATCACAGGTAAGTACCTTATAGCGTGGGTTGATCCCAACCCGAAAACTTACGAACAAACCAAGTTTGTTCGCACTGTGCTTGCAAATCGAGATATGGCTTACGGTAAATTATTTTCAGATATTGAAAAGGCTCGATCTTGGCTACTCAAAAAGATCGATGAAAAAGAAAAAAGATCTTCATAAATCTAAGCATAGATTTTTGGCCCTTCAGGCCCTCGATTGAACGTTATTTTTTACCGAAATACTCATTGTATAGACGCGACATACTACAAAATCCAAACTTCCACACGCCTGTTAATATTCTTACCTTCGTCTGTATCGCTCGCTGCCAAAGGTGCAACATCGCCAAAACCTTTCACCACTAAAGGGTAAATTCCTCGCTGAATCAATTGTTGCTCAACGACTCTGGCACGGCGCTCAGATAACTCACTGCTCTTGCCAGATTCCCCTTCGTTATCCGAGAATCCAAATAGCTGAACACGCTTGGGGGCATTGACTTCAACATAGCGTGCAACACGATCCAAATCATTAAGAGCTTTGGTGTCCAGTTCATCGCTTCCATTCTTAAAACGAAAGTTAATAGACAATCGCTCAGACCGCGCCGTCAAGCTACGCATTTCTGCAGGATAAAATTCATTATCAAAAGGTTTTCCAAGTTTAATATTTTGCGAAACAAAACCAACGTCCTCTACAATAGACTGACCGCGATCTGAAATAACAAAGCGTACAAATTCCTGGGCTTCAATATTGGGATTAATTTGCGGTGTATAGAAAAATAGACGACGTGAGAGTGGGTAGTCTTCAGTGCCTACTGTAAAGTGTGTTGGCATTATTGCTTTGTTATTATCAGACGGTGAAACAGCTATTAATTTCGCGTGCCGCACATAAGGTAGACCAATAAAACCTATAGCTCCCGCTTCACGCGCAACAGCGTCCGACAATTCTGTACTGGATTCTATGCGAGTTGCGGAATCAGTCAATTTTGCTTTATGGGATTCCAACACCATCGCTTTAAAAGAATCCCAGGTTCCGGATTTTTCGTCACGCGCGTAAATTTTTATAGGGATATCCTTACCGCCCAATTGAGACCAATTGGTAGTTTCACCCGAGAAAATACGCACCAGTTGCTCAATGGATAAACTGGAAATAGTATTTCCCGGGGCAACTATAATTGCCAAGCCATCCAAACCGAGCACATGTTCATTTCCCGACGCAGATAAGTCACCTGCTTTTGCTAACAATTCCTCACGCTCTTTGTCTTTTATACGGCGCGACGACATGCCCATATCCGTTTCGTTTTTAAGTAGATCTATAAATGCCGTGCCCGAACCATGGGCCTGCAATTCAATGTATTCAATTCGACCATTAATTTCGCCGGAAATTATTTTCTCGTTAGGTGAACTCTGGCTAACGTCGGAATGTACATTATTTGCACCTTGACTCATCAGATAAGCCTCTATCAAACGCGGTGCAAGTTTTTCACCAATAGTATTTGATCCGTGCAAACGAAAGAGCGGTTTGTTACTTTTTACCAGTGTTTCTGATTGCGGGCCTTTGTATTTTAAACGCGATTCGACACTGACATTTTGTACTGCTTTGAGAACAAATACTTCACCTGCCTGCATAGGCAGAAATGAACGCAATAAATATCCGCTCATAAAAACAATAAGGGCGAAAGCTGCCGCAGTTAAAAAGTGAATCCTAAAGCTACCTGCTTTCTTACGCGACTTCTGAACCTCATCATCTTTAGTAACTTGTAGAATTGCCGCTTCCATATTGCGAATTTCTGATACCAGAGATCCGAGTTCTTCATCCCCTGTAGCGAGTGCTTTTTCCAGAAGATCAGAACGATAAGCCTCATCTTTAAGAACCATACTCAACGGTATATGGATTTTTAAATGAGTTTCGCACAGTCGTTTTAAATTCCAGACTTTATCTACCAGCGCTACGTTGTAATGCATGTGTTTTTGGGATTTTGGAGACATAATTTTCTCTATCGCAATCAGCAAAAAATGGCTGGCGCACTATAGGTAGAAAAAATGACAGTTCAATTACAAGCTATTAAGGCAAGCATAGTTTTTGAAGGATGTAATAAGTTTGATTTAACGAATGTGATTAATAGATGATAAGTCCCGCATCCTTGCGGGGATTCGCTCATCTACAATACTGATAGAGGTTACTGCCCAACTATTAATACATAATAAGATTACAGCTTTATTACCAGATCTATTGTGGTTTCAATTTTTTAATTTTATTTTTCATTTGTTCTACCTTATTGCCGCGCCCCAATTTTTCATTAATATCAGCAGCTAATTGGTAGAAACGAACATCATCTTTCTCGCGTGCAATAGCCCGCTGCACATATTGTAATGCTGCTTCATAATCGCCATGCTCATAAGCCGAGATTGCTACGCTGTATTGAAAAAACGGATTGGAGTCGCGGTAGCGTTGTGCGAGGCGATAATATTTTTGCGCTTTCTCCTTATCACCGGTCTGGCCATAAAGATAAGCAAGATTATTTCTTACAGTCAGATCTTCAGGGTTCAATTCCAGTGCATGCATGTAGGCAACTTCCGCTTCACGCCACAATTTTTTTCGACCGTAGAGCGCGCCCAAATTGCTCCACACATAAGACTGCTGATCATTTAATTGGATCGACTTACGCAAACTTAAAAAACTAGCGGTTAAATCTTGTTGCTCCAAATACTCCATTGCCCTGTTGCTGTGAAATTGTGCTTCGGCTTCAACATCACTAATTTCATGTTGGTTGTAATTGGATTTATAGCGATCCATTTCCAGATCAATAACGACTTCATCTCGTTTTACCATAGACACGTTTGGCATCATTATCGGAACCTTGACGTTCACATGACGTAAAAAAACCATATCCTTTTTCTTCCGTAAATCCCAGGTCGGTGGAATTTGCACCTCGTTAACATAGGCTTTGATGCCCACAGAGCGGGCCAAGGCAACATAGAGCAAGGTGAAACTCAAACAATTTGCGCGCCGCTGCTGAAAGGTGACTATGGGCACCTCCGTCACATAGGCGCTATAGACTATGCCGTGGCCGCCAGAGCGGGAGGATAGGAGCGCGATATGCAGATCCTTGACCTTATCAAAGTAGCTTTCGCTGCGACTAATAGCTTGTCTAGCAAAAACCTCCATCTCCGGCGTCACCGCAAACAAATCGACAGAGGGTAATTCGTCATCCTTAACTTCACGACCTACTATGGCCGTGCCGGAAAGGATATCGGCAACACCCAGCGAATAAGGCCTAGCCTCTTTTGGTTTGGCCACCACACAACTGGTAAGAGCCAGAAGACATAGCCCCAAAGAGATTATTTGTTGGAGTCGTGCACCTATCATTATTTTCCCGCTTTTATGCCCAACGGAATGCTGCCTCGCAAACGCTTTTATCCTCCAGTTTGCCAACATCACAACCTTCTGGGTGTAGGTTTGAATAGAAGATGACTTACTGCTTAAACAATAGCTGATGTGCACTAGAGATGATCATATTTTTGCGAATCTTTCGGTATTTCAGGAAACTTCTTCAATTCTATCGCTACCGAAACAGCGACGCTGACAAAAATGAACCCTCCCGAAGATTCAAGCGCATATATCTTAATGTATTGAATTGAAAGACTAAAAATTAAAAACCCGGATAGAAAGTTGGAAAAGCATGAGGGCTGCAGACACAAATGCCTCAAGAAAATGCATCATTTTTTTAGTTGGCAACGCAAGAGAACAAAATTGCCCATTCGTTTGAAACCAAAAATGCCATTTTACGTCGACGCTTGAATCATTAATGTGCAGCCGCGAATTTTCAGTATTTTTCGCGAACCAAAAATGCACAAAAGAAAAATTTAAAGTGCTTGGCACAGAGTTTGAATAAGCCATCTTGAAATAAAAGTTTTAGTCATGAAATCAAAGCAAAAATTTAAGCATACGATTAAACACGTTTGTGAAAGTCATTATCAGGAGCAAGGTCATGGGTGTCAGGTTTACTAAAAACTCCAAACAATATTTTTCAAAAAAATTAACTCTACTTAGCAAATTACTAAGAGTTACCACTGGTGCAGTCACGACTTTTGCATTCGCCAGTATCGTGTTAGTCAATCCTGCTAACGCCGCAACAGGTAAGCCCGAAAAAGAAAATTTAAAATTTGGTTTCATTAAATTAACTGACATGGCTCCCCTCGCTATTGCATTGGAAAATGGCTATTTCGAAGATGAAGGTTTGAACGTAGAACTCGAAGCGCAAGCAAACTGGAAAGTTGTTCTCGATCGCGTTATCACTGGGCAATTAGATGGTTCGCATATGCTGATGGGACAACCTGTTGGTGCCGCAGCAGGTTTCGGTACCGGAGGTGAATTAGTTTATGCCTATGCGCTTACGCAAAATACTTATGCTTGTACTGTGGGTAATGATGTTTGGAACATGATTAAAAAAACGGTGCCCAAAGGGGCCGATGGAAAACCACTTCATCCGATCTCAGCAGAAGTATTAAAACCGGTAATTCAAACTTATAAAAATCAAGGCAAGCCTTTCAATATGGGTATGGTATTTCCTGTATCAACTCATAACATGGGGCTGCGTTATTGGTTAGCAGCTGGCGGTATTAACCCTGGCTTTTATGCTCCGCAAAAAGGCGATACCAGTGGACAAATTGGTTCAGAGGCAATGTTGTCCGTGGTTCCTCCACCGCAAATGCCCGCAACACTTGAAGCAGGCACTATCAACGGTTATTGCGTAGGTGAGCCATGGAATCAGCAAGCCGTATTCCGCGGAATTGGTGTGCCCATTCTTACAGTACACAATCAAATTGCCGATAAAATTTTTGGTGTTACCAAAGTCTGGGCAGAAAAAAATCCGAACACACACATCCATGTTGTCAAAGCACTAATTCGCGCAGGTAAATGGCTGGATGAAAAAGATAACGCCAACCGCCCGGCAGCGGCAAAAATTATTTCCAACCCGAACTATGTCGGGGCAGATTATAAAGTTATCGCCAACTCCATGACCGGCGTATTCGAATATGAGCGCGGCGATGTTCGTAAAGAGCCTGACTTTAACGTGTTCTTCCGCTACAACGCATCCTACCCCTTCTATTCAGATGCGGTTTGGTATCTCACACAGATGCGTCGCTGGGGGCAAATACCTGAAGCTAAACCAGACAATTGGTATACAGATCTTGCTAAAAAAATTGCGATGCCAGAAGTCTACCAACAAGCCGCTAAGGATTTAATTGCGGAAGGAAAAATGACCGCCGCCGACTTCCAGGATTTTAGCAAAGCTGACGGTTACCGTTCACCCGAAGCAACAGAATGGATTGACGGTATTAAATTCAATGGACACAAACCTAATGACTATTTAAAGCAATTTAAAATTGGTTTGAAAGGTGACGAAAAACTTTAATTCAAAACATCTTTACCACTGTCAAACATCTTCCGAAAATTGTAACCGCAAGATGTTTGGCAAACGAGCCTGAACAAGCTGGAGGCAACGATATGAGTGAAACCAATAGCGTTTTAACCGTTCCGATTAAAGCCGCATCAAAATTTCCGGAACAAATTACCAATAAAATTTCGCCTGCGAAAATTCGCAGCATAGTTTTGGGAACTCTTCTTCCTGCGGTCGGTTTGACTTTTTTCTTGATCCTCTGGCAGCTCGGCGCGCAAAATATTAAAACGTCACTCGGAACATTCCCAGGGCCAAAAGAAGTCGTAACGCAATGGAGTAATCTGGTTGCAGAACAGAAGGAAGAATATGCACGCGAAGCAGCCTTTAATGAGCGTCAGGAAAAACGCAACGCCGAAGCATTAAAAGCTGACCCAAATGCAGAGATAAAAAAGCGTGAGTACAACGGACGCCCTACTTTTTTTGACAAAATTGCTACCAGTTTAATAACTGTGTTGAGTGGCTTCTTTTTAGCGACACTTATAGCAGTACCGGCGGGCATAGTAATTGGCCTAAGCCAACCTTTGTACCTCGCGTTTAATCCGGTCATCCAAATTTTTAAACCTGTGTCGCCACTTGCGTGGTTGCCACTTATTACACTGGTGGTGAGCTCAGTCTATGCGAGTGAAGACCCGATGTTTTCAAAGTCTTTCATTATTTCCATGCTGACAGTAACACTCTGCTCTATGTGGCCAACCATGATTAACACCGCGGTAGGTGTTGCTGGAGTGAGCAAAGACCTTGTGAATGTAAGCCGGGTGTTGCGCCTGGGTTGGTTTACTCACGTGCGAAAAATTGTATTGCCCTCTGCGATTCCCATGATGTTTACCGGCTTACGTTTATCACTCGGTATTGCATGGATGGTATTAATTGCCGCGGAAATGCTTGCGCAAAACCCTGGTCTTGGAAAATTTGTATGGGACGAATTTCAAAATGGTTCATCTGATTCCTTAGGTCGTATTTGCGTTGCGGTATTAACTATCGGCTTCATAGGTTTCGGACTTGATCGCACGTTACAGGCGATTCAAAGTTTCGTAAATTGGGATAAATCCGCAGTCGTTAGATAATTGCGGTTAACAAGTTGAGACAACATTTTATTGCAACAGCAACAAGCAGGAAAATACATCATGAACGAATCACATTTAGAGATATCGAAAGTCGGAATAGATTTTCCAACCCAGAAAGGCCCTTTCTGTGCACTGCAAGATGTCAGCTTAAAAATTAGTAAAGGTGAATTTGTTTCCCTGATTGGCCACTCAGGCTGCGGCAAATCAACTGTGTTGAATATAGTTGCAGGCCTCTACCAGGCGACCACGGGCGGCGTTATGTTGAACGGCCGCGAAGTTAACGAACCAGGCCCTGAACGTGCGGTTGTTTTTCAAAACCATTCTTTGCTGCCATGGCTAACTGCTTACCAAAATGTTGAGCTCGGTGTGAAACGTGTTTTTAAAGGCACTAAAACCAAAGCGCAGATGCGCGAGTGGATTGAACACAACCTCGAATTGGTGCATATGACCCATGCGATGCATAAACGCCCCGATGAAATTTCCGGTGGCATGAAGCAACGTGTCGGTATAGCGCGAGCGCTAGCGATGGAGCCACAAGTTCTGTTGATGGATGAACCCTTCGGTGCTTTGGATGCGCTTACACGTGCACATTTGCAAGATTCATTAATGGAAATTCAAAGTCAATTAGGCAACACAGTCATTATGATCACGCACGATGTAGATGAAGCAGTGCTACTCTCAGATCGTATTGTGATGATGACTAACGGCCCAGCGGCCACTGTCGGTGAAATTCTTGATGTGAAACTTGCGCGACCACGCAACCGCCTGGAACTCGCGGATGATCCTGAATACAACGGCTACAGAACAGCGGTATTACGTTTCCTTTATGAGAAACAAAAAAAAATTGAACCAATCTCCGCAAAGCGAGCAGAAAAATCTGCAGAGAAAAACAGTAAGCAAGTTGCTTGATTTGAACAAGCAAGGGCTTCTTTACTGGAAGCCTTTGTTCATCAAAGAAGCTGCAAGCAAAAATAAATTATTTATTAATTTTTTTCTGCATCCGACTTCATTATAAATAGAAGCAATATCTGCGGCTTGAGGATGAAAAGTGAAATAGACGGCGAGTATTATTTAATGGACCGTTCAACCTTAAAAAAAACGTAGATGGAAGAATTTCTTCCGATAGTTTTTTCCGCCCTATGAGACTCCATTATACCCAGTTTTTTCATGGCCATCTGAGATCGTATATTACTGGCATCAACATGAAACCATACGGTATTTACGAGCGAAAAAGCATAATCAAGCATTAGGTTTTTAAGCTCGCGATTAATGTCTCCACCCCAGGCACTCCGCACAAGAAATGTAAAACCAATGGCTACTTCAGACTTATTTTCATCGTACTCATAGTATCTGGAACTGCCGATCAAGTTTCCCGAAACTTTATCAACAATAACCAGCGCGCCTTTTGACTCAATGGCATCCTTAAACCAAAGACAAAATTCTTGTTTTTGATAACGCAGCCGGCTGGGGTGCCCGGCCCATATCAGCGGGTCTGACGCCGCTGAATATAAGGCTTCAAAATGTTCGGGCGCCAAGGGCATTAAGAAAATGGATTGGCCACTTAAACGCGGCTGCAAAAAACTATCTGGCATCACCAGTTCCTGTCTGAAATTATTGCGCTAGTCATGAATGTTTATTTTTCGCATTATATAAAGAATTCTTCATTCGTGGTTTTTCCTGAGCTGATTTTTTTGTCATCTTCCACAGTAAAAAGTTTTTAACAAAACAAAATAACTTTAATGCTAGCGCAACGCATATGCACTTGCTTGCGACAGCGTGAATATATGGGATGGTAGATTTCAACAATTTGAGATCAAGCTAGCGGAAAATATTTATGCATCAACGAGCACGAATCTGGACATTATGAACTAGCGCGGTCAAAGTCTAATCCCAAATTAATTCTTCTGGTTTTTCCGACAAGACTGTTAATTCCTTATTGTCCACGAGTTCTTTTAGGTTACCAATTATTCGTTTATGCAACATGGCGTCCTGGGTACTAAGGTTAGTAGCAAGCCCAACACTGCGGTTACGGCCAGACTTCTTGGCTACATAAAGCGCGTGATCTGCAACGTCTATTACTTGCTCCCAGGTTAACTCCATCAAGTGATCGCGCAGGAATGGGAAGCATGCAAAACCGATTGAACAGGTTTTGTGTAGGACCGTGTCATCCGCCAATTTGAATTCATGTTGCTCTACGGCTTTACGAATGCGTTCGGCCATTAAAGGCGCTTCATCACGATCTGCAAACCGGCTGACAATAATAAACTCCTCACCGCCCCACCGTATTACGCAATCTGATTCCCGGCAAATTTGTTTAAGCACTTCCGAGATTTGTACCAATAAGCTGTCGCCTGCGCTATGGCCATGAACATCATTGACTGATTTGAAAAAGTCCACATCCAGGATAAAAAAAGTAAGATCCAGCGATACCTTTTTTGCAGGCCGATTAGAGAGTTTATTGTCATATTCACGCTGCACCTTAGCGATATCCATTGGCATCAATTTTTGCAAATAACGGCGATTACTTAACCCGGTAAGAGGATCAGACAAACTAATATCTTCAAGCTGTTCATAAGCATGTTCAAGTTCTTTATTTTTATTTTCTAACTCTGCTGTACGCTCGGCAACTTTCATTTCTAACTTACGATTGGTCTTGCGTTCATCCAGCACTTTTTTTCGTTGTGAATAAACAAAAAGTAACACCGCGCACAAACCTAACAATCCATAAACGCAATAGGCCCACCAGGTTTTCCACGGCGGCGGTAATATAATTAATCTAATACTTTGACCTTGGGTGTTCCAAATGCCATCGTTATTGCTGGCCTTTACCCTGAAGTGATATTCACCGGCAGGAAGGTTGGTATATAAAGCTGATCTTTGATTGCCAACCTCGCGCCAATCATCATCAAATCCTTCAAGCTTGTAAGCAAACTGATTTTTATCCGGGTCGCGATAATTAAGCGCAGCAAAGGTAAAACTAATCATGGATTTGGTGTAGTCCAGCGTAACGTCTTTCGTTTGATTGATAACTTTGGTCAAAATTTTATCGTCACCATTAACAGCGACTTTCTGAGTGAAGATTCTGAAATCTGTAATCGCTACCGCCGGAGCTTCGGTGTTAGTTAAAATTTGCGTTGGGCTAATAATATATAGCCCAGTCCTGCTCCCAAAAATCATTTCACCCCGCTGCGAAACAAGACCCGCGCCTGTCGCAATGCCTCCAATCAGCTCACCGTTATGTCGCGTATAATTTTTTACTACACGTGTATCAGGATTAAACATGACGATGCCGTTGTTGGTGCCTATCCACAAATTATCGTCCGCATCGCTAATAATGGCGCGTATGCCCTGATCTAAAAATCCATCTTTAGTGCCATACATTGAAAACTTGTCTGTTTCCGGGTGATACAGGTGGAGCCCACCATCGGTGCCAAACCACAAGCGGCCTCTTTGATCCTCCCAAATTGTTAACACTGAACCGTTAACCAAGCCGTTATCGCCCTGATTGGGCGCGTAACGCTTGAAAGTGCCTTTGTCGCGATCCATTAAATTTAGACCGTACGCTGTACCAACCCAGAAGCGACCTTTTGAATCCTCAAAGGTTGTCCATACCAAGGGACATGATACTGAATTAGGATCATCTTTATCATGGGGAAAAAAAGTGTAGCGTCCGGTTTTTTTATCAAATTTGGTGAGACCATTGGAGTGCGTCGCTATCCACAAATCTTTTCGTTTGTCTTCGTACACGCTCCAAATCATTTGATCATTTAATTTAGTGCTATTTTTTTCGCCGCGCTGCGTTAGGGTTGGGTCAGCCGGCAATGCTTCAAAAATATCTTTTTGTGCGTTATAAAATAAAATGCCATGCCCCCAGGAACTGAAGCGGGCCTCACCATCTGAATCTATAACGCCATTAATAAACGATGTTGTTGGCGCGCGTGCTTGCAGGTCGGCTGACACGGAATAATGACTAAAGGTGTTATCTTTTCTAAAAAAGCGAGTTACACCACCTGCACCTATCCATAAATTTCCTTCCTTGTCTTCTTCAACGGCTTCCACGTTGCTGCTTAGTAGGCCTGAACTCAAATCAAAGCTTTTGCGATAAACACTGATTGCATTAGTTGAGCGGTCATAGAAGTTAACACCGGAGGGGTAAGTGCCAATCCACATGTCGCCGACCTTGTCACTGAAAATACTCCGGATGGTATTGCTGATTAAATCGCCCTGGTTGCTTTCATGATGGGAAAAGCGAATGAAGTTATTATTCTGCTCATCAAAAAGGCTAATACCTCCACCATCGCTACCCGTCCAAACCCAACCGCGTTTATCTACATATATTTGTCGCGTAATGTTATCTGCAACACTTGTGAGGTCTGCAGGATCGTGTTGATAGTGTTTGAAGGAATCTGCAGCAGGGTCGTATTTATACAATCCTTTGTCAGTCCCCAACCATAAATTGCCGCCATGGTCCTGCGCCATGACTTTAATACGATTATGCGGTTGGGATTGCGGATTAGCTGGATCAGGCAGGATTAACTTCGTCTCCTTGGTACTCCAATCGAGCTTCACCAAACCTTCATCCAAAGCCAACCATATTGTCCCGTGATCCACCAATATGTCATTAACGTTATTGCCTGGTAAACCATTTGGATTGGTCGGGTCATGACTGATCTGGGTTATCACCATAGTTTTGGGATTGAGACTAAGCATGCCAGCGCTCGACCCAACAAGAATGTCACCGTCAGGGCTTTCCGCTAGAGCGTACATGACCTCCCATAATTTCGTTACTCCAGTGTTGTCTCTTTGCGGAATGAAAATCTCGCGATCAAGGTCGTATTTGTAGAGACCCGAGCGCGTCGCGGCCCACAGATGTTTACGACTGTCCTCAAATAACTCCAGCACCTGGGTAAGTGGCGCTGTTTTTGTAGGATCTTGTGGGTCAGCGGCAGGGACGCTGAAAAATTCGTAGCCGTCGTAACGCAGTAATGCGTTGCGTCCACCTAACCACATGAAGCCTTGGTGGTCTTGAAGAATTGCCTCGACCTCGCCTAGCGCTATGTCTACATTTTGTAAAAGATTGCGGAAGATAATCCGCTTAGGGTAGGTTTCAGCGCCAGTACCTGAGTCAAGCGCCGCAGTTTCACCGTCAGCAAAAGTAGGAGCGCTTAAGAACACATAGGCAGACAAAAACACGATAAAAAATCGCCAGCGAATAGCCTTAAAAGCTGAGAATTCGCAGCTAAAACCGTTCGGATACACACATGTTTTCATCATATGAACTAAGTTCAGTCGAGACCGATGATCGAATAATTGGCGAGAAGCCATCCCTAGAAACGTAATCTAGCTGTTTTTTTTGGGTTATTTAAATAACTACTTATTAACCTCAAGTTTATTATTTATAGCACCGATCAGAAAATTAGCACGAATCGAGCAGATTTAACCCGGCCTGAATATGGCTGACCGAGACCAGTTCTCACATCCGTAGAATGAACGATCGAGACGGCAGGTAGACGCGATAAATACACCCGGCGTTCGGTGCCGAACCATTCTCTAGATAATGATTTGATAAGTTACAGACGGACAAATATTAATCAAATTCGAGGTGAGGCTATGAGCTGGATAACTGATAACGCCAATGGGGTCGCTATAGGTCTGTTTATATTTTTTTGTGTCTTCGTAGTTGCGTTCTTCTTAAGAAATCACAGCGCTAAGACTGACGAAATGGGAACACAGGAAAAACATTCTGACGAGAGTAATATTGGGATTAAAAATTCCAGAAAATAATTTTTTCTACCAATCAACTGTTATTTCTAACTGATGAACACACACGGCGAGTGCATTAGCAGTCATTAAAGGCTGCTAATGCACGAAGAAAAATTAATTAATGCATTTGGGTGAAGTTTACCGGTACCCACTCAAATCCTTTCTTATCTTTTTGCAAATGACCAAGGCCCGGGAATTGAATATGCGCTGCCCCAATTAACACCCCGTCTCGTGCCGCTTCATTAAATACGCGCTCACGTGTAGCAGCCGCTTCCTTCTGATGAGTATCAAATTGAATGGTCACTTCAGGATGCGCAAATTGCACGCCACCTACATGAATTAAATCGCCAATAAATTTTAATCGCTGTTCTTTACTTTCCACTTCGTAAACTGTGTGGCCAACCGTGTGTCCGTAACTGGAAAAACCTCTCACACCCGGCATAAATTCTGTATTTCCAGTGAAAGGTAAAAGTCTTTTTGCTGCAATGTAAGGATTCAATGACGCCATAGCCCCCTGGAACATACCTTTTTGATCTTCAGGCGCCTTATCCATATTGTCTTTGCTCAACCAGTACTCAACATCATGCTGATCTGCATGGATAACTGCATTTGGAAAAACCAATTCGCCATTCGCCACCAGTCCGCCTATGTGGTCCGGGTGTAAGTGTGTGATAAATATATCGTCAATTTGCGAAGGCTCGTAACCAGACGCTTTCAAGTTTGCAACAAGCTTGCCTAAGGTAGGCCCAAATAAACTGCCCGCGCCGGAATCAATTAATATAAGTTTCGTGCCTGTATTAACAACAAAAGCATTTACGGAAGTTTCAAGCGGAGTCATTAAGAAAACTTTTGACAACGCATGATTGGTTGCAGCAACAGGCTGGGCTAATAATTTTTCAACTTGCAGTTCCACTGTGCCATCGCTAATAGGTGTAATTTCAAATGCACCCAGCATGACGCGGAAGTAACCTGGAGCAGGTGTTTTTGCCATAGGTGCCGCCGCCATTGCAGCTCCGCTTGCAAGCAAGGCTACAGCGGTCATTGATGAAAGAGATGCCGCCATTAGTAATTTTTTTACATTGAACATAAGTTTTTCCTTAGGTAGTTGCCATTCGGTGGAAAATTGTATTTCGTTGCGTTAATCAGCACAATGAGCAAAATCGCAAACCTCCTGGCGATTCCACAAATACACGAAATTATTCTATGTTTGACGCCACTGGCCCGCATATCGCTCTTGCTAAGACAAAAAAATTCCCTGAAGTTGCAAAACTCATCGCAATGGCTGTGCAATACATTGCCAAAAAAAAATTTGATGTGACAGCAGCAAAAGTGACTTTTCCATAGGTGCCTTCATTTTTCAAGAGGAATAGAACGTGAGCGATTCACTACAGGATTTATTTAACACCTTGCCACAAGTTGGCCGGATTATATGGATTGGAATTCGCCCCGAACGTAAATCACCCATGATTAAACTTGATAGTGTTGAAGCTATCGCAAGTAAAGGATTAACGGGTGATCGCTACGCCAGTAAAAATGGCAAACGACAAGTAACCTTAATTCAAGGAGAACATCTACTGGCAATTGCCTCACTACTCGGCAGACAACATGTTGAACCGGAACTTTTGCGGCGCAATCTAGTGGTAACAGGAATTAATTTACTGGCATTGAAAGATAAACAATTTCACGTTGGTTCTGCACTTTTGGAATATACCGGCCTCTGTCATCCCTGCTCCGCTATGGAAGCAATCTTCGGCGCCGGCGGCTACAACGCGGTACGCGGCCACGGTGGAATCACCGCGCGCATTCTTGAGAGCGGTGAAATAAAAGTTGGTGATGATGTTAAGATTGTGACGTTATAAAAAATAAGACAGTGTAATCTTGCCCAGAAAATTATCGACGATTTATTAAATCCTTAAAAAAATAGCGACAGCGCCTTCATAAGTAAGCTTGATACCGGCAATCAACAGGAACCCGTAACTAACCCAATAAAATACTTGATCAGAAACGCGATTATGCAAGTAGACTCCCAACTGCACACCTAGCGGTGCAAGAGGCAATAGTATCAACGATGTTAAAAATGATTCGGTATTTATTTGCCCAAGATAAGCGTATGGGACCAATTTAATAAAATTGATAATAGAAAAAAATAAAATAGTAGTGCCAACTAGAGTTGTTTTAGGTAAATGTTGTGGCAACAAATAAATAGCAACCGGCGGGCCTCCAGCATGCGCAATGTAACTAACATAACCTGCAATAGCACCCCAGAATGTACCTCGCACCGGGCTTGCTTTTTGTTGCTGAATGGATTCAAGAAAGTGTTTACCCCACAGATAATGACATACGAAATAAATCGATAAAATACCGACAATCAAACGCACCATATCTGCATTAGTCATCTTGAACGTAAGTGCACCTGCGATAGTTCCGAGAATCGCGCCCGGCATTAAAATTTTTAAATTTAACTTGTCCCACGTGCCGCGAAAACTCCACAGGCTCACCGCATCCATACCGCACAAAATAGGCAATAAAATCGCAGCCGCTAAACGCGGATCAATCAATAGCGAAAGAAAAGGTACCGCCAGCGTGCCCAATCCACCACCGAAGCCGCCTTTGGACATACCGACCAATATCACCACGGGGACTGCAAGAAAATAAAATGACAGATCTGTAATCACGCAAAAAACTCTGGGTAAAATGAACCTGGAAAGAAATCAATTCAGTCGAAATTAAGCGTTACAAATTAAATAAATGGCTTTTATCCAAAATGTTTATCCGCTACGAAAGCATTATGTAAACGCTCTTGCCCGAATGTAGACATAGGCCCGTGGCCAGGAATAAATTGCACATCATCACCTAGTGGCCACAACTTTGTGCGAATTGAATTTACCAGGTCATCATAATTGCCACGCGGGAAATCTGAGCGGCCAATAGAACCTTTAAATAAAACATCGCCAACAAGTGCAAGTTTGGTTTCAGGATGAAAAAAAATAATGTGCCCCGGTGTGTGTCCAGGGCAATGACGAATGTGTAGACGAATATTACCGAAACCTACTTCATCACCATCATTAAAAAAACGGTTGGGTGCAAAATCCTTTGGCGTCGAAAAGCCCATCATCCGAGCTTGTTCTGGCAACATGCTTATCCAAAACATATCTTCCTTGTGAGGGCCTTCGATGGGAATTGGCGCGGTATTTTCAGACGATTGGCTCGCGCGCACCAGAGCTTCTGTGCCGCCTACATGATCCAGATGACCATGAGTAAGTAAAATTTTTACCAACGTGAGTTTACGCTCAATGAGCGCGCTTAAAATTCGCTCAATATTTCCACCGGGGTCAACCGCCGCTGCGTGCATAGTCTCATCGCACCACAACAAGGTACAATTTTGTTGATAATGCGTTACTGGAATTATTTGATATTGAAGCATGATCACCCGCGCATGACTAATTTATAGAAGAGCAATGGAACATAGTTTTTGCTAAGATGCCCCATTCTACACCGCACCCTAAAACAATTTAAAAAAGGCCCTGCCGCTATGAACGATAAGTTATTTATCAAGTTGCAACATTGGGTTCCACAACACGCACTCTCCCGGTTCGTGGGCAATATTGCAAATAGCCGTAATCCCTTCATTAAAAATACGTTTATCAAATGGTTTGTTAAACGCTACAACGTGGATATGTCCATTGCAAAAGAAGAAAACCCTACCGCCTACGCTAGTTTTAATGATTTCTTCACTCGCGAATTAAAGCCCGGTGCTCGGCCCATGTGCGGAGAACCTAACGTCGTTGTCTGCCCTGCAGATGGTGCAATTAGCCAGCTTGGCAAAATTATTAATGGTCGTATCTTCCAGGCAAAAGGACAAGATTTTTCTGCAACAGAATTACTCGGCGGCGACGCTGCCCTTGCAGGAGAATTTGCTGAGGGCGATTTTGCGACCATCTATTTATCACCCAAAGATTATCACCGTGTGCATATGCCCTTCGGTGGAAAGCTGCGCGCAATGATTTCTATTCCCGGCGAGTTATTTTCGGTTAATACAGTCACCGCTGAAAATGTGCCGCGCCTATTTTCGCGCAATGAACGCGTCGCCGCTATTTTTGACACTGATATTGGCCCTATGGCCGTCGTGCTCGTAGGCGCGATGATTGTGGCAGGTATTGAAACCGTGTGGGATGGTCAAATCGCACCAATGGGAAGCGGCGAACCGGAAACGTCACTCTATCCTTACCAAAATATCACTTTAGAAAGGGGTGCTGAAATGGGCCGTTTCAAGCTTGGCTCTACAGCAATCATTTTGTTCGCCAAAGATAAAGTTGTGTGGGAAACCCAATTTACTTCAGGGGCAACAACGCGCCTCGGTGTGAAGCTAGCGCAAAAAAAATAATCTGTTTTTACCACATTTAAAACTCAAAATAAAAAAGGCTTCTAACGAAGCCTTTTTTATTTTCTCATTTCTATTTTTTTGATATTGCCTGTTAACTTTCCTTAACAGCTTTTTTACGCATTCTTATATTGATCATTTCCACTGCAAGCGAGAACGCCATGGCGAAATAAATGTAGCCTTTAGGCACATGTACGTTGAAGCCTTCCATAATTAGCGTTATACCGACAATAACCAAAAACGAAAGAGCCAGCACTTTTACAGTTGGATGCTTGTCAACAAATTCGCCAATAGATTTAGCAGCAAACATCATAACGCCTACAGCAATGACAATAGCAATTGCCATGATTGAAACCTGGCTCACTAAACCAACGGCGGTAATAACTGAATCGAGAGAAAAAACAATATCTAAAATAGCGATCTGGATGAGCACCATGAAAAAATTGGAACTTCCTTTTTTAAGGTCCATTTCCTCTTCCCCGGCGCCTTCCACACTTTGGTGAATTTCGATCGTTGCTTTGTAAAGCAGAAATAGACCACCACCAATCAGAATTATATCTCGCCCCGAAATGTCGTAACCAAACGGACTCATAAATGGATGGGTAAGACTCATCACCCAGGTTAAGGAAAATAACAGCCCAAGGCGCGTTAACATCGCAAGCGCCAAACCTAATGTTCGACCTATGGCACGCTGCTTTTCAGGTAAACGTGCAACTAGAATTGATAGAAAAATAATGTTGTCGATACCCAACACAATTTCCAGGGCGGTTAAGGTCGCCAATGCAACCCAGGCTTCCGGGCTTGTAATCCACTCAAACATCGTAAATATCTCAATCAATGAATCTAATTAGCAAACGCAAAAATTATAAAATAAATCTGCCCATGCTCACGAAATGCCGCTGTATTTTACTTGATAGCTTCAAGGGCGCCAATTGTAACGTGTTCAATGCCTACTTGGGTAACCACTTTTAAGGAAGCACGGCAAACGGTGCCTTATCTTATTCTACGAGTTACAGACAACGAAAAACGCGTAAAAAAAGCGGATATAAACACTTAATTAACTCATCTAATGTTTTTCGCTTCCCAGTTGGCTATTGCTAACAAACGCAACATAACGGCCGTCTGGTGACCAGGACGGTACGTTGATGGTCCCTTGGCCGCCATATACATACGCAAGAACTTTAGCTTCCCCACCTGCAATAGGTAGGATGCGCAAATACACTTGCTGATAGTAAGGGTGCAGGTGAGATTCTATGCTGGGCAAATAGGATAAAAATAAAATATTTTTCCCATCTGGCGATATATGAGGAAACCAATCATTAAAATTATCGTGTGTAACTTGTACGGGATTTTTTCCATCTGCATCCATGCGCCACAAATGCATGGCACCATTACGATTGGAATTGAAATAAATATATTTTCCATCAGGAGTATATTCAGATCCGTCATCCATACTTTCATTGTTGGTCAGCTGTAACTCTTCGCCGCTGCCATCACTGTTACCGCGATATATTTCAAATTGATTATTGCGCTTAGAGGTGTAGAGAATGTAACGTCCGTCTGGTGACCATCCATGCAAATAGGAAGGTGTTTTAAATGTCAGACGCTGGGGCGCGCCACCATTGATGGGCAATTTATACACTGACCAATTGTCCTGAATATCTTTATCCATGTGAGTAATACCAAGGGTTTTACCCTTGTAAGATATTATGTGGTCATTGTTATTTTTAACTTCAAAACCGGTATTAAATAAGGAGATTTTTTTTGTCGGCAAATATAATTTATAAACACGACCTGACGAATTATAAATTATTGTATCGCCGTCTGAAGTCCAGTTAGGCGCTTCAATTCCAGCTGCGGTCTCATAAATGACTTTACGCTCGCCAGTGACTATATCGAGAATTTCCAAACGGCTACCAAGAAAATGGTGGTAAGGAATGAAATTTTTCCATGCTGGTATTACCCATCGCAAATTTACTAATTCAAGCGCACTTTTATCGTTTGGAAGAAAATCCCGATAGATTCCAACCTCCAGATTTTGAATTTTACTCAAGCTGTAGCGCGAAATAATTTTTAACGGTTTTCCAAAATTGGTAGCGGAAAATATTAACTCATTCCCTTTTTGTTCAACCTGAAAGACATCCGGATTTTTTACAGCTGATTCCCTGTTGAGAAAAGATTTTTTTTCTCCTTGCAGCTCTACGACTAAATTTGAACTTGAATCGAGCATTGTTTTGAACGATTCACTGGGTTGCGTTGTACTAATTTGTAAACCAAAATTGAACGATTGGTCTGACGCTTTTCTACTTTTAAGTTGTACAGTTAAAATAAAATCGCCGTAGAACTGTCGAAATGCAAATCCATTGGTGACGGTAGGATGTTGTTGCGATGGTGCAGTTTTCCACAGGTGAATGGTCTGGTTAGGATCAATCGATAACTCGCCCTGTTCTCCTTTGATACCATTGAAGATAGTTGTATTACTTTGTTGGGACTCAAAAGAACTCGCGAATACCGGCAAGGAGAGCGAAAAAGTTAAGATGCACTGAAAAATGAAATAATAACGGCGAATCATGGGGTATTCCTAATAAACTACACGCCAAATGCTTATTGCAGTCTGCTACTCATTAGCAGCCAAAAACGAGCTTATTTTAATAACTTTACACTGAAATATAACTTTAAACGCAACTGAAAAATGCTGTATAAAAAAGCCGCCATCAGTGAAACTGACAGCGGCTTATTGTCTAAAAAAACAACTTAACTTTTTAAGCGACTTAGCAAAGCCATAAGCCCGGTTTTTTCTGTTTTCATTAAATATTGATCGCGGATGCCGGATATATCGACATCATAACTACCGGGTTCAAGATCGCGTGCGATTTCAATTTTCTCAATTTCGTAACGCGTTTTTTTGCCCGAATCCAGAAGCGCTTGCTTACGTTTGTCGTCTTCAGAGAGATCCAATAAAAGTGTTTCGGAAAGCTGCTGCTTTAGTGAGTCCAATACTACAATTACTTTTGGTTTTAGACGACGCTCAAAGTTTTGTTCTACCACAACAGCAACTTCGCCCGTGCTCAACTCAACTAATGTGCCGGTTGGGTAGAGTCCTATAGCGCGAATAAATTCGACAACCAGCTCTTCCTGGAATTGAATATTGCGTAACTCATAGAGCTTCGCCACTGCCTTGGAAGGTGCTATCGGATGACGAGAACCACGAGGGTTGGTGACATGATCATAGAAGGTCACTATGCCAGCAATTTTTCCCAATAACGGAATTTTATCGCCAACCAAATGTTGTGGAAAACCACTGCCATTCAAACGTTCGCAATGAGTTTTTACAACGCTAATCACTCGCGGTTCAACGCCGTGAGTTTTGCGTAGGATTTCACAACCAAGCTCTACGAAGGCTTCATAAATATGTTCTTCTTCAGGGCTGCGATCAATTTTTACCAGCAGCTCCTGGTTTAACATGACCTTGCCAACATCTTTCAGAAGTACGCCCAAGGCAAGAACATCGAGATCACGTTTTGGCAGGCCTATATGGCGACCAAATAATATCGCCCACACAGAAGAACGAACGGCGTGGCTATAGGTGTATTCATCTTTTTCCTGTACGCGCGACAACCAAGTGAAAGCATCGGGATTGCGCAGCACGCTATCCACCATTTCGCTCGCAACTTTTTTGGTTTCACCCAGGGAAATATTTTCGAGCTGCTTGTTTTCCAGCATTTCGATGACTTCAACAACCGCACCATACACTTTTTGATGAAGTTGTTTCGCCTTCTTAACTTCTTTTTGAAGCGGTTGAACTTCGCGATAAAGATTACGCTGAATTTTAAGTGGCGCTATGGGTTCACTTAAGACGGCATTATCACGCTCACGACCAGTCACTTTGATCTTGTTGAGCTTGGTATCCATTTTTTTGAGGTTAGCAGCGATAGGACCGCGGCCACGCTCAACATCTATGTAAACATAATTGCATAAGCTTTTAAGCTGGTTTACTTCCTGTAGATCGCGGAGATAAAAACCTTGCAGCGGGAAAGGCGTTTGCGACCATGGACGGTCCAAGCCAGACACATACATGCCCAAACTTAGCTCGTTTACATCAACCTTAACTTGCTTGATTCCCACTGCTACGCCTCGCCTCTCATTTAAAATCCATTCCGACTTACGAACGCCAGCTATATTCAAATACTCGTGAATGCGAGTGTAATAAAGAATAGCCTAACAAACTAGAGCCGTTGCGCTTAAAAAGCTCCCAAGGGAAACTATCAGCTAATGAGCGGCGCACTTACTCGTGATACTGGCCAGACAGGTCATGTACCGCCTTGATAAAGGCACCTGCATGCGCCGGGTCCACTTCTGGTGTAATGCCGTGCCCCAAATTGAATACGTGCCCCGACGACCCTTTACCGTATGCAGCGAGAATCGTGCCTACTTCTGCGCGAATGCGCTCGGGTGACGCGTAAAGAATTGTTGGGTCCATATTGCCCTGAAGCGCGACTTTATTACCAACACGACTCCGTGCCGCAGCTATATCTGTTGTCCAATCCAATCCCAGCGCTGTAGCACCTGTGTCAGCCATTGCCTCAAGCCATTGCCCCCCGCCTTTGGTAAACAAAATGACCGGCACTTGGCGGCCCTCTTGCTCGCGAATCAGGCCGCTTACAATTTTTCGCATATAGGCTAGAGAGAACTCCTGGTACGCCGAGTGCGACAGGGCACCACCCCAGGTATCAAAAATCTGTACGGCTTGAGCACCCGCGAGGATTTGCGCGTTCAGATAAGCCGTAACCGAATCAGCAAGCACACTTAGAAGTTGATGCATCAATTGAGGTTGGTTGTAGAGCATTTCTTTAGCGCGACGAAAATCGCGACTGGAACCGCCTTCAATCATGTAGGTTGCAAGCGTCCAAGGGCTTCCTGAGAACCCAATCAACGGTACTCGGCCATTTAATTCACGACGAATTGTTTTAACCGCATTCACTACATAAGGTAAATCCTGTTCTGGCTTAATCACGTTCAAGGCATTGATGTCAGCTTCGGTACGAACAGGCTTACGGAATTTAGGGCCCTCACCTGTCTCAAAATATAACCCCAAGCCCATTGCATCTGGGATGGTGAGAATGTCCGAAAACAAAATTGCAGCGTCGAGTCCGGGATAGCGGTCCAATGGCTGCAGGGTTACCTCGCACGCCATGTCGGGATTGGTGCATAAGCCCATAAAGTCACCAGCACGTTCACGGCTGGCACGGTATTCAGGAAGATAGCGGCCGGCTTGGCGCATCATCCATACAGGCGTTACGTCCACGGGTTGTTTTAGGAGGGCGCGAAGGAAACGATCGTTTTTCAATTCAGTCATATTATTATCACCATCGATGCGAACTGCACACAGCCGCGGAATCAAATCAGGTATGCCGCCTATGGGCGACAAATACATCCTGCGAATAGCATTAGCCCCGCAAGTGCGGGGCTAATGCTGGTTAAAACTAAGGCTTTACATCTTAAACTTGCAGATAATCCAAAATTCCGTCTGCTGCTTCACGCCCTTCCCAGATTGCCGTTACAACCAGGTCTGAGCCACGCACCATATCACCACCGGCAAATATTTTGGGGTTGCTGGTTTGGAATTTGTACTGCTGTTGCTCCGGCGCAACTACTCCACCCCATGAATTTATATTCACGCCATTGGTTTCAAACCAAGGTTGTGGATTTGGGCGGAAACCGAAGGCGATAAGTACAACATCAGCTGGCAAAATTTCCTCTGAACCCTCAACCACTACAGGTGCGCGACGACCTTTTTCATCTGGCTCGCCCAATTGGGTAGTTACTACTTTAACACCTTCAACTTTACCATTGCCTACAACAGCAACCGGCTGACGATTGAACAAAAACTCAACGCCCTCTTCACGTGCATTCGATACTTCGCGCTTGGAGCCCGGCATATTTTCTTCGTCGCGACGATAAGCGCAAGCAACTGACTCAGCGCCTTGGCGAATGGATGTGCGGTTACAGTCCATCGCAGTATCACCACCACCTAGCACAACGACCTTTTTACCTTTTACGCTGATGAAGTCTTCCGGATTTTTTTCGAAGCCCAAGTTTCGATTCACATTGGCAACCAGGAATGGCAATGCGTCGTAAACGCCGGGCAAATCTTCACCGGGGAAGCCGCCTTTCATATAGGTGTAAGTGCCCATTCCCATGAAAACTGCATCGTAATCGCGCAGCAAATCTTCCATGGTGACATCTTTGCCCACTTCAGTATTCAGGCGGAATTCAATACCCATTTCAGTGAAGATTTCACGACGACGTGACATCACCGACTTTTCGAGCTTGAACTCGGGAATACCAAACGTTAGCAAACCACCGATTTCAGGATACTTGTCGAATACAACAGGCTTAACGCCATTGCGTATCAATACATCCGCACAGCCAATACCCGCTGGACCGGCACCAATAATGGCGACCTTTTTATTAGTCCAAACAACTTTAGACATGTCTGGCTTCCAGCCCATGGCAAAAGCGGTATCAGTAATATACTTCTCGGCATTGCCGATGGTTACTGCACCAAAGCCGTCATTGAGTGTACAAGCGCCTTCGCACAAGCGATCCTGTGGACAGACACGACCACAGACTTCCGGCAAAGAGTTAGTTTGATGACTTAACTCAGCAGCTTCAAAAATATTGCCTTCGGAAATCAGCTTCAACCAGTTAGGGATGAAGTTGTGCACGGGGCATTTCCATTCGCAGTATGGATTTCCGCATTCCAGGCAACGATGTGACTGGCTGGCCACTTCTTCCTGAGCGAATGGCTGGTAAATCTCCACAAACTTGTGTCTGCGGGTTTCAATATCTTTCTTGGTGGGGTCTTGGCGGCCCACATCGAGAAACTGGAAATCATTGTTCAAACGTGCAGTCATGATATTTCTCCTCTCGTCTTATTCGCCGCGCTTGCGGAAACTGACGAGCAGTCCACTCAAGGCTGCTGCCTTGGGTTTAACCAGCCAGAATTTACCAATGTAATCATCGAAATTACTAAGTAGGTTTTGTCCCCACTCACTTTCGGTTTCTTTTACAAACTCTTCAATCACAGTACGCAAATGATGGCGATGAGCTTCCAGGGCTTCAGTATTAATGCGATGGATGTCGACCAATTCATGGTTATAGCGATCCACAAAATCGTTAGCTTCATCCAATACATACGCGAAGCCGCCGGTCATACCAGCACCGAAGTTAACGCCCGTTTGACCCAATACTGTCACTACACCGCCTGTCATATATTCGCAGCAGTGATCACCAGCGCCTTCGACAACAACATGCGCACCTGAGTTACGCACGCCGCAACGTTCGCCCGCCGTACCTGCTGCAAACAGCTTACCGCCAGTTGCGCCGTACAAACAGGTGTTACCCATAATACTTGTGTTGTTAGATTTAAAGCTGGAATTGCGCGGTGGGCGCAAGACTAATTTACCGCCCGCCATGCCTTTACCGACGTAGTCGTTGGCATCACCTTCCAGATACATTTCCAAACCGCCTGCGTTCCAGACACCAAAGCTTTGACCAGCTATACCTGTCAGCCTAAGTTTCAGTGGTGCATCGGACATGCCTTGGTTACCGTAACGCTTGGCTATTTCACCGCTAATACGTGCGCCAATTGAACGATCACAGTTGGTAATGCGGAATTCATACTCTCCGCCAGTTTTACCCTCAATCGCGGGCAAAAGCACGCGCATGATAGCTTCGGCAGTTTCGCCTTTATCAAAAGGCTCATTTCTACTTACAGCGCACAATTGCGGTTTAGTCGCTAAATAATCATCAGTGTAAATAATAGGACTCAAATCCAGGTTAGCTTGCTTGGCAGTTTCGCCTTCAAGGATCTTCAATAGATCTACACGGCCGACCAACTCACCTAGGGTGCGAACACCTAAACGCGCCATCCACTCGCGAGTTTCTTCAGCGACAAACTTGAAGAAGTTCATCGCCATTTCGACAGTGCCTATGTAATGGTCTTTGCGCAACTTATCCTGTTGGGTAGCAACGCCTGTTGCACAGTTATTCAGGTGGCAGATACGCAAATATTTGCAGCCGAGCGCAACCATTGGGCCAGTGCCGAAGCCGAAGCTTTCTGCACCCAGCATCGCGGCTTTAACAACATCCAAGCCAGTCTTTAAACCACCATCGGTCTGTACACGAACCTTATCGCGTAAGTCATTTGCACGCAGGGTTTGATGAGTTTCGGATAAACCTAATTCCCATGGCGAACCGGCGTATTTAATAGACGTTAAAGGGCTCGCAGCAGTACCACCGTCGTAGCCGGAAATAGTAATCAAATCCGCATAGGCTTTAGCGACACCCGCCGCGATAGTCCCCACGCCAGGACGCGACACAAGCTTCACCGAAACTAGCGCATCCGGGTTGACTTGTTTCAAGTCGAAAATCAGCTGAGCCAAGTCTTCGATCGAATAAATATCGTGGTGCGGTGGAGGCGAAATAAGAGTTACACCAGGAACCGAGTGACGTAGACGCGCGATCAAGGCAGTTACCTTACCGCCGGGCAACTGACCACCCTCGCCTGGCTTTGCACCTTGAGCGACTTTGATTTGCAGAACTTCGGCATTCACCAAATAAGCGGGCGTTACACCAAAACGACCGGATGCAACTTGCTTTATTTTGGACGATTTAATCGTGCCGTAACGCGCAGGATCTTCACCACCTTCGCCCGAGTTGGAACGACCACCCAAACGGTTCATAGCTTCAGCAAGAGATTCATGTGCTTCTGGCGATAAAGCACCCAAGGACATACCCGCTGAATCGAAACGCTTGATAATACTTTCAATTGGCTCAACTTCTGATAAAGGAACCGGCTTGCAAGCATCTTCACGAATCGCCAATAAATCGCGCAACATAGACACAGGGCGCTTGTTCACCAAATCTGCATAGTTACGCCACAAACCATAGTTACCGCTCTGCACCGCACGCTGTAAGGTTTGCACAACATCGGGGTTGAAAGCGTGGTATTCAGAGTTATGAACGTACTTCAGCAAGCCACCCTGAGTAATTGGCTTACGCTCGACCCATGCTGTTTGTGCCAGAATTTTTTGGTCGGCCTCAAGGTCTTCAAAGCGCGCACCACTAATACGAGACGGTGTACTGTCGAAGCACATAGAAACCACTTCCTCAGACAAACCAATCGCTTCAAACAATTGCGCACTACGATAAGAAGTAACTGTAGAAATCCCCATTTTAGAGAGGATTTTGAGTAAGCCTTTATCAATACCTTTGCGGTAGCTTTTATAGGCTGAGTCCACATCCACCAACAACTCGCCGGTTTCAATCAAATCATTGAGAACGTAGTAGCTCAAGAACGGATAAACAGCGGTCGCGCCGTAAGCGATAAGCGCCGCAATTTGATGTGGATCGCGGGCGGTACCGGTTTGCACGATGATATTGGCATCGCAACGCAAACCGACAGCCGTCAAATGTTGATTCACCGCGCCTGTAGCAAGCAAAGCATGAATTGGCAGCGAACCCTGCTTGAAACCGCAATCGCTCAGTACCATAAGTACTTTACCGGCTCTAACACTGGCTTCAACATCTTCACATAACTTGGTCAAAGCCGACTTTAGATCAGAACTGGTCGGGTCATAGTGCAACGAGAATTTCTGCACTTCATATCCCGGCCGATTCAGGTTCATCAGTCCACGAAATTTCGCAGGCGACAATACCGGCGAACTCAGAATCACGCGATCGGCATGCTCTGGCGTTTCGTCGTATACCGGCAACTCACGACCAAGGCAAGTCTCCAACGACATAACAATCGCTTCACGCAATGGGTCGATCGGAGGGTTGGTTACCTGAGCAAACTGTTGACGAAAATAGTCATAAAGGGAACGTTGCTGGCGAGACAAAACCGCCATAGGCGTGTCATCACCCATGGAACCAACAGCTTCTTGTCCACCTTCCGCGAGAGGACGCAGCAATTGGTCGCGCTCTTCGAAGCTGACCTGATACATTTTCATATAGGCTTTCAACTCAACACCTTCCAGATCATTTTCTTTGGCGTCAGTGTTGAGGGTTGATTCGATGCGCAGTGCACGCCCTTTCAGCCATTGTTTGTAAGGCTGGGTGGACTTGAGCTGATTATCGACATCCTGAGTGCGATGCAATTCGCCGGTAAGAGTATCGATTGACATGATTTGGCCTGGGCCGAGACGCCCTTTGGCTACTACGTCAGCTGGGTCATAGTTATAAACACCCACTTCAGAAGCCACGGTAATAATGTCATCGTTGGTGATTACCCAACGGGATGGACGCAAGCCGTTACGGTCGAGCGTACAAACAGCGTAACGACCATCGGTAATTACCAAGCCTGCAGGACCATCCCAAGGCTCGATATGCATAGAGTTGTATTCGTAAAATGCACGAAGATCCGGGTCCATGTTTTCAACGTTTTGCCATGCTGGCGGAACCAGCATACGAATCGCACGATGCAATTCCATACCGCCAAGAACCAAAATCTCGAGCATGTTGTCCAGACTTGAAGAGTCTGAACCAGTGCGGTTTACCAGCGGCTTAACACTCTGCAGATCCGGCAATAAAGGAGTGATAAATTTAGGCGTGCGCGCCACAGACCAGTTGCGGTTGCCCACAACAGTATTGATTTCACCATTGTGAGCCAACATGCGAAATGGCTGCGCCAAAGGCCATTGCGGCATAGTGTTGGTAGAGAAGCGTTGGTGAAATACGCAAATAGCAGTTTCAAGACGAGGGTCAGCCAGGTCAGCGAAGAACTGCGGCAAATCCACAGGCATCATTAAACCTTTATATGACAGAACTCCAGTACTCAAACTTGCTATATAAAAGGACTTATCATCAGCCAGGCGCAACTCTGCTTTGCGGCGCGCCATAAATAGCTTTGCATTAACCTGCTCAAGCGGTAGGTCATTACTATTAACAAATAAATGACTAAATGCCGGCAGCGATCTCATCGCGATAGGGCCAAGACAGCTTGGGTCCACCGGCACTTCGCGCCAGCCGGCAACCATCAAGCCTTGACCAGATAATTCTTCAGCCAAAATAGCGCGCGCGCGATCCGCCTTATCGGGTTCACGGCTCAGCATAATCGCGCCCACACCATAAATAGGCGTAAGCTCAGCACTACAAGATTCTTTAGCAACTGCGCGCAGGAAACTGTCCGGCTTTTGAATTAATAAGCCACAACCATCTCCTGTTTTACCGTCCGAGTTAATACCACCGCGATGGGTCATGCAGGTCAACGCTTCAATGGCAGTTGTGAGCAGACGATGGCTGGTTTTGCCCTTTAAGTGGGCAATCAAACCAAAACCGCAGTTATCTTTGAACTCGTCTAACTGGTAGAGGCCAGTGGTCATAGGCTGAATCTCAATAAATCGATCAACATCAAGGAATGCGACACTATATTTGTGCGCTCAAACTTTTTTAATACAAAAGACGAGCCAAGCACATCCCAGACAAAAAAGCCCCTGGGGTCGAGGGGCTATGGACAAATGGGCGCAGGATATTACCCGCTTAAGGCTTAATTGGCAAGCGAACTGGCGCGACACCGACTACGCGTTTAAATGCGTTTTTGAGAGGCAAAAAATGCTTAAATCGGTAAGTAAAAACAGATCGAATACTAGAATCAATAAGAACAAGCTCTGCTAAGCCACTAAAAAAGCTGGAGATCAGAGGTAACTTACTTCATCCCGACCTACGGCATAACTTTTACGACAGCCAGACTTTAACATTCGTCAGATATAGGCTAACGTAAGAGTCTACACTAACAAGAATCGCCTTCTGTGCGACAAAAATTTCACTGACTATAACACTGCCTCAACTCCCGGTAACTTAGGAAGACACCATGCAAACAAAAACAACTTTTAAATTAATTAGCGCTGCGCTCATAAGCTTGATATTGACGGCTTGTGGAGGGGGGGAGGGATCTGCATTGGAGAATACGTTGAATGGCACTACCCCTGGAACCAATTCCAGCTCTTCAAGCGCTGTCAATGCAGACACATTGCAATCAATAGAATTTAGTGATGCCAAGCCTGCGGTAATCAATTTAAAAGGAACTGGCGGGGCTGAGACATCCTTAGTTCGTTTTCGCACGCTCGGCCAAACCGGGCTTCCAATTAAAGGGATTAAAGTTAACTTTACGTTAACTTCTGCCGTTGGGGGGCTTTTCTTATCTCAGAATTCTGGAACTAGTGACAAAGATGGGCATGTGTCCACAAGCGTTAACTCAGGAAATATCTCAACTAGTATTCGAGTCACTGCTACTGTAGACGGTAACCCAGAGATAACAACAGTATCTAGCGAACTAGCTATTGCAACCGGTCTTCCAGATCAAAAAAGTATGTCGATGGCGTTAGAAAAGTTCAATCCTGCAGGATGGGGCTATAACGGCGTCACATCCAAAGTTTCCATGTTACTGGCAGATGCTTATAACAATCCTGCCCCCGATGGCACGACCGTGTACTTCACCACAGAAGGAGGCTCTATAGCGTCTAGCTGTACTACGGTAGGTGGTGGATGCCAAGTTTCCTGGACAAGCCAAAACCCTAGACCACCAAGAAATAGCACAGATAACTCCATTAATAGAATTTTATGCATGGATGTAAGCCCTGAATTACTTCGCGCTTGCGAGGCCGAACGGGCTGGGCGAAGCACAATACTCGCCACAGCTATTGGTAATGAAAGCTTTAAAGATACGAACGGTAATGGCGTTTTTGATCCGGGAGTTGATGTATTTAGAACATCAAAAGAAAAAAAATGTAAATACAATGTGCCGCTCTCATCATTTGAGTCGTCGACCGAAGCAGACGCTTGCGATGACTTGCCGGAAGCCTATCTTGACATCAATGAAAATGGTACCCGTGAATCTGGCTTTGACTTTGACGTTGACCAAAATATTCGTGTCTCCAAGGGTGAGCCAGAGCACTTTATTAACTTTATTACCGATACGGCTAGTGACACAAAAGATGTGAAAGATCCGAACTTTGAAACTAATTACACACAAAATAACGGTATATATAACGGTGCTTTTTGTCAGGAAGACGATGAAATCGACGGCAAATGCTCACGCGCGCCCATAACAATCCGTAAACAACATTTGGTAATTATGTCATGCGATTCTCCGTTACTTGATGCCGACGGGTTCCTACCCGCAATATCAAGCACCGAATACCCAGGCGCTACGCATGCCGTTGCTGATTGTAATGGAAACCCTTTACCCTTAGACACTACGATCACCGTAGGGACAAATCCGGCCATGAAGATTGGCAATCAATATCACTGGACCCCTATTGCTGCCTCATCCGGAACATCCGTAAAATTAACAATTGCAGTAGAAGGCGGTACAAAAGAAATAATTGCTACCGCCAAATAAATGTAGAGATTGCCTTGCAGTAACCAAGGGATTTTATAATCCAGGACGAAAAAAAATCGCACCGATGTGCGATTTTTTTTCGTCGAGCTTATTTCACGCGCCGCATAATTTCCTGTTTTATGGTTTTTAAATCCCGAGGCCAAGGCGTTGCTTTTAATTGTGACTCAGGAAGAGATTTTGCAGACTGGCGAGCTGCAGCGGCATTTGGATAGTGTCCCGATACCACCACATACCAATCTTTGCCTTGCCGAATGGTTTTAAATAACAATAAATCTTTTTTATTGCTCTGTGCTGCAATAAATTCCAGCGCGGATTTCTCACTACTCAAACCCACAATTTGCAAAGTAAATTCTGATTCACCCCATGACAATATTGTTTTCTCTTGCACAGTGTAAACAGCCGATGCGTTGGAAAGCAGATCTCCGCTCTTATCAGCTTTAATTTGTGTAGCGATTGCAGCTTTGGATGAAGCAGCAGCTGATTTAACTTCCTTTGCAACAGAACTAACGCCAGCCCTGATTGGTTGTTGCGCAGCTTGATACTCACTATTAGCTTGAGCCAAGGGGACAAGACTCTGTTTAACCTCCTGTACTTGAGATTTCTCTGACGCAGCATTTGACGCGCTTACAGCTACATCTCCAAGCGAATATTCTTGTTCAGAAATTTTTTCTACTGTTGGCGCTGCAACTATTTCTGCGGGTGCAATCGGACTTATCTGAGCACTTGATTGAGTTAAAGCAGTTGAAGATATCTGTTGTGCAACAACAGGAACAGATTCAGTAACTTGCGCCACTGATTGCTCGCTGGAATCATTTCCAACATATAAATACCCTAAAAACAAAGCGCCAACCAATACCGATGAAGCAATGATATGTGGCACAAGCGTAGTCGATTTATGGGATGTAGTGCTACGGGATTCAGAAACGGATTCTAATAATTTTTCATGCGCGTAATCATGCAGTGCTAACAACTGACCTTGAGATTGACGCCAGCAAGGTTCAACTTTTGTTTCAATAAATATTTCCGGCCCTAAATAATCTGCCATTTCCATACGAAAGTTTAGATAATCTACTGCGTCTGGCAGAGAAAATTTCTCAAGCGCAAAATCTGTCAGTACAACATCAGGTGCGTCCACCTTATTCATTCGCTCCAACAGATGCGGCTCTGCAAACATCACCAAATGCAATCGAGATTCGAAATTTTCCTCCAACAAATGTATTAGCTCAGCAATAACTTCGTCAGCTAGATGATGAGCATTATCTACAATCAAAACAACCAGACCATCTTGATCTGATTTCTTTTGGCAAAACGCGGTAAACTCGGCTTTATTTTCTAATTCAAATTGAGCGAGTATTTCAGAAAACACGGAAGACATATCGCTAGTGATTTGACCTTCCACAAAAGCGATATCATCTACATCCTCAAGCGAATCAATCAGCGCTTGAGCCATGCGAGTTTTACCAACGCCATAATCTCCTGTTACCACTAAAAGATTATGGCTGAATTGACATAAATGAAGTAACTGTTCAAGAATTTGGCGACGCTGAGCGCCTTGATAAAAGGGAAAATGAGGATCATCCACAAACGGATCTGTAGATAAACCATAACGTTGGCGGTAGTCGGATAAAAGTTGAGATTCTGAATTTACTGAAGCATTTGAATCGTTTTGGCCAGCATGCAAATGATCATCAGAGTTTGCGGAAAAAGTAGGTTCTGTCCTCATACGAGCGCCTCTCTAAAATATTTAACGGCAAGCCGCAAAGGTTTCCATCAGTAATTTTTCATCGATATCACTCGTTGTGATTGCTGATCCTAAAGACTTTAGTAGCACCAATCGCAAGCGACCATCGAGGACCTTTTTATCAACTCCCATGAGCTCGACAAATTGTTCAGGTGACATATCTTGCGGAGCTTTGGTCGGCAGATGCGCACGTTCAAGCAAGTTTACAACTCGGGAAAAGTCTTCATTTGAAATATCGCCTCGTCGCATTGATAAGTCTGCGGCCATCACCATACCCGCGGCCACAGCCTCACCATGCAACCAATTGCCGTAACCTTGTGCAGTCTCAATAGCATGGCCAAACGTGTGCCCCAAATTTAGAATTGCACGAATACCGCCCTCGCGCTCATCCTGTGCAACAACATGAGCCTTATTCTCGCATGAACGTAAGACTGCGTAGGATAAGGCAGCCTCATCACCAGCCACCAATAATTCAATATTTTTTTCGAGCCAAACAAAAAATGGATAATCGGATATCAAACCATATTTAATAACTTCCGCCAGACCTGCTGATATTTCACGTGCAGGAAGTGTTTGCAATAATCCAATGTCAGCAATGACAACTTGCGGTTGGTAAAAAGCACCAATCATATTTTTTCCCATAATATGATTGACACCCGTCTTTCCGCCGACCGATGAATCAACCATTGATAGCAAGGTAGTCGGTATTTGAATAAAATTAACGCCGCGCTGATAGCACGCTGCCGCAAAACCCGTCATATCACCAACAACACCCCCACCTAAAGCAATTAAGGTGGTCGTGCGATTATGTTTTTTTTCCAACAGTTCAGTAAATATTAAATTCAAGACTTCGAGATTTTTATAGGACTCACCGTCAGGTAAAATCACACTGCTCACGTAAAAATCAGCTAGTTTATTTTTTAATTCATCCAAGTAAATAGGGGCAATAGTATTGTTCGTGACAATACAAACTTGCTTGCCGTGGATATGAGGAATATAAAGATTGGACTGAGGGAGTAAATTTGAACCAATAAATATCGGGTAACTACGATCCCCAAGCGAAACAGATAAGGTTTGCATTGCCGTCACTCATTCGAAAATTCAGCGCTACTTTACCACATAGCTTTAAATTTTTTAGTCGAAAATGAGGAGTGATTAGCTAGCAGATTTTATTAATGCAGAAATCTCTTGTGCAACTACTTTAGGGGACCTTCGATCTGTATTTATAACAAAGTCAGCTGACTCTGTATAAAGCGGATCTCTTAAAGAAACAAGATCAATAATTTTTTGACGGGGGTTTTCAACTTGCAATAGAGGGCGTTTTTTATCACGTGCAGTTCGTTCAACCAATTGCTCAATGGATGCAGTGAGGTAACAAACATACCCCGATAATTTCATCAGTTCCCGGTTTCCAGGACGCAGAATAATACCTCCACCGGTGGCTATGACTAAATCTTTACCTTGAGATAGTTCCTGTAGAACTGCAGATTCGCGATCCCGAAAGCCCTCTTCTCCTTCCATATCAAAAATCCAGGGAATATCAGCGCCCGTGCGATCCTCGATCACCTTATCACTATCGCGGAAACCCAAATGAAGTTCGGCCGCTAGAACGCGGCCGATTGTGGATTTGCCGGCCCCCATAGGACCGACAAGGTAGATATTACGCTTTTGCATTAGTTCGTAATTTTGTCCGCAATAATTCTAGGTGTGATGAATATCAAGAGTTCAGTTTTGTTTTCAGAGTCAATAGTTCTCTTAAAAAGACGCCCTAAAAATGGGATATCGCCTAAAACCGGTACTTTTACATCCACCTTATTTGAGTCAACTCCAAATACCCCACCCAAGACGACGGTTTCACCATTGGGAACAAGCACCTTCGTTTCGATTTGATTAATATCAATAGTTATACTACCAACCGCAGTGATATCACCCAATGAATCTTTGGTAATAATTAAATCCATAATTACATTATTATCAGGCGTAATTTGCGGTGTGACTTCCAACTTTAAAATTGCATCTCTAAAACTTGTTGTGGTAGCGCCACTTGCGGAAGCTTCCTGAAACGGGATCTGCTTACCTGACTTGATCATAGCCTTTTGTTTGTCACTTGTAACAACTCTGGGCTGAGAAACAATTTCTGCATATCCAGAGTTTTCAAGAGCTGACAACTCAAGATCGAGGAACATATTGTCAGTCAAAATTCCCGCTGCGATTCTACCAGCAGGGTTAACAACGCCTAAATCAACTACGTGGTCCTGCGTCATATCCGTAGATGCACCAGGCCTCCCAGTCAACACATCGTAGGGTGTACCTGGATCACTACTCAGCCCAGCTATAGACCCTGATGCCTCTGTGAGGATTTTTCCATTATTGCTAACCCCGTAGGCTATTCCGCCCCACCGAACACCAAGTTCGCGACGGAAATTTGAGTTCGCTATAACTAAACGAGCTTCAATCATGACCTGACGAATAGGGATATCGATTTGATCAACAAGTCTTTTGAACGCTTCTATCCGATCTGCCGTATCAGTAACAATAATAGAGTTTGTACGCTCATCGACTACCGCTTGGCCACGCTCGGACAGCACGCTGCCAGTAGCCCTGCTGCCACCACTTCCACCACCACTTCCTCCTCCGCCACCCTCTTCGCCGCGAAACAATTCAAACATTTCTTTTGCATTGGCATAACGTACACGTAAATATTCAGTTCTCAATGGGGCAAGCTCTTCGAGTTGCTTCTTCGTCGAGAGCTCTTGACGTTCCCGCTCAGCGATCTCAGCCGCTGGAGCAACCATCATTACGTTCCCCTCAAGGCGTTTATCCAAACCCTTGGTTTTTAGAACCAATGAAAGCGCTTGATCCCAAGGTACATTTTCCAAGCGTAAAGTAATTCTTCCCTGAACAGTATCACTCGCCACCAGATTCAAATCGGTGAAATCAGCAATAATTTGTAACACCGCCCTAACTTCGATATCTTGAAAATTGAACGAGAGCTTATCACCACTAAACTGAAAATCTTTCTGCTTGTCCTTTTTCTCTTGTTCGGTTAAAGGCTTAACACTTAGTACATATTCATTATCAGTCTGATAAGCCATGTAATCGAATTCACCACTAGCGGCAATATTTAAGGTCGAACCGGCGCTATCCTGAGAAGCGCTAATAGTAGTAACAGGAGTAGCGAAATCAACCACATCCAGACGACGGCGCAACTCTTTGGGTATATCGACATTTGCAAAAGATAGCTTAACGCCAGCTCCAGTACTTAACAAATTTGCACTAACATGCGGATCCGTCAGTGTAACAATTATCCTACCCTCGCCAGCCTGACCACGACGGAAATCTATATTTGAAATTGAAGGTTGGCCGACTTTGATTGCAGTAGCATCTTCCCTTTTATTAGGGAGATCCAAACCTTTGGTGGCGGCAATTTTTGCGGCAGCAGAATGTCCCCCACGGCTTGCACCAACCTCAACGATAAATGCATTACCATCTTTACGCGTGGTATAGGACGCGAGCTCGTTTAAGTTAATGATTAAACGTGTGCGCCCTTCAGTGGTTAACAACATTGCACTTTGACCATTATCAAAAGCTAGTGGAAAACGGCGCTCTTTTAATTCACTAATAGAGTCCGGAAAATCCAATACAATTCTTGCGGGTTTTTCAATGGTATAACCTTTTGGTTCAGGCGGAGTATCACTAAACTGAACTCTCACCTCAAAGCGCTCACCTGGAAGCTCTGCGGTATTAAATCCGTTGATGGTGTTTGCCAAACCCATAGGCGATAGCAAACACAGTACTAATAAAATTTTGTTGCGCATATTTAACCCCAATAAGAACAGAATACGCATGGCTTATTATTCCTTCGCTACTAACTTGATAATTCTGGGACGTTCGACCCAACCGCTTGAACCGTCAGCAACAATTTCCATGATCTCTAACTGCGATTTTTCTGTAGAAATAATTTTGCCGAAATTTTTGCCCATATAATTTCCGACCGTAACAGGCGTTACCTTACCTTGACCATCGTCGATTAATGCCCAAAGCTTTCCGGCCTTGGACAGGGTTCCCACCATGCTCAAACTGGCGACATTGAAGCTTTCCAAATATTCCTTTTCCCGACTTAAATCTGGTTCAACTGTACGACCACCTTTAGTCTCTCTCTCTATAGGAGCTGGTCGATCAAAAGGACTACGTAAAGTCATAGCACTGTATGCGAACGGCTGGTACACCTCGAATGGAGGCAAGGGTTCTATTTGACCTTGAGGCCTACGCTTGGTCTCCGCCATAAAGTCTCGCAGATCTTGATCAGATGAAGAACTACACGCAGATAGAATAAATAACAACACAAACAATTCAGCCAATAACAGGATAGTTTTCATTTCACTTCTCCTGTGCTTTATATTTATAGGTTTTGGCAGAAATTTGCATATTCAATAACGAAGTTTCTTTCTCTTTTTTGCGAGTAATGGCGTAATCATGTAGCGTAACAATACGCGGCATGGCAGCAATACCGCTAATGAATCCACCCATATCGTGGTAACCGCCATCCACATTTATCTTGAATGGAACCTCGATGTAAAATTCGGCAGGTTTCTCACTTTCCATGGTAGTCGCATTGATCGTTAAGCCACTCTCTCTACCACGCGCACCTATGTCATCCAGTAAACCTGGAACCTGGGTGTCGCTTGGCAAACGACTTAATAAAGATTTGAAGGTTTTGTCCATTTCATCCATCTGCGCTCTATAGGCATCCAGATTTGCAGCTTCAAAACTCTTTGTCTCGTAGGATTTGCGCAAAGTTAATTCCTTCGCTTTAACCCCCTCCAATTGAACATTTAAATCGCTGATTTTTACATAGTAAGTGAGTGCAAAAATAAGAATAACTAAAACCACTAATACAAATGCTTTGGCAGGGACAGGCCAGACGCCAATTTTTTCGAAATCGATATTGTTAACATCGAAATTTTTGAGCTGCTCCAAGGTGTCATTCATTGCCATGACTATTTACCTCCCGATTTTTTTGCATTCGAAGGCTTGGCTTTATCTGAGGGCTTAGCTTTTGAACTTGAAGGTTTGGTATTTTTAGCATCTGTATTAGTGATCGCAGAATTTGCTTCATCATTAGGTGATGAGGTATTAACCGTCATCTTAAACGACTGAGCTTGCTCTCCTTCAGCAGGGACAGCTACAACAGACGTTAGATTAGGTCCGGAGAACCAATCGGATGATTCCAAATTTCTCATGAAGGTTGCAACGCGGTTGTATGACTCAGCTATACCTTCGATGCTGACGACGTTACCAGCTCTGGCAACCATATTAACAAATACTCCGTCAGGGATTGATCGAGCGAAATCGTCAAAATATCTTACAATTAATGGGCGAGTACCCTGTAAATCCTGAATAATTTTTATGCGCGCCAGTAAGTCATCACGAACCTTTTTAAGATCTGCAATTTCTTTAACTTGCTTGTCAAGCAGGGCAATTTCACTTTCAAGTAAACGATTTCGCGCTTCCTGATGTTCAATCGAGGACTGCACACTAACAACCCACAGATAAGCAACTAGCCCTGACAAAAGCACTACCCCGCCAATAATGGCGAGAAATTGTTCTTTCTTCTCTTTGCGATAGGCTTCACGCCAAGGCAATAAGTTAATCTTTGCCATCAGTCGAAACTCCTCATCGCAAGGCCAGTCACAATCATGAGCGATGGCGCATCATTAGCCAAAGATACTGCGTTCACACGCGAGGAAACCGACATGCGCGCAAAGGGATTTGCTACCACGGTTTGTGTGCCCAACTTTTCCTCAATTAACCCAACCAATCCTTCCAGCGAAGCTACACCACCAGCAAGAATGATGTAATCCACGTCGTTGTACTGGCTTGCAGAGAAGAAAAATTGCAGCGAGCGAGTGACTTGTTGTACGACTGCCTCTTTAAAAGGAGCCAAGACTTCTGAATCATAGTCGTCAGGTAAGCCGCCCTGTTTCTTGGCAAGACCCGCCTCCTCACGTGACAATCCATAGCGGCGCTGGATTTCTTCTGTTAATTGTTTGCCACCGAACAATTGCTCACGTGTATAGACAGTTTTACCATCGACTAACACGCTTAGAGTAGTCATGGTTGCGCCTATATCGATGATCGCAACGACTTGTCCTTCCTGGTCCTCAAGTTGCTCCGAGATAAGCTCGAAAGCCCGTTCCATGCTGTAGGCTTCAATATCCACTTTTTCAGGAACCAATTCGGAAAGTTGCAAAACATTTGCGCGCATTTCAACGTTTTCACGACGGCAAGCTGCTAGCAGCACTTCAACTTGATCAGGATTACGTGGCGACACGCCCTGAACTTCAAAATCAATGGCAACTTCTTCCAACGGGAAGGGAATGTACTGATCTGCTTCCAAGGATATCTGCGTTTCCATGGCATCATCACTTAAACCTGCAGGCAGATCGATCATCTTGGTAATGACCGCTGAGCCAGCAACCGCAACCGCAGCATATTTAAGCTTGGTTTTGGATTGTTTAACCATGGCCCTAATGACTTCAGCGACCGCTTCCTGGTCATTGATGTTTTTTTCAACCACAGCATTTGGAGGTAGGGGTTTAACGGCGTAGGTTTCTACACGGTAACGATCACCGTGGCGGCTCAACTCCAGCAATTTTACCGACGTTGAGCTGATATCCAACCCAATCACTGGTCTCGCTTTTTTCTCAAGGAAGTTTAAAATGCCCATTTTTCTATCTATATCCGTAACTTAGACGTTGTTTATGTTATAGCACTTTAACTTAAGGCTGCAAGAAGCAGTTGAATATATAAATAGGTAAAAAGCTCGTATAATGCCTGCCAATCGCACCAACTTCGCTAACCTATTAATTCTCTTAGTAAAATGTTAAATAAAAAAAATCTGTTTAGTATTATTTTTTGGTTGTTACTCATAACCATAAGCGTTACCGCGGTTACATTTGCAGGACTCTATCTTTATCTGAGCCCCAAATTGCCCCCAGTTGACAGCTTACGCCAAGTCAAGCTTCAAACACCTTTAAGGGTGTATTCAAGCGACAACAAACTCATCGGAGAGTTTGGAGAACAACGTCGCACTCCCTTGAAATATAACCAAATTCCTCCCCTCTACCTTAAGGCTTTACTTGCCGCCGAAGACGCCGAATTCTTCGAACATCATGGCGTTTCCATAAAGGGCATGTTGCGAGCAGCTTCACAGATTTTGAAGTCCGGAGAGATTCAATCTGGGGGTAGCACACTGACTCAACAACTGGCGCGTGATTTCTTCCTAACGCGTAAACAAGTATTTTCCAGAAAATTCAATGAGATCTTACTTTCTTTACAAATTGAGCAAGAGTTCACAAAAGAAGAGATCCTGGAACTCTTTAACAACAAGATGTTTTTCGGCAATCGCGCCTACGGTTTGCAGGCTGCCGCGCAGATCTACTACGGTAAAGACGTCCACGATTTAACCATAGCACAAGATGCGATGATCGTCGGAGTTCTTAAGGCACCGTCCGCTTATAACCCTGTTGCAAACCCAAAAAGGTCCATGGTGCGCCGTAACTGGATCATCGGCCGTATGTATGAATTGGGATACATTGACAAGGCAGCCTACGACACCGCCATTCGCGAACCCAATACAGCATCCATTCATGGCAGTGGACAAGAAATGCAAGCGCCGTACATCTCCGAGATGGCGCGCAAAGAGGCGGTCGAACGGTTTGGGGAGGCCGCTTATACCGATGGCTACAAGGTTTACACTACCGTCGATAGCGCCATGCAATCCACGGCACAGGCCGCTGTAATAAACGGCTTGATGAATTACGACGATCGCCACGGCTATCGCGGACCGGAGCGTCGCTTGGCACCATCAACGAGCCCGGAACTGGAAGACTGGCAAGATCAACTTCAAACTATACCGATTTTGGGGGGGTTGGAGGCCATGGCGGTTGTCGAGGTTGCTGACAAAAAAATATCCCTATTGCATAGCAATGGGGAAAGACTTGAGCTGGATTGGCAAAATGGGCTTTCGGATAAACGCCCCTACCTTTCTGAGGATAGTCGTGGCCCACTTCCAAAGTCAGCTAAAGACTTTTTGCACGTAGGTGATGTGGTACGGATTGGCAAAGATAAAGACGGCCAGCCTCGCCTTGCCCAAGCGCCTGAGGCACAAAGCGCATTAATTTCTCTTGACCCCTTGAGCGGTGCCGTGCGTGCGCTGGTCGGTGGTTTCGATTTCAATCAGAGCCATTTTAATCGCGTGACCCAAGGTGCTCGCCAGCCTGGCTCAAGCTTTAAACCACTCATCTACACATGCGCACTTGAGAATGGTTTTACACCGGCCACTATGATTAACGACGCCCCTTTAGTTATTCGTAATGAGTACACCGGAGTCATATGGCGCCCGGAAAATGATGAAGGAGAGTACGAGGGACCCATTAGCTTTCGCAGAGCGCTTTATAGATCCAAGAACCTGGTTTCCATTCGAATATTAAAAAGCCTTGGTGTGAATACGGTAATTGATAGCCTTGAGCGTTTTGGTTTCAATAAAAAAGAATTTCCCCACGAACTTGCGTTGGCGTTGGGCGCTCATGCGCTAACTCCCATGCAAATGGCGACGGCTTACGCCGCCTTTGCCAATGGCGGTCACAAAGTTGACCCTTACCTTATCAGTCGCATTGAAAATGGCGCAGGCGAGGTGGTGTTTGAAGCAAACCCTAAACGCGTCTGTAAAACCTGCTCAGATAAAGAATCTGACTCCGAGCTTGATGCGCTCAACGAGCCTACCGCCACGAACGATGAGCAGTACGCGCCACGCATTATTGACGCTCGAGTCGCCTACATAATTGATTCAATTTTGAAAGATGTAGTGAACAGGGGGACTGGCGCTGCGGCAAAAGCCTTGGGCCGCACAGATTTGGCAGGTAAAACAGGTACCACAAACGGTCCCCGTGACCTCTGGTTTTCAGGTTATAATCCTAACTTGGTTACGACTGTTTGGGTCGGGATAGACAAGAATACCCCGTTAGGCAGGCGGGAGTTTGGCTCCACCGTTGCGCTTCCGATATGGATAGACTTTATGCGGAGCGCGCTGGAGGGTATGCCTAATCAAATTGTTCGCCAACCGAACGGGATTGTTACCGTAAGGATCAATACTGAAACCGGGAAGCCAGCGCAGCCAGGCGATCTTAATACCGCTTTTGAAATATTCTCATCCGAAGTTTCCGCGGTTACCCCTAGCGGTCTGGGTGAGGAAATACAAGCAGAGACATTACCGGAAGGCGTGCTTTAGCGGGCGCGTTAATTCGCTTGGAACTACGCTATTGAAAAGACCAAACTCACTCCACCACCTGTTAATGAGGCTCCAATAAATCCAGATTCCACTCGATTCGCGGGCGCACAATTAAAGACTTGGAGGTTTTTGTTGTTGTACTGGATTTCTGTTTTCCCTCACCCTGCCCATCACCGTCGCTATTTCTCAGCCAGCCGCGCACCTCGATGTGCCTCCCTTTCCAGGAAAACCAATCGCGTTCGGAAAAGTTCTTTAGATCTACGGCGGAGATTTTTATTACCAGCGGTCCATCCAATTGCAACCAGACAGATTGAGTCTTGCGTACACCCACTACACGACCAGTAATTCGCTTAAAACCCGTATCTGTCAGCAATAAGTTTGAAGCCGGTATGGGTTGCCATTCAGAGTGACTCCACACTCCCAAAAATTTCTTTCTCGCTATGGATTCCTGCGCACTCAAACAATTATTCAGACTCAAATTGGGGGGGATAGCTATATGGAAGCCGAGCCCCTTACGAAGTATATGGGCAGACAAGCTATTCCCTTTCAGATCATAAACATGCGCCAAGGTACGCTTATAAGTATCTAAACGATCGACATCGTAGAACAGGCGAATGCGCTTGTCAGAGCTGAAAAAATCTTCAGCGGCTCGACGGGATTCATTCCCCAGCGCTTGACCGGACCGGTCCAGACCGTGACCCACCTCCGGAGTGTTAATTCCCAACACCCGCAGGTAACGACCATCCTTAAGTTTGATTGTGTCGCCATCAAGCACGCGATCAACAATTGCCATCTCTCCTGCCCCTGCAGGTATGCAATCGGCAAAAGTGTTTAGGCTATCTAAAATACTCAACAGTCCAAAAAGCAAAACGCCGAGGGTTTGCACACTCGGCGTTTTTATTCTCGGGCCCGGTACAGTTACCAGACTCATACTCACCATTTCAGGTTTTAGAAACTTACTTCTTAGCGGCAATGCGGCTGCCGAAACGCTTGGTGAATTTGTCGATACGACCACCGGTATCAACGATTTTTTGCTTGCCAGTATAGAAAGGGTGGCATGCGCTGCACACATCTACGTGGAAATCGTTTTTGCCCATGGTCGATGCAGTAACGAACTTGTTGCCACAACTGCAGCTAACACTAACTGGAACATAATTTGGATGAATTTCTGGTTTCATGATATTTGCCTGAGTCTATGTGTGCCGCCACCCGAACGTAAGCCGAGCACCGCACAACGGTTAAAGTAATGGCTCTTTTAAAGAGGTCGCGATCCTACCAGAATTCAGCCTCAACGCAAGTAAAAATCCGGGCCCATGTACAGATTTTGCTCAAATGAGTAATCTGTTTTTTAGATATCGGTCGATTCTGCCAACCCGAATATTCGGTTCCTAAAGTCGGTAGCCCACGCACCAAGTATGCACATTTATGGACCGAACCCTGGTACAAGTAAAATTCCCGATTCACTCAATTGCAAGATACGCTATCCTGCCGACCTGTTTTGCTGAACACACGTCTATGTCTGAAATCATCCTGGAAATCGCGTTACCTACGCCCATGCGTCGTCGCTTTGATTATTTTGCACCGGTTAATTGGACTGATGCAGAAGCTGCACAATTGTCTCCCGGAGTCTTGGTGCGCGTGCCCTTCGGGCATCAGGAATTGGTAGGTGTATTGATTAAGGTGAAAACGCTTACAGATTTGGACAGGACAAAATTACGACCTGCACTTGCAGTCATCGACCAGCAAGCTACTTTCGATAGTGCGCTACTCGACTTGATACTGTGGGCCGCTGATTACTACCAATGCTCCGAAGGCGAAGCCCTAAGCACCGCTTTACCCGTATTATTGCGCCAGGGCGAGTCTGCACAAGAGCGTCGCGAAATATGTTGGCAACTCACTACCGAAGGCAAAGGCCTACCGCACGGCGCGCTGAAACGAGCGCCCAAACAAGCGCTTTTGATAGAAACCTTGCAACAACAAAAGAAGCTTAGTCGTAGCGATATCGCAGCCTTGGAAATACCCGCAAACATTATTAAAACTCTTACGGATAAAAACCTGATCGAGAAAACTTTTGCGGATGATTCGATACCGGAAACTCTAAAAAGTATTTACAGGCAATCGCCATTGACACTAAGCGATGAACAACAAGCCGCGCTTAATCAAATCTGTTTTGGGAAATTTCAGATAAGCCTTTTGGATGGAGCAACTGGCAGCGGTAAAACCGAAATCTATTTGCAAACTATCGCCAAGGTATTAGAGGCGGGTCAACAAGCGTTAATCCTGGTACCCGAAATTGGACTGACTCCGCAAACCATCGCTCGTTTTCAAAAACGTTTTGCAGTAGACGTTGTGTCCTTGCATTCCGGGTTAAATGATCGCGAGCGTTTGGACGCCTGGCTGCAAGCGCGCTCCGGCAAGGCGAGAATTGTTATAGGAACTCGCTCTGCCATTTTCACCCCCATGCCTAAACTCGGCATTATCATCATCGATGAAGAACACGATAGTTCTTTCAAGCAACAGGATGGATTCCGATATTCCGCGCGCGACCTTGCTGCTGTACGCGCAAATCGGTTGCAGATTCCACTAATTCTTGGCTCAGCGACGGCATCTTTAGAAACACTAAGCAATGCGCAACACGGTCGCTACCAACATCTGCGTTTGAATACTCGCGCCGGAAACGCCAAACCACCAGAGATTCAATTGCTGGATATTCGCGGGCAAACTCTCGTTGAAGGCTTTGCGCTGGAAGCAAAAGTCGCCATTGGCAACGAGATTGCAGCTGGGAATCAAGTGCTGGTTTTTCTCAACCGTCGTGGTTATGCACCTACGCTCGAATGCCACGACTGTGGTTGGTTGGCCACCTGTCCACACTGCGATTTGCGCATGACCGTACATCAAACACCGCGTCATCTGCATTGTCATCACTGTGGTCATCAACGCGCACTACCACGCAATTGCCCAAGTTGCAGGAGTCATAAATTACAACCTTTAGGACAAGGTACAGAACGCAGTGAATTGACTTTGCGCGAATGGTTTCCCGCTACGCCAATTATTCGTGTGGACCGCGATTCGACGCGTAATAAAAACGCGATGGACAAAATATTGAATGAGGTTCATCAGGGTCAGTCGTGCATTTTAATTGGCACCCAGATGCTCGCTAAAGGTCATCATTTTGCTGACGTAACTCTTGTGGTTATCATCGACGCGGACGCCGGTTTATTCAGCACGGATTTCCGCGGGCCTGAGCGCATGGGGCAATTATTGCTGCAAGTATCTGGTCGTGCAGGACGCGCAGAAAAACCGGGGAGAGTCATATTGCAGAGCCACCATACCGACCATCCGCTTGTGCAAACTTTGTTTTTTAAAGGTTATCAGGCGTTTGCAGACTTGATATTGCAAGAGCGTAACATTGCGCAACTACCGCCTTATCGCTATCTCGCCCTATTACGTGCCGAAAGCAAACGACCGGAGATAGCCTTGGAGTTTTTAAAATTCGCTCGAAATGAGGCGCAGCTACTTTCACCAAGCAGCCCAAATTTAAATTACCTCGGTCCGTTACCATCCATGATTGAACGCCGCGGTGACCGCTTTCGTTTCCAACTGCAATTCAACAGCGCGCAGCGAAAACCGCTGCAAGTACTGTTAACACAACTGGTTGACAAACTTGAGGCGAACGCCCTGAGCAAACGCGTTCGCTGGGCGGTGGATGTAGATCCCTCTGAAATGGGTTAAGCAGAGTTAACTACCGAAGCGAGGTTCTGTTATGTGTTAATCAGCGCCTGGAAAAACCCAATATTAATGCCTAGGCTAAGTGACTAATCCACGCGTATAAAACCCAACCAACCCGAGAAATTACTGTAGCCTGAGTTTATGCACCAACCCGTTACCGAGACGAATCTAAAAGCTTATCAACCGCCACCAGGTATTCTTGTCAGATGGGGACGTCGCTTGATTAAATTGGCTATTTTTGCGTTGTTTAGCTGGTGTCTGGCAATAATTTTTGTGTGGAGCCGACAGGAAAAATTGCTCTTTCATCCGGACCCACCCACACCTGATTTCAAATTTGAGTTAGCACACACCTCCGAAGTTTACATAGACGTTCCGGGCGCCAAACTACACGCTTTATACCTGCGCCAACCCGCAGAACAGAGCCACGGCATAGTCTTATTTCTGCACGGGAATGCTGGCAACCTGGAAACCTGGTTCACCCATGCAGAGTTCTGGCTCGAAACAGGTTATGACGTGCTTATGCCCGACTATCGCGGTTTCGGCAAAAGCACAGGAAAAATTGAAAGTGAGGCCCAACTGAATGACGATGTGCTACGGGCATGGAATTTTGTAGCACCAAATTATCAGGGTAAAAAACACGTAGTATACGGGCGCTCTTTGGGTACCGGTTTGGCTACCAGTTTTGCCAGCCAAATTCCGGTAGACCTACTGGTGCTGGTATCGCCTTACACGAGCATGACCGATGTTGCACGTGAATATTACCCCTGGGTGCCCACAGGAATTTTGCGCTATCCCCTAAAAACGAATGATCTACTACCAACATTGAATAACAATATACTGTTGTTACACGGCACCAACGACAAATTAATTTCCATCGGCCATAGCAGGCGTTTGCAACAGCTTAATCCCAAGGCTGAATTAGTAGAGATCCCAGGTGCCAGCCACAATGACGTCCATGAATTTCCTATTTACATAAGCGCACTTAAGGATACTTTAGCTTCTCTATACGCACCGAAATAAATTGTTAGAGCATCAGCTGCTGTTGTAAAAGGTTTGCGTAGTGACTCCCCTCACCATTCCCTTTACAATCGCGCAAACCTTCAGGTCCATGACCTATCAATGCAGTCAAATAACCCCATGAGTAGAGATTTCGCCAAACGCAATGCAGCACCTAATCGCCGTGCATCGAGCTCGAAAAGCAAAAATGCACCGGCTTGGATATGGTTTGTTGTGGGTGTTATCGTTGGCGCATTCGCGATGGCGTTAGTCTTTACGTTGCACTCCTCCAAGCCACCTGCTCCTATCGAACCGGTGAAGCCAGTCGAGTCCGAATCAAAAACACCAAAACCACGTTTCGATTTTTATAAATTATTGCAAGAAAGCGAACAGATAGTGCCCGCCACCGAAACTATGGAAGCAGAAAAAGCCCCTGAAAACCCGGCAAATAATATTGAATATATTCTACAGGTCGGCTCATTCCCAAACCAAACAGAAGCGGACAAACTGCGCGCACAGTTAATTTTGTTGAATCTTGACGCACATATTGAATCAGTCGAAATTCACAAAGGCGAAATCTGGCATCGCGTTGTTGTTGGGCCATTCAGCTCTCAGGAAAAATTAGCCAGCGCGCGCTCTTCGTTGGTTGCAAATCAATACACTGCATTAGTATTGAAGCGAGCCAAAAACGCTAGGAAATAAATACTCCTTGTAAAGCAGACCGCCTCAGACGGGCATCTGCTTGAAATTCCATGCACCGCCCCCACCTCCCTGATTCACGTCAGCACTATTCTGTAAGGATTTTCTGTGACTACTATTCTTTGTGTTCGTCGCGATAACCAGGTGGTTATTGGCGGCGACGGTCAAGTTTCACTTGGCAATACTGTGATGAAGGGCAACGCCCGTAAGGTGCGTCGCCTGTATAAAAACCAGGTTCTCGCTGGTTTCGCCGGTGGTACTGCAGACGCATTCACTTTGTTTGAACGCTTCGAAGCAAAACTGGAAGCACACAATGGCCAGTTAACTCGAGCCGCTGTTGAGCTGGCTAAAGATTGGCGAACGGACCGCAGTTTGCGACGATTGGAAGCTTTACTCGCTGTTGCAGATAAAGAAGCATCTCTAATTATTACTGGAAACGGCGATGTTATTCAGCCAGAAGATGATTTGATTGCTATTGGTTCCGGTGGAAATTATGCACAAGCTGCGGCGCGTGCCTTGTTGGATAACACCGAATTACATGCGCGCGATATTGTTGAAAAAGGGTTGAAAATTGCGGGTGATATTTGTGTGTTTACTAACAGCAATTTAACGATCGAAGTTTTGGATTATTAATTTAATTTGCTACTCCATGAAATTGTGAAAATAAAATTAGCAAAAAGCGCTAACCCTAGAAATCAAATAAAGTAAACCGAATTTAAAAGGGAGTCGTCATCCTCGCGCAGCGGGGATCCAGCCGTTAAAAACTAGAATCAAGAGCTGGATCCCCGCTGTGCGAGGATGACGACCCCCTAAAAAGTTAATTTCGATTGTAGAGTGTCTTATCACATTGCAAATTTAATTTTATATTAAGAGTTTTTTATGTCCTCCATGACTCCGCGCGAAATCGTGCATGAATTAGATAAACACATTATTGGCCAACAGGACGCTAAACGTGCAGTTGCTATTGCATTGCGTAATCGTTGGCGACGCATGCAGGTTGCTGAAGATATGGGTGGTGAAATCACACCTAAAAATATTTTAATGATCGGCCCTACCGGTGTTGGTAAAACTGAAATCGCCCGCCGCTTGGCGAAGCTTGCCAACGCGCCTTTTATTAAAGTCGAAGCTACAAAATTTACCGAGGTCGGTTACGTCGGTCGCGATGTAGAATCCATTATTCGCGATCTTATGGACGTCGCTATCAAACTGCGCCGAGAACAAGCAATGAAAGGGGTAGAGTTTCGTTCGGCGGAGGCGGCAGAAGAACGTATTTTAGACGCACTGCTGCCACCTGCACGGGACATTCCAAGCGAAGAAAGCAAACACGAATCCAGTACACGTCAGATTTTTCGAAAAAAATTGCGCGAAGGCGAACTCGATGACAAAGAAATTGAAATTGATGTAGCCGCTACGACAGTAGGCATCGAAATAATGGCGCCCCCCGGTATGGAAGATATGACCAACCAGCTACAAAATATGTTTTCATCTTTGGGTCGCGACAAAACAAAAAAATCCAAAATGAGCATAAAAAAAGCATTTAAATATTTGCAGGATGAAGAAGCTGCAAAACTGGTGAGTGAAGAAGATATTAAAACCCAGGCAGTAAATGCTGTGGAGCAAAACGGCATAGTGTTTATCGATGAAATTGATAAGGTTGCGCGTCGTGGAAATGTTGGCGGCGCCGACGTATCGCGCGAAGGTGTTCAACGCGACTTACTACCGCTAATTGAGGGTTGCACTGTAACAACCAAGCACGGCACTATTAAAACTGATCACATTTTATTCATCACATCCGGTGCGTTTCATTTAAGCAAACCTTCGGATCTAATTCCTGAGCTACAAGGCCGCTTGCCTATTCGGGTTGAGCTTCAGGCGCTTACGCCAGATGATTTTGAACGTATACTTACTGAACCTAAAGCATCACTTACCGAACAACAAATCGCACTTCTCAAAACGGAAGGTGTAGACATTGTTTTCACCAAAGATGGAATTAGACGTATTGCTGAAACTGCTTACGAAGTTAATGAACGTACTGAAAATATTGGTGCACGACGTTTGCATACCATCCTCGAGCGTTTGCTTGAAGATGTTTCCTTCGATGCAGGCAATGATAAAAAACAAATTGAAATTAATGCAGCTTATGTAGAAGAACATTTAGGCGAGCTGGCAAAAAATGAAGATTTAAGTCGTTATATTTTGTGATTGCCGCTATGCAAAAAATTCCCACTAAAATTCAACTGCACAAGCAATCGCAACAATTGGAATTGCATTTTGGTGCTGAGCATTTTTTGCTAACGTCTGAATTTCTCCGGGTTCATTCCCCCAGCGCAGAAGTCATGGGGCATGGACCAGATCAGGCTGTTTTGCAACATGGAAAGAAGGATGTTGCTATCAGTAAAATTGAGCGCGCAGGAAATTACGCCATTAAGATATTTTTTAATGATGGCCATGACTCAGGCATTTTCACTTGGGCTTATTTATATGAGCTGGGGAGTACGCGAGAAAAGCTGTGGCAAGAATACTTGAACGCTTTGATCCACTCAGGAAAGACTCGGGAAAAAGATACCAGCATCGTAAAATTTATTAATTAGTCATTCCAATTTACCAGGCCTGTATAGGCGGTAAGTAAAATGATCACTCCAAAAACAATGCGGTACCACGCAAATATTTCGTAAGTATGATTTGCCACAAAACGCACCAAGGTTCTAACTGCCAGCCACGCGCTAAAAAAAGCGGTAATGAAACCGGCTGCAAACATAGGTACATCACTCATATGTAATAATTCACGATGCTTAAAGATGTCGTAAAACGTGGCTGCAAACATGGTGGGCACGGCAAGGAAGAACGAAAATTCTGCAGCGACCTTACGATCCAAACCGATAAATAAACCGCCAATAATGGTGGAACCTGAACGCGAGGTACCCGGCACCATAGCCAACACTTGGAACATACCAACTTTAAGTGCATCCTTCCAAGTCATATCATCCACATTTGTCACGCGAATCTGATGTTTACGCCGCTCAGCCCAGAGAATAATCAATCCTCCAAGAATCAACATGGTCGCAACAGTCAGTGGATTAAATAAATAAGTTTTGATGAGGGAGATAAATAACACGCCCATGATAGCGGCAGGTAAAAACGCAATTAATAAATTGCGAATAAAATTTTGTGATTTGGGATCGCTAAATGCGCCTGAAGCGACACTCAAAAATTTTCGTCTGTATTCAACGACTACCGCTAGAATTGCACCCAGCTGAATAGCAATTTCAAACACACGACCATCGTTGTGAAAACCAATTAAATCGCCAACTACAATCAAATGCCCTGTACTCGATATAGGTAAAAATTCCGTAAATCCTTCCACAATGCCGAGTAAAATAGCGTCAAAAAAATTTCCCATATTTCTCTCAATTTGAAACGAATCACAAAAACGCGGTCATACTAGCCACATCCAACAAAAACGGCAATTGAAGCATATAATTTACTTTCTATGATTACATAAGTTTGCAATCATATTTAATAAGACTATGATGACAATTTCATTACCGCGCAGTTCCTGACCGGAGACTTATATGCGTCACTCGTTCAAATGTATGAATATTTACATACTGAAAACTCTCGTTCTGTTAGCTGTCACACTGACCCTGACAAATTGCGCCTCAAATAATAAAGTGACGCAGGATTTTAAACCCGGCACCGACTTCAGTGTGTATAAGACATTCAGTTGGCATAATTTTTCGTCAGATGTTCACACTAACGACCAGATAGCTATTCAGCATGAAGTTGAGCAACAATTAAGCCAACAGGGTTTTCAATTGGTGAATGCAAACGCGGATCTCATGCTGGATCTCACCATCATCAAGCATGTTGCATCGGCATCATCGACAGGTGTTGGCTTGTCGATTGGTCTGCCCATTGGTCGACACGGATCAATAGGTATGGGAACGAATAAATTATTGGGTAAGGATGAAAAATTTTCTGCGTTAATTATTTTGGATATTACAGCCAAAGCGTCCAACCAGGTACTCTGGCGTGGATCTGCAGATGAGGTGCCGCTCGACTATTTCACTATGCGCAATCAGGCGAAACTAAACCCCGTATTACATAACTTGGTTAAACAATTTCCACCTAAAAAATAATTGTAAGCGCGCTAATAAAAAAGGCCTTGGGCACTATGCGCCAAGGCCTTTCGAGAAATTAAAACGCAATTTTATTGTTGCCGAATGCGATTCACGATAGATGTAGTTGAACAGTTTTCGAAAAAGCGCAGCACTTTAACCTTACCACCATTATCTTTAACGATCGAGCCACCCACAATTTGCTCAGCGCTGTAATCGCCGCCTTTAACCAAAACATCAGGTTTAAACTTACGCAGCAGACGTTCCGGAGTGTCCTCGTCAAAACTAACTACCCAGTCCACTGATTCCAAACCTGCCAATACCGCCATACGTCTGTCTACCGGATTAATGGGTCGCTCCTGCCCTTTCAAACGCCTCACTGAGTCATCGCTATTGAGCGCCACAATCAATCTATCGCCCTGTTTTCGCGCCTCTTCCAAATAACCTACGTGGCCAGCATGGATAATATCGAAACAACCATTGGTAAAAACAATTTGCTCACCGTTAGCCCGCACACATTCGATGGCGTGAAGCAGTTGATCCTCGGTGACAATGCCTTTTTCAAACACCTGTTCACTGTGAATGGCGCTGCGCAACTCCGGCCCAGTAACTATGGCAGCGCCAAGCTTTCCTACCACAATGCCCGCTGCCAGGTTTGCAAGCGCAACTGACTCCAATAACGGCTCACCTGCAGCCAGAGAAGCGGCCACCACAGCGATCACTGTATCCCCAGCGCCAGTCACATCGTAAACTTCGCGCGCGCGCGCAGTTAGGTGTATGGCCGACTGGTTTGGACGAAGTAATGTCATGCCCATTTCACCGCGAGTGACTAACAGCGCATCTATGCCAAGCTCCGCCACAAGCGCCATCCCTTTATCGACGACAGCTTGTTCATTATCACAATGCCCTACCACAGCCTCGAACTCGGAGATATTAGGGGTCAACAAGCTGGCGCCCCGATAGCGGGAGAAATCACCGCCCTTAGGGTCCACCAGCACCGGGATATTGGCGGCCTTTGCACGACTAATCAGTGCCTGGCAGTCCTGGAGTGTACCTTTGGCATAATCTGAAAGAACAAGAATGTTAGCTTGGGAAAGGTAGGAGTTAATTTTTTCATCGAAGGTACTGCTGTCCTCCGGCCCGTAAATTTCCTCGAAATCCATACGCAAAAGCTGCTGATGACGACTCAGCACCCGTAGCTTGGTGATGGTTGGTTTTGTTACAGATACCTGGAAATCAGCAACTATATTAGCAACATTCAAACGAGTTTTAAGCAATGCAGCAGCAGGATCATTTCCAACTACGCCCACAAGCGAAACTCGACCCCCCAATGCAGCAATATTTAAGGCTACGTTGCCAGCACCACCAGGGCGCTCTTCTTCCAACGAAACATTGACGATGGGGACTGGCGCTTCCGGCGAGACTCTATGACTGGATCCATGCCAATAACGGTCTAGCATTACGTCACCAACAATCAGGACGCGGGCAGAATCAAACAATGGCATGTTAATGCGCATAACAAAAATATCCTGTGCTAAAAAAACTACTCCGAAGAGTTTATCTCATCATGAAATTGCGCTGCGTGCAACTTGGCGTAAGCTCCACTCTTCTCAATTAACTCTTTATGTTTACCTTGCTCAACAATTTTTCCATTTTCCATGACAACGATACAATCAGCATGTTCAATTGTTGAAAGTCGATGCGCGATGACAAAAGTAGTACGCCCTTTCATCACTTGCTCCATCGCTGCCTGGATAAATCTTTCTGATTCATTATCCAGTGCCGATGTGGCTTCGTCCAAAATTAAAACCGGTGCATCTTTCAAAATAGCGCGCGCTATTGCTAAACGCTGGCGTTGGCCACCTGATAAGCGCGCACCACTTTCGCCAATTTGCGTATCAAAACCTTGTGGCAACTTTTCGATAAACTCTGTTGCATATGCCAATCCTGCTGCACGTTTAATATCGTCAATGGTGACTTGATCTGCACGACCGTATGAAATGTTTTCCGCGATTGTGCCCTCGAATAAAATCACTTGTTGATTAACGATTGAGATTTGTTGACGCAAATTATTCAATTGGTAATCGGCAATAGACACGCCATCCAATAAAATTTGGCCAGTATTTGCTTCGTAAAAACGAGGTAGCAAATTAACCAGTGTTGTTTTTCCGCTGCCCGATTTACCAACCAACGCAATAACCTTTCCAGGCTCTACAGCCAAATTAATATGGCTCAGCGCTGGCTGCTCTTGCAATGGATATTCGTAACTTAAATCTTGAATATCAATTCTTCCATTTACCCGAGCCACGCGATGAGAACCGGCGTCCTTTTCCTGCAGTTCATCCAACATACTAAAAACGCTATCAGCAGCAGCTACGCCCTTTAAAATCATCGGTGCAATTGAACCTAAACTTTTTATGGGGTTAAGCATTAATCCTATTATTGTGAGGTAGGCCAGAAACTCCATTGCATCGGTCATACTTGTTACACCGAGACCAATAAAAATAATTAACGAAAGTGCAAGAGCAACCAGAAGCTGAATTAACGGGCTGTTGGCTGCCTGCGTAATTGCGATCTTCATGTTCTGGGTATAATTTGTTTTACTGGCCGCTTCAAAGCGCTTGCTTTCATAGTCTTCAGCACCAAAGGCTCGAACCACATTAATTCCAGTAAATGCTTCACTCGACACTTGGGCGATATCGCCCACACTCGTTTGGGCATTTGTATTCAAACGACGAAGACGTTTACCTACTTTTGAAACAATGAAACCTATGAATGGTGCTACCAACAAAAACACCATGGTCAATTTCCAATCCTTGTAAATTAAAACGGCGGCGCAACCTAGCACCATGATTCCATCTTTCATACCGATCCTAAGTGCATCAGTAACGGATTGAGTAACTCCATTTATGTTGTAAGTAATCAATGATATTAAATGATTGGAGTTATGTTTTTCGAGTGCACCTTTCGATAAATGTAAGATGTGATTAAATACTTGCACACGAAGATTATGTATGACCCCCTGCGCGACGCGAGCAATATAGTAAGACCCCATGAAGGATCCCAAGCTGCGGATCAACGTCACACCAATAATAAATAGCGGGATCTCATAACGATCTGCCGCATTATGTTGCTGAAAAACACGCCCTACCCTTTCAAAGATTTCAGAGAATGCCATTGATGCGAGTGCGTACAGCACCATTCCAAAAGTCGCAAAAATGAAATTTGACCGGAATGGCTTTATATAACTCAGCAAACGTAAATAGATTTTTAAATCTGTATTCGTGGCTTTTTTAGATCCCATACAGTTCTCTTAAAATTAGCATTGAGCCTCTTGCTGCAGGCGCCACAATTCAGCATATTTAATGAACGTCCCTTGCGACAATAACAGCGCCAATAAATAACCTTGCTTACCGTCAAGGAAACCGGCGCGAAAAATATACATACGCAAGAAACATGCAAATGCGTGAAGACTTGCACTCAGCAATGACGTTCGTTTACCTGCTGAATTTTTTTGTATGGCCCACTCTTCAGCATAGTGTGCTGCCTTAGTCTGTTGATGGCGAACAGAGTCAAAAAGATAATGCAACAAATGGCCCGATAATTTTTTTTCAGGCAACTTTTGATTATTGACCAAACGCTCATGAACACGTGTTGCATCGTACATCGCTTGACTACGGGGATATAAACGCGGCACCCAATCAGGATGCATTCCAGAATGTTTTATAAAACGCCCAAAACACCAGCACAATCGATTTACAGACCAAATGGCGGAGCCTTGTTCTACGGCAGCTAAAATACTTTTTTCCAGCTCGGGCGTTACTCGCTCATCAGCATCGATCATAAAAATCCAATCGCTCGATGCAAAACCTGCGGCGCGTTCACGCTGTACACCAAAACCTTGCCAATCAGTATTTACAAAAACTTTTGCCGAATATTGTTCCGCAATGCTGAGAGTATCGTCGCTACTGCCAGAATCCAATACAATAATTTCATTTGCCCAAGCTAATGACTTAAGACAATCCGATAGTTTTTTGGCTTCGTTTTTTACAATCAAGACCGCCGAAATATTGGGCATTACTGCTAACCTCTCGTTGGGGTGTATACACTCATCATCCACCCCTTACCCATATTTTTCTGTAACATTTTGTTATGTAATATGCACACAATTACGACACGAAAATGCATACCATAGATTTTGAAAGATAAAAGAAGAAGCAATATCGAGTTCAACGCTATCGACTTCTTCAACTGTCAAAAACAAAGGAGCCGAAGCTCCTTGTTGTGTTTATTTGGCGACAGGTGCCAGCCATTGCGTGTGGCCTGCGAGCTCACCGCGCACAGCCTTGAAATATAAATCTTGCAAACGCGTAGTTACTGGACCACGACGACCTTCACCAATTTGACGACCATCAAGTTCGCGAATAGGTAAAACCTCAGCGGCAGTTCCAGTGAAAAATGCTTCGTCGGCAACGTAAACTTCATCACGGGTTAAGCGCTTTTCTTTAATGGTGTAACCGCAATCCGCAGCCAAGTGGAAAATCGTGTTACGTGTAATACCGTCCAGGCATGAGGTCAGTTCCGGCGTATAAATAATCCCATCGCGAACCAAAAAGAAATTTTCACCGCTGCCTTCTGCAACATAACCTTCAGCATCTAACAACAAAGCTTCCTCGCAACCACAATCTAAAGCTTCTTGGAGTGCTAACAATGAGTTGATGTAATGACCATTAGCTTTCGCCTTACACATAGAAATATTGACGTGATGGCGTGTGTAACTCGACGTGCGAACTTTAATTCCAATGTCGCGAGCTTCCGGTGACATGTAGGATGGCCAATTCCATGCAGCAACCATAATGTGCGCTTTCAAATTGTCCGCACGCAAACCCATACCCTCTGAACCGTAAAACGCCATAGGGCGCAAGTAGGCTTCGGTTAAACCATTTTCACGCACAACTTGTTTTTGCGCTTTATTGATAGTTTCTTTGTCGAAAGGCAACTTCATGCGCATGATATGCGCGGAGCGAAACAAACGATCAGTGTGCTCCTGCAAGCGAAAAATACTGGTTCCCATTGATGGGCTATTGTACGCACGAACACCTTCAAAAACTCCCATGCCGTAATGCAGGGTGTGAGTTAACACGTGAACCTTGGCATCGCGCCACTGGATTAATTCACCGTCTAACCAAATTACGCCATCACGATCGGCAAACGACATAACCAACTCCTAAATCAAAATTCTGTTGTCAATAAACTGCTGCACTGTGCGCACCAGTTTGAAATTTTTAGGTACAACGGCTGGATACTTATTCGACATCAATGAGCTGGCGCCATAATTGGCTAACCTGTTCACGCTCGGTGTCGAAAGGATGTTCACCAGCCAAAACCGCCTCTTGTTGCTGCAGCGCAAGGCGGTGCCCGGTGGATCGATAGGCTTTGTAAGCGGCGATCAATTGGGCAACGAAAGTAGCATCGAGTAAACCGGCTGCTTCCAATGATCCAAGTATGCGAATGTTATCCGTGTATTGGACGATCTCGGGCGCTTGATATGCCCAAGCCAAGGCCGCGTATTGAACCATAAATTCAATATCCACGATACCTCCGGCATCCTGTTTCAAATTAAATATGTTGGGGTCTTGCGCGCGTGCCTTGGCCGTGGTGCCTAGTTGTTCGCGCATTTTGCGGCGCATATCGCTCACGTCTTCGCGCAACTTTGGCAGGTCTCTTTGCTGGCGCAAAACCTCCAAACGAACCTGCTCAAACTGCGCACCAAGTTCGCGCGACCCTGCAACCACACGCGCTCTCACTAGCGCCTGATGTTCCCAGGTCCAAGCTTCATTTTTTTGATACTTTTCAAACGCGGTAAGTGATGTTACCAGCATGCCGGAATTGCCTGATGGCCGCAGACGCATATCCACTTCGTAGAGTTTTCCAGATGCCGTTTGCGTACTGAGAATATGGATAATCCGCTGACCGAGCCGCGTGTAAAAGGTAGTGTTATCAATAACGCCTTTGCCTTCGGAAATCGCAAGGCCTTCCGTTTGACCGTGGGTTTCACCATTGTGGATAAACACCAGGTCAAGATCCGAGCCATGGCCAAGTTCGATACCGCCGAGCTTTCCGTAACCTACGATCACAAAATCTGGAGCGTCAACTGCGACTCCATTTGCATCCAGGGGTCGACCATGGCGCGCCAGCATATTCTCCCAACTCACCTGCATGACGTGCTCTAAAATAACTTCGGCGATAAATGTGAGGTAGTCACTCACCTTCATTAGCGGCAAAGTTTCCGAAACTTCACCCGCAGCAACCCGTAACGAATGAGCGGAGCGGAAGTAACGCAATACCTCCATATGCCCTTCCAGATCTTCCGACTCCAGACGCAATACCTCGCGACGCAATTCATCCCGCAAGTTAGCTTTGATTTGTTCGTGATCGTCATCGGGCGTGAAATAAAGATTTACCGGCGTGAGCAATTCATCCAGCAGCGCCGGATATTTTGCAAGCTGCTCAGCGATCATTGGACTGGCCCCACACAAGGTAGCCAATTGATTCAAAGCTAAAGGATTTTCTACAAGCAACACCAGATAAGCGCTTCGCCGTGCGATGGATTCTATTAAAGGAACGACCCGCTTTAAAGTATCGACAATAGATCCCGCTAACTCTTGCTGCTCCGCTTTTTCAGCCAACACAAGTAAAAGGCGCGAAATAAAAGCGTCCAATCGCGTGCGGCTACTCGCTTGCATATTTACAACAGAACGACTCTCGCGAATTTGTCGCAGCACCGTAAATAACTGCTCCAAATTTTCTGCGTTAGTTACCGCAAACGCGGCTTGACCATCCAGCAAATTCTTAAACTCATCTGCCGCTACAGAATTTAAATGCGAACTCGCTTCCCAAACACCTTTCCACAATACGAGCGATTTATTATCCCGCGATTGTTTATTTTCGGGCTCAGCAATGACCGCTTTAAATTCATTGTTTATGCGTTGGCGATAGTTATTCAACACAGAAATAAACGCATTCCAATTTTCAAAACCCATCACCCAGGATAAACGCAACTTTCCCAATTCGTCGGTGGGTAATGCTTGCGTTTGACGATCCTGATACCCCTGTATAGCGTGCTCGGTGTTGCGTAAAAATTCGTAGGCTTCGCTCAAGGCAGCGCCTGCGCCTTCCGGTAAATAATGCCCCTGCTCCAACAATGGCAGGAGCGTCATAACTTGACGTTTACGCAAAGTCGCGTCACGCCCACCGCGAATTAGTTGAAAAACTTGCACCACAAATTCAACTTCACGAATGCCGCCCTCGCCCAATTTTACATCCAGATTCATACCTTTACGCAGCACCTGACGAGCAATTAACGCTTTCATTTCACGCAAGGATTCTATTGCGCTGAAGTCAATATATTGGCGATAAGTAAATGGCCGCAGCATGGTGCGCAAATATTTGCGCTCACGTTTAATGTAATCATCGTTGGAATAATTACCGTAAACCGCTGCCACCGTGCGCGCCTTAATCATGGCGTAACGTTCCCAATCGCGCCCTTGAGTTTGATAGTAATCTTCCATGCCAGCAAAATTTTGTACAAGCGCACCACTTTCCCCGTGGGGGCGCAAACGCATATCCACGCGAAATACAAAACCATCAGCGGTAATCGCATCCAAACTTTTAATTAATTTCTGGCCAAGCTTGGTAAAAAATTCTTGATTGCTCAGCGCGCGACTTTCGTGATTTGTAGAACCAGATTCTGGATAAGTAAAAATTAAATCTATATCCGACGAAACATTCAGCTCGCGCGCGCCCAATTTACCCATACCCAAGACTAAAAACGGTTGCGGTATTCCCGACTCGCGACCAGTTGGAGTACCGTGCATTTTTTCCAAGGCGCGATAATGGAAACTGGCAGCCGATTGAATCGCATAATCGGCGAAGCGCGATAATTCGCCAGTAATTTCCAACATAGGTGCGCTGCGATTTAAATCGCGCCAGATAATTCTAATCATGGCTTTGTTGCGCAACTGGCGCAGGGTTTTATCTAATTCAAGATCTGTGTTGCACTCACCTATGACCTCGTCATGAACCCGTAAGGCATCGTCGCTCATGGGATTAAAAAGCATACCGGTCCGCACCAGCTCAACTAAAAAAGCAGGATTGATTACACAGGTTTTAGCAACAAACTCACTGGCAGAAAACGCGCGCGTCAATTGCGCATTAAAGGTGTTTTCATCCACATCAGCAGGCAATAGATTTTCAAGCGCAGGCAGCTCCTGTTTCAGCCGATTTGATTCAAACTGCTCCCAGTAACGAGTAGCCGCGTTATGTAACGCCTGGGGAACATGAACGAGGTCAAACATAGAAATCACCTTTTATTACACCTGAGTTATTAGCTGTAGGCCTGCAACTTTAACACTTCTATCTATCCTAAAGAATCAGCCAATAGACCCAAAAAGGAATTCGATGCTCAAACGCTTTACACCTAGATATAAATTAGCAGGCTAATCGAGATCCATCTCCTGACAGGAAAGATTTATTTTTACGCGATATGATTCCATTTCGATCCGCTACTCAGATAAAATTCATCTAATTCATCAACAGCGAACTTTACATGAACGACATTTATAATAATGCAGCCGTCGGTGAATACGCTATCGCGCTAAAAGACTTGGGCACGCAGAAAACAGCTCAGGGAGCGCTTAAAAAATCGTTCACACGCTACGAAAACCTCATCGCCAAATCGACTGAAGGTGCCGCCATTAAACCTGCTTGCAAAGCGGGATGCGCCTATTGTTGTCACTATAAAGTGGAAGTCATGGCTCACGAAGTCTTCTTGATCAAAGATCATCTTCAACAGAACTGGAATGCGTCGCAAATTAAAGTGTTGCTAGACGAAGCGGAAGAAAACGCAAAAATCATCACAACACTGACCCAAGAGCAGCATCTCACCACTAATATTAAATGTCCGTTCCTTATGAATAACCAATGCAGCATTTATTCAGTTCGCCCGTTTAAATGCCGGAATTTTCACGCAACAGATGCGACTGCTTGTGAACAATCCTTTAACGATCCGAAAAACCTGGGCATAGAAAACAATTTCGTAGAGTCAATCGCCATGTTTGGCAATGCGCATTCACAAGGCTTTGAAACGGCTGTTAAAAATAAGGGGCTTGATACAAGAGCTTATGATTTTACGACTGCTCTGCTTGAAGTATTTGCTGAACCTAATGCGGTGAAACGATTTAACAGGGGTAAAAAGACATTCACAATCGCGATTGAGGTTAAAGATATTTGATGAGGAATATTTAGGCTCAGACAAGCTAAATAATTTTAGATTGTGCTTACGTTACAAGGAATTTTAAGCGATACCAATTTGCCTCATCTTCTTTCAATAAGTCTGAAAAAAATGACTATCGCTTTTCATGAAGAAATTGGAATATAGCGGACCAAGCCTCACCGGGCACCCGCTGCAGCAGGAAATGATCGCTATCAAATTCAACAATTTGAATATCGCCTTTGACATCCTTTATGTGATTGAAATTTTTTGCAGGTACAACAAAATCTCTTTTACCACGAAAATACATGACAGGCACAGGACAATTTTTTAAAGCCGACTCAGCTTGCACATCAAAAATGGATTCAATTCGTCCGCTCAATACATTTGGATTCACGGCACGAAGTTCCTTACAAGCCATCCCCAAAACGGAATTATGATGTGGAAATGAACTTAGGAGTTTTATCAAACGAAATAAAAATGTCCACGGCAAAAGACGCAACAGTCTCGTACGTGGGGTCTCTATAAAGCTAGCGACTAATATCACACTCTTTAAATTCTTCGGTCGAGTTTCAGCAACAAATAAAGCCAAAGGACCGGAAAAAGATTCCCACCAGAATAAATTCACCGTTTAGATGGCTTATTTTTTCCAATACGTAATTGGTTAGGTCGTAATATGAAAGGAATTTCTCCTTGGGAAAACTAATAATAAATGTATTTAAAGAGTCTAATTTGCATTCAATAAAAGATTTAAATAAACCTTCGGTTCCATTAAGACCTGGCAAAAGGACTATTGTTAGCTTTTCTTTAACCATACATATGCACGCTCTAACTTCAGAAAATTTGTTTTTAGAAAACATCCACTGTCGGGTCAGGTGAGCCCTCTAATGTATTAGCTCCGAACTACATATAGATAAAAGGAGATTTTTTGGGGAATAGCTACTTAGTTAAGAGGCAGGAACCAAGTCGGTCAGAAAACAAACGCGCCTTCTTCTTATACCTTATATGAATGATATCCTAACTAAATAACCTTTTAAAAAACTCAATCGTCCTGTTACCCTGCGCGCCACTGTTCAAATACCATCAAATATTGGTTAAAAATCAACAATTAAGGTTAAAGGTTTATGGATTTCCAATATCCCTATGCATTGGCAGGACTATTCGTCGGGTTTGTGGTTGGCCTCACTGGTGTTGGCGGGGGATCCCTAATGACGCCGATTTTGTTGCAATTTGGTATACCTCCTGCAAGTGCAGTTGGGACTGATTTACTTTATGCGGCCATTACAAAATCCGGTGGAATTCACGTTCATCATAAAAAACGCAATATCGACTGGCGAATCACTCTAGTGTTAGCGCTTGGTAGCGTACCCGCCGCACTTATAACCTTGTGGTGGCTACATTCAAGCCATATGGATACCGCCGCGCTAAATAAAATGATCAAGACATCCTTGGGCTGGGCGATGTTTCTCACCGCGCTGGCCATTTTATTCAAACAAAAAATTATGGACTACAGCCATCGAAATGATATTTGGCTGACTCGCATGACCCGTAAACAACAGGATATTGCAACGCTAATTACGGGACTAATCTTGGGTGCAGTTGTGACTCTAACGTCTATCGGTGCAGGAGCATTAGGTACCGTGGTTTTGTTTTTACTTTACCCTTTGCTTCCCACGGTGAAATTAGTAGGTACTGAAATTGCGCACGCAGTTCCACTCACACTTGTTGCGGGGCTTGGCCATGCAAGTTTCGGAAATGTTGATTGGAGCTTACTAGTTAATTTACTGATCGGATCGCTACCCGGTATTTATATTGGAAGCCATTTGGCACACCGTGCTGCTGACAAATATTTGCGCCCGGCGTTAGCTATGATGATGATCTATGCAGGCACCAAACTGGTCTTCGTGTAAAAAATTTAGACCTGACGCCTCCAAATACTTGTACCTCGAAAAAAATTGGCGCTGAATATTTTTAGAGGCGTTGCACATCTACTGAAACAAACAACTGCGGTGAATGACCACCTCCGAATATCACTCCTTTGAGTGGAGTTACATCCGCATAATCCCTGCCCCACGCCGTAGTGATATGTTGCTCACCAGTTACTTTATTATTAGTGGGGTCAAATTCGAACCATCCCTCGCCTGGCGAAAAAACTGCAAACCACGCGTGAGTAGCGTCAGCACCCAGTAATTTTTCTTCCCCGGGTGGCGGTAGCGTTTCCAAATAACCACTCACATAACGCGCGGGGTAACCCAACGAGCGCAGACAACCTATCGCAAAATGAGCGAAATCCTGGCACACGCCGCGCTTATGTTTAAACACATCCGCCAAGGGTGTTGCAACATCTGAGAATTCAGGGTCATAGATAAAATCAGTATATATTCGCTGAGTTAACTCCATTACCGCCGACAGAAACGGTCGGTCGTTGGTGAAAGAGGGTTGGGCGTAATCTGCGAGATATTGGTGCGACTGCACCATGAGCGAATCCAACATAAATTCGCGCGCATTTATACAATCAATACTTTTGGTGTTATCGAGTAAATATTTTACGTAACTGCAAGGATTACCAAAATCAAGATTGATATTGGCTTCCCAATCTTTAACTTCGATATTACTCGTAATACTAAGCTCCAACTCGTTATGATCTTTTTCGATAGAAAATTGTAAAAATTGATTGCCAAAATTATCGGTGTGGGTCTTATGAGTAGTGGCCAATGGTGATATTTTTATATCCAGAGCATCCACTTGTTGGGTGGTTGTATTGCGCGGCAGCACATATGCAATGTTGTAGCAATTACTTACAGACAATGCATATTTGTAACGAGTGGTATGCCGGACTACATATTTCATAATTTTTTTTGCTCACCGCGATTTCAATTTTCAGAGTGCTTTTTTTCCGCAGAAGTTTGCATTTATAGCAGATCTTGCCATTCAGAATTTTTAACCAATAACTGCGGACCTTGCGCGTGATCAAAATAACGTTGGCTGATCGCTTTTGCTGCACTGCCAATAAGATATTGAACTCGCGCAAGAATTTGATCTAAATCCTGACGTACACCGGTGTTTGCTTTCGCCAATTCTTTTACATCACTCAATTTAAGGGCAGTGGTGGCCTCTAATAAAAATTTATTCTCAGGACTTAAGGTGTCTTTATTGCCCGGCAAGTCGGCGAAATGCATTGCAAGCTCTTCAATTTGAAAAATAAGCGAACGAGGATTATTTATATTGAGCAATAACATCTCTAAACCGTTTTCAACGTTCACACCACTTTGATAACGACGACGATAAGAAATTAACGCTTCTCCATTTAACAGCGCAGTTTCAACCAGAACTTCTTGCTCTATATCTTCAAACTTACTGGTTAACATGGAGCGCAAGCCGCTGATAATTTGCAATGCACGCTCCATTCGCCGCCCCATTTCCATAAAATGCCAGCCATTGCCGCGGATCATACTTTCGTGCATCAATCCAGCAAAGGCGAGTAACGCCGTCACCAAGGGTGCAAGCGCTTCCTCTGGCGCCGACAGGGCTTCCGGTTTCAAATTTATTTTTAATGCATCAAGCTCATCGCCAATATTGTTAATAATGCGCTGCGTATCACTTGATAACTGTTCTTTCACTTGTTCCGCAGATTTGATCATGGCAATTAAATTATTTGCCACACTACCTATGCGCTGCTGATCCAAAATAATTGAAATCATTTCTGGTTCAGGGTTATTTAATAAATCCGTATCTATACGCGTAAAGCCAGGATAAGTGGATGTAACGTCGGTTATAGCTTTCAATAAGGTTTTACAGACTACATCCGGCAGTGCTTCAGTTTTATTTAATTGCACAAACACTGTACGCAACAAACGTAACCCCGACTCCGCACGTTCCGCGTAGCGGCCCATCCAAAATAAATTTTCTACCACACGGCTGGGTAGCTCGCCCACATTCTCTTGAACTTGTTGTGCTTCAGGAGTGCGCAGCGTGATTTGCTTTTCCGGCTCAGATGCCAATACCCAGGTATCTTTCGATACTGAACCGCGCTGATTGGAAATAATTTTTTTATCGGCATCCAAATTAACTCGCGTTAAGCCTCCGGGCAAAACTGAATAGGAGGCCTCACTAGCAACCGCGAAGGTACGTAAGATAGAAGCGCGTGGTAAGAATTGCCCCTGATGCCACGTGGGTGTTTTTGCGCTGGGAATATATTCCTGCGCGACAAATTGATACGGGTGCCTGCGAATGCGATTTTGCCAAGCTTGCAATTTCGTATCATCCAACTCTGCCCCATAAACTTCGTAAATACCTGGTTTACGATAAGTGGGTTTAATTAATAAATTTTTTAAATTCGCACACACATATTCCAAATCATTTTTGTCTCCACACCACCAAGTTTTTACCGATTCCATTTGCAGCTCGCGTCCGAGAAATACGCGGGCTATTTCAGGCAAGTAGCGCAATAGTGCAGGATTTTCCAACACACTTGAACCCAGGGGGTTAGCAATGGCCACATTGCCCATGCGCACAACTTCTAATAAACCTGGCACACCTAATTGTGAGTTACCTTTTAATTCGACAGGATCGCAATAGACATCGTCGACACGACGCAAAATAACATCAACACGTTTTAAACCCTCAAGAGACTTCATCCACACGTAACCATTACGCACAGTGAGATCACTACCTTGCACTAATTGAAAACCTAAATAATTTGCAAGATAAGCGTGTTCAAAATAAGTTTCGTTGTAAGCGCCGGGGGTTAATACCACGATGCGTGCAATACCGCCGTTTGGATTTAGCTCATGTAATTTTTGACGCAAGCGGGAAAAAAACAAAGACAAACGATGCACATGGCTATCGCGAAATAAGCTGGGGAAAACTCGGTTCATTACTGTGCGATTTTCTAAGGCGTAACCTGCACCCGACGGAGCTTGGGTACGATCAGCCATGACGCGCATTTTTTCATCGGGGCCGCGCACTAAATCGACGCCGTGTAAAATTAGCTGATGATCGCCTTGCATTTTCACATTGTGACAAGGGCGCAAATAGCCCGCGTGCGAAAACAATAATTCAGGCGGAATAACGCCTTGATGAATTAATTTTCGCTCACCATAAATATCTAACAAAATGGTATTAAATAATTCTGCGCGTTCGATTAAGGCAGTTTCAGTTTTTGCCCATTCCTCACTGCTAATTAATAACGGGACAGGGTTGAGCTGCCAGATTTGGCTCGCATTAGGTTCGTCATAAATTTTATAAGTTGCACCGTCGTCACGCAAAATACGGCGAACTTTTTTCTGGCGCTCCTCAATAGCTTCTGTACCGAGGCTTTGCAGGCTTTCGATTAAATATTTCCAATGGGTGCGAACTTCACCATCTGCAGTAAAGGCTTCGTCCATCCCCTCTGGAACAGACGATGTTTGAGACTGGGACTGGCTGCTAGAAATGTGACTTTCCATCTGCGCGGAATGTAAGTTCATGGGCTTGAAATTCTAATACGGAATGAGATTTCATCATTTTAGCTCTTTTTGTACGCAAATGTTTCATTTAGGGCAGCGCGGCAAATTTATTATAAGCAACACCGTAATTCGTTTTTTAAGATAAATAAGTATTCGATCTCCAACTACCTCCGCAAATCCAGCGTATGTGGGTATTCATCAGTCGGCTCCTCAGGTGGCGGGGCCATAGGTCGAGGTGGGTGTTTATGCTCGAAGAACTCACGCAAAATTTTTCCTGCGGGCGAAACCGGTAAAGCTCCAGGTGTATGGTTGAAATCAAAAAAGCGATTGCCTCGGCGTGATTCAGCCTCATTTGCATTCACTGGGAAACGATCATAACTGCGACCACCGGGATGGCTGACATGATAAGTGCAACCACCAATCGTTTTACCATTCCACGTATCAATTAGATCGAATATCAATGGCGAATGAATTCCAATAGTGGGATGCAGAGCCGACGGCGGTTGCCATGCGCGATAACGCACACCGCCAACATATTCACCGTGCTTCGCCGTTGGATTCAAACAAACACGACGACCATTACACGCAAGCACGTAACGCCCTGGAGTCAGTCCACTGACTTTTACTTGCAAACGCTCGATGGATGAATCCACATAACGTGATGTACCAAAACTGGAAACTTCTTCACCCAACACATGCCAGGGTTCAATCGCCCAGCGCAATTCAATTTGAATATCATCGAGTTGCACGCGACCATAATGCGGAAAACGAAATTCTTCAAATGCCGCAAGCCATTCCAACTGAAATGGATAACCGTGATCATTTAAATCTTGCACCACTGAACGCATGTCTTCCCACACATAATGCGGCAACATAAATTTATCGTGCAGCGAAGTGCCCCAGCGCACCAAAGGCTTTTTGTAGGGTTCATTCCAAAAACGACTGATGAGTGAACGCAATAATAAAATTTGCACGAGCGACATACGCGCGTGCGGCGGCATTTCAAAACCGCGGAATTCTAAAATTCCCTGACGCCCACTTGCAGTGCCCGGTGCATAAAGTTTATCGATACAAAATTCGGCGCGATGCGTATTTCCGGTGATATCAATTAATAAATTACGCATTAATCTGTCGGTTAACCAAGGCTGATCAACAAGACCGTCCGGCATTTCTTTAAATGCGATTTCCAGCTCATACAACATTTCATCGCGGCCTTCATCAACACGTGGTGATTGACTCGTCGGCCCAACAAATAATCCGGAAAATAAATATGAAAGAGCAGGATGGTGCTGCCAAAAAGTAACGAGACTGCGCAGTAAATCCGGGCGACGTAAGAACGGACTATCTGCCGGCGTTGAACCACCAAAGGTTACGTGATTACCGCCACCGGTGCCTGAGTGACGGCCATCCAACATAAATTTTTCGGTGCCTAAACGCGTTTGACGCGCGTCTTCATAAAGCGCTTCGGTGTTGTTCACCATTTCTGGCCATGAATTCACTGGATGAATATTCACTTCAATAACACCTGGGTCCGGTGTTATTAAAAATTTCTTGATGCGATAATCTTTCGGCGGCTCGTAACCCTCAAGCACAACCGGCATATCCAATTCTTTTGCAACATCTTCAATGGCTTCAATAAGCGCAATGTAATGCTCCAAATAAGTCACCGGCGGCATAAAGATATGCATGCGTCCATCACGTGCTTCAAAACACATGGCGGTGCGAACAACGTAACCGGCCTCAAGATAATTCTCTTTAGTTTGCTCTGGCGTTTTTGCAACCTGTTCAGAAATCGCTTGTTGTTGATCTCCGTCCTTTTTGTTAGACGCAAATTTTTGCACCAAAATTTCCAGCGAATTTAAACGTACGGATTGATGACTTCTACCCGCCGCTTTTAACGGTGGCTTTTCAACAATAGGATCGGATTCCGGTTGATAGCGGTCGTATTCTTTTTCAGGAAAGCCAACCGAGTTTAGCGGTAGCCGTAACCCTAAGGGCGAGTCGCCAGGAATTAGCATTAACTCTCCTGTACGCAACTTCCACGCACCCGATATCCATTGACTGAATTGATAGTTCCATTCAATCGGCAACACATAACCTGTTTCAGTATTTAAACCGCGTGTTAACAATTTCGCGATGCGACGCCGTTCCAAATCATCTTTTAAATCCGCCTTTAATGGATTAACGCCAACGGGTAATTGCTGTTCCGCCCATAGATAATAAAGAACGTCTTCATAAGCGGGGATTAAAAATTCGGAATTAATGACGATTTTTTTACACAGCGTTTGTGCGAATTTTTTTGCATGCTCATGGTTAAATGAATAACTTCTATCCACCCGTGCGAGTAATTTTTCATCACGCCACAATGGCTCACCATCGGTGCGCCAAAAACAACCCAGCGCCCAGCGCGGAACTTCTTCGCCGGGATACCATTTGCCTTGGCCGTAATGCAATAAACCAAAAGGTGCAAAGGTTTTGCGCATGCGTATTAATAAATCTTTCGCTAATTTTAATTTGTCAGCACCGAGAGCTCCGGTATTCCATTGTTCGGATTCCATATCGTCAATGGAAACAAATGTTGGCTCACCTCCGGTGGTTAAACGCACATCTTGTTCGTCTAATTTTTTATCGACCGCTGCACCAAGTGCATTAATAGTTTCCCACTGCTCTTCGGTGTAAGGTTTAGTTACGCGCGGATCTTCTAAAATACGAAACACTTCATTTGAATAAGCGAATTCAACTTCAGTTTTCCCCGTCGCGCCCGTAATAGGCGCTGCGGAAATTGGGTCGGGCGTGCAAGCAAGTGGAATGTGGCCTTCAGTTGCAAGCAAACCTGACGTCGGATCTAAACCAATCCAGCCTGCGCCGGGGATAAAAATTTCTGTCCATGCATGTAAATCGGTGAAATCTTTTTCGGGGCCGCTGGGACCATCGAGCGCTTTAATATCCGAGGTAAGCTGCACCAAATAACCTGATGCAAAACGAGCTGCATAACCCAAATGACGAAATACCTGTACCAATAGCCACGCCGTATCGCGACACGAACCTTTTGCCAGCGTTAATGTTTCTTCACAGGTTTGAATCCCGGGCTCCAGACGAACACCATAACCAATCATCATTTGTAGTTTTTGATTCACTTGAACCAAAAAATCATTCACAGGCCATGGCTTATCGGTAAGCACGCGATGGCGAATTTCTGCTTTGATATCGCCTACTAACGCAGATAGCTGCTCACCACTCTCAGTAACCTCCAAATAGGGAACTAATTCGCGCTTTAATTGCGTGTCGTATTCAAAAGGAATTTCTTCTGCATATTCTTCAACAAAAAAGTCAAACGGATTGATAGACGTCATTTCCGCAATAACTTCTACCGAAATTTTTAATTTTTCACATTGATCAGGAAATACCAGGCGAGCCTGAAAATTACCAAAGGGATCTTGTTGCCAATTAATAAAATGATTTTCAGGTTCAATTTTTAATGAATAGCTGTGAATTTTGGTACGCGAATGAGGTGCAGGGCGCAAGCGCAACACATGAGGATAAAGGGTAGTCAGCCGATCAAATTTATATTCAGTAACATGGTGGATGGCAACGCGTATAGCCATAAAAAAAGATCCTTTCTGTTCTACAGAAAAAATTACCGGCTATTTATAGCCCCCAAAAATATCGCAGCCGTCGACAACATGCAGTGCAAACCTAGATCTATACCAATTCATGATCCGCTTCACTGACTTAAAAAGGTGCGCATATCTTTTGAATGCGCTTGAAGAGTGCGCACCGGCGCCAACCGCATGTTTGATTGCTATTTCTGCGAACGTAAAGTGATTAAGGCAATAAACGAACCAACTACGGATTTAATCAATAACGAAACGAGAGGTATGATTTTAGGTTAAAACAAAGAGCAGATGCAGCGTAGCTTTGTATAGTTAAATAGTCACTTCGATATGTTCACTTCAATATAGTCACTTCATACAGTAACTATCTTACAGCAGCTACCTTATACAGCAATCAATTGTACAAAAGTGAGCAAATCGTTTTCGATAGCGACGACATCATCTTCATGGCGTGTATTTACATATAGACAACCACGGTAATTGATACCGAGATAATTAAAGGTGTTAATAAAGACATCTTCATAACAAGTCGGGCAGGAATCTTCCACACCAGTAGTAATAAGCGCTGCATTTAAACCATTTAATTTGCTCGCAGACTCCAGGTCAATATCTAATAAATCAGTCAATCTATCTACAAATACTTTAAGTTGTGCGCTCATGGTGTACCAGTAAACTGGCGACGCAAAAATCCAGCAATCATATTTCAATAAAGTTTCAATTAGCGGTAAAAAATTGTCATCGCGGTTTTTATGTTCGTAATCATAAAAGGAAATATCAAAATCGGATACATCAAAAACATCGGCAGATATTTTTTTGGCCACCGCATCCACAACCTTTCGCGTATTACCATCTCTTCGCGAGCTGCCATATATGATTGCTGTTGTAAGCATGATCAATTCACTTTTTCTGCGGGCGGTGCAACACGCAGAACTTCTTCCAGTGTCGTCAATCCCGCTGCTATTTTTTGTGCGCCGGATAATCTAAGTGTGCGCATACCTTCTTTCATTGCCTGCCGGCGCATATCGATAATATTACAATCGCTGGTCACTTTTTCTTTTAGCGTTTCGGATAGAACTAAAATTTCATACAACCCTTGTCGGCCCAAGTAACCAGTATTTCTGCATTCCAAACAACCTACAGGACGATAAATTTTTGAAGGCAAATTTACTTTCCAGGGTGCAACTAATTGCTGCCAATCATCATTGCTGATGTTCCCTTCTTCTTTACAATGTGGGCAAAGCGTACGCACTAATCGTTGTGCCATTACACCAAGCATGGTGGCATTAATAAGATAAGAGGGAATACCCAAATCAAGCATACGCGCAACGGTTGATGGCGCATCGTTGGTATGAACAGTTGATAAAACCAGATGACCAGTAAGCGCTGCCTGCACGGCCATTTGTGCAGTTTCCAAATCGCGGATTTCGCCCACCATAATAATGTCTGGGTCTTGTCGCATTAAGCTGCGAATTCCTGCGGCAAAATCCAAACCAATTTTGTGATGTACCTGAGTTTGGTTAAAACTTTCTTCAACCATTTCGATAGGATCTTCTATCGTACTCACGTTAACTTCTGACGTAGACACCTGACGTAATGATGAATAAAGCGTTGTGGTTTTACCGGAGCCCGTTGGGCCTGTTACCAGCAAAATTCCGTTAGGGCGATCAAGCATAGTGCGCCAGCGTGTGTAGTCATCGCCTACCAAACCTAAATCCGTAAAACTACGCAACAACACTTCGGGGTCAAAAATACGCATTACCAATTTTTCGCCGAATGCGGTCGGCAAAGTGCTCATCCGCAATTCAATTTCGCTACCATCGCTGCGCCGCGTTTTTATACGACCGTCTTGCGGCTTGCGACGCTCAGAAATATCCATACGTCCCAAGACTTTAAAACGACTGGTTACAGCAGTGGCAACGTTGGAAGGCAATTCATACACGTAATGTAAAACACCATCTATTCGAAACCGAATGCGCCCTACTTCGCGACGCGGCTCAATGTGAATATCACTGGCGCGCTGGTCATAAGCGTATTGCAGCAACCAATCCACAATTTTCACAATGTGTTGATCATTAGCATCTGGGTCTGTCGCTTTACCTAACTCAACGAGTTGCTCGAAATTGGTAATTGCTGATGAAGACGCACCGCCACTCGCACCGCTTACTGAACGCGCAAGCGTATAAAACTCGACCATGTAACGCTCAATGTCGGCGGGGTCAGCAATTACGCGCTTTACACGTCGCCGCGCAACGTGCTCAAGCTGGGGCTCCCAACCGCTTACGAATGGCTGAGCACAGGCAATCACTACTTCTTCAGGCGTCACTTCAACACACAAAATGCCATGCCGTTTAGCAAAGGCGTAACCCATAATCTCGGTTACTTTTGCCGTGTTGATTTTCATGGGATCTATATGGATCAAAGGATGCTTACTTTTTTCAGAAAGCCATTGAGTTAGCGTTTCGGCATCCAGTATTTTGCCGGGGCGCTTACGGTCATCCAACGATTGACTGGCAACATAAGCAACGGGGTGCATAGTAGATTGTTCGCGGCTGCGTGTTGATCCCAACAACATGTTGGCATCTTCTTGCAGAATGCGACCATCCGCGATTAAATCCATCAGCACGCCACGCAAATCCAACACACGATCAAAAGCCATACAACAATTCCTGATACCTGTTTATGGGGTTATTAACGGTTATGAGTATTACCGGTTGTAAGTATTAAAAGGATTGTAGCTAGTCTAGCTTATTGGTGACATATTAAAGCGCCCAAAATACCAAACAACCCGGAATACACGCTTGCATTTTTAAAAACTTTGGGCGATTGTCTCGGTCATTGAACTGCTGAGTGAAATATTGATTGAACTATCCATTGAACTATTCACTGAAATATTGATGAACCACCGATAGAACTAGCGAATGAGAAAGCTATGACATTTCATTTGAAAAATTATCAATCCCAACTGGCGCAGCTTGTCGCCTTACCCTCCATAAGTTGTGGCGTTCCCAGTTGGGATATGCCTAATTTGGCCGTGATTGAATTATTGGCAAATTGGTTTGGTGATTTGGGATTTAAAACGCAAATTATTCCGCTAGCGCAACTAGGAAAAGCAAATTTAATTGCGACATTAGGTTCAGGCGATGGCGGATTAGTATTAGCGGGTCATAGTGACACAGTGCCTTATGACGCCAATGGTTGGCAGAGCGACCCTTTCAAGCTTGAAGAAAAAGATGGAAAATTTTTTGGTTTGGGCGCTACGGATATGAAAGGATTTTTCCCCGTCATCATGGCGGCGGTAGAACCTTTTTTAAATACGCCTCTAAAACATCCCTTAATTATCCTCGCGACTGCTGATGAAGAAAGCAGTATGAGCGGCGCGCGCGCACTTGCTGATAGCGGTAAGCCTAATGCACGCTACGCTGTGATTGGTGAACCTACAGAACTGGTGCCAATTCGTATGCACAAAGGCATTATGATGGAGGCCATTCGCATTCGTGGACATGCAGGTCACTCTTCGAATCCGGCATTAGGTAAAAGCGCGCTTGATGCAATGAACCAGGTTATGAATGAGTTGATTATTTTGCGCAATGATTTGCAATTAAAATATCGCAACCCGGGTTTCGTCGTGCAAACACCCACGCTTAATTTAGGATGCATACACGGCGGTGATGGAGCCAACCGCATTTGCGGTGAATGCGAACTCCATTTTGACCTGCGTTTATTACCAGGCATGGATAACGAAGAAATACGCACTGCGATTCAAAACCGCTTAACGCCCATCGCTGAAACCACTGGTACGGATATCGTTTTTTCTTCACTCTTTGAAGGTGTTGAACCTTTTAATGAACCGGCAGATTCTGAATTGGTTAAAGTGTGCGAAGCATTAACCGGTCATAGATCTGAAAGCGTTGCCTTCGCAACTGAAGCGCCTTTTATGCAGCAGCTGGGAATGCAAACCGTTGTACTTGGGCCAGGCTCCATTAATCAAGCGCATCAGCCGGATGAATATATCAGCATTAATCAACTTGAACCTGCAGTGAAAATTGTGCAGGAATTGATTAAGAAATTTTGCGTTAATTAAGCCCAAAACTAAAAGTTGTAGGATCTATGTTAAACGTTGCACTTTGTTCTTACGGTATGTCTGGAAAAGTATTCCATGCTCCATTAATCGCTGCAGAACGACAATTGCATTTACACTCTATTTTGCAACGTTCAAGCGACAGCGCACTTACCGATTACCCAAACATTAAAATCGCAAAAACATTTGATGCGATCTTGGCGAATCCGGAAATAGATGTGGTGGTGGTGAATACGCCCAATGAGCACCACTACCCCATGACGAAAGCCGCACTATTGGCAGGCAAGCATGTAGTCACTGAAAAACCTTTTACACTTTCGTTGAGCGAAGGTGAAGAGTTAATTGGTATCGCAAAACAACAGCAAAAAGCATTGGCAGTGTTTCACAATAAACGATTGGAAACGGATCATCTGACGGTGCAAAAAATTCTACATGGCGGAGTACTCGGTAGAATTGTGGAAATCGAATGGCATTATGATCGGTTCCGAAATGTCGTTACCCACAAAGCATGGAAAGAAAATAACTTGCCCGGTGCGGGCACCTGGTTTGATTTAGGTGTGCATATGCTTGACTCCATGTTGACCCTGCTGGGCAGACCGACCGCAGTGAGTGCAAATATGCGCAGCCTTCGCCGCACGGATGGGTCAACAGACTACTTCAATGTCTATTTTCACTATCCTGATATCCGTGTGCTTTTGCGATCAAACACTTTTGTGAGTGAAAAAGGCGCGACCGTGAGTATTCACGGTGACAAAGGCTCATTTTTAAAATTCGGTCAGGATGTGCAAGAACAGCAGCTTATAAAAGGTGTATTGCCTTATCAGCCAACTTGGGCGAATCACGGTGAAGATAATTTTGGAATTCTGCACATTCAGCAACCGAGTGGTAGCCAGCGCGAAAAAATTGAAAGCGAACGCGGGTGCTATGAAGCTTTTTATCGCAACATCGCTGATACAATAAATAACAAAGACACTTTGCGTTTTCCGGCACAACAGGCATTATTAGCGGTAGAAATGTTATTAGCGGCCGAAGAGAGCAATCGCTTACAAAAAACTATAGCGCTTTAGTTAACAACGAGAACTGCCGTGGCAAACACTCAAGATTACGTAAAATGGTTTCGTCATTCGACACCTTATATTAACCGGCACAGTGATAAAACCTTTGTGCTTATGTTGCCGGGCGAAGCGATTACGCATTCCAACTTTCACAACATAGTTCACGATATCGCGTTACTGTGCAGCCTCGATGTGCGTTTGGTTCTCGTGCATGGTGCGCGGCCACAAATTGATGAACGTCTGGAAGTCGCTGACACGTTCAGTCACTTTCATAAAAATTTGCGTATTACCGATAGCGAAAGTTTAAAACTGGTGATTCAGGCGATTGGCGAGGCCCGTACCACCGTCGAAGCGGCGCTTTCCACTAGCCTGCCCAATTCACCTATGCACGATGCCGACATGCAAGTCATCAGCGGAAATTTTGTCGTCGCTATGCCCTACGGTGTTATTGAAGGTGTGGATCTCCAACACACAGGCAAAGTGCGCAAGGTACACACTAAATCCTTAAATGCGGCGCTGGATTCTGGTGCAGTTGTTTTGTTATCCCCAGTTGCTTATTCACCAACGGGAGAAATTTTTAATTTAACTTTTAGTGATGTTGCTACACACGTTGCAAGCGCAATAAAAGCCGACAAATTGCTGGCTTTTGTTGAAGGCAACGGTGTTACCGACACTGATGGTAATTTAATTCGTCAATTGTCGTTACCGGAATGTAAGCAATATCTCGCAGAAAATGGTGAGCACATCAGTTTTGATTTACAGCAAGCAGTGAGCGCATGTTATTTGAGTTGTTTGCAAGGTGTGCAGCGTGCGCAATTAATTAGTTACAGTACCGATGGTGCCTTACTCACAGAGCTATTTACGCGCGATGGTTTAGGCACCATGATTTACTCTGGCCAATATGAACAGTTGCGTATGGCCACTATTGATGATGTTGCTGGCATTCTGGATTTAATTCGCCCACTTGAAGAGCAGGGAATTTTAGTTCGGCGTTCGCGCGAGCTGCTTGAAACTGAAATAAACAAGTTTCATGTAATGGATAAAGACCGCACCATAGTCGCCTGCGCAGCGCTTTACCCTTATGGAGATATGGCAGAACTTTCCTGTGTTGCTACTCATCCCGAGTACCGTAACGGTGGTCGTGCTGCAGCTTTATTGGAGCAAATGGAAAATCAGGCGCGCAAGCAAAAGATAAAACAGTTATTTTTGCTGACAACCCAAACGGCACATTGGTTTATTGAGCAGGGCTTTGTGCAAGGGAAACTGGAAGATTTGCCTGTAGCTAAACAGGAACTTTATAACTACCAGCGAAATTCTAAGATTTTTATCAAACAAATAATCGATTAGATTATTTTATTTTGCAAAAAAAAAGAGCCCGCATTGCGGGCTCTTTTTTTTATTGCAAACGAATACTTCGGCTCACACTTTCCAAAAGTGCTTTATTCTTGTCTATACGCGATTGTGGAGTCCATGCAAGCATGCGATAGAAATGATCATCTGATTCGAACAGCGTTACCACGTAAGCCATTTTTACCCCGCCAATATCACCACGATAAATAAATCTTTCTGCCGGTAATTTTTTGATGATGATTTTGCGTGACCCTCGGACTAACTCGCCATTGGCAAGATTCATTGCTAACTGCTGTTGCACAATTGATACATAATCCTCAAGACGTGTTTCTTCCATAAAGTCTGCTTTTGAATCACCCAGTATCGCTACGTAAGTTTGATCTTGCTCATTAGCGAAACTCATAACAGCATTGGGCATTAAATTTTTAACCTTCCAGGAAGCAGGCACACCTATGGACATTTTTTTATCTTGAGTTAAAAAGTTTTTCGTCAAATTATTAGGATCTTTAGTCACCTCATTTCCGACCCAACATTCTTTTTGACGATATCTATCATCCATGGTGCCGCCTTTACAGCTCCAAGCAATACCACTATTTGTGTCGATAGGTGTCCAGAGGATAGTGTTTCTACCCTTCATATGCGGAAAACGATAAGTGACCTCAATAAAAGCTTCGTCACGCAACTTAATAGACGCTATTACCTTGTCATTAATTTTATCCGGCAAACCAACCAAAATATTTTCATTGGGATATGAGCGAGTCTTCTTGATAAAACTTGCAACATTTTTATGCGCATTGAGAACCAGGGGCATTGAATTTTCGATTTTTGCCCGAGTGCTGTAGTCCTCATAAGCTGGCACGGCGATGAGAATCATAAGGCCGAAAATAATAACGAAGGCGATTCCATAGGCAACGACCTCTACAGATATACTGCTTTTTTCAACCGAATACTCAGCAATTGAACATCTAGCGCATTTTGTTTGGCCCAAGCGAATTGCTGCATTGCACTTCACACAGTAACTTACGGAAACCTCTGGAACAGGCGTTTCAAAGACCTCCGGGGTTGGGGGCACAGGCGCCACTGCCTGCATTTTCATTGCAGCTTCAACGCGGGATGAGTTTTTTGAAACTACTGGTTCCTGCCCTTGAACCACCAATTCACACTGGCCACCTGCTCGTTCAATGATCGTTCTATACTTTGCCGCAAGTTCATGACCAACGTCGGATTTAACAAGCGTGCGTGGGCGACGCAACATTTTCTCAATGGATTGGAAATCTTTTTTGAAGGCTTTCGCCAAGTTGGTAATTAAGGTAGACCGCTCTACGCCTGCTTGCGGCGTAGCTAATAAAAACACATCCATTCTTTGGTCGGACATAGTTGAATCTCTATGGAATTTTCTAATCGTTATTATGTAAAGACATCGAGCCGGTAAATCACCAGATATTGTCGCCTATATCATTATGCAGTAGTTATTTATGGTGACGCTATATCCGCGCTTTTATCGAGTGACGCACCTCTCAGATACCTTTCTGATAACTCCCAGAGTAGCGTTTCTGCTATGCTAGCAACCTTTATTTTTTAGTCCACACGTATTTTCAATCCTGCTTTCAATTGTTTTGACCCGTGCCTGTTTACGGGTGAATTTGAGGTAATCCTATGCCCGTTTATCGCTCTAAAACCACCACATCTGGCCGCAACATGGCGGGCGCTCGCGCACTTTGGCGTGCTACAGGAATGAAGGATGGCGATTTTGAAAAACCCATTATCGCTATCGCCAATTCATTTACACAATTTGTACCTGGCCATGTTCACCTGAAGGATTTGGGACAATTAGTCGCACGCGAGATCGAAAAAGCAGGTGGTGTGGCCAAAGAATTTAACACCATTGCGGTGGATGACGGCATAGCTATGGGGCACGACGGTATGCTTTACAGCTTGCCAAGCCGCGATATTATCGCTGACTCTGTTGAATACATGGTTAACGCACACTGTGCAGATGCGATTGTATGTATTTCTAACTGCGACAAAATTACGCCCGGCATGTTAATGGCTGCGATGCGCTTGAATATTCCTGTCGTATTCGTGTCTGGCGGGCCTATGGAAGCGGGTAAAACCAAGTTATCTGAACACAAGCTCGATTTGGTCGACGCCATGGTGATTGCGGTAGATGACAACGCCAGCGACGAAAAAGTGAATGAATATGAGCGCTCTGCGTGCCCAACCTGTGGCTCGTGTTCGGGCATGTTTACCGCCAACTCAATGAACTGTTTGACCGAAGCGCTCGGTTTGTCCCTGCCTGGTAACGGCTCTTTGCTAGCAACCCACGCTGACCGCGAGCAACTTTTCCTGGAAGCTGGCCGTAAAATCGTGGAAATCACCAAACGTTATTATGAAGAAGATGACCTGAGTGTTTTACCGCGTAGCATTGCGAGCTTTGACGCCTTCGAAAATGCTATGGCGCTCGACATCGCCATGGGCGGTTCGACAAACACCATTCTTCATTTACTGGCTGCTGCACAAGAAGGCGACGTACCTTTTACCATGTTCGATGTGGATCGGATGAGTCGCAAAGTGCCCCAACTTTGCAAGGTCGCACCTAACACCCCCAAATATCATATGGAAGATGTACACCGCGCAGGCGGCGTTATGAGTATTTTGGCGGAGCTGAATCGCGGAGGTCTGTTCCACAATCAGTTGCCAACCGTTCATAGCAAAACCTTCCAGGAAGCTTTAGATAAGTGGGACATCATTTCCACCTCATCCGAAGCCGTAGCGACTTTCTACAAAGCAGGCCCTGCAGGCATCCCAACCCAAGTTGCATTTAGCCAGGCAACCCGCTGGCCGACGCTGGATGGCGATCGCGCCGAAGGCTGCATTCGTTCTGTTAAAAACGCTTACAGCAAGGAAGGAGGATTAGCAGTACTTAAAGGTAATATCGCTATCGATGGTTGCGTGGTAAAAACCTCGGGCGTGGATGAAAGTTGCTGGGTATTTGAAGGCAAAGCTTACGTGGTAGAAAGTCAGGACAAAGCTGTTGCCGATATTCTCGATGGCAAAGTTAAAGAAGGCGATGTTGTCGTTATTCGTTACGAAGGCCCAAAAGGCGGACCGGGTATGCAAGAAATGCTGTACCCAACCAGTTATTTGAAATCAAAAGGTTTGGGCAAGGCGTGTGCGCTGTTAACCGATGGTCGTTTCTCTGGCGGAACTTCGGGTTTATCTATCGGCCACGTATCTCCAGAAGCTGCCTCTGGCGGCGCGATTGGTTTGGTACGGACTGGCGATATTATTCGTATCGACATTCCAAATCGCAGCATCAATGTTGTACTTACCGAAAACGAATTGGACGCTCGTCGTGCTGAAGAAAATGCCAAAGGTCCTTTAGCCTGGAAGCCAACCGAAGTTCGCCCACGCAAAGTTTCTGCGTCGTTAAAAGCCTACGCAATGCTAGCAACCAGTGCGGATAAAGGTGCGGTGAGGGATTTGAGTAAATTGGATTAATAAAAAAATAAATCCACAAAAGCCAGGGCAACACAATTGCCCTGGCTTTTTAATAAACGGAGCAGTGAAATGGTGATTGCAATTTTAACGGCGCTAACAGCTTTAGTGTGGGCGCTCTATCGTTTACATACCTCCGGTTTCGATTTGCGTGCGCTCAATCCTTTTCATTGGCTGCGACGCATGAAATGGCAACATCAAATTAACACCAAACCCACTCACGCAATTGAAAACCCTATGGAAGCCGCTGCGCTGTTATTAGTAGCAATCGCAAAGTTAGATGGCGAGATTACGCGGGAACAACGGAACTTTATTATTCAACTATTTATTGCCGAATTTTCCCTGACAGAAATCACGGCCAATGAACTTTATGCGGCTTCGTCCTATTTACTAAAAGATACGAGCAATATTATTCCTGAAGTGCGTTTAATACTGGAACCTTGCAAAGCTGCGTTTAAGCCTAACCACATTGAAACTTTGCTGGAAATGTTAAATAAAGTTGCGTCTGCAGAAAATTCACCGACTGTCGCTCAAAGCGAACTTATTGTAGAAGTGCGCAAACATTTGGCACCAGGCAAAGATGAAAAATTTAACTGGCAGTAATTGCCCCTCGTTAAAAGATCCAACTTTTTAATCTCGCCGTATAGACCTTAACACCCAACGATTGAGGTCTTTATGAAATACCCTATCCTTATTAGCTTCGCATGCGGCTTTCTACTAACATTGACTGCCTGCTCCAGTGTTTCGGTTGACGATTACAGTAAAAACTCTCCCAAACTCACTCCACAAGAATTTTTCAATGGGAACTTAACTGCCAAGGGTGTTGTGAAAAATCGCTCTGGGAAGGTGACTCGTTATTTTACCGCCGCTATTAAGGCGAATTGGAAGGATGGTGTTGGTACGCTTGATGAGAAATTCATTTTCGATGACGGTGAAATTCAGTACCGCACATGGACTTTAAAACCCAGCGACCAAAAATCATTTACAGGAACTGCAGGCGATGTGATTGGGGTGGGTGATGGAAAGTTTTCCGGTAATGCCATCAACTTTAAGTATGTGCTTGCCGTGAAATTTAAAGATTCAACAATAAATTTAAGTGTAGATGACTGGATGTGGCTGGTAGACGAAAAAACTGTTGTGAATGAATCTGTACTGACCAAATACGGGTTCAAAGTTGGGAGCATCCAGCTAGCGATGGTTAAAGATTAACGCGCTCATACACTAAAAATTTATGCTTGATGCTTGCATCGCTTTCGCCGGATAACTCGGAGGTTAATTTCCATTGTTCAGGCGAAAGCTCAGGAAAAAACGCATCCGCACCGTCAATTTTTGCGTCAATCCTGGTGAGATAAACACGATGTGCAATGGGCAGCGCACTGCGATAAATCTCCGCACCACCGATTACCATAATTTCTTCAGCAATATTATTTTGCTCACTGCGGAACGCTTGTGCGGTCTCCAATGCACTTTCAATATCCTTTGCAACCAGCACACCAGAGAAACTCCAATTCTTTTGGCGTGTCACCACTATGTTAGTGCGGCCGGGTAACGGTTTGCCGATGGATTCAAATGTTTTTCTCCCCATAATGATCGGCTTGCCGAGCGTTACAGATTTAAAATATTTTAAATCCTGTGGTAAGTGCCACGGCAGCTCATTGTTGCGGCCAATAACGTTATCGTGAGCAGTAGCGACTATTAGTGAGAGTTTCATACAATATTTCTACGCCAAATATGTTTGCATTGACTTAATAATTTATACAGAAAATGGGAATTGAATTGGTTCATGATGTTGATATCCCTGAACCTCAAAATCATCCATAGTCACCCAGGTTTCCAAATCTTTTAGCGATTTAATATCTGGGTTAATCATCAACGAGGGCGACTCAAAAGGCTCGCGTTTTAATTGCACATCGCGCATCAAGGGCAACTGGTCTTCATAAATATGTGCATTAACAATTTTGTGGTAAGCCAGACCCGGCTTGTGTCCGGTAATCTGCGCCATTAATGCCAGTAAGGTAAACACCTGAATTTGATTGAAGTTTAAACCTAGAGGAACGTCACACGAACGCTGATAACTCGTTAAATAGAGTGTGTCATTGAGCAGCGAAAAGGTATGCGTGTGCATGCATGGACGCAAACAACCTAAATCAAATTCACCCGGATTATAAAACGATAAAATCTCGCCGCGATCGTCAACACCCTTGCAAAGATTATCCACAATTTTTTTTAGTTGATCGACTGTACCACCATTTGGTTTTGCCCAAGCGCGACCCTGCACTCCGTATACACGACCCATGTCGTCTGCACATTTGCGTACAGGATTGGCGAGCCATACAGAATTTTCATTCGCGTTAGCATCCCAGGTTTTGGTGCCGAGCGCTCTGAATTGCGCGGCATTATCGTAACCACGAATATAACCGAGCAATTCTGCGATGGCTGCTTTCCAATAACTTTTGCGCGTAGTGATGATCGGAAATTTATTTCCCGCAACATCGTAGGTCAGATCGGCATTGATTAAAGTAAGGCAGCGTTTACCGGTGCGGCTATTTGCAATCCAGGTGCCTTCGTCGATGATGCGTTGCGCCAAGTCTAAATATTGTTTCATTAATTGATCTCGTTCTAAAAATTTGAAGCTCCCTCACCCTGCCCCTCTAGCTACGCGCCCCGCCCGAAGGGAGAGGGAATTAAATGCGAGCTCCGAAACTTGCACTATTTTAAATCTAACTGAGTGACTTTTTCTGTTCCCTATCTCAAAAGAAGAAGGAGCTAAATGAGAGTTCCGATATTGGCATTGTCCGTCCCCTCTCCCTATGGGAGAGGGCTAGGGTGAGGGTCTTGCTCTTTTGTTTCAATCGCTTTCTGCAGCAGTGATTTCTTCCTCTCCACGTAATAACTCGAAGCCAATAAATAAACCCCAAAAATAAACATGGGCGCCGACAGTAATTGCCCACGTGTAAACATGCCCAACACCAGGTCTATTCCAATATCGGGCTCGCGGAAATGCTCAACAACAGATCGGAAACTAGCGTAAAGCACTAGGAATAATCCGCTCACCGCGCTGCGCGGACGAGGCTTAGCGGAATACCAAAAGAGCACAATAAACATCACCAGACCTTCCAGCGTGGCTTGGTAAAGTTGCGATGGATGGCGGGCTACCCCTATAGGATCTTCTGCTTTGGGAAAAACCATCGCCCAAGGCACATCCGAAACCCGCCCCCACAATTCCTGACCGATAAAATTACCCAAACGACCAAAGGCTAATCCGAGTGGCACCAGTGGGGCCACGAAATCCATCAACACAAAATAAGGAACGCGAATGCGAGTGGAATACACATACATCGCAAGTAGCACACCGATTAAACCACCGTGAAAGGACATTCCACCTTCCCAAACCCTGAACAACCACAGCGGATCGCTCATCCAGCGTTCAAAGTTGTAGAAAATTACATAGCCGATTCGTCCGCCCAAAATTACCCCAAAGGCGCCATAGGTAATCAGATTTTCAACCTCCGCCTTGATCAGCGGTGAATGGGGTTTGCCGCTACGGTAAAGCGCGAGTAGCCAGGCGGAAAGAAAGGCAAGCATATACATGATGCCGTACCAATGGACCTGTATGGGTCCGATCACCTTTTCGAATATCAAAAAGGGACCTATCTCAACGGCAACGGGATCAAAATTGGGGAATAGGAGCATAGCGAAACCGTAAATATTTAACGCAGCAAGAGCATTTTGAAGCGATTTAACTGGAAGCCAAACCGCATTAGGTGTGGAAGAGTCTAACTGGATTAATCTTCAAAATCATCCGAGCCCAAAGGACGAATCAAGCGAGTTACGTCGGCATCATCAAGTGCCTGTTCTACACGTTCGCGGATTTGATCAGCGTTACTCATCGTCATAACTTCAGTCAACAAATCTTGCGCTAGCGTCAGGCTAATACCGCGGATAACGGATTTTACTTTCGGTAAGTTGGTTGCACTCATCGACAGCGTATCGAAACCCATCGCCATTAATAAGATAGCTGCGCCAGGGTCACCGGCCAACTCACCACATATACTCACACTGATGCCTTCGGCATGAGCCTCATTGACGACATGCTGCAAAGCACGCAACACAGCCGGATGGAAAGCCTGGTACAAGTCAGCTACTCGCGCATTGTTGCGATCAACTGCCAGCAAATACTGCGTAAGGTCATTACTACCGACGGAGAGGAATTCCGACAATGAAGCCAGTTCTCGGGCTTGATAAACTGCTGCAGGAACCTCGATCATAGCGCCTACGGGCGGCATCTTAACCTGATACCCCTCCTCCACCAATTCATTGTAAACCCGGGTGATAAGCGCTTTGGAGGCTTCCATTTCTGGAATATTGGTGATCATCGGCAGGAGGATGCGCAGATTATCCAGGCCTTCACTGGCTTTGATCATGGCACGCACTTGCGCGAGGAAAATCTCCGGATGATCCAGAGTTACACGAATACCACGCCATCCAAGAAAGGGGTTATCTTCTTCAATGGGAAAATAGGGAAGCGCTTTATCGCCACCAATATCCAGGGTACGAATCGTCACGGGCAAAGGTGCAAAGGCCGCGAGTTGTTCTCGGTAAATAGCACGTTGCTCTTCCTCTGAGGGAAAACGGTCGCGCATCAGGAACGGCACTTCAGTACGGTAAAGGCCAACGCCTTCCGCACCACGCTCAAGGGACCTCACCACGTCCGCCATCAAACCGGTATTCACAAAAAGTGGTAGGCGGTAACCGTCATTGGTTTCGCAGGGTAGATCTTTGAGTGCTTCGAGTCCTTTGAATAGCGCCTGCTCCTCAAGGTCAATCGCCATGTAATGTTTGAGGATGTGCTCATTCGGATTGCTGTAAACCGCACCGCGATAACCATCCACAATAGTTGGGCGGCCATCCATTTGCATAAATGGCAGGTCAACCGCACCCATAACCGTTGGGATATCCATTGCTCGCGCAAGGATGGCCACATGCGAGTTACTTGAACCTTCAACCGACACCAAACCAACCAGCTTTTCCTTGGGGATTTCGCCCAACATAGATGCCGTAAGCTCTTCGCCAATGAGAATAGTCCGGTCAGGAAAGATGCGTTTCTTACGGTTGGACTCTTGCAGATAGGCCAGCACACGACGCCCCAAATCACGTAAATCGGTTGCCCGTTCGCGCAAGTATGGGTCGTTCATGCTATTAAATGTTTGTTCGTGCTCGAGGATTACCTCGCTCCACGCGAACGAAGCGTTTGCGCCTTTGCGGATGCGTTCGGTCACCTCGCCACCAAGAGATGCATCATCGAGCATAGCGAGATAGGCATCAAAGAGTGCGCGCTCTTCACGGTTCAGACGCTCTTTAAGCTGGGCACCGAGGCTTTTAATGTCTTCACGCACAGCCGTAAGACAGCGTTGGAAAAACGCTATTTCAACATCAACATCTTCACAAGGCTTGTAAGATACCGAACGCAAATCTGCTTCCGGCGCTATAACAACCGCTTCACCTATAGCGATACCAGGTGCACCTGCCACCCCCATAAAACGTGCTTGGGTAGCAACCTTACTCTTGTCATTATTTAAACCGCCGGTCGCTTCAGCATGGGCGATAACCCCGGCAAGCTGCGCAGACATGGTAACCAGAAAGGCTTCATCGCCCTCGTCAAAGCGGCGTTGTTCCACTTGCTGGACAACCAGAACACCCAACACTTTGCGCTGGTGAATAATAGGCACACCCAGAAAAGAACTGTAACGTTCCTCACCGGTTTCGGGGAAATATTGGTAGCTTGGATGAGCTTCAGCTTGCTCAAGGTTGATCGGTTCCTCGCGAACCACTACACGACCTACCAAACCTTCGCCAGCGGACAAACGCACATGGCCTACGGCATTCTGGTTTAGGCCATCGGTGGCCATCAATACGTAACCACCTTCTTCATCCCGCATATAGACAGAACATACATGGGTACGCATGGCCGCTTTTACGCTCGACACTATGATGCCCAAAGCCGAGGGCAGGTCGCGCGCGGCATTTACTTCCTGGACAATATTGCGAAGCGAATTCAACATAGATACTTCATACCTTTCAATTTTTTATAATAGGCGCATCGTCATAAATACGCCGCCTGCAAGCCTCACTAATGACCTGCAAGCATCTCCAACTCAAGTTGCGCGTGGATCAAAGACAGTTCTTTTAGAGCCCTGCGGTAAACATCCTTTTTAAAGGAAACTACTTTACCGAGCGGATACCAATAACTCACCCAGCGCCAGCCATCGAACTCGGGCCTACCGCCATTGTTAAGACTGATGCGGGTATCATCGCTACGCAAACGCAATAAAAACCACTTTTGTTTTTGACCTACGCACAAAGGTTGGGAATGGTGCCTGACCAATCGATCAGGCAAGCGATAACGCAACCAACCGCGGGTACATCCGATAATTTCTACATCTTTTGGATGAAGGCCAACTTCTTCATGCAATTCACGATACAGTGCCTGCTCGGCTGATTCGCGCTCATTAATACCACCCTGCGGGAATTGCCAAGCATCTTGCCCACCCACTCTACGCGCCCAAAGCACTTGCCCGAAGTCATTCGTTAAAATAATACCCACGTTGGGGCGAAAACCATCGCTATCAATCACGAGAATCGTCCCTACGAAAATGTTGTGCTGTGAAACAGCTTTTCCTCACTATAACAGGCTTAATTAAAGCCGCAAACCCTTAACTCCGGCTCATTCAGCTACAAATCTCTATTGAGTCACCAGAACACACTGGTTATGCTTAGCACCCAAATTACCTCCCTAGCTCCCCTCTAATTCCCCAAGAAGGTTACCTGTGCGCCTCGCAATATTTGATCTTGATAACACCCTTTTAGCTGGTGACAGCGACCATAGTTGGGGCGAATTCCTAGTCAGTAAAAAACTGGTAGATGCTGAAGCCTATGCAACAGCGAACGATCGCTTTTATCAGCAATACAAAGCCGCGACCCTGGATATTCATGAATACTTGCGTTTTTCCCTCGCGCCACTGACACGTTATACGCTGGCAGAACTTGCTGCATTCCACGATGAATTTATGCGCGATTACATCGAACCCATGATGCAACCCAAGGCGCTTGCGCTCCTGCAAGAACATCGCGCCCAAGGGGATTATTTGCTGATCATTACCGCTACCAACAGCTTTGTCACTCACCCGATTGCAAAGCGGCTTCAGGTAAATGACATACTGGCGAGCGATGCAGAGATCATCGATAACCGTTACAGCGGTAAAGGAACAGGCACCCCCTGCTTCCAGGGCGGAAAGGTAATCCGTTTAAAGACGTGGCTGGAAGAAAAACAATTTACGTTGGACGATGCCTATTTTTACAGCGACTCGATTAACGATTTGCCGCTGCTGGAACAAGTACCTAACCCCATAGCAGTCGACCCGGATGACCGTTTGCACAAAATTGCGAGCGAACGTGGATGGAAAATTATAAGTTTGCGGGACTAATTACTTTGGCATCAAAGCGACCAATCTTCCCGGAGTGCTTCTCATGAGCATTCAACATAATGTAGTCGCCGGAATACTGATCCGCGATGGACGCGTACTTTTATGTCAACGCAAGAGAGATTTGGCTTGGTACTCAGGCGTATGGGACTTGGTGGGTGGACACATCGAAGCTTCTGAGACACCACTCGCAGCACTACGCCGCGAATGCCGCGAAGAGCTTGGTATCGATATCGGAGAACCAGACGAAGAACTAAAAATTGTACTTCCCAACATCGAGCTACGTGTTTATATCGTTAGCACTTGGACGGGCGAACCAGCTAATACCGCACCCCACGAGCACGACGCTATTGGCTGGTATAACGCTTCTGAGATTGATAGCTTATGTTTGTCCGATGAAAAGCTTGCTCCTCTCCTCAAGAAAATATTGTCAGAACAACACTAGTCTTGCGTGAACCCAGCCTTGTTGTGAAGCTCTTCAATGATCGTCCAGTTAAGTCAAACCTCATCAAGCCAAATAAACCCGCGCGAAAACTGCCTTCAAATAATCCGTTTCGGGAATTGCAGGATGCACCGGATGATCCGGCCCTTGCCCGCCCTGCCCAATAATTTGCACATGCCGATCCAAATGGCGTCCTGCAGCACGAACAATTTCCACGAGTGTGTCCTTACCCAAATGCATCGAGCAAGAACCAGCGACAAGTAAACCATCGCGCCCCAGTAAACGCATTCCCAATTCGTTGATATGACGATAGGCCGCTTCACCGGCTTTCTGGTCTTTGCGTTTTTTAATAAATGCTGGTGGGTCTAGTACCACAATATCGAAGCGCTCTTCTTCAGCAATCAAGTGCTTTAACACCTCAATCGCTTTCCCTTCAAAGCATGTGACTTTATCTTGTACATTATTAAGCGCTGCGTTTTTTTCCACGTAATCCAACGCAGCTTCAGATACATCAACGCAATAAACTTCGCTCGCGCCAGCGACTGCGGCTTGTACACCCCAACCACCTATATAAGAAAAAACATCCAACACACGCTTTCCTTTTACATACTGCTGTAATTGCGCACGGTTAACGCGGTGATCATAGAACCATCCTGTTTTTTGGCCGCCATGAACTGGTGCCAAAAACCGCGTACCATTTTCGATCAATTCAATTTCCTGCGGCACTGAGCCATACACCACTTCCGTGTATTCCGGCAGATTTTCCAACGCGCGAGCGCTGTGATCGTTGGCTAGCAAAATACCTTCGGGTTTTAGCACTTGAACGAGTGCGTCGATAATGTCGTTCTTAACCAGTTCCATGCCTGCGCTGGCAATTTGTACCACCAGATAATCACCGAAACGATCTACCACTAACCCAGGCAGCAAATCAGAATCACCATAAACCAAGCGATAGAAAGGTTCACTGAAGGTCAGCTCACGTAAGGACAGCGATTGTTTAAAGCGATGAACTAATAAAGATTTATTCAGCGGATGTTTTTCATCACGATTAATAATGCGGCCACAAATCAGACTGGTGGGGTTCATTAGCGCAATTCCCAGCGGCTTACCGCTGTGCGTGGTTACCAGCGCCTGCTGGCCCATTTCAAATTGCTTCAGTGGCGAACGCGCCACATCGACCTCATTGCTGTAAATCCAAAGATGGCCCAACTTCAAGCGGCGGTCCGCTTGCGAATTTAAAATAAGCACGGGCAAAGAAGATTCAGGTGAAGAAGGTGAAGACATGGGGGCATCCGATGGCAGCAGTGAAAAGGCGCGAATTATAGCGGGATTCGCACTTGATATTCAGGTTAATTTTTCGTATCGATATCGTCGATCCATCTTTTCAATAAGGCTGATTCGTCTGGCAATAAACTTTTATCCGGCGGCATGGGCATTAGCTTGTCAAAAAAAAGTTTGTGCTCAAGTCGAGTCTTACCATTATTTTTTTGCAACCATTGATTCGCGTTTAATAATTGCGCGGCATTATCCTTCAAATGCTCATGACATTTACCGCAACTGTTTACAAAAATAGCATGGATATTTTCCGGCAGATTCACAGTGTGTTTCTGAGCATTCACCGTTAATGACTCATCTTTATACGCTGTTCCGTTTGATACCCGCAGCAAGGCTGCATTTTTATCATCCACCACCAACAAACTGCCGTCATTCATAACATTTATGCCCGTAGGCGCACCCTTTGGACGAACACCTTGGACTTCATTCCAGCGAGAAATAATTTCCTGATGTTGTGCAACCTCACCTGTTCCACCCTTTGCAGAAAAGACACGCGATTTGAAATTTTCTGTGGAATTAAGTGGGTCACTCATAAAATTTGCTGCAGCTGATCGAACTGGCCTACCTTGATTGTCCACATCAAATGCGACCAATCTATGACCCACAATTTTGTAGCCATGCCATGCCATTAATAACTTATTTTTCAACGTGGGTAATTTTGTATGGTGATAGTAGAGAGCATCAAGCGGAGCAACATGAGGAGGCATCAGCGACCATGGTTCGCGATAATTTTTTGTAATGCAGGTTTTATCCGTTTGATTCACACTGACGTTACGGTCATAACATAATGGCCAACCATAAAAGTGGCCATCCTCAATAATATTTATTTCCTCATAAGGTTCTTCCGCCCCTGGAAAGTCCATGCTGTTTTCAGCTTGCAGTAGCGTTCCACTTGAATGCGCAGCCAGTGCCATTGAATTGCGTAAACCACTGGCAATTACTAAAAAATTTGTATCCCATGAGTTAGACGCTTTATCAAACTTATATTGCCGTAAACCTGCTTCAGCTCCATTACTGCATTTTTCTGGTTTCTGATTTCTTTCGCAACGATCCGATGTTGAGCCGATATTCACTATCAAGTTATTACTGTTATCAAAAACAAAATTTTTAAGCGGATGTAAGTAGCCTGGGTTATACGGTAAATTATCGATAACTGTTTCCCTATTTGTAAGCGTGTCTTTCACTACATCAAATCGTATTATTCGATGCGCCTCTCCCACGTAATATTTTCCATCCTGTCCTTGAAGTATTTTATGCGGCAGATTTAATCCAGAGGTCAACACAATTGCGGAGGGATTTTTTTTGCGGTAGTCCACCAATAGCAACTTACCTTTATTTTCAACCCATCCTCCCATATCCACCACTAACAACTTACCCTCTTTTGTCTCAACGGCAGTGCGTGGCATTTTAAGAGGTAAGTCAGCGCTCTTTTGCGCCAACAAACCCACACACAAATTGTCGGAAGTTCCCAAGCGTAATTTTGGATAACCATCGCACTCTTCGGCCAGAGGAATGTAAGAAGCAGCTATTGTGGAAACACACACAAAATATAAGCTTGTTAATAGAAAGGATTTAAATCTCATCCTTAGCTTCCTTGGTATTCTCGCTGTAAAAATTGATAAAAATATAAATCACAAAAATTTCGCCTGATTACTTCGTTACTACAACAGGCAATATTTGTTTAGTACCAAATTTTTTTATATCGTCTTCCGTTGCGCCCTCTTTGCATTCTCCTTTAACCCACAAATTAAATTGCGACACACTGGAATCAATTTCCAAAAAACCCTCGCGGCAGTAACCCATCTGCTGAACCACGTGACCCGCATTCTCAATTAATCGTTTAGGTGTAGAGGAACCTACAGATATACCGCCACGATTATCATTACCCGTCTGAAACCCGCCGCGCTCAATTCTTACTGAATTAGGTTGTTGGTCCTCTGGCAAGCGCAGACGATAGACGAACATTTTGCTGGTGTTCGGTAAAATCTCTATTTCCAGCGTTTCCTGCAATTTTGAGTCGGTATAGTTGCGCCCCGGCGAACTGCAGCTCACTAAAAAGCCAAAAACCAATATCACGCCAGCCCCAAGCGCAGATAGATACTTTACCGACGACATATTTTCCCCTGTTAATGAACCCTGAACCATGAACCGCAGAATATTGAGGTTAAGAAAACCGGCCCTATGCCGATAACCCTATGAGAACATTTTATACGACAACCAATTTGGTTATGAATTTCATTTGGCGGGAGTTTGTCATGCCTATTCGTCTGCGGCTACAGGGTTTACTACTTATTCTTATTGCAGCTCTGTGCGCTGGTAATACCTGGGCGGTTACCGACTCATCTACAGGTGCGCCTGTTAAAGAATCTCAGGCGGAAGTGCGCCAGCTTGGCAACAATCAATGTACTGCCGCCGCCAATAATACACTTCAGAAGACCTTGTTAGTCACCGCCTTTCCACGCAGCAATCCGCTTAGTTCCAGCGCTGGGGAATTAAGCGCTGTAGAGCATCAATTACCGCAACTTCTAAGCCAACAACTTGTTGCGAAACATTCGGCCATAGCACCCGTTCAACTTGGCCAAAGCCTACCCAATCCCGCCAATAGCAATGATCATTTACTGGCCCAACAAATTCAGCAAATCGCCCGTAATCAGCACACTCAACTCGTGTTAAGCGGCGATGTAATTGATATGGGCATGGCGCATCCTGAAGCGACCTACAACCCCGGAATTTACAGGCGCGTGGTAAATGGAATATTCGATTCTATCGGCATAAAAAATCGCTTCGACAAACGTGATCGTATCTTCAGTTTTCAAGTGAACTTACGCGATGGCTTTACTGGTCAAACATTATTTAACAAACGCTACGATACTTACGGAGTTTGGGATTCAAGAAAAAATACCGGATTTGGTACACCGCTATTTTGGAAAAGTGATTACGGAGAGCAGGTTAAGGAATTAATTAAATTTGCATCCAGAGAAATTGGTCAAGTTATTCAATGCCAACCATTTATTGCGCAAATTGATTCACGCGCAGGGCAAACGCAAATTCTTTTACAAGGCGGTGCAAATAATGGCTTACGCACTGGCGACACATTGAGTCTCTACCAAATGATCGTCCAGGGCTCTGAAACCACTTACGATAAACATCAAGTGCGATTAGTCAACCGTAATACTGCTATCGAATTGCGCGAAGTTTTTCCATCGCACAGTATCGGCGTAATAAATGGAACAACTTTTTTGTCAGGTCAATTTTTAGCGGTCGCTCCCTGATAGGTTAAATGATTATCAGAGTCATCCCAAATTGTTTTGAACATAGGGACGAGCAATTTATTTCCATATTCACTGAGATGATCATCGTCATAATAAAGTGGGCGCCCATCAATGGAGCCAATACATTTTCCCTCATCACAAAGATAATTCATTGGATCCACAATTTTTGCCTTACAGAATTCAGCAGAATCCTCAACCATAGTACGAATTAATTCGTTTTCTTCCAAATAAGAAGCTTTAGTGACGCTTACATCAATCTCTTTGTTATACAACATTTTGGCTCGCGCAATTGTTTGTGGCACAGGCGAACCCATTTCGGGGATTTGTTGCACTATATAAACCGGACGTCTTTTAGCAATTTCGCACACGCGTGATTTATATTGTTGTAAAAATAATTCAGAATATTGCGCATTCGTGTTAGGTATACCATCTAGATAAGTTACTCGCTGCGAACTTGATACTGGTCGCAAGGAATGTGTAACTATGTGATTAACAATAATCACCGGAACACCCGGCAAGTTTTGATCCAAATATTGCAAAATAGTTTTATTGTAAGCGCCGCAGGCAGGAAAGCTGGTCGACGATAAGTTCATCATGGAAGCACAGCCATCCGCCCCGAGAAAAAGCACGCCACCCTTATCCGCAGGCAATGATTCCGCAACCGCTGTGATCGTGGCATTAGCGTGACTATCACCAATAACTATGGCTGAAACGGATGAAGTATTTTTGCCAAATATGCACATGGGTGACTTGGGATTAGCGCCCGATATGACAAGGCACTCCTTGCGCGGATTCCTATTTCCCTGCTCACCATCTGCGACCGCTACAAAATGATCGACCCGTGAACTCACACCATCAAACCGAAAAACTAACGCCCCTCCCAAGGCAACAACAAATGTAGCTAATACATACCGCCCTAGAAGATAAACAGGTGTGTTAAATTTTCGCGAACCTGTCTCATTGATTAACGGCAATTCTGCATGGGATTGTGATTCTGACTTGGGTTGTATTTCTGAATTGGAGCGCGCCGAGGCGTTGGAACGAGCTGGTGAACGCCAGCGTGATTCGATAAATGTGTAAGACAAATGCGCTAGCAATAATGACAAAAGAATTCCCAGAATCTTGAAAATATTATTATCAAACACGTTATAAAAATGTAGGCCCACCACTATTGGCCAATGCCACAAATATAATGAGTAAGAAACTGATCCCAGATATTGCCCCACCGCATTTCCCGTGAAAATCGAACGCTCACGATTTGCATAAATTACCAGAACCACACCCAGTACCGGAATGAGCGCGTAGATACCAGGCCACTTCAGCGACGAATCCAATAACACAACACTCAGAATAATTATTGCAACACCGATCCACTCCAAAGCCAGAGAAAACCGGGGGGATGTTTTAGGTGCAAATAAATATACCAGCCCACCCGCCATCATTTCCCATGCACGAGTTGGCAGCATATAAAACTCGAATGCACTAAAGCCGGGAGGAAGAAAGGCAGATACAGCCAGGGAAAATATTGCCGCAATTAGCACAAACCAACGGCTCATATTGGCTGACAATATTTTTCGAACTGCCGCAATGACCAAGGGATAAATGATATAAAACTGCCACTCCACCGACAGCGACCAGGTGTGCAGCAACCATTTTTCATGGGATGCCGAATCAAAATAACCAGCGCCTTTTAAAAATACAAAATTGGACAGAAAAGTTGATGCACCAACTGTTTGCTTTCCTAATACTTTAAATTCAGAGGGAGGTAACAGGAACCAGCCTGCGATTAACAGGCAGATACAAAGAAAGAAGAGCGCAGGTATAATGCGCTTGGCCCTTGCCAGATAAAACTCCAGAATCGAAAAGCTATTTTTATCCAGCTTTCCAAATATAATGGCGGTCATCAAATAGCCCGATATGACAAAAAACATATCGACGCCGGAAAAGCCGCCATCAAAACCGATGATATTGAAATGAAAGAAGACGACCGCCAAAACAGCAAATGCGCGGAGTCCGTTAATGTCCTTCCTAAATAACATGGTCGCCACCAGTAAACTCATAGATAGTGAAAAAATTTTCGTAATGGTTTATTTAAAAAACGCAACAGTTAATACGCAGCAATAGTCAGGCCACTTAAATCAGCGCCCACCCACTATTATTATTTTTAAAAAACGTCTAAGGTCATTTCATGATTTATATAATCAAACTATTTCATCTTCTTTTCAGCCTTACCTTAGTGGCGTTTGCTGGTTTGCAATTTAACGACCCTGATCCCATTATATGGGTAAGCTTCTATTTACTCTGCGCATTGGTTCCTGCTCTACTCTTATTTAACCGATTTTATCGCCCATTATTTTGGATAGCGGTAACAGGTTGCGGGATCGAATTAATAATTAGCGCGCCAGGCGCCTACCAATATTTTTTACACATGGCGCAGGAACCATTGATGCAAGGCATGAATGAGAATAAACCCTACATTGAAGAATGCAGGGAATTTCTAGGTGCGCTAATTGCGCTGGGATTGGTGATTTTAAGTGCCGTAATAGCACGCGTTGAAATTCTAAAATGAAAGTGAAAAGTTAGGTTCTCGATTAAAATGATGATCGGGATTTTGCATCCCACGCATTCGGTCTCTTCCTAAATAAAAATCGTAACGGCCATATAATAAACGTGCTGAGCAATAAGGCGACAAGTACGCCGAATATAATGTCGTTTAATCCGAGTGGTATACCGGGTTTAAAATTGACAACCACTTTTTCCAAAGTTTCCCAGCGAGCAGGATTAAACATAAACCATGCACGTTCAATAATATTTCCATTTTGGAGCGTTGCAATTGTTAACTTCAGCTCTTCGTATTCACGCATAGTTTGCATTTTTTGTTCTGCATCTGTACGCACTACTGAGTTGGAATTTTTAGAAAGATCATCAATCATTGCGTAAACATCGGGATATTGATGTTGCGCCGCATTTTGTTTAAAGCCTTCAACTTGTTTGCTGGTCGCCTCATAGTAACCACTTACAAACTGCAAGTAGTGATCCGCAAGAATAGGCACCTGGAATAGTATTAGCAGCAGAGCACCGAATACGATTTTTTCTACGATATTGAGAATGAAATTCATGCTTGCTGCACTCCAATTTTACGCCTGATTTATTATCACTTTCGTCATAAAAACACTATTAGGATCTTCGCTATAGCTCGCAAATGGAGAACAATATTCAAAACCGAAAGATTCGTATAATTGCCTTGCGGGGGAAAAATAAGTCATGGAACCTGTTTCCAAACTCAATCTCTCGTAATTTTTCGCTTTAGCCTGGTTGAGAATATGCTGCATCATTAAGGCTGCAAAACCTTTGCGACGAAATTCATGGGATGTGCGCATGGATTTTATTTCAGCGTGCACTGGGCTCAATTCTTTTAGAGCACCGCACCCTGCAAGCTCATTGCCTTCCCATACCGTCCAAAATGTAATGTCCGCTTGACGAAGCTCATCCAGGTCAAGAGCATGAACACTCTCGGGTGGAGAGGTTAGGTACATATCATTGAGATGCTCTTGGAGCAAACCAATAATCTCAGGTCCCGTGAGGTCGTCGATTTTTATTTTCATATATCCTTCGTTAAAACAGTTATGTTATAAATTGTTAATTATTCAGGCAATAGATAAGCGAAAATATAACAGTAGGTATTTTCTCATCGCTCTTCAGGGATTCCGCATCTAAATAGGATGGGAGCTACAACCGAGTGTAATATTTTTAGGAAATTGCGATTTACGTTTTTATGTAATTTATAAATCGCGAGTTAATTTTGCTGTTAAGTCATCAGCAATGGGAACGGAAGTATGTTCATGTATAATCTTCCATCCATTTTCCGAAAAGCGTAGGGCCCAGGTAAACCGGTTTTGCATAGAACGTAATTCAATCCCTTCTACCGAAATTGCTGTATAAGTACCTACCGCGGTAACCATAGCCAGATCGTCACTGTATGTCACGAGAATATTGTTAAAGTTTACCGTGACTCGCTCTGAACCTAAACCCCCCTAACCACGCATCAATAAAAGGGAGTCGCGTATTCGCACCCTCAAATATCCAAACATTCCAGGTATCAAACACACGAGCATTCGCATCGTAAAGCTGCATAAAAGCATTTATATTTTTTTCATATATTGCGGCTTTATACGCCTCGAGCACTTGCGTGATTGCACTGAATTCTTTTTCCAAATTGGCTTTTTTATCAGGCATAGTTTCACCACTTCAAGTTAGAATTTCTCAATCAGTGAACTGCAGTTTTGCCAAACGTGCATAGAGCGGGCTTTCCAGCAGTAGCTGCGCGTGGGTTCCCTCCGCAACAATCTCACCGGCTTCCATAACGACAATTCTGTCTGCTGCTTGTACTGTTGCCAAGCGGTGCGCGATTACTAGCGTTGTTCGGTTATGTGCTGCGTTGTCTAAAGCTTGTTGTACCTGACTTTCGCTTTCTGCATCAAGTGCACTTGTGGCTTCATCTAATAATAAAATGGGAGGATTGCTTAACACGGCACGAGCTATTGAAATTCGTTGCCGCTGCCCGCCCGACAGCCGCACACCGCGCTCTCCAAGAAATGTATCGTAACCTTGCGGTAATGCTTCAATGAAATCATTAGCAGCTGCAATTTCTGCGGCTTGTTTCACGTCTTCGAGTGTTGCTTGCGGATTACCGTAGCGAATATTGTCCAATACACTACCGGCAAAAATAATCGTTTCTTGCAACACCACACTAAAAGGTTGTCGCGCGTCTTTTAATGTGAGATCACGCAAATTTACACCATTAAAACGCACTACTCCTGATTGCGGATCATAAAAACGAAAAAGCAATTGAAACAGCGTTGTTTTACCCGCGCCTGATGGCCCTACCAATGCAATGTGTTCACCGTGACGAATATTGAGAGAGAAATTTTTTAATGCCAGCGTATCCGGACGCGAAGGATATGAAAAATTGACGTTCTCAAATTCAATTCCAGAACCTTGCGCAGGCAATTGTTTTGGATTCGATGTTTCGATCACAGGCGACTCAATATGCAACAACTCCATTAAACGTTCAGTTGCTCCTGCAGCGCGCTGAAGCTCGCCCCATACTTCTGTGATGGCACCTATGGCACCGGCAGTAACTACTGCATACATAATAAACTGCGATAATTCACCGCCCGTCATTGTGCCCGCGATTACAGCTTGAGCTCCAAGCCATAGCACAAATGAAATAGCTGCAAACACCAAGACTATAACGACTACCGTTAAGATAGAACGCGCACGTATACGCGAGAGCGCAGTTTGGAATGCAGTTTCTACCGAAAAATTAAATCGCACACTTTCACGCTCTTCCTGTGTGTATGACTGCACTGTTGGCATTGCATTTAAAACTTCACCGGCAAGTGCACTGGAATCTGCAACGCGATCTTGACTGTCGCGCGAAAGTTTTCGTACCTTTCTGCCAAAAATTAAAATAGGTGCAATAACTAATACCAAGGTAATTAAAATGTAACCGGCCAGTGTTGGGCTGGTTACGATTAACATGACAATGCCACCAATCAGCATAAATAAATTACGAAGGCCCATTGATAAACTTGTGCCGACTACGGTTTGTATCAGAGTAGTGTCGGTCGTTAAACGCGAGAGAACTTCACCTGTCTTGGTAATTTCAAAGAATTGCGGGCTCATGCGTAAAATGTGCGAGTAAATAGCGCTACGTACATCTGCGGTTACTCGCTCGCCCAACCAGGACACGAAATAAAATCGTAATGCTGTAGCAATCGCGAGAATTACCGATAGACCAAAAAGCGCCAAAAAATAATGATCGATGTGTTCGCTTTTACCCGATGAAAAGCCCGAATCAATTAAATAACGAAATGCCACCGGCAAGGTGAGCGTTGTGCCGGCAGCTACAATCAATGCAAGAAAAGTCCATATCCAGCGCAGCCAATAGGGTTTAAGAAACGGAGCTAGCCCGAGCAAAGGGCTTAAACGTTTGGGAAGTGTTGACCCGGATTCTGCTGACATAAAATCTTCTCAGACGATAGGCTAAAATCGATTTAAAAATAGTTGATGGTAGATTCAGGAAATGGATAGTAATTGCGAGACATAATTCCTACACTCCCGGGAACATGTAGTTCGCATTCAATGGGGACCGTCTTACTTAAAACCAATGTTTTTTTGATGTATAACTAACCGTACGTTGATTTCGATGACTTTTGTCAATCAATTCGCGGGCAGATGATTTCTAACACTTTTTAACGAAAATTACGTAGAAAATAATTTATCCTTTACATCCGGATCCAGACCTTACGCGTCTTAATAGGGCTATGAACGGGTGTTGCTTAACCAGATGATCTGTTGTTCGGAGGACCATATCATGACTGGAGAGGAATATAGTAAAGGCAATGTGACTGATGTTGATTCGCTCAGTTGGTGTCACTTCAAAGCAGCCACATCAAAATCCATCGTCCCTTTATTTTTATTAATCGCGCTCATGAGTCAGTGGTACATAAGCTACTACGTTGAGGATTATTACGAGCACAAGCCCCGACAACAGGGCTTGAACTTGGATGATATAAAGGCGCACGCTTTACGTTTAGGCGACAAGACAATAATGGGATTTAATTTAGATGGCCTGAAAAATCTAATCAAATTTGATTGTAAGAAATAAAAAGGGCTCGCAATGAGCCCCCTCTTTTATTTTCGCAAACGGCTTTTATGAATACCGTAAGCGAAATAGATAACGAGCCCCGCCGCTAGCCACAAAATAAAGCGTATGTGGGTATGCTGAGGCAAAAACGCAATTAAAGCACCACAAGAAATGACGCCTAACACAGGTAGGATGATGCCCCCGGGAGCTTTAAATGGACGCGGTAAATCGGGGTGAGTTTTACGCAACACGATTACACCAATACACACCAGCACAAAAGCGGCAAGCGTACCTATATTAACCAGCTCGGCAAGCGCGCCTAATGGAACAAAGCCCGCCATTATCGCCATTAACAAACCACAAATAACGGTATTTTTTACGGGCGTCTGCGTTTTTGAGTTTACGTTCGAAAAGAATGGGGATACCAAACCATCCTGCGACATCGCCGTCAAAATTCTTGTCAACGCGTAATAAAGAACTAACATCACTGTTGTTAAACCTGTAATCACACCTGTCGCTACCAAGGTAGATGCCCAATCAACACCGACACGTTGCAACCCAAAAGCTACCGGCGAAGAAACATTTAATTCAGCAAATGGAACCATTCCTGTGAGCACGCCAGACACAGCGATATAAATTAACGTGCAAAAAATTAACGAAGCGAGAATACCGATGGGAATATCACGTTGCGGATTATTGGCTTCTGCAGTTGCGGTGGAAACCGCATCAAAACCAACGTAGGCGAAAAACACTACTGAGGCTCCAGCGAGTATTCCGATGGGATGACCGGATTCATTGTGCGAGAACCATCCGAACGGTGCAAAAGGGCTCCAGTTTTCAGGAGTAATATGAAATATACCTACTGACAAAAATGTAACAATCGTTAAAACTTTGATAAACACCATTGCAGTGTTTAGCTTTGCACTTTCTTTAGTGCCAATGATCAGCATAATCATTAATAAAAATATAATACTAAATGCGGGTAGATTAATAATGCCGCCTGCAGCACTACCTGCAGCACTAATAGATGAGTCATGGCTTAATAAATCTGGAAGCCCAATATTATTGAGGAAGTTATTTATGTAACCAGCCCATTCATTTGCCGTTGGCCCTTTTACCAAATAATCCGGCAAGCCCAGACCAATCGCATGCAATGCGTTATTAAAATAGCCAGCCCAACCATTAGCGACTGCTGCTGTAGCAACACCGTATTCCAATATCAAATCCCAGCCGATTATCCACGCAATAAACTCACCAAATGCCGCATAAGAATAACCGTAGGCGCTACCTGCGCCCCCCACACTTGCGGCGAGTTCGGCGTAAGCTAGTGCGGCAAAGGCACAGGCTAAACCTGCCAATACAAAGGAAATCACAACGGCCGGACCGGAGGTGGTAGCAGCGGCAACACCAGTGAGCACAAAAATGCCCGTGCCTATAATGGCTCCTACACCCATCAAGGTTAAATCAAATGCACTTAAACAGCGCTTCAAGCCCAAATTCTCAACGTCATCAACTACGGCTTTCTTACGCAGCAATGCATTTATAAAAGAACCTTGCGGCATTTTATTCTCCGAATTATTGTTTAATTTGAAATATTAAATAAATTAATATTCATTTTTATAAAAAGTTTTGGCTTTTTTTGAACTGAGCAACACTTGTGCCAGTAGTTTATGAGCATTTTATTATTTTACTTCTACAATAAAGACTGATTGCTGATTCACATGACGAAGAGTTCACATTGATTCATCGTCGCAACAGCGCGCTTACACGTGACTCAAATTAGTGCTAAAGCACGCTTGAGATCTGGACTATATTATCCCCGCACGACCGGGCACCGAGTTTAGCAGAAACGGAAATCAAGATGATCGCTAGAACAAGCACTCGTCAATTCTCCCTTCACATTTGGCTGGCGCTCGGTCTTTTTTTGGCAGTCGCCATTAGCTTTATCGTTTATGTGCGGTTCGAAAAGGATGTTGACCGACGCAATATTGCGCGTCACGAGTCGCTTATGTTGGCTAATGAATTACGTCAGTCCTCGGATGACTTGACGCGCATGGCACACAGTTATGTGGCTACCGGCAACCCGGTCTATAAGGAATATTACCAAGATATCATTGCTATTCGCGACGGCAAGAAACCGCGCCCATCCACTTATCCCATTGTTTATTGGGAATTAATACTCGCCAATAAGCCGCCGCCTCGTCACCGAAATGAACACAGTATTGCGTTGCTTGATTTGATGCGTCGCGCGGGCTTCAACGCGCGCGAATTACAATTCCTGGCAGATGCAAAGGCCCGTTCGGATGCTCAAAGTGCAATTGAGTTGCGCGCAATGAACGTTGTAGAGACTGGCAACGACGATTTTGAAACGCGACGGAATCGTGCCCTGCCCATGCTATTTGGCAAAGAGTACGACTCAGTCAAAGCAGCCATTATGCAGCCTATCAATCAGTTTTATGCGCTCATGGATAAACGAACTCTGGAAGCTGTAACGCAGGCCGAGTACAGGGCCAGTATTTTGCGTTACACACTCATTGGGTTCAGTCTGTGTTTGTTGATCACCCTTTGGAACATCAGCCGGGTTTTACGTGCCATTTTGGGTGGCTCGGTGGAAATGGTTTACAACCAGATCATGCGTATTGGTCGAGGAGAATTCAGCAGCCCTATTAAGGTCGGCAATAATCAGCTGAACAGCGTGTTAGGTTGGCTCGCCGAGACGCAACGCAATCTCAAACAAATTCGTGAGGAGCGCCTTGCCGTTGAAGGTGCAAAACAGCAAAGCGATGCGCGCTATCGCAAACTTTTTGAAAACGCTCAAATCGGTATCGTCTTATTTCACGCCGACCCTGAAAGCCTCTTAATTGACTGCAACAAAAATTTTTGTCATTTACTCGGATACAGTCTTGAAGAAATAAAAAAATTACGCCCGGTCGATATAGTAGCTCAGGTTGAAGTTGAAAAAGTTGCGTCGGCAATTGATACGATTAAATCCGAAGCAGAGTTGGCGCAAGAGTGGCAACTCAAGCGTAAAGATAATTCCATCTTCACCGCCGAAGTTATATCAGCGACCATGCCGGACGGCACCATGATGTCTATGGTGTGGGATATTACCGCGCGTAAACGTGCTGATGATTCACTGCGCCGTAGCGAAGAAAATCTGTCCATTACCCTGCAATCCATTGGCGACGCAGTTATCGCAACGGATGAAGAAGGTGTAGTCACCCGCATGAACCCAACCGCAGAGCGAATGACCGGTTGGTCTATTGCTGATGCGCTTGGAAAACCCCTGACAAATGTGTTTCGCATCTTCCATACTGATACGCGCCAACCCGCACAAAACCCGGTGCAAATAGTGATGGAGCAAGGCCGGGTTGTAGGGCTCGCTAATCACACCGTTTTAGTGGGGCGCAACGGCGAGGAATATCAGATCTCCGACAGTGCCGCACCTATACGTGACACCAGTGGAAAAATTGTCGGTGTAGTTTTAGTATTTTGTGATGTCAGCGAACGCTACCAGGCAATTGAAGCCTTGCGCCGCGCTGACGAACGTTTTCGCACTACCTTTAAATTAATTCCCAATCCTGTCACTTTGCAAACTAGGGACGGTGTGCTCATTGATTGCAGCGATGCTTTTTGCGAGACAAGTGGTTTTAGCCGCGAGGAAATTATTGGCCAAGACACCAAAAAGCTTGGCCTATGGCTTCACAACGATCAGCGCGACGCCATGCACGAACTCCTAATAAAAAACGGAAAGGTCGATAATTTTGAATTCAAAATGCGTCGCCGTAACGGCGAAATAAAAATTATTGAATTGTCCACCCGCTTACTCACAACAGAATCAGAGCCTATTCTGCTCACCGTAGCCCACGATGTAACCAAACGTAAACAAGCTGAAGAGGCGGTGTACCAAAACGAGCGCTTTATTGCCACGCTCGCGCACAATATGCCGGGCATGGTATCCCACTGGACTAAAGATTTGCGGTGCAATTTTGCCAATAAAGAGTATTTGCATTGGTCTGGTAAAACATTGACTGAGCTTTACGAAGCAAGCCCGCAAGATATTATGGGAGAAACCTTATTTAAAGTGAATGAACCTTACATGTATGCAGCACTTGCAGGTGAAGGGCAAAGTGTTGAACGCATCATTAAAAACCCCGAAGGTCGCCATCTTTATGTGTGGATGCAATTTATCCCGGATCTCGCCAATGGAATTGTAGAAGGCATTTTTTTAGTGATGCTGGATATTACCGAACGCAAGCAAGCGGAACTTGCACTGCAAGATTCAGTACAACACACCCAAGCGATTTTAGACAATATGTTTGATGGTGTTATTACCATTAACACCAAGGGAATTATCCAATCCTTTAACAAAGCAGCATGTAACATTTTTGGTTACAGCCTGGAAGATATTCTAGACCAGGACGTTACCATACTCATGCCGAAACATTTTAAGCATCAACACGAAACTTTTTTAAAGCATCACAACAACTCACTCGATGTAGACGTAGGAAATACCTTACGCGAAGTAGAAGGTAAACGTAAAAACGGCGAAATTTTTCCGATGAGCCTATCTATTTCCAAAATTTTACGGGGCGGTACAGTTACCTTTGTTGGACTTGTTCGCGATATTAGCCAGCAACGTCACGATGAAGAAGAAATTTATCGTTTAGCTTTTTACGATCCACTCACGAATTTACCTAATAGACGTTTACTCTTCGACCGTTTGCAACAAGCAATACTGACATCGTGCCGCACCGATCAGCACGGTGCGCTTATGTTTTTGGATCTCGATCATTTCAAACAATTAAATGACAGCTTGGGCCACGATGTTGGAGACATACTGTTGCAGCAAGTTGCTGTTCGCCTGCAAGCATGTGTGCGCGAAGGAGATAGCATCGCGCGTATGGGTGGCGATGAATTTGTGATGTTGATTGAATCGCTCAGCGTTTACCCTAACGAAGCCGCAACCCAGGCCGAAGGAATTGCGCAGAAAATTTTAGCCGCATTATCTAAACCTTATACCTTGCGTGAACACACCTATGTCATTACACCAAGTATCGGCATTGTAGTGTTCTTACACCAACTTGACAGTTTGGAAGAGCTCATTAAAAAAGCCGACGTCGCTATGTATCAAGCGAAAACGGCCGGGCGTAACAATGCACGCTTTTTTGATCCAACCATGCAAGCCGCTGCATCGGTTCGTGTTTCGTTAGAAAGAAGTATGCGCCTGGCGTTGGAGCGCCAGGAATTTTTATTGCATTATCAATTGCAGGTGAATGGAAAGGGCAAAGCAACGGGGGTGGAGGCGCTGGTACGCTGGAACCACCAGGACCATGGCATGATATCGCCAGCTGCATTTATTCCGCTAGCCGAAGAAACCGGCATGATATTAACCTTGGGACAATGGGTGCTCGAAACTGCCTGCGAACAATTAGTGGAGTGGTCCAGGAAAGCAGCTACCTCGCAGTGGACTATGTCAGTCAATGTAAGCGCATCGCAATTTGCGCAACCCACTTTTGTTGCGAATGTTGATAAAGCGTTAAAGAAAACGGGTGCAAATGCGAATTTTCTTAAACTCGAACTCACCGAAAGTATGTTGATAAAAGATGTAGAAGATGTAGTCGTAAAAATGCGTGAGATAAAAGCACTAGGCGTTACGTTTTCTCTGGATGATTTCGGCACTGGTTATTCATCCTTATCTTATTTAAAACGCCTGCCTCTCGATCAACTTAAAATTGACCAAACATTTGTACGCGATTTATTGAACGACCCCAACGACGCTGCTATTGCAAAAACGATTATTGCGTTGGGCCATAGTTTGAATTTAAAAGTTATTGCTGAGGGAGTAGAAACAGCAGAGCAACACCAAGCCCTTGCCGCAATGGGTTGCGATGCTTACCAAGGCTATTATTTTGCGCGCCCGGTTGCGATAGAAAACTTAACTAAAACACTTCGCGCACTTCCCGGCTAAAAAATTAAACCAAGGCATCCTGAAGATTCTTGATAGGTTCTACTGCAAAGCAATCAATGTATTCGCCTTGCGCAAAAGAACCTATAGATTTTTTAAGCGCAACGCGTTTCGGGATAAAGGTAAACAAGTCGCTACGCTCCGCATAGTGGCGCACGCGATGGCTCACCAGAACTTCACCCGCTTCAGCCGCGGCTTCCAAACGCGCGGCCATGCTAACGGCAACACCTTCAAGATCCAGAATTTCGGTAACTTCATTGCGAATAACGGAAACCTCGCCCAGCTCCACACCAACGCGTAATTCAAAACCGGCAGCGGTTAACACGTTGCGCATCATACAAGCGCAGGATAATCCAGCGGTAGCATTGGTAAAGGTTACCCGCAATGAATCGCCTTCCATATTCGGGTGATTGCCGGACCATTTATTGAGTATAGGTTTTACAAGGCCGCGAAATAATGACAACTTTTCTGATAATTCGTCATCACGCCATTTTGAAAAGCCTTTCAAATCCATAAACATAATCGTGAGGTTGCGCGCCTGGTCCTTTTCATGGTCGGCTGCCAATTCCAATAAGCGTGGCCACAACTCTTCACGAATGGATGCGATGCGCTCTTTCAATTGCAAATGTAATTGGGAATTGGTTCGTAACGACAATTGTGCCAACTGAATGCGATCTGCCTCATCCTGCAACCTGACTTTTAGTTGGGTGGGATTGTGTCCGCCGATCTCCTCAACCACAAATTTTACCAGCGCACCACCGGCGACATCGCTAATGGATTTTAAACGTAAAATTATTCCCCAATTCACCGCCGCCAAATGCTCAATAAAAATAGGTAAGGTTGCCAATTCATGATCTGCAAGCCGATAGGGGTAACGCAGTTCAATCGTAATAGACTCACCAAAGATTCGCTCGAATTCGTGCGTACGGTAGGTGGTTTTATCTTTGCCCACTTTATCCCAATAGGCAAAACTGCATTGGATGTTTGGGATAGCCCAACCAGTTGTTGTAACGTTCCACAATTTACAGCCAGAGATAATGGCGTCGGCTAATTTCGCCTTGGAAAGATTAGTTTCACGCAAATCACAGTGGGCAAGATTCGCATTACTAAAATCTGCTTTGCTTAAATCCATTCCCCGCAAATCTACAGCTTCAAGGTTTGCAGATTTAAAAATGGCGCCTTTTAAATTTGCACCTTTAAAATTTGTGCCCGTTAGTTTGGCGTTAGTAAAAATAGCACTGGTGAGATCAGCGCCTTGCAAGTCGGCATCGATTAAATTGGAATTGCTAAAATCTATACGCGCCAATTGTTGACCCGCTAAATTACTTCCCGCAAGCGAAACATTTCGCAACATAAGGCCACCGATATCGTGACCACTAAAATCAATATTTTCGAGTTTGGTATTGCGAGTAATCGCCGTGAGCATATTGGAATGTAAAAGAATAGAACCACTTAAATCGCAATCAACTAGACGGGTTGCAATTAATTTTGCATGGGAGAAATCATTACTACGTAGTAACGACCCTTCAAAGTTGGTGGAAATCAAATCGGCGTAGCGAAAGCGACAGTTGGTAATGCTCGAATTGCGAATGGACATTCTGGAAAAATCAACGCCGTCCAGATCCACATTATTTAACTCAATACCATCCAGATTGAGGCTGCCAATAGCCAGTGTCTTGCGCCATTTGTTCCATGACTTCGCGCCTTTTTTGAGTTCTTGAACAATGCTGTAGTTATCCATCTCTAGGTCCATGCCTCATCGTAAATCTGAATTCAAATAATAACTTTAGACTGTCATCTGCGGACTGCCATACCAGTGGCTTTACTCTAAGCATATTACATGAGCCATGCGCCCGGTGACACCATCGCGGCGATAGGAGTAAAAGCGTTCGGGTTGCTCATAGGTACAGTAATCACCACCGTAAACTGCAGTGACCCCCAGAGATTTTAATTCTGCGCGAGCAAGCTCGTAAATATCGGCGTAGAAATGTAAGGGGCGCTGCCCGGAAATAAATGCGCTTGCGATGGCATCGGCATGTCCTGCACTGCGTGCAGATTTAAAAAAAGCTTCAAGCACATCCACCCCCACTTCAAAATGTTTTTGGGAAATGGCTGGGCCAAGATACGCCATAAGCTGCTGCGGAGGTGAATTGAATTTCTGTAACGCCTTGGCACAAATACCTTTGGCGAGACTACGCCAACCACAATGTAAAACGGCAACCTGTGAGGCCCGACTTTTTAATGAAGAGGTATCGCACAAAAAAATCGGAAGGCAATCTGCCGTCATGACAACACACGCTTGGCCGATGTCCGTCGAAAAACTTGCATCTGCAGTGCGTACAAGTTTGTCATCTTTTGCGCTAATAACTTTTACACCGTGCACCTGCTCAAGCCACTGGGGCGCTTTGCTTAAGCCTAAGCTTTCACACAACGCCTTACGATTTGCCTCAACGGCTGCGCGATCATCACCAACATGCGTGCCGAAATTATTACTGGCATAGGGCGCAATACTTACACCCCCAGTGCGGGTAGTTATGCAAGCCCGCACATTTGCAGGAGCGGGCCAGTCCGGTGTGATGTAGTGAGTTTTATCCATGAAATAACAATGATTATCGAGAGCGAATTATTTGTTGAGTGGTTTAATTCCTAGCGTCATGCTCGTAGCCTTGCTTAAGCGCGCTGAGAAGCCCTTTAAAATCCTCCGGCAACGGAGCTGTCCATTCGGTGTATTCACCGGTACCAGGATGTTCCAACCCCAACTTGGCCGCATGTAAAGCTTGTCGCGGAAAGGCCTTAAGCGCTTCGATCAACTGACTGTTAGCGCCTTTTGGAATTTTAAAGCTTTTGCCGTAAGTTTTATCGCCTACGAGTGCAAAACCAATATGAGCCATATGCACGCGAATCTGGTGTGTACGGCCCGTTTCCAATTTCACTTTGATGTGCGTGTGATGTGGAAATCGTGTAGCAACCCGATAATGCGTAACGGCACGCTTGCCGCCCTGGCTCAATACTGCCATCAATTTACGGTGAATCGGGTGACGGCCCATAGGTGCATTTACAGTCCCACCACCGGTCATAGCGCCAACCGCGACCGCTTCATATTCGCGGCTTACGGTGCGATCCGCCAATTGCGCGACCAAATCGGTGTGCGCTTCCAGAGTTTTCGCCACTACCATCAAGCCAGTGGTTTCTTTATCCAGACGATGCACAATGCCGGCACGCGGTAAATTAATCAGCTCAGGAATATGGTTAAGCAATGCATTCACCAAAGTACCTGTGTAATTACCGGCCGCAGGGTGAACCACGAGTCCGGCTTGTTTATTGATGATCAGTAAATCGTCGTCTTCATGCACTATATCCAGTTGAATTTCTTCTGGTTGCCAATCGCCTTGCGCTTCCAATTCTGCGTTCAGGTCGAGCGTTTCACCGCCGATCAACTTGTCTTTAGGCTTGCCGGTTTTGCCGTTGATCTGAAGCTGACCATCTTTAATCCAACTTTGCAGGCGCGACCTTGAAAAGTCAGGGAACAACTCGGAAGCAGCCTGGTCGAAGCGCAGTCCACTCATTGAGAATGGCACTTGCACACTAAGTTCAAAAACATCTTTCATTTAAAAGTAAAACCTCAGTTATAAACGAATGCCGCTTTGGTATCGGCAATCTCTGTGTTTAAATACGCCGCACATTTACACGGGGTTTAAAAGCACCTCTGCGTACAAGCGGCTTTGTACAAAATCCGGCGACTAATGCCTGTCCCAATAATATTGAGTTAATTTTTTATGCTTAAGCGATTCCTGTCCATTGTTCTCGTAAGCTCGCTCGTGCTCCTGACAGCCTGTTCCTCCCGCGAAGAGAAAGAAGAAAAGTTCACTAGCGAAGCCGATCTCTACAACGCCGCTGAAGAGCAGTTAGAACATGAGCAATGGGAAACCGCTATTAAAAACCTGCAAAAGCTGGAAGAGAACTTTCCCTTTGGCGCCTATGCCGAACAAGGCCAACTTGAGCTGATTTATGCTTACTACAGTTCTAGCAAACCGGATGAGGCCATTGCCACCGCCAACCGATTTATCCGTTTGCACCCCCAACATCGCAACGTGGACTACGCCTATTACATGATGGGACTGAGTTCATTCACCAAAGACAAAGGCATGTTTGAACGCGTAATGCCAACTGACCTGACTAAGCGCGACCCCGGTGCTGCACGTGAATCCTTGGCGAACTTTTCGCAATTGCTTAATCGCTACCCGGACAGTACCTACGCGGCCGATGCCAAGAAGCGCATGTTGTATTTGCGTAACACCTTGGCTCGCTACGAAATCCACGTCGCTAATTACTATTTCAAACGCCAAGCCTATGTGGCTGCAATTAGCCGCGGCCGCTATGTGATAGAGAACTACCCGCAGGCACCCTCTATGCCAGATGCCTTGGCCGTTATGGTACAGGGTTATCACTTCCTCGGCATGCAAGATCGTGCAGATGAAGCCTTGAATGTACTACGCACCAACTACCCTGACTTCCCTGCCCTCAATAAGGCTGGCGAGTTTGACTACGAATACGCTGAACATATCGGCAATCGCAATCTTTTCGGTACCTTAACCTTGGGCTTGTTCAGCAAGCAGGACACCATCGGATTTGATACCCGCGAAATTTATGATGCGGAGTTTCAGAAGACGCCGAGAGTGAAGAACTAGTTAAAAGCACCCCACCCTAACCCTCCCCTTATCAGGGGAGGGATGATTGCAATACTTAAGCTTCCCTTTAGCTCTCCTTTTCGGCTAGTACTTAGCTTGTATAAATCTGGGACTTTAAATCGGAGCAGAATAAGCTCCTCCCGGCTACGCGCCCCGCTGCAAAGGGGGAGGCTGGGAGGGGGTTGCTTTACTTAATCACTAACGCCACCCATATAGATGGCGCTCGCCCTGAGTGCGAAGCAATCGAAAGGTTATTTACCTCCGCCGCATTTCGACTGCTTCGCGCTCAATATGAACGGGATATCAATCCCCCAACTTCCAACCAGACGTAATCGGATACCTACGATCCCTACCAAATCCGCGTTGACTAATACGGATTCCAACAGGCGCTTGACGGCGCTTGTATTCGTTGACATCCACTAAGCGCACCGTGCGTTCTACCTGATCGCGAGCAAACCCTTTGGCGATTATTGCTTCCGCACTAAAGTCTTGCTCCACATAGAGCGCAAGGATTTGGTCGAGAATGTCGTAAGGCGGAAGGCTGTCTTCGTCTTTTTGATCAGGCGCTAATTCTGCTGATGGCGGACGGGTAATTACCGTTTCTGGAATAACTTCACCCAAGGTGTTTCTATATTTCGCTAATGCGAATACCAGAGTTTTGGGAACATCTTTCAGGGCGTCGAATCCACCCGCCATATCACCGTAAAGAGTGGAATAGCCTACCGCCATTTCACTTTTATTCCCCGTTGTTAACACCAAATAGCCCTTCTTATTAGAGATGGCCATCAACACCACCCCACGGCAGCGCGCCTGTAAATTCTCTTCAGTGGTATCGCGTTTTGTGCCAGCAAACTCTTCAGCAAGCTGTGCCACAAATGCCTCATACATTGGCTCAATACTAATAGAGCTGTAGCGCACGCCCATTCGGCGCGCTTGTTCGGCGGCGTCGTTCTTACTCAAATCAGAGGTATAACGGAAAGGCATCATCACCGCCTCTACCCGATCAGCACCAAAGGCGTCTACCGCCATCGCCAATGTGAGTGCGGAATCTATACCACCTGACAAACCCAGAACTACGCCTTTAAACCGATTTTTATTCACGTAATCGCGCATACCCAACACCAAAGCCTGGTAAACAGATTCGTGATTTGAGGGGATGGGAACGAGGGATTTTGAAGGAAGAACCAAACCTTGCGGAGTCGGTTGAAAGCTAGCCAGAAACAAATCTTCTTTAAAGGCTGGTGCACGAAATTGAGTTTCGCCCGAGGCTGCAACTATGACTGAACCACCGTCAAATACCAATTCATCTTGCCCGCCCACCAGGTTTACATATACGACCGGCATGGCGCCTTCTTGCGCACGAGCTGCCACAATAGTTTCGCGCTGAGCTTGCTTACCTTGATGATAGGGCGATGCATTAAGATTCAACATAAGCTGCGCACCCACTGCCCGTGCTTGCGCCATAGGCTCTGGAAACCAGATATCCTCACAAATAGTGATTGCAGTCATCACCCCGTTCAACACAAATATGCATGGGTGTCGCCCGGAGATAAAATATCGCTTCTCGTCAAACACCTCATAGTTGGGCAGACATTGTTTAGCATACTCGGCAACCAATTGTCCTGACTGGATAACACCCGCCATATTGAACAGGCTTCCATCGATTCGGCGAGGGTATCCAACCACTATCGCTAGCGGCAAATTAGCGGCCATAATCTCACTGAGCGCCCGCTCAATGCGCAGATCCAAACTTGGACGCAGGAGCAAATCTTCTGGTGGGTAGCCGGTGAGAGTCAGCTCTGGGAAAATAATCACATCCGCCGCATCAGTAACAGCGCGTCGGGAAAATTCAATTACTTTTTGCGTGTTGCCGGGAATATCACCCACAAGCGTATTCAACTGTGCCAGAGCGATGGTCAAGGTAGTCATGGCGGAAAATCTCTAGACGTTTTACAGAAAATAGTTACATTAGGCCGCACGGTTAAACAGCCTACGGAAAATTCAAAGAATCAGCGTAAACTGCTGCTCAAATAAACTGATTATTAAAACGGATAACACCGAGCGTAAACAGTAGCAAAGGCTGCGCATTGTCGGCTAATCTGCCCCTTTAAGCAAAGGCAATAAACATAAACACGAAGCTACATGCAACTTGATAACCAGGAATTAAAAGCGGTTCTATATCCCAGGGTTTTTAAGATTCACCCATACTTCCACCAATCATTCATCGACAAAAAGTATCAATATACATGAAATCTTTTTCACCTATATCTGCAAGCTACAACCCGTTTGAGCTGCTTAGGGTCTACACCTTTTATCGCACCTTACTGGGCATAGTATTGCTGATTATGTTCCAGGGTAATTTGGCGCCCAAGGTGCTGGGTACAGATAATCCGGATATATTTTTGTTCGCATCTATAGGCTACACCATCTTTAATGTGAGCACCTTGCTACTGCTTTGGCAAGTGCGTTTTTCGCCGTCACAAAAACAACTCTTCACATTATTTATTATTGAAATTGCCGCTGTTATTTTGCTAATGCACAGTAGTGGTGGAGCATCCAATGCACTTGGCTATTTACTTTTAGTAGCCGCTGCTGCTGGCGGTATGTTACTGCGCGGTCAAATAGCATTTTTCCTGGCCGCTATTGCTTCTATCGCCGTTATTTCTGAAACTGCCTACCGCTGGGTTACCGATTCACTGGCCAACAACTCCAACGCTTTTTTTTCAGCGGGAATATTAGGGGGCCTCATTTTTATCAGTGCGATTATTTTCCAATATCTCACTAAAAAAATTCTAACCAGCAACCAGGAAGCGCTTTCTCAAGCGAGCCACGCTGCACACATCCAGAGACTTGCACAACAAATTGTTGAGCGTATGCGCACGGGCATTATGGTGCTCGACAAGAACAACGAGATCACAATGTTCAATAATGCAGCAGCAAAACTATTAAGTTTGGGTAGCAATAGCTCGCCGCACTTAAGTGGTTCACCAGAACTGAAAGAAAAAGTTGAGCGATGGCAACATACAAATACAAACCCGACGCCTATATTGCGGGTAGACAGCGACACTAGTGATGAAGTAAAAGTTAATTTCGCCAAACTAGGACAAGATCAGAATTCCCACACACTCATTTTTTTGGAAGATAATCGCGCAATCACCCAGCAGGCACAACAATTAAAACTCGCATCGCTTGGGCGACTGACAGCGAGTATCGCGCACGAAATTCGCAACCCCCTCGCTGCTATTAGTCATGCTAGCCAGCTTTTGTCAGAAGATGATCAATTACCAACGGGAGACAAACGTTTGGTGGAGATCATCGGCTCACACACCAAACGCGTAAACCAAATTATTGAAAATATTTTGCAGCTTTCTCGGCGAAAAATATCTAACCCGCAAACTATTCGCCTGGACGAGTGGCTACCTAAATTTATTAATGAATACTGCGCGAGCAAAAGTGTTACGAAAAAACAACCGTGGATCGATTGCATTGCAGCTGATCAAATTCCTGCAAAATTTGATGTAAGCCAATTGCAACAGGTGCTTACCAACTTGTGCGATAACGGGTTGCGTTACAGCCAACCACCAGAAGACTGCCCACAGCTAGTGCTGGAGGCCGGCATTGACTCCAATACTCAACAACCCTTCATAAAAGTTATCGATTTTGGCGATGGCATTAGCAGTGACAACTTGACTCATTTGTTTGAACCTTTTTTTACTACCGAAAATACCGGTTCAGGTTTAGGCCTGTATATTTGTAAAGAATTATGCGAAAGCAATCAGGCCCTGATTTCTTATGAACACACTCACGAAGGTTTAAGCTGCTTTCATATACATTTAGCACATCCGGATAAAATCATGTAACTCAGGATTTGAAAAAACCGATGACATCTAACAATTAAGAATGAGGAAATATTATGCGTCTCACCACTTCAGGAATAGCGCTACGATTTTTGTTTTCAATACTGCTCGTATTATTAACTTACAACCCTAGCGGTTACTCCTATTTTCATTGGGTCCACCAAAATATACACAGCCTTACACCTTACATAGCCATCGCAGGATTGATGTTACTTATCGGCTGGGCGATTTACTTGAAAGCCACAGTAAACTCTTTAGGTTTTACCGGAATATTATTAGCGAGCGCGCTTTTCGCTTGTCTGATTTGGTTATTTATTTACTGGAAAATACTCGATCTCAACAACAGATCTGCGGTTGCCTGGATTGTTGAGATTTTGCTGGCGCTATTACTCGCTATCGGCATGTGCTGGTCGCACATCACCTTGCGCTGGTCTGGGCAAGTTGATGTGGATGAGATTGAACAAAATTAATAAAAAAGGCGGGTTCGCTGGCCCGCCCTTTTTATCTGCACCACTTCATATAATTATCGATTGATTTTTTCGCTTAACTCCATCAACTTTTGCTTCATTGCAGCGTCTACTTCATGTGGCTTTATTTTTGACACAATATTGCGAGGCACGCGAATTTCGTTTTGATCTATAACACCGTCTTTTTCCGCAATCGTAATAATTTTGCCCAGCTCGGTAGCATCAAGCTTGCCGTCATTGGAAAAACATTGTATCGAACGAAAAGACATTTCCAAATAGTCTCGCGATTCAGCCATTACTTATCTCCATCATCAGGCTTATAAAATGTTTTACTAGTTTCCAGAATCAGTCGTTTTACAATAGATAAATTAATATTGCACATTAGCTTTAAATGAAACACTTAATTTTTACCAAACTTCTTCCATAAGGTTTCAAATTCACTCCTATAGGCAGCAATCAGTAAGGGTTCGTTAGTCACCAAGATGTTTTCCTGATTATAATCGGACGCTGAACGAGTCCAGTTAAAACTTCCGTTTACCAATATAAGCCCGTCAATTAGCGCAAATTTGTGATGCATATGATTCGGGGTGTCATCCATACGTATCTCTATCCCCTGATCAATCAAATAGGTTACATCACTCCCCTCGTCCAGAGCTTTATCGTTATCACTGATAATTCGAACACTAACGCCTCGATCATGTGCCGCAACAATCGCATCAGATAAGCGATCATCTGAAATAGTAAATACACTTATATCCAAACTGTGACGACAGCTCGTGCACAGATCTAACAATTTGCGACGACAGCTATCGCCAGGGCTAAAATAAGCGCTATTGATCGAAGATAGCGCTGCTGCGCGGAAATTATCAATGTTTTTTATAATTTTCTCTAGCCAAATAAGTGTTGCTACTGCATTCGTTCCACCAACGTCTACCTGATCTCTTGCTAACAAAAAAGCATGGTTACGCACAAACGCGATTTCATCTGTCGCAAGCTTTGGTAATAATTCACGCAGTTCAAGTGATTCAGAATGACTGAGTTTAAAGTCCTGCAAAGTTCCAACAAGCCATTGCTGCAAATCCAGCTCTCGCATACATATTGCCTTTTATTAACTTATTTAATTTTATTTTTTGCGTTTAGATAAGCACAGAAAACACCAGCAATAACGCCAAAAAAGTGCGCCTCAAATGAAATATTGGGATTAGTTGGTAACACACCGTAAATAACGCCTCCGTAAAAAATCAGTACCAAACAGGCGACCACAATATTTAATAGTCGTCGCTCAAACCACGCAGTTGCAATGCACAAACTCCACAATCCAAACACCCACCCACTGGCGCCAATATGAATGGCATTGCGAGCAAATAACCAGGTTGAAAGTCCAGTTAAACTAATAATGATCAAGCTACTAAATATGTACCGGTGAAGCGAGCGGACAAAACAGAATGCACTGAATATACATAGCCCAAATAAGTTACTGATCAGATGATAAATGCTGCCGTGTAAAAAGGGAGCTGTAAAAATTCCCCATAGCTGATCAACCCTACGCGGCAAAATTCCATATTGGTTTAAGGAGTAGCTCAAGAATATGTTTACAATATGCACTCCAATTAGCAATGCACATAAGCCAATCAAAAACTGTAACTTCTTTGCTAACATTAATTATCAGCAGCTGAGTTAGATGAGGCAGCTTTACTGGGTTTAGCCTGCTTTAAATCTGCTTCCAGTTGTCGCAATTGATTGGATACTTCCTGCATTTTTTCGTGATTGCGTAAATCAATATCCAATTTTTTATCCATGTTGCGAACCAATGGCAAAATACTTCCTTCAATTGTCTGAGCGAGCACCGTTAATACCTTGTCCAGCCCCGGCAAAGGTTGATTAATAACTTCTACGTTGGAATGTTGTGTTGAAATAGTTTTACCCAAACCTTCTATAAGCGCAGCAATTTCGGCGACGTTGGTTTGTTGGCCGGCTGAATCTTGCATTGGTTTAGCGTTAGCGACAGATACCAACTGATTAATTCCAGCAACCATATCGCTTAGTTGTACAACGACTTTGCCTCCCACATCTGCATCGTCGCCGCCCATAGCTTTGTTGCGAAGAAAATCCTTTTTAATAGCATCCCAACGCAATTGTTGTTCACTCGTCATATTTCCACGTAACTCGGCAAGCTTTAAAAGATTGCTCTCAGCGCCAGTAGTTAGCATTTGTGCTTCACCAAGGTAATGATCTGCAATCATCTGCATCAACTCTGTTTCATTCATAACAGCGGAGACTTTTTCTGCCATTTTATTCATGTTGCGGTAACTACCCTGCAACTTAAATGACGGCTCCATACGATACTTATCGTCTTGCGCTGCCGATGCTATATATTGCTGGTTAATTCTTAACACCACCTCTTGAATTAAAAACAATTTCCGCAACACGCCAACGATTTCATTAATTTCTGCACCGGAATATTGATGACTTAAATCTGTCGCAGCAATTTGTTCACCTTTGGCCATAGCAATTAATTTATACACATCCTGCATATCTCTTAAAGCGAGCGGAGCAAGAACAGAGTTAGACGTTAGCGCATTCTCTATGTAGCTCAACGCAAACTGTTCTTCCATCCCACCGAGAATATCACCAAGATTATAAATATCTGCCCGGTTGGCAAGCATGTCCGGTACCTTAAATGCTTCACCAGATTCCGTATAAGGATTACCTGCCATACAAACGCAGAATTTCTTTCCACGCATATCGTATGTTTTGGTTTCGCCTTTCCATACTCCTTCAATACGTCGCGTACCATCGCACAACGAAATAAATTTTTGCAGGAACTCAGCATGGGTATGCTGAATGTCATCGAGATACAGCATCACGTTATTGCCCATCTCGAGCGCTAAATTTACTTTAACCAACTCCTGCCTGGCAGTTGCATTGGGCGCTTGCTCTGGGTCCAACGATAAAACATCATGTCCAAGGGAAGGACAATTAATTTTCATAAAAATTAAGCCGAGACGATTAGCTACATATTCCATCAACGTTGTTTTTCCGTAACCCGGAGGTGAGATCATCATCAGCATACCCATTAAATCTGTACGCTTATTTACACCGAGCGCGCCTATTTGTTTTGCAAGATTGTCACCGATAATTGGTAAATAAGATTCGTTAATCAGACGATTGCGCACAAAGGAGCTTAGTGGCTTAGCTTTGAACTCTGACAACCTAAGAGCCTTACGCTCACGCTCAATAATTTCCTGACGGATTTGTAAATAGTGACGGTATTGAGGAACAGTGTGTAAGCGGTGATGCGTCAATCTCTGTACAAATGAATCTACTGCGAATGACATACTGCGATTTTGTATGCGCGGATGATCGCCCATCAAATTGCTAACGCTTAATTCCAAATCAACTTCCGTAAAACGACGTTCTAATCGCTGATCGCTTTTTATTAATGCAATAGCTTCAGGAATGTAATGCTTTAAATGCGCGAGGTTTTTATCCTTTACTAAAGCGTTAAGCCAAGCCGCCGCCAAGCTCCAACGTTCTGCTGGCCACCCTAGCATTTTTTTGGATACTTCCAAGTAGTGCTTCCAGCTATTTTCGTCCAAGGACTTTTTAAAATTATCGACTAACTCCACTGCATATTTGCTTGTAATAAATTCTGTACGATCACGCGCGAGCTCCTCAACTAGATAGCTCGCCGCACGTCGAATATCCAAAGAGGTAGACGCAATCGGGTGAAGGATTATAAATTCCTGGAAAGTTTCGGCAATTTCATCCACTAAAATAGTCGTAGCATCAAAACTGGAAAATGAACGTTCCATATGTTTTGCGGAAACTGCACGATCCTTCCAGGTTTCGAATGAAAGAGATTCACCCTGAGACCCAGATTTGATAATAAACTCATTAATATTTGACCAAAAAACCTGAGCCAGCGCACGACTTAAAGGGTCGAACTTCAAAAGATCCGCACTATCCAATGCAGGAATTAATACTTTAAGGATGGCGGCGGCATCCTGATCGTGAATTCCTTTTTGATAAGCTTCTTTGTAGCGTGGCGCAGCAAAATCGCGTACTAGCTTGTTAAGCTTCGCGTCATCTAAAATTGCTGCATGTAAAATATCCACTGACAAATCGTCACGTTGGTTTTCAGCAGCATCCAAAATTAAAGCTGCTAAATACTCCGCTCTATAAACGTCAGGGGTTTCAGATTCCTGCGCAATTGCCCAATAGTCTTTTAACAAAATTAACTCAGGATTAACAACCAGATCATAATAATCTGTCCCTGTGAGATGGATGTTCAAGGAACCTTCGCGTGGAATAATAGTGAGATCCAATTCCTGCGTATTAACGCTAAATTTGTGGCGCGGGCCGAGCTTAATAACATGACCACCCTCCTCAAAAATATCGGTTTTATCGCGTAACGCTCGTAATGCCTGACCCCTTATTGCTTTAAAGCGACCATCAACATCATCGGCTTTAACGGCATTATCTAACTGCTGAAGCTGCTTAATTAGATCGCCAATTTTTAATACCAATGCATCTGATGCAAAATAAGTATTCAATTCTTCCACAGCATTAATGGCTAGGGAGCGTTTCTCAATACTACTTAAAATACGTGTCGCTGCGTCGGTAATGCTTTGAGCTTTTTTCTGACGTTCATCTAATAAATGTTGTTTATGCTCTTGGAAAGACTCATAAACCTCTTCGCGCTTAGCCATGATATCGGTAAGAAATTGGTCGTACTCGCTAAACTGTCCCTCAAGCTCTTCCAATCGAACAAGAGATTTGGATAATTGTTCATCACACCGCTCCGGAGTTGTCGATAATCCCAAACCGTGAGAAATACTCTGCGAAAACAATTTAAACTGCGCGCCGAATTGTGCAACAGCCTCCGCCGAGCCGAAGTTTTTTTGCCTATGTTTAGCATTGGCACGACATTGGTTTAATTTGGAATAGACATCAGAAATGGCTTCTACGATCCGCGTGCGCACAGTTGCATCATTAACTTTTAATGTGCTCATTAACTCGGATAAAAGATCTAAGCCCGCTGCGGTTTTTTCAATAATATCTACAATCGGATTAATGGCAGCATTAGTCTCAACTTTTTCGACTTGCTTATTTAATTCATTAATTTTTTCAACATAGGGATTCAATGACTTTTCATTTGCCAGAAAAACAACTGTTTTTTCACTAAGCTGGCTTGTAGCATCCAATAGTTCTTGATCAAGCACAGATATACGTTCTTGATCAATGTAGCGAAACTCCCTGATAGTGGCTAATTGACCGCGCTGTTTGCGAAGACTGCCAAGTGCTTCAACATAATTTTCTGCAGTATCCCAATCCTCTGGGCGAATTGTCTGCAAAATATTTTGCTGAGCATGCTCAGCATCCAGCATCGCTTTCGCAGATTGTTGGCGAATACTTTCAACTTTTTCAAATTCATCGATCACCAATTCAGCCGTGAGCGTGATTTCCTTTAATGCACCGGCAATGGATTGAGTTTCGTTATTATTCAACCAATGATAAGCGTCAAATACTTTTTTTGCTGTTTGACTTAGTTCCTCATAAAGACGAACGGATACTGATTGATTATTTATAATGCGAACAATGCTATAAAAATCAGAAATTCCTCTTACTAAATCATTATTACCAATCCGGCCATAAAAATTTTGGCGTGCTGGAGCTTTACTTGCAAACTCAGCGCTTTGGTAGGGAGTTTCCCATATTTGCATAGGGTGAATGCGGGTTGGTTCAGCTTCTGCGGAAAAAATAACAATTTCTCCATTTTCCGCCAACGCGTAACCATGTCCATACAGCGGATTTTGCAATTTTTTTTCAATTAAATTATAAGCTAGCAGACAAACAACCCCACCAGCAGGCTCATAAAAAACGTAGAGCACATCCTCCCCGTTTGGGGACCGAATCATGCGCTTAAAGCGAAATGCGCTGTTATCTTCATCAAACGTTTTATATTCACCTGTATTTAGATAATAGCCGCCAGGAAAAATAACACCATGACTCTCAGGCAATTGCACACAAGACTGCCCGATATTATCAATACGCAATACCTGTTGAGTCAGCGTGTTAAATATAAGGTAACGCCATACTTCTTCACGATAGGGGCGAATCTTCAATAAGATCAGATTTCCCGCCGTAGCATATTGCACGCTGGCATCATCAAGTGATTGTGTTTTATCTTCTACTGCCTCACGGTATATTCCGAGTCCGTCTTCGGTATTATTTTCGATTTTAATAGTGAGATCGCCGCCCACAGTTTCAACAAATACTTTGTCCAAAATATTCAAATGAGGATGGCGACCAAGAACACTATTTTCGCGGGTTGTGGAAATCCATTCAAAATCATAGGCCGGTGGTAATTGAATATCGCGTTCGCCACGATTATCAATATACTCAATTGTTTTTCCATCTGCTGAAATTGACCATCGAAAAACTCGAACATCCTCCAAACGCTCACCAATCTGGAAACCTGCCAACAACTTTCCGTTATTGATGGTTAATTCCACGAGCCGGGTATTTTTATAATATCGATACAACTCATCAAAATCATTAACGAAGCTTTGTCCAGCTAAAAAAGTACCTTCAATACCAATTTGCTCTAGTTCATCGCCACTATCACCTTTCTTTTTTGAGAAAAGTGCGAAAACGTCCTCTACTTTGGTCTCTTTTTTTAAACCAATAAAAACGTTGTAACCAAACAATAAATAATCGCCTACCTGAACTATATCGCGAGGGATGCAATTATTTTCGGTGCGTACGCGAACTCTTGCGATGACGCGCATTGCAGAGCTGCCAAACTCTGCGATGCGCGACTCATTTAATTGACGAACACTTGCAGACAGACGCTGACCTTGGTCCAACAAGCGCTTCCGAATTACTTCATAAGCTCCGCCTTCAGCAACCCCGCTATCTACCAAATTATTTGCGTGCTCACTACCAGCATTAACAGATGAAGTAGTAGCTTTAAAAGAAGAGTCTTGCTGTACCATGTCGCGTCCTTTTATTTTCCGCACCAGTAACGGCCTTTGCACAATTTGTTGTACTAAAGTTGCTGATTACCGCTACCAATTTTGATAAATAGAGACGCAACCAAACGCCTCATTTATAATTTACCTAGGATTCCGCTACGACTTCTGCAACATCAGCCTTGGGTGTTGTAACTACCGCTGCTGGCTTATTTACAAAGCGTTCCAGCACAGCTTGAATGACACCACTTTTTCCTGCCAAACCGTCAATAGCTTTACCGATAGATAGTGACTTAGCAAAATTATCGAAGAATTGCGCCTCACCTCCCACAATATCGATATGCGCTTTTTGCAAAGCAATCGCCAAAATTTCTGCGTTTTCTTTCGCGATTTCTTTACCAGCATCAATACCCGCCAAAGCTTCTTTGTAGGCAGTCTCCAAGCTCATACGGAACTCTTCGTGCGCGCGCGCGTTGTCGCTCATTGAATTCATCGCATCGAACTTCTCAATCAAACCAGCGGCTTCAGACTTAAATTGCTCTAGAGTTACCGCCGCGCCAGCCAAACCAATTTCCTTTTTAGCGCCCGCTTCAGAAGTACCTTTTGTAGCGATGACTCCTGCTTCTGCATTGCCTTTCGCACTAATAACATCCGCCTCTGCCTTACCTGCGTCCGCATGAGCAGTGCCTTTCGCACGAATTACGCTAGCTTCAGCCATACCTTCTTTTTCCATGGCGCCCGCTTTGGCTTCTTGCACTTTGGCATCCGCAAGGCCTGGCGCAGCGCGCTCAGCCTGAATTCCTTCTGCCATTTTTTTCATAGCTTCGGCTTCTTTGGACGAGGCTTCAAGTCTGGCTTGCGCCATAGTCATAATTTCAGAGGCTTTATGTTTCGCCGATTGCTCTTCCGCTTCAGCCGCTTTAACCTGTTTCACTTTCTCTTCTTCTGCTGATGCTTCTGCAGCGAGAACTTGAACTTGTTTTTTACGATCAGCATCAGATACTTCGCGAACTTCTTTAATGCGCTCTTCTTCAATCGCGACAGTTTTATCAACAACAACTCGTTCACGAATTACGTTAGCGATCTCCTTTTTCTGAATCTCTATGGCTTTATCAGCTTCGATTGTTTGCAGTTCAACTTCACGTTTGCGCGACACAATTTCCAACTCACGGGCACGTGTGACCTTTTCCTCTTCGATAGCAACTGCGCGTAACCGATTCTGTGCCGCAACTTCAATTTCACGCTGTTGATTTTCAGTTTGCACCGCCAAATCCTGTACAACTTGAATGGCTGTTTGCTCGTATTTACGACGCTCTTCTTCCTGAATTTTTTTAGTTTCAGCTTGTTCACGCGCTTGAATTGTAGCGACCTCACGCTTCTGGCGCGCCTCGGCATCAGCTTGTTGACGCTCCAGCTCCAACATAGCTTCGATAGTTTCTACATTCTTCTTTTTAATGGCTAATTCTTCGTCGCGCTCCAAAATATTGGTTCGCACGTTTTGTGCAGCCGTCAGTTCGGTAATCTTCTTGATACCTTCTGCATCCAAAATATTATGCGGATCCAGAGACGATTTTGGTGTCTGCTCAATGTAATCAATTGCGACATCTTCCAAAACATAACCATTTAAATCATCACCAATTACCTCAATGATTTTTTCACGAAACTCCATGCGATTTTCAAACAATTGAATAAATTCAATTTGCTTGCCAACTGTCTTTAATGCCTCTGAAAATTTTGCTGCGAATAGTAAATCTACCGCTTCTTTATCGGACGCTCGGTCAGCGCCGATTGCCTTTGCTACACGTAAAACATCCTCTGGCGTTTCATTAACACGCAAGTAAAAAGCGACCGTTATGTCAGCGCGCATGTTGTCTTTACAAATTAGACCGTCGCGACCGCGACGATCCACCTCCAGGGTAATCAAAGAAACATTCATTAATTCTTTTTTATGAATAATGGGATACACCAGAGCACCAGTAAAATGCACTTTAGGTGTGGAACTCATATCGTTAACAATCAGCGCTGTGCCCTGTGCAACTTTGTAATAGAAAGCCTTAAATAAACCAGCCAAACCCAGTAAAAATACAAAAAAGATGAAAACACCGGTGAGAATTGGCATTAACACGGCTGAATCTAACATTGTTGTTACTCCTTTACCCTAAGGTGGTGTGGATATCGATTTTATAAATTTAAAAATGAGCTATTGAATAACTCTATTCGGAATGTTTACCCAAAAAATCTTGCTCTGAAATGACTTTATAAATATTTTCCTGTGCAACAAACTCCAACAATACAACCCTGTCACCGCGTTTAAATAACTGATCATCTATAGCCCGCACTTTAATAATTAAGCCAGCGCCGCCATCGTCAAAAGATGCTTCACCGAACAAACGGTCTACCCGGGATGAACGAACAATAGCGACTTGGCCAAGTACTCGCTTGATGGTTTCCTGTTCTGCTTTTGCAAATAATATACGCATTGGCTTTAAGCACCTTGCAGTGATAATTACCGCCACATAAAGTGCAAAGATAAAGATAGGAATACCGACAATAAAATGTACAAAGTTATGGCCAAACAACGAATATAAAAGGTAGCTGGGATAGTAGCTAGTTATCCAACCAAAGAGCGCTATCAACGAAATTACTATAGTAACGGGCGCACCATTTAAACCGAACCGCATTAGCAATCCCGCAAAGGACTCACCAAACGAATGATGCTGATGGGAATTTAACACCATTTGTCCATCAAGATCCGGGATATCCACATCGAGCATATCGAGCTCAACAAAACCCAACATGGCACAAAGCCAATACAATATTGCCACGCCAAGTAAAAACGTAAATATTGCTGTTGGAAAAGCCGCAATCACTTGAATGAAGTCATGCATTCCTTACTTCCCATTAATTTTCGGTTGATGATTTTTTCTCTTTTAGGCGCGCCAAAACATCACTTGCTGCAGCTCCACTTGTTGTAATACCAGCGGCTTCTAATTTCGCTTTCAGCGAGTCATTTTCTGAATCACCCTCCGCCATTTCGTTTGCAGCTTTTATTTGCGCATCTTTAAATGCCTGACGCTCTTTGATCCGCTCCAAAGACTCCATTGCAGTTCGCATTTTTGAATTGGAGCCACTATGCCTTTCAGCCACCGCAGCTTGAGCACGCTGAACATTCTCAGTCGCTTTTACTGTATCCACTTGCTGCTTCAAACGTTTGATATTTTTTTCGGCTTGCGCGATAGCAGCACGTAATTTTTCAATGCTCTGCGAAAAGCTGTTTGCCGAATCCTGCTCGGAAGCCAGTGCATTTTCGAAATTAGCAATGCGCTCGGCAACTTCATGTGCTAGTTTTTCATCGCCTTTATCCAGGGCTTTTAATGCATAACCTTCATGCTCTTCGATAGCATGTCGAATTTGTTTGCATTTTTCTTCAGCCAATTTCTGACGTGCCATAATTTCAGCAAGACTGTCTTTAGAGCGCTTCAGCTCTTCAGACGCATCACGAACTTCCTGATCAAGTATACGTAAGGCTTGACCATCAATAATTGCCTCACCAGCTTCATTAACACCACCACGCAAAGCCGTTACCATTTTTGCCCAAATATTCATTTCAATCACCTCTCCGTTTCAGTTCGGTTTTTCAATTCAATCATCAGCCAGTAAGAATTCCGCGTAAGCTTCCGTTGCCTGAATGACATTCGATGCCAATATTTCCATTTCGAAAACTATATTTTGCAAACTTGATGTAGAGCTAAGCGCGCCAAACATGTGGTAGCAGTCATCGCCATCTATTTTGTCTAAACTAATTGTGGAGAGCGGGAAAAATTTATGTGTTCGCAAAATTGCTTCATTAAAGACGGCCACATCTTTCACTTCCTTAACCGACCACAACAAAGACTCAACTAAAATTTGTTCGCCAGACACAGTTACAAATATCGGCAAATCGCCATATTCATTCATCACTATGTGCAACGCTTGCGACACACCATCAATTAACTCAACCTCAGCTCGCCCTAACGAAAACAAATTAGAGGCAGGTAAAGCTTCGTATAAAGCCATGGTTGTCCATGGGGCCATTATGTCGGTCATTCGATTCGCTCCTTTTACATATTTAAGCTCATTAGAAGCCCGCAACTTTGCGGACTGCCGAAGTTCTTGCTCGTAAATCGCCAATTGCCGCGCGTTCTCAGGCAACACCCAAACCTCTTTTTTCACAAAGCCCTGCTCCCGCAAACGCTTGCGATACTCTCTTTGATAATGTGCGGATGATTTAGGCTGCATAGGCCAAATTTAGACCATCACATGTAAGATGTCAAATGTTACATGTAATATAAACCATCTTAAAAAGTATAGATAACCAATTGATTAATAAGCGTTTTTTAAATATCTTTGAAAGACATCGGTAATATATCAGTGAAATAAACAATGGGGTTTGTGGAATAAGTAGGAAATGAAGTGTGAGGCCAACACCAATAAGCACTTAACTCGCTGAATGAGAATAGTTGAAATAGTGGTGTGCTGCGGTCTGACCCATCCGAAGACGGGTCTTCTGTTATAGCCTGCATACTCGTGCTCCCTGTTACTGCTTCGCTCTATCTTCTGCATCCATGCGGTCGTGCATTTTGAAAACATCGACTTATTTTTTTATTATGTAATTCACTCACTCCATCCATGGAGTTCGCCCTTCGGGCAGCCTGGCGGCTGTGCAAAAATGCTTTCCTCGGCTCTGGCTTCCTGCTTCGCTCTACCTCCTGCATCCATGCAGTCGTGCATTTTGTCTACGAAACATGAGACTACTTTTTATTATGTAGCTCCCATGTTTCTAATTTTTTCTTTTCGGATTTTTTCAGTAAAACATAAGTAGCGCCAACCCAGCCGTGGTGTTTTTGGGCGGAGTGAAATGCTAGGACCTGGTCGAATTGTGGTAACCAGTGATTCAAACAACTTTTAAGTTGCGCGGGTAAATTGCGTCCTTCACCTTTACCGTGAGTGACGAGAGCGCAGCGGATATCGTGAGTCATGCAATCTTTTATAAACTGAAAAACAGCATTGCGCGCTTGGTCGATTGTCATGTGGTGTAAATCAAGTCGCGCATCAATTTGGTATTTGCCTAACCGCAAATTCCGGTAGACACCATTTTGAACACCATCTCTTTTAAACTCTAAAACCGCAAGCGGATCAACGGGTTCAATATATTCACCGGATAAAAAGTTTTTATCCTTTTCCAATTCTTCAGTCGCCGCTTTGCGACGCGTCTCTGCGGTGCTTTTATCAAGCGATGTTTTAGCAAGCTCAACTTTCGGCTCTACCTTAATAGGTTTAACGCCTTTCATTTGCTGCCGGAAAAAATCGTCGTCGGGAGTTTTTTGAGTCATAGGATTGAGCGTTGCATCTGGATAATAGTGATGAGTGAATTATGGAGGAGGTGATTCCCCTCTACCAACAGAACCACAGTTAAATCAGCTTAGGCGCCGATTTTTTCGCTGCCGTATATCCAACAACAAGAAGCAATTACAAAACCCTGGAAGCAAATCTTGATATACCGGTCGACTGTAAAAATGCAACATAAAATTGATCATAAAATAAAAGGGCGAAATTCTGCGCCCTTTTGTATTCAAAATTAATTTTTTAATTTATTTATTCGCACGATTATCAATTAATTGCGTCACGACTGAAGGATCTGCAAGCGTTGAAGTGTCGCCTAGAGAATCGATTTCGTTTGCGGCGATTTTGCGCAATATACGACGCATGATTTTCCCGGAGCGAGTTTTTGGTAATCCGGGTGCCCATTGGATGATATCTGGCCGCGCGATTGCGCCGATTTCTTTTACTACCAAGCTTAGCAACTCTTTTTTCAACTCATCGCTTGGCTCTTCACCACTCATCAAGGTTACGTAGGCGTAAATACCCTGCCCTTTAATATCGTGGGGATAACCAACCACGGCAGCTTCGGCAACTTTTTCGTGTAGCACTAATGCTGATTCAACTTCCGCAGTGCCCATGCGATGGCCGGATACGTTAAGCACATCATCTACACGACCAGTAATCCAGTAGTAGCCATCTGCATCGCGGCGTGCCCCGTCGCCGGTAAAATAGTAGCCGGGGTAAGTGCTGTAATAGGTGTCAATACAACGTTGGTGATCGCCATATACGCTGCGAATTTGGCTGGGCCATGCCGCTTTGATGACGAGATTGCCTTCGCCTGCGCCCTGAACTTCTTTGCCTTCTGTATCCAACAATGCGGGTTGCACACCAAAGAACGGAAGCGTTGCAGAACCCGGTTTTAAATCTATGGCGCCCGGCAGCGGCGTGAGCATATGTGCGCCGGTTTCAGTTTGCCACCATGTATCCATAATGGGGCAATTGCTGTTACCAACAACCCGGTAATACCATTCCCAGGCTTCAGGATTAATTGGCTCGCCCACAGTACCCAGCACACGCAAACTAGTGCGCGCCGTTTTCTTAACCCAATCGTCGCCTGCACCCATGAGTGCGCGAATGGCGGTGGGCGCGGTGTAGAAAATATTGACCTGATGTTTATCGATGACTTGCCAAAAACGCGATGCGTCGGGGTAGGTAGGAATGCCTTCAAACACCAAGGTCGTTGCTCCGTTGGTCAGAGGACCGTAAACGATATAGCTGTGGCCGGTGACCCAACCTACATCCGCCGTACACCAATAGGTGTCGCCTTCCTGATAATCGAACACATATTTGTGAGTCATCGCCGCTTGCAGTAAATAACCAGCGGTGGTGTGCAAAACGCCTTTGGGTTTACCCGTGGAGCCAGATGTATAAAGAATAAAGAGCGGATCTTCTGCATCCATTACTTCCGGCTCGCAGTGCGTCGGTTGCTTCGCGATAAGATCGTGATACCAGAAATCGCGGGCACCATCCCAACTGATTGAACCCGCCGTGCGACGCACAACTATGCAGGTGTGAACATTCGGACAGTTGGCCAGAGCAATGTCCGTATTCGCTTTAAGCGGTACGCGCTTTCCGCCGCGCAAACCTTCATCGGCGGTAATCACCACTTGGCAATCGGCGTCCACAATACGATCTTTTAACGCTTCGGGAGAAAAACCACCGAAGACCACCGAATGCACCGCACCGACACGCGCACAGGCCAGCATGGCGTAAGTCGCTTCGGGAATCATGGGCATATAAATGCAAACGCGATCCCCCTTTTTGACTCCGCGCGCACGCAGAGCATTGGCTAACTGGCAAACCTCGTCATGCAATTCCTGATAGGAAATGAATTGGTCTTCATCAGGATCGTCCCCTTCCCAAATAATGGCGACTTGCTCAGCACGAGCCGGTAAGTGGCGATCGATACAATTGACACTTACGTTTAACTTTCCATCAATAAACCAGGCCACTTCGCCTTTGCGTAAGTCGCTCTTGGTTACCTGAGCCCAAGGTGAGTGCCACGTCAAAAACTCCTGAGCCTGTTCCGCCCAGAACGTATCAGCATCGTTAACTGATTGCGCATACAGGGTTTTGTAGCGTTCAAGATCAATCGCAGCACCGTTTTTGAAACTTTCCGGGACGGGGTATAGATGGACTTCTGACATGATTTCTACCTGGTTGACTTTTTCGTTATTGGCGGTTAAAAAACATTCATGGTTAAAAGACTAAAAAAGCATGTTTCCGTGCATTTGCTGCACATGATTTGGATTGCACACCGCCTTCCTGACAGCTGCCTAGCTTACCAGCTCAACCCTGAAAAGCTCAATGACAAACGGCCCTTTTTCCCTTAAGACCTTAGTCGCTGCCTTTACTTTTCTTATTACTTTTTGGCGTAGATTTCGTATCTATTTTCTGCGTAATTTCCTGGGCTAACTTGCGGCTTTAATGACAACCGGTTTTTTAACCGGCAACTTTTTTTCAATCAAATATTTCCAATAACGTTTTGGAACATGGCGTAAATGTAACTTGGGATTTTTTCGCTCTTGTATATTTACCGAATGAAAATAATTTTCCCACAAGGATTGATATATTTTTTCCTTATCATCAATTATCTCTTGCTTCAAATCACCGTTACTAAAATTAAATACCGGGTCATCTAATTTTATGAAGCGCGTGTCGGTTAAATTGTAATGAAGACCATAGTGGCGTTTGGTATCGACGATAATCCAGGGCTGATCTGCATAGCGTCGCTCAAAATGATCACCAATCAATGGCAGAACATTAAAATCAGGATCAATCGCGGCGTAAAAAATTCCGGTATTGGCTTTCTGAAAGCGAACAAAGGCATGCATTCTATGTACTTCACGGTGCATCATTCGCTCAACTTGCGATGCTTTTAAAATGTATTCATTTGCGAAATTTTCAAGGATCTTTTCGTTGCGTTTAGCAACAATAGCTTTAATAACGTGAAATATAATAAGCTCAATCTGCGGCAATTCAGACAAATACATTTTATAAATCAATTCTGAAGCTTGATTCCCGGTTCGATCATCCACACCTTTTAGAACGCGCGCCGCTAGCTCTTCGTCCGCAGCCACATGCATTGCTTTATCCAGCAAGGTAAATTGATGGTGTTGCTCTTCTACAATTGCATGGGGAATTTCTTTGTTTTCAAACGCTGTAAAAACACAACTCAATAGACCCTCAAAACTGCCGTCGTACACGTAGGTTGCCATGTGTAATTATCCAAACAAACTAAGCTGCGGTGGCATTTGCGCAGTTTCACCCGCAATAATTAATTGTTTTATATCGAGCATCTGATGATCTTTTAGCTGTGCAGGTAAACCCGGGCACGAAATAAAATAGCGCGCACGCTTTAAGACTACGCCGATCTTATGTAGATGATCTGAATTCAAACGCTGATGAATACGAGATGAAATAATTTTCTTGGCGGATTTAACGCCTATGCCGGGCACGCGCAAAATCATTTCATAATCATCGCGATTAATATCCACTGGGAATTTTTCTGGATTACGCAATGCGTAACCCAACTTCGGGTCTATATCCAAATCCAAATTAGGATTTTTTTCGTCGAGAATTTCATCTACCGAAAATTTGTAAAACCGCAGCAACCAATCCGCCTGATAGATTCTGTTCTCTCGCAATAGCGGTGGCGCAGCAATCAATGGAACACGATTATCGGTTTGAATAGGCACATAGCCCGAATAATAGACACGCTTTAACTTTTGGGATTTATAGAGGCCATCCGCCAAGCGCAAAATCTGGGTATCGCTTTCAGTCGAAGCGCCCACAATTAACTGCGTGCTTTGACCTGCGGGTAAAAATTGTGGTGTGGATTTGAAATGCAACTTGTCATCAACATACCGGTCCTTTTCGCCCGACAAATAATTCATGGGCGTGATAATGTCGCTGTAATTTTTTTCCGGCGCAACCTTTTGCAAACTTGCTTCCGAAGGTATTTCAATATTCACGCTGAGCCGATCAGAATACAAACCCGCTTCATGCAGCAGCTCGGGGCTAGCACCCGGAATTGCTTTTAAATGAATGTAACCATTGAAGTTGTGAACGGTGCGTAACGTTTTGGCAACTCGCACCAATCGCTCCATGGTGTAGTCCGCATTTTTAAAAATGCCTGAGCTAAGAAATAAGCCTTCAATATAATTTCGGCGATAAAAATTAATTGTGAGATCTATAACTTCTTCTACGGTGAATGCCGCGCGTTTTACATCATTAGTGCGCCTGCTCACGCAATAGGCGCAATCGTAGATGCAGTGATTCGTAAACAGAATTTTGAGCAGCGAAACACAGCGACCATCTTCGGTATAACTATGACAAATTCCCATGCCATCTGAATTGCCGAGCCCTTTCGATGCATTTGCGCGTTTACTTCCGCTGGACGAGCAAGAGGCATCGTATTTAGCCGCATCCGACAAAATGGTTAATTTTTCTAATATTTTGCTCATGATATATCGCCCACCCAAAATACTGTATATATAACCATATCACTTAGGTTTTGATCTGGCAAACGGTACGAGCATTTAAATAATGAGGCATAAAAAAAGGCCGCGCGAGGCGGCCTTTTTGCAGATTAAATACGTCTTAATTTTTGAGCGGTAGCGTGTCTTTATCCTGCGTCGGAATTGAATCTGACGTGCGATTCACACTGTTATCTTCATTGAGATAAACAAGTTTCGGTTTGTGCTGGGCCAATTCTGCGTCGGTAAAATAACCGTAAGTGGCGATAATAATACGGTCACCCACACCCACCTTACGTGCTGCGGCACCATTCATTGAGAAAGTACCTGAACCTGCTTCCGCGAGAATAATATAAGTGTGGAAACGCTCGCCGTTGCTTACGTTATAGATGTCGATTTGTTCGAATTCGCGCATGCCCGCCAACTTTACGAGATCGGCATCAATTGCGCAGGAACCGTCATACCAAAGCTCCGCCTGGGTCACTTTGGCCATGTGTAATTTTGCTTTAAGCATGTGAGTTAACATAAAATCTCCAGAAGCCGAAGTGTTGATGTGTTGCCCGTTTAAGGAGGCCGCAAAAAATGATTACTGCAGACCTAACCTTGATCGACTTCCATCGTCAGCTGTAAAAACTGACGCACCATTTGAGTATCGCCTCAGCGCATACTCGGGGATCTCGATTATCCCACCCTGATGTCGTTTGAGTGTTGTCCCAAAACGACGGAAACATTATCTATCAAGCGTGCGCCTTGTGTATACATGGCTCCAAGAATCGTAATTTCCTTATCATCGTGAGCTGCCATTTCCAAGGTGCGACTATTGCAGATGCTCACGTAATCCACTTTGAATCCGGCAACCTGTATTTGTTCCTTTGCAGCTTCAACCAAGCCGTTAAAATCACGGCGACCCTGGGTTATTTCCTGTTTAATCCAATTCAAACTGCGGTTAAGTTGCGCTACGCGAGGGCGTTCATCAGGAGTAATAAACCCATTGCGCGAACTCATTGCCAAACCGTCCGCTTCGCGAACTATCTCGCCCGCCACAATCTTGATTGGGATGCACAGGTCTTCAACCATGCGACGAATAACGGCCAGCTGCTGAAAGTCTTTAATCCCAAACACAGCTTCGTCCGGTTGGACGATATTAAATAGCTTTGTAACAACTGTCGTTACACCCTCAAAATGACCAGGGCGACTCGCGCCGCAGAGCACATCGGTCATCGTTGGGACCATCACTCGCGTCTGTTCTGCCATGCCATTCGGGTAGATTTCTTTATCATTGGGGCAGAAGAGATAATCACAATTGGCGGCTTCGAGCTTCGCCGAATCCGCAGCTAAAGTACGCGGATACTTATCCCAATCTTCATTTAAACCGAACTGCAGCGGGTTCACGAAAATACTCGTCACCACCACATCACAATTACGTTGAGCGGTTTTTACCAACTCAATATGAGCATCGTGCAAATTGCCCATAGTCGGCACAAAACCTATGCGTTTACCGGCTTTACGCTCTGTTGCCAGTGCGTCGCGAAGAGTTTGAATGTGATGAAAAACCTGCATTTGAACACCTTTTAAGGAGCACCAAAACGGGCGCGGATAATACACGTTTGCCAAACCCAAGTACATTTGAATTGATCAAATTTTAGCCCGCCATATGCGTATATCAATTTGAGCCAAAAATGACATTTGTAAATAAAGTGGCTCATAAAAATACACTTGCCTTGACTAATCACACTTCTCGTCAATAATACCTGCCTAGGCAAACATTGTTTAAGCAGATATTGCCAAGGCAATATTTGGTTAGGCAAGTATTAGAAGATAGTTTTAAAACACGCAATTTCCGACAGGGCAACATCTATGACCCAACATTACGACCCCTATAACTTCAACCCAAAAAATAGTTTGGGCTATTTGCTTAAAACTAATCACTTACTCATACATGAGTGCGCAGATCGTGTTTTGGCTAATCACGAACTCTCTTTTATTCAGTGGATTGCACTTACAAAAATGAAAGAAGGATTAGCTGAGACTGCCAGCGATTTATGTCGCAGTATGTCTCACGACAATGGCGCCATTACCCGAATGCTCGACCAATTGGAAAGTCGTGGTTTTGTTGAACGCGAACGCAGCCAGCAGGATCGTCGCGTGGTCAAGCTGAAAATTACCGACAGTGGCCGCATCAAACTGGCTGAACTCACACCTCCACTCATCATGAACCTTAACAAAGCGCTGGAGCCGCTCAGCGCTACTGAATTCGAAGAACTCAATCGTCTGTTGATGAAACTGAAAGTATGTTTTGAACAGACTGCCGCTGATGCGAAGGAGCCGTCATGAAATTTAACCCAGCACGACTCTGGCCGGTTTTAGGCGCAACCTTGTTATTAGCCAGCTGCGTAACAGCGCCCAAAGAAGAAACTCGTGTTATTCAACTCGACTCCGATAACCTCGGCCTCACTCAAAGCCAATCTCCACGAGTCACTGAGAGCTGGTGGAAAGTATTTGGAGACGACCAACTCAACCAATTAATTGATGACTCGCTCACCAATAGCCCAAGCCTCAGTGAAGCCTTGATCCGCGTTCGCGGTGCCCAAGCTCAAGCAATTGCCGCCGGCGCAAAATTACGCCCCGGCTTTTCCTTGGATGCAGATGAAACCTATCAACGCCTATCCGAAAATTACATTTATCCCCCGAAAGAAGCTGGTTTAGGTGTGGCGGGTGGTGACATGGCTTGGATGGGTCAGGCAACGCTGGGATTATCATGGGATCTTGATTTTTGGGGTCAACACGAGAATTTACTTAAACAAGCGAACAATAAAGTCGTAGCCGCCGAGTTGGATAGAGCTACTGCACGCCTGGCGTTATCTGGCGCCTTAGCGCAATCCTACGTCGATCTTTACCGCGCCTACGCGTTCGCTGACATCGCCACACAAACTGAGCAACAGCGCGAGAAGTTGTTGCGGCTAACAAAAAGCAGAGTGGATGCGGGGTTGGATACGCAACTCGAAGTCAAACTTGCAGAGGCCGCTTTACCGCAAGCGCGAACTGCACGCTTACAAGCTGAGATTCAACGCGATGTAGCCGTGCATAACCTTGCCGCACTCTCAGGTCGCGGAGCTGATGCTTACGAAAAAATCAAGCGACCGCAAATCACACCCGATGCAACACTGCCTTTGCCCACCGAAATGACCCTGGATTTACTCTCGCGTCGGCCGGATATCCTCGCCGCAAAAGCGCGCGTTGAAGCTGCGACAGCTGGGCGTGCCGCTGCTAAAGCAGCGTTTTATCCCGATATCAATTTAAAAGCGTTTGTCGGTTTGCAAGCTGTCGGGCTCGATAAACTGGTGGATTCAGGCAGCACTATTTACGGCGCAGGCCCCGCATTGCATTTACCGGTTTTTGATTCGCAGCGCCTGAAAGCGGGTTACATAGGTGCAACCGCCGAATTAGATGGAGCCGTAGCCAGCTATAACGAAACCGTGCTTAAAGCGATTCGCGATGTGGCCGACCAAATGAGCCGTTTGGAATCCCTCAAGCGCCAGTTGGTTGAAACCAACCAAACGGCAACCGCTACCGAAGCCGCCTATAACTTGGCGCAAAACCGCTACAAGGCGGGCTTGAGTTCGCAATTAGTTGTGCTCAATGCCGAAACGCAGCTACTTAATACTCGCCGTGATCTTGTTTCTCTCCAAACCCAGTTACTCATTACCCGCGTCACGCTGCTGCTGAATTTCGGCGGTAGCTTTGACCCGACTTCCAACAATCTAACTTCCGATAACTTCACGTCGAAAGCTGTTCTCGCTCAGGGAGCCCAACATGAATAATCCTGCAACCAATGACTCAAACTCTGATTCAAATTCTGACTCAACATCAAACGGGAAACGCAACCAGCGCTTGCTAATTGTGGGCGCTGCGGTCGTAATCGGGGTGATTGCTTATACGGCCTACTACTTCGTGCATTCACAATATTTTGAAGAAACCGATGATGCTTATGTCGCATCCGATATGGTGCAAATAAATAGCGAAGTATCCGGCACCGTTATTTCAGTTGGAGTCGATAACACACAACAGGTGTCTCGTGGGCAAACTTTAATAGAGCTCGACCCTGCTGATGCACAAATTGCCGTGGCATCCGCCGAAGCCGAACTTGCGCGTTCAGTGCGTAACGTGCGTGCGCTCTTCTCACGGTCAAGCGGTTTGAAGTCTGTTATCAATGCTCGCCAGATTGCTCTGCAAAGTGCGCGCAACGATTTGCAACGCCGGATGAAGGTTGCTGCCGAAGGCGGAGTATCAGCGGAAGAATTACAGCACTCAAAAGATCAGGTTGCACAACTTGAAGCTGCGTTAGCCACCAGCACTGAAGAGTTGGAAACTAATAACGCGCAGGTAGAAAACACCACTATTGCAAACCATCCGCAAGTCTTGGCTGCAGCTGCCAGCCTGCGCCAAGCGTCGCTCGCGTTAAAACGCACCCGAATCGTCGCGCCGGTTAGTGGCGCCGTTGCGCGTCGTAATGTAGAGATCGGCAGCCGCATTGCAGCTGGCACTCCTTTGTTAGCAGTTGTCCCACTAGAGAACGCTTGGGTTGACGCCAATTTTAAAGAGGTTCAACTGGAACATATGCGCGTTGGTCAGCCGGTTGAGGTTCACTCGGATATGTACGGTAAAGATGTCACTTATCACGGCAAAATCGCTGGCTTGGGTGCAGGTAGCGGTGCCGCCTTTGCGCTTCTTCCGCCGCAAAATGCATCTGGCAACTGGATCAAAATCGTTCAACGCGTTCCTGTGCGCATTGCTCTCGATCCGAAAGAGCTTGCTAAAAATCCGTTGCGCCTTGGTCTCTCCATGCATGTTGAAGTAGATATGCACAATACCGACGGTTCCTTGGTCGCCACCCAGATCCGCACCGCGCCTCAACAACTTGTTGCTAATGGCGAGCATGAGTCTGAACTCAATACCCGGATCGCTGACATCATTAAAAACAACAGTCGTGGTATTAAACCCGTTGCTAATGGTGTGCTATGAGTAACGCGCCTGCCAATAGCATGTCCGGAGCGCCGGGTGTGGGATTGCCGATGGGGATAGTTGCCACAGCCCTGGCGCTCGGCACATTTATGCAGGTGCTCGACACCACTATTGCCAACGTATCTATTCCAACCATCGCCGGAAACCTGGGGGTGTCGCCGGATCAGGGAACTTGGGTAATCACGTCTTTCGCCGTTGCCAATGGTATCTCGGTGCCCCTAACTGGATGGCTGATGATGCGATTCGGCGTGGTGCGCACTTTCGTCGTGTCCGTTCTGCTCTTCACCATTGCTTCATTCCTGTGCGGAATCGCCTGGAGTTTGTCATCACTCATTGCCTTCCGGGTTCTACAGGGTGCAGTCTCCGGCCCGATGATTCCTGGTTCGCAAGCGCTATTGCTCGCCTTATTTCCCCCCGAGAAGAAAGGTACGGCACTCGCAGTCTGGTCCATGACAACCCTGGTAGCGCCCATTTGCGGCCCGATTCTGGGTGGCTTTATTTCGGATAACTACGCTTGGCCATGGATCTTTCTTATAAACGTTCCGGTAGGCTTATTTTGTGCATTTGTATGCTGGAAGGGGATGAAGCATCGTGAAACTCCAACCCGCAAATTACCCGTGGATGGTATCGGCCTGGCGTTGCTGGTGGTTTGGGTGGGGTCGCTACAAATCATGCTTGATAAAGGCAAGGATTCGGATTGGTTTGACTCCAACTTCATCATCATTATGGGCTTGGTAGCATTAGTAGGCTTTATCATTTTCATGATCTGGGAGTTCAGCCAGAAGCACCCCATCATTGATTTAAGCTTATTCAAAAGCCGCAATTTCAGCATTGGTACCTTAGCGCTGTGCTTAGGCTATGGCGTGTTCTTCGGCGCCGTGGTGTTACAACCGCTGTGGATGCAAACCTGGCTTGGCTACAACGCAACCTGGGCAGGATTAATCGCCGCGCCCAGCGGTGTAGTCGCGGTGTTGATCTCACCTTTTGTGGGGAAATATATAAGCAAGTTCGACGTACGCCTCTTCGCGCTCTTTGCATTTTTTGTATTCGGTGTGTCTTACTTCATGCGCGCAGGCTACACCGCCGACGCCAGTTACAGCGCCTACATAATGCCGCTGTTGGTACAAGGTGTGGCCATGTCGATATTTTTTATCGCATTGCTTTCCATCATCCTCGATGGAATACCGCCGCACCAAATACCCGCAGCATCCGGGCTGTCCAACTTTTTGCGGATCGTTGCCGGTAGTTTCGCCACCTCGATCACCACCACCTTCTGGGATGACCGCGCCGCACTGCACCAAACCCGGTTAGCTGAAACCTCAAGCATCTACGACCCAAGCTTGACGGAATCGATCAACCATTTAACCGCGAATGGTTTAACGCAAACACAATCTATCGCCGTGTTAACGCGCGAGCTAGGCAATCAAGCACACCTCATGTCCGCCCTGGATTTCTTCTGGATCGCCGGCTGGCTATGCTGGGGAATTGCGGGATTAGTACTGTTCACTCGCAGACCGCAGGGAGGAAAAGCGCCTGTCGCGGCGGCGGATTAGCGCTAATTAATCGATATAAGAAAGCCCGAAAAATAGTTTTATTTTTCGGGCTTTTGCATTTTGAAGAGAGACTTTTCATAAGCTGACTACACTTGATGATGATTTTTGGTAACGACTTAATACAGTCATGTTGTCACGAAAATCATCATCTGTTAGCCTGCGATCGCCTAGCGAGTAGGCCTATAACATTAAAAATTTATTTAAGGATGTCTCATGAAAAAGTTTATTCCAGCCGCGTTAGTTGTGGCTGCTATTGCCAGTGGATGCGCAACCCAGCCCACGCCAAATAAAAAACCCATGCAGCAGTCAACTATTGATCAACTTAAAGGGCCAATTCCGCTAAACATGTTGATCCCCGAAAGAAATGGTGTGGCGACAACTTATTTTGCGCAAGATTCAAGTGCAGCGGGTGCTCAATATGGCTTGATAGGCGCACTTACAACCTCCATCATCGATGGTATTGCGAATGCGAGCCCAGCAGAGATAGCGTCGACGAATGTTAATCTCATTGCGAAAACCATCAAAGGCGACGAACTAATTAATCAGGCATATGCAGCGCTGGTGGCAAACAAAAGTAATGCCCCAACCAATTTAAATCTAGTGTTCAGTGCACCTACACCAGCACCAGCCAAATCCAAAAAAGCAACCACGCCAGATGGGTTAAATGTGGAAGTAAATTATCGTCTTAGAAGCGATATGAGCGGATTTTACGTCTACGCTACCGCGACGTTGAATATGAAAGGTGTTGTTTACACATCCCCATATAAAGCCTCCAAACCCGACAATTCCGGTAAGGTGTATGAAAACAACTTCCACTACTACTCAGAACAACTTGAAATTCCCGTAAAACCACAGAGCGAAATTGACGCAAAAGTTGCCGAGATAAAAGCGGCTGCAAACAAAAATGGAGTTGCTCCAAAAAGAGGAAGTCCTGAACTGGCAAGAATGGCTGACAAAATCAAACAAGCCAAAGAACCCTACACACAAAAAGAAATCGCCGATAAGTTAGTGAGCCAGTGGTTGGCAAATGATGGCGAAAAACTAAAAGCCGAAATCAAATCCGCTCACGAATTTATTGCTACACAACTTTATAAAGATCTCACTCGCTTCGATGTACCGGACTACAAAGGTGCGGATACTGTAATTGAAACTTTAGCAAATGGACGAGTGATCAAGATTCTCGGTAATGGTGTGAATGCCGGTGTAGTGCAATCCGAACCCAAAAACTTTGCTACTGGTGTTCTGGGCAACGTTGTTGTCTACGCGGAATCAGAAGAAAAAGAAAAGCCGAAAGCAAAAACCAGAAAGAAAGCTAAATAAGCTGCAAGCTTGTTATTCGTTAACGCCTCGGAATGAAAATTCCGAGCGTTTTTATGTGAATTAAATTTTGCGACTTAATGAAATTGAACAGAAAATTCCTGAATCTCCTTTGGAAACCATTATCGAAACACTGTCAGATATCAAAACACTTTTAGGTATCGAATAAGCTCAAAGAACCAAGTTCGGATGATTTAACCGGCAGCAAACGCTCAACCACATCACCAACGGACATATTCCCGCCCTGAATAATTTTGGCGCAGAGCCCACCATAACCAAACATCGCTGAGGCGGCACCTTTACCCAAGTTTTCATCCATACGCGAACAGGGATCGCAAAGCGCGGAAGTTTCCAAAATAACATCACCAATTTGCAACCGTTGAAAGCGCAGCAAATTCATGTTCATTCCAGAGATAACAAGATTACGCCGCAGCAAAACCGGATCAATAAAATCCATCCCGAGCTGTTGCGCAATTTGATGAATATATTCGCTACTGATGATCGTAACCTGACGTGCAGAGCCGGGAGTTTTTAAACAGCGATGATCGCCTTGCAAACCTAACCCAACCAAAGCTTCAGCGTGTTCAACAACATTTATTTCGCCGCGCCTTTCGGTACGCAACCCAATCCATTCCAATTTTCCGGGAGCGATTTCACGGCGGAGTTTTTCAAGAAAACGGGTATCGGTGTTCATGGAAAACCTAAATAAAATTAGTAACCGTCGTTTTGAAAATACTCCGGCGCGAGATTATCAAAGCGCGTGTATTTACCAATAAACGCCGCACGGCAAGTGCCGATTTCGCCGTTACGTTGTTTGCCGATAATTAATTCGGCGATACCTTTTTCGGGACTGTCTTCGTTGTAGTATTCGTCGCGATAAATGAAAAGAATTACGTCTGCGTCTTGTTCGATTGCGCCGGATTCCCTCAAGTCGGAGTTCATGGGGCGTTTGTTGGGGCGTTGTTCTACGCCGCGGTTTAATTGCGAGAGTGCAATCATTGGGCAGTCGAATTCTTTGGCGATGCCTTTTAATGAGCGGGAAATTTCGGAAATTTCTTGCGTGCGTCCTTCACCGCCGCCAGCAACTGTCATCAACTGTAAATAGTCAACCATGATCATGCCGGGGTTGCCATGTTCACGAACGATGCGGCGAATACGCGCGCGCATTTCTTGTGGATTCAAACCTCCGGTGTCGTCGATAAACAGCAGCTTGTCCTTCATCTTTTGCACAGCGGATGACAGCTTGGGCCAATCTTCTTCAGTCAATTTACCGTTACGCATCTTGCCTTGATCGATACGGCCGAGAGACGACATCATGCGCATAATCAACGCGGCTGAAGGCATTTCCATACTGAATACGAGCACAGGTTTTTGCTGGCTAAACAACGCGCCTTCCACAAAGTTAAGCGCGAGTGCGGTTTTACCCATGGAGGGACGCGCCGCGAGAACAATTAATTCACCTGGTTGCCAACCGGAAGTGCGCGTATCCAAATCTGTGATTCCGGATGGAACGCCGGTGATATCGCTTCCTGAGCGGAATAGCTCATCAATACGTTGTACGGTAGCTTTTAATAAATCATTTACACCAACTAGACCACCTTCTTTCGGGCGATCTTCTGCAATGTCGGCTATGCGCTTTTCGGCGATTTGCAGCAGGTCGTCGGAATCCAAACCTGCTGGATTAAAGCTGGATTTGCTGATTTCTGACGTGGCCGCGATCAATTGACGAAGCGTTGAACGCTCACGAACGATCTTGGCGTAAGCGACTATATTGGCAGCACTAGGCGTGTTGTTGGCCATTTCAACCAGATAACCCAAACCGCCAACGCGTTCTAACTCATTATGCTTTTGCAGTTCTTCCGACAGAGTGATCACATCCAGCGGATCGCCGGCTTCTTGCAAAATGATCATCATGCGAAAGATGACGCGATGGTCTTCGCGGAAAAAGTCGGCCTCCCCCACTACTTCGAGGATGGAATCGAGGCGATTGTTTTCCAGCATCAAGCCGCCCAGCACGGATTGTTCGGCTTCAACCGAATGAGGCAAAGTGGATTTCGCAAGCTCGGAGGCCAGTGATTCTTCGAAGGTGCTATCAGACATACTTTCGCTAATTTTTATGAATTTGAGGGCAAAAAAAATCGGGCGCTACTTCAACCCTTTTTCTCGTTAGAAGGGTTGACGATAGTGCCCGATTTTCACTTGCTTGCGCAACTAGAACCCTCTAATACCCCACCCTAACCCTCCCCTTCGCAAGGGAGGGGAAGTTGACCCCTCCCCCTTATGAAGGGGGAGGCTGGGAGGGGGTCAGGGGTAAAAAATTACTCAGCGATTACGTTCAACTTAACGGTTTGTACAACTTCAGCGTGCAATTGCACGTCGATGTCGTATGCGCCAGTTTCACGCAATACGCCTTGTGGCAAACGTACTTCAGATTTAGCAACAGTAACACCGGCAGCGCTGATTGCATCAGCGATATCGCGAGTGCCGATAGAACCGAACAAACGGCCTTCGTCACCAGCGTTAGCAGCGATAGTTACAGTCAACTCGGCCAACTTCTCAGCACGAGCAGTCGCTTCAGCGATTTTTGCAGCAGCAGTGGCTTCAAGACCAGCACGACGCTCCTGAAAATCAGCAATGTTTTTAGCAGTAGCAGAAACCGCTTTGCCTTGTGGCAAAAGGTAGTTACGGCCATAACCAGATTTAACGGTAACCTTGTCACCAATAGCGCCTAAACGGCCTACTTTATCGAGCAGAATTACTTCCATCTCTATACCCCTTACTCGTGGCTGTCAGTGTATGGAATCAAAGCCAGGTAACGAGCACGCTTGATAGCAGTAGCCAACTGACGTTGGTATCTAGCTTTAGTGCCAGTAATGCGGCTTGGAACGATTTTACCGGTTTCGGTGATGTAAGCTTTCAGCGTTTCAACATCTTTATAGTCGATTTGCTTGGTGCCTTCAGCAGTGAAACGGCAGAATTTACGACGACGGAAAAAACGTGCCATGGTTACACCTCCTGCTCTTCATCAAGTTCATCAGCATCAACATCGTCTTCATCAGACAAGTCATCAGCATCCAGATCGTCACGACGCTCAGTGCGTGGTGGACGTGCTTTACGCTCGCGGCCTTCTTTTTCAGCTTTGAGGATGAAAGATTCTTCGGTGATAGCGCCGTCTTCACGGATTACAAGGCTACGCAGAATCGCGTCGTTGTAACGGAAGTTGGTGGTCAACTCTTCCAGCACAGATTCGCTTGCTTCGATGTTCAGCAAAACGTAGTGAGCTTTATGGATTTTGTTGATTGAATAAGCCAGTTGGCGACGGCCCCAATCTTCTAAACGGTGCACTTGGCCGCCGCTAGCTTTAACAGTAGAGGTATAACGCTCTACCATTGCTGGAACTTGTTCGCTTTGGTCTGGATGAACCAAAAAAACGATTTCGTAATGACGCATTTATAGCTCCTTACGGGTTAAGCCTCCCACGAAATGTGGTGAGACAAGGAGAAGCCCGAATTATCGTGAAACGCTTCGGACCGGTGGGGGTGCGTATACTAGGGATTTAGCGGACAGGATGCAAGAATAAAAAGTAGCCGCATTCGAGAAAGTACCTGGGTGCTTAAAGGAAGATAAATAAAAATGACAGAAACCCCACCTTCCCCACTGCAGCAATTTTTAAAAATAAAAAAACTAAAATACTCTCCCCCCAAATTATGGGGAGAGTATTTCGACAAGTTAATCGTCAGCTTTTTTCGGAAACCAGCGCTGCGAAAATTTAAACACCACCACAAAAAACACCGGCACGAAGAAAATCGCCAGGGTTGTTGCGGATAACATGCCGCCAAACACGCCAGTACCAATTGCATTTTGACTGCCCGAACCCGCGCCGCTACTTAATACCAGCGGTGTCACCCCCAGCATAAATGCAAGTGACGTCATGATGATGGGGCGCAGACGCATGCGCACGGCATCCATAGTTGCATCAAATAAACTCGCACCTTGTTCATGTAGGGATTTTGCAAATTCCACGATCAGAATTGCGTTTTTCGCCGCAAGCCCGATAGTCGTCAGTAAACCCACTTGAAAGTAAACATCGTTGGAAAGCCCGCGACCCAGCGCGAATAACACCGCACCTAAAATACCGAGCGGAACAACGAGCATAACGGCAAAAGGCACCGACCAGCTTTCATACAACGCAGCAAGACACAGAAATACGACGAGAATAGACAAGGCATAAAGCATAGGCGCCTGATTTCCCGACTCCCGCTCCTGCTTTGACATACCGCTCCACTCATAGCCAATACCAGGCGGCAATTTCTGCACAATTTCTTCTACCGCCAACATCGCATCGCCAGAGCTTACCCCCGGTGCGCCTTGACCCATGAGATTCAAAGACGGTACGCCGTTGTAACGTTCCAGACGAGGCGAGCCATAAATCCAGCGCCCCGTGGTAAACGCTGAGAAGGGCACCATATCGCCGCTACGGTTACGCGCATACCAATCACCTACATCTTCCGGCAACATCCTGAATTCTGCATCACCTTGAACATAAACCTTTTTCACGCGCCCTTTATCGATAAAGTCGTTCACATAACTGGACGCCCAGGCAGTATTGAAAATGCTATTCACATCGTCGAGTGAGACACCCAATGCGGCTGACTTTTGGTGATCAATATCGAGTTTGAATTGCGGAGTGTCCTCTTGACCATTAGGGCGAACGCCCACCAAGCGTGGCTCCTGCGCTGCCATGCCCAGAAATTGATTGCGAGCTTCCATTAAGGCCTCGTGCCCCAGACCGCTCAGATCTTGTAGCTGCAAGTTAAAGCCGGATGAGGTGCCCAATTGCGTAATCGCGGGCGGAACAAAAGGAAATACCATTGCGTCTTTGATTTGCGAAAAAGCGCCCATCGCACGTGCGGCAACGCTCTGTACGTGGTGCTCTTGGGCAGTACGCTCACTCCAATCTTTCATACCTACGAATGCGATGCCATTGTTCTGGCCACGGCCACTAAAGCTAAAGCCGATGACTGAGAAAACTGATCGCACTGTAGCAGTTTCATTTTTAAGATAATGCTGTTCGATCTGATCCATTACACCAATGGAACGCTCTTTGGTCGCGCCCACAGGCAGGGTCATCTGGGTGAACATAATGCCTTGATCTTCGTCTGGTAAAAAGGAGGTTGGCAAACGCACAAAAAGAACGCCCAATACAGCAACGATACCGACATAGATCAACAAATACCGCCCAGTCTTGCCCAACATACTGCGCACACCAGATTGATATTTCTCGGTCGCGCGCGTGAAATTGCGGTTGAACCAGCCGAAAAAGCCCTTCTTTTCGTAATGGCCTTTGCTAACTGGTTTCAAAAGAGTTGCGCATAGGGCCGGCGTTAATGTGAGTGCCACCACCACTGATAGCATCATCGCGGACACAATAGTGATTGAAAATTGGCGATAGATAACGCCCGTTGAGCCACCAAAGAACGCCATGGGAACGAAGACGGCTGAAAGCACTAATGCAATACCTACCAGAGCACCCGTAATTTGTTGCATGGACTTGCGAGTCGCTTCCCGCGGCGACAACCCTTCTTCGGCCATAACCCGTTCGACGTTTTCCACCACCACAATGGCATCGTCTACCAATAAACCGATGGCGAGAACCATGGCGAACATCGTGAGGGTGTTAATTGAAAACCCGAACAACGACAGAATCGCAAAAGTGCCTAACAACACTACCGGTACCGCAATGGTGGGAATTAGCGTGGCGCGGAAGTTCTGCAAAAACAAATACATCACCAAAAACACCAACACAATCGCTTCGATTAAGGTATGAACCACCGCCTCAATGGACAACTTGACGAAAGGCGTCGTGTCATAGGGATAGACCACCTCCAAACCGTTGGGGAAAAATTTGGTCAACTCGTCAATACGAGCGCGCACGGCATTGGCGGTATCCAGCGCGTTAGCACCAGACGCCAATGACACGGCCATACCTGCAGCCGGACGTCCGTTATATTCAGTTTCGAAGGAGTAATTCTGCCCACCCAATTCAACTCGTGCCACGTCGCCCAAGCGGATTTGAGATGCATCCGGATTCACGCGTAGCAGAATATTTTTAAATTCTTCAGGCGTCGACATCCGGGTCTGCACGACAATATTGGCATTGATTTGCTGACCCGGTACCGCTGGCGCACCGCCAAGTTCACCAGCCGCGATCTGAGCGTTTTGAGCACGAATGGCAGAGACCACATCAATGGTAGTCAGTTTGTAAGTCGCTAGCTTGTTTGCGTCCAGCCACACTCGCATGGCGTACTGGGAGCCGAACAATTGAATCTGGCCGACACCATTCACCCGGCTAAGCGGGTCTTGCACGTTGGCGGCTACATAGTCGGCAATATCGTACTTATCCATGCGCCCATCGGCAGACACAAAACCCAGCACCATTAAAAAGCCAGCCGAAGATTTGGTGACGCGAATGCCTTGCTGCTGAACTTCCTGCGGCAACAACGGCATGGCGGTCTGCAATTTATTCTGTACCTGAACCTGTGCGATATCCGGGTCAGTGCCTGCAAGGAAGGTCAAGGTTACTGAACCGGCGCCGGTCGACTCGCTGGTGGACGACATGTAATCCACGTTGTCGATACCAGTAAGACCCTGCTCGATAATCTGAATAACTGTATCCTGTACCGTTTGAGCAGACGCACCCGGGTAATTCGCGCTAATGCTCACCGACGGCGGTGCTATGTCGGGATACTGCGCAATAGGTAACGTAAAAACCGAAAGCGCACCGGCCAGCATGATAATGATGGAAATAACCCAGGCGAAAACTGGCCTGTCAATAAAAAATCTCGCCATGGTGTTTACTCCGCAGTTTTAGTCGCAATTTTTGCAGGAACTGCTTTTACCAAGGCACCAGGTTTGACTTTCTGAACCCCTTCCACGATAACCTGTTCGCCAACGGCTAACCCTTCCTCTACCAACCATTTATCCCCGACGGCCCGGCTAGTCTTTATAGAGCGCAATTCAACCTTACTTTCTTTATCGATGACTAATGCAGTAGCGTTACCAGTGCGATCCCGCGTAACACCTTGTTGCGGAACTAGAATTGCGTTGGCGCGAGTTCCTTCTTGCAATTGTGTACGGACATACATGCCTGGTAAAAGTGCGTGATCAGGATTGGGGAACAGCGCCCTAAGTACTACTGTTCCGGTTGACTCGCTTACTCCAACCTCTGAAAACTGCAACGTACCCTCATGCTTGTAAGTAGTACCATCGTTTAGCGTGAGCCTTACCTTGGTACTCTTATCAGTAGCCAGTTTGCCGCTCATCATCTGACGGCGCAGATTGAGAAGCTCATCTACCGATTGCGATACGTCTACATAAATAGGATCAAGCTGTTGAATGGTGGCTAAAACATCTGTTTGGCCTGCTGAAACTAATGCACCTTCTGTTACCGATGATTTACCAATCATGCCGCTGATCGGCGCCAAAACTTTGGTGTATTTGAGGTTGATGCGCGAAGCTTCTACAGCGGCTTTAGCAATGTCGAGATTAGCTTGTGCTTGCGCAAACGCCGCAGTGGAATCTTCTACGTCTTGCTGGCTTATGACCTTGGCGCTACTGAGATTTTGGATACGCGTATTGCGCGATTTTGCTGCAGCAAAATTTGCTTGCGCCCGTGAAAGTTCTGCCGTCGCACTGGTTAGCGCAGCTTGATAAGTTGCCGAATCGATTTGATACAACTGTGTACCCGCTTTAACTTCGGCACCCTCGGTGAATAATCGCTTCTGAATAATGCCGCTCACTTGCGGGCGAACTTCAGCTTTACGAAATGCAGTGGTGCGACCCGGTAATTCAGAATTAATGGAGGCGGATGTTGTTTCGATTTTCACGACCCCCACCTCTACTGCAGCAGGCGGTGGCGCAACAGGTGTTTTAGGACTACATGCTGTGAGCAGCATAAAAGCTCCAAAACTTAAACCGCTCACTATCTTCAAACATTTATTACGCAACATACCCACCTCGACACTCTTCAATTCACGCCCCAATTCGATCTCCAATTCACTATTTCGCTTAGCTAACAGTATGCGATCTTCCAATTTTTATACGACATATCTCTAAAGGTTGATTTAAAAACAACCCCTATTCTATACATACATTTATGAATGTTTTAATTACAACCCAAGATGTATGGTTTTTCAACTCACAAACGTCATCTTAGTTGGTCATATCTAAATCTTTTCACAATTGACGTGTCCGCTAACCTTTCTTGATAAAACCTTGCAAAAATCACGTTCTTAGCCGCCATGTAACTATGTTATTGACGCTGTTATAGTTAGATAATATAAATACACCTATGAATGTATATGAGGCACATCATATGGCTCGTAAAACCAAAGAAGATGCACTTGAAACTCGCAGCCAATTACTGGATGCGGCGGAAAAAGTATTTTTTGAAAAAGGCTTCGGCCAAACATCCTTACTAGATATCGCCGAAGCTGCCGACCTCACGCGCGGCGCTATCTATTGGCACTTTAAAAACAAAGCAGATTTGTTCGAAGCTATGGCCGATCGCGTAAGGTTGCCACTCGAATCACTGGTAGAAGCATGTGCTGAACCGGAGGAAACTGACCCACTAGGGAAACTTCGTGAATTCTGGATTCAGACACTTAGGGAGATCACTCGCAGTCCTCGCAAGCGGCGCGTACTCACCATCCTTTTCTTTAAATGCGAACTCAACAGCGAAGCTAAGCCATTAGAGATTCGCCGCCAGTCGGGTCATATCGAATACGTTCAGCAAATCGAGCAATGCCTGCAAAATGCAGTAAAAAAAGGTCAGCTACCGGCCAATCTTTATATCCAGCAAGCTGTCATTGCCAACCATGCCCTGCTCGCTGGGTTAATAAGCAATTGGCTGTTTTTACCGGCCAGCTTTGATCTTGGCAGCTATGCCGAGACTATGGTGGATAGCTATATTTTCATGCTGCAACACAGCCCGAGTATGCAACTAGCCAACTAATTCTACTAACGAGAACCCGGTAGTAGGAATTTACAGGTGAAAAATGACATTTCACCACTAAAACCTACAAAACTTTACGCCGTTATGTTTATTTAGTCTTTTTCACTTTCTGGCGCAAAGATTATAATTTAGCCAGTTTGTGGAGTTTTAAAAACAATAACAGCGTGTTCCAAAACTGAACCTGATGCGCCCATCCCCAAGCTAAAAACTGGCACTCGCCGATCTGCATTCAGCTTTTGCCCTCCTAACGTTTAATAATAAGAGTAGTTAACATGTCTATGAAAACGTGCGCTTCTAATAATCTGAAGTCTATGGCCGTCAAACATTCGAAAAGTTTTATCAAAGTAGCGGCAGGTTTAACCTTACTAGCACAAATTGGCAATGCAGCAGCCGTAGCGCCAATCACTACCAGCGGCAACAAAGTATTGTTTGGCGGCCAGCAAGGTAGCATCTCCGGAAACAGCTTGTTTTGGAGTAACACGGGCTGGGGTGGGGAGAAATATTACACAGCCCAAACAGTTGCCTGGTTAAAAAGTGATTGGAAATCAAACCTGATTCGTGCCTCCATGGGTGTGGATGATGATGGTGGCTACCTGACTGACTCCTACAACAAAACGCGTGTAACTACCGTAGTTGATGCAGCGATCGCAAATGACATGTATGTGATTATCGACTGGCACTCACACCACGCAGAACAATATCAATCACAATCCATCGCCTTCTTTAAAGAAATGGCGAGCAAATATGGTAATTCCAATAACGTTATCTATGAAATTTATAACGAGCCCCTACAGATTTCCTGGAGCGGTGTGATCAAGCCTTATGCGCAGGCAGTTATCGCGGCTATTCGCGCAATAGATCCGGATAACCTGATTATTGTTGGTACCCCATCCTGGTCACAAGACGTGGACGTTGCGGCGAACGACCCAATTACGGGCTACGCGAACATCGCCTATACCTTACACTTCTATGCAGGCACACACGGCCAATATCTGCGTGACAAAGCAAGCACGGCGTTGAGCAGAGGGATCCCGTTGTTCGTGACTGAATGGGGCTCAGTGAATGCGACTGGTGACGGCGGCGTGGCAACCAGCGAAACTAACGCCTGGGTTAGTTTTATGAAGGCCAACAATATTTCAAATGCTAACTGGGCTTTGAACGATAAAGCTGAAGGTGCGTCTTCACTCGTACCTGGTGCCAGCGCCAACGGTGGCTGGTCAAGTTCGCAATTGACCGCATCTGGCGCACTGACCAAATCCATCGTGTCAGGTTGGCCAGCCCTTAATCAAAATACCAGCTCCAGCAGATCTTCAGTGATTAGCAGCAGTTCAAGATCCAGCGTGGTAAGCAGCAGCAGATCAAGTGTAATAAGTAGCAGCAGTAGATCGAGCGTTGTGAGCAGTAGTAGCAAATCGAGTGTCATAAGCAGCAGTCGATCAAGTGTTGTAAGCAGTAGCAGATCAAGCGCTTCAAGCAGCTCCGTCAGTGGTGGTGCAAGCTGTAAACAAGTTGTATCTAGTGAATGGGGCAATGGCTTTAGTGGCGCTATCCGCATCACCAACAACAAAAGTACAGCCATCAACGGTTGGAGCATCAGCTGGCAATTTAGCGATGGAACAAAAATCACCAATAGCTGGAATGCCAACGTGAGCGGTAGCAACCCCTACAGCGCTAGCAACCTCTCCTGGAACGGAACCATCCAACCAGGCCAATCTGTTGAGTTTGGGTACAACGCAACTAAAGGCGGAAGCAGCGTAAACGTTCCAACAATTAGCGGTTCTGTTTGTAACTAAGAGTTTTGTTTGTGGTTTAAAAATCCGGCCAAGTGCCGGATTTTTTTCGTTTTGATTACGTTGACTTTTATTTGATTTTTTATTTGGGAAAAATATTTTTTCTACTTACAGAATTTGATAACTGTGCCTTACACAGCCTATTTTTTCGGTTCCTCAAGCATTTCCACCTAGTGCTCACAGAGCTAATCAAGCAAGTCTATTTATGTGTTTCGAATGTTTAAAAATAATTAAATCTTAGCGTCGAAATAGAACGCATCTATCCCATCGACGCCCCTTATCGAACAAAAAAATCAAAGCGTGCACATATTGCGATGTTGGTACCTTATGCTGAGTGCTCAAATTCTATTTCATAGCATTTATTCGACAAAGACGACTTTGATCAACTGTAGCGTCAGTTTGGTTTCAAAACCTCGAATGAAATAACCGTGCGAATAATTGTTAATTTGTTGCTCTGCACACGGCAATAAATCTCTATAGGCAATCGTGATTCATTATTAAGTATGTCTTTAAAACTTATACACACCAATGCGCTTCCATTGACCTGACCTTTCTAGCTACCTCAAACCCTTCCAATCATCTTAACCATAAATTTTCACCGCCCCCCACGCCATCTATGTATGGACCTATGCATTCATTTTCTGAATCCGAAATTCAGAAGCCATATTATTTCTCCAAATAAAAAAACGCCCGCTGTTTAGGCGGGCGTTTTTTTAAATCATCCTAACCCTTACGGATTCGGATTTATCCTTTAGCGATCTATTACTGACCCCAGAGGTCGTTCAACAGAGTAGTTTTACGTGGATCAAAACCGCTCCACTCACCCCATCTGTCTTCAGCACTTACTGGATCCCATGGAGTTAACCACCAACCGAAGGTGTCGGCTGACTCAGGGTTCATTGACCAGTAACAAGCATTGATTGATTTCTTCTTGAAGTAAGAAACCGCTGCTTGTTGCCATTGCTCATCTACGTTAGTAGTGATGTGGCCCCATTGAGTACGTACAGCTTGGCTAGTCTTTAATGGCCAATCCATGTTACCGCCGAATTCACCAATCAGGATGCCGTAACCCAATTCACGCAAGTAACCGAAGTGTTGCTCCCAACCTTTTTCAAGCACTTCAGGGTTGATTATGATTTTACACTTAGCAGCTGCTGCTGCATCACCCTCGAGACCTTCACATCCTGCTTGAGTTTGATCCATATGATGCTTTTGAGCGAATACAGATGGGCCATAAGTGTGTGGAGAGAACAATAATTGATCCTTAGGAATATTTATTGGATTCTCGCCAGCTTCATGAAGGTTCTCACCCCAGTTTGGATTAACTGCTGGATCACCGTTTGGCACTATGTCTTTAGTATCTGGAGTTCCATCTTGCGAGTTTGCGGTACCAGAAACACCTTCAACAATAACGATTAAGTTAGGGTTTACTGAGTTAATGGCTACATATGCTTTCTCAGAAAGGGTTTTCCAATCCTGCCAAGTGTAATCCCATGGCTCATTGAAAATATCGATACCAACGAGGTTGTCGATTCCTAACTTAGCTGGCAAACCTGCGATTTCTTTCAAGTTAGCAATCCACTGCTCTTCGCCATAAGCGTGAACGGTAGTAACGGTGCTTGGATTACCAGTTGCAGAACAAGAATATTCTTCACGGGTAAAGTCATAACCCTCACGAGTTGCATCAACGTATGGAGGACGAGCATCTAAACGACCTTTACGCCAGCCCACGTAGTTTGAGCAAGAGTGAATATCGATAAACACTTGAATGTTTTCCGCAGCTGCTGCCTTGAGGAAATCTTCCAAGCCTTGACGTGCGGTAGTTTGACGCACTGATGGATGATTTTTGAGGTAAGGAGCTTTACCTTGTGGATCATTTGCATCAAGAGTTTGTGGAGCAATTGGCAAGCGCAGCATGGTGATACCTTGCGCCTTCAATTCTTTCAAACCTTGTGCAACAGTACGGCCAGTACCAGCGCTCTGATTAGCCCACCACATGTTACCTACATAAAGTTCCATTGGTGCACCGCTTGGATTAGTTGCATCGTCTGATGGCTCATGACGACCTTCCAAACCGAACCAGTTACCGCAACGTGCCGCCAGTGGAGCACCATCTTTGGTGATTTGGCCGTTAGAGTCCACACGGAACTTACCAGTAGCAGGTGCTGAAGTGCTCACGCTTGAACTTGAACGAGGAACACTTGATACCGAAGAGGAGCTTGAGCGCGGAACACTCGATATAGACGAGCTTGACATAGGAGCACTTGAGCTTGATACCGGCGCCGAAGAGCTTGAACGAGGAGCGCTTGAGCTTGATACCGGAGCGGAAGAGCTAGAGCGAGGAGCACTTGAAACTGGACAACTACCACCACCCACTACTCCGAATGGAGAAGGCTGTGAAGCACAGGTAGATGTAGTAATACAACTTCTATTGTTCTCATAACCCCAACCAGATGAAGTTTGAGTACAGATAGGGTAGTTAGTACCGTACCAATTACATTGTGAACCAGTAGAACAGTTACCAATCGAGCTTCTAGCAACTGAGCTTACGCCCACTGAACTTACACCTACCGAGCTCACACCAACAGAGCTTACGCCAACAGAACTTCTTGCAACTGAACTAACACCTGCTGAACTGTTGTTACCACCTGAACAGACCGCGCCAGTAATGGTTGGTACTTCAGCAGTAGCGCCGTTCTTATTACCTTGAACACCAAAACTCGCTGATTGGCCTGGTTGAATAGTCCCGTTCCAACCTACGTTAGACGCAGAGTATGGGTTGCTACCAGACAAGTTGGCATTCCATGAACTGGTGATTCTGTTAGCAGAATACTGCCAACTTACGTTCCAGCCATTGATTGCAGAGCTGCCTCTGTTAGTAATCGTGATAGTACCTTGGAAGCCAGTATTCCACTCGTTGTCGAGTTTATAACTACAGCTTCCGCCACCATTGCCGTTGCCATTGCCAGTGCTTGAAACAGCATTAGCGCTGGATGCTGGGCGCGATGAAGAGGAAGAAACCGGAGCAGCTGAGCTAGTGTTGTTACTACCTTCGCTAACAGTCAGATCAGAACTACCACTACTTTGATAACCTTCGGTTGCCAGAATTTGGTAGTCATGGTTACCCAGTGGCAAGCCTTTGCTTGCCCAGAAAGCAGCATGGTTAGCAAAGGTTACGGTACCGGAAATAGCACCAAAACCTTTTTTAGGGTTTCTCACGCTGAAATATTGATAAAACGTTTGATTTCCATCAATAGAAGGCTGATTGGTACGCGTACAACGACGAACATTATAAGTGGCACCATCGCTTTGGAAACTACCGTAGTCAGTACCACCCGAACAGCTAGCTGGGTTGTATGAACCGTAGCTTTCGATAACGTAGTATTCAATCAATGGGCTTCTAGTCCAGCCGTATACCGCAAGATAAGTATTCTGATTGCTGGCACCGCCGTAATTACCGGAATAGCTAATAGTTCTTGAACTGCTACCTGGTTTCCAGCCTTTACCGCCAACCCAGTTGTTTGTGTTGTTGGTCCATTGTGAGGAGTAACGACCAGCACCGTATAAGGTCATGGTAGCGTTGCCTGAGTCTTTCCAGAATGAGTAGAAAAAACCGTTGTTTGTACCCTCACCATTAGTGGATAGGGTTTGCGCATTTGCGCCGACCGTAAAACCCAGACCCAGCATTACTGCTAGACCCAGGGCCTTTTTCTTAAAAGCTTGCATGTTAGAGATCTCCGATTTAATCGTTGCACGCAAGGAGCGACAAGCACTCCCATTATTATTAGGTCACCTACCTAGGAAAGGTGATCAATATGCACTCCTGTCGCCTGCCTTCTTGCAAGCATACACAGCTGCACACTGCAGTCACTGCTGTGTCTGTGGTCCAACCACATTGGATGGCGAAAAATAACGCCTGAAGTTAAAATGCCTCAGCACTCAAATAACGAGACATGCCATTTTTTGAATAGAAGTTGTAATTCGATGCCCAACATTATTCTTATTATTGTAATTAGCCTGACAAGCAGGTGACAGCGCTGTCATTTTTACTCTTATTGGTGCCACAGTTCTAGATCTAGTTAACAATTATTCATATTTTTTTATTATCCTTATGAAGTTTTATATTCTAAAACTGATTTTATATGATTTTTTGCTACAAACACCACCAAAATTGATCAAAAAACACCCTGACACCGAAAGCTTTACCCCTCAACTGTTTACGCTGAGAGATCTAATCCATTTCCTCACTACCCCAATTTTATCGCCAAGGATGGGTTAGCAACCTACAAGCACTGTAATAAATCTAACACCAACTACCTGTCAAAATAGGCTCGCGCCGATTTTTTAAACGATTTCAACCGCGAAATAAAACATCAATTCACCTGAGCATTCATGTATGGATAAATTAAAAGTCATTCATTTTGTGACTGGTAGTTTCCTGGGCTCGACTTTAGTTGCCATTGATTTAGTCAAATCTTCATTGGAAAGCAACAAATTTGACAGTTTGTTAGTGCTACGACGGAAAAAATCCAAACACGATGAAAAAATTCAACGCTGCGTGATCAGGGAATTCCGATAGAGTTGGTTACTAGCTGGTCGAGTCTGGCAACTATTTTTGCGATGGTAAAAATTTGTAGGAGCTACAAACCCGACATTATTGTTTGCCACGGGTTTAGCGAACATATTTGGGGAAGATATGCGGGTTTGATAGCGGGCGTGCGACACCTCATTCACGTTGAACACAATTCGCGTGAAGATTATACGTCCTGGAGTTTGATGCAGTCGCGTTGGCTTGCCAAACATACCGACAAGATAGTTGCATGCTCGGCGGGAGTACGAAACGAATTACTACGATTAAAATTTCCCGCCGATAAAACCTTAACGATTAACAGCGGAATTGATTTGTCCTTGTACTCTAATGCCGACAGCATTTCACTTAAAGAACGCGCAGCTGGAATTGTTATGACTGCTCGTTTTGCAAAACAAAAAGATCACCTTAGCCTTATTAAAGCCATTGCCTTATTGCGCGATAAAAATATTTTTCCTCCTTTATATCTCGCAGGCTCAGGTAGTAAGAAGTACATAAAGAAAGCAAAAAAATTAGTTAAAGAACTCAAACTTAAAGATCAGGTTAAATTTTTAGGTTTTTGCGATAACGTCCCCAAATTATTGCAACAGAATAAAGTTTGCGTTTTATCAACTAAGCACGAAGGCATGCCTTTATCGCTGTGCGAGGGAATGGCATCAGGTTGCGTGGTGGTGGGGTCTGAGGTCACGGGCGTAAAAGAATTGATCGACCATAGAAACGGTTTATTAGTTACACCTGACTCACCACAATCACTCGCAAATGCCTTATATTGCCTTGATAAACAGCTGCTTTACCGATCAGCTTGCTCAGAATGCTCGTGAACGAGCAATACAGCAACTCGGCAAGCAACAAATGATAAAAAATTACGAAAATTTATTTTTCTCTATCGCTCGCCAGCCAGAAGCTGTATTCCGGGAATCACTGACACACTAAAGGCAAATTCGAGTTAGGTGTTTTGATTAAGCGCTTTCATCTTTTTTAACGCTTTGCTTTATCCTGACGAGAACTGAATCGATTCCATAATAGATTGATGTATGGAAGTTTTAGTCATTAACGGTGGCTTTTTGACAACTTTAGTTGTGATTATCAAATAGTCGCCGCAAAAATTAACCCACCCCACAATACACTTCTATCACCATCGCCTTGTTTGATTTCAGAGGATTGCGCACGTAAAACATAGCTTACGCGATATCCCTGTTTAAAAGCGTAGGTGTAACCGACCCAACCTTCCGCAATCAGTGGCCGCAAACCAGAATACGAATATGAAAAATCTGAATCGCGAAATTGACCTTGTAGAAACGCATTATAAAATCGCGCTTTCAAGGTAAAACCTGCCCAGAAATAATGTTCATTAGTCGTGGACGTATTGTTGCTATAGGTAGATTTTTCACCGTAGCTGATTAAGTCAGGATTGAAGCTTGCCCATGGGCTAATAATTTTTCCACTGCGAAAACTCATTCCCCAACTCGTTTCGGTGAGATAACCAACTGATGCTTGCAATGTGCTTTTCAATTCAACTGAGTCCGAAAAACTGTCAAGGTAATCTTGTCGCGCGAGCACATAACGCGCAGTTAGCTCACCACCATCACTGATTTGATTATCCCAACCACGTGCATCGCTAGCGGAGATTTGTTTGTGCACTTCATTTTGCAGATCTCCCACCCAGCCCAAGCCGAGCGCACCGACTGTTAAAGTAGAATTCCACGCAACATTTTTCTCAACATCAATTCGTTCATGAGAACTTGAAAAATACACAAGACTTGCGTAAGGCCGATCAGTCTCATTGATGATCTCACTTTCAAGTTCTTTAGGTGTAAAACCAAATAACCCTAGTTCGACGCTGTAATTATTTCGAGGGTTAGTCGCTAACTTATCAACGCCTAGCCATTTATCAATAACACCTAAAGGAGCCTTTAGGGAAATAGCCGCATCTTCCGCATTTGAGCCCGAATAGGTAAGGTTCATACCAAAGGTGTAATCGCGATCGCGATGTCCCGGAGCAAGAAAGTCATTATCCATTGCAAATGCCCAACTGCTGGAAATTTTTCTCGCATCCGTAGAAAGTAGCGGCCGTTTTTCATCGTCTACCAGCGCGGCAAGTTGCAAGCGGCTTTCAGGCTCTATGCGAAAAGAGTTACCGTCAGCTTTAGTTGAATAACTCACCAATAACAACAAACTTATAGCAAATATTTGCAAGCAAATTATCCGCAAATACTCCATCCACACAATGTAATTTGAACTTACTTTCAGCTGCGGGTTTTTCTGAGGAGTAAAACCAGTTTGTAACTGGTTGACGTCAATCCCGAAGTCTTGATTTACGAGAAAGTCCTGATTTGCGAGGGGATAGCCCTGCGTTCTCAATAATGTATTCATATTTGGCACCACAAATGACCAGTCGTCTTCTTTTTGAGTCGAAGCTGTGCGGCTTTTGGCCATAGCTTTTTAAAAAAACAGAATTGACTAGGGGGTATAGGTCGTTAAAAAATTGGTCTTGTAATCTAGATACTGATTTACTTACCCAAAATACTTGGTAATGCAGACAAGAACGCCTCCATGGGTTCACGGCACTTGGTCGCTTTCATGCGCATCAAGGTACCTTCCCAAGCATTAAACAAAAACTCAGCTAATACGCCAGCTGATATAGCACTTTTCAGGCTTCCATCCAATTTGGCCTCTTCTAATAAATCTTCAACCACCAGCGTCTTGTTGCGCATCATCTGCCGCACTTTGATACGAATAGCCTCATTAGAATCAGACATTTCCTGACACATATTCCCGATAAAACAACCACCGTTGAGGTTAGAGTCGCAGCCCGGGATACTACTTTCAAAAAACGATTTCAAGCGCTCCAATGGAGGAACTGTGCGATCCCCAACCAGGCGTTTACTGGCAAGGATACGATCCTCAGCCACCATTTCAATTGCGGCGATCGCAAAATCTTCCTTACTTTTGAAGTAGGTATAAAAGGAACCTTTAGGCACACTGGCAGCATCCACAATGTCCTGGATGCTGGTACCGTTATAGCCACGGGTAGCCATAACCTTCATGCCTGCTTCAAGTAAATGATCTTTTTTAAGTTCGCGTTTGCTCATGAGGGAATAATATGACCAATCGTCTTGTTTTTCAAGGAATGATTTTATTTATTTTATCCAAGTGCACTTAAGTCCTATAAAACAAAGCCTTAGCACACCACGAGACACGCACAAAACAAATGGCTAAACGTAATCCTTAGGGGGAAAGATATTCATCGGCCAAATAAAAAAACTAGCATAAGGATAATAATGAGAGTCAGCACGAAAGCAGATGCACAACTGATACAGTACAGACTAAAAATGGACGTCTATTTTTCAGGTTATCTTGAAATAATTATTTAAAAATACAGTGTTTGGCGTAGTCCTTGGCTTCATTTATCGTCCAGTCGCCTTTGTCCTTTTCCTCCATTTTTTTGCACCACTCAGGGCTGCCCACTTTGGGAGTGCAAGAACTTAAACTTATTGCAGTCACTAACACGAATAAAATCTTTTTCATTAACAATGCTCTAATTAATTAAAATACACTTTACAGTCTTAATATTTATCTTATCCACACTACTGACGCGCTACTTAGCGCTAGTTCTTATTTCGCGATTATTTTCAGGATATTATCGGCAGTAAATAAAAACTGCGAACATAAAAATGCCGGAGCTTTTAGACTCCGGCATTTTTATGTTCGCAAGTAACTCGCTATTTTAAAACGCAGTACTTGGCATAATTTTTTGTATCGTTTAAAGACCAGTCCGCTTTAGAGGAATCTTTAAGTTTTGCGCACCATGCGTCACTACCGACTTTAGAAGCACAAGAACTCATTAACACACATGCGAACAACGCAATAAAGATAGTTTTCATATTGGTTTCCTTTATTTGTTGAAAAGAATTGAGTTGAAAAAGTAATGAGTTAACGACGCTGCCTTACCGCCTCAAACAACACAACACCTGTCGCAACCGACACGTTCAAGCTACTTACGGTACCCGCCATTGGAATATTAATTAAATGATCGCAAGTTTCTTGCGTTAAACGGCGTAAACCGTCGCCCTCTGCACCCATCAAGATTCCCACGCTGCCTGTTAACTTAACATCGTAAACAGAAGCTTCCGCTTCACCAGCTGCACCGAAAAGCCAAATACCCTTTTCTTGCAGCTTTTTCAAAGTGCGCGCGAGATTGGTAACAGGTACAAGCGGCAACACTTCTGCTGCACCACAAGCAACTTTGCGAGCAATGGGCGTTAGGCCTACTGATTTATCTTTTGGTACAACGACTACATGCACGCCCGCAGCTTCTGCGGTACGCATGCAAGCGCCAAGGTTATGCGGATCTGTAACGCCATCTAATATTAAAACAAATGCTGGTTCAATCAGGCCGTCAATTAATTCAAACAAAAATTTCTCATCGTGAATGTCACCTGGAGTACAAACCGCCACGACTCCCTGGTGGTTTTCTTCATTCACCATTTCATCCAGCTTTTTGCGATCAACAATTTTGCAGCTTATCTCGTTGCTTTGAGTGAGGTTTAAAATTTTGGTCAGACGCTGATCGTTACGACCTTGTACCATAAAAACTTCAAGCACACGTTGCGGTGCACTTTTTAATAACGCCTGCACCGAGTGCAAACCAAAAATATGTTCGTTTTTCAAAACAAATCATCCTGCGTTTTAATTTGATCACTCGGGCACAGCCAGGCGCTAATCCTTGCTTTTAGATTTACCCAGCGCTTTTTTAACAGCAGCTTTCGCCTTACCAAGGAATGACGAATCCTCTGATGGCGCAGCTTGCTGAATTGCTGCTGGCGCCTTTGTGCGCGGAGTTTTTTGACCTTTATCGCCATTGCTAGACTCGCTGGATTTATTGGCTTTAGTTGCAGCCGGCTTTTCAGCAGACACTGTTTTACCGCCACTTTTACTGGATTTCACTGTCTTCTCAGGCGCGATGATCGGTTCTGCCGTTTTTTGTGCAGCAGCTATTTTTGCAGCCTTTAATTTAGCGGGTGTTTGTGCGCTGGAGTTTTTGGTCATCAGTGACTTGCCTGATGGAGATTTAGCTGCAGGATTTTTACCGGCTGATTTTTTTGCCGTTGCTGACGCCGCTACTGAAGATTTTTTTACAACGTTTTTACCTTTTTCTGCTTTTTCAACATTCAAAGATTTTGCTTTTTTCTTTTCAGCCTTTTTAACGACAATTGGCACAATCGATTTTTTAGGGCGACGGATAGCATTGTCAGATTCCAATTCAAAATCAATTTTACGGTTTTCCAAATCCACCCGAACCACACGAACAACAAGCTCATCGCCTAAACCGAACACACGACGAGTACGCTCACCCACAAGACGATGTTGTGCCGCCTCAAAGCGATAATAATCGTGTGGTAAAGCGGTGATATGCACCAGCCCATCCACATATAAATCTTTTAACTCAACAAACAAACCAAAACCTGTTACAGCACTCACGTGGCCTGCAAATACGGCGCCGACCTGATCACGCAAATATTCACATTTCAACCAGCTCACTACATCGCGTGTTGCTTCATCAGCGCGACGTTCAGTCAGTGAACACTGCTCACCAAACACTACCATGTCATTGGCGTTATACGGGTAAATTTGCGATTTAAGAATTGGTTTTGCACCCTCGGCACGGCGCACGTGCGTTGTTTGCATTTCATTGCGGATAACCGAGCGAATTGCACGATGAACCAGTAAATCGGGGTAGCGACGAATGGGTGATGTGAAGTGAGTGTAAGCATCGTAGCCCAAACCGAAATGACCGCGATTTTCAACCTGATACATGGCCTGCCGTAAGCTGCGCAACATGACCGTTTGAATCATATTGGAATCGCTACGACCCTGTATTTGCTGCATCAATTGTTGGTAATCACCGGACGTCGGTTCGGCTCCGCCAGCCAAACCTAGACCTAATTCGGATAAAAATTCGCGTAGGTTTGTCAGTTTTTGTTCTGTAGGCCCTTCGTGAACACGATACAAACCAACAAGATTATGTTTCTCTAAAAATTTTGCAGAGCACACATTCGCGCACAACATACATTCTTCAATTAATTTATGTGCGTCATTGCGCTTGATTGGAACTATGCGCTCTATTTTTCGCTCGTCATTAAATTGAATACGCGTTTCAACGGTTTCAAAATCAATCGCACCGCGTTCGTCGCGCGCGACACGCAAGCATTTGTACAAATTGTGCAACAACTCAAGCTGCGGGATGACCTGTTTATATTCTTCGCGCAGCGCGTTGGACTCATCATCCGATTCAGTTAGAATTTTTCCTACTTTGGTGTACGTTAAACGTGCATGGGAGTGCATTACACCTTCGTAAAACTCGTAACCGGTAATTTTGCCGGCATCAGTGATGGTCATTTCACATACCATACACAGTCGATCAACATGCGGGTTTAACGAACACAACCCGTTAGACAAAGCTTCCGGTAGCATGGGCACAACGTAGTCAGGAAAGTACACCGAATTTCCGCGGCTGCGTGCTTCCATGTCGAGCGCGCTATTAATTTTTACATAATGTGAAACATCGGCAATTGCCACATATAACCGCCAGCCGCCACGACGGCGCTCACACAACACCGCATCGTCGAAATCGCGTGCGTCTTCACCGTCAATAGTGACGAATGGAAGGTGGCGCACATCAATACGATTTAATTTATCCGGCTCCGCAACTTCTGACGGCAAAACTGCGGCTTCCGTTAACACATCTTGCGGCCACACGCTCGGAATTCCATGCGACTGAATCGCAAGTTCAATTTCCATTCCAGGCGCCATATGATCGCCCAGCACCTGGATAACACGCCCCATGGGCAAACGATTTTTATCAGGCTGCTGGGTGATCTCCGCCACAACTATCTGACCAGTAGTTGCACCACCGTATGAGCCAAAAGGAATCATAATGTCTTGTGTGATACGCGCGTTTTCGGGCCGCACAAATTGCACACCATCTTCATTAAAAAAACGTCCGGCTAACTGTGTAGTGTTGCGTGAAAGCACTTCAACAATGGTGCCCTCCTCCTTGCCGCGATATTGCTCACCAGACATGCGCACCAAAACTTCATCGCCATCAAACACCCGGCGCATTTGACGATTGTGCAAATAAATATCCTCACCACCGTGTGCCGGAATCACAAACCCGTAACCATCTTTATGGCCTTGCACCCGGCCTCTAATAACGTCGATTTTATCCAGGCGTAGGTAGGCATCCTTTCGATTGCTAATTAATTGACCGTCGCGCGCCATGGCAATTAGACGTCGGCGCAATGCCTCCACTTGATCTTCGTCGGTAAGATTAAGAATTTCGCACATCTGTGGATGAGTGATTGGCTCAGCAGCGCTGTCGAGCAAATCCAAAATATATTCGCGGCTGGGAATAGGGTTTTCATATTTTTCAGCTTCGCGAGCGGCAAAAGCGTCTTTGTGCGGGGCTTTACGTTTGGTCAATGGAGTATCCTATCAGTGGAATAGAGCAGCAATCTGGCTGCTAAATAATGTTTTAGATCAACTAAGATCTCAGTTGATCAATTATAGGGTAGTCACTATGACAAACCCACAAATAAAAATCAGTTGCGCGTTGACAAGGCCAAAGCCGCTAATTATAGTTCGCGACCTCAGCGCAAGCTGATCTGCCCAGGTGGTGAAATTGGTAGACACGCCAGCTTCAGGTGTTGGTGGCGCAAGCTGTGTCGGTTCGAGTCCGACCCTGGGCACCATTTCTCATGTTCTCGCTTCATGCATTTAACAGCCATGAAGCCTGAGTAACAAAAATCCAGTCATCCGCAACTCACTCTTAGATTACTGGATGCCTCCAAGTTTCCCGCGTTTTAAACAATTCCTCCATATCTTTTCAATTCATAGTAGCAATAGCTGCATTTATTTATACCGATCCAAAATCTTCACGCCTGATGATTAAAACATTGGCGCAATAGTTAATACTTTTTGTTGCACCAAGAAGGTCATTGGGAAATTGAGGGCTTAAGAGCGTCACCTTAAATTTTTGTGTGAGAAATTGACGCCAAGCTAGTCGGCTTATGGTTTGTTTATTGCATTTCAATTCACACTATAAAGCTCGCACTCGCGTTACAATTTGCCGTGGAATTATTTACAGAAAACTAATGACCGTGGTAAATATTAGATCACATGGTTACAGCACTTAAATTTGAGCACACCTATGAACCGAAGTCTCTCACTTGATATTTTAAAAATAATTTTAGCCATTATGGTAGTGGCGATCCACTCGGGATTTCTAGGAGATATAAGCGAGTTGGGCCGCTACTTGACAACTGCTGGCCTGTTTCGAATTGCTGTTCCCATCTTTTTTGTCATCAACGGATTTTTCTTCTTTTCATTACCGACAGAAAAAATTGGCACCTGGTTTAAACGGGTCATTATCCTTTATCTATTTTGGACTCTCGTCTACATAGGATATTGGTTCAGAGCTGAAACCATCAATCTTTTTGAAATTGTTCGTGTTATAAAAACGCTGTTAGTAGGGCATGAACACTTATGGTATCTGCCCGCTATGATCGGCGCTGCTTTGGTGCTACTACCACTTAGGAAATTATCTTCACCGGCACTACTTGCGATAGCATTAGTACTCTACACGATCGGATTAAGTATCCAATATATTGGAAACTACCATGTGGTTGCCAACCCATCTATCGATAAGGCGCTGAACAGTCACTTTGTTTATCGCAACTTCCTGTTTTTTGCATTTCCCTTTTTTGCTGTAGGCTACTTATTACGCAGAACCGAAGTCTACAAAAAGTTTAGTTTGGCCAGTGTTGCGGGCATGGCCCTAGTAACGGCAATATTGCTTTTAATAGAAAGCTATTTGGATTTTAAATTCATGGTGATCACCAAAGGCTTCGATATTTTCCTCTTTCTTATTCTGGTTTGCCCTTTGATATTTGTGACGGCATTAAAGCTGGACATTAAAGGCGAAAGCAAAACACTTGCGCTTTATTCAACAGGCATCTATTTTATTCATCCACTGTTTATTTCCCTTATTAAAAATTATGTTGATATAGGTGGCACATTGCTCACATTTGTAGTGGCCATCATCTCCACACTGGCTACCTGGCTTTTAATTAAAATAAATAACAAGATAAAATTTATTTTATAAGGCGGGTGTTTTTTTAATGCATAAGAAAATCAGATTGGAATAGCCATTGGAAAAAATCCAATGGCTATTGTAAAGAGAGCTTCTCTGCCTCTATGTTAGAGCAAGATTACAAATAAGCCGGCCCAAAACCTAACCCCCAGATCAACACTGTAGTTGCCATAAGCGCAACCAATAAAACTAGACCGGACGTTAAAATCGAGCTGGCAAATACAAACCCTTTTTGCTCTGGAATATCCATAAAAATTGCAATACCGGAATAAAGTAGATAGGCGGTATAGGCAACAGCACATAAACCGACAAGCATAATTATCATTGGAGTGGGGTACAGCATACACAAACCAGCTATAAATAAAGGCGTTGCTGTATAGGAAGCAAATACTATACAACGAGCCAAGGTTGGTGATGCATCATAAGTTTGTGACATCCATTTAATAAATAACCCCATAACAGCCACGCCTGCCAACATAGCGATGTAAGTTAATATCGCCATCGTCAAAGCGCTGGACTCTTCTAGCATAACGGGCGCAGCTTTACCCACCGCCCAACCGATACGAGTGGTGCCTATATATGCAGATACAGGCGGAACCAACGCCAAAAATAAGATATGTGCGAAATAAACGTGACTAATACTTTCTTCAGTATCACTAATTTCTTTCCACTCTTGCTCAGGATGAGTAAAGAGTCCAGCAACGTGAGTTATCATAGCCGACCTCCAACAAATATTTACGTACAAAGAGCGTCAAATAATTTACCGTGTTACAGCCGTAAATACGATCACCTGAATTATAAGACTAACTTATGTTTTAATCGCCTATGAGATTAGACTGAATCAGTCCCTAAACTTTTTTTCACATAACTTGTAGCTTTATCTATTGATAATCATCTGCAAATCGCGCCATATTTTTTGTACACGATGTGGCGATGAAAATGAACCCACTCTTCACTTTGAGGGTTATCGAACGACTACTAGATATTTATCGCAAAACCAGAAACGCAACTTAAAACTTGGTATCCAGCTAAGCATTTCCCTGTTCAGCAAGAGGGGGCATCGAATGTATTGCTACTATTTACCACCATAAATAATAAAGCCCCAATGTATTCACATCAGGGCCTATTCGGGATTCAACACAAAGCTTTATGAAAACAACAGTAATACAGAAAACTTATCTAAAATTCTTTACGAGAGTTTTCTGCTTTTTTTGCCTTCTTTAAATCATGTTTTTCTTTAGCGGTTTTGCTGGCAGGTTTCTTCGCTTCTTTTTTGCTATCTTGAGCTTTACTCATGGTATATCTCCTAAATAGAAATGAATCCCGTATTAATAGATTACAGCCTAAACCAGGAGAAAGATAGCGTAAGCCTTAAACTTTTCTACGAACAAATAGCAACAGTCCGCCCACGATAATAAAACCTATTCCGGCATAGGTAGGTATGTTGACGTGCTCTTTTTCATCTACACTTAACTTTAAGGAACCTATCTCTGCCTTATGTGTTTCCTTTGTAAAGCTAAAGCCACCGTAAGCAAGACCAAGGGCACCTACTACTAGCAACAAAATACCGATTACGCGTGCAATATTCATAACTCATTCCTCCATACAGTTAAATGACAAAAAGCTTATTAATACGCACTCAATGCGTAAATAAATCAATTTTACGTTACAGCCTTCTGCTTGTTACCACTCGGATCAATATAGTAAGGATCGCTAATACAAGAAGAATATGAATCAAATTGCCTATGGCAAAAGACGTTACAAGGCCTAAAGCCCAGAATACAATAAAAAGGACTGCCAGTGTTTCTAACATACTATTGCTCCTAAATAGAAACTTGACTCTTTAAAAGTAACTAAAAAAGTCTTAATTAAAGCAATTAATTTTCTTCAGTCGTTAGCTTATATTTGGTTAAAATAAAACTTAAATCCGTGCGTTACACAACACATGTAAACTAATCAGCATGTTCTTGCATTAAATCTGCAAGTTCGTCTGCATGCTCTTCTTCAACAGCTAAAATACCCTTAAGCATTTGACTGGTAGTTGAATCTCTGTCACCAATGTATTGAATCATCTCGCGATAGCTATCAATAGCAATTCGCTCTGCGATTAAATTCTCTTTAATCATATCCGACAATTCACCACCTTTAGCATATTCAGCATGACTTCTAGCCGTGAGCGTATCTGGTGACAGATCCGGTTCACCACCAAGCTGCACAATTCGCGCAGCTATTTTATCGGCATGCGACAACTCTTCATTGGAGTGCGTTAAAAATTCGTCAGCTATACTTCGTGAATTTATTCCACGCGCCATGAAATGATGGCTCCTATACCTCAAGACGCAAACTAGCTCTGTAGCTAGCGCTTCATTGAGTAATTTAATAACTTCTACGCGATCAGCACTGTAGCTAGGCGTAATAGCTCCTTGATCTATATTTTGACGCGCATTTGCACGCAGAGTAGCAACATCAGTTAAACCTGTAATGGTGTTCATAATCACATCCCACTTTCAAATAAGGTCATCAACATCCCCTGGATGAGCAACCACGCCAATTTTTCTGCAAAAAATATTACTTGATACGCATATCATCTTTAACCGATTCAACGCCCTTCACGTCTCTTGCAACTTTTACGGCTTTGTTTTTGTCATCTCGTGAACTCACAAATCCGCTTAATTGAACCACCCCTTTGTATGTTTCAACATTTATCTCCGAAACTTTCAGCGAATCTTCTGCCAAAATTGCTGACTTAACACGTGTAGTAATCACTGTATCATCAAGGTATTCACCTGCGCTTTGACGCTTTGGTTCGGAGCTACAGGAAACCATAAAAATCAGGGCAACAGTCATCAGGAAGACAGGAATGTTTTTTAAAAGTGCTTTCATAATTAATTGCTCCATTGAAGGGTTTTTCATATAAGGTGATGCGGGAGTTTGAAAATAAGAGGTGCTACTGCTTATTGGTGCATTAGCCGGCTGTGGATTTAATTGTTCATAAATTGAAGAATTTTCTACAGTTTTTTTCATAAAATCCCCTACATCTTCCTCTTAAGGTTTATGACCTGGTTTACGTAATAAAGCTGAATTCCAAAATTTTTCTACTTTATGTAACACGTAACTATTAAGTTATTGCTAGCTTTTAAGTCGCTCAAAGTTTTGGGTAAGGCCTAAGGCCCTACCCAAATTTAACTAGATTCGTCCAAGCAAAACTAGTACAAGCAAAATCACTACAATCAACCCTAAACCACCACTTGGACCGTAACCCCAGCTACGGCTGTGTGGCCAAGCAGGTATCGCACCAACAAGCAACAATATTAGGACGATAAGTAAGATTGTTCCGAGACTCATAAAACTCTCCTTCGGCCAGTGCCGACATTTAGTTCAATTAATAATATTTTTATTTAGCCGTAACTGAATTAGCAATGATCACTTCGACTCGGCGGTTCATCTGCCGACCGGCACCATCATCATTACCCGCTACCGGGAAATTTTCGCCTTTACCAACTGCGCTTAGGCGACTAGCAGCGATACCTTGAGAGACTAAAAATTGTTGTACCGAATTGGCACGACGTTGCGATAAGCCCTGGTTATAATCTTCACTGCCAACACTGTCGGTATGACCTTCAATAGTGACGGTGCGATCAGGGTGTTGATTTAAAAATGCGGAAAGTTTTGCAAGATTTACTGCAGCTCCACCTTTCAAATCAGCTTTACCTGTTTCAAACAAAACGTCGCCAAGAGTCACGACTAAACCGCGATCAGTTGCTTTGGCATTAAGCTCACTAATTTGACGTTGCAACTCTTCCGCTTGCTTGCGCGCAGCTTCTGCATCTTGTTTGGCAGCATTAGCATCTTGCTTCGCAGCATCGGCTTCTTGAGTACGGGCATCAAGACGAGATTTTTCACGCTGTTCACCCAAGACCTTACGTTGGTCTTCCAGATAGCGTGCCTGTGCTTGTGCAGCAGCAATATCAATTTTACGATCTGCAACCCACACTAAGTGATCAAGCTGCCCTTTTTCTTTTGGTAGTTTTTCTGCTGCGCGCACAGCATCTTCAGCTTCTCTTAAAGACACTGGCGCACGACTTGCCAATTGAGGATCGTTCTGTAGTTGCTGTAGCTTGCTACGAACTGAGGTTACTTCAGAAGGTACTTTAGATGATGTTGCACAAGCAGATAGTAAAACTGCACTGATTACAAACACACTTAAGTTTTTAAACGAATGATTTAGATTTTTCATTATTGAACTCCTGGAGTACGTTGAAGTTCTTCTTTAACCGCTGTGGTGCCTTTCATCAGCTCTTCATTAACGGCCTTGGCTTTTGCGGCATCTGCTTTTGCTGCAGCTAAATCTGCATTTAGTTTTGCTTGTTCAGCATAACGCGCAGCTCTTGTCATTTCATCTTTGGCGACGGAATCACGTGCCGCTGCGAGTTTTTCGCGCGCTTCCGATAATTCTGGAGAAGCATAATCAGCAACTCTTGCTTGCTCAGCATGAGATATTGCAGATTCAGCTGCAGTAATTTGCTGTGTAGGAGGTTGTGGATTTGAGGAGCAAGCAACAAATAAAATACTGGCTGCTGCTGCGACTGTAGTTGACTTCAAGACCGAGCGCATAGACTCCGTCTTTAGCTGTTTAATTTTCCGAATCATAATAGTGTTCCTCAGTAATAATTTGTTTTTCTAAACACTGATAACCTGCCAAGACATTTTAAACGTCTTCGCCAAAGCTTTTTTGACGCCCCAACAAGCTTTGTTTGAGTTGACAGTTTTAATTTTTTGATGTCTATAGTCGGTGCGATACCACACTCAAAACTCATTCTTATTTTTAGAACTGCGACAATAGCTATAAATGTAGCTACTTGGTTTTCAAACAACTATTGCAAACTTTAAATTCGGTTTTCTTTAAAATACGTTTGAAATTTTTAGATTTTTTAGCATTGTCCTGGAGATTATTTTTACGGTAGATATTGGTACAAACAGAAAAATTGCCACGCTAACTATCAATGTGCGTTGTCGCACAGACGGTTTGGTACACGGAGATCACTATCTGTTTCATATCGACACCTATTTATACACAGGCGCCGACATGCTTTAACGTTTTACTATTATTTTTCAACTTCATGAACAGGAATATTATTATGCAAACTAATGTCAAAAAAATTGACGCAACAAGCGCCAAAGCAAATGGTATCTCTTCTGAATTTAAACATTTTTTAAGCGACATTGAAGATTTGGTATCTCAAGCGACTTCACTAACAGGGGAGGACTTGAGTAAAGCTAAACGCACCTTAACCACGCGTATTGATGCAGCCAAACACTCACTGGAAGATCTTGGTGGAAATATCGCCCAAAAAGCCAAAACAAGTGCAACTGCAACCAATGAGTACGTGCATGAACAACCTTGGCTCGCAATAGGTGCTGGAGCAGCTATTGGCCTGCTCGTTGGATATTTAGTTTCTCGTCGCGATTAATATCATGTGGAAACTCATTATGGAGCTGTTCAGCGGTTCCCGTGCCAGCACGGACGCTGGCGCAGTTAATCCGTTACAACTCTTGGGAATTCTTCGATCAGCGAGCGGCGCTCTAATTGCACAAGCTTCGTTACACGCAGAGTTGGCTCAAGTTGAGTGGCAAGCTGAAAAACAGCGATTGGGTAAAATGATTATTTTTACTCTCATCGCTTTCGCGTGCCTGTTATGCCTGATTTTTTTTCTTGGTATTTTCGTATTGGTAATCAGTTGGGATACTGAATATCGACTGCATGCGTTTGTGGGTTTACTTTTCTGTTACCTATTCGCTCTAGCTTGGGCGGGGTTCAAATTGAAAGCACTTTCTGCGCTAGGCGAAAAAAGTTTTGCAGCAACGCGAGCAGAAATTTCAGCGGATATTGACTTAATCAAGAGTGCGTTATGAGCGAGTTAACGGCAGAACGAGTTGAAACTGAACTAGCGATGGTTAATCTTGAACCTCATCCTAAAACATTGGATGAGCGGAAAGAGGAGCTCCGAACACGCTTGCATGTAAATCGTCGATTGTTAGAACAAAAACTACTACATTCTCAAGGGCAGCATTTCCCTCGCAGCACAACAATGCGTTTTCTAGCGAATCAAAGTACGCGCCATATACTTCAAAAATTCGCTACTGCGGGTTTGGGCATTCAAGCATTCAAATCTCTGCGTTACGGATTTTCCCTGTGGCAATTTGCACGTAGCGCCTACTCCGCATTTAAAGCAACACGCAATGTCGTAAAAGCGAAAGAAGGAAAACCTACCGAATCAATTTAACTAAAGCCAGCCCGACTTTTTAAAACGATAGTAAAGATAGCTGCACACGCTTGCTACCACAACCAGCGCTACAGGATAACCATACTTAAATTTTAACTCCGGCATAAATTCGAAATTCATCCCCCACACACCTACGAACGCAGTAGCCACACCAAAAATAGCAGCCCAAGCGGCGAGCCTCTTATTTACCTCACCGCCATCAATTGCAATCATCGATAGATTAACTTGAATAGCTGTAGCAATGGTATCGCGAATGGAATCTATAGATGCGTTTATTCGATACAAGTGGTCATGCACATCGCGAAAATAGTCTTTAGAGTTAACAACTATTGGCGGAACTCTTCCACCATCAAGCTTCCCAACAGCTTCTAATAACGGATTAACGGCATGCTTTAAAATCATTACTTTTTGTTTAAGCTGGTAAAGCTTCTGAATATTATCGCGCTGTGAGTTTTTCGTGAAAATTTGTTCTTCTATAGATTCCAATTCAGATTCAATGGCATCAACGATGGGGAAGTACCGATCCACTACTGCATCCATTAACGCATAGAGCACAAATGCCGAACCCAACATAAGATGATGCGGTTCGCGCTCACAGCGCTCACGCACGCCGAGAAAACTTTGTTGGCTTCGGTTGCGGGCGGAAAGAACATAATTAGAACCTACGAAAACATCTACTTCCCCAATATTTATTTCGCCACCATGAACTTCTAACACATGCATAACAGCAAATAATGAATCACCATACTCTTCAATTTTGGGACGCTGGTGACCCACTTGGGCATCTTCTACGGCAAGCTCATGCAAGCAAAACTCTTCCTGCATTTTGAGTAGCTCAGCGGGCTCGGCGTCTTTTAATGCCACCCACACGAAGCAGTCAGGTTGTTTCACATATTCGCTAATATCTTCGACGGAAATGTCACAGAGTTTTTTTCCTTGTTGATAGGCAACACAATTAATAAGCATCTTTACCGCTCCACAAATGCCGAAGCTAAGGCTTAGGCAGAAACAACACCCTCTTCAAATCCCTTTTGAATAATGCGATGCACTAAATCCAATTTTTTTATAACTGGCTCAGCCAAAACAAAAGGGTACGCATGTTGGTGCCCGATGCTACGACTTAAACTATTCAAGGCATAGCTTAAAGGCAACCAATGCTTGAGTATGTTACTGAAATTTTTGCTGTCATACACGTTGATGCCAACATTTGTTTGCAGCTCTTTACTATTTGAGACTTGCGGACGAACCTTTATACCAAATTCATGTGCGGTCTCAAGAGTATCAGTGATGTGTAAATAATGCGCCCAGGTTTCAGCCCAATCTTCCCATGGATGAGAGCTTGCATACGCGCTAACATAATTTGATTGCCAATCCGCCGTGGGGCCATTTTCATAGTGCGCTTGTAGAGCGGCGCTATAGTCCAGCGTATCATCACCAAAAAGTTCACGCACGGGGCCTAACCATTCAGTATTGCGTACCAATAAATCCCAATAATAATGACCGGACTCATGGCGGAAATGTCCGAGCAATGTGCGATAGGACTCAGCCATTTGTTCACGCATTTTTTCACGGGTGGATGAATCAGCTTCATTAATATTTAGCGTAATCAAACCGTCAGCATGACCAGTAATAACGTGCTGGGTTTCTTCGTGTGTTGGTGAGGTATCCGCAAGAAAATCAAATGCTAATTTCGGAGCATCAATACCTTCAGGGGTCAAGGGAAGATTGAGTACCAATAAACTATAAATAAGACGCCTTTTTTCAGTCTCAACTTTAGCCCACAAATCGCGATTGGTGGTTACATTTAAATCAGGAATAGTTCTATTTAAACGGCACGCTACGCACAAATCATTCGACTCTGTGGCGTGAACAACCCAATTACATACATTGTAGTTAATTCCGTTTGAACAGTATTTATAAAGTGGCGACTCGCCGTGACTATCAACTAATTTTAGCAATCCTTCATCGGTTGCTTTGAAGGATTCCATTTCTAACTTTTCTGCTACAAAACCTAAAATGCAACCGCAACGAGTGCAGGAAGTATTTTCAAAGTAAATAAGTTGGCCGCAGTTGTTACAGGTGGACAAACGCATAATAGCTCCATGCACTGTGAATATATTCTCCTGTTAGCGCTAGCTAGTGTTCGAGTATTCACGGTGTGCAAAATATCAGTGAACAACATTCAAAATTCTATTCATTCTGCATTGGCGCTCACTGTTGACTCTGTACGGCAGCGCACAGGTACTTTCAGCACTTTTTATTATCTAAAATCAGCGCACCGCAATTTGTCATTAACAATCTACTTAAGCTAAGCAACGAACAGATTAGCGACATTGGGCTGATTATCGTCTGACACTCCACAAAGTACGGAGTGATTATTATGAAAATTTTAGTATCCATTATGTGTATTTGTTGTCTCTCTCTAGTTGCATGTAGTACTCACAACGAACCACGGCACCGCAGTTCTCACCCGGTTCATTCGTCTATAAACGATTCTCGTGATTCAGCTTATTACGGTCGAGTAAGTAATATTGAAATTTTATCTGTTCAATCAAAGTCATCTGGCAGTGGGGCTGTACTGGGCGCCGTCATCGGCGGCGTACTTGGTCATCAAGTTGGTAAAGGTAAAGGGCGGGATGTCGCTACGGGAGCAGGTGCAATAGGCGGTGCTGTTGCTGGACATACGCTGCAGAAGCGTAACGGACGGGACACGGATATCTACCGGGTTACGGTGACTTTTGAAAATGGTAGCCGACAAGAGTTTGATTATGAAGACATCGACGACTTACAAGTGGGCGACCGCGTGAGAGTGGATAATGGACGAATTGAACAGCTTTAAGCTTAATGCCCGGATTACACTCGTATATCAATGCGGTGATACGTAGGTGCATAGTCTGCAATTGCCAAAAAAGCCTGGCTGACAGGATCGGTATTTTGGTTGGATTTTTTCACGAGGTTTTTGGATTCGCTCGGCCGTTCGGGTGGTGGGATGACTTGTGGCTTGGTGTTGACTGCATATTGATGCGGAGTTTTAGGATCTGGCTCTGCATCCAGCGTAACGGCTGACCGCGTGATATTCGCAGGCTTGTGCCAATAAGCAGCCCCCTGCCCCACGGAGGAATAACCCGTGAACTCACTAATAGCCATGAAAAATGCTCAAATTGAATATTAAGTGCGCAGTATAGTCCCTGATTTTAACAATTCGCCAGCTGATTAGACGAGAAATATGATAAGGGTTTAAACGCGCCGTTTCAGCAGGAAAAATTGTCGCGTTATCTACTCTTATTAACCTCTCTAAGAGCGGCTATCTTTCTCCCTAAGAGTTGCTACTTTTCTCACTAACATTGATGGATGCCCGAGTTCACCCGCACCTTCGAAAAACTCCTGCCCAATAAGTCGTGGTACAACCGGGCCCCAACCGTAGCTTCCCTGACCACACATAGATTTTATTTTGCCCAATGCAAGGTCGCCTTCTCTGATAATATCGCCGTCCTCTACTCGGCTGTATCCATTTGGGATGGGGTGCATTAATTACCTCAATTATTTTTTATGAATCAGTCGATTAACGGATTTATCGTTCGACTATTTACGCATATTTATTAATGCATCTATTTATATTTAATGCACCTATCTTATGTTTAACACGCTTATGATTAATGCACCTTTCTTGTAGCTTACCGCATGTGCTCAAGTATCTTTTAAGCAAATACCATAATTTTGCCTATCGCAAGATAAATACTCGAACTAGTAAATTATTCAACACAGATATACACGGAATTATCCATGACGTCACCACATCAACATTCAAAAATCTCCTCCAGGGAATTCACGATACTAGTCGCATTACTCATGTCGATAGTCGCCATTTCAATTGATGCCCTATTACCTGCACTCGGTATCATCAGCAGTGAAATCACATTGGAATATCCAAACCAAGTCCAGTTGGTTATAAGCGCGTTATTTCTCGGCATGGCTGTAGGTCAATTAATTTGCGGGCCACTGTCAGATGCGATTGGTCGTAAAAAAGTGTTGTACAGCGGCATTTTATTTTTCCTCGGCGGCAGCGTGCTCTGCTTTTTTGCACAAGACATAACCACCTTATTAATTGGCCGAACCATTCAGGGACTGGGTGTTGCAGGCCCTTATGTATCCGCTATTTCTATAGTTCGCGATAAATACGCTGGCCGTGAGATGGCAAAAATTATGTCTCTGGTCATGATGATTTTTATTATGGTGCCAGCTATTGCACCGAGCTTGGGGCAAGCAATTTTACTGATGGCATCCTGGCGTTACGTGTTTGTGCTTTACATTGTTTATTCGATTGCTATCGGCTTGTGGATTTTTTTACGACTGGAAGAAACCCTGCCAAAAGAAAAACGTATTCCTTTTACCGTAACCGGGTTTACCGATGGTTTTAAAGAGGTTATTTTCAATCGAATTACTATGAGTTACACCCTGTGCATGGGTTTGTTTTTCGGTAGCTTCATGGGCTATCTGAATTCATCTCAACAAATTTTTCAGGTTCAATTTGCCACGGGTAAATTATTTACGGTTTACTTCGGAATCTTGGCGCTGGTCTTTGGTGCTGCCTCTTTATTTAATTCTCATTTTGTAGAAAAGTGGGGTATGCATTTCATTAGCAAACGCGCAGTAGTAGCGATTATTTTAAGCTCGGGGTTATTTCTGGGCCTGCATACCATTGCGGATATCCAACTGTGGATGTTTATGATTTACGCAGCCATTTTATTTTTTTGTTTCGGATTAATTTTTGGCAATGTAAACGCCATGGCCATGGAGCCAATGGGACATGTGGCGGGTATTGCTTCGGCGGTTATCGGATCAGTGTCTTCTATTATTTCTATGGTAATAGGCACGGCTATCGGTCAATTTTATAACAACACCTTAATCCCAACGACACTTGGCTTTTTAATCATGACCAGCTTGGCGCTGGTCATGATGTATGTCGCGGATAAAAAAAATCAACCAGCGCAAACATCCGAGGTATTGGAAGCCGAATAAGCAGGCAAAATGATTAGAAACGTCAGTAGCACTTTACGTTGCCCATGATTAAAGGCCACAAATTAAATCCATATTGACCTCGAATACATCTAACCGGAGAGCAACTTTAAGCTCTCCGGTTTTTTTATGCTCAAAATTGCTACCGATTAAGAGAGTTTGAGTAGTTAAGAAACTAATAAATTATTCACTAGTCCAAAATATGTTCGCAAATCGGCTAAGGCCTAATATTTACATACATTTATAAACGCCAACCCTACAATAGACAGCGAATTGTCTATGCTCATTGGAATAAATGAGAAGGAGGCAAGCCCTCTGACACTCCGGTCATTTTCATTTAACAAAAAATTCTGAAAGGAATTCCCGATAGATCTGTTTACAGCAGACTTTTACGCTAGCCAACTCTGCGTACTTCTAATTCTGTTTAAGGTGAATATGAGAAACATTATTGTTCCTCAAGTATTTAAATTGCTCTCAGTGCTGCCCCTAAGTGCCGCCCGTGCTTTAGGTGTGGTCGTGGGTACGGGTATGTATTTTATAAGAGGCCGCGCCTTTCGTGTGACCCATAAAAATATTCACGCCTGTTTTCCACAACTATCACCCGAAGAAGCGCAAGTGCTTATCCGCGAAAGCCTCATCGAAACGGCCAAAACAGCGGCTGAAGTCAGCCTGGTTTGGCGCAATTCCTGGACTTGGCTGCAATCCAAAATAGTCGCGGTTGAAGGTGAAGACTTGCTACGCGCTGAACTTGCTAAAGGCCAGGGTCTTATAGCACTTGCACCACACCTGGGTAACTGGGAAGTCATTGCACCCTACCTGGCGAGCATCGCTCCTCTAACCGCCATGTATCAGCCGGTATCCATTCCAGCGATGGATAAACTGATTTTGAACGGCCGCAGTAAATGCAATATCAATATGGCGCCGACTAATCGCAAGGGCGTGCTCATGCTTCTTAAAGCATTGCAGCAAGGCAGTATAGTCGGGATATTGCCAGATCAACTTCCAAAAAAAGACGCCGGGTCCGAATTTGCACCTTTTTTTGGCCAGGAAACCTTGACCATGAGCTTGGTCCATTCGCTGATTAACCGTACCCAATGTCGCGTGATTAGCCTTTTTGCCATGCGGGTGACTGGTGGCTTTAAAATCGTGGTATTACCTGCGGATGAGGCGATCTACAAGGATGATGCTATAGGTTCTATCGCTGGTTTAAACACCTGTGTTGAACAATGTGTAAGGCTCGCACCCAGCCAATACCAGTGGGAATACAATCGTTTTCGCTTCCCTAAAAACCATGAAGCTATCCGCCAACAAAAGAAGCACGCGTTTCCCTGTAAACGTGATTGCAATACTTAATAAAACCTTACTCATTCCAAAAAAGAATATTTAAGCGACATAAAAATAAATTAATACGACAGGATGTTCATTTTTCGATCTGAGCGGTCGATTGATGCGTGGCGCATTTTTCATCATAAGACTAAAGTATGTGACTTATATCTCATGAAACTGTGACGGATCACTTCAATTGAATAGGTCGCATAAATGTTAAACGTTGTCCCCTTCGCACCATCCCAAAACCTTCAAGAATGCACCAATAATCAAGAGTTTCATCAAGATACCTACGCTGATCTTATCGTCAGCTACCTGACTCAAATGGGTATAGATACCGTTTTTGGTGTTCCCGGCGGCGCCATCGAACCCTTTCTGAACTCCCTCGCCCGCAGCGAGCGCAACGGCGGCCCTCGCTTGGTGGTCGCAAGACACGAGTGCGGTGCGGCCTTTATGGCCGATGGTTATTATCGCGAAACGGGAAAAATGGGCGTGGTTTGCAGTACTACCGGCCCTGGGGCAACTAATCTTTTAACAGGTGTGGCCTCTGCCGCGGCCGATGAAGTGCCCATGTTAGTCATTACAGCGCAAACTCCTTTACCTAAATTTGGAAAACGTGCCCTTCAGGAGTCAAGTTGTACGGCTATAGATACTGTCGGCATATTTCGCTATGCGACCCAGTTCAATACTCTTATCTCCCATCACGAGCAGCTTGAAAGCAAGTTAGTGTCAGCAATTATGGCTGCGCACCGTGTACCAAAGGGCCCCGCCCATATCAGCATTCCGGCGGATATTTTGCGCTCGCCGGCCAATATCAATGCCCATATCCACAGCGATTTACTAATCCATGATTTTTCCATGTCCGATGAAAACGCTATCGGACGCCTGTGCGAAAAACTGGGTCGCGTCGATAACATCGTGCTTTATATCGGCAATGGCGTGGGTAAAGCCAGCAAGCAAATTATGGAGTTTATTACGCTCACTGGTGCGAGCTTTGTCACCAGCCCCATGGGCAAAAGCTGGATAGACGAGAAGCATCCACAGTATCGCGGTGTTTACGGTTTTGCCGGGCATGAAAGTGCAACCGCGCTCTTGCAAGACCCGGAAGTGGATTTGATTCTTGCGGTTGGGACTGCGCTTGGGGAACTGGGCACTAGCGGCTGGAAAGGCGACTTACTCAATACCAAGTTAATTCATATTGATTCATCACTCGAACACTTTACTCGCTCCCCCATGGCCAATTTGCATGTGTTCGGCAACATAGACACTATTTTCAACCGCCTGCTTATCAGCGTGCGCGAGGCCCGTAAATGGGGTAGAAAATGGGATACCCTGCATGCGACCGATGTTAAAAATGTTAACGGCGGTTATGCAGTCTTGCGCGAGCCAGAAAAATGTTCATCCAATGCCGTTCCCGTGAAGCCTCAGCGATTAATGAATCGCCTATCCAATGTTTTACCCGACGATACCCGCATTTTTGTGGATGCTGGCAATAGCTGGGCATGGGCAACCCATTACCTCACCCGCAGCAACGGTGAAGGTTTTTACCGTATAGCCATGGGTTATGGCTCCATGGCCTGGTCTATAGGTGCCGCCATAGGATGCGCAGTGGCGAATCGCACCGCACCAACACTTTGTATAGTTGGCGATGGCTCCTACTTAATGAGCGCACAGGAAATTACGGTTGCCGCTCAGCAACAATTACCGGTTGTATTCCTGGTCCTAAACGATGCCGCTATGGGCATGGTGATGCACGGCCAGCGCCTCGGCAATCAGGAATCCATAGGCTGGCAATTGAACAACGTTAACTACGCTGCCCTCGCTCAAGCCATGGGAATTGATGGCATAGTGATCGAAACACCCGAAGAGCTAGACCTACTCGATTTTACAGCGCTATTTAGTAAAACCGGCCCGACCTTGATTGATGTTCGGATCGACCGTAATGAAGTACCTCCAATGGGCGATCGCATCAAAGGCTTGGCTGCGAATGGATCAGCTACCCCTGGGGGCTAGTCCTTTTCTACCTTATATCGCCCGCCCGTGTCAGGTCGTTTCAAAACAGCAACCTTATCGGCTTTTTTTTTAACAAAAATGGCATCTCTCCGGTTATTCAGCTAGCCTGAATGATTAACGGAGAGCTATGTGTTACAAAATACAGACGATAAGAACACTGCAGCTAGTACCTGCATACTCATTGTTAACAACGACCCTTCAGCACAGCAAAAAATTCAACATTGCCTGCTGCCGCTCGGCTATTCCCAATTAACACTTGTCGATTCCGCTCAAAAAGCGCTGCGCTTTTTACGCACCCAAACTGTTGATTTAATCATCCTTGATGTGGATATACCGGATTTGGATGGCTGGCGATTATCGCGATTAATCCGCAGCGACATTTTAAATTGTCGCGCAGATTTACCTATTGTGATTATGGCGAGCACCTGGTGTGAACGCATCGCCGAAGTTACTGCACGCGAATACGGAATAAATTATTTACTTCCTCTCAACCACCTTGATCGACTGCCAGCCATTATTCAAATCCTCGCGCAAGAAAAAAAATACCAGTCACCAAAGCCACGCCTGTTGGTGGTGGAGGATTCGCAAGATACGTCGGATCTCATTGAACGTGTACTTGGGCCTAATTTCGAGATTGAAGTTGCCGCCGATGGCATTGAAGGGCTTAAGGCCTGGAGAGAGCGACGTCACGATTTAGTGTTGCTGGATGTAATGCTGCCGAATCTTTCCGGGCGCGATATTTTAATCGCCATTCATGAAATGGACGCACGTCAACCCGTGGTCATAATGACTGCAGACACCACCATCGACCAGGCTGAGGAATTAATGTTGCTGGGTGCGGTTGATTTTTTATCCAAACCATTTCGCGCCGAGCAATTGCGCAAAGTGAGTGACATAGCCATCCGCCGCGAGGATTACCTCGTCAGCAATGCGCAATTTGCAGCTCGCGTAAAATCCCTTGAAGAACGTGAACGCGAATACCGCAATCTCTATGAAGGCCATCATCAGTTGTTGGATGATTTGCAATCTGTTGTTATGGAATTAGACGAACATTTAAATATTCGCTTTTTGAATCGCACCTGGGAAGCACTCATGGGTTACACCCTGGAGAATTCTATTGGTCGTCCGCTTGAATATTTTACATCCACAGAAGATGAACAGCAGTTTTTAACCTTCAAAGCAAAAATTTCTGCAGCAATCCACGAGAAAAAATCGACCGCAGAATTCGAACTCTGCCTGCGCGATATTAATCATCAAAAAATCTGGACCCAACTGAAAATAAGCCGCTCCACCAATAACCATGATCATTCGACTTTCACGGTATGCCTTGACAATATTACCGAGCGCAGGAAGTCACAGGAACAATTGCAATACCTGGCTATGCACGATTCGCTCACAGGTTTGCATAACCGCCACTATTTCGAGTCATCATTGGAACAATTCGCAGCCGAGGCTGCGCGATCTAACAGCCAACACGGTTTGGTTTACCTGGACCTTGATCATTTTAAAGTCGTTAACGACACTTTTGGCCACCAGAAAGGCGATGAAGTATTGCGTGAAATGTCTGCATTGCTGAGTCAACGTGTTCGCAGACCAGACATTTTGTGTCGATTGGGTGGTGATGAATTCGCTGTATTGTTGCGCGATGTTACTGCCCAAACCGCCCAAAATTTTGCACGTGAAATTCAAAGAATTATTGGCGAGTTCAGCTTTCAGTTTCACGAGCAACGTATAAATTTGGGTTGTAGTGTAGGCGTTACGCTTATTGACGGTAGCGCACTTACTGCAGAAGAACATTTTATGCGCGCCGATATTGCACTATATGTTGCCAAAGGGCGCGGCCGGAATTTAATTCATTTATATAACGCGCAGGACAACGAAAGCGACCAACTGCGGATGCGAATTAATATTTCGCAAAAAATACGCAAAGCCATTTCAGAAGATCGTATGGTTCTTTATTTCCAGCCTATCTATGATGTTAATAAAGACCGCGTTTCCTATTACGAGGCGCTGGTGCGCTTACGCGAACCGGACGGAACAATTGTTGGCCCCGCTGAATTTATTCCTGCGCTCGAAGCTGCTGGCGAAATGCATTTGCTAGACCGCTGGATTATAAAACTGGCAACTCGCACACTGAAGGAACACCCCGAGTTAAATCACATTGCGATCAATTTATCTGCCCAGGCATTTAAAGATGAAACACTCGTGCCGACCATTTTGGAAAGCTTAAAAATAACCGGCGTTAACCCCAATCGCATTACCTTTGAATTAACCGAGAGCGCGAGCCTATTTAATTTACATATTACGCAACGAGTAATTGCCGAATTACATAAATTGGGATGCAGTTTCTCGGTAGATGATTTCGGCTCAGGTTTTAGTAGCTTTTCTTATCTAAAAGATTTACCGGCTGATTACATAAAATTAGACGGTTCGTTCATTCAAAACTTAAACAAAGACACTGTAGACCAAGCGCTGGTAAAAGCGATGATTCAGGTTATACAGGCACTCGGCAAAAAAGCGGTCGCGGAATATGTGGAGAATCAGGAAATTCTGGATATTTTGAAAAGTATGGGAATAGATTTTGTTCAAGGCTATCACATTGGTCACCCTGTTCCCGTTGAACGTTTAGCGTTACAAAAAACTGCGCGAAAAACTGAATAAATTTGTATAATTTTTTACCCATTGCTGCGCACATTAATCCGGCACAACGCGAGGCGGAGCACCTTGATAATCAATATCATCACAACGTAGCGGTAAAAAAGTATTAGCCGGCTGTTTATAGGTATCCAGATAACAAGCTGTTACACCACTAGCTACCAGCATCGAGAATAACTGGTAAATTTCTTGTGGAGTAAAACCGTAATCTGAAAGGAAGGCAGATACATAACCATTAATATTCATTCCTTCGTCAAATTTTTCCATTAACACTTTTTCAATGTCATAAGCCAGAGCAAGATGCTTCCCAGTATCGAAACCTAATTTTTTACTGATGCGTTCCATTGCCTCCAATCGCTCATCGCCTTTGGCGATGGGGCGTATGTAACCAACGATGTAAGGCTTCCCCCGATTTGCTTTGGTAATTTCATCAACAATATTTTCCGATGACATGCCATTTGAATATTTTTCAAATGCGTCCTGAATAAATTTAACGCCTTCCATAAGAGGCAGCACACCGTAAGAACGCGAATCTGTTGCCATTGCTCCAATCGCTGTCGCTGCGACTACCGATGTACGAGCTGTACCTGCCAAAGCACCAATTTGGTTGCACCAAATACGTGGGTCAGGCCAACTTAAACAACCATAAATTGCTTCAATCCAATCCGCTAAAGGCCGCTCAACCATTTTGCCGGTTGCATTTAAAATTAAAATTTGAAAATAGGATTTTTCCCCAACTAACTCATCCAGCATATTGTAGCCGTGACTAAACACACCACGACCAGGAAACCAGCCACCGGTATTACTGATAATTTTTTGTCGCCGCTGATTTAAATACTCAATAAATTCAGAACTACTGTGTGTGTAGTTATTGTCGACGTGATTATTGTGGGTATGGCTAGCGTTGTATTTCATAATTTTCATCGCTTACAAAAGGCATGGCGGTAATAGGTTTGTTAGCAAATTCCAAACCATGGGCCAATAATCCTGGCGCGCCCATGAGCTGAAACAAACTGCCACCCGCGCGTGGCTGAAATCCCAAATCTGCAAACACAGCAGCAGCAAGACCGGTTGTTAACAGGCCTAGTCCGTGCAGCTCTATTTGCTCATGAAGAGCACATACCCAACGCAAGGCTGGGCCTGCACCTTCCAATGCAACCAGATGTCTGGCCGTATTGATTGCCATAATTTCTATGCCACCATTGCGCGCACCAAAACCTGGAACTAATTCTGCAATAGCCTCAGGTGGTCTTTGTTCAGAATTATTTAATAGTTGAGTTACAAATTCTTGCGGAGCAGTGTTTTGTTGTTTGCGAAAAAAACGCATTGCAGATTCTATTTCACCGCCACCCATATAATCACCGCCAAGCACCGCAGTAGCTATAGGCAAAATATGTAGCGGTTCAGTTTTACCGACGCCTACATTCATTGCCGCGCGCACGGCAGGATGACGCGGGCCCGGATTGATCAACGCAATCATTAACTGTTGCAATATTTGTGACTCAGCAGGTGTGGGCAGCTCGCCGCGAAACAAAAGATAAAATACATCAACAAAATTTCGTTTTTGCATTAACTCAATTAAATCGTACCCGTAACAAAGCGCAGCACTGGCAATATAAGGATTATCACTACTGGGAGTTTCTTGCCAGATACGTGTAGCGGCGCGCTGCACGAACGGCTCGTTGCGGCTTCGTACTTGATCATGCTTATGCTCTTGTGTCATGGAATTCCTACTGCATTTTTAAACAAGTAAATGTAGACGAATAAATTATTTGATGGCGTAGGTGAAACCCAACCAAAAGCTACGCGACTCTAGTGGGTAATCACCGGGAATCGAATCGCTGCTTGGCTCTCGCGCATTAGCGTTAGCAGCATTTCGTACTGCTAATTGGATATCAAGTTCCGGTAACAAGTTTTTACGGGTGAGCGCTAAATTTAACAGCGCATAATTTTCTACATCAGCACGGGTATCGCCAACGGCTCGCTCACGATCACCCACCCAATTGGCCTGACTATTAAAAGTCCATTCCGGCGCAAGCAACCAGATCATATTTGCTTTTATTTGTTTCCCTGGAGCGTCGGGAATGGGCTGATCATTCCTGACATTTACAGCATCTTGTTGTGAATAACTCATATTAAATTGCAACTGCTTTGACGGCCGGTAGTTAATTTCCCATTCAAAGCCAGAGCCGTCCTGGTCATTAATATTTTGCGCAATTTTGGTACTACCACCCGACACCGCCACAAAATCGATCATTTTCTTTGCTTGATACTTAAATAAGGTCAGCGTGGTTTGCAGGTTTTCTGTTGCACGATAATTGAAAGACAGTTCTTCGCTATCTATTTGTTCCGGGTCTAAATATCTGTCACCCAGCGATACCGGATTATTTCGATAATATAGCTCGGCAAATGAAGGAGCCCTAAACGCACTGCCTAATAAAAATTTGGTTGTTAATTTTTCACTCGCTGCCCACACTAATGCTATGCGAGGATTGGTGGTGCTTCCAAAATCCGAGTAGTCGTCGTAACGAACGCCTGCGGTTAAATCAAAGTTTTTCGAAATATTCCACTCATCTTGTAGCGAGAGATATTTAACCGATCGCGAACTATCCGCTAAAAAAACATAGGGGGTGTGTGACACATTTGTAATGGTGCCGTCTACAACTGCAGGCAAAGGTTGATAATCAAGCACACCGGGCCCGAAGTTTTTAGTTTCAAAGGCATCAACACTTTGTTCTCTTGTACCAACCGCGAACCTCAGCCGATGGGATTCAAAGCCGTTGTAAAGCGAAATGAAATCCAGTTGTGAATCCTGAATTAAACCGCTTGGGCTGCCTTTTAAACCATCCGTAAATAAAGATGCACCAACAGGCTCAGTAAAATTAATATTTCCATCGCTACCTATTGGTATAACCGCACCTGCAGGCAGCAACGTAAATCGCGCACCTTGATCATAATTTATGTAGCTTATGCGAACACTGTTATCCCAATTGTCATTTTCTTTTTTGAAGTGGTACGTAAGGTCGCCCATCCATAACCGGCTGTCATCTCGCCCGTCAGGATCAAGTGCCTGTGCTCCGCCAGCACCGACACCTGCATCTATGGATATCCAATTCCACAAATTTAACTGCAGTTGATCAGAGCTTATTGCGAGATGTGAATCCATTATTTGGTAGCGCGTTGATAACGCCCCTGGCGCAAGCGATGCATCTGTGCCCAGCGCAGCGTCCAAAGCAGATTGTAAATCTGAATTCACTCGACGATTTTTATCGCCATCGGTCTCTTGATATGCCGTGGTAAATGCAATGCCTATTCCGTTCCAGTCGGTGGCTGTTTGAAAAGAAATATCGTGACTGCCGAAAGAACCCGAGTGCGCCACCAACTGAGTTGCCTTAATTGAAGCGCTGTCTTTGGTAATTACGTTGACAACACCCGCATAAGCATCCGCTCCGTAGATGGCGGAGCCCGGTCCGCGTATTACTTCTACACGCTCAATACTCGCAACTGGCAGACGAAAAAGAATGGGTCTACCACCGTTTACCGAATCCTGAATCGGCACGCCATTCATCATCAATAAAACTTGCGGATTAAAACCGGTATGAATACCTCGCACCGACTGTACAGAATCCAATCGGCTTAAACTGGACAACGAAATATGCATGCCTGGAACAGTTTCTAAAATATCGTCCAGTGTTCGCGCACCTATGGCTTCGATTTGCGCAGCGTAAATAACTGACGCTGTCGCCGGCGCCTTATCGAGAGGTGTGCTGTTACCCGTCGCAATTGAAATTTGGACTTGACCCAGCTCAGCGAGCGAAAGGTTATAAATGTCCATCGCAGGAGTTGCGGATTTTTTCTCGGCCGATTTACTAGCGCCGTAGCTTGCAGTACTCAGCGTATAAATAGTCAGCAGCAGAATTGTTCGTGCAACAGATGATTTCATAGCGACAACCTACCATATAAGCGAGTGCGCATGATGAACATTGAGAGAGTTAACGTCATTGTAATTATTTTTTGCATCTCGGCGACAATTACTGCCTCGATGCAATTACGCGATTCCATATAAAAATTTTTACATCCCGCACGTGGACTCAAAACTTTGCGTGAAACCAATTAACGATAGCGCAACTTTAGACGAAAGCAACCTGATCACACTATTTATAATCACCACGCTTTATTCTCTATGCGAAACTAAACGTTGCACCGCTAGCTTCAGGGTCTCGCGACGAATAGGCTTGGTCAAATAATCCTCAGCCTGACGCTTATGGTTGTGCTTACGATCGTCGGTAATCGAAATGATAATTACCGGAATATCTTTTAAATATTCATCAGCTTTAATTTTTTCAAATAATAGCCAACCGTGTTGATCAGGTAATAACAAATCCAGCGTGATAACTTGTGGCCTTATCTTTTGCAACAATGTAAACCCGGTTTCCGCGTCATAAGCAGTGTGGACGTTGTACCCCTCACGGCGCATGGTGCGCGCCATAATATCTAGAAAGGCAGGATCGTCATCAATCATTACAATATGATTGCCTAACGCGTCCGGATTTTGATCTGCGTCGTCTAAATCCCTATCATTACCCACCCCGGACTCGCCAATGATTGAATCAGGTTCTATAGGCAGCGGGATAATAACAATGAAGGTTGCACCCTCACCTAATTTACTTTTAACTTCAATCGAACCGCCCATCATTTCGCAGAGTTGCCGGGTGATGGAAAGCCCCAAGCCACTGCCCTGGAATTTACGCGTTGTGCTGCTATCCGCTTGCCGGAAAGGATCAAAAATATGTTCCTGATGTTCAGCAGAAATTCCAATGCCGGTATCGGTCACGCTGATATAAATACGATTGGATTGATGATGCGCCTTTAAAGTTACAATACCCTTAGGTGAAAACTTACTGGCATTACCTAATAAATTGATCATCACATGTAATAATTTTTCAGGATCTGCAAGCGGCAGAAAAGTCCCGTCATCAACATCCAGCTTTAATTCAATAGCGTTCTTTTCAAGCAAAGGTTTGATCGTACCCACCGCGTCATCAGCCAAACTGGATAATTTCACTTCGGTTAAATCCAGCTGCATGCGTCCCGATTCAATTTTTGCCAAATCCAGCACGCCATTAATAAGCTTCAATAGGCGTTCGGAATTATTAATTACCCGCGTGAGATCTTTGATATGAAGATGATCATCATTGAGTTTTAAGTCCTCAATAACAACCTCTGTGTATCCGATTATGGCTTGCAAGGGAGTGCGCAATTCATGACTCATGAGTGAAAGGAATTCACCTTTGGCCTGGCTTGCATCTTCCGCTTTACGTTTGGCAATCGCGAGGCGATCTTTGGCAAATTGCAAATCCTGACTGTGTTGCGCCAAGCGCTTGTTGTCGCGACGCTTAACGTTGTAGGCGATATAAATAGTGATAACCAGCAAGGCCCCCAAAATTGCCAACCCCCACGAGTACATCAGTGCTTTTTTCTGCGCACCTACAATAATATCCAGGCTGGTTATGGCATCACGTTGCTTTTTTAAATCAATTTCCTGGGCTTTGATTGTATTGTCCAGTTCTACTACCCGTTTCTCGCGAGCATCAATTTTTTCGACAATGGCGCTCAGCTCTTGTTGTTGGGTAGTGAGCTCTTTAGTGCGTTGTTCAACTTCATTTTGCAATACCAACCTTTCATTTTTACCTTTTTCAATTTGCTGATTTTGCGTAGCAATAAGCGCGTCACTTTGTTGGATGCTTTCATTCAAACTTTGCATTTGCTGCGCAAGGCGTGCATTCAAGGCTTCCTGGTTTTGAATCCGCGCCGTGAGGTCGGTCAAAGCTTTCTCGCGACTTTGCAATTGTTTTTGTATGTTCAATAACGACGATTGGCCTTCGCGAAATAATTTCGCAACATCAATTTCGGTGCCTCCGTTTAAAATCAATTCTGGAAGTGGTTTCAAGTTTTGGTTAATAAGGTTGGATTTATTGACTTCGAATCGTAAACGATCATTAGGGGCCGGCGTTAGATTGATCATCACTAATTGTTTGTTAGGGAAATCGTAAGTAACAACCAGGACCGGCTTGCCTTCAACAGCAGTGTAAATGTCTGTGATGAGTTTATTGTCCGCTGCCTCAATATAAATTAACTGGAATTTATCAAGCGACTGCAAGCTGTTAACACGCTTAACCGATATAGGGTGATTTTTAAGCGTGCCATTTTCTGAAAGCTGCTTGAGCTCTTTATAAACAGCCGACTCTTCCGCATGAAAGACCGCGATATCGAAACTTGTTAAGTTAGCTTCATTCGGCCATTCAATATTTTTAGCGAAATTATAAAGATATGAGGCCGTTAATCTTTGCTTATTGATGGTTTGCGCAAACGCACCACTGGCGGCAATCAGAAGTAACGCGAGCAACCCGTAAGCTAAACAGCGCCGCGCGTGATAGTCGGGGCAAAAAGGCGGACGTTTTAGAAGACAAATATTTCCGATGAACTCAATTAGCGATTTATGAATCAACATGTAATCTTAAGTCCTATTGATTGCTATCCCTCGCGAAAAATACTGGCATTAAAAGCATTAATTTTTAAGCATAACCCGTAACTGCAAATCTTGATAGAAAAATGATTGGATCACACATACTAAAATTTTCGATGAAGCTCTTGTTTTATTTTGAAAGCTTATAGCGCTGCTCTCGGTACAAGAATGAAGGCAGCATAACATGCGCCATAGCCCTATTGACTTGTGCTTCGCTGGGCACGTCTTCCAACAAACTCAACTCACCATTAGCAGTGTCGTACTTACCCAATAAGGGTGCTTGTTGCGGACGCAAAATGGTTGCGGTATCTCCCTCCAACCACGCGAAATAATTATCGAACTGCATTAGTGCACGTCCCGGAGTTTCACTATTTTTTGCAAAATCTCTCCCGATCATGGGATGCTCACTTGAAACCCCCATAAGCGACAACACCGTAGCACCAAGATCAATTTGACTAGCCAAGGTAGTAATGCGTTTGGGTTGAATATCTGCTCCTAGAATCAACCCGGGGATATGGAATTTTTTTATAGGCACCAGGCTATCGCCATACACGCGATTGTCATGATCCGCCACAATCAGGAACACCGTATCTTTCCAGTATTCTTGCTTTTTTGCTTCCGCAATGAATTTCCCAAGCGCGTAGTCAGCGTACTTAACAGCATTATTTACGGTTTGCTTCTCAGGATCATATAATTCAATTCTGCCATCCGGGAATTGAAAAGGTTCATGGTTGGATGAACTGAAAATTAAACTAAAGAACGGCTTATTCTCCGAGTGCAATTGCTTAAGCCGCTCCAGAGACTTATTAAATAAATCTTCATCACTCGCACCCCAGCTTCCAACAAATACAGGATTTTTTATATTGCTACGATCGACAACGCGCTGAAAACCATTCCCCGTAAAAAAGCCGCGCATATTATCGAAATGAGCCTCACCGCCGTAAACAAACTCGGTGTTGTAACCTTCTCTGCTCAAACCTAAAGCCAAGGTGTAAAAATTTTGTTGTGCCAATGAAAGCTTCACCACACTACGCGCCGGCGTGGGCGCGTAACCGGACACCACAGCCTCAATACCTCGCACCGAACGCGTACCCGTTGCGTAAAGCTGCTCAAACCACCAACCTTCGTTTTTTAATTTCTCCAATTCTGGCGTTACCGGCAATCCGCCCAAAGACTCCACAAAAGTCGCACCAAGACTTTCTTCCAAAACGATAACCAGGTTGAGTGGCTTCTGACGCTTAATAGCCGCTTCCTGACGATGCAAAGTAGGTAAATCTTTTGAATTAAATTGATAATGACTTAACCATGGTGCCGATGTAACTTCCTGCAACATTTTTTCCGTAGTGACGTCACCATATATTTCAGATGAATTAGCTTCGTGACTCATAGAGACCATAGCGTTTAACACGGACCAGCCGGAATTAATAATTAATGAATTTACCAATGCATCACCCGTTAAAGCAAACATAGCTGGGTTCGCAGGGCGATGATCGGTTGTTGATCTGATTTGCAAAAAAACAACCACAAAAATCAGTGGCCAAAGCAACAATAATTTTTTGACAGGCCAGCTGGTAGCATTATGTGACGCAGCATTTAAAAGTTTGTAAATAGCCGCACCCAATAACACGGTAAAACCTACACCCAAAATTAATGCTGCACGAAAACCATTCCATAGAGTGGCAAATACTTCTTTGGGGTAAGAAAGGTATTCGATAAACAACCGATTCGGGCGAACATCGAATTGCATAATGAATGAAGGTGAGGATAGTTCCATAAAGATAACGAATACAAACGCCAAGCTCGCCCACCACACATTGAACGCACGCCAGAGGTTAGCTGAAAACTGGTGAGCAAAAAGCGGCGCAAGTAAAATGGGAATTGCAATAAAGTACCCTAGTAAAATAAGGTCTGCTCTTATGCCCTGCAACATTACTTCTGACAAATCACCCGCTACTGTCACACGTTCCCACTGCCATGTAATGAGCCCTATTCGCGATACCGAAAGAGCGACTAATCCAATTAGCAACATTTGCAGCGGTGTTGAGTAAGGCCCGGCCCACATGGTGACATATGCCAAGCGTGCCGAAAGGCGTGAAAATATATTCTGGGAGTTACGCATTATTTTATTCTTAAAATTAACCATCTACCGGCTAACTCGGAACATGGCGTTACATGAATTTGAACGAGGGGTGGAAATCGCAACCTAGGCTAGCACCTCAATTATCGTTATAATTCTTTCCCCGCAAGCACGCAGAAGTATAGCTTACCTGTTCATAAACAACATTAATCACAATTAGCATCCAAGGGGCGAAAGCTTGACTCATTCATACGACGGAACTGCAACAGCTGTAGCAGGCTCTATTGGTATTTACCATGGCGAAATCGCTCCCGAGTTTGACAAGGACAATCTGCGCTCACAACTTGCTCAAATTTCCAACCTATTAGCCGGAAGTGATATTCACAAACTCTCTAACGGCCCCGACTATGTTGTAAAGCTGCCATTGCAGACCACAACCGGTGAGTTAATAGTTGCTCTGAAAATTTTCAAACGACAAAGCTGGCTTAAAGATCGTTATGATCGCAAAAATAAATCCAAAGCAGAACGCTCTTACACTGCAGCGCGTTACTTACAATCTCACAGCATAGGTACTCCAGCACCTGTTGCATGGTTGGATCGGTGGGAAAACAACCGTTTGCTCGAAAGTTATTTTATCAGTGTGTTCCAGCCCGCTATTTGTTTTCGCGACGCACTGAGCGATATTTATTTTAATAGTCGAAACAACGAAAATCTGATGGACTTGCTGCATCTTGTTGCACCGGCCATCAGTGCAATGCATGCAACACATTTTTTACATGGCGATCTCGGAAACCAAAATATATTACTGCCGAAAAATCCTGACGGAAGTTGGGCGCAGCCTCAGTTCATTGATTTAAATCGTGCAACAATCAAAACCCAGCCATTAACGGATAAAGAGCGCGCCTTTGATTTATCACGCCCTATCCTGCCGGGTAATTATCTGAATTTTTTTAAGTATATTTACTGCAATCACCAAATGCCTTCGCGAGAGCTGGAAAAAAATGAGCAAGCTTATAGATCGCGTTTTACGTTTCACCGCAACTCGCGTCATTTTCGTCATCCAATACGGTATTTAAAAAATCGTCATAAAATTCCAAAGCACGTTGTGTACCCTGACTCAAAAGACTATTGGTTATGGGATGAAAAATCTGCGCAGCCCATGATTGCACTCTCGCGCAAAGAAAAGCATCGCGAGCGATTCTTGAGCGATACGCTAAAAATGATTGGCCAGGGAATTGCTACCTCACCGAAACTCTACAGCGCTTATAAAAAAGTAAAACAGCAAAGCTTTCAGAATCCGGTTGTTCTCAAAAATAAAATTGGTGTGGCTTTGCACCCACATGCTGAATACATTGAACACGAATTAAAGCTACTCGCAGAACTTGGCAACCCGCCCGTGTTGTTGCGCTTTTGCCATCATGAATCTGAAAATATTTGGGAAGATACCATTGCGCTAATTGAGCGACTGAACCGTGATGGTATTAAGGTGATGGTTGCGCTTCTGCAAGATCGAGAAGCGGTACTGCACCCTGAGAAATGGGTGGCATTCCTACATAAAATTATTCCTGCCATTGCGAATATGGCGAGTCATATCGAAATTACCCATGCCTATAATCGTATTAAATGGGGCGTTTGGAATATGACTGAACTGCAAGGATTACTGGCGCCGGCCTTTGAATTGCAGAAGCAATTTCCACATATAAAATTAACTGGGCCTGCCTGTATAGATTTTGAATATTTGCCAGTGATATCAGCATTAAAATCACTTCCTAAAGACTACTCATTTGCTGCTTTATCTCACCTGCTTTACGTTGATAGACGCGGAGCACCTGAAAATCCACAAGGGGTTTTTTCAACCCTGGAGAAATGCGCATTGCTAAAAGCACTTACAACCGTGTCGCCGCAGTGTGAAGACAAAGTCATTATCTCCGAAGTAAATTGGCCCGTTGAACACACGGGCATATGGTCGCCAATCGTATGCCCATATGTCACACCGAAATGGAAAAATAAACCGTCAGGTGAGTCTGAAAGCGATTACGCAAATTTTATGCTGCGTTACCTGGCCATCGCAATTTGTTCCGGTCATGTGGAACAAGTATTTTGGTGGCGACTTTCAGCCAAGGGCTATGGCCTTGTCGATGATCAGGATGGATTCAGGGTGCGGGAGTCATTCAAAGCCTTGCAATATTTCTTCATTCGTTTGGGCGATGCAACATTCATAAAAAAATGGTCATCCAACCCGAATACCTATATTTTGGAATTCCAAAACTCAACGCAACAAATTCTTATGGTCTGGACCACAAAAGGCGAGTCCGGGGAATTACCAAACTTCGATCCACTAAGTTCTTACACACGCGATGGAGAGCTGGTCACCAAACCCGTGATAACCGAATCCCCCATTTATATGGTTAGGCCGCTTTTGTAATAATTACGAATGAATTTATAAAAAAACCAGGACGCGATTTATGAGTTATTCAAACCTAACCAATTTCTCGCATAAACCCAACGTGAAAAAATAATTTTCTCGATCAATAGAATCACTATTAGCGAAATGCCAAGTACCGGTAATATGACAGCCGCTATTAAAATAATAGCCACAAAACCTTTTCCAATTTTTGCTTCGGGCATTGCAGGTGGCGCGCCGAGAGCGCCTTCAGGGGCGCGTTTGCGCCACATAATAAAACCGCTTGCAGAAAGCGCAATCAACCCGAGCGCTGTGACCAATCCCAACAATTGATTAAACCATCCGAATAACTGGCCCTCATGTGCTGCCACACCTATGCCGACTGCACGATCAATCACATGTCGCTGTGAAAATGTCTGGTAATTCATCATCTCACCTGTTTGCGCACTGAAATAAGCTTCCGCACGCAGCGGTCGATTTTGTGCGTTGGATTTTGCGGTCCACTCTGCGGTCCTCCCCGATGGCGGAGCAACCCAAACCGGATACGCCATTTTTAGTTGTTGCGCACGTGACACCATTAAATCCAGATTTACTCTGACTAGCGCTGCCCCGTGCATATTTGACCCGTGCATATTTGACTCATGCATATCTGCGCTATGATCATGATGCATTGCTGAACCGGAAGTAGTTGCAGTTGTTGCCGGGGCAGGCGACCCCATTTCATGGTGGGCATGTTCGTCATCTTCAAATGCAGGAACACTTTGGCCGGCGATTGCCCAATCCTGTTTTTGCACTGCAGTGCCAGTGAAGTTACGAAATTCTTTGAACGCACTGCCCCACACCAATGCCCAAGGCAAGCCACTCACCAATAAAAATAAAACAAAAAATGAAATCCAAATGCCAATGACTGAATGTAAGTCCCGCCAAAATAAACGGCCCTTCAACGAGAAACGTGGGTATAAAATTCCAGCTATGCCTTTTGCTGAGCGGGGCCACCACAAATAAACTCCTGTCATCACCAAAACAATCGCCCAGCATGCTGCCAGCTCCACTAGTACTGAGCCAAATTTGCCCAGCAATAATTCACCGTGAATATCGTGAACAATACGAAGGAACCGATCGCTTTCTCCTTCCACTGCCAGGATCGCCAGGGTTTGTGGATGAACATAAACACGAATCGTTTCAGCAGATTTTTTTAGTAAAATATTTACAGCGTCACTTTTTTCACGTGGTAATTCGTAAGCAACAAAGCTCGCCATTGGAACCGCCGTAAAAGCAGCGGCAACTTGTTGTTCCGGTGTTGCAAGAGGCCCTTCGATCGATAGATTTCTGTAAGGTGCATCATGAACGGCATCTAGTTGCGGTTTGAATAAATAAAGTGCACCAGTAATCGCCAGAATAATAATAAACGGAATAGCAAAAACGCCGGCATAAAAATGCCAGCGCCATAGGGTACGATAAACTTTTTTAGCGTTTAGTTTTTCCATTTGGCCTCAAGTAAATAGGTTCGCTGGGAGAATGGATGAAAGGCCCATGCCTTATCGTTATTAATATTATCCACACCAAAACTTAGTTCGGTCTGTTCGTTAACTTGCCAGGCAATTCGAGCGTCGGCAATTAATTGTTCCGAAGCATAACCGAAAGTATCACCACGCTGGGTCGCTTCTAAATTAGTATTGGGACGCGACGCATATCTCACACCCCCAGACAACCGCCAATCTTGTGCGAACTCATAACGGACTTGTGAGTTAATACGCCAATACGGAATACGTGGAAATTGATTGCCTTCTGACGTAGGTAACAAAATATTTTTCAAAATCTTATCATCGATATAAGCCACATTAAAATCTACATTCAATCCCTTCAATCCCAAATCAGAAGTTTCCACAATCAATTCCGCACCCGTTTGGCGAACGCGATCAACATTTACATAGGAGGTTGTAGTTGCAGTCGATACGACGCGAGTAAGCGGATCAACTTTGTAGTGTTCGAACGAAAAAATGTAGTCACTTACATCCTGATAAAAAAGACTAGCTGTCACACGCGCATTTTCAAAATCATGACGCAAAACAAAATTCACATCTTTTGAACTTTCAGGTTTTAAATTTGGATCAAAACTATAAGGATCGAATATCCCGGTTGAATCAAACTTTCCCTGAAACAATTCGCCTACCGTAGGAAATCGTGTTGCCGTTGCCAAACTTAATTGTGCCTGCCACTTGTCAGCAAATGCCCACTGTGATGACAAGGAAAAATTGGTTTTAGTTTCCTCTCGTTCGTCATAATCTAATGCAGCTGCTGCGGCTATCTGGTTAATCGCGCCATCAAAAGCTTTCCATTGATCCACACGAACACCTGCTGTCACACTTAAATTATCGCGCAGATGTATTTCATCCTCTGCAAAAACACCTTGCAAACTTGACTTACCTTGGGTTTCCAGTGAATAGGTAGGATTAACTGCGTTACGCCATTGAGCTGTATTGTAAGTTACGCTGTCTGTCTCATAGCGATTCGACGTTAAACCAAATGTTATTTCATGCGCACCTAATGTTTGTGTAGCTTTTGCGTCAAACGTCCACCAGCCTGACGGATCAACGTCGGTATATGTTCCCGCGCCGTTATCAATACCATTTTGATAGCCTTTCGACGTGAACGTATTTGATTTGGCTAACCAGAAATGCGATAAATTTATGCTTAAATCCCAAGCTGCAAGATTTCCTTTTACACCTATACCCGCAAGAATTTCTGTTCGCTCAGTGAGCGATAAATTTAATGCTGTTGTGTCCCAATATTTTTCATTTATTTTTACCGTTCCGCTATATAAAGGTTGGCCATTGGTATCGCGCAAATAGGTTGTGGGGCCAGTAGTATCAGAATCTGTAGTCCAATAAACCAGCAGGCCGTGCATGCTCCAATTATCAAACGTTAAATCGCCACGCAAACGTAATTGATCCTGAATGTTATCGTCGGTGGATGCTGCCGCAAATATGGGCGCAGGAGATGTGTTAGGAATTGTTGGAATTAAATATTTATCTTCCACCGCACCGGTTGCATCAACTCCATTTATTTTGGTTGACGCGGTCAACTGGTTCCAACTCATTGGTTGACCTTCGTTTTCAAAATGACGGTAGCTAGCGCGCATGGAAAACGGGCCATCATCTTGCTTAAGCGCAAAACCGCCTTCAAACGTGTAACCCTCATAAGTGTCGTCGGTGCTGTATTGCTTATAAGGTTGAACAAAACCTTGCACAGTTACAAATGCTTCATTTCTTTCCGGCGGACGCGTGGTGATTGAAACTATGCCGCCCATAGAATTACCGGAATAGCGTGCTGAATAAGGGCCATAAACAATATCGAATTGCTGAACTTCGCCGGGGCCAACTATTCCCCACTTAGGTGGAAAGCCAAACGAATTTCCCAAATAATTTGAAATAACAAAACCATCCACCAGCACCAATGAGCGCGCTGATTGCGATGAATGAGTTCCACGAAAACCCGGCACGCCATTCGCGTCACCAATGTAGCGTTTACGCACAAAAAAATTCGGCGCATATTTCATCAAGTCTTCGAGATTAATAGCATTGGTGGCGGAAAATTGCTCTGCTCCTAATGAGACCGCCAAACCACGAGGTTCAATCGTGATTGGCGCGTCTCTTTGACCAATAACTATCATTTCTTCAACTGGAGTATTCACGGCTAATTGTAAAGACGCCTCATTTCCATAAGTGGCGGATGAAGCAGCCAACACAAAAAGCGAAAATAATCGTGCGGACGAAAATATGCGTGTCATAACAACCCTAAATTACATCAATTTCAGGTGACCACTCTACTCAACTTACATGCGCACGAAAATGTGACAAAATGTCACACCCTGGAGATTGAGTTTGGCATTTAGATTGTTAGAAAATCCTCACTTTTTCACGCTTGTTATTTCGTTTCATTTTTCGACAGCGCGTGTTTTCGCTGCTATATTTTCCATTCCCAATATAGTTTTTAAATACGACTATTACTGCAACCTCAAAGCGTGTTTTAGCGACATCACATGATGGAACTTATGAAACCCGAGATGCCTGCTGAAAGTGACATGCCTCCTGAACTTAGCAAATTGTTCAATCGCGCGAAAAAACTTTTACCTCCAGAACAAGAAGCAAGCGACGGTGAAAGTTCGCAAATGTCAAAATTAGCGCGCGATGCAAAAATTTGGCAGATTGCGCTGCAATTGACGCGCAACGAACTGCAGATGCGTGAACTTGAATTGCGCACCACTAATCAGTTGATGGAGACCTTCCAGACAATTACTCATGTAGGCATTTTCGAAATGGATGCCCAAACCCATGAATTGCGTTGGAGTATGGAGACTTATCGGATTCATGAAACCTCCCCGGAAGAGTTCAATCCGACCTTTCATGACAACCTCGGCTATTACACGATTGAGTCTCGCCAAGTTATTGAAGCGGCATTTAAAAGCGCGCTTGAGGACGGCAAGATATTTGATCTTGAGGTTGAAAAATACACCCTCAAAGGCAAAAAAATTCGTGTGCGCACCACCTGCCTGCCCATTTACAAAGATGGCAAGATCGTTAAGTTGAGCGGCATCTATCAAGACATTACCGAACAACGACGGAAGGAAAACCTACTGCTGGAAAAGGACCACATATTGTCCGAATCACAACGTATTGCTCACATTGGCAGTTGGAGCTGGGATTTAAAAGACAAGACCGTTATCTGGTCCGAAGAAACCTGCCGCATTTATGGCGTGGACGTACGCGCATTTGAACCCACCAGACATTCTTTTATCGAGTTGGTCCATCCTGAAGACCGTAATTTCATGCGGCTGTGGCGTGAGCAATGCATGACTGGCGATGCTCCGCGCGAACTTGAGTTTCGCATAGTGCAACCTAACGGCGCGGTACGATTTATCAATGGGCGTGGCAATCTGGAGCGAGATAAAGACGGCAACCCTCAAAAAATGGTGGGCACAGTCCAGGATATAACCGAGCGCAAACAAGCCGAACTCTATCAGCTACACCAGAGCCGAATACTTGGTTTAATTACTGAAAAGGCTCCGCTTAAAACCTTACTGCAGGTTATAGCGAAGGATATTGAGTACATCAAACCCCAATCAATGTGCTCGATACTTTTATTAGACGAATATGGGCAACACCTGTGGCACGGTGCCGCTCCCAGCCTTCCAGAGGCTTACATACGCGCTATCGATGGTGCGGCGATTGGCTGGGCGGCAGGCTCTTGCGGTACAGCCGCATTTACTGCCCAGCGCGCCGTGGTTGAGGATATAAGCACTCACCCTTGGTGGATAAATTACAAGGATCTCGCGGCCAGTGCGGGCCTCGGTGCCTGCTGGTCCCAACCGATTATGTCTTCTGAAGGGCGTGTTTTGGGAACCTTTGCCATCTATCATTCCAAACCCACAAGCCCAAGCGATGACGACATATGGTTGATAGAAACCGAAGCCAATTTAGCCGCGCTCGTTATCGAAAAAGATAGAGACCGTGCGCAGTTGGAACTGGCAGCGAGTGTGTTTACCCATGCCCGCGAAGGAATACTCATTACCGATGCCAGTGCCAACATCGTGGATATCAATGAAACCTTTACGTCAATTACCGGTTATAGCCGCAGCGAAGTGCTCGGGCAAAACGCAAGTATTCTGCAATCGGGCCGCCACAACACCGGCTTTTTCCAGCAAATGTGGAACGACTTGAACACTAAGGGTTTTTGGTCAGGCGAGATGTGGAACCGGCGTAAAAACGGTGATGTTTTTGCGCAAATGCAAACAATTAGTACCGTGCGTGATAGGTCCGGAAAACCTATTAACTATGTAGGTTTGTTTACCGACATAACCGAGCTTAAAGAGCATCAACAACAGCTTGAATACAGCGCCCATTATGACGCCCTCACCCGTTTGCCCAACCGCGTACTTCTCGCTGACCGGCTCAAACAGGGGCTGGCCCGCAGTCAGCGTAATAACTCATCCTTAGCCGTGCTCTATATAGATCTCGATGGCTTCAAAAGTGTGAATGACAATCATGGGCACGAAATGGGCGATCAGTTGCTGATCACCATAGCGCATCGCTGGAACGAAGTTTTGCGCGAAGGCGACACATTAGCGCGCATAGGTGGCGACGAATTTATTGTGGTTCTGGTAGACCTGGAAAATACCAACGATTATGAATTGATTTTGCAACGCCTCCTGCAAGCGGCTACTGAGCCCGTGGCATTAAATGATCAACTACTGCGTGTCTCGGCCAGTATCGGCGTTACAATCTATCCGCAAGATGGACCCGATGCCGACCAGCTCATGCGCCACGCTGACCAAGCCATGTATCTCGCTAAACAAGCCGGCAAAAATTGCTTCCACGTGTTCGATGTTGCCGAAGATGTAGCTGTAAAAATTCACCGTGAAAGTCTTGAGCATATCCGCCGCGGATTGGATAGAAATGAATTTGTTCTTCACTATCAACCCAAAGTAAATATGCGCACGGGGGAAGTAATTGGATTAGAGGCGTTGATTCGCTGGCAACATCCAGAACGCGGCCTGTTACCACCTTCCGCATTTCTACCGATTATTGAAGAGCACGTACTCAGCATAGAAGTGGGCGATTGGGTAATTAACCGGGCACTTGCGCAAATGACAGAATGGCGCACGCAAAATCTGGATTTATCAATCAGCGTAAATATTGGCGCATTACAATTGCAGCAAGGTGATTTCGTAAACCGTTTGCGCAAACAATTGAAAGCGCATTCCAATATCTCACCCGGTAAGCTTGAGTTGGAAATTCTCGAAACCAGTGCGCTCAACGATATTAACGATATCGCAGAGCTTATGCGGCAATGTCGTCAGCTCGGTGTGAATTTCGCAGTCGATGATTTCGGAACGGGTTATTCGTCCCTCACCTATTTAAAACGCTTACCTGCAGGCCTACTAAAAATCGATCAGAGTTTTGTGCGCGATATGTTGGACGATCCGGATGACCTCGCCATCGTCAAAGGTGTTATAGGTTTGGCCGCTGCATTCCATCGCAACGTAATTGCTGAGGGCGTGGAGACTATTGCACACGGTAAAATTTTACTTGAACACGGCTGCCATCTCGCACAAGGATACGGCATAGCCCGCCCCATGCCTCCGGAACAAGTTCCTGAGTGGATTACTAACTGGCGACCAGATGAAGTCTGGGCCGATCCAAGCATCAAAAAGTTTGTATAACTTTTTCCTGTTCATAACTGAAAAACTTAAATAGCCAGCAGCAAAAATACTGCTGGATTTTTTTGTAACGTTGTTGTTTTTGCTAATGGCTTATCATCCACGGCCGCGCGGATGGAAACATTTTATTTCCCTCAGCGGTGTACATAAGTGTAGATTTGCGAATGGGTTTATCCCCGCATCCGCAACCTTTTCCATGCTTATGTTCCAAACGCGCTTTCTGTTCCGCACGATAATCCGGTGTAGAAAACACCGGCTCATTCATTGCTTTCTCATTACGTGTATGCGCCGCACGATTTTCTTTTTTCATATCAAGAAATTCTGGCGCAACCATAATGACGCGCGCGGATAAACTTCCGCAGGTTGGGCATGCGCAAGGTTGGCTAGATGATTCCATGGTATTTAATTCGTGGAATAAACCGTGGGTTGCGCATTTGTAATCGTAAACGGGCATTGTGATCTCCAAAGTTTTTTCAAATTAATGAATATTTATTGTCTTATTCACTAACCATTTTAACCCCACCCCTCCCCTTGAAGAGCGGCGCGTAGCCGGGAGGGAACAAAACCCAGCTACGAAAATAGGGAGTAAATTCCTCCCCCTGCGAAGGGGGAGGCTAGGAGGGGGTATTAGGCATCCATCATTTATCTTTCGACAGCGGCACATCCATTCCCGGCGTGACTTTATTACTCGGGCCCTCTGCACTTGGATTCACATCGAAATCAAAAATACCTGTGGGCAACCACAAAGTTGCGCAAGCATTTGGAATATCCACGACACCGCTGATGTGACCTTGCACAGGCGCGCAACCTAAAATTGAATAAGCTTGCGCTTTGCTGTAACCAAATTTGGTTAGGTAATTAATTGCATTCAAACACGCCTGACGATAAGCGACATGAACATCCAAATAATGTTGCTCACCATATTCGTCAACTGAAATGCCTTCGAAAATTAAATAGTCATCGTATTTTGGTGTGATGGGACTTGGCTTGAATATCGGATTTTTAATCGCGTATTTCGCCATTCCGTCTTTAATCAAATTCACACGTAAATGAATCCAACCCGCCATTTCAATTGCGCCGCAAAAAGTAATTTCGCCATCGCCCTGACTGAAATGCAAATCGCCTACCGATAAACCACCGCCTTTAACGTAAACAGGAAAATAAATTTTTGAACCGCGTGATAAATCTTTAATGTCGCAGTTACCGCCGTGTTCACGTGGTGGCACTGTGCGCGCACCTTCGGCGGCTGCAACCTTTGCAGCATCGGGAGCCATGCGGCCCATGTGCGCGGTATCTGCATAGGGAAGCGTTGCAAGCGCAGGCACTCGCTCCGGTTCAGTGTCATACAATTCTTTTTCGCGCTTATTCCACTCAGCCAACATTTCTTTTGACGGCAAACAACCAATCAAACCAGGATGAACCAAGCCCGCAAATTCTACATTCGGTACGTGACGTGATTTGGTGAACATACCGTTAATATCCCAAATCGATTTTTGTGCTTCGGGAAAATGTTCTGTTAAAAATCCACCACCATTTTGCTTGGAAAAAAATCCATTAAATCCCCATAAACTTTCTTGAAACGCGCCTATGTCTAAAATATCTACCACTAACAAATCACCAGGCTCGGCGCCTTCAATACCTACGGGACCGGAAAGGAAATGTACTTGCGATAAATCCACATCGCGCACATCGTCCGCGCTGTCGTTGTTAGCAATTTGTCCGCCGGTCCAGTCATAACATTCGATAATAAAATCATCGCCAGGTTTTACCGTTTTCACCATAGGAATGTCAGGGTGCCAGCGGTTATGAATCATGTCATTTTCATAAGGCGTCTTTTTTAAATCTATTTTGATGATCGTTTCAGCCATTGTCTGACTCCTGCGGATAGTGAGCAAAATGCTAATAGTTATCGCGCTTTCGCGAAAACACTTGCTAGCGGTCAGAGTTAGTATCCAATGAGAGGTAGCTACGAGCCATACGACAAACAGCCAAGCGAACTGCGTTATTTAACGTATAGACGCGTGCTGGATGCCAGCACAGTCAGTAAAAATCCAACAAAATTTTTTAGATTGCTAAATACTGATCCAACAACATTGTTCAGTTTTGGAGAAACTATTAGTGCAATGAATTGCGTCTTGCCCACGTACTTTTTCTGAGAACCTTCATCGGCACCTAAAGCCCATTCATCGTAAAAATGTTGACTAATTCACACAAAAGCTATTATGTGGCGCACACTGCGGGATTGAGGATTTATGCATTAAGGTAGCGTTAAGCCTCGGAATGTTTAAACTCTCGTCATCCAAAGCAAAAAGCTTTATTAGTCAAAAGAGGGTTAAATACTATGAACAAGTCAATGATGGTAGGTTTATTGTTAGGCGTAGGTGTTGCGACAATCGGTGGGGCTGTGGCTGGTTATCAGCATTTTAAGCAACCTGATCACGCGGAAGTGCTTAGAGCTGTTGCCATTACCAAAAAAGTTAAAATCCCTCGCGAAGAGTGCCATGACAAAACTGTTGTGCATCAAAAAGAAGTGAAAGATGAAAATCGTATCGCTGGCAAAGCTATAGGCGCCGTTCTAGGCGGAGTTTTGGGACATCAGGTAGGCGGCGGTAACGGTAAAAAAGTGGCCACAGTTGCAGGGGCTGCCGCAGGAGGCTACGCCGGTGACCGAGTACAAAATAATATGCAGAAAAACGACACCTACACTACTGTCGAAAAAGTTTGCTCCACTAAATATGACACACGTGAAGATATTGATGGCTACGATGTTACCTATCGCATAAAAGATAGAGAAGGCCAAGTGAGAATGGATTATGACCCAGGTACTAAAATCCCAGTTAAAGACGGGCAGCTTGTATTAACACCGTGAGAGAAAATCTAATCATCAAGGTTAATTAATAGCCCCCCCTAAAAACCCGGATTAATTCCGGGTTTTTCTTTTCAATTATTTCATTCACGACTCCCTCCTCTGGCGCTTTTCTCTAAGTACGCCAACCAACAGAATCTGAACGCTAACTCGGGCACCATAGGCTTATGCAAGGCTATCAAAGGTCAGGTTTAGTCTATGAAAAAGTTAATTTTTATTCCCTTATCAACAGTAGTACTAGTTACATTTTTATTGGTGGGGTGCTTGGGCACACCCGCTAATATAAAACCTGTGTCAAATTTTAAACTGGAAAAATATCTGGGGACCTGGTACGAAATTGCGCGGTTTGACTTTATTCACGAAGAAGGACTTAACCAGGTAACAGCAATTTACAGCTTACGTAGTGCCGATGAAGTAAAGGTTGTAAACCGAGGTTACGACACTGAAAAATCGCGCTGGAAAGAAAGTGAGGGAAAAGCTTTTTTTGTGGATGGCAAAGACAAAGGTTATCTCAAAGTATCTTTCTTTTGGCCATTCTATAGCTCCTATGTTGTGTTTGATGTTGATGAAAATTATCAATATGCACTGGTCACAGGCTCCGACAAATCGAATTTATGGATACTTTCCAGAACACCAACATTACCTGACGACGTCAAACTCAATCTCGTCGCAAAAGCTAAAGCAGCAGGCTTTGACACTACCAAGTTAGTTTACGTAGACCAAAGTGAAATAGCCAAAACGCAATAATAATTGCTAAATTTATAACCCGAGTCACTAACCGTAACACGGGTTAAAATTTTTCCCATTTTTACATTACCCCGCATTCTACATACGCCATGTAAGGTGTTCAGACTTTCTTCATAAATCTCTGCTAGTCTTTAATTGCTTCTCCTGTGTTGGGCTTACAGCATCATCCGGTGCAGTAAAAAAATCGAGAACCTGCCATGAAAAAAATTATTATTTTGTTAGGATTATCCACCGCGCTTTTTTCGGCCACTTCGTTTGCTGCTTTAAATAGCTATTTGCAAATTAAGGGTAGTAAAGGCGCATCGCAAGTTATCAGTTGCCCCAACGGTGCTTGTGTAGTCCCAGCACTTGCGGCAGACACTTATACCGTTAGCTTGGTAGATGCCCAAGGGAAAGCTGCTAGTGTTGAAGGAAAATATGAGTGCAGTATTGTTTCACCACGTGATTCAGCCTCTGGGCTCGCTACCGGCAAACGCATGCATAAGCCACTTGTGATTACGAAAGAAATAAATTCATCTTCATTAGACATTGCGCAAGACGAAAAAGATTTGGCTATCACTTGCGTGAGTAATCCAACAGCACCTACGGTGGAAGAGCTCAAGGCAAAAACAGCGACCTACGACCTGAAAGCAGCAAAGAAATAAATTAGTTATTGGCGGAGTAATTATAGCTGGTTTACGAAAACCCCTTTGGAAGAAAACCAAAGGGGTTTTTATTATGGAAAAAATCCAACTCTTGAACGGAGAAGTCAAAAGCTGGAAAAAAGTAACGCTTACTGGAAATTCAAATGATCTATTGAGCGAGTCTATACCGAAAGATATGAAGCCACCTTGGCTTCATCTACTGATGATCTTAACTCCTCATGTACTATCTCGCCTTTTTCAATCACTAAAATTCTGTCTGCAATATCCAACGCAAAACTTAACACTTGTTCGGATACAATAATTGACAAACCGCGTTTATCGCGAATAGCTTTTAACGTGCGTGCCATCTCACGAATAATAGAGGGCTGAATACCCTCGGTAGGCTCATCGAGCAACAACATTTTAGGATCACTTGCCAAGGCTCTTGCAATTGCAAGTTGTTGTTGTTGACCACCGGATAAATTTCCGCCGCGCCTGCTGCGCATTTCATGTAGCACAGGGAACATATCGTAAAGTTCTTGTGGGACGTTTTTTTTGTTGGTTGCGGTTAACCCGGTTTCGATATTTTCTTTGACGGTCATGCTTGAGAAAATCATACGCCCCTGTGGCACAAAGCCGAATCCGCTTGCTACTCGTTGATAACTTTTTAAATGACTAACTTCTTTTTCGGCGAGTTTAACGCTGCCCTGAGAACTTGGAATCACACCCATTAGTGATTTCATGAGCGTGGTTTTACCCATCCCATTGCGGCCCATGATGGCGACAATCTCGTTGGGTTGAATTTTAAAATTTAAACCGTGTAGAACTTCACTTTGGCCGTAACATACTCGGTAATCGGAAACTGAGAGCATAATTTTTTCCTCAAAAAAATCTGGCTAACTTTTAACATCTGCCTGCCGCAGGCCTCACTTTTCTCCCGGCAACTGCTCCTGCGTTGCTCTAACTTCTGCATCCATGCAGTCGTGCTTCGCCACAAATTGCAGGAGCAATTTACACAGCTGCTCTGCCCGAAGGGTGAAAGCCATGAATGGCTTTCATGAAAAAAAAGTAAGCAAAAGAAAGGCGACCCAATTCGTTCTTGATTCCTGTGTTTCTCAGATACTCGGAGAACTCACATGGGAAATATCAATGCCCCAAATAAACTTCGATAACGCTCGGATCGGCTTTTACTTTGTCAATGGAACCTTCAGCGAGAATTTTTCCCTGGTGTAAAACAGTTACGCGGTCCGCTATTTTTGCCACAAACTGCATGTCGTGTTCGATAACAATTACTGAGCGATCTTTGGTAATGCGACGCAATAATTCAGCAGTTTGTTGACGCTCGCCAACGGACATTCCTGCAACTGGTTCATCCAGCATTAATAGCTCAGGGTCTTGAATTAATAACATTCCTATTTCCAGCCATTGTTTTTGTCCATGGCTTAAAAGTTCAGCTTGCTTGTTTAAAAAATCACTCAAGAAAATCATGTCAGCGATTTCGTGAACTTTGTTGATAACTTCAGCATCGCGTTTAAAAGCAAGTGCGCCAAATACAGAGCGGCCGCGCGGAAAGGAAATTTCCAAATTTTCAAATACGGTGAGATCGCCATAGATAGACGGTGTTTGAAATTTTCGGCCTACGCCTGCTTTAACAATATCGTGTTCCTTCAATTTCGTCAGTTCTTTGTTGCGAAATTTAATCGAGCCTTCTGTCGCTTTAGTACGGCCACAAATTAAATCCAGCACTGTGGTTTTGCCAGCGCCATTAGGACCAATAATTACGCGTATTTCATTTTCATCCACATAAAACGTCAGGTCATTTACTGCTTTAAATCCGTCAAAGGATACAGTAAGCCCTTCCACCGCCAACAAAAAATCTGTGTTGTTACTCATGGAGAGCTCCTTGGTTTAATGGAGGGATTGAATTACCGTTTGATTCGGTCTTATTAACTTTTGCATCACTTTTAAAAACTGGATTTTCTACATCAGTTACTTTTTTTGATTCAATCCTGCTTTTTTTTGGAGATTTTAAGTGCTCAATCCACTGATCGATTTTTGGTGCAGCATAGGTGTTATACAAACCCGCGAGCCCATTTGGAAACGCCATAACAACACCGATAAACAAACCGCCTAACGCGAACAGCCAGAGCTCAGGAAAACTTTCGGACAAACTAGACTTCGCCCAATTGACTAATACCGCACCGTAAACTGCGCCAATAATCGACATGCGCCCACCTACAGCACAAAAAATTACCATCTCAATTGAAGGCACTATCCCCACCAGGGTCGGCGACATAAAACCTACTTGCAAAGTAAATAGCGCTCCACCGATCGCGGCAAAGACAGCTCCTAAACAGAATACAAATATTTTAAAGTTTGAAACGTCGTAACCGGAGAATCGTACACGATCTTCTTTATCGCGCATGGCGACTAGCAAGCGACCAAACTTGCTTTTACGCACAAATTGAGCAACGGCTAAACACACAAACAACATAAACACACAAAAATAGTAGAGGATATATTTGGCATTGTCGGTGCGAATATCCCAACCATGCAATGTGCGCAAGTCAGTCATCCCATTTACGCCACCGGTATAACCTTGTTGCCCGATAATTAAAATTGTTAAGATCGCAGCAATGGCTTGGGTAATAATTGCGAAATAAACGCCGCCTACACGCCGCTTAAACATAGCTGCGCCGACTATGTAGGCGATGATACTTGGGATGACGATGATGGCAATGATAGTGAAAGGTAAGCTGTAAAAAGGTTTCCAAAAAAATGGTAATGCGGTGATTTGATTCCAATCCATAAAATCTGGAATGCCTGGGGTAGATTGAATTTTTGTGGTGATGGGATCCGATGCTTCCAGCTTCAAAAACATCGCCATTAAATAACCACCCAAACCAAAAAACACCCCCTGCCCTAAACTTAAAATTCCACCGTAACCCCAACACAACACCAAACCTATTGCGACAAATGCGTAGGTTAAATATTTACCAATTAAATTTAGGCGAAAAATATCCATCGATAAAGGCAGCACCAGAATTAACAGAACTGCCAGTATCAAAAAACCGGAAATTTCTTTTTTGGGAAACAGCGATGCCAAGCCTTGATACGACATGATGAACTCCTCAACGACGAACTTTCAACGTGAACAAACCTTGTGGACGCAACATTAATATGAGCACCACAAACAAAAGAGTTAATACCTTCGCCATGGAACCACTCATAAAAAATTCCATTGTTGATTGCGCCTGCGAAATACTAAATGCGGAGGCAATAGTGCCGAGCAAACTCGTCGCACCGCCAAACACAACGACAAGGAAAGTATCCACAATATAAAGTTGACCTGACGTTGGACCGGTAGAACCAATCATGGTAAATGCGCTACCCGCAACACCAGCAATTCCGCAACCGAGTGCGAATGTAATGCGATCAACTTTTGCCGTATTAATTCCTACAGCACCCGCCATAGGACGATTCTGCACTACTGCACGAACTTGAATTCCCCAGCGCGAGCGATACATTAAAATTCCCACCGCCGTAGAAATACCGAGGGCTAATAGCATTACAAATAAGCCGTTAATCGGCAGCTCAATGGTTTCAGTCAAACGCACCGAACCCATTAACCAATCGGGTAAAGTTACACCCACTTCACGAGCACCAAACACGCTGCGATAAGTTTGTTGCAGAATTAAACTTAAGCCCCAGGTAGCAAGCAGAGTATCGAGCGGACGATTATAAAGATGACGAATGATCGCCCATTCCACTAAGGCGCCCAAGGCGCCTGCGGCAATGAAGGCTAGAATCATCGCGAGAATAAAATAAAAACTAAATAAGCTTGGAAGATAGGTTGAAAATACATTTGACGTTAAATAAGTGACGTAAGCACCGAGAATCATAAACTCTCCGTGCGCCATATTAATCACACCCATTTGTCCAAAAATAATGGCGAGACCTAAAGCCATTAAAACAAACACTGAAAACAAAATAAGCCCAGCCACGCCTTGCATGGCGAAGATGGATAATAAATCGGAGGTGCTATATTCAGCGAACATCGCTTAATCCTCTTGGTTAACAAAAAATTCTTTCACAATCTACATCGGAAACAAAAAGAGCCACTCAGGGAAAGTGGCTCTTAATTTAGTTATTGATAACCTTTTGGAAATGGATCCGGCTCAATCAACTCTTTGGTTTCAAACACAACATCGTATTGACCATCTGGACGTGCATGACCTATACGTGTTTTTGACCACAAGTGATGATTCGGGTGAACTTTCACATAGCCTTCTGGCGCTGTCGTTAATTCAATGCCTGGCGATGCATCGCGAACTTTATCGATATCGAAAGAGCCCGCTTTTTCGACTGCAGCTTTCCACAACCATGGGCCAAGGTAAGCAGCTTGAGTTACGTCGCCGATGACCACATCTTTACCCCAACGCGCTTTGAACGCAGCAACAAATTTTTTGTTGTTTTCATTCGGTAAGCTTTGGAAATATTTCATCGATGCGTACGCGCCTTGCATATTTTCTCCACCGATCCCCAAAACCTCGTCTTCAGTTACGGAGATGGTTAATACCAGCGGTTTTTCTTTGGTCATATCAATACCCGCTGCTTTTAATTGCTTGTAGAAAGCTACGTTCGAGCCACCTACGACAATTGCGTAAATCACATCGGGTTTGGTTAATTTAATTTTGTTGATCACAGAGTTAAATTGCGTATGGCCGAGCGGATAATATTCTTCGCCCACCACTTTCAAACCCAATTTTTCAATGTGCTTGCGCGCAATTTTGTTAGATGTGCGTGGCCAGATATAATCCGAACCTAGCAAGTAAAACGATTTGGCACCTTTGGTTTTTGTTACCCAATCAATACCCGCAATAATTTGTTGCGTTGCTTCTTGCCCGGTATAAATTACGTTTTTCGATTGCTCCAAACCTTCATAAAAAGTTGGGTAGTAAAGCATGCCGTTGTATTGCTCAAAAATTGGCAGTACTGCTTTACGCGATGCAGAAGTCCAGCAACCAAACACAGCGGCAGTTTTATCGTTCACTAATAATTTCTTGGATTTTTCAGCGAAGGTTGGCCAATCACTCGCGCCATCTTCCTGAATAAATTCTATTTTGCGACCGAGCACACCGCCCATTGCGTTGATTTGTTCGATGGCTAATTTTTCAGCTTGTACGGAACCTGTTTCGCTGATTGCCATGGTTCCTGTTACAGAATGCAAAATACCTACTTTCACAGTTTTGTCTGTAACAGCAAGACCGGTGGTATTTACCTCGGCAGCCTGTGCAGAACTAAATGCAAATGAGGCCGCCAAGGTAAACAAGCAGCCCAGCAATTTTGCATGCTGACTCCATGGCGTAGCGCCGCTTAAAAATAATTTCTTCATGGTCTATCCTCAAATTGATTTCAGACGTGATCTGGTATGGAAATTCGTAACTGCGAAGACTTTTTTCAATACAGAAATAGTCTTGCCTACAACACGCAATTTACGCACATCGCCTCTTTCAACCCATTCGATAAATAGCGCAGAGCACTACGTCATTTGACGCATAGCGCCATTAAACAGAGGTCCGTATTTTTACTATGTAATAAAGAATGAGTATTTAGATCGTCGCCTAAATTGTGGTACGGGAATTGATTAGTAATCATTAGTTGATGAAAAAACTTCCCTGGCTCATTTCGTAAACTCATTTTTCGCCGGCATTTGAAGTGCTACAAAATACGATAAGAAATTTGCGCACCAAATAAACGCTCGGGAATTCATCAAAGCACTTTTATAGATCACGATGAACAGCCAGTCGTTGAAGGCTGACGAAGGCGTACAAGCATGGCGGCAAAACAACACATCTTTCGCGTAAGACGTAATTACAACCAGTGGGTTGCCAACCAAACGCTGGAAGACTATGCATTACGCTTCACGGCAAAAAGTGCGCGTCGTTGGTCTAACGCACGCGTAGCTACAACTGCATTAGGTGCAATTTCATTCCTTGCACTTGAAGCCATTGGCGGTGCCATCACACTTCACTACGGATTCAATAACGCCATAGCCGCGATCTGTGTGGTTAGTTTTATTATTTTCTTAACAGCTATTCCTATTAGCTACTACGCCGCAAAATACGGGGTAGACATAGATTTAATGACGCGCGGTGCAGGCTTTGGTTATATTGGCTCCACCATAACCTCACTTATTTATGCTTCATTTACCTTTATTTTTTTCGCACTTGAAGCTGCGATTATGGCAATGGCACTGGAACTGTTATTTCACATTCCCCTAGCGCTAGGTTACCTGATAAGTTCTGTTGCAATTATTCCCTTGGTTACTCACGGTATAACAGTTATCAGTCGTTTTCAGCTTTGGAGTCAGCCCCTCTGGATTATTTTGCAGTTAATTCCTTTCGTTTTTATTATTTATACAGACGCGAGCGCCGTGGAAAATTGGCAAAGTTTTTCTGGCAATATGCAAACTCCTGATACGCAAAACCATATTAATATTTTATTTTTTGGCGCTGCGTCTGCCGTGGTGTTTTCACTCATTGCCCAAATAGGTGAGCAAGTCGATTTCTTACGATTTTTACCGCCTGCGAAAAAAAATCAGGAATGGCGATGGTGGGGTGCATTAATTGCCGGTGGTCCAGGTTGGATTTTAATCGGTGCAATAAAGATAATGGCTGGATCTTTTCTTGCCGTGCTAGCTCTCAACCACGGAGTACCCGACAGCGAAGCAGCAGATCCGACACGAATGTATATGGTCGCTTTTGGCTATCTCACTCACTCTCCTCAAGTTGCTTTAGCTTTCGCGGGAATCTTTGTCATTCTCAGTCAATTAAAAATTAATGTAACTAATGCTTATGCAGGCTCAATCGCCTGGTCGAATTTTTTCTCTCGCTTAACACACAATCACCCTGGGCGTGTTGTATGGCTAGTCTTCAATGTTGCTATCGCGCTCTTGCTTATGGAGCTTGGTGTTTATCGCGCGCTTGAACAGACACTGGGATTTTACGGCATAGTTGCCGTCGCATGGCTAGGCGCATTAGTCGCAGATTTAGTGATTAATAAACCTTTAGGCCTTAGCCCCAAACATATTGAATTTAAACGTGCGCACCTTTACGACATCAATCCTGTTGGTTTCGGTGCGATGCTATTGGCATCTGCAATTGGCATTGCATGTCACGCGGGGTTATTTAGTGAAACTATTCAGGCACTTTCACATTTCATCGCACTTGGCTCCGCATTAATTACAGCACCTTTAATTGCTTGGTACACCAAAGGCCGCTATTACATTGCAAGACCAAGTCCGACCGTTAAATTTATGCATACACATGATTCCTACAGCACAGTCACCTGCTGCATTTGCGAACATAAATTTGAACACGAGGATGTCACCTATTGCCCAGCCTATGCCGGTGATATTTGTTCATTATGTTGTTCACTGGACGCCCGCTGCCACGACTACTGCAAACCGGGTGGAAATTATCGCGATCAATTACAACATTTTTTTACATTGTTCTTACCGAAATTTGTAACGTCAAAAATTAATTCGCAAATTGGCCAGTTTTTGGGTCTCGTTATTTTTATCAATGGTCTCTCCGCGTTATTACTATCCTTAATTTATTTTCAAACGTCGATTCACGATATCGACACCGCATTGTTACTTGAAAATACCTTATGGAAAGTATTTTTCTTACTAGTGATTATCACCGGCGTAGTGAGTTGGCTGTTTGTACTTGCGCACGAAAGTAGACATGTAGCTCAGGAGGAATCGCAACGTCAGACACGACTATTAATGGAGGAGATCGAAGCGCATGACCGTACTGATAAAGCGTTGCAACTTGCAAAGGAACAAGCAGAGGCAGCGAACCAAGCTAAAAGCCGCTATCTTACCGGCATCAGTCATGAATTACGCTCACCACTCAATGCAGTTTTAGGTTATGCACAGCTGCTGGAAAAAGATCCTGGAATGCCCGCCCATCGCAGAGAAGCTTTAGGTGTGATTCGCCGTAGCAGCGAACATCTCGCAGATTTAATTGAAGGACTATTGGACATTTCAAAAATAGAGGCAGGACGTTTCGATCTGCATAAAGATCAAGTTCGCCTTCCGCTATTGATGGATCAATTAGTCAACATGTTTCGTCTACAGGCTGAAGCGAAAGGACTACAATTTATTTACGAGTGTAATGATCGTTTACCAGAACAAGTTAAGACCGACGAGAAGAGACTACGTCAAATTCTTATTAATCTGTTATCAAATGCAATTAAATATACGGAGCGCGGTAGCATATTTTTCAAATTACGCTATCGCAATCAAGTTGCAGAATTTACCGTAAAAGATACTGGTGAAGGTATCGCTCAAGAAAATATGGAACGTATTTTTCGCCCTTTCGAAAGAGTACGCCACCCTGGCTCCACAGCAACTGGAACCGGGCTGGGTTTAACTATTACGCGCTTACTCACTGAAATTATGGGCGGTGATATTGCTGTGCAAAGCTCACCCGGTGAAGGCAGTACATTTAAGGCCAGTCTAATGCTGCCAAGTATCAATTCCCTTGCAGAGCCTCTGCGCGCACCAGTGCAAACCATTTATGGTTATGAAGGAAATACGGAAACTATTATGCTGGTCGATGACGAACAAACTCATCGTCAACTGATGAATACTTTATTAATTCCATTAGGATTTAAAATAATCGAAGTAGACAATCCACTCAACGCACTTGCTACTCTAGAGCAAGAAACAATTTCAGGTAATCGCCCTGATTTGATTATGCTGGATGTTTCAATGCCTGTTATGGATGGTTGGCAATTGGCAAAGCAATTACGCAAAGCACAATACAATTCGCCTATTATTATGGTATCCGCCGATGCCAGCGAAGGGAAAAATCAGCCGCAAGAGTCACCACCATTACATGATGCTTATATAACCAAGCCCGTTCAGCTACAAGCTTTGCTCGATCGAATTCAATTGTTACTCAACATAAACTGGTGCTACGAACAAAACCTTGAGCAAAAAATCTTAACGCAACTAGCCAGTCTGCCAGACGTAGATATTAAACTGTTAGAATTACCTGCGAGCGAGCATTTGGATGATATTGTTCACCTTGCAAGCATCGGTCACAAAAAGGGACTACAAGAAAAAATTAGTTACCTTGAACAGGCACATCTTGCATCACCTCACTTTATTAAACAACTAACGCAATTCACCAAGCATTTTGAATTTGAAAAAATTATTCAGTGGATCGATGCTGAATACCATGACGATGTCGATGAATCGGAAACGTCGGAAAAATCTGGAGTAGTTTGTAATGAACGCTAAGCCGCAACGAAATGTTGTATTAGTCATTGATGACAGCATCGAGAGCATTCATATGCTTAACGATGTACTCGAAGAAGCAGGCTTTACGGTACTGGTTGCATTGGAAGGTTCGCAGGCGTTAACCATTACCAAAAATATTAAACCCGATATTATTTTGCTCGACGCCATAATGCCAAATATGGATGGCTTTGAAACCTGCAAGCAATTAAAACTTAATCCGCAATTAGTGGATTCACCAATTATTTTTATGACTGGTCTGAGTGACACCGAACATGTAGTAATGGGTTTGACTGCTGGAGGAGTTGATTATGTCACTAAGCCCATTAACACTGATGAGCTGATTGCGCGTATGCGCGTTCACTTGAGTAATGCGCGCATGGCGCAAAGTGCGCGCATGGCTCTGGACACGGCAGGCCAATATTTATTTACTGTCGATTTACACGGTCGATTATTATGGACAACCCCGCAAGTAAACCAATTACTCGACACCGCAATAAGTGAAAGTGGAATCGAGCCTTTAAGTCTTCGATTGTCATCGCTACTAGTTGATTGGCTGAAACATAAACCGGAAACCGGGCATCATTTAAAATTGCCACAACTAATGCAACCCTTAACAATTGAAATGCTCAATTTTATTGATAACCGTGAGTATTTATTGCGATTATCCAACCCACATAAACCTACCGATGACACGCACGCACTCAAAGAACAATTTGGCGTAACCGGGCGCGAGGCAGATGTGCTGCTATGGATTGCTAACGGAAAAACCAATCGGGAAATAGGCCAAATTTTAGAAATGAGTCCGCGCACGGTAAATAAGCATCTGGAACAAATATTTCGTAAATTAAGCGTTGAAAATAGAACATCCGCAGCTGCGAGTGCTATTAAATGTCTAACGAGATTTTAATTTATAAAATAGAGCTTTAAGGTATTTTAAATAAACTACGCTGGGTATAATTTAAAGAATGGTGAAGAATATAGGCACACATGATCTTTCGGTGGATGACCATGTGTACCGCCCAATTACTTCTTCTGTTGCGCTTTTACATATTTCATTTCGCTAATAAACGTGTCAACCCAATAAATATCTTTATTTGCGGCAAGGTACTTTATAAACTCTTCGTGAACCTCAGCAGTTACGGCCAAATGATCACCACCCACGCCGTGAAATGTGTAATTCGCCATGGTGCCTTTTTCCGCAGCTTGTTTTGCTATATCAATTAATTGTTGTGCAGTCCAATTATTGGGAAAGCTTACACCAACCGCGTAGGGATCGAATTTATTCATATCGGCCGCCACACCACTTCCCCCCTCCGATTTTATCGCAACAAATTCCGATTTAACTGAATCAATATAATTTTGACCGCCCGCGAGTTTATCAAGGCAAGGCGCAGTGAATGTCCGCTCCCTTAACCCGTCAATAGCGTAGAGCATAGTGTTTGTCACCATAACCTGCTCTTTCATCTGCGCCGCGGTGATCTTGTCCAGATCACGCCCCGCGTCAACCCAATCGCGACCCGGTGATGATTTTGAACATTGGTGAAATATCGTGTGATTCGCTAACTCGTGGCCATTTTTTGCGGCCGCACGCCATTCTGGCAAACGCTTATCAATAGCAGGGCTGTTCATTTGCAAATAGAAAGTACCCTTCAAGCCATATTTATTCAGGGTAGGAATTGCGTGATCCAGTTGCGAATCCAAAGCATCATCATAAGATAAGCTGATGGCCGCTTTAGACCCTTTAGGCCATTTGAAAGTCGGCTTGGCATCATCAGCATAACCAACTGATGTGCAAAACAAGCCGCCTAAAAACATCCCACATAATAAATGTATATTCTTTATTTTCATCTTTATTACCTATTTAATTTAGCAATGAGAAGTTAGTGCAAATAAATGACACATTTAAGATAGTACATGAGGGGTGATTTTCAAAAAAATTAGCCGTTTATTATGAAATAGCTTTAAGAACGCGACAAGGATTCCCCACTGCAACAACGCCCTCTGGAATATCCTGCGTCACCACACTGCCTGCGCCTATTACCGAACCTTTGCCAATCGTAACACCGGCCATAATAATTGCCCCACCACCAATCCAACAATCATCACCGATAATCACCGGCGCGTAAAATTCCTTTCCACTTGCGCGCTCAGCAGCATCAAGTGGGTGAGTAGTCCCGTAAATCTGTACGGCGGGCCCAAATAAAACTCGATCTCCTATGTGAACTTCACCGACATCTAAAATTACGCAGTTATGATTTGCGTAAAAACTTTCACCTAAAAATATATTACTCCCGTAGTCGCAGAAAAAATTAGGCTCTATATAAGCGTTTGATACCTTACCAAATAGTTCTTTATAGATAGGTTTGCGTGCTTTGTGCTGATCTGCACGCAAAGCATTTAATTGTTGGCATAATAATTTTGCCCGTTTTCGTGCGCTTACCAGTTCAGGCGTGAACGGATCAACTTCGGTAAAATTTTTCATTATAAGGTTGCCTGCAGCATATCTAAATCAGCGTTAGTGGGAATTAGTTGAAACAATATCAAAACAGTACCTAATATTATTTAGATACAATCAACCCAAATTCATTTTTTAAAATATCCGGTAGTTGCTCATTCGTAATATCTTGATATGAAATATTTCCATGCTCTATTTTTTTTAAACGCATGCCTGACAATATTTTTCTTCCAACGGCGTTGTAGTTCACAATTAATAATTGCTTTACAAAAATAGCATCAGGATGTGTTGAGTTATAATAATTGGCGGTCATAAAATCCAACAGCTCATGAGGGTACAAATCAAAACCGAATTGATTGATCCATTCCCCTTCTACCAGGGCCTGCACGACATAGTTTTTTCCATCCTCGCAGAACAATTTATAAAAATCATCATCCTGTTGAATGGTTTCATTTATTTTACTTAATGCGATTGGCGCTCTAATTCCATAACTACCAAAACCCAAGTCACACAAATACTGCTCATCTGCTATGGTTGCAACAATAACCATGTGAGTTTTTGGGCGACGCGCAGGGTAAAACATAGGTCTTGCACCAACAAAATAGTAATCTATACCCAGAGCAGTCAGAGCCATGGCAAATAAACTATTCACTTCGTAGCAATAACCTCCGCGCGGCTGATAGACAATTTTACTGACTATCTCCGCTGGCTCTATAGAAACCACTTTCCCTGCCTGCACATCGAGGTTCTCAAAAGGAACTGTAAATAATTGACGCTTCATCAAGGCGGTTAAAGTCTCAACATCAGCTTGTGCGTTACCGCTAAAGCCTATGCGATGACAATAATCGGGAAAATTAAAGTTTTCTGCTTTCATTGATCATCCCCTGTGCAACACGATAAACATTATTAACAAACGTCATTACATCTTGCCACTGGCTTGGCTCTATAATGATAGTCTTACAGAATTTATCCAGTAGAGCGAGTCAATGAAGTCACAATCAAGCCGTATTTGGCTAATGGTAATTGCGAGTACTTTTTTTTGGGGTAGTAATTTTAATGCGGGACACGCTGTAGCCGACAATGTAACACCCTTAACGGCAGCCGCTGAGCGTTTTGCAATAGCACTGGTTTTATTTTGGTTAATTCGTTTCAGTTTCGGTAATGCAGAATCCAAACTTGCGCTTCGTGACGCGCTCATATTATTGCCGCTGGGTGTTATAGGAGTCTTCGGATTTAATTACGCATTTTTTACAGCACTGCACACCACATCAGCATTAAATGCGGCCTTGATAATGGCATTGTCACCTTTAGTTTCTACATTACTATCGGTTTTTTTACTCAACGCAAAAATTCAGCTTTATCAATACGTCGGAATGTTAATCGCATTTGTAGGTGTAACCTTTGTGATCACCGGTGGGCATTTTAGCTTACTACATAGTGAAGTCGGTGATCTATGGATGCTTTTAGCCTGCTGTGTTTGGAGTCTTTACAGCGTCGGTTCGAAAAAATTCGCAAATCATATTCCCTCATTACAATTTGCACGCTGGACGGTGAGTATTGGAGCCGTGGCGTTGATTATTGCCGCACTTGCGATTGAACAACCCTTGACTAGCATTCCCAAACTATCATTTGAGACTCACAGTATTCTAATGTATATGGGTATATGCGGTTCGGTGCTCGCGTACATTTACTGGCTTAAAGGCGTTTATTTTTTAGGCCCGGAAAAATCCGCAATCGCTTTCAATCTGGTGCCAGTATTTACACTATTAGTTAGCTTGGCATTTGGTTCAATTCCGAATGCTGTGCAAATATTGGGAATGGTTTTGGTATTGGCTGGCGTGCTTGTATCAAGCGGGTGGAAACGAAAAGCCGTTGCGACCAATTGAAATAAAAAAACCGCAGCCAAGCTGCGGCTTTTTAGTTTTCTAAATAGTTATCGCATAATGCGGTTAGTTAAACCTGCTGGTTTATTAAGTGTGCCCGATACATCAGAAAGCTCATCGGGTGCAGCTGTTTTTTGCAATTGAAATGGAACGCTGGCTGCAGATGTAAGTAAAGTACAAGAGGTCGTTTCACGATAAGTTAATGCTGTTGCGAGATTTTTCTCTGCTTCATCACCTAGTTGATGACTGAGATCATCACCCAGCGCACATCCTTTTATAAAATCTCTTCCGTTATCTGCAACACTCGGAATAAATCCGTCAGAATATTCACCGAAGCCTGTATTATTCACGCCCTTAAGCTGAATTGTAAAATAGGTTGTTCCGCAATTATCGTGCGGATAAAACCCATAGGGCTTTCCACAAGTTTTTGAACCTATCTGAATAACTTCAACACCCACGCCACGCAAACCGTTAATAATGGATTCACTTGCAGAGCAGGTATCACCAGAGGTAATTACAAATACGCGGGGCAAGTTCAATGATGGCAATGAACCGCCAATTTCGTCAGGAGCTTTATCGTCAAACAGAACCGGAGCTGGGGCCTGATACTTATCATTAAATATAATTTTTTCAAAAATCGCACTAGGTGCAATTTTGTTACCTGCAATCATATACGCTAATTGATTGGCGATACTCAATGAACCGCCACCGTTGTAGCGAATATCCAAAATTAGATCGCTCACATTCTGCGCTTTCAAATTATTAATAGCATCGTAAAGCCCTCGCTCAGCAGGCTTGATATGATCATTGAAAACAAAATAACCAACTTTCCCAGTGGGGGTATCAATAACTTTTACATTTTGGACGGGTGTTTTAGTAATACTTGCCGATGTTAAAACAACTTGTTCCGTTGTGCTTGCACCAATATTGAGTATTTCAATTGTGTGGACTTCGTTTAGTGCTTGAGGAAATAAGCCAGCATTTAATTTATCAATGATGTACTGCGTGTTTCCATTTAAAAAATCGTAACCATCAACTTTAATTATTTTTGCGCCACGCTTTACATTTTTTTCCGCTGCAGGGGAACCCGGTTCTGTATAAGCCACAACAACGTTACGATTTGGTGCGTACCTATTAATTAGTGACAGCTCCATCCCATAACCTGCAGAAATACCTGATTCAGATAAGTCATACCACACAGATGAGTCGTATGTGAAATGATAATTATCTTTATAATTTCCCGAAGCAGTTTTGGCAGTCGTTTTTAATAAGTCAAAATAATCCAGAGGATCTTCAGTTTTACTCGGATCGACATCTACAATCTCGTTGTACCATAAATAGGTGTCATTACTCCAAGAGCGTAAAAAATTCTTTTCATCCAATAAGGTGCCATTTTTGTCAAGAAACGGCTTATCTGTCCACGGGTCAATTCCACTACGAGGAGAGGCGCATTTATTTTCATAAACAGATTGAGGTTTATAAACGCCCGATTGCCACGTCGAAGTCGACGTATTGATCGAACCAGATGAACCACCTCCTCCACCGCATGCGGACATTAACAAAATTAGACATGCCAACAAGCAAGCAAATCTCTTTGAAGCAGACTGCATAGCTTCGATGGGAGTAGGTTTTTTACGAAATAGTTTCACATTAATTACCTTTAAATATCCTATAAAAAGTCAGTCGGCTAATTTGGATGAGGCCGATCAGAAATATCACACATCTTTAAAAAACATAATCGCCCGGCACCTGCAACAAATAAAAAGTCCTATTGCTGGGGCTTATATAAACACTATTACAATTTTAATTTTTCGCAAGCTTTACGTGACTTAAATATACTTTTTGCTGGCTAACGTCAGTTACTTCTCCAGTTACACTAAACTCCCCCTTTCCATGAATATCTTTGGAAGAGGATCCAACCATAACGTCAAATTTACCCGGTTCGAGAACATACTTCATATCGGCGTTGTAAAAACCCAGTTGATTTACTGACATGCTAAAAGTCACCACTGAAGATTCTTTTGCATTTAGGGAAATGCGCTTAAAACCTTTCAACTCTAGCACCGGACGAGTCAAGCTGGCGACTTGATCATGAGTATAAAGCTGAATCACTTCATCGCCAGGCCTGTTGCCCGTGTTAGTCACTTTAACGCTGATATCGACAATATCCCCCGCCTTAACATCTGATTTATTGATTTTGAAATCTGAATAGGCAAATTGGGTATAACTCAAACCAAAACCGAAAGGGTAAAGTGCTGAAATTTCCGCGAATTCGTATCCACGTCTTGCTGTAGGCTTGTAATTATAATAAACCGGTAAATGGCCCACTGACCTTGCAATACTTATGGGCAATTTACCCCCCGGGTTCACATCACCAAATAATACTCGCGCAACCGCGTGGCCTGTTTCCTGACCAAGATACCAACCTTCGAGAATTGCTGGCGCTGTCTCTGCGATTTTTGTGATGGAGAGCGGCCGACCATTATTGAGCAATATAATTGTCGGTTTTCCTGTTGCGAGAATCGCATCCACTAATTCTTGTTGTTGCCCTAACAAGTTTAAATCAGTGCGATCCCCTAAATGATTCTCAGCCCAAGCTTCGCGTGCGGTTGCTTCGTTATCGCCAACAACAACCAAAGCCACATCACTTTTTTGTGCGGCTGCGACCGCTTCCTTAATCATACCCTTTGTATCTTCAACTGTAGCCAGTTCGACTGTGTCGGTCTTCCAGCGCTCTTTCGAGCGGCTATTAGCTGCAATAGAATCGGGACCGGGGGTCCATTTATCCAACGTAATTAAAGTGCCTTGCGCGTAATTTACTACTACTTTATTGCCTACGTATTCTTTAATACCTTGCAACACACTGACGGTTTGTTTGGGAACATCGCTGTAACCACCTAACAATGTTTCATTCACGTGCGGGCCAATGACAGCAATTGATTTTAATTTTTTAATATCCAATGGCAGAATATTTTTCTCATTTTTTAAAAGAATGATGGATTTTTCTGCGGCTTGTTGTGCAAGTGCGCGATGCCTCGCGTTACCGACAAACTCATCAACACCTGTAGTGTCAACGTAGCGGTTTTCAAACAATCCCAATGCAAATTTCTCATGCAAAACTCTCGCAACAGCAATGTTAAGTTGCTCGTTTGAAACTCTTCCTTCTTTAACCAAATCAATTAGATAAGGGTAAGAATCAGCATCGGGTGTTTCGACATCCACACCTGCATTGAAAGCAATAAATGCAGCGTCTTTGCGCGTTGCGGCTATCTTATGACGATTAACTAATTCATTAATCGCGAAATAATCGCTAACCAATAGACCGTCAAAACCCCACTCTCCGCGCAGGATTCCATTCAGCATTTTTCCATTCGCATGCGACGGTACGCCATCAATTTCATTGTATGAAGCCATAACACTACGTGGATGAGACAATTTCACTACGGCCTCAAACGGGAATAAAAATATTTCGCGTAACCCGCGCTCTCCAATTGGGGCCGGCGAAGTGTTTAATCCACCGGTAGGCTCGCCGTGCCCAGCTAAATGTTTTAAGGTTGCCGCAACGTGTGTTTTAGCAACGCCATTTTCACCGCCTTGAAAACCGTTGACAGCGGATACACCCATAGCAGCGATGAGATAAGGATCTTCACCCATGGTTTCTTCAATGCGCCCCCAGCGAGGATCGCGAGCCACATCAAGAATGGGGGCCAATGCTTTCTGCGCACCGCGTACTCGAATTTCTTGTGCAACGACTGAATATATTTGTTCGATTAACAATGGATCCCAGCTACTTGCCAAGCCAATTGCTTGAGGAAAACTCGTTGAGTTGCGACCCGCGTGCCCGTGAAGTGCTTCTTCATGAAAAATAACAGGAATACCTAAACGCGTATTTTCTGCAACCCATTTTTGAATTGCATTGGTAAACATTGCAGTTTGTAGCGCGGATTTATTGGGTGCTTTTCTATTTTCCGAGGGGCGTCCCACCTGACCGATTCCATGTCCTAAAAATTTTTTGGCATGCTTACTAGTGAACTCACCATCATCGGTTTCAAGTTGCTTTCTTTTTTCCCACACAGTTTCCAATTGAGCAACTTTTTCCTCCAATGTCATGCGGCCCAGCAGGTCTTTAACACGCATATCAATAGACACTTTTGGATCTTTATACAAAGGATTTGCTGCAAAAGAGACCACACTTAAACATGCGCTGATTGCCCCAATGACAAATGCCAGGAATATTCTAACTGTAGTTATTTTCATAGCTTGGTCTCTCATGGTTAAACTGCATGCTGGAAAAGTTATTTTATATTTTCTCGTTAAAAAACTGGGGGCTACAAATAAAAACTGCCAATCATTTGAGTCTATTGACTCTCCTGATTAGCAGCGAATTTTTACGTCTACTTAAAAAAATGTAAATTTGGCAAAGCGGACGAAATCGTCCTCCTGCCAAATTTAATCAATTTTTAATTAACGAATGTAACGGTTAACAGTGTTTTCGTACAACTCTTGACGACCACTTTGCAGAGTTACTTCACCGGCAGCATTGCCAATGTCTGCCAACTGTTGAAGAGTAAGCTTACCTTGTTCATAAGCTGCACCGTTGCCAGCGTCAAACGTTGAATAACGCTCTTTACGCATTTTTTCCAATGGCGATTTTTGCAACAAGTCATCAGCAATCAACAACGCACGTGCAAAAGTATCCATACCGCCAATGTGGCCATAGAATAAATCTATAAAGTCTGGAGAGTTACGACGAGCTTTAGCATCGAAGTTAACACCACCACCTTGCAAACCACCGCTGCGCAACAATACCAACATCATTTCAACAGTTTCGTTGATGTTGTATGGGAACTGGTCGGTATCCCATGCGTTTTGGTAATCGCCGCGGTTAGCGTCCAATGAACCCAACATGCCAGCATTAGCAGCTGCTTGCATATCGTGGCACATAGTGTGGCCAGCCAAAGTTGCGTGGTTAGTTTCAAGATTCAATTTAAAGTCTTTATCCAAACCATGGTGACGCAAGAAACCAATTACAGTTTCAGCATCGAAGTCGTATTGGTGCTTTGAAGGCTCCATTGGTTTTGGCTCAATGAAGAAAGTACCTTTAAAGCCTTGGCCACGTGCATAATCGCGAGCCATAGTCAGGAAGCGAGCCATGTGTTCCTGTTCGCGTTTCATGTCGGTATTGAGCAAGCTCATGTAACCTTCACGACCGCCCCAGAATACATAGTTTTCGCCGTTCAATGCGATAGTTGCATCCAACGCGTCTTTCAGTTGCGCACCAGCGTAAGCTACTACGTTGAAATCCGGGTTGGTTGAAGCACCGTTCATGTAACGCGGGTTAGAGAACAGGTTAGCTGTGCCCCACAACAACTTCACGCCAGAGTCTTTTTGCTTCTGTTTCGCATACTCAACAATTGACTGCAAACGCTTTGAAGTTTCTGCACGAGTTGCGCCTTCATCAATCAAATCGATATCGTGGAAGCAGTAGTACGGTGTTCCAATTTTGGTGATGAATTCAAATGCTGCATCCATCTTTTCTTTCGCGCGACCGAGTGCGTCAGATGTAGAAGACCATGGGAAAATTTTTGTGCCTGGGCCAAATGGATCATGACCTGCACCATTAAAAGTATGCCAATAAGCAGTGGCAAACTTGAAATGATCTTTCATTGATTTACCAGCTACTACGCGATTTTCATCGTAGTATTTGAATGCAAGAGGATTATCAGAATCCGCGCCTTCAAATGCAATTTTGCCAACGCCGGGAAAATATTCCTTGCTGCCAATAACAATACTCATGATGTTTAACCTCGTTTTTGGAAAAAATTAATGATTTAAAAAAATTTTAATACCTTGGATATTTTGTCTAGTTTTTTATTTGGATTTTGATATCAATGTTTTGGTAACAGCGATACCCAATGTTGGTAGGCGTCCTGATATTGCGATATGAGTCCGGATTTAGGCTCAACAACGCCTAAACTGGTCAAACCACCGAAAGCTTCTTTAGCGGATGCGTAAAAACCATTGCCAATAGCTGCAGCACGAGCCGCACCTTCAGCACCATCAGTTTCAAATAATTCAACAGCAGCTTGAGTTGTATTTGCAAATGCCTGAGTGAAAACATCGCTCAAAAACATATTACCTCTACCTGCACGCACCACATCGCAACTCCCGCCCAAAGATTTCAATACATCGAAACCTTGATTGAGCGAAAATACTATTCCTTCTTGCGCAGCACGAACCATGTGACCGAGACCATGACGATTGAAATCCAGGTTACGCAATTGCGCCCCGATATTTTGATTTTGGAAAATTCGCTCAGCACCATTTCCAAACGGGTGAAACAACAAACCTTCACTACCTACCGCAACTTTTTCAGCCAAACCGTTTAACACCGGGTAAGAAGGTGTTGCACCAGCCGCACTTAAGGTTTGACGCAGCCAGGAGTACAAGCGACCACAGCCATTCACGCATACCAGTACGCCATTGCGCTTTTGTTGCTCAGTGCTGGTAACGTGCAAGAATGTATTCACACGAGATTCAGTATCAGCTGCAGGCTTATCAGTTACGCCATAAATTACGCCAGATGTACCTGCTGTTGCAGCTACTTCACCGGGCTCACGAACATTTAAACTAAACGCATTGTTAGGCTGGTCGCCACCGCGATAGCAAACTTTTACATTCGGACCCAAACCTAAAGCGGCTGCCACATCAGATTTTACCGTGCCTTGCACACCAAAACTCGGAACAATTGCAGGAATGAGAGAAGCATCAATTCCCCAATGACTTAACAATTCTGTTGCCACTCTATTTTCTTTGAAATCCCACAAAGTACCTTCAGATAAACCAGATGCAGTTGTCGTAATTTCGCCAGTCAATTTCATCGCAATAAAATCACCAGGCAACATGATTTTATGGATTTTACTAAAAATCTCTGGTTGATTTTTTTGCACCCAGCGCAATTTCGCCGCAGTGAAATTACCAGGAGAATTTAATAGATGATCGAAACAATATTCACTACCCAGTTCTGCCAAAGCTGCATTGCCAAGCGGCACGGCACGGCTGTCACACCAGATGATGGACGGGCGCAATACTTTCTGCTGATCATCAACTACCACCAAGCCATGCATTTGGTAGGAAATACCTATCGCCTGAATTTGCTTGCTATCAAACTTACCACTGGAAAAAAGTTTAGCGGCGCCCTGTTTAATCGCATTCCACCAAACTTCGGGATCTTGCTCCGCAAAACCTACTTCTGGGCTTTCAATTGCCAATTCTGTTTCCGGATACGAAATTGCCCCCAGAGACTTACCGGTTTTTCCGTCGAGTACAGATAATTTTGTGGAGGAACTTCCAACATCGATACCTAAAAACAACATAATGAATCTCTTTCAGTGAAAATAACGGGGAGTGAGGATTCCATTATAGATAAGAACAGCTGAATCCATGAAAGCTTTATTTTGATGTGCACAGCATATCTTATTGTCCCATTGACCACAAGTCCATATAAACTCAGCATTCCCTTATTTTTGTTATGGACAATTAGATGATGGTCGCTACAATGAGGCCGCCAGACCACTGTAAAAGCGAGTCTAGTACCAATTTTACAAAACATTACGCGATCGCCACATTTATTTAAATAATGCATTAATTCAACAGGACTTTACTGTGCCAAACCTAGCTACACCCCCACACAGCCATGTAGAACCTCTAAGTTTGCCACAGGATGTTATAAAGGCTCTATCTATAGATAACCTTGTATTCGGTCTTGATGAAGATGAATTGAAAATTCTACTTGTTAAGCAGACAGACCCTATGCATCAAGGTAAGTGGGCGCTACCGGGTGGATGGATTCGCTACGATGAAAACCTACGTGATGCAGCATATCGTTTACTCGAGGAATTAACTGGCGTTAAACAACTTTACCTTGAACAACTTAAAACGTTCGGTCGCGTTAATCGGTTCCCCACTGAGAGGGTTGTTACCATCGCTTATTATGCCTTGGTAAGTGCCGAGCATTATTCGCTAGTAGCCGGTCAAAGCGCTGCAGATGTTAGCTGGCAAAGTGTTAATGATTTACCAGAATTAATTTATGACCACGCAGAAATTGTTCACTATGGAATGAGATTTTTGCGCCATCAGGTTTGCCATCAACCGATTGGGTTTAATTTGCTACCGGAAAAATTCACGCTTTTGCAACTCCAGGCACTCTATGAGGCTATTTTAAATACCAAGCTAGACAAGCCAAATTTTCGTCGGAAAATCATGAAAATGGATTTGTTAACGCCATGCAATGAAAAACAACAAGGCGTACCGCATCGCGCGGCAAACCTTTATAGATTCGATGCGGAAACTTATAAGCAACTTACAGAGAGCGGTTTCTCTTTCGAAATTTGATCCGCAAGAAAGCTTTTATCATCCTTTTATATTTCAACCAAACGAATCAGATGGATCATAGGCGCGCACATATAGTCAATTAAACCATATTGGTTTACCATAATCCCGCAATTGCACTTCAGGCGACACAGCTTGGCCGCAGTTCCAGCAGGCGTTAAAAATAACCATTTTTACGAACGCAACCCGTAGGCTACTAAACCACCTTATGGTAAGGTCGCGCATCCTTGGATGACGGGAAACCGTTAAAGGACATACTCACTTTAATAACAGATCCAATAACCCATAAATTAAAAGCAGGTGCACCATGCATTCATCATCATCCAGCAATGAGGTAGGCATTTCGTTGGATTCCAGCGAAAGGAATATGCCCTCTATTGTTATTATTAGTATTATCGCCACGATTGGCGGATTTTTGTTTGGCTTTGACAGCGGCGTTATCAACGGTACTGTTGACGGCCTAAAAATAGCGTTCAACTCGGAGTCTGCTGGCACGGGATTTAATGTTGCCTCTATTCTGTTGGGCTGTGCAGCAGGTGCTTTTTTTGCAGGCTCTTGGGCCGATACCTACGGTCGTCGCGGTATTCTGATTCTCGCAGCAACCCTCTTCATTTTATCTGCTTGGGGCTCAGGTATCGCCACCTCATCGGTCGAGTTTGTTATCTACCGTCTTATCGGCGGCCTTGCTATTGGTGCTGCGAGTATTATCTGCCCTGCTTATATTAGTGAGCTGGTACCAGCGGAATACCGTGGCAAATTAAGTTCTATCCAACAAATCGCTATTATTTCAGGCCTAACCGCTGCATTTTTGAGTAACTATTATTTGGCCTCTACGGCCAGTCATGATGTCTGCGCAGCTGCAAATGTAGCAGCGGACGCATGCAGCACTTATATAACAGAAAATAAAGTTAAAGGCTCAACCATGCCATTGTGGATGGATTATGCATCGTGGCGCTGGATGTTCTGGGTAGGGATTATTCCTGCTGCTATTTTCTTGGTGACGCTGTTGTTAATCCCTGAAAGCCCACGTTTCCTCGTTGCCAGTGGCAAGAAAGAAAAAGCACTGAAAGTTTTGACCAAATTATATGGTGCCCGAGCAGCGGCAGTTACCGTAGATGAAATTTATAAATCTATTGCACATGATCATAAACCTAGTTTCTCTGACCTTATCGATAAAACTAAAAACCGCATTCGCCCGATTGTATGGGTAGGTATTGGCTTAGCTGTACTGCAACAATTTGTAGGTATCAACGTAGTGTTTTACTACGGGGCTGTTCTTTGGCAAGCCGCAGGCTTTTCTGAAAATGATTCCTTGTTCATTAACGTAGGTTCCGGCTTAGTCTCAATCGCCGCTTGCTTCATTACCTTCTTTTTAGTGGACAAAGTTGGCCGTAAGCCCTTGCTGCTGGTCGGCTCGATTGGTATGACGCTCACACTGGCGTTGGTTGCTTTTGCTTTTATGGGAGCTCCTGTAGATACCAATGGCAACTTGATTTTGAGTAGCAGTATGGGTGTTACCGCGCTTGTAGCAGCAAATCTTTACGTGATTTTCTTCAATATGTCGTGGGGGCCGGTAGTGTGGATTATGCTGGGCGAAATGTTCCCTAACCAAATTCGCGGTACCGGTTTGGCAATAGCAGGTTTAGCCCAATGGGGAGCCAATTTCCTGATTACATGGACATTCCCAATGCTTCTCGCATCTGCACTCGGCTTGGTGGGGGCTTATAGTATTTACGCCGCTTGCTCACTATTTTCGGTATTCTTCGTAATCTGGTGGGTAAAAGAGACTAAAGGCGTTAAATTGGAAAATATGGAAGGCTAAGCTCTCCTTCGATTTAAAAAAGCCGCTCTTGCTTCTGCAAGAGCGGCTTTTTTATTTCCGTTAAAACAAGTTTTTTATATCCATTTATGCTCAAATACGGCTAAATAAATCCTTACACTTCTAACTAAGAATATTATATACAAGGCAACAGCCCTTATGGTGTAATTGACTACAACATCTTCATAACAATAACGGAGTTTCCTATGCGTGTTCAAAAAATATTTCCATTGCTTGTCATTAGCGTCGCGCTCACCGCGTGTGGCGGGAGCGGCGGAGGTGGCTCTAAAAGTTCTAGCTCCAAAGCTGTTAGCTCTTCAAGTGCTGTTGTAAGCAGCTCAACTGCGACAATTAGCTCAACGGCTACAGTCAGTAGCGCTTCATCTTTATGTGGGGCGGCCTCATCGTTGTCTAGTTCACTAGTTTCAGAAAGTAGTGGTTCCTCATCCAGTTATGCGCCGATAGTTATTACAGCAGATATGACAGCCGGTTGGTACGGAAATGGCGCTGGTAATACGGGCGTTATTTATACTGCTGATGGCGTTACATTTACCGATCTTGCAGATGATAGAGGCGCTGTTTTTGACGTTCCTAAAGGAACACAACTTGAAAGGGCTACAATTGAATTAGTTGTTAATGCAAGCAGCGACTTTATAAACGCCGGCGGAAATTTACAGTTCATCGCCCAAGTTATAGACACTGGCGAAGCGGAGTGGGGATGCTGGAAAGGCAACAACCTGATAGGCGATGCTACCGATACAACCTTAACGTGTAAGATCCTTGAGGACGGAAAGCTCAACCAGACGCTCAACGATACAAAAGTTGGAATTCAAGTGAAGGGTTCTAATCTTGTGGGTACCATTACCATCAAGAGCGCAAAAATTACCTTGGCACCGCCTCAATCAAGCTCAAGTTACTCGTCTTACAATGCGTGTGTTGACAGCTTAAAAGATTTGGCGGACTTCCCAATAGGAATAGCAGTTTCAAATACCGACTCACCTAGCGACAATATTTTGACCAATGTGAAAGAGCAGGCTATTGCTGAAAAACATTTCAGTCAAATGACCGCTGGCAACATTATGAAGATGAGTTACATGCATCCTGATTTAAATACCTTTACATTCAATGATGCTGATGCTTTCGTGAGTTATGCTAAATCCAAAAATATAAGAATTCACGCACATGCATTGATTTGGCATGCTGACTACCAAGTTCCTAACTTTATGAAGGAATGGGCGGGCACTTCTGACGAGTTTTTATCAATGCTCGATACTCACGTGACAACTTTAGTTGATCATTTCGAGGAATCAGAGAATGTAGATAGCTGGGACGTAGTGAATGAAGCACTTACAGATGGAGACCCATCTGACTTCCGCACCAATTCACCGTTCTATGTTAAGAGTGGTGGTAGCCCAATTTTTATTGAGCGTGCGTTCATAGCCGCAGATGCTGCCGACCCTGACGTCGATCTTTATTACAATGACTACAACATTGAAAATGGTGACTCTAAAACTCAGAAAATGGTGGCTATGGTCACTGACTTCAAAAACAGAGACATTCCAATCGACGGTGTTGGTTTCCAAATGCACGTATGTTTGAGATGGCCTAGCATTACGGCAATTTCAGAATCGATGAAGCAAGTTGCAGATCTAGGCTTAAAAGTTAAAATTACTGAATTGGACGTAGCGGTTAATCAACCTTACTGCGACAGTTATCCAGCCAATAAAATTAACGAGTTCACCCCGGCAATCGCTTTTGAACAAAAGAAAAGATATTGCGATATCATCGCGGCGTATAAAGCTGTAGTACCTGAAGCACAACGTGGTGGCGTGACTGTGTGGGGAACTAGAGACGGAAGCTCATGGTTGGACAGCTTGTATGCCCCTGAATACGAAGGTGAAAAAATTTCCTGGCCTTTATTATTCGATGCTCAGTACGGAGATAAACCTGCGTTACGTGGATTTGCTGATGCATTATCACATATTACCTGCACCACAAATCCTTAATATTATCTAAGTAAACTAAAAACTCACTGGCTCCGATGAGCCAGTGAGTTTTTTTATTTTGGGCGCTGATAACAACCGCTCTAATAATTTTAATATTTGTCACATATCTCCGCTAAACCACCCCGACATCCTCTTATCGTCATCCAGCGAACAGACTCAAACGTAACTATAGGGAATATAATCAATTCGTCTTCCACTCGCAGACTATCACGCCTCATGTCCTTATAACGAGAGATCGCGAATTGCTGTATTTAACATTATGAGTAAGATTTATAGGAATAATAAATCCTTACAATTTTGTTCTGCTTAACATGTATACAAGTAAAGCGTGCTCATGGTGTAATTAATTACAACAAAAAATACTCAATATATAAACGTGAGAATAATATATGTGCAAAATCAACCTCGTTTCATTATTAGCTTTAACTCTTTTAGTATCTGCCTGTGGCGGTGGGGGCGGAAGCTCAAAACCTAAACCTGTAAGCTCTGCCACTGTCAGCAGCGCGCCTAAACCAAGTTCATCTACTGTCTCAAGTTCTCTGCCTTCACAATCAAGTTCTTCGAGTAGTTCTTCTTACGATGCAGGTTTAAAAGATTTAGCGGATTTTCCGATCGGAGCCGCAGTTTCAAATACAGATTCTCCCAGTTACAACATCCTAACTGTGGCGGCGGAACAAAATGTTGTTGAACAGCATTTCGATCAAATGACTGCGGGAAATATAATGAAGGTAAGCTATTTACATCCTTCACTTAATACATTCTTTTTTGACGATGCTGACGCATTCGTCGATTATGCCAACTTGAAAAACATGACAGTTCATGGACACGCATTAATCTGGCATTCTGCATATCAGGTTCCTGATTTCATGAAAAACTGGTCGGGTACATCAACTGATTTTTTAGCGATGTTAGATACACATGTTGATACCATCGTTAAACATTTTGCCGAAAAAGGTAATGTCGTCAGTTGGGATGTCGTCAATGAGGCCATTGACGACGACAACACAACAGCAAACTTCCGCGTTGATTCTCCTTTTTACATAAAGAGTGGAAATAGCGCAGACTACATTGAAAGAGCATTTATCGCCGCACGTGCAGCCGACGCAAATGTTGATCTCTACTACAATGATTACAGTACAGAAGCAAACGGCGCCAAAATGGATAAAGTGATTGAAATGCTGACTGATTTTAAAGCTCGAAACATTCCCATTGACGGTATCGGCTTTCAAATGCATGTGTTTTTAGATTATCCATCTATCACAGATATTAGCGAAGCAATGGAAAGAGTGGTCGACTTAGGATACAAAGTTAAAATTTCTGAGTTAGATGTTGCTGTAAATAATCCATACAGCGGAGGCTGGCCTAATAATAAGGTCACCACATTTACCAGCACTTCAGCTGAAGCTGTTGCACAAAAAAACCGCTACTGCGAAATTGTCACCGCTTATTTAGCCACCGTTCCTGAAGCGCTTCGTGGCGGTGTGACTGTTTGGGGAACTACCGATGCAAACACTTGGCTGAACGATCTTTATAAAGGTGCGAGTCAATATAATGGTGCAAAAATAGCTTGGCCATTATTGTTTGACGAGCAGTACAATGACAAACCTGCATTACGTGGCTTTGCCGATGCATTGGAAGGAACAGCTTGCACTAATCTTTAATTCAGTTCATTAATACCAAATAATTCACTGGCTCATATTGAGCCAGTGAATTTTTTTATTTTAAGCGACTCCTAATTTGTGGTGAACTTTATGAAACTTTTATCAATACCAACATTATTGGTTGGATTGCTTTTCACGCTACCCAGTTTTGCTGCATCGCCCTCTGCTATTTTTCATCAGTTCACCTATGAAGGTAAAGATAGCGTTTTTACAAAACCACCGGCGCAAGGTGAGTATCAAAATCCCATTCTTGCTGGTTTTTTTCCTGACCCAAGTATCGTGCGCGTTGATGAAGATTATTACCTCGTTAACTCATCTTTTTCGTATTTTCCCGGTGTACCTATTTTTCACAGTAAAGATTTGGTGAACTGGAAATCCCTAGGTCATATTCTTGTTACTCCCAAACAACTACCACTTAAGAATCAGCAAGTATCTCGTGGAATTTATGCCCCAACCTTGCGGTATCACAAAGGCGTATTTTATTTAATTACAACCTTGGTTGATGTACGTGGAAATTTTATTGTTACGGCAACAAATCCCGCCGGTCCCTGGTCTGATCCAATTGAGCTACCTGAAGTAGGCGGAATTGATCCGGACATTTTTTTCGATGACGATGGAAAGGTTTATATAGCTCATAACGAAGCACCCATTGGCGAACCGCTGTATCAAGGTCACCGCGCCATATGGCTATGGGAATTTGATTTGAAAACGAAAAAAATTATTAAAGATTCTGGTCGAGTCATTGTGAACGGTGGTGTCGACTTTAAACAAAAGCCGGTTTGGATTGAAGGGCCGCACATTTACAAAATTAACGGCTGGTACTATTTATTGTGTGCTGAGGGCGGAACCTCTGTTGACCATTCGCAGGTTGTATTTCGTACTCGAAATTTAAAAGATCCATTTGTTCCTTTCGAGCACAATCCTATTCTCACTCAACGCGATCTGGATGAGAATCGCATTAATCCTATAACGGCAGTTGGTCATGCGGATCTGGTACAAACTAAAGAGGGTGAATGGTGGGCTGTATTTCTAGGCACCCGTTCCTATGACAAAAAATTCTTCAATACAGGTCGGGAAACGTTTTTATTACCTGTTAGCTGGAAAAACGAATGGCCTATTATCCTGGATAAGGGAAAGGCGGTTCCCTACACATTAAAAGCGCCGGCAATTGCAAAACGTACTGAAAACGCTTCGCCATTGACGGGGAATTTTACGTGGCGCGATGAGTTCAATAGCGCTACGCTTAAACCTGAATGGAATATATTAGGCACACCAGAAAATGATTGGTACACGCTCAATTCGGCCACCAAAACTTTATCAATAGCAGCCTCTCCAAATCGTCTTTCGGGCTTAGCTCAGCCAGCTTTTATTGGGCGTCGTCAACAGCACACGCATTTTGATGCGACCACAACAGTGGAACTACCTACCACGGAAACTTTATCCGTCGGTATCGCTGCATTTCAAAGTGAAGCTTCGCATTATTATTTCGCAGTAAAACTTAAAGGAAACAAATACCATTTATTTGTGGAAAAACATGATAAGGCTGCGCCTGTGAATGTAGCGAATCTCAGCTTAACAAAAAATTCATTTGAAAAAAATATCACACTGGGCATTGAAGGTAACGCAGGCAAGATAAGCTTTTATTATCGCAACAACGCGGGTAAACGTGTGAATCTACTTGAGAGTGCGGATGCCACAATGTTAAGTACGGAAGTAGCAGGTGGATTTGTAGGAACTTATTTAGGTATGCATACACGAATCGAATAATTAACTGTTTCTAAAACACTCATAGAAAACCCAATGACAAAAGATAAACATTATGAAACTTTTTAAAACTACGTATTTTAAAATCTTCGTTTGCATTATTTTCTCCGTTACAAGCTCATTGAGTTTTGCGCTTGGCGAAAAATCTTATTTGAGTAAATCCGCAAAATCTGGTGATCTCAAATTGGTGGATACGCAAGGTGCTGCAACGATTTATGTTGACTCTACAGATTTCCCAGGCGTTATACGTGCGACTAAAAATTTACAAGTTGATATAGAAAAAGTAACGTCCCAAAAGCCAAACCTCTCGCATGATCAAAAGGGACTACAAAACCAGGTTGTCATCATCGGGAGCATTGGTCATAGCCAATTAATTGATGAATTAATTGCTGCCAAAAAAATTGATGTCACAGCGATTCAAAACCAATGGGACGCCTATCAAATATCGGTTGTGCAAAATCCAACATCCACTATTAAACAAGCATTGCTTATTGTTGGGAGCAATAAGCGCGGCACCACCTACGGCATTTACGATCTTGCTGAGCAAATAGGTGTATCTCCCTGGTATTGGTGGGCTGATGTACCGGTTAAGAAAAAGACCACAATTACTATTTCCAAAAGCACGCATGTACAAGAAATACCTAAGGTGAAATATCGCGGTATTTTTCTAAATGATGAAGCACCAGCATTAACCAATTGGGTCACTAAAAATTACGGCAACTACAATCATAAATTTTACGAAAATGTATTTGAACTTTTGTTGCGTCTGAGAGCGAACTTTTTGTGGCCTGCCATGTGGAACAACTCGTTCAATGTGGATGATCCGCTCAATATGCAGCTGGCGGATGAGTACGGCATAGTTATGAGCACTTCACACCATGAGCCAATGATGCGCGCGCACAAAGAATGGACGGCCGATAACGGAAAGTGGGATTACGCCACTAACAAAGAAAAAATATTCCCCTTCTGGAAAGGTGGCATTGAACGCAATAAAAATTACGAAAGCGTCATAACCATGGGCATGCGCGGTGATGGTGATGAGCCTATGTCTGAAAATGAAAATATTTCTTTGCTGGAAAAAATTGTAAAAGATCAACGCGATATTATTTCGCAGACATTTAACAAACCTGCCGTGCAGGTTCCACAAGTGTGGGCGCTCTATAAGGAAGTGCAGGGATATTACGACAAAGGCATGCGTGTGCCCGACGATGTCACCTTACTATGGTGCGATGATAATTGGGGCAACATTCGCAGATTACCCACACCCGATGAGCGCAAACGCTCGGGGGGCGCGGGCGTTTACTATCACTTCGATTATGTCGGTGGACCACGCTCCTATCGGTGGATAAATACCATTTCAATCGCGAAAATCTGGGAGCAAATGAATTTAGCCTATGAATATGAAGCCAATAAAATTTGGGTTGTAAATGTAGGCGACCTTAAACCTATGGAATATCCCATCGAATATTTTTTACGTATGGCATGGAACCCTGAACAATGGCCCAAAGAACGAATTACTGAATACAGTAAATTATGGGCAGCGCGTGAATTTGGCCCTGAGCATGCAAATGAAATTGCTGAGTTAATCACAGGTTACACTCGCCACAACTTGCGTCGCAAACCAGAATTACAAGATGCAAAAACCTATAGCCAATTGAATTACAACGAAGCGAATCGTGTTACAGAATCTATTACGAATTTACGAGCGAGGGCAGAAAAGCTGTACACAGTAATGCCTGCAGAATACAAAGATGCATTCTTCCAACTTGTGTTGCATCCCGTAAAAGCCAGTTCAATTGTTACTGAGATGTACGACATGGTGGGCAAGAACCATCTCTATGCCGAACAAGGCCGCGTCTACGCTAATGAGTATGCAGATAAAGCGCGCGCTTTATTTAATGCCGATAAAGAATTGCAAAAACAATTTGATACGGAATTGAGCAATGGGAAATGGAAACATTTTATGGACCAGCCTCATATAGGTTATACCCACTGGAACAATCCACCCGCCAACACGATGCCTTTGCTTTACGACACAACACCACATAATGCTGCCGATATGGGTGTTGCAATTGAAGGCAATCAATCTGCATGGCCACAACAGGCTTCGTCGGTCTGGCCACACACGGGTAATTATGAACTTGCACGTTTTGACCGTTATGGCAAGCAAACGAGAACAATCGAAGTGTTTAATAAAGGTACCGAACCTTTTAAATTCTCTGCGAAAACCAGCGCACCGTGGATAATCATTAACAATGTTGGTGAACTGGTTAATCGCAGCCAATTTATCAATGTATCAATAGACTGGAAAAAAGCACCCAAAGGCGAGCTAAACGGCTCAATCAATATTATCGGTACTGGCTGGGGAAGCGCATTAGTTAAAGTGAGCGCCAGAAATACAGACTCTGTAGCAAAAAGCTTTAAAGGCTTTATTGAAGCTGATGGCTATGTAGCCATTGAAGCAGAGCACTTTACAAACTCTCACAAAGTTGCAGGTTATTCATGGGAGAAGATTCCAGAACATGGCCGTAACCTTTCCTCAATGTCGGTATTCCCTATAACGGATAATTCTTTTACCGACGTTGAAAATGCACCTTACCTGGAATATAAAGTTTATTTTTTTAGCAAAGGCACTTTCAACATCGAAAGTATCTTTGCACCTACTTTGCCTTTCGCTCCAGGCAGAGGTTTACGTTACGCCATAGCAATCGACGATGAAATTCCGCAAACAATTGATATAGTCAGCGATATGCGCAATGAAGCATGGGAAGAATCGGTGCGTAGCAATACGCGTAGAGCGGCAAGCAAACATACTGTGAATTCTGTGGGTGAACATAGATTACGAATTTATGCGATTGATCCAGGTGCTGTATTGGAAAGAATTGAAATTAATACCGGTGGATTATTACCAAGCTATCTTGGTCCTGAAGAAAGCCCACGTATAAAATAGTTAAACATTGGATCTGTTTATTTTTGATAGCATGCATGCGCAGCTATTACTTAACTGGAAGCCATTTTTTGAGTAGTATTAATGAAAATTATTGAAGCAAAAGTCATTGTAACCTGCCCTGGTAGAAATTTTGTCACGCTCAAAATTGTGACTGATCAGGGAGTTTATGGCATAGGTGACGCAACCTTGAATGGCCGCGAGCAAGCAGTTGTTGCTTATCTTGAAAATTATGTAGCGCCTGCGCTAATTGGTCGCGATCCGCAACAAATTGAAGATATCTGGCAATTTTTTTATCGCGGCGCTTATTGGCGCCGTGGTCCAGTGGGTATGACTGCAATTGCAGCGGTAGATGTGGCACTTTGGGATATAAAAGCTAAAGTTGCCAACATGCCGCTCTATCAACTGCTGGGCGGCCGTAGTCGCGATCGTATTCTCGCGTACACTCATGCAAACGGAAAAGATTTGGACGCCACATTAGAAGCTGTGGCCAAAGCACAAGCAAAAGGTTACAAAGCAATTCGTGTTCAATCCGGAATTCCGGGCATTGCAAAAACTTACGGCGTTTCAACCTCACAAAAAAATTACGAGCCAGCTGACTCCAATTTACCTTCAACCGAAGTTTGGTCTACCGAAAAATACTTAAATTATGTGCCAGAACTTTTTGCTGCCGTACGTAAAGAATTTGGCTCGGAGTTACATTTATTGCACGATGTCCACCATCGTTTAACGCCTATCGAAGCAGCACGCCTCGGCAAAGACCTGGAACCCTATCGCCTGTTTTGGATGGAAGATGCAGTGCCCGCAGAAAATCAGGAAGCATTTAAATTAATTCGTCACCATACAACCACGCCTATTGCAGTGGGTGAAGTTTTCAATAGTATCCATGATTGTCGCGAATTGATTCAAAACCAGCTTATTGACTATATACGTACTACAATTGTGCACGCTGGCGGTATCACACACGTACGTCGTATTGCTGATTTTGCGAGCCTTTTTAATGTGCGAACAGGTTTTCATGGCGCTACCGATTTATCGCCAGTGTGTATGGGCGCAGCCCTGCATTTTGATTATTGGGTACCTAATTTCGGCATTCAGGAACACATGGCTCACAACGAATTAACTGAACAGGTTTTTTCACACGCCTATAGTTTTAATGATGGATTTTTCACACCGGGCGAAGCACCAGGTCACGGCGTCGATATAGACGAGAAGCTAGCCGCGAAATATCCTTACCAACGCGCATGCTTACCCGTAAACCGCCTGGAAGATGGAACTCTCTGGCATTGGTAAACTTTCAACAATTTCTACAACAATGAACAAATGAGGTCACGATGAACAAATTTAAAAAACTTACCTTAACTACTGTCATTTCAAGCTGCATACTTTTTACCGCGTGCCAGAAAAAAGAAGCAGAAGCGCCTGCGGCTGTCGTTGAATCACCAGCCACTTCCGTTGCCGAAGTCGTTGAGAAGAAACCTGAATTCGCCTCAGAGCCGCTAGTAACTAATATTTTTACGGCGGATCCATCAGCGCACGTGTTCAACGGGAAAATTTACGTTTATCCATCACACGATATCGAATCCAATATTCCACAAAATGACAACGGCGATCACTTCGCTATGACCGATTTCCATGTTTTGTCCATGGATGCTATTGGTGGCGAAGTAAAAGATAACGGCGAAGCACTTCATATCAAAGATATCCCATGGGCAGGACGCCAACTTTGGGCGCCGGATGCCGCAGAAAAAAATGGGAAGTTTTTCTTATATTTCCCTGTTAAAGACAAAGAAGATATTTTCCGCATAGGTGTTGCCACTAGCGATTCGCCAACAGGTCCTTTTAAGGCAGAAGCTACGCCCATTGAAGGCAGCTTCAGTATTGACCCTGCCGTGTTTAAAGATAGTGACGGAAGCCACTACATGTACTTCGGTGGAATCTGGGGTGGTCAATTACAGCGTTGGACAACGGGCAGCTATAAACCAGAGGACGCTTACCCTGCTAACGATCAGCCTGCCCTTTTACCCAAGGTGGCGAAACTTAAAGATAATATGTTGAGTTTTGCGGAGAAGCCGCGCGATGTGCAAATTTTAGATGATGCCGGAAAGCCGCTGGTCACAGGAGACAATGGCAGACGCTTTTTTGAAGCAGCCTGGGTGCATAAATATAATGGCAAATACTATTTTTCCTATTCAACCGGAGATACGCACAATATTGCCTATGGAATTGGCGACAATCCTTATGGTCCATTTACGTACAAAGGCGTAGTGCTCGGGCCGGTCCTAGGCTGGACCAACCATCACTCGATTGTTGAGTTTCAAGGCAAATGGTACTTGTTCTACCACGACAGCTCGCTCTCCGGTGGCCAAACTCATTTACGTAGCGTAAAAGTTGCTGAGCTTCAGTACAACGAAGACGGCACCATCAAAACATTAAGTGCATTTAAAAACTAATGTTATAGATCACGATCTTAAAAGCCCAGCAAACGCTGGGCTTTTTTTTGCGCCATTGTTTAGCACGCCACTGATTATCCGGCATGTAAAAATTTTAACACTATTTTTATTTACTCACTTATTCCTACAGCAAAATGATTATAGGCACCCTTTAACTCGTCGCTCACGCCAAAGAAAAAATATAGACGCCAAAAATTTTACAAAGAAATTTTAAACGCTTAGATATTTATACATACCTTAAAGCGAGTTTTATATAACTGAATTAAAAACTAAAAATTCGCAACAATTTTATGTGCTCATAAAACGGGATGCACATCCCAATTTTCAATTCAACGGATTACAATAAAATACTTATTACATTATAAATTCGGTTGAGAACGATAGAGAGAGAGGCAGTTGAGACTAAAGGTCCAACTTATAAAAAATTATCATTTGCCTCATCGTTTTCAATTACTTCACTTTACTTTTTATCATCAACCGCTCAGTTAAGGGCATAACGAGGATTTTATATCGTGGACTTTAACGAAAAAAATATTCCACTTTCACTGCATCCGCTAGGGCTAATAGAAGCTTTTATTAGTCAAGGCGCCAACATAGAAGATTTATTAAAAAATACGGGCCTAAATCAGCAATTAATTTATTCGAAAGGAATAAAAATTTCATTTTTGCAGCAGTCTCGCATTGTAGAAAACGGATTGCGAGCCTGCCCTACTCCCGGACTAGGGTTTATCGTAGGTAGCAACATGGATTGGAATTTTCATGGAAGCTTGGGAGGCGTAGTCAATTGCAGCCCGAGCCTTTCCGATGCTTGCGCAATCTTTTGGCGATATTTACAGATTGCGCAACCACTCTACAAATTATTTTTCTCACAGCCAGAATATTTTTTAGATAAGGGTGATTATCTTGTGAGTCCCATTCGAACTATTTTGGACGAATCTTTATCGCCACAATTAGCAAAGTTTGAATTGGGATATCGATTAGCGATTTTGCTACGAATTTACGATCTTTGTGGTAACAAATCTGCATCCGACAATTCAATTCGTGTGGGTCTACATTACCCCAGCGTGGATTACGCCGAACTACTCAAACAAGTTCCAAATGTGGATGTACGCCTCAATTGTCGTTTTTCTTACATTGCTGTACACCGAGACTTTTTTTACACGCCATGGAGAGAACTTCGAAAACCTTTGTTTGAAAAAATCATCGAGCAGTGTGAAGAAGAATTCATTAACGCTAATTTGGAAAATACGTATGGAGAAAAAGTACGTTGGCTAATAGGTAAAAACTTTAATCCTGATAGTCGACTGCAAGATATCGCACAGCAAATGCACTTAACGGCGCGAGCACTTACCCGTAAACTTGCTAAAGAAAATACAAGTTTCCGGCATATATTTAATCAAGTGCGCATGGAGCTTGCTTCACTGTATTTGCGCGAATCTCATTTAAGTGTAAGTGAAGTTGCAGAGATTATGGGGTTCTCCTGCCCAGCTAGCTTAAGGCGCGCCGTAAAATCCTGGCGCGCAACCGAAACTGTACAACCAAAAGGACAACGGCAGGAGCAAATGATGGGTGAAGAATATGCGTGTTAATCAATTCCTATTGCCTTTGGCCTTGATTATTCCCATTTTCTTTGCATTGTTCCTAATAGAGTCATCCTCAACGCAACAATCACTCACTGAGCCAGGAAGTTCACCAACAAATGAAACACCCATGGTTGCGCTAGCAAATTCAGTAGCACCTCCCGTAACTTCAGTGGTAATTACGAACGCGCAAGTATCTGAAGAAGACTTTGATTCTGCGATAGCACTTACGCTTCTTAGCGAGATTGCTCTTGATGAAAGTAATAAGCCCGTAGTTAATGGCCAATTAAAGCGGCAATTAGATAACGCCGTGCGTTTGATTGGTCGGGACCGAGCACCCGCCGAGCTGGATAAGCTCAATGAACTTATCCAGCAAGCTTTTAACCCCGAAACAGCGGAATCGATGAATCATATTCTGTTTCAGTACTACGCCTATAAAATTGCTGAAGAGGACTATACCCGCACATTTAATCCACAAAATCCAGAAGACATATCTCACAATATAAAAACACTTTCGGATTTAAGGCAAAGCTATCTTGGAAATGAGCTGGCTGAAAAATTATTTGGTCAAGAAAATATTTATCAACATTATATGGCGGAATTGACTGCACGCTTATCTACAGCAGATCTATCAGATGATGCGCGCAACACCATTACTGCTGAAGTGCGAAAGAAATATTATCCAGATGAGCAGCAAATTACTGACCTTTGAAGCCTTCTTTCCGATTTCCTTTTCTAATCAATGAAACAAGCATCCAGCCCATCGAGAAAACTGCAATCGACAATATAAATGCATAAGGAAAGCGAGCGAACAACGTTAAGGTCGCTTGTTCAGGGTAAGCAAGTTTTACGACTGCCGCTGAACGCTCGTTAGCAGGTAATTGTGCTTCTACCTGGCCATTAGCTTTGTAAAAAGCTGATGGCCCGTTATTTAATGCGTGAACTAATGGCAATCGCTGTTCGAAACTGCGCAATTGCGATGTCGTTAAATGTAACCTTGGCTCTATATCTGTATCAAACCAGCTGTTATTGCTTTGAACGGCAATCAATTGAATTGAATTGCGCTGTTTATTTGCTACTTGAGTTAAGTTTGCAAGGTAGTAGGCATTAGCAACCTCAAAGCAAATTAATGGTTGTATTTTTATGCCCCTAAAATCCATAGGTTCGCTTGCTGCACCGGGAGCTATAGATGTGTAAAAATCACCGAATACATTTTTTACAAAACGTCTTATTACAGGTGCATCTTCCCAAGGCATATACTCACCGAAAGGAATTCGCATATATTTTGAATACTCCTGCCAATCCTCACCGCTAACGAGAGCACTCGAATTGAATGTTAGATTATTCGTTGTTTTTAAATCCTGAATCAAAAAAGAGGCATTTGTTTTATCTGCATAATATGTAAAAGCATCACGCACGTAAGTCTCATTAAAAAAACCTCTGTAACGCGCCTCTGGCCAAACAATTAAGCTCGCACCGGCACGCGCTACGGATAGTGAAGATTCTATTTCCGGTGGATAGGCTCGACTGTAACCTTGAATGGGCTTAGGAATACTAATGCTCGGCGGAAGATTGGGCTGAACAATACCGATATTGATACTGGGCCAATCTTGTTCTCTCGCAGTCCAATAGTAATATGCACCTATGCCATATAAGAACCAGATAAAAATAATAGCAAGCGCTGAGTATTGATAATTATTCAATTTTCGGTACGAATTTCTTATCAACCCGTAAATCAATCCATTGTGCAATAAAATTATAAAATGCAAACCAAGTGCACCAGTCGTATCCAAGGCTTGCAATGCCAGTAAAAATTTACCTTGAGTGACAGATAGATCTGCAGGAAAAATTAACGGTAAAATATAGAACAACAAAGTGCTAGACAGTGGAAGACTTAACCATTCGCTTTGCGCTTGCCGTTTTGCAAACCATGTTACTACAGCTGCCAATAACGCATATTGTTGCGCACAGTAAATCCAATAGACGCTTGTCAGTAGAGTGGCGTAGCCAAGACTCATACCACTTATTTGCTTCAAAAATCCCGTAATCCAATAGCTGGCTATCGCAAAAAATACACAGCCAAATATCAAGCCTAGGCAATAGGCGCGCTTGATGTTTGCCGTCCTTAATGCCATTAAAAATGGAACGAAACAAATCCATGCAAGGAAAAATAAATTTTCGTAGACAAAACTTGCGCCGAGTGCGAGCGCAGAAATAGTTATTAAACCAAGCTGGTACAAAAATGATTGCTTACTCGACATTTTGAATACTGAAACATAGGTTTGGAATTAAAGTGCCACTCAACTTAGGTTCTACTAATTTAATGCCGGAGACTTCGGCGTTTTTATAGAAAGTGCGATGATCTAAAAACAAATCTATCGCTAATTCACCAAAAAAGGTCTTTTGCAAATTACGATAATCAATCAGCTGATCCGCTTCCAACGCTGAATAAAGTTCATTTATGCGCTGCTCTTCTTTCTTATACCCATGATAACAAGATATTAGTTTCAGCAATTTTCTGCCTTGTGACGAAGGATAAGTTTTTTCAAAAACATTGTTGTCCAAAGATAGATCTACATGACTTGTCATTTTCGATAAGTTCTTTTCAGTTTCCGCATCAATCAGCAACATATTATTTCTTGTCACATAAAGTCTACTTAAGCTCTGTTCAATAGGAAAAAAAGTATTGTTATTATTATTTTCGGATGCTTGTTCAATGCTTACTGCGCCTCTTACTTCTGGCGGGTCTCGCAACATAAAAGAAAGAGAGATGAGTAGTGGTAAAAATAAGAGCCACAAATTTTTTATCTCTTTTAACATTTTACTTATCTCGTTAAATCATAATTAAAAAAATAGTGGCTTTTAAAAACGCTATTTGCTCGAAGTATAAGAGTAGCGAAGCAAGACCACAGCACATAAAAATATGAAATGTTTGGCAAATATTAAAAGTACGTTACTCGATATACCACATTCAGTGGAAATAAGTTTTTAAGGTGATCACACATATTCTTCATAATTTTTACAATCTACTTCGCCGATATGCTCAAGCGAAAGGCGCCATACTTTTTGAAAAATTTTGGAGGGGACAATGAATTTACCTAAAGCTACATGGCTTTACTCAGCCGCACTATTTTTTATCACTAGCGCCTTATCGAGCACCACTTTTGCTTATGGTGGTGGGTCTGGCGGTGGCGGTGGAACTACGGGCGACTATAGTCAGGGCGGTGGGCAAGCCATCACATCTGAGCGAGGTGGAAGTAGCTGTACGGTTTACCGTCCTACTACCTTAAACAATAACGCAGTCATATTGTGGGGCAATGGCACAGGCGCTTCGCCTACGTCCTACGCTGCACTTCTACGTCATTGGGCATCGTGGGGATTTGTGGTTGTTGCGGCCAATACGACGAACGCCGGTACAGGTACTGCTATGCGCTCGTGCCTCGACTGGTTACAAAGCTCCAGCCTTGCAAGTCGCGTGAATCTTGGCAAAGTCGGAACATCAGGACACTCACAGGGTGGCGGTGGTGCGATTATGGCCGGAGTTGATTCGCGGGTAACAACCACAGCGCCAATTGAAGGTTATACATTGGGGCTTGGACACAACACATCGTCACATACACGTCAGAATGGCCCCATGCTGTTACTGTCGGGTGGAGCCGATACTCTCGTTAATCCAACTATTAATCATCAACCACTATTCAACCGCACTAATGTACCTGTGTTCTGGGCAACGCTCGCGGGTGCGTCGCACTTCGAACCTACAAATAACGGGGGTGGATTCCGCGGCATTACCACAGCATGGTTCCTTTACCAACTGAACGGCGATGCAAACGCCACAACACAATTTGAAGGGTCAAGCTGTGGTTTTTGTAACGCATCTGGCTGGACGATTCAACGCAAAGGATTTTAGCTATTTTTATTGTCGTGGTAGAGCGACACAAACTGTTAGAATTTAATTAATTTCGTATTGCCAGATAAGCCCAACCGAAAAAGTTGGACTTATCTTTTTTTAACACACAGGCCCTCTTTTACACGCTATCCTATGTTTGATAATACCGACTGCTTTGAAAGTATGGTATTGCTGCAACAATATTTAATAACTAATAACAATGAGGCAACTATCATGGCTGCACGCAAATCCCCTCTTCTCAACATCTGTTTTTTTGCTCTAGCTTTCAACGGTTTTTATGCTTCATCCGCATTAGCCGCGGATGCGCCAGCCCCAAATCCGAACTTTAATTATATTCAGAATGGCCAAGCTGTTACAGGATGGGGATTGCAATTGGGTGACCCAGAGAATTGGTCGATGCCACTGGAATCAAATAGTAAAGGCAAATCGGCCGCAGGAAAAGTAGTTGTCGAACCTATAGATTTCAAAGCTAATGGTGATGCTTTAAAAATAGTGTGGAAATCCAATAAAAGTATTAAAGGTGTTTTTGCCATAGGCGGAGCGCCCATCGACCTAAGCAAATTTGAAAATGAAGGTGCACTCGTGTTCGATATTCGCCTGGACACAAAACCTGATAAAGACGTCACCATCGGAATGAGTTGCGGATACCCCTGCCGCGGCGAAATGCACGTCTCCAAAATCCTCAAAGATTTACCAAAAGATGAATGGACATCCTTACCTATTCCACTAAATTGCTTTACAAAAGAAGGTCTCGATATTAAAAAAGTGAGCGGTCCTTTTGATATTAATACTGAAGGTAAATTAGGTTTAAGTATTACCAACGTGCGGCTACAAAAATTACCTGAAGGTGAGAAGGGCTGCGCAAAGCCGTAATTTTATTAAAAAAGCCCATCATAAAAAAGGGTGCCAGTATTTCACTGGCACCCTTTTTGTTGTCGAGCTGTTGATTTGTTGATTGCTACATCATTTTTTCTGCTTTGCAATTGTGTGCAATAAAATCGGCATGGCTAGGCATGTAGTCCACCGAGCGCTGGATTACCTGACGAACACTTTCAAGGCGTTGTGAAATTTCATCTTCAGACATCCGATCAACAAGCGGATCATATGATTGCGGAGTGATGCCCTGCCCTAAGAGAACTTCAACCCAGCTCAATTCGCAAAACATTTCTACCGTTTGCCTAAATACCCGACCCGTTGATTTGAAGAGGTTTATTCTGCGAGTTAGAGCTTCGGGTACAGGCATATTCCGGCAATAACGCCAGAACTCTGAATCATCTCGCTCGTTAACGTAGTAATGCAAAATAATAAAATCACGGATTTTTTCGTATTCAAAATCAGATTGGCGATTAAACTCATCAATATCTTCTTGATTAAAATCGGTCGATGGAAATAGTGCTAGTAATCGCGCGATCGCAGACTGGACCAAGTAGATACTTGTGGATTCTAGCGGCTCAAGAAACCCTGATGCTAAACCAATAGAAACACAGTTTTTATGCCATATTTCTTTGCGCTTTCCTGCTTTAAATTTTATTAATCGCGGCTCGGTTATCGGAGGAGATTCAAGGTTTTCCAGCAAAATTTCACGCGCTCTTTCTTCACTCATATGCTTACTAGAAAAGACATGCCCATTACCAACGCGATGTTGCAACGGAATTCGCCATTGCCAACCAGCCGCGTGCGCGGTTGATCTTGTATATGGGGTTAGTTCAGTTACATTTTCACATTGAACTGCCCAGGCTCTATCGCACGGTAACCAGTGGCTCCAATCTTCAAAGCCTACCTTTAAAGCATCGCTAATAAGCAGCGCTCTGAATCCCGAACAATCAATAAATAAATCACCCTCTATCACTTGCTCATCATTGAGTAACAAGGATTTGATAAAGCCATCCTCGGCCCTTAAATTAACCTTCTGTACTTTACCTTCTATTCGCGTCACACCTCTTTGTTCAGCGTAGTTACGTAAATATTTGGCGTACAAACCGGCGTCAAAATGAAAAGCGTAGGCGATATTGGATAGAGGAGAGTTACCTCTATTTTCAGAGCGCATAAACTTATTTTTATAGCTAGCTGTTGCGTTTAATCCGTACTCCTCTAAATAGGGCGCTTTTCCTGCTAAATGCATTTTTAACCAATACTGATAAAAATGTAGGGAGTTCATATCTTTGCCAACATCACCGAACGCATGAATGTAACGGTCGCCAATTTTTCCCCAGTTTACAAATTCAATCCCAAGCTTGTATGTACCTTGAGTATTTTTTAAAAAATCGTCTTCATCGATATCGAGCGTTTTATTAAATATCGACATGGGGGGCACGGTTGCTTCACCGACACCCACAGTTCCGATTTCATCAGACTCAACCAAAATGACTTCACAGTACTGTTTACCCAAAAGCTTAATCATTGCTGCAGCAGTCATCCACCCGGCTGTACCACCACCGAGGATGACGACTTTTTTTAGAGTGTTAGTTGACATGGTTAGCTTCTTAATTAGCGTTACAGTGGAGGATTTAATGTGCTTATAAAAGTAAGTTGTTTATAAGTTATATGATCGGCTCACTATAGTACCGATATTATGCAAACGTTGGTTGTACCAATCCATAAGATATTTCAATGGGATTTCCTGAACGCGCCTCGGTAAATACCGCGGAACTATGCCTGCAGCGATCATTAGTGTCGGCCAATAATCTGGATATGCCCAGCCAGCTGCGTCTTCGCTTAATTGACAGGACTCAGCAAATAAATTTACGCGATGTTGTAATTTTTCCGACAATGATTCCCTACTACTTTTTGTGGTTAATGAGTGATAAGTTTGTATGAAATCTGCGATGGCGATATTGTCATTATTTTGAAGGCGATTATATTCTTTCGCCAAGGCATCCTGGCGTGCAGGACAGGGGAAAAAATCAACAAATCGTACCAAGGATTTATACAACCAATCCACATGATTAACAGGCGCAGAGGTTGTTAACCTAATAGCGGCGTTACCAAGCGCCAAACAATTTCCTACCCAAGGCTGACCGGAGTAACTAAAACCACATTGCTCTGCATCCGAATTTATTGTTTCCGGCTTTGTAATCAATCTGGTTAACCGCCGTTCAGCCGTCATATCTATAAAAAATGCATCTCGTAAAATGGTATCAGCATCAATATGTAATGCTGAAATAAGCTTCTCGTTGATATTTACGTCAGCATTGAGATCCAAAATATCAAAAGATTTAACGCCCAGTGAACGCGATTTTGAATTTACCGTTTCAGAATATGCATTAACATTTATTTTAGCGCCGTAGGGACGTATATCACCGCGATAAAATCTGTGTAATTCGGGATGAAATTTATTGGCATTATATAAAGCGACTAAAGGCGATGCCGACCACCATGGCGCGCCTATCCCTTCGCGAATTAAGCGCGCCATAACTTGATGATGCGGGACAGGCAAATCGTCTTTGAGCCTTAAATAAGATTCAAAATAAGCCGTGTGTCGGAGAACAGAAATACTGTTAACCAACATTGGGCTTAATACACCACCAAACATGAGCGCGTTAAAATCAAAGCCCATATCCTCATTCAATACATGAATACTGTGATCAACATTTATAGTTGTTGGATGCTCCAACGTAGAAAGCCCGCGAACACGCCAAAGATTAACGCCAATTGAGCGAAGTTGATTTGCTAAATAGCAGGTAGCGATATCCGCGTAAATGCCATCACCCACCAAAACAACATTGCGGTAAAATTGATTACTCATTAATTACCGCTCCCACACCTCGAAGCCAATCCACTAGCAGCGGAAACCTGCAGATAAATGCCTCTTGCTCATGTTTAATCTCTTGCAGGATTTTCTTTCTCTCGGGCGAAGGAATCGCGTTAACGCGAGCATCGTAAAATTCAGGAATCACGTTTTGGCCAAGACAGACCGACGCGTAAAGACCATATTGGGTAGGATCTACAATACCTGCTCCGCGAAACATCGCTTGTCTATACGCAAGCCCTTCAGGCAGAGACATATTTCGACAATCTTGCCAAAATTGAGAATCATCACGCTGATTTTCCGCATAATGCATAATAATAAAATCGCGGATGCGAACAAACTCCCTTGTTAGCTGCAGATTAAATTCTTTCTGCGCTAATGAAAAATTTTCCGAGACAGGAAAGTATTCGATGAGTTTTTGAATGCCATATTGAATTAAATAAATCGAGGTGGATTCCAACGGCTCTAAAAATCCTGCCGAAAGCCCTATACCTACGCAATTATTTATCCACTGTTCCTGACGCATTCCTGGCATAAATGATAAATATCGCGGCTCAGCTAAAGGTTCAGCTTCAAGATTTGCCAATAAGTCATCTAGCGCATTTTCTTTTGACATGTAGTCACTGGAATAGACACTGCCATTACCCACACGATGCTGAAGCGGAATTCGCCAACGCCACCCTGCTGAATGAGCGCTCGCATGTGTAAATGCTTTAAAAGGTTTAGCCGTAGAACACGGTATTGCTATAGCACTGTCACACTTGAGCCATTCTTTCCAGCTTTCGTAAGGGCTTTGCAATACACCGCTAAGTAATAAAGCTCGAAAGCCAGTTGCATCTATAAAAAAATCAGCTTCAATTCGTTCGCCTGATACAAGATTCAGACCCACAATATCGCCGGTATTAGAATTCCTGTCTGCACTTAAATATTTTCCTTCAATTCTTTTTACACTACGCGCTTCGGCATATTTTCTTAAATATCGCGCGTAAAGGCCTGCATCAAAATGAAACGCATAGCTATATGTTGAAGACCAAAAATCATTATTTTGCGATGGAAGTGAAAATCGCCCCTGTTCGGCTGCTTCGGCGGCTACCGAAAAGCGCGAGAATTCGGCTATGTCAGCTTCGTTGCGTAAACTGAGCCAGTAATGATGGAAATCAACGGCATTAATATCGCGGCCCGCTTGCCCAAAGGGATGAAAATATTCCTGGCCGATAAGGCCCCAATCCGAGAATTTAATGGCTAACTTAAGTGTGGCTTTAGTTTCACGAATAAATTCTTGCTCATCAATGCCTAGTAGACGATTAAAATCGCGTATTGCAGGAATAGTAGATTCCCCAACTCCTATAGTGCCTATTTCGTCGCTTTCTATGAGTCGAATATTGAGCGTCTCATGTCGAAATAGTTGACTAAACGCAGCTGCGGCCATCCAACCGGCTGTTCCACCACCAAGAATTACAAGATTTTTAATCACAGCGATATCAACTCCTTAGTGAAATTGACGGATAAAAAAAATGCACACAGTTTACCTGTGTGCATTTTTTCGAGACAGCTTAAGAACTAGAACTGACCCTTAAGAACCAACGAAACTCTACGATCGTTAACGAACCAGGAACGGCCCGCCTCCAAACCTTTTCCATCAAGAATCATGATAGTTTTGGTTTGAGTATTAAGAATGTTGGTGAGCTGTATACCTGTTGTCAGGCCATTATCAAATTTGTAGAACACAGAACCGTCAAGGAAACCGGCATCATCATTCCACATTGGATAACGGCTGATTACGTCGCGTGTTGTCAACAAATAACGTGAACGCCAGTTATATGCCAAACGCGCAGACCACTCATATTTCTCATACATAAGCGCAAAGTTAGCGGTGTTTTTCGACTGACCTCTGAGTGGCAAGCCGTTCAAATCAACGCTAGCGCCCGTGTAAGCACTGTCGGGACTATCATTATCTCCAGCATTTGGATCAAGACCTAAGTCTCCCTGATTCGGAATTGATTCAGAGTCAATATAGGAGTAGTTAGCCTGAATACCTATGCCATCCCAAGGTGAAGGAAGCATGTCGAAGAACTGCTGATAAGCCAGCTCAATGCCTTGTATGCTTCCTTCGCCATTATTAACGGTACCGTTAACAAACACAGTGTTGGTTACACCATTATTGGTAACTTGCTTAGGAAATGAACCTTGTATAAAGAAGTTTGAAAGGTCTTTATAAAATATAGATGTTGTGAATGAACCGGCTTTAGCAAAGTACCATTCCAAGGACATATCATATTGAATTGACTCCATTGGCCCAAGCTTCGGGTTACCTGCGCTACCTGTATAGCCGTTGTTGGGATCAACAAGCGTTGTTGCCTGACCTGTAATAGGATCAACACCTATCAAGTGGCTTAAACCAGAAAAGTCATTCATAGGACCAGTCGTGGTTTCATAAGTGCGCTGAACTCTTTGGAGGGATGCACCAATAGTAGTGGTGTTTTTCACATCCTCCATATCCGGCAAAGCTAAGGCTTTAGATACAGCAAAACGACCTATTAACTCATCACTAAATTCAACCTTCAGGTTAAAGCTGGGCAACACATCGTTAAATTTATAGATAGATTCCTGAAATACAGTCGCACCATTGCTATATGCAGCATCATTAACAGGCATCACGTTTGCGGGATCATTCGCATATCTCAAGAGGTTCGTCATGTAAGCAGTGAACTGAGCCTTGTACCTTGGTTGTCCGCCACCAGGATTAGTAAGCGCTACGTTAGGATCAAGATTCGCAGGATTACCGTCCCTATCTTTTCTATCACTTGACGTAACCCACTCCACACGCTTCTGCTCCATCCAAGCCTCTAATGCGGCCAAATCACGTGCATCAGGAGCGCCTTCAGGTGCAGTTGTTGTTGCGACACCAACGTCAGAAAATTCGACCGATCCGTCCGCAGAACGCTCAAAATCAACATACCGTAAACCTATGTTGCCGCTGAATCTGAAACGAGATTCATCGGACCCGAAGTCCACACGAATATATCCAGCTTGGTTTGTTTCTTCCGTAACAAATACTTCTGATGGTAAGAACAAGCCTCCATTGCCGGGTAATACACCAGCTCGTTTACTTGCAGGCACCCACTTACCATCTACCGCGGTTTGCGGGAACGAATCACCATTTGTAGCCCGTTCCACCAAACTGTCACTCGGCGCTAAAGCACAACCACCAGGCATATCCAACACACCACCGCGATGGAAATCGCTCCAGTCAACACATTCCCAGTTACCTTTAATGTCTTGAAGTTCAATCAGGGCGTTCATTCTGTCAACTGTCAGCTGCTTGTTTGCTATCTGGGCCTCGGTATCACCCGGCACGATCACGGGAATTGGCGCATAATCAGGTGAATATGGTGCATCGGCATAGCCCGGCGGTGTCCCCCACAATGGCGATAGAGCGCCCCACTGCGTGCCGTAACTCGTGAACCTTACGTTTTGTAAGCGATTCGCGTAACGTACTCCACCACTGACTTTGGTAATAAATGAGTCGTCTATAGAGTATTTAACGTCGAAGCGACCTGAATTCGAATCGCCATCAGACCTTTCAAAGTGATCAAGAATAGATTGCCAGTTATAAGAGCTTGGATCTTGGAACCAATTTTTATCGCCTTGCGGATCGTTTGAATAGCCATTAAATACGCGTAAATCCGCGTTAGCTTGTTCAGCAGCGGTAGCTGCTGCGGTAGGAGAAAGATCGGGGAAATCAGCTGCGGTTTTCAAACCAGCGTTAGCGCCCACTAAATCATTTTGCTTCGCATTAATATGAATCGGCGTACCCGCTCCTGCTGCACCATAAAGAGCGGGATTATTGTCACGTGCCCCATGCCAAGGCTCAATTAATGTTAGATGCGGTGTACTTCCACGTGTATCAAATGCTTGCACAGCGTGTGTAGCCATGGACACAAGCACGTCATCGTCTGATGTGTCGGCTGCGATATGCTGTAAGTCCAGAGACAACTCAAGATTGTCTGAAGGATTCCATTTGAAATTAAGACCAAAATCATCAATCACTGTACGAGTGTCTTTAATCCGGTTATCCGACTGGAACCGATAGCCAAACTGCTGGAGACTAGCAACAGTTTGAGAGCCACTTTGAATAGCCCTTATGGCTGCAGCTCTTTCTTCTTTGGTTGTAGCAGCCTCAAGCAGAGCCAAGCTATCCGCAGAGGCCCCTCCACCCGCAATTGCGGTTAACGCTGCTTGACGAGCTTCTGGAGTTGATGCTGCAAAAAAATCATTGAATCTTTCAGTCGGTACACCATTAAAACCTGGCATATAGAAAGGAGCTACATAACCCTCATCACTCATAGAACCATATTCGACTGGGTTATTACCACGCCAGTCGCGTGTAAAGGATGCATCCTGGGTAATCGTGCCTGCTTGAAATAACCCTCGATCATCAAAGGTAAACTCGGTACCGTCTAAAGGCAGAGATTGGCGAGAACCATACCCAGATTGATACTTGAGAGCATTCTCCTTCCATGTTAAGCGTGCATCTGAACGCATAAACTGAAATGTGGCTAAGAAGGTTTCGTCGGGTGATTCCCATTGAAGTGATGTCGCATAGCCTTTGCGGGTACGATCATCGTTTTTCATAGTTAGGTTGGAGCCATTTGGCATCCAAACAGTTTGCCCTGCAAATCTTTCTGCACCGGGGATATCTGATGGGCCAGCATGATCATAGCCCGTCCCTTTCGCTTCCAACTCTTTGCTAAAGTTGGTGTAGTCATCTTTGTATTCAACATAAGCATCCGATTGAATACCGTGTGATATGCCTTTTAATTCAGAACTTGCAACATTAATTAAGAACCCGAAACGGCCGGCAGAGTCAGTTTCTATTATGTCGCTATAAAGGCCCGATACGGTCGGTGTCCATTCTTCAGCCATATCACCATAGGAGTAATCAACATTGAATCCCATCACACGTCCATCTTTATCGAATGGCTTACGAGTTTTGAGGTTAACAGTACCCCCAATACCGCCTTCAATCATGTCAGCAGTTTGGTTTTTGAACACTTCCACACCAGACATTAATTCTGGCGGAACATCTTGGAAGCTAAGACCACGGCCTGAGTTAGCGGTGAATGAATCACGGCCATTAAATTCAGAACGAGTTGCGCTCATACCACGAATTACCGCGCCGGAACCTTCCACACCAAAGTGATCCGGGTCGTTTGCTGCGGCAAAACGCTCAATTGAAATACCGGGAATACGCTGCATTGCTTCCAATACTGAGCGATCAGGCAATGAGCCCATGTCTTCCGCTGAAATAGCATCTACAAAGGTATCAGCCGAGCGCTTAATATTTTGAGCGCTCTCAAGGTTTACCTTGGTTGCTGAAATAATAATTTCGCTGACTTCCTCATCCGCTGGTGCGGCAGGAGTTGCATCTTGAGCGATTGCAGGAACTGCGCACGCCATAATGTAAACAGCGAGCAGTGACTTTTTGAACTTTTTATCCATTGGAACGTTGTGTGTACTCATGAAATACCTCGTCAGCTTAAGCCGATGACAATAGATTATTTTTTTACTATTTTTGAAACTATAGACCCTATTTTCGATTTATTTAAATATTTGAACGGTCAATAGAAGCCGGTTGATTAGAGCATAAGAGAAAGAAACCCCAAAGACGCTTTACTTTTCTTTGGGGTTTCAATTTTTAACGACATTGCTTCATGTAGTAGTTATTACTACATTATTCAAAAGTCGCATCAGTGATCTCGAGAGACCCAGCGTATACAGTTGGTTTAGGATCACCAACTTGCACACCCAACCTAATTGAAGGAACACCATCGCCAGGGCCTTTGTCTCCATCTACAGGACACTCAGCAACAATTTCCACACCCGTTGGATATTTAGGATTAGCTTCATCGGTTTCATCGGTTTTATCAATATTGCACCAAGTACCATCATAGGGATCATAGTTCTTCTGAATAAATATCTGTAGTGGAGCTCCGGTCGCTACAAATGCATCGTCAACTATAAATGTCACAGTGAGAGTTTTGCCAAGAGCATTGACAGAATTAGGCGCATCTTCTGGAGAGTTTACGAGATGGTAAAAGCCAGAGGTATGATACGACTGCGTACCTGTGGGCTTCTCGAAATTGAAAATCACACCCGACTCCCCTTGATCAAAAGTGCCGCCATTGTCGCCATCTTTTGTCCACTCTGCTTTATCGCATGGAAGAGCGTTACTATCAGGATTTTGAGAACAAACACCAGACGAGGAACTAGAACTTGCCACAGAACTTTCCACTGCTGAGCTTGCTGCTGAGCTTACAGCTACTGAACTTGCTACTGAACTCACTGCGGCGGCAGAGCTTACTAACATAATCGAACTTTTCGAACTGCTACTTTTACTACCTTTATTGTCACTACCACCACAAGCGGTTAAAAAAACGCTTAGTGCTAGCACAACTGTTAGATTCTTAATCATGGAAATACTCCTGTTGTACCTGTTGTAGAAGCTGCAGCATTAATGCCGAAATGGAATTTTTGCTGAAGCAAATTGTTGTTTATTTGATTTATTGAGACCTTAGATAACTGCGATGAAATTGCTTCACCCCAACCGCGAAGGTATCGAAACATACCATACTTACTTTTTACTTTACTAGCAGGCGCATAAAATTACCTGCGAGTCAAAAATAAACCGTTCTACGAACCTATGTTTTCTCAAACTAAAGGTTACTTCGCACCAGATTAAACTTGCAGCTGTGAGGTCGCAAATGTCAGCTGGAGCTGATCAGGTTTTACTTAAATCTAGTTCAAGAAGTAACTACTTCCTAACTTTACATGTGTAAACTTTTGTAAAGAAACTGAACTTAAGCGTGAGCTTTCAATTAGTTAACCTCTCATCTGTTTACCAGATAGGTATTAAATCTTAAGCTCGCCAATGGTAGTTTCTTGATTGAGGTATTAAGGCTATAGTTAAGCAAATAATCTGCATCCAAGAGCAACTCTTATGAAAACGTCCGCTTCGTTAATTTTCTCCTTAATTTGTTTATTGACAGCTTCAATAGTCACCGCAGCACCTGAAAAAGTATATAAATGGACAGATAGCAAAGGGGTAACTCACTACGGTCAGCGCCCGCCAGCTAATACCAAGACCGAGGTTATAAAACCGCAGACCGGACACAGTGACCCCGTAACTTATGCGCCAGCACCAGGCGCTACGCCGGTAGCAGATAAAAAAACGGAAAATAATGAAAAGCCGTTGTTGGACCCTGAACGCTGTTCGCAAGCTCGCAAAAACCTGGAGACTTTAAAAACCTATGCTCGTATTAAAATGAAGGGTGATGACGGTGAATACAGATATTTAACACCTGATGAACAAAAACAAAAATTGGATGAAGCCGCGAAAGCTGCTGAAGAGAGTTGTGAATAAAATTTTCAAATAAAAAAGGCCGTCCAATATATGGACGGCCTTTTTTATTTCCTAGAATTACTGCAGCCGCTTCGGCTCAAAGAAAATTTTATCTCCTTGAAGCGTGCCATGAATAATTGAGCCTGGAATGAACTTACCGGAAAGAATATCATTTGCTAGTGGATTCTCGACCAATTGTTGGATAGCACGTTTTAGCGGGCGCGCACCATAAACCGGATCAAATCCAACCGCTGCTAACTTGTTCATGACTGAGTCATCCAGCTCTAAACCTAGCTCACGTTCAGCGAGGCGCTTGCGTAACAACTCCAATTGAATATCGGCAATACCACGAATTTGTTCGCGCCCAAGCGGATGAAAAACTACAACTTCATCAATACGGTTTATAAATTCAGGGCGGAAATGTCCGCCAACAACTTCCATCACCGCGTCTTTCATTGCGTTGTAACGATTTTCATTATTGAGTGAATTATTCATATCACCTGAAACAAATGAATCAAAACTCACAGTATCGAAAGATTTATCTTCTGCTAATTCTTGAATGCGATCCGAACCTAAATTCGATGTCATTACGATAACTGTATTGCGAAAATCCACAGTTCTACCTTGGCCATCTGTTAAGCGACCATCATCTAGTACTTGTAACAAAATATTAAATACATCAGGGTGCGCTTTTTCTATTTCGTCCAACAACAACACCGAATAAGGCTTACGACGTACTGCCTCGGTTAAATACCCACCCTCTTCGTAACCCACGTAGCCAGGAGGTGCACCGATTAACCGTGCGACGGAATGCTTTTCCATAAACTCGGACATGTCAATGCGCACCATGGAATCCGCGGAGTCAAATAAAAACCCTGCTAATGATTTACATAATTCCGTCTTACCAACACCGGTTGGGCCTAAAAACAAAAATGATCCGTTAGGGCGATTCGCATCACTTAAACCCGCACGTGAACGACGCACCGCATTAGCAACGGCAACTACAGCTTCGTGTTGTCCAATTACACGTTTGTGCAATGCATCTTCCATGCGTAATAATTTGTCGCGTTCACCCTCAAGCATTTTTGAAACAGGAATACCCGTCCATTTGGAAACAACTTCTGCAATTTCTTCATCGGTGACTTTATTACGCAGCAGTTTCATTTCCATCATTTCTGCCTGCCCAGCCATATCGAGCTGCTTTTCAAGCTGCGGAATAATTCCATACTGTAATTCAGACATGCGTGCCAAATCGCCTTTGCGACGTTTTTCTTCCAACTCTAAACGAGCTTGTTCCAATTGACTTTTTATTTCCTGTGAACCTTGTAACGATGCTTTTTCCGCGCGCCATACTTCATCGAGGTCGTTATATTCACGCTCGATTTTTTCGATATCTTGATCAAGTTTTACCAAACGTTTTTTGCTGGCCTCATCTTCATCTTTTTTAACCGCTTCACGTTCAATTTTAAACTGAATTAAGCGACGTTCAAGACGATCCATTTCTTCCGGCTTGGAATCAATTTCCATACGAATGCGACTGGCCGCTTCATCAATTAAATCTATAGCTTTATCAGGCAATTGACGATCAGTAATGTAACGTTGCGATAATTTTGCCGCAGCAATAATTGCAGAGTCAGTAATATCCACACCGTGGTGAACTTCATAGCGTTCTTTCAACCCGCGCAAAATTGCGATGGTATCTGACTCATTGGGTTCATCCACTTGAACTTTCTGAAAACGACGCTCAAGTGCAGCATCTTTTTCAATATATTTGCGATACTCATCGAGAGTGGTGGCGCCCACACAATGCAACTCACCACGAGCTAATGCAGGCTTTAACATATTGCCCGCATCCATCGAACCTTCGGCTTTACCGGCGCCCACCATAGTGTGAATTTCATCAATAAATAAAATCACGCGCCCTTCTTCTTTACCTAATTCATTGATGACTGCTTTCAAGCGCTCTTCAAAATCACCGCGAAATTTTGCGCCTGCCAAAAGTGCACCCAAGTCCAATGACAAAAGGCGTTTATTTTTTAAACCTTCCGGCACCTCACCATTTACAATGCGCTGCGCAAGACCTTCGACGATTGCTGTTTTGCCCACACCAGGCTCACCAATTAATACTGGATTATTTTTAGTGCGTCGTTGCAATACCTGAATTGTGCGACGAATTTCATCATCGCGCCCAATCACTGGGTCAAGCTTGCCTGATTCCGCACGAGCTGTTAAATCGACCGTATATTTTTCCAATGCCTGACGATTACCTTCAGAATCGGCATCTTCAACTTTTTCACCACCGCGCACTTTTTCAATGGCCTGCTGCAAGCGTTGTTCATTACCGAATTTTTTCAGCAATTCGCTAATGCTACTTTGCGGGTCTTTTATAGCAACGACCAGCACGGCATCGCTGGAAACAAATTTATCACCTAATTTTTGCGCGTATCTATCCGACAAATTTAATAGCCGCCCCATTTCAGGCGACATACCTACCTCACCGGTGGGATTTTTAATACTGGGTAGAGCTTCAATTTTTGCCAGCAGAGCGTCTTTGAGGCCAGTCACATCAAATCCCGCTTGCGTCAACAATAAACGCGCACTGCCCGCGCCTTTTTGCTCCAGCATCGCATACAACATATGGACAGGTTCAACCTGGCTGTGGTCGCGCCCAACAGCGAGCGATTGGGCGTCAGAGAGCACAAGCTGCAATTGATTGGTTAAACGATCGATACGCATGGAAACCTCTTGTTGATCAGGACTTTTAAGATAGCTACAGACGTGGGGGCGCGGCGGTGCATTTCAAGCACGCGATTGGTAACTAAAGGAAGGAATAGTTGAGAAATTGATTTAAATCAATTCGGGCGCGTAAGTCGCGCTGAGTAACTAAACAGGCAGGTTAATGGCGACAAATCCAGCTCGCGATAATTTAAAATTTTAGGATGAAAAAGCGAGAGTTTGGCTCTCGCTTTTTTGAAACCTGTTAAATTCTATTCCGTATATATTCCCTGACTACGCAAATATTCCTCGTAACTTCCACTAAAATCCACCAAACCAGTTGGCTGCATGTCAATGATTCGTGTTGCAAGAGAGGATACAAATTCTCGATCGTGGCTGACAAAAATTAAAGTGCCAGGATAATTTTCCAACGCAAGGTTTAATGCTTCAATAGATTCCATATCCAGGTGGTTGGTAGGCTCATCCATCAACATGACATTGGGATTTATCAAACTTAATTTACCGAACAGCATACGACCCTGTTCACCACCGGAAATAACTTTGACGGATTTTTTTACTTCATCGTTTGAAAATAACATTCTACCTAATGCGCCACGCACTAATTGCTCGTCACCTTTGGTCCACTGCTTCATCCAGTCAAATAAATTATCATCCCGTGCGAAATCTTCAGCGTGGTCCTGCGCGAAATAACCTTTCTCGGCTTGCTCTGCCCACTTGACCGTGCCTGTGTCTGGAGCTAAGTCACCGTATAAACACCGTAACAACGTTGTTTTACCCGCACCATTGGGGCCGATAATGGCGATGCGTTCACCTGCTTCAACTTGAAAGCTCAAATTTTTAAACAATGGCTTATCAAAACTTTTACTCAAATGCTCAACAGTAACAGCTTGGCGATGCAATTTTTTCTCTTGTGTAAATCTGATGTAAGGGCTAACACGACTTGATGGCTTAACATCATCTAATTGAATTTTATCAATTTGTTTTGCGCGCGATGTGGCCTGTTTTGCTTTCGATGCGTTTGCAGAGAAGCGACTCACAAACGATTGCAGCTCAACAATTTGTGCTTTTTTCTTGGCATTGTCGGATAACAATTTCTCACGCACTTGAGTCGACGCAGTCATATAGTCATCGTAAGTGCCGGGGTAAACGCGCAGCTCGCCGTAATCCAAATCCGCCATGTGCGTACATACGGCATTTAAAAAGTGACGGTCATGCGAAATAATAACGATGGTGCTGTTGCGTTGATTTAAAACGCCTTCGAGCCATCGAATGGTATTGATGTCGAGGTTGTTCGTTGGCTCGTCGAGCAACAAAACTTCAGGATCCGCAAATAGCGCTTGCGCCAATAGCACACGTAATTTCCAACCAGGTGCAACAGCGCTCATAAGGCCTGTGTGCTGCTCAATAGGGATATCCAAACCCAGCAACAACTCGCCAGCCCGTGCTTCCGCGGTATAGCCGTCCATTTCAGCAAATTGCACTTCCAATTCCGCCACCGCCATTCCGTCTGCTTCAGTCATTTCGGGCAAATTGTAGATTCTGTCGCGCTCGGCTTTCACTTTCCATAATTCGGTGTGACCCATAATCACAGTATCCAATACCGTGTATTCCTCATAGGCGAATTGGTCCTGCTTCAATTTACCCAGTCGAACATTCGGCTCAAGCATGACTTGCCCGGCGGTTGGCACCAAATCGCCACCCATAATTTTCATAAAGGTAGACTTACCGCAGCCGTTGGCACCGATTAGGCCATAGCGATTGCCGTTATTGAATTTCACAGAGACGTTTTCGAACAGTGGCTTGGCGCCGAATTGCATGGTGATATTAGCGGTGGAGATCACGAAAGCTTACCTAAAATAATGACGATTGAGTTGGTTCTTAACAAAGGCGTGCATTCTACTCAATTTATATAGCGAGTAGGCTTAAAGATGCCTTCTTAACCTAATATTCCTAAAAATCACCATTATTTTGCAAAAAATGAATCGAGTTCCAGCTTTTAGGTTATAAAAAATGGGAACAGAAGGTAGGGATAACTATTATTTTCGGCCTCTATTGAAATCAATGAAAGAAACAGGTTATCTATTGCAGTCACGGTCATTGTGCTGGCTGAACCAATAAATACTATAGGGACTCTACAATGCATTTCTCAATAAAAGCGTTTACTTTCATATTTTTTCTAACGTCATCTATTACTTTTGCTAAAGAGGTAGACCCAAATACCTATGCTGACAAATTTCCAACAGTCCCAAAGAATGCGCGTGTCGCTGTGCTTCCAATTGCATACGACTTTGCAGCAGTACCTCAAGAGCTACCTATCATTCAGGACGCATTAATTAATGAATTGAAACTTTTAAAGTTTTCACCGCTTAAAGTGAAGCTTGATGCTAATTCGGCCCCCATCGGCGTAAACAAATTATTTATGTTGTCCAATCAAGCACATAAAGATATACGCTCCCAGAAACAGGCTTTTGTATTGGGGATTAAGGATCAGGTTGCATACGACATCGCACTTATCCCCGCTGTTGTGTCGCGAACCGCGAAATTAAGTGGACAAATGGTAATTTGGGATCATGTAAAACAACGCTTGGAAATAAAAGGATTCGGATCCGGCTCCAATAGGGAATGGTCAGGAACGCGTTTGGGACTTAGCTTGGAAATTGATGCCTATGATTCTGCAGGAGCTTGGCTGTTTACGTCATACGGAGGGATCAGTAACCCTTACATCATCAATACAAAAGAAGAAATGAATGAACTAAAACCAAGATTATTTGATAGCGAAAAAGATAAGGAGTTGTTGCAAAAAGGCGTTGAAGCTGCTCTTGAGCCGCTTAAAAAGAAAATTAAAATCTCAGACTAACTCTTCCGATTTTTTGCCTCAATCCACTGAGACATATATTGTGTACTTTTTAAAGTGTGGTGGCGGAGCATAGCACCGATAAAGTTTTGCTTTCGCTCCCCATTAAAATTTTCTTGAAGCGCGTTAAGTCTATCTACGAATAATTGCCTGTAATCGCGAGCACCAAAATATTTTTGCAAAATTACCATGCCTTGCATTTGCGCCTTTTGCCATTGCGCTTCATCTTCGTAAAGTTGTATTGCGGCTTCTGCAAACTGCGTTGCGTTGTTTTCAATAAATCCACACCAAACCAAATTGCCGTGCATCGCCTCAGCGCCGATGCTGGTAGTCGCACTCGGAGTTCCGTTGCGCATTGCGTCCATCAACTTACCTTTTATGCCAGCGCCAAAACGTAAAGGCGCAAGACACACTCTGGCTTGTTGCATAACGGCATTTGCATCATGGGCCCAACCTTTAATTAAAAAGCCCTCTTTGACATTATGTAATTGGGTAGCTTTTGGTGGAGGATAAGCACCGTAGATATGTAACTCAGCTCGCGGTAGCTGTGCACGAATCATTGGCCAAATAGCATGTTTCAGATAAAGTACAGCGTCCCAATTTGGCTCGTGACGAAAATTTCCTATAGCGACAAAATGTTCGCGACTAACAAAATTGTTAACTGAACTTTGACCAGAATTTTCTTGCGTGAGGATAGGGAAATAATGCAGTAGATTTTCAGGAACCGAAAAATATTGGGCTAATAAATCGATTTCAAATTGCGAGATCATAAGCGTTAAATCGCAGCGAAATATGGCTGCAATTTCTCGCTGTACCATATCATCAGTAACCATATGCGCATATAACGCAGCAGCATCTGCTAACACCGGGTCTACCCGTTGGCGATCACTTTCTTTATCCAGATGTTGTTGCGATTGTTTTAGCAATTTAAAACGTGCATTACGCAGGCTATGCAGATCTTCTGTGTCCAATATACGGAGCGCTTGCGGACATACTTGCTCTACTCTCCAACCAAATTGTTCTTCCGTAAAAAAGCGATCGAACAAAACGGCATGGGGCTGAAACTCCTTTATGTATTCGTTGAAGCTGGAATCATTAAGAGTAATGACTTCTTCTTCAACGCCTAACACATTTAAATCTGCACGATGTTCTGAAAGTGCAGCAGCCGATGCAAATACAATACTCCATCGTTGAGAAATAAATAATTCAATTAACTGCAGCATGCGTGTGCCTGCAGCCGAAGAATTTGGTTCAGGCCACACATAGCCAATAATTAGTAATTTTTTCATTGTGGCTTATCTTGTAAATATTTCACTAGGCCTAAGCCTGCCGTCCTGCCCGTTGCGAAACATGCCGTTAAAAGATAACCGCCTGTGGGCGCCTCCCAATCCAGCATTTCTCCAGCGCAAAATGTGCCTGGAATTTTCTTTAGCATAAGGGATGTTGTTAACTCGTTTCCACTCACACCACCTGCGGTGCTAATGGCTTCATCAATTGGCCGAAAAGCTTTTAGATGCAAAGATAGATTTTTTAGCGCATCAGCAAGCTGGCGGCTATCCTGCCAAATAGACGCTGGTGTAAGTTCCCGAAGCAGCGCTACTTTCACAGCGGGCAAATTTAATTGCTTTCGTAAAAAATTACTGATGGAGTTCTTCCCACGAGGCTTATTTAGCTGCGCAATAATTTTTTCCCTAGGTACGTCAGGTAGTAAGTCTACTCTTAACTCTGCAAAACCTTTAGCCAAAATAGAGTCCCGCAAACTAGCAGAAAGCGCGTAGACACTTGTACCCTCGATTCCGGTTTTCGTTATTGCAGCCTCACCGCGAATAGACTTTTGGTGACTATCCAAATTCACTGTCGTCAAGCGAATAGTTTGTAAAGGAGCTCCAGCGAATTCCTGTTGAAATTTTTCGCTCCAATGAATATCAAATCCGCAATTGGATGGCAGAAGATGATTGACCTGAATATTTTTTTGTTCAAACAGACTTACCCAGGCACCATCCGACCCCAGACGTTGCCAGCTTGCTCCGCCGAGAGCAAATACTGTTGCATTAACTTGAACAATCTTTGTGGCAGCAAGGTTGTCTCTTTGTTCGCTAAACCTCAGATCACCCGCTTCCGTCCAACCGAGCCAACGATGACGAGGATAAAATTCAACTCCTAGCTCACGCAACCTATGTAACCAAGCTCGCAATAAGGGTGCGGCTTTCATATCGGTTGGAAAGACGCGACCTGACGAGCCTACAAACGTATTGATGCCTAAACCATGGATCCAATCGCACAGTGCTTGCGATGAAAAATTGTCGATGCACGGCTTTAAAAATGCTGCTGTTGAATAACGTTCTATTAATTTTTCATGAGGTTCAGAATGAGTAATATTCATTCCGCCCACACCGGCCAATAAAAACTTTCGACCTACGGATGGCATGGCATCGTAAAGGGCAACTTTATAGCCTGCAATGGCAATTATTTCGGCCGCCATTAAACCCGCAGGGCCGCCGCCTAATACAGCGACCCGCAGTTCATGGTTGATTGAAGGCGTTGAATGGGACAAGGCATTACCACCGAAATGTTATTAATGCCCGCAATGAATTTACTATAGCGATAACTCAAAAGGAGATGCAGGCAGACCAGCTTTATTATACAGATTAGCGCCCCGCGGGTTGTCAGCCCACGCATAACGAACGCTCACAGGTTCAGCAACTTCATCATTCCATACGACTAATTTCTTTCCTTGAAGTTTAGCTTTTGCCCAAACGTATTTTTTATCAGCGCCAGCGATTGCAATATGGTGTAAAACTCCATCACCAATAACCAAATCGTCTGTGCCTTTATCAAAACTAATAAGCAAACTTTTGCCTTCACGCTTAACTGAACTGGCATTTGGTCCGGATGCAATAATTTTTTTACCGCCATACGCTAATTTTTGTGCAGCCAATGCTAATCGTTCACCCACCACCTGTTTATTGAGAGGATGTATGTCGTTCCACTCACCGATATCAATAGCAACTACCATAGCAGTATTTTTTTCGCTGAGGGCTTTGCGTTGAGCATCACGAGTTGCAGCCCAATCACTTTCAGATGGCTCCTCTTTTGCAGCCATAAAATTCGCAAGCTGTACAAACAGGAAAGGGAAATCGCCTTGATTAAAGTGTTTACGCCAATCGCGAATTACATCGGGAAACAGCGTTTCATATTCCTTCGAACGGCCTGTATTGGATTCGCCCTGATACCAAATAACACCTTTGATTCCCAAACCCAAGCTTGGTGCCAGCTTCGCATTGAACAAGGACGCGGGTTGATAGTGAAGCGTGGTAGTTTTCGCCATGTCGTCTGCACGCGCGCCGACTTTGTATTGCCACTCACCAGTCAGTGAAACGGATTCGCCAGTTAAGTCGAGTTCGTAACGCTTATCTTTTACGAAGCCTGCGTTTCCGGAGTAACTTGTAACGCGAATACTGACGGTATTTTTACCAGCTGTTAATACATTCGCGGGCACAGAATAAATACGCGGTGGATACTGATAGCCGGTTTGTCCAACTTCTTTACCGTTAATATATACCTGATCACCATCCACGATAGCGCCCAACCTAAGTGTTGCTGGTCTTTTTACCTGCTCTGCAGTTAATTCAAATGTTTTGCGAAACCAGACTGAACCCTGTACAAAATCGCTTCCCTGTTCACGCAAAAAACCGGGCACTTGAAATGATTTCCAATCCTTTTCAGCGATTGAGCCTTCTGACCATTTCAATTTCAAGCCTTCATCTTTCGCGGCCAAATCGCTATACCATTTGGCGCTGGATGATTTGTCTTTGTTGATAGTGTCTGCAACGAAAGTATCATTTTTAAACGGTTGAAGTTGCGCAAGATAATGCGGGTATTTTTCCAAAGCGTTTTCGCTCAACCATGCTTCTGCCGGTGATCCACCCACTGAAATACTAATCAATCCCACCGGAACATTTTTTCCGGCAACACTATTTTTCTCGTGAATGGAACGAGCAAAGAAAAAGCCTACTCCCGAAAAATCTGGAAGGTTTTGCGGTACAGCTGCTTTCCATGAACCTTGCTGGTAATCATTCAATGGCCCTTTAAACGCGTACGTAACAGGAACTGAAAATTCACGAATATTGGGCAGTTGCGTTGTGTTCACTAAATTTGGATATAAATCTTTGAGACGCCTGATAGGCAATTCCATATTGGACTGACCAGCGGTAATCCAAACATCGCCAATCATAATATCTTTAACTTGTAGCTGATTCTTTCCCTTAATATCTAACGTATAAGGCCCCCCAGCGGGAAGCGGTTTAAATGATAATTGCCACAAGCCAGATTTTGCATCGGTCGTTAAGGTCTGTTTGCCTAAGGTGACACTAACTTGCTCACCGTCATCGGCCCAGCCCCATAAATTTATAGGTTTATCGCGTTGCAATACCAATCCGTCACTTACCAGACGCGGTAGTTTTACATCAGCCAAAACAGGTAAGGAAAAAATAATTGTACAAATAGTTACATAGCGGATAAAAATTTTCATCGGTTGTCATCTCACTTTATTATTTGCCTGGCAAGATTTTGTCTTACACCAAACAGCTTGTATACAAACACAACAAAAGTTTACGCTCACGAAAGAATCTGGTCGATTATTCTTCAGGCTCATCAGGACGAATATAAACTTTATAATTCTCTCGGTAGTCATCCAAATTATCACGCACCAGCTCAGCGTAACGACCCGTTAAATATTTTTGCGCACTTTCAATTTCATCTATGTATTCTTTGCGGTCTAATGAAGAGCTCGCCACTACAAAAGCGTTAAAGCGCGCTGAGGCATTGAGCAATGCTGCGCTTACCAAACCCGGGTCGGCTTGATCGCAAGCCGCATTGGCTTTTTCAATAAACTCATCAACCAAATCCCAAAATTGATCACTTTCAGAGTTGTTCATATTTTACCTTCGAATATTCAAAATTAAAAAAGCGCCGTTATTAATAACAGCGCCTTATTATAGCGACAAAATAATCATTTAGGGCTTTAAAGGAGCAAATGCACTGTCTTTAAAGTTAGTTCCGCGAATTTGCAACAACATTCCAGTACTCTTGTCATTCAGGAGTAGCTTCTCATAAATGTTGATTAAGTCTTCTTTGGTTACTTTTTTAAGCGCCGCAAGGTGACGATCTCGCGCATCAAAAGAATATTTGGCAAGCCAAAATTCCTTTGAATACACATCTGCCTCTTTATAAAAATCAGTGGGCTTCTGAATGACATTCGCAATAATAGCCTGCTTCGTCTCCTCAATCTTTGCAGGTTCAATTGCCTTTAGTTCATTCAGATATTCTTGACGAAATTTATCAATACGTGACTTTATCTTTATCAGGTCTGAATTTGAGCTTTGCACTACCATAACGTAACCAGGCACATCATCAACCGAATAGGGAACGCTTTGCACCACATAACCTAATTGCTCATTAGTGCGCAGTTGCATGAAAAATGCTTTGTCTAAAAATGCGGTTAAAACACTTAACTGAGCCTTTTCGTCATCCGACTTTTGATCGCGGAACCAGGCTTGTAATACTGCACTATCGGCCAGCTCCAGCGAATCCTTAAGTTCAATAATTTTACCTACAGCTGGTATTGAATACTGTTCGATAGCTCGACCATTAGGCAGGCGCTTACCCGGCAAAATTTTAGTAGCAATCGCGGCCATTTCCTTAACAGCTTCCTCGCTATAATTTCCCACTGCAAGGATGCGAATAAGCGGGTCTTTTTTAACTGCTTTATAATAACTGGCAACATCCTGCAAACTGACTTTTGATGTTTCCGCCAACAGCTCTTTATCGGACCATTGCTGACGATGCGTGAGGCGATTTACATGACCAAAAAGTTGGCGGAACACATGATTTTTATTATTGTTCGCCAGCTCTTCTTTGTAAGTTACCAATGCTTCATCAAAAACGGCTTTAGATAAATCTAATTTAGCGAAACTATTTAATAGATCTTCGAGCAGCAGCGGATGTTTGATTGTGTAACCAGAAATATAAATAGCTTGCGAACTGGAACCGCTAACCGCTACCGAAAGACCCAAGGAGGCATTGTAAGCACGATCAATTAAGGTTGTATTCTGCTTTTGGTAGATATCACTCAGAAGATTAGCAAGCACAATGTTTTTTGCGCTTTTACTGCCTAAGCTGGTGTTAATTTCAACCGCTAATTGTCCCTTGTCCTCACGATAAAACTCCGGATGCTGAACAAAGGCTTCTATGCCTGCAGCACTAACAACGGCATGTGGTTTTAGGTATTTATTTTCCACAATAGGCGCAGCGGTATCCGTGAATAAGTTATTTAATGGCGGAAGATTGAATGCGTATTTTTTAGCTAAAGTGTCAAATCGCACATAGTCAGCTGCTGAAATATCTTTCACATCATATTTTCCGTCAAAAAAGCTAATAGGCTTTTCAACTTTTTCTTGTTTGCTAATGTGCCATATACGAACTTTGTGAGCATCCAATTGATCGAGAACATCTTTAATTGCTTTTTCATCATAACGCTCGTAGATGTAACCGGAATTTAGTACGTTTTCGACTGGCACCTCAAACTGCTGCATTGTCAGTTGCACAGCTTGCTGTAACGGATTTTGTTTGCCCGCTGTTAAAAAATCTTTTGAGCGCATTGCTTGCAATTCGCGATAATAATTTTCGTTAAGTCCTTCGCGTTTTACCAAATCTGTGTAAGCAAAAATAGCAGCAATCACCTCATCTTTTTTGGTGAGACCCGCATCCGTTAGCTCAACTTGAACCCGCATATAACCGTCGTTGCCATAGGCATCTGAATCAAAATAAGCTGTGGTATTTACAGCCAAGCCTTTTTTACGCAACTGCTCGCACAAAGTACCCACCTCTTCGCTGGTAAATAAATTGCGAACAAATTCGTTAGGCTTTAACCGCCATTGCGCCTTATTAGATTTCATCGCAAAATCTACATAGAGCGCTTTAAAATCTTTATTAGGGGCGTAGTGAATACTTTTGGATTTTTCTGCGTCAGTTAAACCGGGAATTGTCACCTCTGGCATGGCGGTATTTTTATTAGCGATACCGGAGAAATGTTTTTCAGCGAGCACTTTCAACTCTGGAATAGATTGTTTACCTACCAACGTTAGACGCATAATGTTGGCAGAGTAGTAGCGTTGATAAAACGCCTTCATGGTCTCGTTGAGTTTTGCATTGGGTTGATCAACCAAAGTCTCCAAGTTACCAATACTAAATTTCGCATGCGGACTCAGCGGGTTACCAGTCAGGCCATCGATTCGCATCATAATCCACGGGTCTTGCTTCTTCTGCATAGACCATTCGTTGTTAACAGCGTTACGCTCCTTGTCTGAATAACTTACATCGAAGCTTGGCTCTTTAAAATAATCGCTAAATTTGTCCAAGGCTTCATCAAATTTGGTTGAATTAATTTGAAATAGATAATTGGTTTTATCTGGTGCCGTAAACGCATTCGTCATTCCACCATTAGCTTGGGTGAACTTCATAAAACCATCGGGCTCTGGAAATTTTGACGTCCCCAAAAACAACATATGCTCCAGATAATGCGCCAAACCTTGCTGCCCTTCCGGATCATGAGCACTACCAACGCCTACCGCTAGGGACGCTGCCGAATTTTCCAGAGTAGGATCTGATACCAATACAACCTGTAGCTTATTGGGCAACGTAATCGCTGCGTACGTACGATCATCATTAGGACTTTTTTGAATGACAGCATTGTCTACAGTTGCTGTTGGATTAGCATCACCCGATTTTGGCTTGTTGGCATGCTGTTGACAGGCAGTCACTAATAGCCCGGAAAAAAATAGACTGATTAGCCATTGGGTTTTATTTATTCTCATTAACGGATTCCTTTTTTAATCGGAGTAGCCAGATAAAAACAATTTAGGTTTTTGATGAATGAAGGGAACGGCGAATTTATAGCTTGCGGGTCTGACATGCAAATAAATGTTGCCCCCTGGTTTCTTAATAGGGGCGGAAGCGATCTGTACAACTAAATTTGGATTTAGGAAGCTCGATATGACGGCCTTCTCCTTGACGATTTTAGCGACACCAATTGTTTGGCAGCGGTTAACTGCCTAGGTGACGAAATTAAGCCTCCTTAGACTATGACGCCTATTTTTTAGTAGAATTTATATTTCATAACGATTGTTGCGCAACCAGATGGCGCCAGCGATAAACGCCACCCCGATACTTATGCAAATAAAGAGCGGAACAATCATATAAGACTGAAAGACAAAACTTTCCTGGAGCACAAACGCGGCTCGCGCATTGGAGATCGCACTACCGTACGCTGTGAAAAGATCGATAATGCCCAAGTTGATTCCGAACCCCTTGTTTAGAATCAATTCAACCACGATCAAAATCAGCGGGCTCATAAATGTAAAGAACGGCGTTTTCTTAGCAAATGCTGATGCAAAGAAAGCAAAACCTATAATCGGCAATAGCATTAGCAAACTAAAAAACAATTCATAAAAAATTTGGAAGGGGATGTAAAACGCACCACCTTTTACTGCCGACGAAATCAAATAGGCTGGATCTATTCCATTTGCGCTAAAAAAAATCAGGCCAATTAAAAATGTCGCGATGGTCACAACAAAGTTCAGAATCAGGATAATGGCTGGTGCAACCAGAAGCAGCATACCCAGCTTAACTAGCACATTAGTTGTTTCGCTTACCGGCATGGATCGCCAAAACAAAATATCCTTATTTTTTCTATCATCAAATAAGCAGCGTAATGCGTAGGTGCCCAGCACTATCGAAAACACTAGAAAGAGCAATACGCAATTTACGTACATCACACTCAGAACATAGCCGTTGAAAGCCTCTGCATCCTTCATAATCTCGTTAATAAAATTACTCTTCCCGGACTGATTTATCAGGTTCGGCGAAGCGGCCTGAGCTGCCAGCGTGGTCTCGGAAGAGTTCTGGCCCCCGTGAAAACTTGCTCCGTAACGGTAAATCAATTTACTTGAATAAAATGTTCCAACAATAGTTAAGAGGATGACGAGCAAACTAATAATAATGGGCGTATTAATAAAGCTCACTTTGTTTTCCCAGAGCTCGCGCTTCACCTGTGTTATCAAGGTTTTTGAATTCATCTATCTTCCCTCTATATATGTTTCGATGGCTGCATTTTTGCCACAAATAAATCGGCGATACTCGGCGTAGTCACCTTACCCAAACTCTGCAATTGATCTGACGACACATTTTCAAACACCATACTGAATCCACCAAGAGTCGCCCGCACATGTATAGGCTTAAAGGCCAATGCCGATTCTTTCATTGCAGCATCCACTTGCAGCTCGGTGAAAATATTTGGGATATCCTCCATGGACGCTTCGAGAAGAATTTTTCCATCATTTATAAAAATAAGGTCAGTCAAAAGCCCTTCTATTTCTTCAACTTGATGAGTCGTGATTAGTATCGTTTTTTGCGCATCGTAATAGTCGTTTAGTAATGCCTCATAAAACTGTTTGCGATAAATAATATCCAAGCCCAAGGTAGGCTCATCCAGCACAAGCAATTTGCTATCAATCGCCATGATCAGAGCCAAATGAAGTTGGGTTACCATACCTTTAGATAAGCTTTTTACTTTGCTATCTAAACTAATATTCGTTTTCGCAAGAAACGCCATGGCTTTTGTGCGACTGAACTTTGGATGAACTCCCTCCGTGTAATCCAGCGCTTCACTCACTTTTATCCACCGCGGCAATATTGCTGTATCTGCAATAAATGAAACCTGTTCTAACAATTTAACTCGGTCGGAGAATGGATTTAGACCGAGAACTTGTAAACTTCCATCAACATTTGCCAAACCGAGAATGCCTTTCAGCAAGGTTGTTTTACCTGCTCCGTTTGGACCAATTAGGCCGACAATACGGCCTGCAAGAATATTAAGGTTGACATTATCCAGCGCAATTTTTTTGCCGTAGCTTTTGCTTATACCTTTTGCATCGATAATCGCTTCCATTTATTTTTCCTCCGAAGTCATAATTGCCACGCACAAATCTTCCGCGCTGATACCTAGGTGCTTTATGCGAATAAGAAGTGCGGGCAATTCAGTTTTCAAAAATTTATCCTTTTCAATAGCATGTAATTTTTCTTGCGCGCCAGGCATTACATACATACCCATACCGCGCCGCATTTCGACCAATTGCATATCCACCAACTCCTGATAAGCCTTACTCACCGTTAAATGATTAATTTGGTAATCACTGGCAACTTGCCGAACCGAAGGCAGTGGATCACCCTCTTTAAAAACGCCAGTCAACATCAAACCTACGATCAACTCTCGTAACTGTCGGTAGATGGGTTGGTCGTCATTCCAGGAATGGGTCATATAGTGCCTATTAATACGTGCTTTAAAAAAGCCAAGGGTATGAAATGTCGCCTATTCTAAGCGAATCCTCACTATGCCACTTCGCTCCAGTGCGACAGCAACTCCTGCAAATTTGCTTTGCCACGCGCCACATGGGATTTAAGCGTACCCAGTGGCATATTCATTTCCGTTGCAGCGTCGTTGTGGGTGTAGCCTTCTTCCAAACATAAACGCACGGCAATTTTTTGTGCATCACTAATGTGGCTCATGGCCTTGGTAATATCAGTGCGCAAATCACTTTGCTGCAAATGTTTACAATCGTCGACAAGATCTTCTACTGAATCCAAATCACAATAATCAAGCGATTTACGGCGAAATTTATCGGCAACCAAATTGAACGCTATTCGATATAGCCATGTGGAAAATTTTGATTCACTTCTGAAGCTGGCAAGTGAAAGGTAAGCTCTCAAAAACGTTTCCTGCACAAGATCGTCAACACTATGACTATCTCTTCTGCAGCAACGAGCTAACATGGTGCGCACCATTAGCTGATGACGCCACATTAGAAATGCAAAAGCGCGTTGATCTTTCATAACCAAAATACGATGAACGAGTACCGCATCTGATTCCATCATGATATTCCCTACCCCGCTTTGAGATTATGTTCGTGCCTACTGAAAAACAGACTTATATTCAATGAATCGCGAGCGCAATCCAGCACTGAAACACTGTTATACATAACTATAACACCAAAACAATGAAAATCAAGAAGGGAAGCAAAAAGTTTTTTGGGATATCAAATAATAGGGCTCAAGTAAGCTGACCATAACGGATGGCCTTTGTGTCTCATCGAAGGAAGGGTGGATTTGCGAGGCGTGTCAGATTAGATCACTGCGAGTGATTTATTCACTTTTTTACAGTTAAATTTCACACAGATTTCAACAGACGAAATATTCAAGATGGGTAGGTCAATTTCAATCTTTGATTCAGCAAGAATATGAGCTACAAAGACGGATTTTAAGGGCACGCTCTTTAACAAATCAGCTAATTTGTTCAAAAGGATATTTGTACAATGCCTCCCTGGCAAATGAAGCTTAAGTATTTTCTGCTGATTTTTTGTATTGATTACCAATAACGCGGAAGATTTTTTTTGATTTCAATATAGCCAGGGCATTGCTCAATATATTCGCCTATCAATAATTGCTTCATGATGCGGCTCACCATCTCACGCGATGAACCCACCATATTGGCAATATCCTGGTGAGTGACCTTGGGATTATGAATACGCTTATTATCGTCACACAATTTTTCAAGGGCCGCACTTACGCGACCATAGACATCCAATAGAGCAAGATCTTTTACGCTGTCGGTAAGATCACGTACACGACGTGTGAGCTCCGTAAGTAACTGCATAGTAAATTCAGGATGAGTGCGCAAAAGCTCAAGCACACTAACTCGAGATACCAGCATAATTTCGCAATCGGTAATGGTAATAACAGAAGCAGAGCGAGGCTTTCCATCCAGAAGCGATAACTCGCCAAAGTAATCGCCATCGTGCATGTAATTCAAATTAACCTGCCGGCCATCGTCATTATTTAAATACGCACTCGCGATGCCTTTATGAATAATGTACAAGTGCGTGGATTCATCACCTTCAGTGACCAGCACTGTATTTTTTGCATACTTTCTTAGTACGCTGAGTTTTTCCAATTGCGCGAGATACTCAGTTGGAAGATTGGCAAATAAGCTGACTTTTTCTAACATGGCTGAAGTTTCTTGGTTATAGGTTTAGTTGCCGACATGTATTCAATCATACCTAGTGAAACCCAATAAGGCCAACAAGGTACCAACCGCTGCGCAAATTGCGCGATTCCCCACCCGCAAGAATCATAACAAGTTGTAATTGAAACAAAACCGCACAATAATCACATGCGCTAGCCTCCTGCCTGGCATTTAAGTTTGCGTAAAATAACTCATTAATCATTATTGTGCACATTTTATATGGTTGCAGACCATCAGGAACATCGCGAACAAACACTTATGTTCAGCGATATAGTCGGCTATTCGCGCCTTATGGGCCGCGATGAAGCACTGACCATTGAAATGTTGGGCGATTACCGAAAAATTTTACTAGCGCACATTGCCGAAAATAACGGCGTATTTATTGAATTTGCTGGCGATGCAATATTTTCGCGCTTCGACACTGCCGTCTCTGCAGTAAAAGCTGCAGTCGCTATTCAAAAACACTTGCAATTATTCAACCAAGGTAGAGATAAAGAATTACCGCGATTACAAACGCGCATAGGCATTCATAAAGGAATGGTGCTTTTACGAGAAAATGCGGTTTTAGGCGACGACGTGAATATAGCAGCTCGCCTCGAACCACTCGCAGTACCTGATGGTATCTGCATTTCCAAAGCCATCTATGATGATATAAAAATCGATGTACGCGAACCTATTAAAGCTCTGGGCTTGCAATCTCTCAAAAACATTCAACATAAAATTCGCGCATATCTTATTAAACCCAGCGGCATAAAAACACGCGATCATTTCCATTATTTTTGGTTAGGCTGCAGTAAAAAAATTAACGCCTACCGCTACCCGATAAGCGCGGCTGTATTGGCACTATTTATCGCAGGCTTTTATTTCATTCCTCGCTGGTTAGTACCAGGCTATGCAGCTAATTATGTAGAAATTGCGAATTTTCAAAACTTGATGAATGCAGATGGAAAATCCGATTACTTTTCATCAGGTATCACCGAAGCAGTTCGATCACAACTCGCCGATATGCGTGACGTGTATATTGTTGATGCAGATAAAGGTGTGCATGCACCAATTCGACTCGAAGGTAGTGTGCAAAAGATTGGAGACAACTTACGAATTGCCTATCGAATTTTTAGAAGGGACGGTAATGTACAAATTGCAGGCGGTAAATTAGACGGCGCGTATCAAGACATTTTTATTTTGCAGGACCGGCTAGTCGGCGACATCGCGCGGAATTTGGCAACTGAGTTCAAACTGCAAAACTTTAGACCGGCGCCGCTTAAACTGACAAATGACATCACCGCTTATGATTATTATTTGCAGGGGATGGACTTTCTTAGCAAACCATCATCGCAAGAAAATTTGGACGCAGCTTTACAGAGGTTCAACGAAGCGTTAGTGCATGACGATGAGTTTATGTTGGCAAACTCTGGGTTGTGTGAGGCGTACAGATTAAAATACGACTTAACCAAGACGCCAAGCTGGATCGATAAAGCAGAAAGTCATTGCGCTACAGCTTTAGAACAAGATGCAAACTCGATCAAAGCTTTGGTCGCAATAGGGGCGCTGTACAGAGATATAGGAAAATATTCTGAAGCCGTAAAACATCTAAAAATAGCAATGGACAAAGATTCCGACAATTTATCTGCGATAATAGCTTTGGCAGGTACTTATGATTTAATGCAGGATGAACACCGAGCGGAAACTTTGTATAAAGAAGCTCTTGAAAAATCTAATAAGAATTGGGAACCATATCAAGAATACGGTTACTTCCTACTTAGTAAAGGTCGGTTTGCAGAAGCAATCACAAATTATAATATTGTTATGACATTGACACCTGAAAACGCCGTTGCGCTCGATAACATAGGTGCCGCTTACTTATACATGGGAGAGTTTGAAAAAGCAGCTCAGTCATTTATGAAGTCTACTGAACTGGAGCCGTACAGCCTTGCATACTCGAATACAGGTGTAATGTATTACTATTCGGGGAATTTCGAAAAAGCTATTAGTCAGTATAAGCAGGCGCTAAAATTAGAACCAACAAATATTCGATACTTACTCAATATAGCTGACGCATATTTTTGTATTCCCGACAAACGATCATTAGCGGATGAGTACTTTAACAAGATTCGTATTTTTTCAGAAAAGGAAATTCACATTCACCCTAAAGGTATTTCGAGCTACTTGTACCTAGCGCTAACCAGCGCGCACTTTGGAAAAATTTCTGAAGCAAAAAACTATGTTGAAAAGGCTAATCAAATTGATCCAAGCCATCAGTTTTCTAACTATGTTAATCTAAGAATTGCTATCGCGGAAAAAAATGAACCGGCCATTAGAAGTAATGCCATAAAGTTGCGAGATGGTGGATATTCAGAAAAATTAATTTTAGCAGATCCATATTTTTCAATTTTAAAAGAACCTGAATTTCACAATGTTTTTTCAAATTAATATTTTTCATAACCAGGAGATGCTCATGCGTTACTTTCGTTTATTTTTTTCAATACCTGTTCTATTCGCCTTAGCCGGATGCGATTTTTTAGACAAAAAGCAACCGCCGAACCAGGCACTTGAAGGCACAGAAACTGCGATTGTAGGACTTTACATAGACAAAGATGGTTACCCGCAGGCGACCACACAAAAGGTGAATGTTTATCCCGGTCAAAAAATAATTTTTGCTGGCCCTGAAAACTTTGATATCTTTTTCAAAGATGAAAAGTCGCCGATACAACAGCCGGAAGTTAGATCGTCGAATGGAATAGTGATCATCGAAATACCAAAAGATATCTTTGACCGCGCTGACAGAGAAGCGAAAGCAGGGAACAAGGATGAGTTAAAAGAATTGATATATCGTTATGGCATCCGAGCAAACGGTAAGGTCACTGACCCCGAAATCGGTGTAAACAGACGCTAGCCAGCATATGACATAAGCAAATTTTTATTCGCTTATGTCATTTTTTTTCTAAATATCCTTAGAACCAAACGCCAAATTAAAAAAACTCCGGAAAACTAATAAATGAAAATAATTAACTTAACACTCGCAATAATCTGTTCCATTTTATTTGCAAGCTGCAGCCCTGATAAAGCAGAAAAAAGCGCCTCAACTAAAGAATCTGTTCCGGCTACAGCAGCGGTATCCGATGCAATCTATCCTTTAGGGCAAGTAATTCATTTACCGATTCAGCCTGAGTCTGTGAAGTTTCAGACGATTAATTTGGCGAAAATCTCAGGTGATCCTAATTCTGAGGAATTTGGAATTGTGGCGCTGATGAAATTTAGTGATGAGAATATTAAAACCTTCATCGAGAAGTCTGCGGCTATTGAGCAAAAAAATATTCCTGCGAAGTTTTCTTTTCCATGGTTAAAACCAACACTCGATGCTAATTTCAAGTTGGATGCCACTAACAATGATTATGCGTTTAATAAAACGGCATTAAATGCGGAGTATTTTTACAGATCTCCATTGATTAAAGGTGCGGCATACCAAGTTTCTCCGACTGAAATCTTGGTTTATCTTCACACTCAATAATATTTTTGAATGAAGTATATGGCGGTCAAACGACCGCCATAATGAAACAAATAGTAGATTGAATTTAACCCCTGCCTTAACGAATTCCGCTTTAAGACTTATCACATGCCAACTTCGAAATATCATGTGCCATATGTGAATATTTCACTAACCACTCTCTTACTTATTCACATACACCCTACTTTCAAGCGCCTATCTTTACACCTGTAACAGGGAGACAACAAGGAGATGTGTGCGAACTTTAAATTTCGTTGGTCAAGGACCAGGACCACCCGGTTACACCATTTCTATAACACTCAGACTGCGTATAAATCATAGAATGCAGAAGCACATTTGAGGTTTACTCATAGCCATGTGAAAAGGGATTCAATAATGACAAAAAAATCACTTATGGCCATTATTATATTTTTAACCTCAGCACCTTTAACTGCCCAAACAATACCTACAACCTGTTCACATTCCGATAAAACTCCCATAAGCGATGCGAGTCTACATGTGGATTTTTGTCTCGAAAATAATACGGATGTACTACATGTGCGGGAAGAGCTAAATTCATCACCTCAAGACACACTTAGCGAACTAGGCTTTCCATTTCATATAAGGAAACATGAAAGCTCCGTAGCGGAGGTCATAATGGTGGTGCTAATAATTCCGTTGCTTATCATTTTATTATTTTCGCGCTTCACAAAATCCGCCAAATAATTTCTAAACAACCCCAACATTCCGCTATTAAATAGCTTTTATAAAAACTTACTCCGGTCGTTCAAGGGTATAACCTTTAGCCTCAAGAGCTGCTAAATAACCGTCAGGTTTGTACAGTTCTGCCATGGGCAGCATAGCGAAGGTTGATTCATTATTTGCTAAAGCCGATTCGGCAGCAGCCAACCATTCTGCCTTTAATAATTTTTTAATATCTTGCAATCCATGCTCTTGAGCCATTTCAGAGTTGATCACTGCAGACTCGCAATCCTCGCGCTCATCGTGATAAGGCAAATTGCGTAGGGTTATAAGATCACCGGTGGCCCACGCATTGGCTCGAGTTCGCATGGCATCGAGATCTGTTTCCAAACGATCAAGTGTCTTTGCAAAACACTGGACATCATCAAGTGAAGAGTTTTTAAATTTCTTGGCAATGGAACGAGGGTTTTTGACTTCATGATCAACACGTGGCCGCGTTGTTTTAATATTTTTCTCCTTAACAATAGCTTCTACTCGCCAGCGAACACTGTCATAAGGAACCATGCCGGATTTTTCAATTGATTTTTTAAACAATTCTGTCGCCGCAAATATAGGACGATGCTTTTCTATGTCTTTATCTTTGCCGATGTATTTTTCTTTCAAGACCGCCCAACGGTTGTAGAGGTCCTCAGGTAATACGTCGTTTAATTTTTTTCCGTCAGGATTATTTCTGATTCCAACAAGGGATGGCAGCAAGCCCACTTTGCCCCAAAAACTAACCTCCAATTTTACACCCGGTTCGCGCAAAAATTCTTGCGATTCAGCGACTACAGTTTCAATTTTTTTCGAGTGCCAGCGCATATCCTTTGAAAGTGGCGATAAGGTTCCCATCACCCACATCACGTGATCATCTTTATAAACTCTCCATAAGCTTGGGCCTGGCTGCTCACCTATGACCAAGACTTCCTCTATGTCTTCGTCTGGAGTTTTTGGTGGCTCGATGGCTTCAGCCACCTGTGCAGTGGCGTTCAGACTCCATAAAAGCAAATTCAAAACCAACGCATTGGCAAATAGATTTTTATTCAGATTTAACATGAGTTCAGACTTTATAAGAGTGTGGTTGTAGTAAGACGGTAGTTGGATACGACTAGCTTGTGTTCAATAGATTCAATTCACTGCAAATCAATCAAGCTAACACATCATGGTTTTCACATTGTGTCTACTATATATGAACTCAATATTAATAAATAACTTTTGTCTGAGATAACTATGTGTCATTACATAAAAAAATTATTTATCTATAGAGCTTACGTGGCTCGCACCGCTGACATTATTTTGTAACTTGGGCTGACCCAGATAACGGATGTTGGAGGCGCCACTCGCTCCGGCCTTTAAAAACTCAGTGACCCTAAGGTCAATATTGGAAGCTCCACTTGCATCGACGTCCGCTTCGGATACTTTCAATAATTTACCGCGAAAATTACTTGCGCCACTTGCATCTACTTTTAAACGTTTGAGCTGGCCCGTGGCTTTCGCGTCTACATTCGCTGCACCGGATAAATTGAAGCTTGCCTTATCTGCATTTAGTTGCTGAAAGCGTGAATTGCTTGCACCTGATAACTCTACAATAAAATCCTGTAGCGTGACATTTGCAAAAATCACTTCCGCCGCGCCACTACCTTTTACGGTTAGTTTTGTACCAACCCAATTTCCAAGCTTAGCTTGTGAAGCGCCGTGCAAACCTAAATGATTAATATTTTTGAGTTGTAAAATATATTTCACCTCATCTTTACTAGTATTGAACCAATGCAAAAAATTAAAATAGTTTCCACTTTTCTTAACATTAAGTGTCAGCTTATCGCCGCTTTGATCAACCACCACTCTTTCCATTACTTCGTGATCAGCTTCAACTCGTAAGGATTCCGAATCACCCTGCACCAATTCCAAATGCCCACCACCATGTACTATTACCTCTTCGACATTTTTAATATCGTAGGACTTGGCGACAATATCCTCCGCATAACTGCGGGCAGTAAAGCAAACTGCGAGTAATAGACTGATTATTTTAATAGTCGACATTGATTGAGTTTTCATAACCACTCCAGGTAAGGAATTTATTTAAATAGTAAATCACTACTGCCGCGCGGTTACATCGCTTGCGCCGCCGACATCGGAAGTCACTTCGGGATTTCCATAATAATTGACGTCTGATGCCCCGCCGGCATTCACTTTTAAAGTCTTGGAGGCTTTGACATCTACATCTGAAGCACCACCGGCAATAACTTCTGCGTTGAGGCTCTCCAATTTCTTAGCTTTAAAATCGCTGCCGCCACTTGCGTTAATGATTAGGAGATTTGTTGTTCCGCTCTCTTTTAATTCAAAGTCCGAGCCGCCCGATACATTTACACGCACTATCTCGCTAGTGATCCTGGCTACATCAACATCTGAACCACCGGATGCCTCTATAGTTATTTCCTTTATATCTAAATTCGCAAAATCTGCGTCTGTTCCACCTGAGGTTTTAACGGTTAAATTTGGTAGATGTAATTCTCCGACCTTGGCATCTACACCACCGGAAAAATCCACTAATTCAAGATTCTTAACTACCAATGTAAAAACCACTTCATCGGAATTAAACCAGGAAAATACATCACTAAATTCTTTCTCTACATGCAAACTAAGCTTGTTATTGGTTAAATCAACACGAACGTATTTAAGTAATTGAGCAGAAGTTTTTAATTTCAAACTCTCGGTATCGCCTTGAGCCAGTTCCAGATTGATTCCAGAGCTGACCCTAACTTCACGCACATCCTTGATGGTGTACTCTCGCTCAATAGTTTCATTCGCACTGGTGTTTAAAGCAAACACCAGAGGCAAAACAACAATGGTCACTCGAGTTAATAACTTCATAAGGCTTCCTTTATTTTTTGCGACTTGGGTAAGCAGCGTGAGGGTGCGTAATAGCAGTGATTAATTTATTTGACACAGGTTGGATCGACCTGGATTCACTTATCGCTCAAAAAAATTGATTTATTTCAAAAGGAAAAAAATTGCAAAAGCAAGACTGGCGGTAGGCGGCAATTCAGGGATAATGGCAGCCTTTCATCCATCTGTTACTCATACCGCATTACGAGTTCGTTTTATGACCAGCCTAGCCAACACTCTGAAATTACCCAGTATTTCCAAACGCATTGCAGACGAATTAAATGTTCAGGAACAACAGGTTAGCGCAGCCGTTGGGCTGCTTGATGAGGGTGCGACTGTACCTTTCATCTCACGCTACCGCAAAGAAGTGACTGGCGGGCTGGACGATACCCAGATGCGTACGCTTGAAGAGCGCTTACGTTATTTACGTGAGCTGGAGGAACGACGCGCAGCTATCTTGAAGTCAATTCAGGAGCAGGAAAAATTAACACCTGAATTAGAGCGTGACATTCATCTGGCGGATACCAAAAATCGCCTTGAAGATTTGTATCTCCCGTTCAAACCCAAGCGCCGCACCAAAGGTCAAATTGCGAAAGAAGCTGGCCTAGAGCCCCTCGCTGAAGCGCTCATGGCAGATCCCACTCTACATCCAGAAATTGAAGCCGCTAAATTCTTTAATGCAGAACACAAGATTGACGACGTAAAAGCTGCGCTTGATGGAGCCAAGTATATTCTTATGGAAAAATTCAGCGAAGACGCTGAATTATTGGGCCGTCTCCGCAGTTTTCTTACCCAGGAAGGCACGCTGTGCGCACGCGTGGTAACCGGCAAAGAAACAGACACATCACAAGAAGTCCAAAAATTCCGCGACTACTTTGAGCACAACGAACCACTTAAATCAGTTCCCTCTCATCGCGCGCTGGCGATGTTCCGTGGCCGTAATGAAGGCATTTTGTCGCTCGCCATTAATATAGGTGACGAAGAAAACAAAGTCGGCCACCCATGCGAAACCATGATTGGTGAACATTGGCAAATAAAAGATCAGGGCCGCCCGGCAGACACATGGCTGGCTGAAGTCGTTCGCTGGACATGGCGAGTAAAATTGTTAACGCACCTTGAAACTGATTTGCTAAGCGAATTGCGCGAAAAAGCGGAAGATGGAGCGATTAAAGTATTTGCATCCAACCTTAAAGACTTGCTACTTGCAGCGCCTGCTGGTCAAAAGGCTACTATCGGGCTTGACCCAGGAATGCGTACTGGCGTGAAAGTAGCTGTGGTAGATGCAACAGGTAAAGTTCTCGATCACACAGTTATGTACCCTACTCCTCCGCTAAATAAAATTGCAGAATCTGAAGCGATTTTGGTTCATTTGTGTAAAAAGCATAATGTGGGTTTAATTGCGATTGGTAACGGTACCGCCTCACGCGAAACTGAAAAATTTGCGAAAGATGTTTTGAAAGCTCATAAGGACATCACCGCCAGCACGGTGATTGTCAGTGAAGCAGGTGCGTCGGTTTATTCCGCGTCTGAATTTGCTGCGAAAGAATTTCCGGATTTGGACGTAACTATTCGCGGTGCGATTTCTATCGCTCGCCGCTTACAAGACCCGCTTGCGGAATTGGTAAAAATTGATCCGAAATCCATTGGCGTCGGTCAATACCAACATGACGTTTCCCAATCACAATTGGCTCGTTCATTGGATGCCGTAGTTGAAGACTGTGTGAATGCTGTAGGCGTTGAAGTAAATACGGCTTCTGCTGCTCTGCTTGCCCGTGTGTCTGGTTTAAATACTACGCTGGCCAATAATATTGTTGAATTCCGCAATCAAAACGGGGCATTTAACTCACGCGCCGCGCTGAAAAAAGTTCCGCGCTTCGGTGAGAAGACCTTTGAACAAGCAGCAGGGTTTTTACGTGTTGCCGGTGGCAGCAACCCGCTCGACTCATCTGCCGTTCACCCTGAATCCTATTCTGTTGTTGAAAAAATTGCCGAAAAAAATCAACGCGAAATGAAGGGCCTGATTGGTGACTCAAGCTTCTTAAGGGGATTAAAAGCAGCAGACTATATCGACGAAAAATTTGGTCTGCCCACTGTTACCGATATTATTAAAGAGCTGGACAAGCCTGGTCGCGACCCTCGCCCTGAATTTAAAACAGCAACCTTTCAAGAGGGTGTGGATACTATTAATGATCTGACTCCAGGAATGATTTTGGAGGGCACAGTCACTAACGTTACCAACTTCGGCGCATTTGTAGACATAGGTGTGCATCAGGATGGGCTGGTGCATATTTCTGCGCTATCGCACACATTTATTAAAGATCCGCGCGAAGCGGTAAAAGCGGGCGATATTGTAAAAGCCAAAGTAATGGAAGTGGATGTAGCGCGTAAACGCATCGCTTTATCTTTACGTTTGGATGACACACCCGGCGAGAAAACTGAGGGTGGTGCGTCAGGCGGTAAAGGCGGGGCAAGACCGCAGTCGCAAAATCAACACCGCAACGCGCAGAAAAATAATCCCGCACCAGCTACTCTGGGAACTATGGGTGCGTTATTGCAACAGGCACTGAAGAAGAAGTAAGCTAGCGCAGACTTTTACTTCAATAACTTTGATACTTACTTTAATTGACTTGTGAGGCACCTATGAAAAAAATAGTTTTTGCTCTTGTATCCACACTATGTGCGTTCACCTTTCAGGCTGAAGCGCGTGACTTAAAAAACATGTCAATTCAGGATGCGCTTACATCAGACGATGCGAAGCTAGGTTTGCCGGACGATGTGAAATTTTATTTTGGCGATACCCAACCAGAAGGTACGGTTACAAAAGCTATAGGTGAATATACTTTTGATCGTCAAATCAATGCATCTTTAAAATCGCAGACGGCTGCTTGTCACTCAGCTTTGGTGGTAGCGCTTAAAGATTTGCGCGAAGCAGCAAAAAAAGAAGGCGCTACTGCAGTTATTAACATTAAATCCAATGCGAAAGGTAAAGCTGTATCCAGCAAAGAAATTTATGCGTGCGATTCTGGCGTATTAAAGTCTGGTGTTTCGATTTCAGGTGATTTAGTTATTGTTGAGTAAGCTCGTTAAATAAATCTGTATCCACCATTCGGCGGATTTAAAACCGCCGAATGTAATCATCCCCCCGCTTAGGGACTCTCCGCATTAAATTATTTTCAATTGTCGCGCAAACCAGAGCGATGCCCCGGATATAATCGCAATCGACACCAGCATGCCAATCTGCACTATATGCGTTACGTCCATACCTACCGCTAAAGTCCATAATTTAATTAAAACACCAAGCACTGAAAACTGGCTCATAACTAGAAGACTAATCACAAATAAAGGCACCAAAATAATAAGGCGTTCTTGCCACACCGATAATTTTTTAAGTGCTGGTAAATTGCTTATCACTCGCACTGCAAAATCATCATCAGCTAAGTAAGGCTGACTTTCTTGTAATTGCTTTTTGAGGAAATGATCAAATGAATCGCTTCCTGCATCATGAGATTCAGAATCTTTTAATTGATCTATTTTTGTCATGCTACCTGACTCCAGGAGGCTAACAGAGCCTGCAATTTTTGTTTGCCGCGATTGACGTGGGTTTTTAAAGTACCCAATGGAATACCCATAATGCTGGCAGCCTCGTCATGAGAAAAACCATCTTCAAAGCATAGTCGAATAGCGAGTTGTTGTGCAGCAGAGAGTTGGTGCATAGCCGCTTCAACATCGCGTTTTGCATCGAATTGTTTCAATTCGCAGAATTCTGCCTCAACGTCTTCATTGTCGTCCAGTTCGCACCATTGGATTTTTTTTGTGCGCCAGCGATTGGCTGCAATATTAAAAGCAATGCGGTACAGCCAGGTTGAGAATTTTGCTTCCGCGCGGAAAGCACCAAGCGCGGCATAGGCCTTAATAAATGTTTCCTGTGCAAGATCATCGGCCAAATGGGGATCGCCATCGCACAAACGACGGCCCCAATTTCGCAGTTGCGATTGGTAGCGCAAAACCAGCTGGGAAAACGCATGCTGGTCTTTTTTTGCGACTACTCGCGCAATCAATTCCTGATCGGAAATTGACATGCTGATTAATCCTGCGACTTCGCGGTATCAATCTTCGCAGTGTCAGTCAATTGCGTGCTGCGATTATCCGACAATTTCCAAATCACAACTTGCGAAACTCCCAAACCTATAAGAATAAATCCAAAGGAACCTATTTCGATGCCGAACGCAATCGTGAGAAAAATTAAGCAACCAACGCCCAAACCAATATTACGCATCCCTTTGCGCATCACGTCGTCACTTTGCGTGTAAATGACCTCGCCAGTTTCGGTCGTATTTTTTACCACTCTTGGCTCTTCTCCCAAAAGTAGCTCCAAGGGAATATCGCGGCCTGCAGCCAACAATTTGTCTATATTCATGTTGATGTTTTTCAAGCGCCGCGATTTGGAACGGTAATGCAGTAGCGCAAGGATAATTATCAGTATTACCGGCCCGCCAAAAAGGAGAGACATGGCGACAATGGGGATGATGATGTCCGGGCTCATAAAGCGGCTGAAATCTGTATCGTCATCATCGTGTTCATGGAAATTATGTCGCGTCTCATCTGAAGCAGGTTCAATGTTATTTCGCCCCGAATCGATAGCTGGTGGCTCAGGTGCTTCTGGCGCTTGTGGTAGCGCCTGCTGTGCTAAAGCCGAGTCCACTTGGACTTGCTGACTCACAGAGTCGACGGAACTTGCCACGGACGATGAAGGTCTATCTACCGCAACCGGTCTACCAACAAGTTCAACGGCATAAACCGGTGCTGAAGCTAGTGGAAAAATCATCAGACTAACGAGCGTCAATTTGCAGACGAATCGATGCGTGAGAGCGGTGATGTTCATAGTAGGTACTCATCGGGATTAACTTGTTAATTTGATTTGGGCAGACTTCGCACCATTACTCTTATAGACACAACTGCCACGATTTTGGATTCAATGATTTCTTATTTTTATTATCGAGACGCCCTGTCCTTTATGACCACCATCATTCGCGATTGCTGTTCATTTATAGGCATCGCTGGTGGCTTCCCCTGATGAACAATTTTTAAGTGGTCAATTTAAAGTACTCTGGGCATACTGACCAGCGTTCTTGATAGTCCTGTTTTACGCCCTGTTTCTACCCTTGTTTTATAGTCCCGTTTTCGATGTAAAGCCGCATGTACCCAAGGAAATCTATGACATTTTTGCGCCTCCCGCTGTTACTTGCCTGTTTATCGCTACCCACTTTCGCGGCCTCCAGCGTACCGGTAATTCCACCGGTGCTTAAGGCAGATTCAAACCCGGTAGCGCCAGTTCCGCCTTCATCTACCGCACAACAACTCTACGCTTCCGCGCAAAATGATTTACTGCAGCTACGCGTACTTCTTAAGAATGGCCGCAGCCAGTCGGCGGTGGGTTCCGGTTTTTTGATTGGTAAAAGCAATCTAGTCATCACCAACTTCCATGTGGTCTCCCAGATTGCCCTTGAGCCGGAAACCTATTTTGGTGAATTTAAAGATACTCAGGGTAAAAGTGGCGACATCGAACTACTAGCGGTAGATGTACAACACGATCTCGCCGTAGTGCGTGTAAACCGCAACGGCACCGGCGTATTCAACCTGACTGAAGTGCCTGCAACGCTCAACCAGGGCGAACATCTTTATTCGTTAGGTAATCCTCTCGATTTGGGATTCACTATTTCAGAGGGCACTTACAACGGAGTGAGTCATCGCGGATTTGGTGATCAAATCATGTTTACCGGACCAGTGAACCCTGGCATGAGCGGCGGACCAAATGTGACGGCAGCAGGTCATGTTGCCGGGATCAATGTTGCTCACCGACGCGATGGTGAATTGGTTAGTTTTTTAGTGCCCGCCACTTACGCTCAAAAACTTTTTTCTGGCATTACCGCAGACAGTAAACCACCCGCCGATTTCAAACCCATTATTGGTGAACAATTATTAGCGCACCAAACGGTGATGATGGATGCGCTACTCGCAACACCTTTGACCGATAAAAAACTCGGCCCTTACACAGTACCTGTGCGCGAGTCAGAACAGATACGATGCTGGGGCAGCTCGGATACCAAAGGTGAAAAAACTTACACTACCGACCAGATTAATTGTGCAATGGAGTCCGAGCTTTTTGTCTCGGAAGATTTGCAAACCGGTAGCATTTCCATGACTCACCGTTTCGTACAGACAGATAAATTAGACCCTCTTCGTTTTGCATTATTTGTAGGAAAAATGTTTAGCAATCGTGTAGCGGGTGACACCAAAGACGCAAACGTCACCACCAGCCACTGCACAGAAGAATTTATTGGGAACAACAATTTCACCAGCCGCGCTGTGGTATGCGTTGAGTCTTATCAGAAATTTGCCGGACTTTATAATTTTCTCTTGTTCACAACCAGCACTGACGAACCACTCATGAATTTACAGAGTCGTCTGGTTATGAATGGTGTTTCTTACGAGAATGGACAAAAGTTTATCAAACAATTCTTGAGTGTTTTTAGCAAAGAAAATTTGTTGGAACAAAATAAACCAGCCGTCGCCACCAAATCCTCCGCCAGCAACAATAAGGAGGAAAAATAAGATGAGCTTTTATTATTTTGTAGAAATCCTGAATGCAAATGGCGATGTCCAACAACGCCACAAATTTACAGAGCTGCCGGTTCGCCTTGGCCGCAGCTATAACAATGACATTATTTTAGATGATCACCATACAGCAGGTGAGCACGCGCTTATTGAGTTAAATGAGCACAACAATGTGGTGGTTCGTGATCTTGGAACTCAGAACGCGATTAAGTTAAACGGCAAAACTCAATCAAACGTGCAGCTTGATGGCGACACCATTGTTCAACTCGGCCACACTCATATTCGGGTGCGCGACAGCAATTATGTCGTGAGTGCTGAAATCAATGATTTAACACATCACAGATGGCAAGGTTGGCCGCTATTTATAACAGCACTCGTCATGATTTTTACGCTATCACTAAGCACCTCATGGTTAGTAGACATCGCCGATAACAAATCATCTGATTATGTTCTTGCGATCGCACAATGGCTATTAGTCGCTGCAGTTTGGTCAGGAATTTGGTCATTGGCAAATCGCGTGTTTGGCGGCACAGCAAATTTTACGCGGCATCTTTTCACATTGAGTTGTGCATTGGCCGCGTTAACGCTATTGGATTACCTCACCATATTCCTCGGCTTCGCTTTATCCTGGGAATGGGTCACGCGATACCAGAGCCATGCAGAACTAGCCATAGCAGCTGTAGCCATTTACTACCATCTTCGACATATCAATGCGCGTAAAAGCGCGCGTTTTAAAGTGATTTGTGTGAGCCTTGCCATTGTCGCATCCAGTTTAAAACTGATGAACAATTACCAAACCACAAATCAATATGCCGACGAACTTTACATGCATGAAATCTTGCCTCCAGCGGCGCGTTTGAGCCGCAATCATACCTTAACGGAATTTGATGCATCTGTTGGAGCATTGAAAACCAGAATTGATGCTGAACGTGAGAAAGTGCTGAAAGACAAAGCAGAAAAAAAATCGGTTCCAAAATAAATGGAAACAAACGCGCAACAATTGCCATTGATTATTAGCGACATCCGTAAAGTCACGCCAGAGATTAGCGTGTATCAGTTGCGTAACAAAAATGGTGGGGATTTGCCTTTAGTAATGGCGGGTGCGCAGTTGGAAATACCCGTCCAACTTGACAGTGGAAAATCTGAGCTTCGCAAATATTTTTTATGCAGTAACCCCAATCAGCGCGATGTTTACGAGATTGCAGTACCGCGTGAAACTACAGATAGCATTAAGTCATCAGCTGGTTTTAACGCGGTGCTGGGAGCTGAAATTAAATGTAATTTGCCAGCCAACAATTTTCATTTACACGCAGATGCAAGCCCTGCTGTTTTAATTGCAGAGCACATTGGTATTGCCCCCATATTAACCATGATCTACACACTTGCAGCACGTGGCCGCCGATTCACTTTGCACTACTCAGGCAACAGCGAAACTGAGATGGCCTTTGTAGATGAATTGAAAAATAAATTTCTCCGCCAAATTCATATTTATCTAGCTAACGAAGCGCAACAGATAGACACAATGCATGTGCTGGCCGAGGCTCCTGGAAATACTGTGTTTTACGCCTGCGGCTCAACAAAAATGCTGGAATCTATTGAAAATTGCGCACGCGCATTAGGCATTTCCAAAGACCGGATTCAACAGGAGTATTTTTCGTGGGGGGAACCAGAAAAAGACAAAGCCGTTGTACTTGAACTGGCCTACAGCAATAAACTCTTACAGGTGCGCGCTGATCAACCGTTACTCGCCGCTCTGCGTGATGCGGGCGTTCCAGCTCGCTTCGATTGTTGTGTAGGGGATTGCGGAACCTGTGCAGTAAAAATTCTGGAAGGCGAAGCAGAACACCGTGATCATGTCTTGAGCGATGCACAAAAAGCAGAAGGTTTTATATGTGTATGCGTGTCGCGTAGTAAAAGTGAAAAATTGGTGTTGGCGATTTAATTGAATGACTGCAAGCTTATCTAACTAATTAATCAATTTATCCTGATGTTTATAGTCAGATAAATATCGAAGAATAAAAAGGGTCGCCCTAAAAGCGACCCTTTTTTCATATCGGAAAAATTACTGCAGCTCGTAAGCTCCTACATCTATCGCAGAACCTTGAACACGAGGATTTTGATCAAAATCTACGGTACCTACTTCGGACGATTGCAGCGTAATCCCGGCGTTTATTGCAGGTGACCCGGTGACCAATTTTAAATCTGGAGTACTCGTGCTTAAAAATTTAGGGTCGACAAACTGTGAGCGAGCGTCCTTTCCAGTAGCCGCCCAAAAGTTTGAAAAACCTTTATAGGTTTTGTTTAACCACGTAAACGTTGCACTCCCGGACCCTACTGACGAAAAATAGATATTGTAATCCAGATCTACAGGATTTTTTGATGACTCATTTTCGTTAGATATAAATATGCCCTGTGAAGTCGCATAAAATATATTATTTTTTACTACATTATTGGTTGCGTAATATTGAATCTGGAATTCACCCGTACCCGTTTTCTTACTGTCATTAAACAGGAATGTGTTATTCACTATAGTGCAGTAGTCTGTAGTGCCCATGTCTTTATCATAACCACCAATGGTGATGCCCGCCGTATTGTTATTCCACACCAAATTGTTACGCACTGTCACGTAGCTGGTTGACTTGCCTTTGTGTTCACTCGCCAGCTCAATACCGAAGTCGGTGTTATGAATAATATTGTTTTCAATAACAATTCGAGTTCCACCATCAACATAAATTCCATCCGCCGCATAATCGTTGCCGTAAGCAGGGTTGCCGTAAGACGTAATATTGTAAACAAGATTTCCGCTGATTAAACCATCACGCGCCTGATTGTAGGTGTCACTGGGGTTTGTTTCTTCAAAACCAATTGCATCTATACCAATGTTGTTATTGTCATGAACTTTATTGTTGATGACTTTCCAATATTCAACATTGCCATTAATCGAAAGCGATTCACTAGAACCCAAGGTTAAATGATCTAGCTCATTACCGCTGATGGTGATGTTATTAATTGATGCCGGAACCTCTGTACCTGCCACTAAAAGCCCGAGAGCATTAGCATTGTCATTTTTCGCGGTATTTTTAATATAGCTGATGTGATTGTTTAGAATTTCAACATAACTACCCGCGCCCCACACATAGATTCCAATAGGCACATTATTCGTGCTGTTGGTAGTGAAGTTTTTAATGTCGAATCCTTCGATAGTTACATAACTCACATTTGCCAAATCAAATACACCGCTTTGCCCGTCTATTACAGACTTGCCTGTAGCATCAACTATTGGCGTTTCGCCAGGATAATTTTTGAAAATAATTCGCAAGCCTGCGTTCGACGAACCGGAGCGCGTGATGCTAATTGTTTCGTTGTAGGTGCCACCTCGCACGTACACCGTATCACCCGCCTTAACCAGATTTGCAGCGCGCTGAATTGTTTTCCATGGCGAATTCAAGCTGCCGCTATTTGAATCATTACCATTAGGCGACACATAATAATTAGCGCCTATTTGCGCACTACTTGATGAAGACGACAATGACGAAGCAACTGAACTTGCAATACTTGATTTGCTTGATGAACTCATTGCACTGGACAAGCTTGACGCTTTGCTTGATGAAATGCTCGAACGACTACTTGATAAAACGCTGGATGCGAGACTTGAACGCAAACTGGAGCCAACGCTTGAACGAACACTGGAAGTTGCATTTGTTTTACTTGAGCTGGATCTACTGGAACTTACCACGTTTGATTTACTTGAGCTTATCACGCTTGAGTTACTGGAACTTTTTGACGAGCTTATCGCGCTGGACTTAATTGAACTCACGACTGAGCTCATAGAACCCGCTCTGCTTGATACCGCAGAACTCGTGGAATTTGTGTTAGTAGCGCTCGTAACAATCACCGCTTCGTAATCTATATCCGCAGAATCAGCCACGTTATTCGCAGACAGACCAACTTGAATGCGGCCATCAGTACTGCGCACATAATTAGCGAAGGTTCCGCTCACGGTAAAATGTAATAGTGTCCAATTGCCCCAATCAGGCGCACTCGTATTTGTACCTATGGTTGTATAGGAATTTGTTGTCCAATCGAAAATTTTCCAGGTCCAGGTTTGGGTTGATGCTGCCGGGCCACGATAATTTACTTTTACTTGAATGCCGGTGACGCTAGCTGGCGTGATGGATGCAGGTAATGTGAATGACTGATAGCCATCGTATTTTTGTAAATTTTTTGGGCTGAACTCGACGTATTTATTCCAGCTGTCCGTTGAGCCAGACAAATCGAGTATTGCAATGGATGTTGCTACGTGTTGACCACCACTCGTGCCTGATAGCGTCGTATAACTTGTGGGTACCAGAATATTTGTGTCTGCACTCACTGAAGAGACACCGCAAGCCAGAATACTTGCTAACAATAAAGATGAGCGCGAAAAAGTAAGGGAGTTAATAGTTGACTGGAAAAACATTTTGCCTCCTAGCTTAATAAATAAACTAATAATGGTTGATTAACTATCTGAATGCTCTGACTCGATCAAATAAGGCATGCAAAACATTGAACAATGTTCAAACAGCTTATTTTAGTTCGGGCATCTTGAGATGAAGCGCGCGAAGGTTACGGGATGCTTTTAAGCACAACTCAACGCAGTGCACAAAAAATAAAAGATTTAAATACAAATTTTTATAGGTGAGAAATAGGTCCGCATTATAAAAACATGCATGATGAAAATTTCATTTATCTATCGGATTCGTGTTGACCGCATAGCGGACGAAAAAGCGTGGTGCCTTTCCTATAATTTTTATTTTAGAAGCTTGGAATATCTTTTATGGAAACATATAGGTGAATATTTTTTATTCGCACTTAGGATTTTTGCTCCGCGGTGGCATAGCAGGGACCCTAAGCGATTTTTTTACTACCATGCCGACATCCTTGTCAGGGATGAAATTAATCAATATTCTCGCGCCAGCGAATTTTGCTGCTACTCTATTTTTATACTTTTCCGAACTTAAAGGACTCACTTATGGACTCGCTCATTGATTTCCTATCCGCCCCGGCCTTCTGGGTAGCGGTTGTCTTACTATTTACCTTAAAAAAAGGGGTACATTTTGTGCCCCAAAACCGCGGCTATGTCATTTACCGCATGGGCAAATACACCAGAACCCTGAGCTCTGGCCTGAACTGGATCATCCCCTTCTTTGATTCGATTGCAGCTGACCGCAACCTGAAAGAACAAACATTGGTCGTACCGCATCAATCTGCCATCACTAAAGATAACGTTGCACTCATGATTGACGGTGTGCTTTTTATTAAAGTAGTCGACGCGGCATCGGCGACTAACAACATTACTGACTACAAACTCGCGACCACGCAATTAGCAATGACGTCCATGCGTAATGCCATAGGCACCATGGAATTGGATGAATGCTTTCAGAACCGTGCCGCCATCAACGCCGAGATTCAAAAAGCCATGTTAGAGGCCACCCAACCCTGGGGCATCATCGTCTTGCGCTTCGAGCTTTTGGAAATCACTATTCCTGCGTCTATAAAAGAGGATATGGAAAGACAAATGTCAGCTGAGCGCCAGAAGCGTTCGGCGATTTTGACCGCCGAAGGTGAGAAGGCCGCTGCAATTGCTAAGGCAGAAGGGCATAAAGCAGCTATAGTTTTAGAAGCAGAAGCTGCACGCGAACAACAGGTACTTGCTGCCAAGGCCAGCAAGGAATCACAAATATTGGAAGCCGAGGGTAAGGCCGCTGCGATTACCTTAGTGGCGACCGCAGATGCCGCGGCGCTTAAAACTGTGGGCGAGGCTGCGGCAACAGCAGACGGTAGAGTCGCTGTGAATTTTAATCTGGCCCAGGGTGCGATCGACGCGCACAAAGCTATAGCCAAGGAAAGCACCGTGGTATTAAGTGATGGAAAAACCGGTGATAACATTGGCAACACAGTCGCGCAAGCGCTAGCAGTTTCGTCGACAATCAATCTTCGTTAATCAAGGAGTTAAATCGTGATTAATTATTTTACCCAACATCACGACCATTTATTTTATGCGGTAGCCGCTGTTTGCATGCTTATAGAGATAAGTCTGTTGGGCATGAGCGGCCCGCTACTTTTTGTTGCTGCTGGTAGTGTAATCACAGGTATCTTGTTGTCATTAGGGCTCATTCACTCGTTCAGCGTCGCAATTGTTTTACTCGCTGGATTTTCAATTGCCACAACCGCACTCTTGTGGGAGCCTTTGAAACGTTTACAGAATAGATCCTCAAAGTCAGAAACCAGCAGCGACATGGTGGGTAAAGTTCTTCCCGTCACCATGCGTATTACTTCAGCGAATGGTCGCGTAAGTTATTCAGGTATTGAATGGCTTGCTCGTCTGGATAGTTCCAGCAATGAACCGGTAGAAATAAACCATAGGGTTGAAGTTGTAAGCGTAGACGGGACTTTATTGATTGTTAAAAAACATCTTCCACATTAAAACCTGGAAGATAGTTTCTGCCAGTTATAAACTTTCTTTACCGGTAAATTGCGATCTATAACTGCAGAAATATTTACGCCCTTTTCTACATTTATAGATCCGCTGTCTAGACCCTCATTAATCCTCTATAAATCACTCTTAAAGATTTTCAATAGAGCCTCCTCCCTATATCCACCCTACTTTTTCGATGCTGATTTTTTCTTCCATCGCCAAAAACCGTAGGCAGCAATAGCAAAACCTATAAACGCCTGCACCCAACTAAACCAGGTTTTTTCCTGCGCATTCAAGCTGTTCACAAAACTTATGTAATGGTGGGTAATGATAGGGACCAAATAAATAGTGAGCGCCGTTAGTGCAAGCGCGATGATGATGGCGATAACTCGGATTTTTAACATAGTGAGCAGTCTTCGAATGTAAAGTCGCCAGCTTAGTGGGTAGCCAAAGCCTAGGCAACTGAAAAGGCTCGACTTAATTCGTTTGGATAATCGCTGCTTGAACCGCGCCACCCATTGCGCTTAACAGCGATAAAGCAACACTCGCACTGTGAACCAAGCAACCTTTACATAAATTGAACACTTAGTATGCGGCAAGGACGATTTGTGCGACCTATACTCAAACCTTAATAGCCCTCAATATCTTTTCCGGCAGGCCATCAATGCATAACAATATGGTAGAAGCATCAACTGATGCGCCCACACAAGAATCACCATTGGCAGAAACACATGTGGAGAAAGAACAGCTTCACTCAAAACAGGCGGCTCTACCAGCCTCTGTGGGTCTTGCCGGGCTTATTGCTCTGGCGACTAGCAGTTGCGGAGGTGGAGGTGGAGGTGGAGGAAACGCGAGCTCTACCCTTAGCACAATAAGTTCGTCTTCGAGCGCAACGTCCAGTGGTTCATCGGCAAGCTCACTAACCTCTACATCCACTTCAAGCGCTTCCAGCTCTGTTGCGCCAGTGCCTGAATACACCTCGGCGGAGGCAGCAAGATTTTTATTACAAGCCCAATTCACCGCAACCGACGAAGAAATAGCAGCAGTAAAGGCCGTTGGATACGATGCCTGGCTTAATACGAAATTCAACGCACCTATAGATCAAACGGGCGCGCAATGGCTAATAGCTAATGGTCACGCCACCCCCAAAGAAGATGGAAATTATTTTAATCCGGTATTCGGCGATTGGATGGCCTGGAATCAATTATTTACAGGCACAGGACAAGTTCGCAAACGCCTAGCTCTCGCGCTCTCAGAATTTTTTGTAGTGTCCTTAAGCCCCATTGATGGTTTTTGGCCGCCTATGCTGATTGCAGGCTATTGGGATTTACTCAATGCAAAAGCGTTCGATAATTTTAGAAATTTACTGGAAGATATCAGCCTTAATCCCGCCATGGGATTTTTCCTCAACACCAAAGGCAACTTAAAAGAAGACACCGCAAGCGGCCGACAACCCGATGAAAACTATGCGCGCGAAATTATGCAATTGTTTTCAATTGGCCTCTACGAATTGAAGTTGGACGGCACACTTAAAACCAACGCGCAAGGCGAACCGATTGAAACCTACGTGCAATCCGATATCACCAATCTCGCACGTGTATTTACTGGTTACGATTGGGATTACTCAAAAGTGACATGGACAAATGGTTTCGAAGACTACCCTGTCCCCTCCACTGAATTCACCAGTGGGCGCATGAAATTCAATGCAAACAATCATTCAAAGCTGGCGGTTAACTTTTTAGGAACCAATATTCCTGCAAATACGTCGGGAGCAGAAGCATTACGAATTGCATTAGATACATTATTCAATCACGCAAACACTGGACCATTTTTTTGCAAACAAATGATTCAACGTTTAATCACGTCAAACCCCAGCCCCGCTTATGTACAACGGGTTGCCAGCGTTTTTAATAACAACGGCTCAGGTGTGCGCGGCGATTTAAAAGCAGTGTGGCGCACGATATTAACGGATACAGAAGCGCGCGGCGTAATCATTGGTAATATTTCAGGAAAATTGCGCGAACCCATGGTGCGCCTTACACAAATTGCACGCACTTTCAACGTGAGCAGCTCAAACGGCAAATGGGAAATTTATGATCTCTCTACCGCGGACTGGGGCTTAGGCCAAGCGCCTTTACGCTCGCCCTCCGTATTTAATTTTTTTCGCCCTGGCTACGTGCCACCAAATACAGTTCTTGCACAACAAGCGCTACTAGCACCAGAGTTTCAATTACATAACGAAACATCCACCGCTGGCTATATCAATTTTATTTCCAATTTTCTTAAAGATGGCTACAGAGATGTGAAGCCGAGTATAGCCGTGATTGAACCACTTGTACTCGACACCAAGGCTCTGGTTGATTGGTTGAATTTGCACTTAACCGCTAATCAACTCTCTGCAGCGACAACAGACTTAATTAAAAGTGCTTTAGACAAAACCACGCTAACCAGCACAAGCTCTGCAACCGCAAAAAGTAATCGACTCTATGCAGCCATTTTATTGGTGGTTGCGTGCCCAGAATATTTAATTCAGAAGTAGCCCATTATGACTATTAATAAACTTAATGACTTAACGCGCCGTGCTTTTTTAAAACGCGCTGGCGCGCTCTCAATGATGGGCGTGGGTGCACCACTTGCATTAAACCTTGCAGGCATTAGTGAGGCAGCTGCATTTGAAGCAAGCGACTACAAAGCACTGGTATGTGTATTTTTATTTGGTGGAAATGATTACGGCAATACGGTCATACCGTTTGACACCACAAATTATGATGTTTACAGCGCAATTCGCGGCGGTGGCGCGAATCGAACTGCGGGTGGAATTGCAATTGCGCACGATGCACTCGCTGCCACTGCATTAACCACTCTTACACCACAAACGCTCACCAATAATATTCAATACGCGTTGTCGCCCGAATTAAAATCCATGGCGAATTTATTTAATTCCGGAAAAGCCGCCGTGCAATTAAATATTGGGCCGCTACTGAAGCCGCTTACGCTCGCACAATACCAAGGCTCAAATCGTGCAGAATATCCGCTGCCGCCGAAACTATTTTCACACAACGATCAACAATCAATTTGGCAAGCATTAAATAGTGAGGGTGCAACACGTGGCTGGGGTGGCTATATGGGTGACCTCGCATTATCCAGTAACAACATGAGCACTTTGACGTGTATTTCTGCTTCAGGCAACGCAGTGTTTTTAGCGGGCAACGATGCACTGCAATATCAAATCAGTCCGTCTGGCGCTATCCCCATTTGGGCGGCAAAAGGTTCTGCATTTAATTCATCACATGCATCAAGTGCACTAAAAAAATTAATCACCCAAAGCAGCACACATATTTTGGAAAATGAATTAGCCATAGTTACCAAGCGCTCTATGGATTTGGAAGAAATCGTGAATGCTGCGCTGAATCCAGTAAATTTAACAACATCATTCAATCGCGACGGAAAAAATAATTCACTTGCAGATCAATTAAAAGTTGTCGCTCGTTTAATCGGTGCGCGAAATACGTTAGGCTCAAAACGCCAAGTATTTTTTGTATCACTCGGCGGGTTTGACACTCACGATGGCCTCAATGAAAACCACCCTAGATTACTGGCACAAGTTGATGAAGCCATGAGCGCATTTTATGCGGCGACGGAAGATTTGGAAGTTTCGGAAAAAGTGACCAGTTTTACTGCATCGGATTTTGGCCGCACGCTAGCATCTAATGGCAACGGTTCGGATCACGGTTGGGGCGGGCACCATTTCGTTGTAGGCGGAGCAGTCAACGGCGGACAATTCTATGGCACAGCACCCCAAGTTTCGCTCACAAGCGATGATCAAGTCGGCCAAGGGCGTTTGTTACCATCAACCTCGGTAGATCAACTTGCCGCAACATTGGCAGCCTGGTTCGGTGTGAGCAGCACGGAAATTAATACGATTTTGCCAAACGTGAATAGATTTGCCACAAGCAATTTGGGGTTTATGAAAAATCTGACGTAACTACTAATTGAGCGATGGATCAAATCATCGCTCGATTAGTGCACCATACTGAAACAAAAGACAACCTAGCCTTCGAGCTAGGGATAATTGCAGTTTTAAATATTGCCCCACAAAATTAGCAACTCGTGCCCGAATCTCATTTTTCTGCACCATTGAAGATCAAAAAAATTTCATTCCGTTTTTCCATACAAGGTAGCTTGATATTGAAAAGCTTTCATATTCAATAGGGTTTTCGATTTTAGACGCTTGTTTCACGAAATTAAGCCTTTTTTAATCATAACTTTTTAAATCTGCATGCATGGCATAGCGCTTGCAAAATTCCTGACATCCGGAGTTTTGCATTTATGTCTTCTACTGTTATTAATCCTTCCCCAACCAAAACTGTTTCGTCAGTCTGCCCTTATTGTGGCGTAGGCTGCGGCATGCTGCTGGAAACTGACGGCAAGAAAATCCTTAAAGTCAGTGGCGATAAAAATCACCCCACCAATTTCGGCCGCCTATGCACCAAAGGCCAAACAAGTGCTCAAGCCTTGCGCGAATCTGGCCGTATGGAAGCCGCGTTTGTTAGACCTGACCGCACCGCACAATCTGTTCAAACTCCAATACTTGATGCCATCAAAACTACCGCCAAACGTTTGAAGACGATTTTGGATGAACACGGGCCAGACGCGCTGTCGTTCTACGTTTCTGGGCAGATGTCCATTGAATCCCAATACTTGGTAAACAAACTCGCCAAGGGGTTTGTACGCACCAACAATATCGAATCCAACTCGCGCTTGTGCATGGCAAGTGCCGGCGCTGGTTACAAATTATCGCTCGGTTCAGATGCCCCACCCGGCTCGTATCAAGATTTTGAGCACACCGATTTATTCTTCGTAATCGGCGCCAATATGGCGGACTGCCATCCCATACTTTATTTGCGCATGATGGACCGCATAAAAGCCGGTGCGAAGTTGATTGTGGTTGACCCGCGCCGCACGCTGACCGCTGAGAAATCCGAATTGTTTATGCAGATCAAATCCGGCACCGACTTAGCGCTGTTGAATGGCTTACTGCATCTGCTCGTTGAAAACGGCTATACCGATCCCGAATTTATCGCCCAATTCACCCAAGGTTGGGAGGCTATGCCGGAGTTTCTAGCCGAGTACACGCCTGCAAAAGTTGCGACTATTACTGGCATCCCCGAAGACGATATTCGTAAAACCGCCACCCTCATTGGTGCGGCGAAAAGCTTTATGACCTGCTGGACCATGGGTTTAAACCAGTCCACGCACGGCACCTGGAATACCAACGCCATCTGCAACCTGCATTTGGCTACCGGCAAAATATGCTCAAAAGGCAGCGGCCCCTTCTCGCTCACTGGCCAACCCAACGCTATGGGCGGCAGAGAAATGGGTTATATGGGGCCTGGCCTACCCGGCCAGCGCACCTTACTCGCTGAACCCGACCGCGTATTTATGGAGGATATGTGGGGCATTGAACGTGGCAGCATCAGCACCAAGCTGGGTAAAGGTACGGTGGATATGTTCGAGCGCATGGCCGCCGGCGAAATCAAAGCCTGCTGGGTTATTTGCACCAATCCCGTGGCCAGTATTCCGAATCGCAAAATCGTGATCAACGGCTTACAAAAAGCCGAACTGGTAATCGCGCAAGACGCCTTCCTCGATACCGAAACCAATCGCTACGCCGACATCCTTTTACCCGGCGCACTCTGGGCAGAAGCAGAAGGGGTGATGATCAACTCCGAACGCAATCTCACCCTTATGCAAGAAGCCTTGCCGCCTCCAGGTGAAGCTATGGCAGACTGGGAAATCGTAGCCAAAGTTGCCTGCGAGATGGGTTTTGCGGATGGCTTTAACTTTAACTCCGCCGAAGAAGTTTTCGAAGAAATCAAACGCAGCTACAACCCTAAAACCGGTTACGATTTGCGCGGTGTGAGCTACAAGCGTTTGCGTGAAAAATCTGTGCAATGGCCCTGCGCCGATGAAGACGCCAGCGACCGCAACCCAATTCGCTATTTAAACACCGGCATCAACCAGACGCTTAAAATCCGCGAAGACGGCAGTCAGCCAAAAATCCTGTTTGCCACTGATTCCGGCAAAGCCAATTTCTTCGCACGCCCACATGTGGACGCCTTGGAAATGCCCGATAGCGACTACCCTTTCATCTTGAATACTGGCCGCCTGCAACACCAATGGCACACCATGACCAAGACGGGCAAAATCGCTACGCTCACCAAATTAAACTCCGCGCCTTTTGTGGAAGTTCACCCCGAAGACGCCGCCGAATTAGGCATTAAAACCAAAGACAAAGTAGAAGTGCGCTCGCGCCGTGGCTACGCCATATTACCCGCTGTGGTGACCGATCGCGTTTTACCGGGCGCCTGCTTTGCGCCCTTTCATTGGAACGATATTTACGGCGAAAACCTAACTATTAACGCGGTTACTAACGATGCCGTTGATGCAATTTCACAACAACCCGAACTTAAAGTTTGCGCCGTCACACTCAAACGCGTCGAAGTTTTTGCCGATGATTCGCAAATAAGAAATGAGAGTTCAACAACTAATACCGCGAGTTTAGCTCAAGCATCTTCAGGCATAGCATTTGCCGCCTTGAGCGAGGAAACCAGCATGACCTTGATTGATACGTTCGCCACCACACTCGGCTTAAAAGCCGTAGTGGCGCCCGAACTTTCGGTGGAAGAAAAAACATTTTTAAGAGGATTTATTGGCGGCTTAACCGCCAGCGCAAAACACATCAATGCCGTACCCACTTTGCCGATTGATTGCCCCGTAAGCCCTGCAAATCGCGTTTATGTAAATGGTTTGCTCGCGGGACTTTTTAGTCGCACGCTTCCGATAGGTGTAAGTGCCAATCAAGCGATTAACAAACCTCCACTTAATATTCTGTGGGCATCGCAAACCGGTAACGCCGAAGCGCTCGCAGAAAAATTTGCAGACCAATTGCGTGAAAGCTGGACGATAAATCTGCAGGCGATGAACGACTACAGTGTAGAAAAACTCGCGCAAGATAAACACGCGATTTTTATCACCAGCACCTTTGGCGATGGGGATGCGCCAGACACCGGCGGCGATTTCTGGGGACAACTCAGCAGCGATACTGCTCCCAATCTCGCGCATTTAGAGTTCGCACTGCTCGCTCTGGGCGATTCCAACTACGACCAATTCTGCGGTCACGGCAAAAAATTATTTGCACGCCTGCAAGCGCTGGGCGCAAAACCGCTTACAGAGCGCGTGGATTGCGATACGGATTTTGATACGCCATCGATAGAATGGTTTGCTAAGCTGAATGAACAACTCGTCAAACATTTACCGACCAAGACTTCAGCTAATATGGCAAGCACAGCAACAATCAGCAGCGCGAAAAAAGCAGAAGGTGGTTTTACCAAAGCCAATCCTTACTTGTCGCACCTGTTGATTAATAAACGCCTGAATAGCGGCAGTAATACCAAAGATACGCGGCAATTCGGGTTTGATTTAGGAATCCTTGGTAATAAAGAAGGTGGATTAAGTTACGAAGCGGGCGATGCACTTGGCGTATGGCCACAAAACTGCCCGGATCTTGTTGAAGAATTAGCCATCGCGCTCAACGTAAATCGCGAAGCACCCGTGATTGTGGACGCCACCGAAAAACCACTACGCGAAGCACTGCAACACAATTTTGAAATTTGCCGCCCCAGCAATGAAGCTTTGCAATTTATTGCGCAGCGCTCTGGCAATAAAGAATTAACCGCACTTTTACACGCGGATAAAAAAGCAGATTTACAAAATTGGCTCTACGGTCGTCAGCTTGTGGATGTAATTCACGAATTTCCTATCCGCTGCAGTGTTGCAGAATTTATGCCGCTGCTAAAACGCATTCAACCGCGTTTGTATTCCATTGCATCTAGCTCAAAAGAATTCGCTCAACAAGTTCACTTAACTGTTTCCGCCGTGCGTTACGAAAGATTTTTTAACGGCAAAAAAATTCGCAAAGGCGTTAGCTCAACATTTTTGGCGGATCGCGCCTACGGAATTGATATCCCCATTTTTGTTCAATCCAATAAAAATTTCCGTGTGCCTGCTGATGGAAATCTGCCGATCATCATGGTCGGTCCCGGCACAGGCGTTGCGCCCTTCCGTGGTTTCTTACAAGAACGCCGCGCGCGTGGCGATGCCGGAAAAAACTGGCTGTTCTTCGGTGAACAGCACGCCGCCACCGATTTTTATTATCAAGACGAACTGGAAGAATTCCAAAAGCAAGGCGTGCTCACCGAATTGAGCCTCGCCTTCTCGCGCGACCAGCAACAAAAAATTTACGTGCAAGACCGCATGCGCGAAAACGGCGAAAAAATTTGGAACTGGATTGATGCCGAAGGTGGATATTTTTACGTGTGCGGCGACGCAAGCCGCATGGCGAAAGATGTGGATAACGCGCTACGCGACATTATCCAGAATTACGGGAAATTCGACGAAGCAGAAACCGCAAACTACATGCGTAAATTAAATATGGATAAACGTTATGTTCGGGATGTGTATTAAATGAAAAAGCCCTCAAGATTTTGAGGGCTTTTTCAACTGACGTAAAAATTATTAGGATGGCGCAACCTCTTCAGATTTTTGAGGCAAGTTTACCGCAAGAATACGCTCAAGGAATCTCGCTAAAGCACTCGGCTCTTCATTATTGACAGCTGCTTCATCAGCCATCTTTCTCGTCAAATCCAGCAACAATTTATGCGGATCGGCAAACTCTCCTGCGACATTCAAGCTAGATAATACATCCTTAATAAAATCGCCTAAGGGAGCTAATTGATTTGCCAGGCTAGGCGCTTGCTCTCCATCGGGTGAAAATGCACCGTAGCTTTCTGCAACTTGCTGGATTTGTACTTGCGACAAATTGAGCGAATAACTTGCGATTTGTTGATCGTCATAACCGAGAGCTACTGCTTTATCAAATACCTCATCCAAGTTACCTGCGTAAAATTGCCCAGCCAATTTGTCGACACGACCCAGTAATTCATTGATTGCTTTTAATTCGCTCTCATTCAAATCACCCTCAATCGACAATTCAAAACTACTTGCTGAACTTTGGCTTCCATTAACAGAAACACCATTTTTATCCTGCGCGGCTGCGACACTCACCCCCAGACTGGAAGAAGCACGAATGCTAACCTTATCGCCCTCTTTAGTTACTAATTCGAATTTAAAATCGCGCGCTTCCGCGTATTCATATAGACCTTGTTGCACTGCAATATTATTAACTTGCGATGGAGTTTTTATGGCAGGTGTAGGAGATGGTTTTTGCGGAGCCGGAGCCGCAGGAGTGTTGGCGTCTTTAATAAATTGTGAGCGCAGCTCATCCACACCACTCAACACCTGCTCGTAAGTATCATCTATATCCGCTTTAACTTCTGGTGAAAGCATACTTAGCGCTTTCAGTTTTTCTGCTGCTTCCGCAAAACCTTTTTTAAACCCCTCAAGACCTGCCTCTACACGTGACTGCAATTGCTCTTGGGTTGCACCCTCTGCAGCATCTATTTTTAAACGACGCTCGATAAAGCCCAATATAGTTTCAGCAGCTTTGGTTGCGGTCATTGGAGTTTGGTCATTACGATCAATTGTGGAGACGGCATCTTTACCGGCAATTTTTTCGTAAGCCTGGCTGAGGGTACGGGTCACTAACTGTAGCGCTGATTGACGCTTATCATCTTTTTCAGGACCAATCCCGTTCGGCACGACAGTTGAGGAAGATTTCAACTGCGGATGAGTCTGGCCTTGGTTGGTCGATAAAGGAGAAAATGCACCAGAATTAATCGAAGAAAGAGACATAAAGCACCTGGCTAAAAAAATATCAAATAGGATTCCGCTATATTCAAACATCGGCCAGACTCTTGAAAACTGTAAGACTTTTTCATGCCGCCAATTAACGCAGTTATAACCAAAAAATTCAGTTATACGCGCACTAAACGCAGATGATTTGTTTATGGAGCGCTATACGAATACCGCAAGAATGCACAAAACCTACCTGACCATCGCGCTCATGATTTTTAGTTACTGATTTACAGCTCTCCGCGTGAGACTGAAACACGGGAATCGTAAAACTACCCTGAGCGCTTATTAATTAAAAATCTGGGCCGCGAATTTTGATCCAAATCCGCGATATCGAATGGATAGAAGTTCAGGCAATTACGCTAATTTGCACTTAAATGAAAGTGGATATCACATGCGTATCACCATAAACAAATACTTACCTCCAAATTTTGGTTCGCATACAACGCCCAACAATTGTGAAACTGGAACAGAATCAGGGAGTGGTCCTTAGACACAGATGGTCATCAGGTGAACTTTATACAATCGAAAAATACTTCCCGCCTCTCGTCGCTACAGTGAGGTGTTAAAAATTTATTGCGTTAGAAGCTTCCTGATATTGCGGTGAGCTTTTTTTGCCAACAATTTTGGACGCATTATCACTACAACCAAAACTACATCTATGCATGCTCGTGACTCTGACTCACGTCAGGAATTACCGAAGAAAACCGTAGAATGCGGCCATAGATTCTGCAGACTGGACCGATTTAATATTCGAGGCACGCATGCGCACTAACTTACAAACTGGGGAAATAAGCAATAAACATTATTAATATCAGGCGTATTAGCCTAGCAAAAAATAAAATTGCGCAAATTTTGAGCAAAATAATGCATCAGTGACCATAAATCATGGACTTTGCCTAACCGCATCGCTTCAAAATCCACTCTTCATATTCTTTCAACTATCGCCCTCGACCAAGCTTATTAGACATTGTAAATATCATCCCAAGCGATACAAAAAGCCTTCATATTTAAAAAAATATGTGGGATATTACCTGCGCGCAAATACTTCTATTTTGCTTATTTTTTCTTTAGTAGCTATCTTAGCCCTTTATATGATTGACACTAGCGCTTACGTTAATGTATTAATGACGTTATGGACCAAGATGCAAATGCTGTTATAACGATTTATGTGCTTAGGCTGACTAATAAGTTTCATGGAGAATCCCGCTTAATGATTAACCCCATCAACAGCGTCAATTTGAGTCACGTCATAATAGGAATGGGCTCATCGAGAACTTTGGGTAGTTGCTGAAAAGCAGGTATCCAGATAGCTGATACAAGTGCGTTAAATCTCATGTTGTGTCAGTGTGTAATTGGCCGTTAAATCCATGGCCAGCAGGAAACGTTAAAACCACAAACAAACGCTTATCTAATAACAATTACTGGAGGCATAGTCTTATGCTTAACATTTTACAAAAAAACTTCAGAATTAAACCGCTCACAGCTGCAGTTGCGTCGGTTATATCTCTGACAACAGCGTCATTTGCTTACGCACAAGACGACAGCGAAGAAATCGTAGTAACTGGTATTAAGGCAAGCTTGCAAGCTGCCATGGATATCAAACGCGATTCAGCCGGTGTTGTTGATGCAATTTCTGCAGAAGACATGGGTAAATTCCCTGATACAAACCTTGCGGAATCTCTGCAACGTATCACTGGTGTATCTATTGACCGTGCAAACGGCGAAGGCTCTAAAATCACTGTTCGTGGTTTTGGCGGTGACACTAATATGGTTACCTTGAACGGCCGCGTGATGCCTGCCGCTGGTGTATACGGCGGTGGCTCTGGTGCAGGTGGTACCGTAGGCGGTGCAACACGCGCATTTGATTTCGCCAACCTTTCATCTGATAGCGTTGCTGGCGTGGAAGTTTATAAAACTGGTAAAGCAAACATTGCAACCGGTGGTATTGGTGCAACTGTAAACATTAAAACGGCTAAGCCACTCGAAACTGAAGGGTTTAAAGTAAGCGTTGGTGCCAAAGCAATTAATGACACAACTAACCGGACTGGTAGTGACGTAACTCCAGAGCTTTCTGGTATTGTTAGCTGGTCAGATGAAGCTGGTGTGTTTGGTGTCTCTTTGTCAGCTAGCCACTCAGAGCGTGATTACGGTAACTCAAACGCTACAGTAAATGACTGGAACATTGGTCGATGGAACACTGCGACAGACATTGGTGAAAACAAAGGTTTGTACTCTTATACAGTACAGTCCAAATTTTTGGCCGATGGAGTCACCCCTAACCCAGATGCCGGCAAAGTTAACGCGAACATTGTTAACCAACCAAAAGATGGTCAGCTATACGCTCGTCCGAATGATATTCGCTACAGCTTCTCCGATGCTGAGCGTGAGCGTGACAACGCACAGCTTACCCTACAGTACAAACCACTAGAAAATTTAACCACCACATTGGACTACACTTACGCAGAAAACGATATTACTGAGCACCGCGGTGAGCAGACTATTTGGTTTGCCAACGGTAACTCTATTGATAATATAGTTTTTGATTCTTCAGCCGTAGCGTCCCCAATGCTAATATCTGAAGACGTAAACGGTAAAGATCACGGTTTTGAACAGCAATATCGTGCGCAAAATAATAAACTGGAATCTACCGGCCTGAATGTGGCTTGGGAAGTTAATGATTCATTCACATTGACTTTCGATGCACATGACTCAAGTATGGAAAGTATGCCAACTGGTCCGGGTGCTGCGGGTGAGATTGCATTCAGTATGGGTGCACCAGTACTGACATCTCAATATGTTGACTACAGTAGCGACTTACCAACCTTCGGCTTCGTAGTAGATGATGCTGTACCCGTCATAGATGAAGATACTGACGAAATTACTGGTTACCGCGGAAATCAAAATGGCGTTCTGGACGCCGGCGACATGGGTTCACAAGTGGCCCGTGTTTTCTATGCTGATCAGACCACCGACATCACCCAATTTAAAATCGACGGCGCCTTTAAGTTTGATGATGGCAGTTTTGATTTTGGCGTTGAGTCTCGCGCAATGGAAACCAACCAACGTGGTTCAGACCGTTACATGGCATTAGGTGACTGGGGTATTGCGACTCCCGGTGAAATACCTACTGGTTTAGTGGAAAACTTTAACCTTGCAGGCGAATACGAAGACTACAGTACTACTGCTGTATCTCAGACTGGCTTCAAGGGTGATGCACGTGAACTAGCTGCGTGGGGAGTTTCCAAATACGGCGCGAATAACAGTGCCTACGCTGTGGCAGCCAACACTGACTTCTCAGCTAATAACACTGTTGAAGAAGATACCCAGGCAGTGTACTTCCAGGTCGGCGTAAAAGGTGAGCTTGCTGGAATGGCGACTAACTTATTAACTGGCTTCCGCTACGAAACAACAGACGTAACTTCGATTGCAGACGTATTGTTACCAACAAATTTATTGTGGCAAGACAACAATGACTTCCAAGTTGAAAGACAAGCAGCCAAAACTGCCTATAAACTAGAAGCCAGTTACGACAACTTGCTACCTAGCTTAGACTTCGATATAGCTTTACTCGACAACCTCAAGGCTCGTTTCTCTTACAGCAAAACTATTGCGCGTGCGGGATATGGATCTTTGTCACCGGCAGTTGCTAATTATGGTACAACTGGTTCTACCTTGAATGGTGCTCAACCTGCAGCTACTCAGGGCAATCCAGCTCTCAAACCACTTGAATCTGATAACCTTGATGCTTCAGTTGAGTGGTACTATGACGACTCAAGTTATGTTTCAGCAGGTGTATTTGAAAAACGTGTTAGTAATTTTGCGGGAACTGAGCAAATTGATAGCACCTGGTTCGGGGTAAAAGATCAGACGGCTGGGCCACGTGCTCAAGCTGCGGTGGCTGCACTTGAAGATCGTGGTATACCTGTTGATGACACGTCATTGTTCGTAATGATGGCTGTACTTGACAACCCCGATGATTTCCCAGGCGGCGCTGATGACTACAAAACCGAGGAAGAACAAGCAGCGTTCAATGAAGACGTAGCAAAAGCTTATGATCTTCGTCCGACTGCAGATGATCCACTCACAGTATTCCGTACTGCAACACCTGTGAACAACAAAGAAGCTAAGATTTACGGTGCTGAATTTGCCGTTCAACACTTCTTTGGCGAAACTGGTTTCGGCGTTCAAGCAAACTACACACTTGTTCGTGGTGATGTAGGATTCGAGAATGCGGAAGATCCTTCTGTATCGCAGTTTGCATTGACTGGTTTGAGTGATACCGCCAACTTAGTTGGTATTTACGAGCAGGACCAGTTCCAGATTCGTATCGCTTATAACTGGCGTGACGCGTTCCTTGCTGAAACTAACAGAGGTAACTCTCGTAACCCACGATACACTGAGGCTTACTCTCAAATCGACTTGAACGCGAGCTACAACTTCAGTGAAAACTTGAGTGTTTCATTAGAAGCAATCAACTTAACTGGTGAGAATCGTCGCGACTACGGTCGTACAACCTCACAATTGTGGTACCTGGAAGATATGGGTCCACGTTACCAGTTAGGCGCACGTTATACTTTCTAAGAGTTTTAGAGAATATATGTCGTGATTGCTTATACATGATGTTAAAAAGGCCGCTGAATAGCGGCCTTTTTTTTAAGACTTTGCTGCAGGTTTAAGCAATTCAAATGTAAGCTTGGCATGGATAAAATTATGGCAAATCATATTTTACTAAATAACATTGAGCACAAAGATTTACGGGTGATTAATCGCTTCTCGGCTGAGTACGGGGACAACGTGGGGAGCACTTTAATTTTTCCAACCGAGTTCGAAGATGTCCAAAAGGAATATCCGATATTTTTCCAAATCAACCCGACAACAGGAAGTTATCAGTCGGTAGCTCTGTTTGGGTTGAAGCAAAATGAAAACTTGTTTCTAGCCGATGATGGCAGCTGGAACGCTAATTATATTCCCGCCGTTATGGCTAGAGGGCCATTTTTGATAGGCTTTCAAAAGGATCCAAATAACCCCAATCAAAAAGAACCTGTAATTCATGTCGATATTGACAGCAAAAAACTGAGTAAAACTGAAGGGGCCCCACTATTTTTAGAATATGGGGGGGTGAGTCCATATTTAGAAAAAATCACTACGGTTCTTAAAGGCATCTACGATGGAATGTCAGTGAGCACTAACATGTTTCAGGTTTTTTCATCACTTAACCTAATCGAACCCGTATCACTCGAGATAGAGCTGGATAACGCAGAACAGTATCGGCTTCACGGGAACTATACTATTAGCAGAGAACGACTGCGGTCGCTTAACCGCGATGAATTATTTCTACTAAATCAATCTGGCTTCTTAGAAGCTGCGTATTTAGTATTGGCCTCGTTGAACAACATGCAGCGCTTAACCAATATGAAAAACCAATTACTAAAACATAATTGAGCTAGACATGACTGAAGAAATGACAAGAGTAGAAGAGAAAGTACTAATCTTAGATGAGTGCTCACCTGCCGATTTTCTAAATCAAGTTATCGGAAAGGACCAACCTGTCGTTTTAAAGAATGTTTGTAGACATTGGCCTTTAACGAATGCAGGAAAGCTATCCGACTCCACCGTAATCGCAGAATTAAAATCGTTTTATAACGATAAGCCTGCAGGTGCATCATTTGGCACAACTGATATCGAGGGCAGATTTTTTTATAAGGATGATGTAAGCGATCTTAATTTTGAAAAGCGGCAAGCAAATATTAGTGAAGTTCTAGATCAAATTTTTGAACAAACCTACTCCACTACTCCGTCTTCGATGTATGTCGGCTCAGCCTCGCTGCAAGGCTACTTTCCAGGACTAAGAGAAAAAAATAATTTAGATAATTATTTCGATTTATTAGCCATTGAAAAGGGCGATTTGCTTGAAAGTATTTGGATTGGCAATCGCACTATTGCAAGTTGTCACTATGATGCTCCGCACAATTTGGCTTGCTGTGTGGCAGGTAGAAGACGCTTTACCCTCTTCCCTCCAGATCAGGTTAGTAATTTGTATCCTGGCCCACTCGATCCGACCCCAGGCGGGCAAGCAATTAGCATGGTGGATTTTAGAAATCCGGATTTTACAAAATATCCTCGTTTTAGATCCGCCATTTCAGCAGGCCGAGTCGCCGAATTAGAGCCCGGAGATGCACTCTATATACCCAGCATGTGGTGGCATCATGTCGAAGCGCTAGCAGCATTCAATATATTGATTAATTATTGGTGGAACACATTCCCGAAAGTTCGCGGACAAGCCATGAACACGTTGTATCACGCGATTTTGAGCATTAGAGATCGGCCTGCACAAGAGAAACAAGCATGGAAGCATTTGTTTGATTACTATGTTTTTGGGGATGACACTCAAGCCGCTGACCATCTCCCTGAAGCTGCTCGTGGAGTTCTAGGAAAAATTGATGACACGCTCGCTCGGCAACTACGTGCACAACTTTTACAAAAACTAAACAGATAGGCGTTAATTCTCATGACTCAGGCAGTGAAAAATGTTGTTATCGTTGGCGGAGGGACCGCAGGCTGGATTGCGGCTGTAGCTCTTTCAAAAAAATTAGCAACATTGATCAACATAGTGCTCATCGAATCGGATGAGATAGGTACCGTAGGCGTAGGCGAGGCCACGATCCCGCCTGTGAGGACCTTTCATAAATTACTGGGCATCGACGAACAGGATTTCATGCGTGCAACAGAGGCCACGTTCAAATTAGGTATTTCATTCGAAAATTGGGGCAAAAACGGCGATCGCTACCTACATGCTTTTGGAAAGACTGGAAAAGAGGCATGGCTGTGTGATTTCCATCATTTTTGGCTACGAGCAAACGAACTCGGCATAGCGAGTGAGTTCGGCAACTATTGTTATGAGTTGCACGCCGCTAAAGAACATCGGTTTTCGACATCGCCGACGTCAGCCATGAACTTTGCTTACCATCTGGATGCAACTCGCTACGCAAAATATTTACGTAAAATTAGCGAGTCTAATGGTGTAGAGCGCATTGAGGGTAAGATTAATTGTGTTCATCAGGACATGGAAAACGGCTTTATAAAAAGCGTGGAGCTTGAATCTGGAAAAATAATTGAGGGTGACCTTTTTATTGATTGCTCAGGCTTTCGCGGTTTATTAATAGAGCAAACTTTAAAGACCGGTTATGAGGATTGGTCACATTGGCTACCATGCGATAGCGCAATTGCGGTCCAAACTGAAACTACATCCCCGGCAGTACCCTACACCCGCTCGATAGCCCATGATTCTGGCTGGCAGTGGAAGATTCCGTTGCAACATCGTGTCGGTAACGGTTTAGTATTCTGCAGTCGCTTCATTAGTGATGAAGATGCTCGCGAGCTGCTGTTAAAAAATATTGAAGGAAAAACATTAATTCAGCCGCGCGTTATTAAATTTAAAACTGGACGACGTATAAAAGCTTGGAATAAAAATTGCGTTGCATTTGGTTTGGCAAGCGGATTTATCGAGCCATTAGAATCAACAAGTATTCATTTGATTATGATGGGCGTCACCCGTCTTATGCATCTGTTTCCTTTCGAAGGTAACTATGAAGCACTTGCAGCGGAGTTTAACCGTGTGAGTCGCATTGAGATGGAGCAATTGCGTGATTTCATAGTGTTGCATTACCACGCTACCGAACGTGATGATTCTCCCTTCTGGAACTATTGTCGCACCATGGAAATCCCAGATACGTTAAAGCTTCGCATTGATCTGTTCAAACAAAATGCCCATGCTTATCAGGCGGACGGAGAGCTATTCCGCGTTGACTCTTGGACACAAGTTATGCTTGGTCAGCGCATAATGCCCAAACATTATCATGGCCTTGTAAAAACAATGAAGGAAACCGATTTGACAAATTTTTTAAATAGCTTGGAAGTGAACATTGCGAACTCAGTATCGCAGTTACCTTTTCACAATGACTTTGTTAAGCAATATTGTGCAAGCACGTAATGTTGAAAATATATTTCATGTTCGGAATAGCGTATGTGTACAACAAGACGGTTAAATGGCCTATATGACTGACACTATAAAACCGCAGCTGCATTCAAATTTTGTTTACAAAAATTATTTAGTGGGTACAGAGAAAGTGCCTTTGCTCGTCGTTGATAATTTTATTAAGGATGCGGAGACACTGGTAAAATATTGTATCGACATCAACGCTTTCAATAATGCAGATAGCTTCTATCCCGGTTTGCGCATGCCCGCCCCTGAATTGTATATTCATGCGATTCGTCATTATTTGGGTGATCTCATAGAAGGCATGTTTGGACTAAAAAAGGAGTCATGGCGCGGTGGGCGATCGGTTTATTCCATGGTTGTTACAAAACCGGAAAATATGAAAGAGCAACAATGCGTCCCTCATGTGGACTCATTCAAACAGAATGACCTGGCTTGCGTGCATTATTTATGTGATACCACTAAAGGTGGTACTTCTTTATATCGACATAAAAAAACGGGTTATGAAATTATCGATGAGGAGCGAATGACGCGCTACACGCAAGTCGCACTTGAAGAGGGTATTTTGGAGGTTAGCCCGAAAGCCTATATGAATGGTTCGAATAATTTTTTCGAACAAATCGCCTGTGTTGATGCTCTGTTCAATCGCATAGTTATATATCCGGCTAACGTACTACATTCTGGAAACATTGCATCCAATTTCGATTTCGATCCTCATCCAAGCACAGGGCGTCTCACGTTAAATTCTTTTATATATAGCAAATCATCTGAAGTTGTTTGATACAACTAAACAAGCCAAAAAAGCTGCGCACGCCGCAACTTATAAAATAGTATTTAGTTTATAAACAATTACTTCATTAATGTACAGACTCGCTTGATAGCGAACCTGAAAAAATCGGTGATCACTCTCGTCAATAATCACCGATTCAATACTAAATACAAAACGACACTTTCGCTATAACTTTAAATTTATTAAAAAAAAGAGCGCCTTAAGGCGCTCTCAGTGTTTAAAACGTTTTAACTTTTACTACTCAACTAATAACATCGAACCAAATACGCTTGCATCCAAATAACCCTGGTTATTTCTATGACCTTGGGTATCCACTGAACCCATCATGCTTTCACGTTGTGAACTGCCATCGTTGTCGATGTAGCATGCAGAGAAGCCCATTAGTTTTCCTGCATACAATTGCAACGGCGTGTTAGATTTCCAATCCGCATAATCTTCGCCGTAAATGCGAATACGCATTTCCCAATAATGTTGCGTGCCGTTGCTTACTAAACGTGAATCAATGTGATCGTTCAACAATGTTGCGCCGCCAGTGGTGCTATCTACAACATCACCGTAAGTGCTGATGTGATAAGCCCATGCGCTGGTGTTGTAACCGTGTTGTCCGCCATTTTTATTTTCGTCGATAAACAATTCAACGGTGTCATCTTCCCAGTAACGATCCAACGCATCACGCACACCGTCGTAAATTCTATCGTCAGTGATGTCGTAAAGAATGTAGAGATAATTTTCATCCCACAGTGCTTTGTAACGTCCGGAATAATCTTGTGCGCTTGGATTTGATTGAGTGCCTAACCAGAACACATTGATGGGCGCCCAAGAAGCTCTGTCCCAAACGCTATCTACTACACCATCAATCACCGGTGCAGTTGTTGCGCGTGGCGCGATGTAGCTGTTGCGATCGCTTGACGCTTGTGAGCTTGATGAGCGAATTGATGAAGAAGAGCTTGAAATTGCAGAGCTGGAAACTCGAGAAGAACTCGATGAACTTACAACAGAAGACGACGAGCGAACCGAACTTGATGAAGCAACGGATGATGAACTGCTGCTTTGCGAAGAAATGACAACAGATTGTGTAGCAGATTGCGTTATCGAACCCATCCCTTCGGTGGTCAAGGTGACGTTGTAGGTGCCGGATGCCGTATAAGTGTGTGATGCCTTCAGCCCTACCGCTTTAGTCCCATCACCAAAGTCCCAGTTAAAACCTGTTTCTCTCGATGATTCACTTCCGTCAACAAACACAGTAGTACGACTCCAAGTCAAATTAAACTTAGCCGAAGGCAATAAGTCGTATCGCATGCTGCAATAGCCGCTAAAGCTACCCTGTATGGTGTCTTTTAAATCGCCGTCGCTTACCGTTAAGGTTACAAGTGGAGTGTCGCAAGTTTCTTTAACCGCTCGCGCGTCGCCAATATAAGATCCCTCGCCAAAGTCCCACTGATAAGTGAGAGGCGTGCCTTCTTCATCAAAGGAGGACGACCCATAAGCAAGAATATGTTCGTATTCGCGTTGAACTGAGAGACGAGCTATAGGCGCCTGATTGCCTGTACCAACCTGAACAGTGACTGGTTGAGTTTTGGTCGTACCGGCTCCACCAGGTGCTTCATCAGATACTGTGACCGCGATGTTATAAGTACCCGGCTCACTATAGGTGTGCCATGCATCGTCATACTGAATGGCTTTGTCATCACCAAATGAAATTGTGTGGTACAGACGATCTCCGTCGGAGTCCGATGATCCCCTGGTGTCAACATGTACAGTCAATCCATGAACAGTAACGTTCAAATCCGCCACAGGCAAATTGTTGGGGCGAGTCGACGAGAAAGACGAGCTCGATCTGAAACTGCTTGATACACCGAACGAACTAGATGCCCTACTGCTTACATCGCTAGAGAAACTCCTTGAAGACGAGGAGGATGAAAGCGCAAAGGAAGATGATGATCTCGCTGCAGAAGTAGGAAGGCTTGCCCGACTAGATGACACGCCTATTGTTGAGCTATTTGACGAACTCAATGACCTAGTAGCACTTGAAGGTCCGGCATTTGAACGAGCTGATGACGACGTGTTGCTTGAAGAAGACCTTGGTAAAGAAACAGCTGAGCTTTGAGCCAAAGATGAGGAGCTCACGGAAGACGAGCTAGAGCGAACACTGCTCACCGAAGAAGTCGAACCACCACACACTGCACCAGTTATAACCGGTTTAGTAGCAGGTGCATTTTGGACAGCTTTATTGCCTTGTATACCAAACTCTGCCGTTTGGCCTGGATTGATAGTGCTGTTCCAACCAACGTTAGTCGCAGTGTAAGGATTGTTACCGCTAAAGTTAGCGTTCCATCCGCCAGTGCGTCTAGAACCATCTGAGTAAGACCAGTTCACTGACCAGCCATTGATGGCTGTACTGGTATCGTTAGTGATGCGAATAGCAGCAACGAAGCCACTGTTCCAATCGCTTTGAATCACATATTCACAGCGCGCAGCATAAGCGCTTGCGGATTCCAAAAGTATCAAACCGGCTGTTATGGGTAACACGGCTTTTTGCCATAATTTATTAGTCATTATTATTTTCCTCGTAACTAAAATAGGTTGCACAAAACCCCGGCAACTACTTCCATACCGGAGGAACAACATTGTGGGTGAGGGGAAAAATAAAATATAGGCAGAATGCAATATTAGTAAAAATAATGGCGCGTAATGATGTAGAAAATTTGGAAATCTTGATGTGCATCACTGCTACGAATTAATAATTGAATTTACGGATTCAAAAAGTTTATTTGATTTACCTGACGATAAAAAATGTTAGCAATCACTACCGCGAATGCTGGACTACCTCTTTCATCCGCAGCGCTCTAACAATAAAAAAAACCCACTAGTAAATGATTTTTAGAGAGTTGTGGACGAGAGTTTAAATTTCAGCAGCTTTTAGCGTTTTTTAGAAGACAAAAAAGGAGCGCCTTTCGGCGCTCTCAACACAAACGTTAAAACAATCTTTTACTACTCAACTAATAACATCGAACCAAATATGCTTGCATCCAAATAACCCTGGTTATTTCTATGACCTTGGGTATCCACTGAACCCATCATACTTTCACGTTGCGAGCTGCCATCGTTGTCGATGTAGCATGCAGAGAAGCCCATGAGTTTTCCTGCAGACAAGGTTAAAGGAGTGTTGCTTTTCCAATCCGCATAATCTTCGCCGTAAATGCGAATACGCATTTCCCAATAATGTTGCGTGCCGTTGCTGACCAAGCGTGAATCAATGTGATCGTTCAACAATGTTGCGCCGCCAGTGGTGCTATCTACAACATCGCCGTAGGTGCTGATGTGATAAGCCCATGCGCTGGTGTTGTAACCGTGTTGACCACCATTTTTATTTTCGTCGATAAACAATTCCACGGTGTCATCTTCCCAGTAACGATCCAACGCATCACGTACGCCATCGTAAATTCTGTCGTCGGTGATGTCGTAGAGAATGTACAAATAATTCTCATCCCATAAGGCTTTGTAGCGGCCGGAATAATCTTGTGCGCTTGGGTTTGATTGAGTGCCTAACCAAAACACATTAATTGGCGACCAAGAAGCGCGATCCCAAACGCTATCAACAACACCGTCTATAACCGGCGCAGTTGTTGCGCGCGGTGCGATGTAAAGATTACGGTCGCTTGATCGTTGTGAGCTTGATGAACGCAGCGATGAAGACGGGATTGAAGCTGCGGAGTCAAAAGCTCGCGACGACGTCGATGAACTCATGAGAGAAGATGAGGAACGATATGGTGAGGAAACGTGAGCACTCGATCTGGAAGATGAGTATTGTGACTCACTGCTATTATTACCCACACGAACAGATTGGGTAGTGGTATCAACGACTGCATTTGAGCCTGTAACACTCAACTTAATATTATAAGTTCCCAGTGAAGCATATGTATGTGACGTCAAAATTCCAGTTCCTGTAGATCCATCACCAAAATTCCACGCTAATCCTGTGTCGAAAATTGAATTGCTGGCGTCAAAAAATACGGTGTTGCCTTCAATTCTGTAACTGAACGAAGCCGAAGGAGTTATTTCAAAATATGCTCCGCAGTCACCGTCGACAACCTGTTGAGCTGTATTTTTTAACTCACCATCACTAACAGTAAGGCTTATTACCCTACTAGGCACACTTGTATCCCACGATTCGCAATCCTGTAGGCTCGCGTGTGCCTCCCCTATAAATGGACCATCACCAAAATTCCACTCATAGGTCAACGGAGTGCCTTCTGGATCGTAAGATGAGGCTCCGAAAGCAACAATAGATTGATGCTGACGTACACCAGTAATTCTCGCAACTGGTGCCTGGTTCCCACCATCTTCATTAACGGCAATACGAAAGGTTTTAACAGTGAATGTTTCTTGGTCATATACATACACCGAAACTTCATACTCATCAGCCCGTTTATAAGTGTGCCAAGCCTGCGGATAAAAATAACCTCTATGTGCAAAGAACTCTGGAACAATTGAGTAAGTCAACTCATCTCCATCCGGATCTGTTGACCCGCTAGCGTCGAAAAACACTGTTAGACCATGAGTGGACATTTTCAAATCCACAACAGGTGGCCTGTTGCTAGATATTGAAGATACACTGCTAGAGGAGGAGTACGGCAGTGAGGAGGAATTAGATGTGCTCTGCCTAGATGAAGAGGTCCAACTTGACGTAGATCTGCTCGATACATCAAACGAGCTTGATGCCCTACTGCTTACATCACTAAACGAACTGCTTGAGTGCGACGCGGATGAAAGTGCAAAAGAAGATGATGATCTCGCTGCAGAGCTAGGAAGGCTTGCCCGACTAGACGAACCTCCAATTATCGAACTTTGTGATGAACTCGATAACCGCACAGCGCTGGAAGCTCCGGCATGTGATTGAGCAGATGAGAAAGTATTATTTGAAGACGACTGTGGTAACGAAACAGATGAGCTTCGAACCAAAGACGAAGAACTCACGGAAGATGAGCTTGAACGAACACTGCTTACAGAAGAAGTCGAACCGCTACAAACCGCACCCGTTACGGTTGGCTTCACAGCAGGTGCATTTTGAACACCTTTATTACCTTGTATACCGAACTCTGCCGTTTGCCCTGGATTGATTTGGCCGTTCCAACCTACATTAGTAGCGGAGTAAGGATTGCTGCCACTAAAGTTCGCATTCCATCCACCGGTTCTTTTCGAACCATCGGAGTACGACCAATTCACTGACCAGCCGTTTATGGCCGTGTTGGTGTCATTGGTGATGCGAATAGCAGCAACGAAGCCGCTGTTCCAGTCACTTTGAATAACGTATTCGCAACGCGCAGCATAAGCGCTGGCGGATTCTAAAAGCATTAAAGCGGCTGTTACTGGTAACATGGCTTTTCGCCATAATTTATTAGATATATTCATTGTTCCCTCGCAGATGAAATAGGTTGCACAGAGCCCCGGCAACTACTTCCATACCGGAGGAACAGCATTGTGGGCGAGGGGAAAAATAAAATATAGGCAGAATCTATTATTAGTGAAAATAGTGGCGCTTAATGACGCTCAAATTTGAGAAATCTTGATGTGGATCACTATTGCGAATTAACTAGTTGAATTATTCGATTGAAAAAATTTATTCGACTTATATCGCTAACAATAAAAATACGGGTAGCGAATACTGTTAAATATATGAACTCATTTTTTATTAGCGGCGCTTTCCAAAAATTATCTAAATCTATTAGCAAATAGTTTTAGAACTCTACTGATGGGAATTAATTTTCAGCAACTGTTTAGGAGACAAAAAAAAGAGCGCCTTTCGGCGCTCTCAAATTTAAAACGTTAAAACAATTTTTCACTATTCCACAAGTAGCATGGAACCAAACACACTAGCATCCAAATAACCCTGGTTATTTTTATGACCTTGGGTATCCACAGAACCCATCATACTTTCACGTTGTGAACTGCCATCGTTATCGATGTAACACGCTGAGAAGCCCATGAGCTTTCCGGCAAACAGTTGCAAGGGTGTATTGGTTTTCCAATCCGCATAATCTTCGCCGTAAATGCGAATACGCATTTCCCAATAGTGTTGCGTTCCGTTGCTTACTAAACGTGAATCAATGTGATCGTTCAACAATGTTGCGCCGCCAGTGGTGCTATCTACAACATCACCGTAGGTGCTGATGTGATAAGCCCATGCGCTGGTGTTGTAACCGTGTTGTCCGCCATTTTTATTTTCGTCGATAAACAATTCAACGGTGTCATCTTCCCAGTAACGATCTAATGCATCACGCACACCGTCGTAAATTCTGTCGTCGGTTATGTCGTAGAGAATGTACAAATAATTCTCATCCCACAGTGCTTTGTAACGTCCGGAATAATCTTGTGCAGATGGATTGGATTGAGTACCTAACCAGAACACATTGATCGGTGACCAAGAAGCGCGATCCCAAACGCTGTCCACTACACCATCAATCACCGGTGCAGTAGTTGCTCGCGGCGCCGCGTAATGGTTACGAACACTAGACGCTTGTGAGCTTGATGAGCGTAAAGACGAAGAAGATATCGATGAACGCACCGACGAAGCCGAACTTGAAATGACCGAGCTGGAAACTCGAGAAGAACTCGATGAACTTACAACAGAAGACGACGAGCGAACCGAACTTGATGAAGCAACGGACGATGAACTGCTCGCTGCCGTTATAACAACTGACTTAGTAACCGATTTACTAAACATACTCGGGCCTCGCACAGTCAGACTAACGTCATAGCTTCCGGGCGCAGCATAGGTGTGAGAGGCAATGAGTCCTGTAGCTGTAGCTCCATCACCGAAATTCCAACTGAATCCAGCATCGTTTTCAGATTGAGTTCCATCAACAATAACTTTATTGCCTTCGACGCTGTAACTAAACGCAGCCGTTGGCAACACGTCGTACACGACGCCACACAATCCACCAAAAGTTTTCTGAACCGTATCTTTTAATTCACCGTCACTCACGGTAAGCGCTACAGGTCGGCTGCGTGTCATGGTATCGCCCGACTCACAATCACGAATGCTAGCTTGAGCATTACCCACAAATGGCCCGTCACCGAAATCCCACTCATAGGTTAGTGGAGTTCCTTCTGGGTCAAAAGATGCAGATCCTTTCGTGATGATAGATTGATATTCACGAACGCCAGCTAGTCGGGCAATGGGTGCCTGATTTCCTGATTCAGCCTGAACAGTTATTTGTTGAACTTTGGTAGAACCCGCCGAGGTTTCAGGTTGATCATGCACAGTCACCATAATGAGGTATGTACCGGCTTCCTTATAGGTGTGCCATATTTTCGGCGTAATGTAATCCACGCCCGTACCTTCACCTGTCTGAACAGAGTAGCGAAGCTTGTCCCCCTCCGGATCTGTTGACCCACTAAGATCAATAAGCACGGTTAAACCATAAGTCGTCACCTTCAAATCTGCAGTAGGCCATTGGTTTTGCGATGATGTGGAAAACGACGAGCTTGAGCTCGATCTAAAGCTGCTAGACACACCAAACGAACTTGATGATCTGCTGCTTGAGGAAATAGGTTGATTCGACGATGACGACCTTGAGGCTGAACTAGGAAGGCTTGACCTGCTAGATGACGGCCTAAGCGATGAGCTTGATGATCTCGGCGCACTTGAAGGTGCAACGCTTGATGGTGTCAAAGACGACTTACTTGACGATGAACTCGGAATCGAAATGAATGAGCTTGAAGACGAACTCGAACGAACACTGCTTACAGAAGAAGTCGAACCACCACAAACTGCACCCGTTATCGTTGGTTTAGCAGCAGGTGCATTCTGAACGCCTTTATTACCCTGAATGCCAAATTCTGCCGTTTGCCCTGGATTGATAGTGCCATTCCAGCCCACGTTGCTCGCAGTGTAGGGATTGTTACCGCTAAAGTTAGCGTTCCATCCGCCAGTGCGCTGAGAACCGTCGGCGTAAGACCAATTCACCGACCAGCCATTGATGGCAGTGTTGGTGTCGTTGGTAATGCGAATAGCAGCAACGAAGCCGCTATTCCAATCGCTTTGAATTACATATTCGCAGCGCGCGGCATAGGCGCTTGCGGATTCCAACAGCAGTAAGCCCGCTGTCATGGGCAACACGGCATTTCGCCATAATTTATTATAAATTTTCATAGTGTCCTCGAGATGAAATTGGGTTGCACGACCGCTCTTCCGACAACTACATCAATACCGGAAAAAAACGGATTATTTTCAGGCCAACGAAAAACTAAATACGGAACAAGTTTCACTTTTTGCAAAAATAATGGCGTTAAAACTTATCATTATTGAATTTATTGTTTGTATGAATCATTACCAAAAATGATCAATCACAAAAAGTAAAAAAATATCAACCACAATCATTTCAACCATTTCTATCATCTTATTTATTATTATTTACCACTGAGGTTGGATGGTTGTTTTTGCGAAGCTTAGAAAAATGTTTGATGAAAAAAGAGCGCCTTTCGACGCTCTGAAAACTTGCAGGTTAAACGCTTACCACAAAAATCAGTTGCAAACGGAGCCGGTAACGATTGGCTTTTCTGTTATTGAGCCTTTCTCCGTATTGAATCCGAATGACACAGATTGTCCAGGTTGAATTGTACTGTTCCAGCCAAGGTTAGTTGCAGAGTAAGGATTAGATCCTGTTACATTCGCATTATAAGAAGATGCGACTGTAGTCCCATTTGCATAGCTCCAGCTCACATTCCAACCGTTGATGGGTGCAGACCCGTTATTCTTAATAACGATGTCAACTTGAGCACCATCATTCCATTCGTTTTTAATAACGTATGAGCAATTTCCTGTGGTTCCCGCAGCCGATGAACTGGAAGATCTCACACTTGATGCAACCGAACTATTAACCGCAGAGCTGGATGATCTAACCACACTGCTTGCAACGGAGCTGGCTACCGAAGAGCGCGCCACCGACGAGGCATTCCCACCCACTACACCAAATGGAGCTGGTTGACCTGCGCAGGTGCTGGTAGTGATGCAACTTGCATTGTTTTCATAACCCCAGCCAGACGTGGTAGCGGTACAGATAGGATAGAGCGTGCCGTACCAATTACATTGTGCAGCACCACTTGGAACGCTTGACGACGCTCCGCTAGAGACCGCTGACGAAACGCTAGATGATGATCTGCTCGATGAAGCAAGCGAGGAGCTTGATGTTTCGTTGGCGCTTTCAACATTCAAGAACACGCTAACGTAAGAGTTCGGCAAGGTCGCAAACACGCGATTAGCTGTCGCACTTTGTGCCGCGGTCACCGTGTTACTGGCAAGTATACCCACCTGAACATTTCCAGCCTCACCATTCACCGCTTGGGCAAAGGCATAGGGCCACGCAGCTGAACTCGCAGTCGCAGAAGTGATAACCAGGGGCGATGCGGGGAAGTAATGGTCTACACCGCTCGAATCCACCAAACGTAATTGCACTTTATCGCCAACTTGCAAGGTACGCGCAACGGAGGTCACAACACCCAGGTCCGCGAAGCTGTTGGTTACGCTCGGGTTATGGGTGAAGGATATTGTTTTACTCGCCGAGCTCGTCCCGTTACTTACCGTTAAACGTACAACTAACGTGGTTTGGGCAGGAGGATTTTTCAGGATCAAATCAGTGTCTTCCCCGTTAGGATGAGAAAAACTGTAAAGCGAAGGATTTGCTGATTCCACTGACCATTGAAAGGACAAATTAGACCCGCCACTTGAACCAGAGGAGCTGAAGGCAATAACGGCGTCACCGACCACATTATTTCTATCTGGCCCGGTTGCCATGATGTTAGCCGTTACTTGATTGGTAGGAGCGCCACCAAAAGCTACGTCTATACAACCGTGGAAGCGCTCAAAGGTTGGCGGAGTACGGCCCCACTCGCCATAAATAACATGGTGACCACTACGCGATGGAATAGTACAGCTCGTAGTGAATTTCGCAGCAGCTTCATCGGGGATAACGTCAGGGTTTGCACCAGGTTGGCTGTGATCGTAGGGCAACACGCAGAAAGGTGTTGATTCAAAGTCACTCCAACTCAGCGCTTTGTCTGGCGAGAATACAAAATCAGATTTAGTAATCCAATATTTAAAATCTAATGAATCACTAAAGTGCGGGCCCCAGGAAATATTCCACATAATATTTTGTTTACCCGCCGTAATCGGGTTCGTTGGCCAATCCATTGGAACATCCCACGGTGTCACCGCGCCCTTCCATGTTTCGCTATCTGCACTACATACATTTTTTGGCGGAAATTCAGAAGCACCCAGATGGTGATTCAATACGCTCATAAAGCTATAGCCAGCAATTGGGTTGACAGCGAAGGCTGTACCACATTGCGGATATTTTGCAGTGCCATTTCCCACTTCATCCGGTTTAGTGACAGCGCCACACATCCAGTTACGCGACGCAGGGCTTTCAATTAAACCATGCGCAAAACTTCCTGCCGACACGGCTAGTAAACATAAACCTAGAATATATTTTTTTACTAACATAAATACCTCCACCGAGTAGGTGATGATCATACGATGACAAACCCGCTATTTTTACCTACGAAAGTAGTGGGGAAATATGGTCGTCCGAATTGGAATATTCTGTTCCCAAGCTAACGCAGTGAACAATAAAGTCCTTCTGGTGCTGAGCTCATGTGACAAGGTTTTATAAATAAAGTGTTGAACAACCCGACAACTCACAAGCAAGATCTCGCGCATTGCAATCGCAACTAAACCTTGTGTGTTTATTTAAAACGATATGAGCATATGGCGGCGTCACCTAATTATTATGTATCGCCTTGATAAAACTAACGGGAGTAGCTTACGCCACCGTGACAAATTGCCACAGACATTTAGGTGACAATTTAAAATTAATATTATTTTTCGCAAACTAATTATTTAAAAGCCGAATGTTACCGCAATCATTTTGCAAATATGTCGTAAAACTCTTTTTGTAAAATAATAAGACAATCATTAAATTTATTTAGGCACAAATAATTATGCACAAAGTGTTGTGGTTGTAGTTTGAAAAACACGTTAAAAAATTTGATGCGGATAAGCGAGGAACAGAATAAGTTTTAGATAAAGCCACTGCATTTTTACGCGGAAAAATTATGCATCCGACTCATCAAAATTTGCAGCATACCGTTTAATCCATTCAAGTGCGGCCTCCTCAGTGGTGAGGTTTCGGCCAACTTCCGCTAACTCCTGACGATAGTTCTCAATTTGACAGACCTGCTCCACCATACGTATGCGAAAATATTCGTCATCATTCGCAAATCGCACACCTACTTCAAAACCCTGCGGCGGTTGATTGCGCCGCCAAACGATGATTCCCTCGCCTTGATAGTCCGGTGAAATGCAAGGAATCATTAAATCGACAACTGAACCTACTTTTACCGGCTTGTCCGTAAAGAAGCTTAACCCACCGGCACTCAGGTTATTAGCCGTAACTTGAGCATCTTCAAGACTAACTGTGGATACATGAATGGGGATCGACGTGGGATGACGAATATAATTACGCATGCTCAACCCTCTCAAAGGCACATTATTGAATATTGCCTATTTCAAGTGTAAACCACGAATAGCTCAATCGTAGAACCAGATTGCAATCAGTCACCTTGCTATTTAGAACTTGAGTGAATACATGCACAAAACGATAAAAATGCCAGTGTAGAGAATTGGAGGCGAAGTCTTTTGTTGATATAGTGCGCGAAAGGATTTTTTACAAAAGGGATGTACTATGTCAACTCAGCGCAAATTATTTGCCTTCTTCATTGCTTCTCTCACCACTCTACTCTCACTAACTTGCAACCTTACGCAAGCGGCTGATTGCAGTAAAGTCAAAAAGCAAATCGAGCATTATGAAAACCTTCGACGCAATGGTGGAAGCGCCAAAAGCATGAGTCGTTGGACTGCCACAGGTCATAAACTCGAGGAAAAATATTATCAATGTAGCGAAGACCGCTCCAGCAATCCTGTTATACAAGTTGTTTCAGGAAGCCAATCCATTTCAAAAGCTCAAAAGAAGTCGACCAAACGCAAAAACATGCCACTGCGTAAAGAGGTATCTGACAACCCCCAAGTCAAAAAACTTATACAAACGTGCAATTATTGGATTGGTGAGGCAAATGAAAGTCCCACCGACGACAACAGAAACTTTCGAGAAACTGCTTGTCACGCCGTCGATAACTACCAACCTAATTCAGAAAGCGCAATACCACTCGCCGAAACTTCAATGGTTAGAAAATTGAAGGATTGTATTAAGCCCAACAATCTAATCGACCAGGATGTTAATGAATGCATGAAAGGAACATTGGAACCAATTTGGAAAACCAGCAAGTAATTACGCTGCTTTCCAAATCACAACGCTTTTATACAGTGTTTTTTCTGCATGAAAGCGCGTTGATAGTTAAAACAAGAAACGCTGAGGAATGACTATTTTCTGTCTTCAGCGGATTGTGTCGGGTCTTTAATATCGCCGCGAAATTTAATTTGTAACCCTTTAAGAAAATTACGCAGAATTTGGGTTTGGCATTCACGGTAATTTTTATGATCCTGCCTGCGGAACAAAGCACTTAGCTCATGCTTACTAATTGAAAAATCCGCTAACTGCATAACTTCCAATATATTTTCTTCTTTAAAGTCGAGCGCAATTTTTAGTTTACGGAAAATAATATTGTTGTTAAGACGACCCTCCGCTTCAGGCTGCTCCCCTTCTTTTTTACCGCGTTTTTTATTGATAAATCCGTTTAAAAAAGTCGCGAGCTGCTTATCTTCCAGCGCTTTAAAATCGGGTTTGTCGTCGGTTTTAAGCCAGGCACTAACTTGCTCGCGCGTAACTTTAGAATCGGCTTGCGCAAACACATCAATCATTTGCGAATCACTAAGGTCGAAAATAAAACGGATGCGGCGAAGAATATCGTTATTGGTCACTGAGAATTCCTAAATTAGAAAGAGATAAAGAAGATGTGCATATGATACCTAGTACGAGGCCATGTGCCAAAGGCAATTGACCTCGCCATACTTTTTAAGAGTTAAAGCGTCTTAACCGCTTGAGCAAGTTAAAAGCCAGAGCGCGCTCGCGCACCGACTCATGTGCGAAAAATCCCCTAAGCTCGCTTCCTTTACTAACCAAAAGGTTTAAATATGAATAATCAAGATGTAAAACTACAAGTCGGCATATGGATTGATCACAAAGACGCATTCATCGTATCGCACCGCAGTAAAGCTGAATCTGATGTAAACGATGATTCCGCAGACAAACATGTGCGCTTTGCTGGCCATGCGTCAGAAGGCCAAAGCCCTGCTGAAGATCAACGCAACCGTCGCCTAGCTAACCAACTGGATCACTATTACGATGAGGTTATCGGGCAGTTGACTGGAACGTCTTCGATTTTTATTTTCGGCCCTGGCGAAGCAAAAGGCGAATTCAAAAAACGACTTGAGCACAAAGGTATGGGTGATTTGGTAGTAAGTTGTGAACCCGCCGAACGAATGACGCCGCATCAAATTACCGCCAAAGTGCAAACATTCTTTGACGTTTGAGCCTACACTTATTTTAACGTTTGGCAGACAAACACATATGTCGTTCAGATGTACATATGCAACAAACATGTTTAAAAAAAGGGATTTTGTGCAAATGAAGCTGAAGCCCTCGTTTAAGAAAATAGGTGGCTCCAAAATAGACCGGATGACTCGCCAACCTTGTTAAGCACCTTAGTGAACAGTACTCAGCCGCCAGCTCTTTTTAATAGCTACGAATAAGAAAGCCGATTTGTCGATGAGCGAAAACAAAAGCCAGCTTAAGAGCTGGCTTTTGTTTTCGCTCGAGAATGAGTTTTATAGCTGGTTGCTGTTGTCCCTCATCAAAAGTGCGTGTTTTTTACATCGCCCACTAACGTTTGAGCCATGTACAAATGGTGCATCAAAATAGGAAGTTGTTGTATCGCATACAATCTAATATCTCCATTTGCCCTTTCGGCTACCTCGCGAAACAGGTTTACAGACTTTCGGCGCTCCAGGACACGCATATCCGCATAAGCTGCATCAAAGGTTCTGCCATTACGTTGGAACACAAATATCCGTGCTTTAAGTTGCAATTCTGCATCGCTTGCCATGTGCAAATGTTGAGCCTCAGCCAGTTTACGAAGCTTTTTAAGCTCACTGGTTTGCTCTTCGAATATGCGTTGCGCATAGGCTTTAACATCAGGGGAACTAGATTTCTGTAACGCAATTTTGGCGGTTTCAATCTCGGAGATACTTCTTAGTGACGCAACGTCAATAAAATCCTGACCGGTAAAGGAAGAACTAGCTGTAGCTACTTCACTCAACAAAGAACCTGACAACATCAACGTAAAACAATATAAAAGTTTCAAGCATTTCATCGGCACGCCTCAAATACGTAGGGACGCTCCTGATTATTAAAAGCAAATGATCCTTTATTTCTTTATATGCAGGGATGTCTAGTTGCACCATAAGCCAAGCAGGCTGGGCAATTGATTGACTAATATCATTGTAGATTATTTAAGCGACGCACGGCGCATTTTTCCTTATATTTTTATGTTTGGCCAATGCGGGGGAAATTGAAATAAAGGATTAACCAAGAAGTGATGATAGAAGCGGGAAACGGATTTGTTACAAGGTTGTATGTATATCGTTTAGATCGACTCTTCATCTCTTTCTCATTAAATATTCCTGATCAAATAACTTTTGTGTTATCAGATTCCAATTTCAGCGCGTAGAAAAACACTATCTTTAACTTTTGTTAAATTAGAATTTATTCTATTTTTTATATTTAAAATTAATCTAAATAAAAAAAACAAACTGATGGTCGCTGTAATATTGTGTAATTGAAAACATTAATATCAATTGATACTTCTTGCGGGTGAATTATTTTCTTCGCAATACGAAAAAAATTATCGTGCGGAAGCTTGCGCTTAAAAAGAGGAATTTTTATGAAATCTTATACGTCTATTTTATCCAAAATTTTTGTTATTTTTTCAATGGGAGTTAGTCATTTTGCATTGTCAGCAACGGTAACAGGAAATTTAGGTATTACGGCAATTGTAGGTGCGGGCTGTCAGGTCAACAGTAGCAACGTTACCGCTGGTATAATTAATTTTGGTTCACTGGACTTTGGCAGCATTAATACGATTGGAAACCAAACCATTGACGCGCAAACTACCGGAGCAGGTAATGGCAGCATCGTTATGGAATGTTCGAACGGCACAACTTTTACTATTTCACTAGACAATGGCCTTCACTATGCAAGCAGCACTAGATCTATGGTGAATGCAGGTGATCCCGCTGTACTACTTGCTTACACTCTCTATCAAAATGTAGCACGCACAATTCCGTGGACGACTAGCAGCCCCTTAACGGGAACCGCTAACGGTGCACCTGCAACTTTTCCAATTTACGGACGCATTCCTCCAAGCCAAACAGGTATAACCGCTGGCACCTATAACGATACTGTTCAAGTCGTTATCTCTTGGTAATTACTTGTAACTTTCATCAAATTGAATTCCTTAATGAAACAACAATTAACCACATTGTTGATTTTATTTTTCCTGTATTCTGCAAATACGTGTGCACTTAACGATCAGACGCTAAGTGCTACCTCAACGCAAGTGAAAATGGAAATCGTAAATGGTTGCGTTTTAAATAATGTTAGTAGCGGCACTGCTGCGATAGGTGCGTTGAATTTTGGCGACATCTATAAGTTAAATTCTCAACGCGATGCCAATACCTCATCAGGGAACGGAAATATTGAACTCCGTTGCACACCGGGGACGACCGCTAAAATCACAATGAATGCCGGGCTCTATGGCAGCAATGTCAATGAAAGGAAAATGCGCTTGAACAGTGGTACGGCCACGTTAATTTATCAAGTCTACACCTCTGCAAACCGCCAAACAGTTTGGGATGACGCTGTTGGTATCTCGATTGTATTTAATAGCGACACAACACAATCAATACCTATTTACGGAAGGGTTCCGGTACAAACAACTCCTTTAAGCGGTGCATATAGTGACCAAATTTTGGTAACAGTAACCTATTAATTTTTTAGAGGAAATCTTTGGAGTTACTATGGCTTTTATTACAAGGTTTGGAATCATAATTTTGTTGGTTGCCCCGATGGCAACCGCCTCCAGTCTGGGAGTCTGGCCCATTAATCCCCGGATTGATTCACCTGCTTCCTCAACGTTACTCTGGGTAAAAAACAATAATAAAAGCGAAGCTGTTACTTTGCAGGCAAGAGTTTTTTTATGGAAGCAAATTGATAACAACGACCAATTTGACGCTCAGGATGAATTGGTTATTAGCCCGCCTATCATTGAAGTTAAACCCGACACACAACAAATATTTCGGGTTATGAATCGTAAAGGTACCCTGCCCAATATCACGGCCGAAAAAAGTTATCGAATATTAATTGATGAAGTGCCAAAGGAAGACACAAACCAGACATCACAATTACGTTTTCAAATGCGCTATTCGCTGCCGTTATTTGTAGGTCGACCGAAAATTTTTACCAATAAATCTATGCCGGATGTACTGAGTAGCATGGCGACAAACTTAAGTTATCGAATCATTCAGGAACCGACGCCAGCCCTTGAAATTATCAACAACGGCACACTTCACGCGCGGTTGAGTAATGTAGCGATACACAATGAAGTACTACCCGAAAAAAAAATACTTATCAGCAACGGTTTATTGGGTTATGTGCTTCCAAATTCGACAAAACGTTGGCCGCTCGATAATACGCAATTATTCGCTACAATGCCAAAAAATCTGCGCATTACATTTGAGCAGGAGCATCAGGAGCTTAGTATTGCTGCTGAAAAATAAAATATATCTAGCCTTTATTTTAGTGAGTCACGCTTACCGCTATGCCTGGGCCGACGAAACACTGTACTTAGAAATAATCGTTAATGGTCGCAACACGCATCACGTTGCACAAATTACTCATGTTGATAAAGACTGGAAAATCGCTGCAAGAGATCTTGCTGCACTGGGCCTTGATTTAGATATCAATCAAACTGAACCTATTTTACTCAGCAGCATTCACATTACTGATGTGACCTACGATGCGCAATTGCAAAGGCTTTTGGTAAATGTGCCGAGTAACATGCTTCCTATACAATATTTTAAGGCAAATATCCCGAGCTACAGCGACAGCAAACCACGACGCGATGCGGGATTTTTCATTAATTACAATATCGTTTCAATAACAGGGAACCGGGATGAAGATATATCCACTGCATGGCATGAGCTTCATTTTTTTAAAAATGATTTTTATGCAGTCAGCAACGGAATTTTTCAATCCAGTAGCGAAAAATATTCTACTTCTGGCTACACGCGTTTTGAAACCTATTATCAAAAAGACGACGAAGTAACCATGCAATCTTTAACCATTGGTGACGTAATTAATGCTACGCCATCATGGGGACGAAGCATTCGACTGGCAGGCATCAGATTTTCTCGCGATTACGAATTAAATCCTTCATTAATCACTTATCCTTTACCGGAATTTTATGGTGAATCTGCTCTACCAGGTAGTGTTGATTTAATTGTTAATAATCAGTTGCGCTGGCGTGATCAGGTAACGTCCGGCCCATTTCTTATTAATATGGTGCCCTATATGTCGGGTGCAGGTGTTGCACAAGTGATTACAACTAATCCACAAGGCCAGCAGTTTCAACAATCCGTTAATTTTTATGTAACTAATGAATTACTAGCACCTGGTATGATCGACTACGATTTGACGATAGGTTTTCGTCGCAAAAATTTTGGTTTCGAATCCAATTCCTACGCTGAGTTACCTATTACCAGTGCAAGCATTCGTTACGGATTTAATAAATACCTGACACCACAAATTTTAGTGCAAGCTGGCGAGGGGTTGCATCTAGCAGGTGCAGGTTTTACATTTTTGGTGGGATCTCGAGGCGTTTTAGATATCGCTGCGGCAGCAAGTGGTTATTATGGTTACCAGAGTGGCATTGATGAGCGAGGCAAACAAGCCAGTATTTCCTACAACTATGTTTATAAAAAAATCGGGATCAATGCAAGTTACTTACGCCGTAGCGGAGATTATCGTGATCTCGGCACACAAAATGAAAATCTATTAGATAGCGGCTTGAATACAACGCAAGCACAAATTTCCGCATCTTTTCATGACAACTTATTAGGCGGGTTTAATATTGGATATTTTCGTCTGGTCAATCGCGACGATACTACGCGTTCAATCTTGAATTTTTCATGGAGCCGATATTTTTATGGAGGTCTTACTACTTTTTTAAGTATCAATCGTTCACTATTTGAAAAGCGAGAAAATTCTTTAAGCTTTACCTTAAGTTTTCCTTTAGGTGCAAATGGGCAAGCGAGTGCATCCGCGCAGCGCAACACTGAAGGCGAATGGCAACATCAAGTTCAGGCAATGAAAAATGCACCTTATGCCGGTGGTTTCGGTTGGGGTTTTAGTGCAGATGACAGCAAAGAAAAAAATCGTTATATCGAAGGTGATTGGCGAACACGTTACGTTGATGCGTCTGTGAGTGCATATCTCAGCGGAGATCAAAAGCAATATACAGGAACACTGGATGGCTCGTTAATATTTATGGATGGTAATATTTATGCAACGCGTTTTGTAAATGATGCCTTTGCAATTGTAGATGCCGATCAAAAAGATGTTCCCGTCATGTTTGGGCATCAATTTATTGGCAAAACAAATTCCGACGGAAAATTACTCGTTCCGGATTTAAATAGTTATCTTGAAAATCGATTGGCGATAGACCCTATGCACCTACCTGCCAATGCAATTATTGATTCAATGGAGCAATTAGTTATTCCGCGTCGCAAAGGTGGGGTGCATGTTGAATTCCCTATTCGTTATTCGCAATCAGCTTTAGTAAACGTCGTAACGCGAGATAACCAACCTCTGCCTGCAGGAGCCGTGTTAATGGAGCGTGATAGCGAAAAAAATTACACAACGGGTTGGGATGGTGAAGTGTATCTTGAAAATCTTGACGTGCCGCTCGTACTTTATTGGGCGGATGGCGAATGCTTTATTACACTTCAACCCAGCACAGACCCCAACTTGGCGTTACCGCGCCTCGGTCCATTTATGTGTGAACCTGCAATGGAGCGCAGATAATAATGTGGCACCGTTTGCCAGGTTACGCGTATCGATTATTGCTTCGTGCAACGCCTTATTTATTTTTATTATTAATCCCATACACACAAAATACCTTGGCAGCTTGTAGTGCATCTGCCATGACAACACCTGCTTTACTCGACTACGGAACCTATGCATCTCAAAACGTACCTGCTGGTGGAATATCACCTAACGGTACTGGAGCGTCTGCAAATTTTAGCGTGACCTGTTCAATTGGACTTACCTTACAACTTTTGAGCACCACAAGCTGGGTGCGTTACACCGCTCAAAATGCGCTTACGCTCAGCAACGGTACCGACACTATCTCTTACACCATGGGGAGTAATTCCACTTACACACCAGCCATTAATGCAGTAGGACAAAGTATTGGAGGATCAACCGGATTTCAGCTACTCACACTAGCTCTCTTAACTAGCGGACGGATAAATATTCCGATTTATGTGAAAACATTAACAACAACAATATGGCCAAGTGCTGGGACCTATACGGGCACGCAGTCGCTCGCCGTAGATGGTGTTATATGTACAGGGATAGGCTTACCCGGTGTTTGCATCGGAACCAACCCCATTAGCTCTGTAGTAACTTTTTCACTTAAATTGATTGTCAGTAAAAGTTGTGAATTTATCAGCACGCCGACTTTGGTGGATTTTGGTGTAGTGAGTTTTGTTGCGAACGCAAATACTGCCCAACTCAGCGCAACATTACGATGCACGAACCAGGAAGATTATTTGTTGTATATAGATAATGGCAATAATTACGCCTCAAGTACGCGTCGCATGAAAAGCGCAGCAAACAATTACATTTCCTATGACATTTTCAAGCCCAGCTCCACCACGCCACTCAACGCTTTAAGTGCGTTATCCCGATTAGGAACCGGTGCTAGCGAAAATATAATTTTTCCATTTAAAGTCACCACCGGCCAAAGCACACCCATAGCGGGTGTCTACACCGATAATGTTCGTGTTGTTATTGAATATTAATGACGGGGCCTGCGTATTTTCTAAAAATAAAATTTCAGGCAAATAAAAAACCCGAAGTTCTTTACGAACTTCGGGTTTAAATATGGTGCCCAGACCCGGAATCGAACCAGGGACACGAGGATTTTCAATCCACTGCTCTACCGACTGAGCTATCTGGGCGTGTCCTTTGCAGGCTAGCTGCAAGAGGCGCGTATTAAACCTGCTCGGTGGTTGTGAGTCAATACTGAGGGGCGAAAAATCTCCTTTTTTATCAAGGGGTAATTAATTTTCATACCCGCCACTATGCATTTGGATAATTATTGCGCGATCACTCTTTTGGTGGGGGCACATAGCCTTCCGCTTCATCGTATTTATCGCCGGATAAAAACTTCACCATTTGCTCGTTTAGATAAACGCGTGTGCCCATATCCATCATATTGAGACGCTTTTCGTTGATTAGCATGGTTTGATGTGCCATCCATTCCTGCCACGCTTTTTTGGAAATGTTGTCGAAAATATCCTGCCCTTTGGCGCCCGGATAAGGAGGAAGATCAAGCCCTTCCAGTTGTTCTTTATATTTGCGGCAAAAAATAAGTCGAGCCATGGGAAATCCTATAAGCAGTAAAACGATGGTACGCAGTAAGTCAAAAGTGCGCATTCTATGTGGGTTAGCGTCGCGGGTCTAATTGACTGAGTTTATCCAGCAATTTTTTGACAGGCGCAGCCAACCCTAATGCTTCTGGTTGATGCAAGCTGTACCAATGATGACCGCCACTGGCCACGCCTTGCGCTGTTTTGCCAAGCTGAATTAACACGGGTGTAATATCCAAATGGTAATGGCTGAACGTGTGCCGGTAAGAATTCCAAATTTCAGAATTAATCACCTTTCCGAAATGATCCTGTGCATGAATGTGAGCATCCGCATCTAAAGATAGTTCGGGGAAACTCCACAAGCCGCCCCAAATTCCTTGCGATGGACGTTGCTGTAATAAAATTTCACCGGATGCATTGCGCAACATTAATAGTTGCACCGATTTTTCGGGCAATTCTTTTTTCGGCTTTTTGCCAGGGTAACGAGTTTGTTCACCCTGCGCGTAGGCGATGCATCCACTTTGTAATGGGCAGAGATCGCATTTCGGTTTGCTGCGCGTGCACACAGTTGCGCCCAAATCCATCATCGCCTGAGTGTAATCGTTGTTGCGTTTTTTTGGTGTGTAAGTTTCTGCAATATCCCATAACTGGTTAAGCGTATCGGTTTGGCCTGGCCAACCATCCACCGCGTGATAGCGCGCTAGCACTCGCTTAACATTCCCATCCAAAATTGCTGCGCGTTTTTGAAAAGCGATACTCACGATCGCACCTGCGGTTGAGCGGCCTATTCCCGTCAAATCACTTAATTCTGCAACGGTATCTGGAAACTCACCGCCGTATTGCGTAACAACGGTTTGCGCACAGCGATGCAAATTGCGCGCTCGCGCGTAATAGCCCAAGCCGGTCCACAGATGTAAGACTTCATCAATAGGCGCAGCAGCAAGACGTTGCACCGTTGGAAACTTTTTGGTGAAACGTTCAAAGTATGGAATCACTGTGGCAACTTGCGTTTGCTGCAACATAATTTCCGATAACCATACGCGGTACGGCGTAATGTTTTGCTGCCAGGGCAGATGTTTGCGTCCATGCTTGTCAAACCACTTTAAAACGGATTGCGAAAATGTCGTTGTCATTCTTCAGCTTTTTCTTCTTTCTTCTTGAACAAACCTTTAAGAACGTTTTTAGCTTTTTCAGCGCCGCCCTCACCTAACTTTTCTTCCAGCTTTTGCTTAAGCTCATCTTTTTTTGCATCGACTTTTTCGCCATATTTTGCCTTCAATTTATACTCAGCAAAATCTTTCACGACGGCAGTCAACATGTCTTTATCTGGCCGACAATCTTTGGCCGGATTAATCTCCGCATACTCACCTTTGCAACGCAGTAAACTCATGCTGCGCTCAGCCCAATAGTTACTTTTTACGGTGCAGCCACTAGCGCTGGTAGTGATGCTTGTTGGTGTATCGCTAGCATCACGCACCAACTTCAACGGCAGCGAGAAATCGTAGCTACCAGAGGCTAAATTGATATTACCCGTTGAGCTTAGCAATAGTTTTTCAACCCCGGCATTCAAGCTCTCAATAGTTACCAAACGTTTCGCAATACTGAAAGAACCCGTTAATTCACGTAATTCGGTATAGGCATTCCAGGCTTTGGCTTCCTCGCCACTAACCTCTTCACGATTCACTAACGCGATAAATTTACAGAATTGTTGCTCAACATTCAGCGGTGACAACTGAATTTTGGCACCTGAGAAAGTAGCGTTTGCTATTAAAGATTCGAAAAGTTGATTGGTTGTAATGCCCGTGGTTTGACCCCGTGCATTAGCGTGGATTGCGCCGGTGAGCTTCACACTCTTATCCAGTTTTTTTGCTTGCAATAACGGAGCAACCTCGACTCCCTTCAACACAGACTCAAACGCAATTCGCGCGAGCTGACCACGGGAGTCAAGCTCCGTGTTGTGGTGAAGATTACCTGAGTAGGCGTTTGCGTTCAGTTGTTGCTTTAATATTCCATTCTTGGCATTAATGGTTAAAAGTACTTTTTCCAATGCCAAATCACTGAACACAAATTTTTCAAAGCCGAGTTTTAAATCAGCATTTAATTTGCGCAACATTTCCACCGGAATCAAAGGCTCATCACCGGTGGCAGTCTTCGCAGCAACAGGTGCTTTCTCATCCGTTTCTGGCGCGAGGTAGTCATCTACATTAATAACATCGCCTTGCAAATCAGCCACCAGCGCTTGAGTTGAAAAGTTATTTATCGCCAAGCTACCTTTAAGTTGCGTGTTATCCAGTTTGAGATTCACGGAGGTTAATGCAATACGTTTTTTATCGCCTTCAAAATCGCTGCTTAGGCTGAGCTCGGATAAAGCTTTTTCATTCGCTGTTTTGTGCTCAACACCAAATGCATTCATGAACTGTTTAGGGCTAAAGGCTGGCAAGGAAAGCTTACCTTTGTATCGCAAGTTATTTTTCAAATCTTCGATTGAAATTGAATAATTGACTTTCAAGCTTGCGGATTGCGCAGCTTTTATTGCCAGAGTTAATTCGCCTTTATCCAACGCAAGCGAATTAAAACCATCACCTATGGTGACATTGCTATGCAATTTACTGTGGATATTAAGCGGTTTTGATTTGGCTTTTGTTTGAGCGATCTCAGCGTCAGATGAAAAATCCACATCAAAAGCTTCGCCTTTAAGATTAACGTTATCAGCATCCAAATTGACATTTGTAAGCGTAAACTTTTGCCCACCAGGCAAATCGATGTAGGTAAGTTTACTATCGTGCACACTTATTTCTTCGATAGAAATAGAAGGTATTTTACCATTCTCCGTCGCGACGGGTTTTTCTACGACTCCGGATTTTTTCTTCAACAACCTTTCCCAATTGCCTACGCCCTGCTCATTAACGTTTAAATCAATAACTGCTTCTTCAACAATGATGTGCTTGATTTGAAAATCACCTTTCAACAAGGGGATAAATGCCACCAATAAACTTGCTTTTTTAACGTTGGCAATGAATTCTTCCGGTGCATCCACACTTGCAACAGATACCTCATTCACGGTTACGCCAATGGCAGGCCAAAATGCCCAACTCAAATCGCCACGCATATTTAACGCAACACCTTGCTCCTGCGCCAAATCCTGAATACGAGGTTTAAAGCTGTTAGCGTCAACCAATAGCACTAACGCAATGAGCGCACAAATTAAAAACGCGACAATAAAGCCGATGATTTTGAGGACAGATTTAATAGCCAATTATTGATCTCCCGTTGCCTGTTAGTAACGACGCTGCCACCAACCATATGATGACAACAGTATGCCTTGTTTGTTGAACAGTGTATGACAACTAGTGTACGGCAACTTAACAGTGAAATTGTCGCAGATTATCTATGTATGTTGATTGAGGTCTGACCAAATAGCTTTTATTCAACTGGAAGAAGCTGGCGTCGGCCGATAGAATAGCGCCCTCTTCCTTATTCACGATCCACCCGGATCTTCCCGAGGTACCTCATGGGTTTTAAAACTACTCTTTATACTACTCACCAATCCATGGGTGGCAAGTTGGTCGATTTCGGTGGCTGGGATATGCCTTTACATTACGGCTCTCAAATTGAAGAGCATAACCACGTCCGCCAGGCATCGGGCATGTTCGACGTATCCCATATGACTGTGGTCGATGTTATAGGTGAGGATGCCAAAGCCTACCTTCAATACCTGCTTGCAAATGATGTAACGAAAATCGAATCGGTTCCAGGTAAGGCGCTTTATAGCGGTATGCTAAATCCCGACGGAGGCGTCATCGATGACCTGATTGTTTACAACATGAACGGCTGGTTCCGTACGGTGGTTAACTGCGGCACCCGTGAAAAAGACTTGGCCTGGATGTCCAAAATCGCCGCTGACTTCAAGGTTGAACTCAAAGAGCGCACTGATTTGGCAATGGTTGCCATACAAGGCCCGAACGCCATTGCGCTCACAAAAAGCATTGTTTCTTCAGATCGTAGCCAATTGATCGATAGTTTAAAAATATTTCAGGGCTTGCCCGAAGGAGAATGGTTTATCGCCCGCACCGGATATACCGGTGAAGATGGCCTGGAAATCATGTTGCCTAATGAGGAAGTTGTAGATTTCTGGAATGCACTTGCAGCAGTTGGCGTACCTCCGTGCGGTTTAGCCGCGCGCGACACCCTGCGCCTTGAAGCTGGAATGAATTTGTACGGGCATGAGATGGACGATAATGTATCGCCGCTAGCAGCTAACATGGGCTGGACAATTGCATGGAATCCAAGCGACCGCAATTTTATTGGTCGCGCTGCTATTGAGTCTGAAAAGAACGCAGGCCCAGCGTTCAAATTAGTGGGATTAATATTACGCGAGCGTGGCGTTATGCGTGCAGATCAGGTTGTAAGTGTGGCAGGTACCGAGCAAAAAGGCATAGTTACCAGTGGTACTTTTTCGCCAACTTTAGGCTATTCTATTGCTTTGGCGCGGGCACCTGTAAGCATAGGCAATCAATGCCATGTAGACATGCGCGGCAAGCAAGTTTTGGTTGATGTAGTAGCGCCTACTTTTGTGCGTAACGGCAAGCCGCTCGTTTAACGATCTAATGTAATGCATTCATTTTAAAAATTAATTTTCAGGATGGCATGCAAAGAGCCTGCAATCCTTGAGAGAATGCGCACAAGCAGCAAATATCGAATTAGAAATATTTTTATTATTTGACCATTAACAAATTTCAAAATTGTAGAACAGGAAAATATCATGAGCGACATTCGCAAAGAATTGAAATATCTCAGCAGCCACGAGTGGGCACGCGTTGAAGAAGATGGCACAGTCACCATCGGCATCACCGATCATGCACAAGAAGCCTTGGGCGATGTTGTTTTCGTAGAAACACCCGAAGTTGGTAGCCGTGTTTCTGTTGGCGAAGAGGCCGGAGTCGTTGAATCTGTAAAAGCTGCTTCTGATATTTATTCGCTCGTAAGCGGTGAAGTTATTGCAGTAAACGAAGCTCTCGCAGACGCGCCAGAAACCGTAAACTCATCCCCCTACGATGAAGGCTGGTTCTTCCGCGTTCAACCTGATGATTTATCTGAACTCGAAGAAACCCTGGATGCAAATGATTATCGCGAGTTGATTGAAAGCGAAGAATAAAATTTTGGTTAAAGTAAAAAACGCAGCCCAGGCTGCGTTTTTTATTTCAAAGAGTATTTATTTAAACATAGCTACTAACTTACACATTTAATTGCACGCTCAATATATTCCTGAGTGATGTAAGGCACAAAGCCCAATCTATCCCCCTTCTTAAAACATTCTAAATAATAATTTAGTTTGACTAAATCCTTAGCAAGAGCCAATGCGGTAAGATGCCTCAGCGGTAAACTGCCTACTGCACTAGTCGGCAAGGCCCTAAGCGTTAACAACCCTGCCTCAACATTTTGTTTTTTTGCCCACTGAATAACTTCATTTGAAATTTTGACAAAGTCATCGCGTACGAACTCTTGTTTTTTCCAGCAAAAACTTTCATCGATAATAGGAATTTCGATTGGCTTAGTTTTTTTGGCAATTTTTGCATAAAATTTATTAAAATCCGCCGTAGAGATTGAAAAACTGCCCTCAAAAACTTGTAGCTTTTTAATTTCTCTAAGCACAGGATAACAATCTAAATGCAAACATTTATTTATGATATGAGTTACACTGCGATCACCAATACTATCCTTAGATAAACTCCTTCCCAAGGCTTCAAATTCTTTAAGAATCGCAGAAAATGTGTACGTAATCCTATTTATTCCGCTATTGAAAAGCTCTTTAAGTTGTCTGCCGCTCTGCGCAAAATCCCCTGATCTTCTTCACCGCGAACACCACTGAATGCAACAATCAAACGTTCGCCTTTTGCTGTTTTTGCCTCAAGCCCGCCTAGCCAGCCAATAAATTCCGGATGCGGAATTCCGTATTCGTCAGGATTTATTTCACCGTTATAAACTAATTTTTCGTAAGCACCCGTTGCATAACCGGTGCGCCACACTTGCAACGCTTTTTTGGTAGCTACTTGTGCAACCTGACGTTGCCGAGCTGGACTACTTCCACCATACATACGTACTATTGTGTCGCCTTCCGCATTCATTACACACAGCACGCAATTGCCGTTAGCGATCTGCATTTCTTCTGGCACCGCTAAAACATCTGGCAATATGCGCTCAACTTCATCGCCAATCGCATTACACAGTGACTGAAACTCAAGTCTATTCATTATCGAACCTTTTCATAGCGAACCTTGTCATTAACGAGCCTTGAAAAAAATAATTGGAAAAATTGATGTGACTGATCGTGGAATTATATAAGCAGCGTATTTGCAGTAATTTTTATCAAGCGCCCTTCGCCTTGCGCTTTTATATCAATTAATACATCAGGCGTTGGTAATACGCCCTCACCGCGCTGGGGCCATTCTATAAGGCAAAGATTGCCTTCTGAAAAATAATCGCGAATACCCATGTACTCCAGCTCTTCCGGATCACCCAAGCGGTATAAATCGAAATGGTAAACGCGACGGTCCGCAAAAATATATTCTTCTACCAACGTATACGTCGGGCTTTTCACCGCACCTTGATGACCAAAAGCGCGCAAAATTCCACGTGACAGTGTGGTTTTACCAGCCCCCAAATCTCCATTTAAAAACACGCACAGCGATTCAGTTTGAGTATTAAAAGCGTGACCTAAACGCTCACCAAAAGCGACCATATCTGTTTCATTGTCGATATAAAATTCTTCAGTTTTTTTATGCGCAGTCATTTACACTTTCCACTCACCATTTTGCAACACAACGCGATACCCATCGATATCTTCAAATGTACACCCAAGTATGTCCCAATAAGTATTATAAGAAGCCACGGATTTAAAGCCTGCCTTAAGTATTTGTTCACATGACATTTTCCACTCGTCATGATCAGCAATATAAAAAACCAGCAAATTATCCTGCGTGGGCGCCTTACCGACACGCGTATTACGATGATGTGTGAATTCAAGATGATAAGCATGGAATTGGTGGCCAATGATCACACCATCGAATCCATCGTGATCAGAAAAATCTCCCAGCATCTCGAACCCTAAGCCCTCAATATACATTCGACTCACATCAGCCAAATTATCACTGGGTCGCGCGATTCTTAAGATAGAATTTTTAGGGATCATGTAAACAAACTTATATCAACAGTTGGCTAACGTAAGGAATGATATCGGTCGCTAATAATCCGCGTTGCCCGAATTTTTCAGCAGCCAAATCTGCCGCGTTCGTGTGCAGGGTTGCACCTAATTGTGCAGCTTCTTCTACAGATAAACCTTGTGCGATGAGCGCGCCCAAAATTCCGCTTAGTACGTCGCCCATACCGCCGGTTGCCATCCCTGGATTACCATCGGTGACCACACCGGTGATTCCGGATTCGCCCAACACCAAACTACCTGCACCTTTCAAAATGACCGCACCACCAAACTTATTCTGGATACTGGTAATACTCGCGAAGCGATCAGCGTTAATCGCTCGTGTTTCCACTGCCAATAATCGCCCTGCTTCACCAGGGTGAGGGGTGAATAGCCAATTTGAACGAGGTTGAGGATTGGATAGAACGCGCCCTTCGGCGATGATATTAAGTGCATCGGCATCCATGACCAAAGGTAAACCAGACTTTAGCGCCTGTTGAAGCATCTGCTCCGACCATGGCGAGCGACCCAGACCCGGCCCAATTACAATTACGGTCGGACTAACCAGAAGCGCTTCCAACTCCAAACCGGAAACTACACCGCGCGCCATGATTTCGGGGCAGCGTGTCAGTATTGCACTCACATGTTCAGGCTGAGTGGCCACACTGACCAGACCAGCTCCGGCGCGCGCGGCAGCTTCAGCGGCCATAATCACGGCGCCGCCGTAGCCTTTATCTCCGCCTATTACCAGCACGTGGCCAAAATCGCCTTTATGAGCATCAGCTTTGCGCGATGGTAGTAATTCAAGCAAATCGATTAAGAACAACTGTTCCGCAGTTGTCACTTCATCTGAATAGATATCTGCAGGAATCGCTAAATCGGATAAAAACAGCTCACCACAAACTCCTGGGCCACGCCCTGTTACCAAACCACGCTTAAGGCCGATAAAACTGATAGTCAGATTTGCAGTTACAACCGCGCCCTGGGCCTCACCCGTATCGCCATTAATGCCAGAAGGAATGTCGATGGCCAAGACCGGCAAACCGCTCGCGTTTATCTGATCAATCGCCGCTTCAAACTCCGGTCTCACATTGCCCTGCAAACCTATGCCCAATAAAGCATCCACAACCACACCCGTGGCAGGTGCAGTTGCTTGCGCCCATGCAGTTATAGTCACGCGCTCTTGTACCGCAAATTCATAGGCGGTGCGCGCCTCACCGGACAATTTATCACCCGCCGTCAGCTGGACGACCTGCACCGGAATCAAACGTTGTGCGGCCAGGGCCGCCAAGACGTAGCCGTCCCCTCCGTTTTTGCCAGAACCGCAGTAAACAGTAATAAGTTCTGGCGCGGGATAATGCTCCAGTAATAAATCAAACGCGGCGCGACCGGCCCGTTTCATTAACTGGATTCCGGGAATGCCGCTAGCAATAGCGGCCGCATCTAACGCGTAGACTTGAGCAGTTGAGTAGAGGGAATTATTAGACGCAGTAATCTTCATAAAAAGCTCAATTAGAGGGCAAAAACCGGAGAAGGGAATGTGTAACCAACGGGCGATTATACGCAAGTTGCTTGCGCTGTCGTAGCCGCAATTTAATGCGAGCAAAGATTCGCGCAGCGGGATAATTGAACCTATAGTTAGAAAACTTAATCCCTTAGCGCTCACAATCCTAAGCGACTTTGGCAAACCCTTGCGTTTGCCCACTCGAATTGGCGGCCACATACCCAAGATGCAAGCAAACTTCACCCTTCAGAAAATAATGCACGGCGATGCTGAACAGCTTGATCAACTTTTTCAGGCAGCAGCAGCACCGTTACCAGCTTCGGTTTTACGCACTCAAACGGCAGAAAAAGTCTGCAGGTTTTTATTAAAACCAGAGCAATTTGATAATGCACTCACGCTACACGTTGACCTCTTGCAAAAAGCACTTGCGCTACACATTGCAAAAGACGATGCATTTTATTGCACCCCGGAAAATCCGCTACGCCAGCTTATTGATTTATTGAAAAATCGCAGCAGCAGTTGGTACCCACGGGAGTCTAAATCCAGCCAGCAATTTCTGGAAAAATTGATCACGTTAATAAACAATATTGAGCAAGGCGCACGCGAAAAAATCAATACCGTCAGCAAAGAATTTCAAGATTGGCTCGCTGCAGAAGACAAACGCTCTGCCATGCTTGAGAGCCGCTTATGTGAAACAGAAATAAATTCGTTTAAAACACTCAGCGCTGAATGCCAAGTGCTGGATTTTATTAATTCTGCTCTGGCACAAAAGCCATTTCCAGTTGATCTTCAAACCGGCGTTACCGCCACGCTTAAGAGTGAGCTTCTACACTCCTATTTCACTGCAGGCGGTGACAATCCATTTTGGAAAACCTGGCAGCGTTTATTGCCATCACTCGGAAAAGTATTTTCAACAATTGCCGCGTCGGAAATGAGCGCGGAGGATTCGCAAATACTTTATCGCACTATACCTGCACTTTTAAATGAACTTGAACGCAGCACAAATATTCCGATCAGCAACCCCGAAAGCTATCGCCAATGGGTTGAAGATTTAAGTGAACAATTGATGCTGACGATTAAAAAGCAACCGATTCACTGCGACATTTTTCCAAGTCTGAAATACCCTGACGGATTTAGCAATCTCAATACCCGTGTGACCGCAGACCTTTTGCAACAGAGCAATGATATCAAAGAAGGTGAATGGATTTTATTTCAAAACGAAAATAAGCAAATCATCCGCTGTAAGCTTGCTCTTAAAAACTCTGAAACGAATCAATTGCTATTTGTCGACAACACCGGCCGAAAAGTCATGAACAAAAGCATGCAAGATTTTGCGATGTGTATTGCTACCGGCATTGCCAAAAAAATGACGCTGGCAAATACCGAAGACACTATTGCAAAAATAATTCAGGCGTTAATTGATTTACAAGGACAAAAGAAAACCCAGGTGCTAGAACAAAAAAATACCAGTGCTGCTAAACCTCACGCGGATACAGCTCAATTGCAAATACAAGAACGAATACAAACAGAGCTGAAGCGAAAACAAGAGCATGATGATGAAGAAAAGCAACGCGTAGTCCAAGAGCTGAGTGCGCGCCGTGCTGCTGCACAAAAAGCACTGGCAGAAGCAGCAGCGATTGCAGAAGAACGCGCGCAACGCGCCGCAGAATTAGTGCTCAAACAAGAGCGTGAGCGATTACAACTGGAAGCCGAGCAAGCAGCAGAAAATCTACAGCGCATTCAATTGGCCAATATTAATATCAGCGCACTGAATCTGGGTGCCCGAGTAGAACTTATTCAAAACGGTGAAGCTGTGCGCTGCAAGCTAGCGGTCATCATCGCCGCCACCGGAAAATATATATTTTCGGACAATATTGGTCGAAAAATTGCTGAATTCCAACGCGAGCAATTAGTACAAGCCCTGTTAAATAATCAACTCACACTGCTGAATAATGGTGATAGTTTTGACAACCAACTCGCCAAAGTTATTCGCGGCTTACGTAAAGATATTTCTTAGGAATTGATCATGAATACTGAAGACCAACGTCAGGAATATCGCTTGGAAATCCAGTTGACGGTTTTTCTAGAACTGGGCGATGACGCGCATAGCGAAGCTGCGATTGTGATCAGCCGCAGCCTGGATATTTCCGCAAATGGCTTGCGCATTATTACTGACCGCGAACTAATACCCGGTAGCATTTTACGCAGCTGTGTACAAACCCAGGATATCGATAAGCGCTTTATGTTAATCACCGAAGTGAAATGGCTACGGCCCTGGCAAAATGTAGGTGAATTTTTGGTAGGTCTCGCGCTCTTTGAATCTGAGAACTCAAATATTCAGGAGTGGAAAGAATTTATCGCCCAACAATGCCAAGTGGAATAAAAAGCAAATCTGTTGAAACCCAAACATTCGCGCATCTGGCAAATTCATACTGGGATGATTACACTCTTGCCACATACATAATATTGCGTGCAATAAAAAATGACTTCAGAACCCACTAAAATAAATCCAGCAGTGGATGCTACCCAGATTAAAAAGCCAGCCTCCGACGACACTGCTGTAAATTTCACAGCAGCAGATAACGCCACTCACGTTTTCCCCACTGATGATGCCACTCGCTTAAAAGCCACACCATCCGCAATTACACCATCAGCGGATGTTGTAATTGGCGATACCATCAAAGGGCGTTTTGTGCTGGATAGTTTATTGGGTAGCGGGGGGATGGGTTCGGTTTATCGCGCGCTGGATCTGCGAAAAAAAGAAGCCAGAGATAATAAACCCTATGTTGCCCTGAAACTGCTGGGGGAAGAATTTAAACATCACCCGGAAGCATTGATAACACTTCAACGTGAGGCGCGAAAAACGCAAGAGCTTGCGCACCCCAACATAGTTACCGTTTACGATTTTGATCGCGATGGCGACTTGATTTATTTAACAATGGAGGAGCTAAAAGGAAAATCGCTGGATGAATTTATCCTGACGTCCAGAGCTTCAACCACGCTCGATGAAAAACTTTACATACTGCAACAAATTGCGCAGGGTCTTTACTATGCACACAGTAAAGGCATTGTTCATTCGGATTTGAAACCTGCCAATATTTTCATAACCAACACCAACACCGTTAAGATTTTGGATTTCGGTATTGCACGCGCTATTAACAGCGAAATATATGAAGATAGTTTTGACGCGGGCGATTTAGGTGCGGTTACCTTTGCCTACGGCAGTTTGGAAATGTTGAATTTCGACAAGCCTCACCCCAGTGACGATATTTATGCACTTGGCATTATTGCCTGCGAATTACTTGGCAAACACCACCCTTACAATCGCCAAAATGCACAACAAGTGTTGCAAAGTGGCGCAGCACCCAACTTGCCAGCACTTAAAAATCCGCTGCTGAAAAAATTACTGCTTAAGAGCATTGCAATCAAGCGTGAAGACCGAATTCAGAGTGCAGCGCAATTCATAAAACAGTTAAAATTTGCTCGCAACGGAGTTCGAAAAGTAACTTATTTAGTGACCGCTGTTTTGCTGGCAATGATAGGTAACTTTATTTACTGGCATTATTTTGGCTCTCATGAAGTTGCTTTCTCGGACTTACCGGTTGCCTCGCAGCAGGATTTCAAAAAGTACCTTAAAGAGGCTGAAACTGCCTTAAGCTTTGATGATTTACAAGGCGCCGTTGTCAATATAGATCAAGCGTATAACATTCATAAAACGCAAAAAGATATGCTTGAATTGCGAGATAATGTAGTAAAAATAATTAACCAGAATTTGGCCTCAGCCGACACAGACCTCAAACGCAGCTTTTATCAGCAGCAACGGGATCAATTGAATAGCTATCCTGCATTTGCGAAAGCTAATAGTAAATAATAAAAAATAATGGCATAAAAATAGCGAGCTCCGCTTTTGAGCTCGCTATTTTATTACTCGCTACTTTTACTAGTTAGTTGGATTACTTGCTAACAAAAAAGAAGTCGCCCACCTCATGCCCAGTGCCTTTAATTGCTTTAAATTCTGGCAATTGAACAAAATTAATCGACTTGGCTTTTTCACTCACCTGATCTTTTATTTTCAAAAACAATTCAGGGCCGCTAATTACACCTTTTGCAGAATCCAACGCGTCCAGAAATGCGCGAGCAAACACAGAATGACCCTCACCGGCATTGTCTAACACAGGCAAATCACCACCGGACGATAGTAGCAAGCGTGATTTTTTCGGTAACTTGTAGCGAATGTATTCTTCACTAAATTTCTGCTTATCACCCATAAATAAATAGCCCGGCTCAGTAGAAAGCAAACCGGCGTAACAGGAATCCGCAACAACCAATATGCGTTTTGCTTTTAAACGAGCAAGATGGCGGTTAACAAATTCATTTGAAACCCAAAAGGTGTCATCTGGTGGAGGTGTTGCATTACTAGGTAACCAATACCCCGTTTCGATTCCACCTGCTTGTACACGGCTACCGTGACCAGCATAAAAAATTAACAAATTATCGCCCTCTTGCAACTTGGCATCCATATCGTTAATAGCGCGCATAACGGTACTGTTATTGCCATCCAAAACCATAGTTACTTGAAAACCATATTTATCCTCAAGAATTTGTTTTGCACGCTTTGCATCTGTATGGGGTGTTTTTAAACTTTCGATATGGTCATATTGTTGATTCGCAATAATCAAAGCGTAATATTTACCAAACTGCAAATTACCTTTTTTCAGCTCGGCAGCACTAATGGAAGGAGCAACTACGGCATTTTTATCGATCTGTGGCTCGCGAACTTCCGCTAATTTGTTGATTTCATTTTTCGCAACCAAGCGTTCTTTATCCAAACCATCAACCCAGACTTTCAGTTGCGCAAGCTCCACTTGTTTTTTTGCATCTTCAGCCGTTTTTTTACTGCTAGCTTGCAAACTTTTAATTTGATTATTCAGCAAGCTAATTTGCGAGGTTTTATCGTCAACGGTTTTTTGTAACTGCGCACGTAAATCACTTTGGGCTGAATCTGCAGCGGATTGATAAATTAAATTATCCTGTGGTAATCCCCAGGCCTTGCGATACCAATTAAGCGCAATCAATTTATCTTTTGGAACACCCAAGCCTTGCTCGTAAAGTGTGCCCAAATTAAATTGTGCACGAGCGTTGCCCTGCTCCGCCGCTTTTTGATACCACACTATTGCCGCTGCGTAATTAGGCTCACCACCTAAACCACGTTCAAAAATTTCACCCACGTTGGTTTGCGCTTCTGCATCACCGGATTCTGCGGTCGCCATCCATACTTGCAAGGCCGTTTTATAATTCGCGCGATCATAAGAAACATACTCTCCACCGCGAATGCGGCAATCCGCTGCTGTAGTGAGCACAGGGCGACGCGGTGTCATGTAACTTGTAGCACCTAGTTGGCGAACCTGGCCTGGCAGCAAACAATCCACCACATAGAGATCCGCCGCCGCCGGCGCCTGAGCGCCTGCAACTGGTTTTGTCGGCGTCGTGTTACAGGCAACCAGGAAGGTTGCAGCCGCTACTACGCCTACCATTAATGTCCTTAAAGGGCTCCAAAGTTTATTCATAAAATTACCTGATGAAGGTTATTGTTATTAAAAAAAGTTTGAGGATAATATCCACAATTGAATTGAGCTTGAATAGTACACACAACCGCTACAAATCGGCAGTGAAATATGACACAAGTATCGCGAATGTTTAGGCTTTCGCTTTAACATGAGTAGTAAAGCGGACCTTAATAACAATGATGGAATTTATCAACGCCACTCAAACAGACAACTTCTTATCACTAGTTAAAAAGGTGTCTGTATTCTCAATAATGTTATTTTTAATCACTGCTTGCCAGACCACTCGCAATACTCAACTTTTAGTTTGGCCCCAAGGCGCAATAGTTACTACCAGCCAATTCAAGCATATGGTCTTAATTCAGGGAGAGAAAAATACATCGCGCTTGCACGTTTATATTGAAGGAGATGGACGGCCCTTCAACAATCGCTTTCAAATATCAACAGACCCAAGCCCGCGCCACCCGTTAATGTTGGAGCTGATGGCGCAGGATAAAACGGCAAGTTTGTATTTGGGGCGCCCTTGTTATTTCACGCAATCAAATCCACTCATGGCTGATGAACAATGTAATTACCATTGGTGGACAGACGCGCGTTATTCCGATGCAGTAGTCAGCAGCATGATAGATGCTTTAAGACAGAATTTAAAAAAATATACGTTTCAAGGCGTGACATTAATTGGTCACAGCGGTGGAGGTACCCTCGCGATGCTAATGTCTGAACGCATGCCTGAGGTCGATCAGCTGGTAACTTTGGCGGGCAACCTGGACACACAAGCGTGGGCGCGCTATCACCATTTCACGCCGTTAAATAATTCACTAAATCCTGCCACAACAATTAAAACCGCGACACCTATAAAACAACTACATTTTATGGGAAGCAAAGATGACAATATTCCGCCCACACTAGGGCAGCGTTTTCTAACACAGATAGGACAACAGGGAAGAGTTATCGAAAACTTTGATCATAGCTGTTGCTGGTATTCCCGCTGGCAAGAGTTATTATTAGAAATCGACAAGCAGAACGCCCAAAGTGAAACTAAAAATTAAAAGGATAATTTTTAATTAATTAGCGATAAAGAATATTTATTTTACTTACTAAAATAAAAAAAGCTCCGGCCAAAATAGCCTAGGAGCTTTTTATTTTTACGAATACTATTTCAACAAATAAACAACATATACCTGCGCTTTAGCTTTCATAACACCTGGCTCGAAAGGCTCACTGGCTTCCATTTTGGAAAGCCTCACTTGCGGAGCCGCATCGCTGGCTGAGTTTCCAACAATAGCGCGACTTACACGCAGCGCATAAATTTCTTCGGCACGAGTATTAAATTCAGAAATTGAGAATGGCTCGCCCAACTCCTTGCCTTGCGATTTAGCCAAACGCTCAGCACGTGCTTTCGCATCAGCCATTGCACTGGCTAACACTTTATCCTGCGCCCCCTTTTCATCCGCAAGGGATAATTTGGTATTAATAGTTTGCGTAATTTTCGCATCAACCAATGCCTTCATTACTTGCGCGTATTTAGTTAAATCTTTCAATGTAATATCAACCTGACGCGATACGCGGTTGCCACTAAAAACACGCCCCTGATCTTTGTAATCATACTCAGGAAAAATAGACAGCGCCGTGGTCGCTATTGCGTCAGTTTTCATTCCCAATTTTTTGCAGGTGTTGATCAATAAATTAGATCTTGAATCAACATCTGCCTTTGCCACTGCAAGGTCAAGATCGGTTTTTTCGATGAGCAAACTAAAGGTCATAGTGTCCGGCGAAACCTCCATTTCCGCCGAGCCCTCAACATAAACATGCGGTTTATCGGGTAATGGTGATGCTAGTAACAATTGACTCAATAGACCCAACGCTACTACTGCGATTAATTTTTTCATTTATTTAAATCTCCACGTGAATTTCACAAACTATACATGATTGAGAGAGTTCGCTTTGTAACTAATTGTTCAATCGATTTGATACGAATCGAGACATGTGTATAAAAACACCGTTCATTAATTATTGCTCCTGCCTAACTTGTTCCAGCACCCAGCCCTCCAACGAGTCCGTATAAATATTTCCGTTGTAAATCACTTCAGGAACATGGGGCTCATTATCGTCACGCCAGCGATATGTGAAGGCTTTAATTGGCACTGAAAAAAGGTAATCTTCACGAAAATATGAACTGACTGTTTCAGCAATATGCGTATATATGGTGTCACCATTTGTTGGCTCACCCAAATGAATAAGCCCCGGGACTTGCTTAAGTGTATCGGCAAAATTCAAACAGGAACTAAAACAATTACGACTGGTTAGCAACACAACTTTTCCTTTTGGGCGCCAGTGCAAATTTTTTTCTTTCAAAAATTCGGAGCGTCCACGCCCAATTTTAAGCCCAAGCTCCGATTGTAAAAAAGTTTCCTGATTGCGCTCCAACGAATATTTTAATCGTGAAAGAATTTTTCCGAGAAACTCCAACTCGGTCGACTCGGCTCCCTGCCGCATCCGTTGTTGTTTATACTTAAAATCGTATGCCCAATAAAATTTCCAGCTTGCTCGAAAAACAGCTTCCGAATCAGGCGCTTTTTCGGCCAGCCGCTGATGCAAATAATACACCATTTCATCACCAAAAAATGATTCGAGGATTTCAATTCCAAGCATTGAATTCCCACCATTATTCATGCGTGTATCAAACACTATTAAATCCACATCAGTTAGTGCACGGAGATCACTCAATAGTTCCTGATGATGTCGATATGCCTCCGCCGAATTTAGTTGAAAATCACTAACATTCACCCAATAGCTTTTTGGTGCAAACTCATGCACCGAAGGATACGCATAACCGGGAGAATAAATTTTCGCAAAATCTTTTTCGTTTTCGGCGCTGACTGAGCTCCATTGAGTTTTGAAGGATTTTATATCACCGCCCTCAGTTTCAAAATCGCAACTGGATACAATTGGTCTAACTAATAGATGTACATTAGGCACATCAAGGCTCAACAGCGCTGCAGATTTATCCCTGGCTGCCAACAAATGCCAACGCTTATCAATAAAAGGGGCAATATTGTTTTTTAAAAATGAATCGATCGGTTGTTCATTACATCTGATCAAATGCGTACCTACAGGTGGATATTTTTCACCGCCTAAACTCATCACAACCTCAAAGCCGCTGATCGTTGCTCTCGTCAACCAGCCAGTCCAACGCACACTTTGGAAGTCCATCCAGGTATACGGTGATTGACTAACGAATCCATTCAGATGTGCATCCTCGTAACCGGCAAAATAAAAATTAAGTAGCGCATTTACATCGGCAACGGAATCTACTTCCGGCAAAAGCTCTTTCGCTTTTTCGTAAGCGATTGCATGCCAAGCGTGAAATGATTTGGCATTTTTATCGAGCACAGCAGGATGCATTTCTGTTACTGCTTCGTGCAATGCGGCCAAATGTCGTGCAGCCCGAGCTTGCGGGCTCAAGAAATTAAAATAAGTAGCAATACTAATTAAAAGCAGGATCGAAAAAATTAAATATACGCGACGCGTATTAATTTTAAACACAGACATTATCTTATATCCATAGCTATTATTGTTCGTTGTATTTGCCCTAATACTTATATCGCAGTACTTTATACCAGAGCACCTCAAAACTAACTACTTCTGGCACAATAGCTTTTATTTGAACCGGTAAACATGATGATCTCAGACCTCGACCTCAACCAACTCGCCGCCGATATAAAAGTTTGGAGGGGCACCTCTACATTCGGCTTACTAACGGCAATTTCTTATTGCCTGAACCACGATGAGTATTCGCTGGAAGCTGCCTTATTCGTTAGACGATCTTAATGATCTTCGAGCTAAACAGGCTTTGGCTTCCCCGGCCTGACCTGAATGACAGCAACTGACTTCACAGGATTCGGTGGGATGTTATTAATGGTGGTTACTCATGAATAACACAGTACTCTTTTTGCCTTTACTGATTAACGTTTTTGCTTTTCATTTCTTCGTTTTTTTTGATGCTTTTTATTAAATCGTTGCGATAAATTTGTAATCTTCCTGCTTGACTAAAATTAGATTTTCGCTCACAAATATCCCGCCCCACCGTTAAAAAACTGATCATTTTTTGTGTGCAGATGGTAATATGGGACCGGCTTTTGTTCCAAATTAATGATCATAGACTGTAAGGAAATTCAGGTTAATTCGAGCTCCCTGCGGTTTAGTTAGACCACAATAAATGCACAAATGGAGTTATCATGAAAAATTATGTTGTTTTACTAGCTTTCTTATTTTCTGCAAATTTTCTTCCCCAATCGGCAATTGCGGGCCCTGCAAGCGAGTCGCTAGGCACTTGTATGATCGATTCATTAACAGGCAAGGAGAGAAAGCAGCTTGCACAGTGGGTATTTTTTGCAATGGCGGCACACCCTGAAATTAAGGAGTTTTCAAAAATTACTGCAGAGTCACAATTAAAAACCAATGAGACTGTAGGTAAACTTGTGACACGGTTACTTACGGAAAATTGTGCAGAACAAGTTAAAAAAGCCGCTAAAGAAGATGGACCAACCGCTCTATCAGGTGCATTTGAATTGGTCGGAAAAGTGGCTATGCAGGAGCTAATGGCTAATAAAGAGGTTGTGGCTTCTATTTCAGGATACGCTAAATTTGTGGATCAGGAAAAATTAGGCGCGCTTATGAAACCCCGCTAAATATAATGTGGCGCCAAGAGTCCACATGGACCTTGGCGCCACTCGCTGTTACTTGCACGCCCAAACTGAAAGATATCACATACGTTTATTACCACCCTGACTTGGGCGATCTTCATAAGCTTCTTGCCTCAATACTTTCAACCAACCGATCAAAACACTGTTTATTCTGTCAAAATAGCGCCCAGCCCATTACTGAATCTCGCCATGCCCAGCAACTTACCCGACCTTAACCAACTTGCCGCCGATATAAAAGTCTGGGGGCGCGAGCTTGGTTTTCAACAAGTGGGAATTGCGGATATCGAGTTGGGCGACGCTGAGGTTCGGCTTAAGGAATGGCTTGCTAAAGGCTATCACGGGACCATGGATTGGCTAGGCGCTCACGACAACAAACGTTCGCGCCCTGCAGATTTGGTTCCGGGAACTGTTCGCGTGATATCGGTGCGAATGGATTATCTTCCGGGCGATACGCAACAAATCCAAACGCTCAAAGACCCAACCAAAGCCTATATTTCACGTTACACGCTCGGGCGTGATTATCACAAATTAATCCGCAAACGCCTGGCGATTTTAGCGAAAAAAATTGACGACGCTTTACCAGAAGATTATCCCAATAAACACGAATTATTGAATCGCGCCTTTGTGGATAGCGCACCCGTAATGGAGCGCCAACTTGCCGAGAAGGCTGGTTTAGGGTGGGCGGGCAAGCATACGCTGGTCATAAACAGCAACGCAGGTAGTTGGTTTTTTTTGGGCGAAATTTTTACATTTTTGCCTTTACCGGTTGATCAATCTAAACAGCCTGATCAATGCGGCGAATGCTCAGCGTGTTTAAAAGTTTGCCCTACCGATGCATTTCCGCAACCTTATGAACTGGATGCGCGTCGTTGTATCTCCTACCTCACTATCGAAAATAAAGGTGCGATTCCTGTAGAGTTTCGCGAGCCTATGGGCAATCGTGTTTTTGGTTGCGATGATTGCCAGGCAATTTGCCCATGGAATAAATACGCACAATTTACGAAGGAAACTGATTTCTTACCGCGTCACGGTCTTTCCAATAGCGACCTGGTAGATCTATTTAATTGGACCGAAACGGAATACCTCGCCAACACCGAAGGCTCGGCAATCAGACGAATTGGGTACGAAGGTTGGCTGCGGAATTTGGCAGTTGGCTTGGGTAATGCACCCAGTGATTTACGAATTATAGAAGCGCTACAAAAAAAACGTGAGAACGCATCAGAATTAATTAAAGAACACATCGACTGGGCATTAGAACAACAAGCGAAAGTTGATCATCGCCGTAAAAGAAAAATTAAAAATGTAAACAAATCTCCCTATTTGTAATTTGCTTTTATTACTAGCATTTCTAGTTGCGGTCGTCACTCACTGAACATTACTCCGAACTTTATTTTGTTTGAAATTCGATCTATTAAAATCAAATAATTCCTCGCCCAGTCAGTCAAATCGACAATAACCCCCGTAAAGAAACTATTAACCCCATAGCCAGAATCACTAGGAATTTGTCCCCCGAACAGGAATAATAGCCGCCCTCGGTAAAGCAGCCATAAGAGCTGTAATCCCCTCCTCAAATCGGTGCGTATCAACCACAACAAAGGCATTGAATTATGAAACCTCTTTCCGATATAGGCTTGGTTGGCTTGGCCGTAATGGGCGAAAACCTGATTCTCAATATGGCTAGCAAGGGCTACACGGTGACTGCATACAACCGTTCAATTGATAAGGTTGATAACTTCCTTGCAGGCCGCGCCAAAGGCAAAACGATTCGGGGCGCACGTTCAATTGAAGAGTTGGTCGCTTCACTCAGCAAACCGCGCAAAATTATGCTGATGGTAAAAGCAGGCCAGCCGGTTGATGATTTTATTGAGCAACTAATTCCACATCTTGAAGCTGGCGACATCATTATCGACGGTGGCAACACTCATTTCCCTGATACCGACCGCCGCACCGCCTATCTTGAAAGCAAAGGTTTGTTGTTTATCGGCACCGGCGTTTCTGGCGGTGAAGAAGGCGCATTAACGGGCCCATCAATCATGCCTGGCGGGTCACCAAAAGCATGGCCGTTTGTAAAAGAAATTTTTCAAAGCATCGCCGCGAAAGTTGACGATGGTAGCCCATGTTGCGATTGGGTTGGTGAGAACGGCGCTGGTCACTTTGTGAAAATGGTTCACAACGGAATCGAATACGGCGACATGCAATTAATTTGTGAAGCCTACCAATTGCTGAAAGAAGTGGTTGGATTAAGCGCAGATGAAATGCACGAAGTATTTGCCGAATGGAATAAAGGCGAACTCGATTCTTACCTGATCGAAATTACTCGCGACATTCTCGCGTTTAAAGATGAAGATGGTTCACCGTTGGTTGAAAAAATTCTCGACACTGCTGGACAAAAAGGCACAGGTAAATGGACCGGCGTTATCGCATTGGATTTAGGCATACCACTTACGTTGATTTCTGAAGCTGTATTTGCGCGCTGTTTGTCATCGCAAAAAGCTGAACGTGTTGAAGCGTCAAAAGCTATCAAAGGCCCAGCGGTAAATTTTACGGGCGACAAAAAAGCCTTTATCGACGATTTGCGCAACGCGGTATTTGCATCAAAAATTATTTCTTACGCACAAGGCTATTTGTTAATGCGTGAGGCGGCAAAAGAATATGGCTGGCATTTGAATTACGGTGGCATCGCATTAATGTGGCGTGGCGGTTGTATCATTCGTTCGTCATTCCTTGGCAACATCAAAGAAGCATTCGATAAGAATGGCGAATTGAAAAATTTGCTGTTGGATGATTACTTCACAAAAACTGTTGATGCAGCGCAAGCTGGCTGGCGTCGTGTTGCTGCAGCTGCGATTGTGAACGGTATTCCCGCGCCGACAATCACTTCTGCCCTAACCTACTTTGACGGCTACCGCACTGCGCGTTTACCTGCAAATTTATTACAAGCGCAACGTGACTATTTCGGTGCACACACCTACGAACGCATCGACAAACCACGCGGTGAATTCTTCCACACCAACTGGACAGGTCGTGGTGGTAATACATCTTCTTCGACGTATAACGTTTAAAATCTGCCGCTTAAAAATCACGCCGAATAATGAAAATTGTTCGGCGTTATTTTTTTACTCAGTGATGCTTTAAATCGCCCTCGTTGCAATACTCCCAATTTCCGCAACACATATTTTTAACGCAATTCACCTTGCGCCTCAGAAGATCATTGGGCTGCTAAAAACTTTAACGCTGTGACATGCCCCTTAAAATCACAAACTTGTTGAGCTTATCTCGCTGGACTCTCGGATAATGACAGCGGCGAAAAAATGCCTGTTAAAAGCTTCTCTCTTTTATTTTTAAGGATTATCGGATGAATATTAAAATTGCTGCTGTCTTTCTATGCGCAAGCTTGTCACTCCTTGCTTGCTCCACCCCCAAACAAAAGGCTGACAATACACCAGCTCACCCTACCGTTGAGCTGAAAGCCAAGCTCTCACTCACTGGTGTAGTGCTGCCGCAGAGCCACGGCGAACAACTGGTATATACACGCCCCACACAGCGCCTCATTAGCAATAAGTTGAAGTACGATTCATGGATAGCTGCAAAATTTTTAAATAGTGACAGCACTCATATTGGCCTCACCGAAAAAAATCTGTCCTGGATATTAAATAACACCAAGAAAACCTACGTTGAATGCCCGTTGTATGGCTGCTCAACAAATCTCTGGCAGCAGCTGAAGAATGCACCAGAAGACGAGGAAGAGGATGTTTATGTTCCGAATAACCCGCAAAACTGTGAGATGACAAGCAGCACTCATTACGATGTCGTTGATACTAAAGTCTCGCGTGTTATTAACGGATTTAATGCTAATCAATATCAATTGACATGGAGCATTGAAAATAAAGATAAAAAAGGCATGGTTGACTCTCATAAAATTGTCATGGATTTCTGGATGACTTCACCCACAGAAAATATGCAAGCCGCCTGGAAAATCAACGGCCAATTTCAACAAAACTATCTAGCCGCAGTTGGGGCAAACGACTCGCCTTTAGGCCGCATGCTTGGCCAGCAGGTCTACATGACAGTTGCGAGTGTATCCGGCGATACGGAGAAAACCCCTGAATTAAAAGCGATGAATTCAAAGCTCGCGAAACTGGAGGGATACCCAATTTCCATCAAGCTGGAATGGTTTGCGCAAACAAATGCCTGTAAAGATGAACAGAAAAAACGTGCCGAAGCAAAAGCGCCTAAAGAATCGGAGTTTGATTTAGCAGACGCAGCAGGTTCGTTAAAAAATCTTGCTGGTGGCTTATTAAAAGACAAAGCGAAGAGCACCCTTGCCAAGAAATTCGAACGCGATCCATCCAAACCTTTAATTCGTTATATCTATGACGTGGAATCAGTGACATTGGCTGATAAACAGGACAGCATTTTTACCGTTCCGTCTAATTACAAGCTGGAAAATCGGCAATAACAGCTCGACGGTTTCCGTCGGGTGATGCTGGCATTTTTGGTGCTTCGTCCGACTGGAATGGCTATCTCAATTTTTGAAAACCGCTATTCATCTCCTTCATATGCCAAAAACCACTACAAATAAATTCAATCTGCTTTTTAAAGACTAAAGCTCTGTTAAGAATCGTTTTTCGAAATATAACAAGCTACAAATTCGCCAGCTAATGCTATACCTAAGGGATCGATGTTAAGCAGTTCACTTAACTCGTTATCCACTTATTGTATTGGTTTATTCATGAAACGATTTTTAACGCTATTTGCAGTCGCGTCCTTACACTTTCGACTACTCGACCGATTTTTTTGGCGTTATGTTATTGGTTTGCTGTTGCTCCCATTTTTCTTTACTTCCTTAGCCTTTGCCGCAGAAAAAATACCTAGCACCGAATACCCGAAAAAAATCAGCTTTCACAACATCATGCAAAACCAGGATATCGCACTGGGTGAAGTGGAAGCCATAACACAAGACTACGAAGGCTTCATGTGGCTGGGCGGCCGAAATGCGCTCTTGCGCTATGACGGCTATGAGTTCCTGAGTATTCTGGTCGCCAACAACCCAGCCGATCTGACTCAAGTCTCACCCGTAACCCAAACTCTGGAGCTTCTAGAAGATACCAGTCGCACTTTATGGGCGGCAACCCGGGCAGGCTTGTACCGCTATGATCGAAATAGGGAAGTATTGGTGCCGGTCTATGACAAAAACGGTGCCCTACTGTTTCGCGAAACGATTTACGCGCTGGCAGAAACCCGGGACGGTGAGCTGATAATAGGTGCAGGTAGTGGTCTATACAGCTTTCACATCAGCACCAGGACGATGAATAAGATTAATCTGGACCAAATTAGCACCCAGCGGTTGGCTAGTACGCTCATTACTGACTTATTGGTAGACCACGAGGGGATGCTATGGGTTGGGCTTAACGACGGTATATTGCGTATCGATTGGGCCACTAAAAACTCCAGATTGTTTGTGCCTGACCCGTCAAACTCTCAATCCTTAACCGCCAACGGCGTCATCACCTTAGCTGAAGACCATAACGGCAATATCTGGGCCGGTAGTAACAATGGTGTTTATCGCCTGAATGTTGCCACTGACGCAATTAAACATTACCAACATAACGCGGCCGACCCCCATAGCCTCAGCGACAATATTTCCCGCCAGATATTTGTGGATAGCCACGGCTGGGTATGGATCGGGAGCGATGCCGGGGGAATCAGTCTTTATGACCAGCCTAACGACCGCTTCCTACGATTCTCCAGGCAAGACGGACGCGCAGGCAATCTAGTCAGTAACACGGTGCGGCGCATCTTCGAAGACAATATTGGTGACATGTGGATAGGCACCTATCCTTCCGGGGTCAATGTTTATGATCAATCAACGCGTGGCATTACGCGTTACGCTAAAGAAATCGATAAAAGCCATGGCTTACTCGACGACAACGTAGAAGCCGTTGAAATAGACAAGGATGGCAACCTGTGGATCGGCGCATCCGGTGTTACTCGCTACAACCCGAAAGACGACACTCTTACCCATTATGACCCAACGGGAGTGGGCGACGCCCGCATGAAATCTACATCAGTGATGAATGGCTTGATAGATTCAAGTGGGGAGATTCGGTTCGGTTCCTGGGGCCACGGCATACAGATTTACAATAAAGAAAAAGATCGGTTTGACGAGGTTCCCGTCGATACCACCCAGGTCGCACGCGGTGAGAAAACCGGAAAGTTGCTCAATGACCAGATGATATGGAGTATCACTGAGGACAAGCGCCACAATTTATGGATAGCAACTCACTTCAATGGCTTGACCAAATTTGATAAAAAAACGGGACTCTATACGTTTTATCCTCGTGACGCGTCGGATCTAACCACTATTTCCAGCGTAGTGGTGTGGACTACGTTTGAGGATTCAAAAGGAAATTTTTGGGTGGGTACCGGCAACGGACTGAACTTAATGGACCGGGATAAAGGCACCTTCAAACACTACATGCCGGATGTCAATAAACCACGCAGTCTGACGAACAGTTCTGTGCTCACTATTTGGGAAGACCGTAAAGGCCGCCTGTGGTTTGGCACAGACGGTGGCTTGCATCTTTATAACTCCCAGACCGATGACTTCACCGTTTACGGCGCGAAAGAGGGTTTTAGCGATCACGGGATAAGGGTAATCCTGGAAGATCATTCGGGTAATTTATGGTTGGGTACCAATAACGGCATCGTTATGTTCAACCCCGACACCAAACTTGTTCGCAATTTCGTACGCTATAACGGTGAACTAATCGGCGGCACAGCGACGGGCTCAGGCGCGGTAATGCGCAATGGCGAAATGGCATTTGGTACCCGTACCGGTCTTTATATTTTCGATCCCGATAAACTTCTCTTCAACGATAAAGCACCACCGGTGGTCTTGACAGATTTCCGTATTTTTACCAAAAAAGTTCCTTTGGGCGGACCGGAAAATACTCTCAGTAAAGTGATCAATCAAACTCAACAGATCACGCTGAACCATACGCAGTCGATGCTTTCGTTTAGCTTTGCCGGGTTGAATTTTCGCGACGCTGATAAAAATCAATACGCTTACAAACTGGAAGGGTTTGACGATACCTGGCGCGAAGTTGGCAACCAACGCACCGCGCTTTATACCAACCTTCCCGCTGGTACATTTACTTTCCATGTTAAGGCCAGTAACAACGACGGCGTCTGGAATGATACCGGGCGTAAACTCACGCTTAAGATATTACCTCCACCATGGAAGACCTGGTGGGCCCTTATCATTTATTGCGCCTGCCTATTTGCGTTGTTTTTATGGCTTCTGCGTAGCCAGGAACGCAAGGTATTGATTGAACGAAACATCAATCGTGACCTCGAGGTGAAAGTTTCTGAGCGTACCGCGGAATTGCAAGATGCCTATGCGCAGTTGGAGGCAATCAGCCTATCGGACCCGCTTACAGGGCTGAACAATCGCCGTTACTTGCAAAAGGTAATGCCGGTCGATATCGCTAAAATCCACCGGGAGTACGACACCAAGTCGTCCACGATATCGGTTGATAAAACATCCTTGAATCTCACTTTTTTTATTTTAGATGTGGATTATTTCAAATCAGTCAATGATATCTATGGTCACGCTGCGGGCGACCAACTTCTAGTGCAGATGTCAGATTTGCTGACAAAAATTTGTCGCGAGTTTGATTTTGTGGTGCGCTGGGGCGGTGAGGAATTTTTAATTGTTAGCCGTTTTACAGATCGCAACGAAGCGCCAATGATGGCCGAGCGCATTCGAAAAGCAATCGAACAACATACGTTTTATTTCGCGGATGGCACCCCCTTGAAAAAAACCAGTTGCATCGGCTTCGCCTGCTTCCCGTTCCTGCCCGAACATCCGGATTCAATATCCTGGGAGCATGTTATCGATATTGCCGACCGTGCACTTTTCGCCGCAAAACGATCCGGACGCAACCGAAGCGTAGGCTTGGCAGCCAATGCCAATACCCGTGAGAAAATGCTGTATGAACGTATTACTGATGACCTTCATCAAATGATCGTCAATGAAGAGCTGACGGTAATTTCAGAGAATCACGAAAATTTAATATGGACCAAACAATAATGACTAACATATTGTTTAAAAAACTTACGCTTGAAGAAAGTGCGTTATTGAAAAATCTTACGCCCCAAATAAACGGAGTTTTATCTGACGCCACTATATGTGCTCGATTTAATGTACTCGACTTAGCCTGCACCTCCCGGTAACTCGCGCCAGCAAACCGCACACGCAGCCGATTACCTGGAATTAAACGAGAGCTGCTTCATACAGGCTGCATAAAGCCTGCGAACCGTCTAGCCCGTGCTATAACTAATAAATTGATGTGGACACGCTCACGCCGTAGCCGTTATCACCTATTTTATTGGTTAACTTAATGAATCGACTTTTACAGTTATTTGCGAGCGACTGCATTCTCGATAGAAAAGCGAGAAAACTTTTTTGGCATCTTTTTGCTGGGCTATTGCTAACACCACTTCTCACAATTGATCTGCTTGCATCGGCTGCACAAACGCCGTCAGTCACCGACTACCCGAAAAAAATCAGTTTTCGCAATGTCATGCAAAATCAGGATATCGCGATAGGCGAGGTCGAGGCGATTGTGCAAGATCACCAAGGTTTTATGTGGTTGGGAGGACGCAATGCTTTGTTGCGATACGATGGCGTGGAATTCGTTTCAGTGCAGCTAGCCAACCCCGATGACCTTACCGAGCAAGGCCCCGTTACCCAGGTTCTCGATCTATTTGAAGACAGCCGCAACGATTTATGGGCTGCAACCCGTTCGGGCTTATTTAAGTACAACCGCGACCGTGAACTTATGGTTCCGTTAAAAAATGCTGATGGGATTACGATGTTTACTGCGATCGTTTCATCCCTGGACGAATCACCTACTGGCGAACTGTTAATTGGGAGCGGTGCTGGTCTTCACTTTTTCAACACGGAGACCTTGGCTTTCAGAACTCTGACTGGGCAGCCTGGTGTTCCCAAGAGCTTGCCGAGCCACATCGTCAATGACTTGTCTGTAGATAAAAAAAACAACGCCCTGTGGGTTGGGTTGGCAGAAGGCATAGTGCGTGTAGATCTTGTGACCAGGGAAACACGACTGTTTGAGCCGGATCCTGTCAATTCAACATCTGTCATCAACAACAACATTAAGACTATTGCAGTAGATCTTAAAGGTCATGTTTGGGCAGGAAGTGATAATGGCATTTACCGCCTCAAACCCGAGACGGGTGAAATCACTATGTATCGTCACGACCCAAAAGATCCCTTCACGATTGCTGACAATATTTCCCGACAGATTTTCGTAGATCACAATGGCTGGGTGTGGACCGGAAGCGACGGTGGTGGAATAAGCCTTTATGACGAGGTAAATAATCGTTTTCTGCGTTACTCAAACCAAGCTGGCGAACGAGGTTCCTTGAGTAGCAATACTGTCCGACGTATCTACGAGGACAATATCGGGGATCTTTGGATCGGCACCTATCCAGCTGGTGTGAATCTCTACGATCGCTCTGCAACATCCATTCGCAAATACGGATTGACCGCCGATCCTACGCGCGGTCTTCCCGGTGAGTATGTCGAAGCACTTGAAGAAGACAAGGACGGTAAGCTCTGGATTGGCGCCAGCGGTATGACTCATTTCGATCCGGTTACAGAGGTCTTCACACGTTATCCGCAAACCGATGGTAATGATTCTCGCTCCGACTCATCGAGCTTCCTTGGCGGTTTGGTGGACTCCGACGGCGAGGTGCGCTTTGGCTCATGGGGCCATGGCGTGTTGCGTTATAACCCGGAAAAAGACCGGTTTGATGAAATCCCGTCAGATAACACCCTGATAAAGCGGGGAGAAACAACGAGCACTATGTTGAACGACAAAATGGTCTGGAATATTTATGAAGATAAACAAAAGACACTTTGGATTTCTACCCACTACAACGGTTTAACCAAATTCGATAAAAAAACCGGCCTCTACACTTTTTACCCTTATGACCCTAATAAGCCAGACAGCATCTCCGCTGCATTAGTGTGGACAACATTTGAGGACTCATCCGGCCGGTTTTGGGCGGGCACAGCTTATGGCTTGAACTTGATGGACCGGGAAAAGGGCACTTTTAAGCGGTACATCGCAGACGCTGGAAAGCCGCGTAGTCTGACTAACAGTTCCATTTTATCGATTAATGAAGATCGCAAAAAAAGACTGTGGATCGGCACAGATGGCGGCCTACATCTCTATCATCCCGAGACCGATGATTTTACGGTTTATACAATGAAGGATGGTTTTAGCGATAACGGCATTCGAGTTATTGTGGAAGATCATGCTGGTAACTTATGGCTGGGTACAAACAATGGCATAGTCATGTTTAACCCTGATACCAAAACTATACGCAATTATCTGCGGTACAACGGCGAATTAATTGGCGGAGTATCCACAAACGCAGGACTTGTGACCCGTACCGGCGAGATCGCCTTTGGCACGCGCACGGGGCTCTACATCATTGATGCCAACAAGCTTCAACCTAATGAAAACCCTCCGCCAGTTGTACTAACCGACTTCCGGATTTTTACCCAAAAAGTGTTCGTGAATGGACCGGAAAAAGTTCTTTCAAAGGCAATCAACGAAACCGAAGAGATTACCTTGAACTATAAACAATCCATGCTTTCATTCAACTTTGCGGCATTGAACTTTCGCGATCCGGAAAAAAATCAGTACGCTTATCAATTACGGGGGTTTGATGATAAATGGCGTCAAGTCGGTAATCAGCGTACTGCCCTGTATACCAACCTTCCCGCCGGGACATTTACCTTCCGCGTGATAGCCAGTAATAACGACGGTGTATGGAACAAAACAGGACATAGCCTCACGCTTAAAATATTACCTCCTCCCTGGAGAACCTGGTTTGCCTATTCTGTTTATGCCGCACTTATTATGTTATTAGTTTGGTCGCTGATACGTAGGCAACAACGTAAGGCGCTAATACAACGTCAAATAAATCATGAGCTGGAAGTAAAAGTTGCTGAGCGCACCGCTGAACTGCAAGGTGCCTACGCGCAACTGGAAGCAATCAGTCTGTCAGATCCATTGACCGGGTTAAGCAATCGCCGCTATTTGCAAAAAGTGTTGCCGATGGATATCGCTAAAGTCCAACGGGAACATGACAACAAATTTGCCAAAACTCCGATTAAAAAACCGCCCCTGAACCTTACGTTCTTTATTTTGGATGTCGATTACTTCAAATCGGTCAATGACACCTATGGTCATTCCGCAGGCGATCAGCTATTGATCCAACTCTCAGCGCTGCTCACAAAAAATTGTCGGGAGTTTGATTTTGTTGTGCGGTGGGGCGGAGAAGAGTTTTTAATTGTTAACCGGTTCATTGACCATACCGAAGCACCGATCATTGCTGAACGTATTCGAAAAAGTATTGAACAACACAGTTTTACTTTAATTGGCGGCACGCCCTTAAGAAAAACATGTTCAATTGGTTTCGCTTGTTTCCCGTTCCTGCCTGACCAGCCCACCGTATTATCTTGGGAACAGGTCATTGATATTGCTGATCGAGCGCTCTACGCTGCAAAACGGTCTGGTCGCAATCGCAGCATTGGTCTCGCCGCAAATGCGAATACGAGTGAGAAACTGCTGTATCAACGCATCTGCGATGATCTTAACGGACTGGTTGAGAATGAAGAGTTGAGCGTTATTGCAGAAGAGAAAGGCAATATAATCTGGACTAAATCCTAGTGTTAACCTGCCGTTTAAACAGTTAAAAAAATAAACCCAAGCGATTGGATTGCTCGGGTTTATTTTCGTTGGTCTAATTTACTTCCACCATGTTGGATTCGCTGAAATTTTCTCAATCAATAACGTCGCCAATGCCTCGTCATCTTTTACTGAAGGGTGCCAATGGCAGCCTGAATATTCGAGGCCGCTAAAAAAGATGCTAGCTATTTTTGTTTCTCCCTCAGCGTTCAACTCAGCGAGAACTTTTTCGACTTGCAATTGAATTTCACCCTGAAAATTGGTGGATGCATTCAAAATAAAATGGGCTTTAGGATTTTTTGCGCGTAAAGATTTTACAAATTGCTTGTAGGTGTTTACATAATCGGTGCGCAAGGCTTCCCGATCCGCCCAGCGCTCGTCTGGTTTAAGTTGTGTAGAAAAATCATTCGTACCTAAACCAATAACAATGATATGTGGCTGCCATTTCTCGTCATATAGCACTGAGGTATCGTTCAGGGTGTAGGGGTAGAGCTTGGGCAAACTTTTATCCGGACTTGTGCCATTGTAATTACGCACCACTCCGAAACCGGATGAAGCATTGACCTGATAGTCCGCTTTAAAATATCTGGCAACGCGTGGGGCAAATGCCAATTGAGTATTAGTCGTTTCAAAGACTTGCTCAGTGGTGCAATCGCGACTGGTGGAGGTATTTCCGTACCCAACCGTAAATGAATCGCCAATAAATTCAATTCTTCGCTTTTGCGCTTTGACTTTCCTCGCTCGTTCGCTTTGAGAGATATAAAAACCTTCAAAGCGACCTTTGGTGGATTGGGTCTCAGTGAGTTTCTCCAATCGAATTTTGTGAACTCCAGGCGAAAGATTTTTTACTGAATAAACTGTTTTGCCCGGTTTCGTTAATACAACGGGCGGTTGATCATCCACAATGAGATTTAGAATGTTTTGATCATCATTCAACTTCACATCGACCGCTGTACCTGTAAATACGGCTTCAAAATATATTCCCGGCCACGAATAAATATAGGCGGTTTCGTGCTTACCCATTTTTTCTTCGACCACTCGCCCAACGACGTGAACAGGTAAAGGTTTGCCAAGATTATCTGCTTGAACAACCGCCGCAAGGCAGGCGAGGAATATGACGGCTACATTTATTTTTTTCATCGGTACACCACAATATTATTAACTGAATTTTGCCTGATGATTTCACAGTGAGCTTTTATTCTTGTATTAAACTCCTACACTGGTATGGAGCGAGTTACGCGAGCTTGTTTTAAACGCTGGAATATTGCCAGACCTGGCTCAGAGTTCAAACTCCCGGACACCAATAAATGTAACGTCTGGGTTGCCGCACGCCGTGTAGACGCTTAAGTCAGTTCTGGTTATAGTGACGCGCAAATGTAACCGCTTACATCCCTGAATCCAATCCTTTTCTACGGCTTTACAATAACCAATGCTGCTTTGCACAGCTTAACAACAAAAAGTTTTATAACATTGTCTACGAGCAAACCCGTTTCACATTTGGAGAATACTATGCCGCATAACAATAAACCCAAGGATGAATTAGGCGCTGAAATTGAAAACCCGCGTCGCATTGCTCTTAAGCAAATGGCATTACTTTTTGGCCTCTCTCTTTCGGCTCAATCGTTGAATGTTTTAGCGGCAACCGTTAAAGGAACTATGCCTCTGACGACTAAATTTTTCACGCCGGATCAATTGCAAATGACCGGTGTTATCGCCGATTTGATTATTCCAACCACCGACACACCTGGCGCACTTGCGGTGAACGTGCACGGCTTTTTGGATATCTACCTGGCAGAATGTGTGAGCAAATATGATCAGGAAAAATTCCTGAATGGCTTGAAAAAAATCAATGCAGTTGCGGAAAATAAATTTCGAAAAACTTTTTTGAATTGCACGCAAAAGCAGCAAACTCAATTACTGACAGCTATCGAAAAATCCGATTCGGGATTCACACCTGACGATAAAGGATTTTTCACACAATTAAAATCGCTCACACTATTTGGCTATTACACCTCAGAAGTCGGCGCTACCCAGGAACTTGCCTATTTAGCAATTCCTGGTGGCTACCAGGGCAACTTTCCTTTTGCCAACATTGGCAAAGCCTGGGCGCTTAATTGGTAACACTTTAATTAACTAGCAAGTGCAGTATTGGCGCGCCCACATACAAATTTATAGTTGAAAACGTCCTCGCGGACCGCAGGTAACATTTCATGGATAATAATTTTTATATCAAAAAATCAGCAAAAATCTTTGATGCAATTGTCGTTGGCTCCGGCATAACTGGTGGTTGGGCAGCAAAAGAATTAACTGAAAAGGGTTTAAAAACATTAATGGTAGAGCGAGGGCGCCCGGTAGAACATCGCACTGATTATGTTGGCGAAGGCGTAGAAACCTGGAAGCTTCCTTTTCGTAACGCTATGAATCATCAACTAGTGGAAGACCAATATTCTATCCAGCGCCAATGCTATGCATTTGGTGATACATCCAAACAATTTTTCATGAATGATCGCGATTACCCTTACAGCACGCCTGAAGGCAAACCTTTCAGCTGGATTCGCGGTAATCAACTCGGCGGAAAATCTTTGCTGTGGGCCCGTCAATCTTATCGATTAAGCGATTACGACTTTAATGCAAACCTCGCAGACGGGCACGGTGTGGATTGGCCGATTCGCTATAAAGATCTTGAACATTGGTACAGCCACGTTGAGCGGCACGCAGGCATTAGTGGCTCAGCGGAAAATATTCCCGTATTACCCGACAGTGTTTTTTTACCTCCGTTTGAATTTAACACCGTTGAACTTGCGCTCAAGAAAAAATTTGAAGCAAAATTTCCCGACCGAAAAATGATTATGGGGCGCTGCGCGCACCTAACAAAACCTGAACCACATCATCTTGAACAAGGTCGTGGCCCGTGTCAGGCGCGTAGCGAGTGCCATAAAGGTTGTTCGTTCGGTGCAAACTTTACTACCCAAAGTTCCACACTGCCTTCAGCGGTCAAAACTGGCAACTTAAGTGTTGCCACTAACGCTATAGTTCACAGTGTTATTTATGATCCAAAAACCAACCGCGCCAAAGGTGTCCGTATTATTGATAGTGAAACCATGGAGACGCGGGAATATTTTGGCAAGATGGTTTTTCTGTGCGCCTCAACCTTGGGCACCACGCAAATTATGTTGAACTCAACCAGCGAACGCTTCCCAAATGGCATCGCCAATTCATCCGGTGTGTTGGGTCACTATTTAATGGATCACCTTTACGGTTCGGGCGCTTACGGTCGCATCGAAGGTTTTGAAGAAGAATATTATTCGGGTCGTCGCCCCACTACACCTTACATTCCAAATTTTAGAAATGTAAAAGAAAAGCATCCGGGGTTTTTGCGCGGCTATTCATTGTCTGGTGGAGCTGCGCGTGAAAGCTGGTCAAACTTTGCCTACAAAGATGGTTTCGGTGCAGACTTTAAAAAACAAATTCGCAACGGTGGTAGTTGGTATTTTGGTTTGCATGGATCTGGCGAAATGTTACCCCGCTACGACAATCAAGTCAGTCTGCATCCCACATTAAAAGATAAATGGGGTATGCCGCAGTTACATATTGAGGCAGGCTTTACTGAAAACGATTATAAAATGAATGAGGATATCGCCAACACCGCCGCTGAAATTTTAGAAGCAATTGGCGTTAAGGATATTGTTAAACAAATCGTGCGCACCAACCATGACCGCCCCTTCGGATTATCTATTCACGAAATGGGAACTGCTCGTATGGGGCGCGATCCAAAAACATCGGTGCTCAACGGCCATAATCAAACGCATGATGTCCCCAATTTATTTGTGACCGATGGTGCATGCATGACATCCAATGCGTGGCAGAATCCATCGCTCACCTATATGGCTTTAACGGCACGCGCATGTGATTACGCTGTAAAACAATTGAAGCTAGGAAAGGTCTAGTTTTAGCTAAAATTAAACAATAATTAATTTTTATACACACTACTAATCTCAACAGGAATTTATTATGAAATTAAAAAAAACCTTGAGTATTGCATTAGTTACTGGAGCAGCCATCTTGAGCAATTACAGCCACGCCGTAGCACCCACACAACCAAAATTAAGTGTGCAGCTTTGGTCTATCAAAGATGATGTCGCTAAAGACTTTGAAGGTACGTTGAAGCAGTTAAAAGCTTACGGTTTTCAAGGTGTTGAATTTGCGGGCAATTTCGGAAAATACGCTGATGACCCTAAGGGACTTAAAGCGTTTCTAAAAAAAACTGGATTAAAAGCATCCGCAGCACACGTACCCTTTGAAAAACTGTCACCGGAAAATTTCGATAAAACTGTCGCATTTTACAAGGCCATAGATTGCAATTTATTGATCATACCAATGGACAAACGAGCAGAAACGCTTGAGGGAGCGAAAGCCGTTGCAAAAGATTTAAGTGATATCGAAGCTAAACTAGCACCACTCGGTATGCACACCGGTTACCACAACCACAAACCAGAAATGTTGGATATTGATACAACAACACCATGGGATGTGATCGCGAAAAACACTCCCGCAGGTGTTGTATTGCAACAAGATGTTGGCTGGACAGAGGTGGCAGGTAAAAATCCGGTTGATATTATTAAAAATTATCCCGGCAGAACTATTGTTACCCATTACAAAGCAGCGGCACCTGAGCCCGGCAACAAAGAAAATCCGATTATTGGTAAAGACTCTACCGACTGGAAATCATTGATTGTGGCTAATCGCACCTTCGGTGGCACCTTATGGTTAGTTGTAGAGCAAGAAGTTTACGCAGAGGGCATGACGCCTATGCAAAGTGTAGAAGCGTCATTAAAAGGACTGCAAAAGGAAATAGCCGAACTGGATAAGAAAAAATAATTCCTAAACGCCAAGAGTGCTATCGCGCTCTTGGCGGCATTTAAAATCCTGGTTTATACATCCTCATCTCTCTATACCCATCCACTCTAATCAACGCTAAATTTTAAGATGGCGCAGGAAACATCAAATACATTTTCAGGTAATAACTAAAAATCAAAAAAATAATTCTTTTTTATCTTTTGGCCCTAAGAAATTCTCCTTTTTATATCTGTTCGCTGTATATAAGTTTTTTACATAGCGTAATGATGCAAAAAAATCATTGGCAAAAATAAAAATATAACCATTCCATTTAAAGCTTCTTTTAACACTCCAGAAAAACTTGTGCCTTTACAGGTGCTAGCTATCATTTCTTTACAAACTTCCTGGCATATCTCTAAGGGATAGTTTCTATTATTTTTCTTAAGTAGTTTTTATTTCGATTACTTATATCTCATCTATTTATATCTTCAACAGGAAAAATTTTATGCGGTTATCCAATATTTCGAGCTACGGACTGGCAATGAGCCTGGTCGTCGCCTTAAGTGCATGTGGTGGCAGTAGCAATTCAAAGAAATCGAGTTCGTCATCAGTAGCGTCTTTAATGCAAGCGTCCTCTATATCCAGCACAGTCAGCTCCGCAATGTCTTCCAGCGGTATGGCATCGTCTTCTTCATCTACGGTGGCCGTCGTGGAAGATACAACGCTGGTTCTTCCATCAAGCCTGGAGGTAGTGACGAATGAAGACGCTAATTAATATTGGTTATGCAAAAAATATTCTCGCAATGCTTATTGCGACAGGTAGCACTTACGTTCTGGCTGATTTCCAAAGTGAGGCAACCGACTACTCAAAAGCACCGCAAAATTACCATGTGTGGAATGAAGCGTTAAAACCTGTAGATCTAGTGAATAATATTTTGTGTTTCACCGGTCAATTAAAAGCGAATGAATTTATTAACAAAGGTCCCTATTTAGCACTGGCTGACGAAGGCGCATGCTTTAAGGAAGATAATAGTGGTTCTGAATCCGCGCAATCTTCCGGTGCGAGCAACACTCCCTCATACACAAAAATTATCGTGAACGCGACACGCGCATCGGTGAATGATCCGTTAATTGTAAAAGTATGGATTCCGTCAATGGGTACGGGAGATGAGCAACAATCTATTAAATTTAAATCCTATATCACTAAAGGCGCAAGCAAAGATAATCCGTTTGGTAGTTTTACATTTAATTATAATTTTTACGAATCCATAGAAAGTACCGATGCGCTGGGTGGCGGTGAAATTAAAACCATCGATATCCCCGGTAAAATTGGCTTTACTTTTTATGAAAAAGAACCCGGGGAACAAAATAGAACGTCTGAAAAAGGCGCAAGTGTAGTCATGAGTAGTGATCGCACTACGGGTATAGCATTTACGTTTAATCATCAACAAGATGGCGAGCAAACGCAAGGTGACTACTACGGTTTGGCATTCAATGCGGCGAATGTTCTTACTCAAAAAGCAGAAACTTATGAGCTACTACCTTTCAATTCTCAAAATTCCAGCACAGGCACAGAAGCTTGCTTGAGCAGAACAGATTTTGATGAGTCTGTATGGCGCTATAATTTATTTGATTCAACTACAGGTGAGACGGTTAAACTTAATTCGGGTATGTCATTCAGATATGACAGCGATGACGACACTGTTCTCGATAGCTACGGACATATCGGTTACTGGGGATTATGGGCTGAACATTCTGAAACCTTGAACGACGGAGCAACCATTGTTGCTGAAAATCCCGACGACCGTGATCAACCAGGTATAAATTATACGATTTCAAAAGCACCTGGCCGGTTGATTAAAAACACCGTTGAACAATTAGTGATTACAAATATTCAAGGTGTCCAATTTAATTATTTCCACCAGGATGCAATGCAATCCAATTTCCAAAGCTGGATAGTTGAATATCTTACCGTTGCGCAGAATAATGTAAGTAGCGATGGATTTTACAAAGTGGCAGGCAACAGCAATGGTGAGAACGGCCCCATGCTGACGCCGCTGGAATCCCCTATTGCGATTACCTTAGGCCAAACTGAAATTCTTAATATGAATTCAGAACAATTGGGCGGACCAGTAAAATATAAAAGCGGCGATGATTTTATTACTTTTGCAAAACAGGAATTTATCAATGGTAGCGAAACGGCAGAAGGGCAATTATTGGCAAGCGGCAACGTCACACTTTATTGCGTAGACCGTTGCCCGGTAGGCACTTTAACGTCGCAACATTTAGTTGACTGGAGCAGTCCTTACAGTGATCCAATTCAGTCGATTGATGATGCAAGGGTGTTCACCTTTAGCACTAGCGGCACAAATTCGCTAACGCTGATTCGTCAATCTAACGGCGAACCTATTCGCTACGCGAATGGCTTAACTGCTGAGGGCTTAAGCCAAAGCAATTCACCTTATAGTTGGGGAATTCGCTCTGGGTCTTTAGTAACTGCTGATGTATTAGCAACGCTAAGCAATCCGTTGGATGTTTATAACCCTGAAAAAGTTACTGTGTTTTATGAGTGGGAAACAGGTTTGAATTCATTTAACCAAATGGTCACCATAAAAGACGGTGAAGGAAATATTCAAACATTTGATAAACCCATTCAATTTACTTACACCCACACTGATGCGAACGATCGCAGTGGTGACGCAGGCACTTATGATGGAAAAGTAACGCTGTTAAATTACGGTGGCAATGGTCAGCTTGGTGGCATACCTGCAACCCCAGATGACGACGGCCGATATATAGCGGCGTTCACAATTGCCGACGGAACTTTGATGGGGCCTGAAAACAATTACGTTATTAAAGCGCAAGAGATTGAAGGCACTATGAAGCCAACTCCGGGAGCATGTAGCAGCTTGGAATTATCAGAACCGCCTGCACCCGTTCCAAGAGAGACTGAGACGAATGCAAGTGACATAGGAGAAATGCCAGTAGTAACAGATTCGCCGAAAGTTATTGCAGGTGAAATTCAGCAGTAACCCTGGATGAAGCCAATATAAAAGTGTGCAACCCGATTAGAAAAGCAAGATGTTTCATCTACACTAAGGCCAGTGCAATGTCACTGGCCTTTTTTTTGTAATCTAACAAGCAAATCAAGATTCAACTTGAGCGCCTACTGGAATTGATCAACCTAAACGAGTAATCTTTAATCAGATCGCAAAACTAGCATAGCTGTTAGAAAATTTTACGTGCAAATGCTGAGCGAGGCCTTGAACCATACAACAAGTTGAAATGAAATATTAAATATGAAGAAGTTATTTTTGGCATTTTTATGTATTACTTCGTCATTAAGTTATGCAAATAGCCAACCCACCCCACCTGAATTATGGTCTTGGTTTAAAGATTTAGATAAATCTGCAAAAGCATGTGAAATTCAGAGCTCGTTTGTACTGCAAAAACTCAAAATCGAGAACCAAACTGAAAACGAATATGGTATCTATGGAAATATTAAGGACAATCGTATCGTTGTGAAATGCATCGACATGGGCGAAAAAAGCAAGCTGTGGGTTGCAGTGGCTGGTAATGATAAGGTTTCAGTTGAACTTCTTCGAAATCTTCTTATAAAAGAAATTAAATAAAAAACATACACAAGTCAATTAATTCGTTACCGTACCTCTCGCCCTAATCAAAATAAAGATTCTTAATGTCCGAAGTATTAGAATCTGGTCGAGCCATTTCAAATAAAGGCAAAAATCAAATTTGACAACACTTACGCTCAATTCAAGTACCTAAATATTACGTCGTATAATATTTTGCTATCGCCTCTATAAAAATTCTCTGTAGCAAGAGAAACATTAAATCCTGAAATGAAAAGCCCGCCAAAGCTGAAACCTTGACAGGCATGAGTTGAATAAACTTTATTCGTATTATTTTGAAACGTACACTTGCTCACCCGTTATTAAATCAATTGCGATAATTGCATTGAGAAAACTATCTAGCACATAAACCACATTGTGACTGCCATCAAAATCAATACTAACAGGAAATTCAAAATCCTTACTCAGATCCGATAGCAAAGTTCGCCCCCCTGTAGTTAAATCTACAGCTAGCAAGCCAGAATAATAATCATATACTAGAGCGCGATTATTGATGGAATCAAGTGTAATGCTGTCAGAGGATTCAAGAGGGTTTATTGAATTAGGTGTTGTATTGTCGGAAAGTATTGTACGAGCTCCTGTCGTCAGATCGACGGCAATTATGGCGTCAAGATCATAATCCGTTACTAAAGCACGATTATGACTGACATCCACAACAATACTTCCGGGCTCTGACATATTATTGAGTGAATTAGGGATGGTGGCGTTAGAAAATACTGTGCGGTCCCCAGTTAGCAGATTCACAGAAAGAATGCCGTTCAGTTCAGAATCGACTACTAACGCTCGATTGTTAGCAACATCCAGAGCAATCCCTCTAGGGTCTAAGAACATATCAGCATTATCAGGAACATTGTTGCCACTGAGAATAGTGCGTGTCCCCGTGACTATATCTACCGAGACCACAGCTTTTAGATAATTATCAAGAATCAAAACTCGGTTGCGAGTGCTATCTACAATAAAATCCACAGGGTAGTTAATATCAACTGCGGAATTGTGCGCATTATTATCTGTTAATACAGTGCGTGCACCATTGATCAAGCTCACCGCAACAATGGCACCAAGATTCTCATCAGTTACCAAGGCGCGATCGTTAGGGCGATCAATAATAACTTTGTAGGGATTTTCAAATGCGTTAGCTGCATCAGGTAAGTAGCTGCTCGAAAATATAGTTCGCGCGCCAGTTGTTAAATTGACTGCCAGAATTACGCCATTCCCCGAATCAACTAACGCACGATTACGAGCACTATCAACGACAATGTGATCGGGACTACTAAATCGATTATCTTTATTTGGAAAGGTATTGTTTGAAAGTATTGCGCGTGCCCCAGTGTTCAAATCGACAGCGATAACAGCTTTAAACTCACTATCAGTTACTAAGGCACGATTATTAACTTTATCCAAGGCAATGCGTTCAACTCTTGAAAAAGGATTAATGGCGTCTGGGGATCCTGTTCTCGAAAGTACGGAACGAGCGCCAGTAGTTAAATTTACTGATAGAACTTGACTCAAATTATCCACAACCAAAGCGCGATTATCGGTATCATCTATAACGATTCCTGCCGCATAACCGAACGGGCTAGCAGAATCTGGCGTGTCATTGTCAGACAACACTGAAGTGCTTCCTGTAGTTAAATCCACGGCTACGATATAACGATAGTTAGTGACCAATGCACGATTGCGAGACCTATCGATAGTTATATTATACGGGTTGGCAAATATTTGATCGTCTGACTCCGGTGGCAAAGGCGTCGTGAGAAAGCTATGCACACCAGTGGTCAAATCTACCGTTAAAACTGCGTCAAGACTTCCATCAGTTACCAGCGCACGATTGTTTATTTCATCCACAGTAATAGCAACAGCCCTCTCAAATGGTACTGACACATTAGGCGCAGCATTGTCGGACAATACGCTGCGAGTTCCTGTTATTAAATCAACCGCTATGATGTTGTTATCGTCAACGTAAAGTGCTCGATTACGAATGGGATCAAGTGTAAATCCATCAATCGTTTTCATGACAATCGTGCTTTTTATGCTCAGTGATGCTGCATTATTGTCAATATTGTTAGCACTATCCTTAGCGCTAACAGTTAAAGTATTTATTCCTTCAACTAACGGAACTTGTACCTGCCAATTTGCATAGCTATCTGTTGTTGTCGCCTCAAGATCATTTACTTTGACACTCACAATACTGTTTAAATTATCAACCGCAGTACCACGGACTAACACGTGCTTATCCGCTGTCATTGAAACCGGCGTTGGAAACATGATTTTCACAGTGGGGGCAATGATGTCGGAAATTGAAGGGCTGGAACTTGAAAAGCTAGATGTAGAAATAGAGGAGGTTGAGCGGAGGGAAGAGGTTGTTAGCGACGCTGAAGAAGACACCTGTGACTTGGTGCTCTTACCGCCACCGCAGGAAGTTATTACGACCAGTAGCCCAATTAATAAAATTAGATTTTTGAAATGATTATGAATTCTCATCGCCAGCTTTATCCTTAAGTTAATGTCATTTAATAAAATGGCTGCTGCTAGTGAGTAAACAGCGACGCAACACCGCAGCTAACATCACCATTTCGGCCGCTATTAAATCATCAGTTGTTTTAAATGCAAGTGTTTTCGCAGACGTTAATTAACCTCGTCACCAAGCTAATTGTTAGGCCTGCCCCGAATAAATTATTCGTACATAATCCATGTGCAGGCAGACTACGTTAACACCTGAATCAATCCATTTTAAAAAACGTCGCGCGATAATGTTGCAACTCTGCAATTGAATCTTTGATGTCATCCAACGCCAAATGTGCGCCGGATTTTTTTACGCCCGCGATAACATCTGGGCGCCAGCGGCGGGCTAATTCTTTTACGGTGCTTACATCTAAATTTCGATAATGAAAATAATCTTCAAGCAATGGCATTCCGCGAACTAGAAAACGGCGGTCCTGACAAATTGAATTTCCGCAAATAGGCGACTTGCCACGTGGCACCCAATTTTCTAAAAACTTAATTGTTTCGGCCTCGGCCTGACTGATACTGATTTTACTTTCACGAACACGTTGCGTTAAGCCGGATTTTCCGTGTTGATTGGTGTTCCAGTCGTCCATAGTTAACATAATGGTGTCAGGCTGGTTAATAGCAAAGACAGGACCTTCCGCGAGAATATTTAAATTGGCGTCAGTGACTACGGTGGCTATTTCGATAATGACATCTGTGTCCGGATTGAGGCCGGTCATTTCCAGGTCGATCCAAATCAGGTTGTTTTCATTAGACTTTTCAGCAGGCAGGTCATTAGGCATAGGTTTTTCCTTAGCAAATAGGGCACAATTGCCTCTCAGACTAAACCAATTTCGGCTTTATCGCCAATCGAGCAAACCCAAACCGCATGACCAAACGTAAACTCACCCGACGTCAGCAGTGGCGCATTGAAAAAATTCAGGTAGAACGCAGTGTACGCGCAGACAAGCGCGATAAGCAGGCGGACGACACTCTTAGCGAAAGCGACTTGGGCCCTGAACAACACGGCCTAATCATTACGCATTACGGCATGCAGGTTGTGGTGGAAGCAACCGAGGGTGAATCGAAAGGCTTACAACAACGTTGTCATTTTCGTAGCAACCTGGGCTCGTTAGTTACCGGTGATCGCGTTGTGTGGCGCGCAGGAAATCCTCTTGGTGTTGTGGTTGCAGTTTTACCACGTGAATCAGCGCTGCAGCGCCCGGACCCTCACGGTGATATGAAAACCGTGGCTGCAAATATTGATCGCATTATTATCGTAGTCGCACCCTACCCTGAGCCCCACGCCAATTTAATTGATCGCTATTTGGTTGCGGCAAATGCAATTGATATCGAGCCCGTTTTACTTATTAATAAAACTGATCGAATCGATGAAACAACACGCGATAAAGTTAATTACCTGGAAAAAACCTATCGCGATTTAGGTTATGACGTTTTGCTCGTATCCACTAAAGATGGCACAGGACTTGAAGAGTTTCGTGAGTATTTAACGCACTACACTAGCGTATTTGTGGGCCAGTCCGGTGTGGGTAAATCATCACTGGTAAATGCATTATTACCGGAAAGTAATTTACGTGTTGGCGATTTATCCGAACGTCAGCAAGGTACGCACACAACAACTAGTGCAACGTTGCTGCATTTTCCAGGAGGAGGTCATTTAATTGATTCACCCGGAATCCGTGAGTTTGGGTTGTGGCATATGGAAGAAGAAGATGTGCTCGAAGGCTTTATTGAATTCCGCCCTTTTCTGGGCCACTGCAAATTTCGCGACTGTTCGCACCGGCACGAGCCTGGCTGTGCAATTTTAGCTGCTCTTGAGAGTGGAAAAATTAGTAATACGCGAATGGATTCTTATCGATATATTTTGCGAACGATAAACGAAAGTTAAAAGCACAACCCCACCCCAGCCCTCCCCTTTTCAGGGGAGGGAGTAGTTGATTGCTGCATAATGTCATTTTGCGGGGAGTCAATCACCTCCACCTTTTGAAGGGGGAGGCCGGGAGGGGGTTAAACACTTTATATTCAAAGAAGGCATACAGAAAATGGCTCTCCCTTTTGTCATCGAACCCACACAACTTGCTGCGCTTTTGGCACAACCAACTAGCAAAGTGTTGATTATTGATATGTGTTCCGAGCACACATATTTGCAAGGCCATATTGATGGCGCAATTCACGTTCCACCGCAAAAAATAGTGAGTGGGCAAGCACCAGTGCCGGGAAAAATCGCCCCGGTTGAACAACTTAATCGTGTGTTTTCCTTTTTAGGCCTGACGCCAGAGACACATGTGGTTGTGTATGACGATGAAGGCGGTGGCTGGGCAGGCCGTATGATTTGGACGCTGGATGCAATTGGCCATAAACATTATTCTTACTTGAATGGTGGCCTGCACGCGTGGATTTCTTCTGGCCAACCCGTTACGCGAGAAATTCCTACCGTTACTCCAAGTAAAGTTAATTTAAAAATTGACTCAAAAGTTGTGATTGAAATTCCCGATATTCTTGGTGAATTAGACAAGGAAGATTTTGTGGTGTGGGATGCAAGAAGCCCATCTGAATATTCTGGCGAACGAATGACTGCTGCAAAAAATGGCCACATTCCTGGCGCTGTTAATGCAGAGTGGACGTCGCTGATGGATCGCAACAATAGTTTGCGTATTCGCAAAGATGCGAAAGAATATTTAGCATCATTGGGCTTAACATCCGATAAAAGTATTGTCACTCATTGCCAAAGCCATCATAGGTCTGGCTTCACTTATTTGGTGGGTAAGGCGTTGGGCTTTAATATACGAGCCTATCATGGCTCTTGGGCTGAATGGGGTAATCACCCTAACACACCGGTTGAAGTTTAACGCGGGCAAAAAAAAGCCATTCGAATATCGGATGGCTTTATGGAAATAAATTTTAATTCTATTTAAATGGATTGCAGGTTTCGCACCGCTTCTTTAATGCAAATTATCCACTCTTAAATTATTAATTAGCAGCTACTGTCAGAACACCAAGATCCTGATAAACCTCATTCATTGAATTGGTCGAGCGGGTGGTGCCGAAAAAACTTCTATCCGCAAACTCATTGGCTGTGCTGTGAACAACTAACTCATAGTCAGAATCCGCAGGCAGATTATCGACCTGAAATTCACCTGCCTCTATAGCAACGGGTTCACCAAGAGTCTCGCCTATTTTAATTTGTGCTGTTGCATCCGCGATGCTAGTGCCGGTATTCATATTACTAATCACACCAACCAAGCTGACGGTTTTTGCTGATTGATCTGCAGGATTTTTATATTGCCCAGTGGTGGCGCTCACTAATTTTTCCTGGGTGTTATCAGTTACATCAAGGCATGCCGTTAAACTTAAGCTCGCTAACAATACTACGCTGCTTTTGAAAAGAGTGAACATCCTAATCTCCTTCATAAAAAATATATGGGTGTAAAAATTGCTGTATATAAAACAAATATGGAGCATCCTTATTAAAATAATCGAATGCAAATATTCCAATTTATCTTTACTTGAGGCCTAAAACACATTCCGCGCTGACAACAGCGGTCACAGTGCTTTTGCGTTGCGCATTGGGTTCAACTGGGCGCGAATATACAAGATTAAAATATCTCATCAAGCTGAATTTTGGCTTTTACACTGCAATGAGAGCCAGTTCTTGCGCGATTGCGAACTAGCTTAAGACGCCTATTCCCCCTACAATTCTACCTTTGAGATATGGCGCACAAATAACCATGAGTTCATCCCTGATTCCCGAACGCCCCATGCTGGTTTCGCCCTCACTGGCTGCAACCATCGGCCTTGAAGAAGCTTGCATGTTATCGCTGCTGAACGATATGGCCGCTTGGCGTCCTCTGGTTGCTCGCGATGGCCAAAAGTGGCTGGATATAGATGGAGAACTGGTAACCCAAGCAATGCCTTTTTGGAATGAGCAGGATGTACAGCGGATTAGCAAGAACTTGCGCGATCAGGGGATTATTCTGCTTGCATCAGCGCCCTACATGGAAAGCCACCGCTTAACTATTGCCTTCAATGAGAGCAAACCCGTTCAGGTGCGCCAATCTTTACCCATTATCAATATGGGTGGCGGAGCGAATTTAATTTCGCCGCATTGGCAGCCAGATCAAGAGCTTTTACGCCAAATTGCACAACACAATATTCCTGAGGATTTTATTCGCCGGGAAGTTCCGGAATTTGTAACCTACTGGCGAGAACGTGGCGAAACCAGTCATTCCTGGGGCGCAAAATTTTTGAAAGATGTATTACATAAATGGCGTAATCATCAAACTCTGGTTGCAAGACAAGCGCGCGAAAATAATGAAGAATTCCTAAAACGCGATCAAGATATTGCCATGCATATGAACTGGTGGCCGAGTAAAGATGCACTTGAAGTTTTAGTGAAGCACGCCAATATTAGTTATGCGTTTGTAGAAGATGCAATCCCGGAATTTGTTTTGTATTGGCAAGAACGCGGTGAAGTAGGCCGTACCTGGAACAGCAAATTTATTCAGCATGTAAAACGTCAATGGGTGCGTTATTCATCCACACTTGAACACGATACAGAACCCAAACGCATTCCCGAAACCTGGCAACCCAGCAGCGATTTATTCGATGTATTAAAACTCGCTAATATCGATATGAATTTTGCGCAACGCCAAGTGGCCGAGTTTGTTTTATTTTGGCGCGAAAGCAATCAGCTTTACGCATCCTGGAATACCAAATTTTTGCAACATGTAAAATATCATTGGGCTAAACAACATGCGTTAGCTCAAACAACACAGGCTAATCACCATGCAGGACAGCAAAACATTAATCCAACGCGTAGCACAAGAGATAGAAGCCTCGCAGAAGACCTCACCGACCGCAGCTGGGCACGGTGATTCATACAAGGCAGACCAAAGTTTTGGTCGCGAACGAATTATTAGTGATGCACATATTGATGCATTAAATGAAATTTTTGCGCTCTTTCGCATCAACTATCACAATCAATATTACAAAGCTTACAGCGATGACAGTGTACTATCGCAAATTAAAAAACTATGGCTTGAGAGCTTAAGCCAATTTGCACCTGAAACAATTTTACGCGGTGCACGTAAGGTTATTGAGGAATCAGAATACCTTCCCACCTTACATCGCATGATTCGCGCATGTCAGGGCGATCCTGAAAAATTTGGTTTGATTGATGCGCATCGCGCTTATGTAGAAGCTTGTCGGGCACCTAGCCCTAAAGCAGCTTATCGCTGGAGCCATCCGGCAATTTATCATGCAGGCTATGCGAGCGATTGGTTTTTCCTGGCAAACAACTCAGAAAAGATCGCCTTCCCTATTTTTGAACGACATTATTTAAAATTATGTGAACGCGTTATGAATGGTGAGGAATTACCAGCACCTAATACAATCGCTCTGCCACAAACTATTGAGACGCCGCTGAGTAAGGAAGAAAATAAAAAACGCATGGAAGAACTGCGTAAACACTTGGAGTTGTAAATATCAACCAAAGCAATGATATTTAATTAAACCCTTGCTAGTTATTCATATTGGAAAAAATTTTACTCAGGAAGCATCATGCAAAAAGGTTTTACACAATGGTTTTTAGGCTTGGGACTTCTTGCTTATGCCATTGGCTGCCTGGTATTCGTATTCTTTCTCTCCCTTAATCCGCTAAGTGGAAAAATTGATGACGACATGTTAACGAGCAACACCTTGCTTCCCGATTTGACGTTAATCAATCAACCTATGGAACGAGTTCAATTATTCATTGAAATCATGAAACCGCTGGTTGAACAAAAAAACGAATTGCTGAATACAACGCGTGAACGTCTGCTTTTGATTAAAAAACAAGTTGATCAAAATCAGGAATTAGGATTTGTAGATCGTGAGCAATTAAATCGTTTGCGTGAAGATTTTTCGGTGAGCATTGAAGACTACCCAAGTGATAAACAGGCAATAGAAGTTTTGTTGTCGCGCGTGGATATTATTCCACCTTCCATGGTTATTGCCCAAGCAGCTATAGAATCTGGCTGGGGAACATCTTTTTTTGCGCAAGAAGGCAATAATTTATTTGGCGAGTGGTGCTTTAAGAAAGGCTGCGGAATTGTTCCGAGTCGTCGAGCAGCATCGGCCACCCATGAAGTGCGGAAATTTGACAGCATTGAAGACTCTATCAACTCTTACTACCGCAACATTAACACACACAATGCATACCGCAATTTGCGTGACCTGCGCACTAAACTGCGTAGTAGCAAAGATGCATTTACAGGCCGCGCATTAGTAACTGGTTTAGGTAAATACTCAGGTCGCGGGGATATTTATATTAGTGAGGTTCGCGCCCTGATCCATTCCAAGAAATTAGAATAATCCGCATCTGTTAAAGTTTTAACAGAAAAAATCTTTGGTCCCCAATCCCCGCCTTAAAAGTCGATTTTTAGCGATCTCTTGCTAAGCTGATAGTAGTTTCTACCAAGACCCCCTCACCACCAAGGATATGATTGGTTATGTCCCCTTTAACCAGCGTTAATAGTATGGCTACATCCGTGGTTTACATTGTCGATGACGACGATATTATTCTCTGGACCCTAAAGGAACTGGTGCAATCCATTGGCGCGCGGGTACATACGTTTACCTCAGCCAAAGAATTTCTAGCGTCCTACTCTCCTTCACCCTGTGAATGTGTGATTACCGACGTTCGTATGCCTGAAATTGGCGGCCTGCAAGTCCAGCGCATGTTGATGAGTACAGGGGCACCACCACCCATCATTTTTATTACCAGCCATTCTGAAATAAGCGCCGCCGTTGAGGCCATGAAAGCCGGTGCATTCGACTTCGTAGAAAAGCCGGTGAATGGTCATGTGCTTATCGAAAAGGTGCAGGCAGCATTGATTCAAAGCCGCAAACTTCACCGTGACCGCTTAAGCCAATCCAGCAGGCAGGCGCGAATGGACCTACTGACGCCCAAAGAGCGCGAAATTGTGGAATTTGTCGTTCAGGGGCAATCCAGCAGAGAAATCGCAACCGCTTTGGATATCAGTGTACGCACTGTCGAGAATCATCGCGCCCGCATTATGGAAAAGCTGCACATAGCCTCAGCAGTAGAGTTAGTGAAAATGTTTATTTAGCTGATATCTTCAGATACGGAAACTCTGAAAATTAGGTATTTACGTAAAAACCCTCGCGTTCCCTAAGTAGTTCTACTCTCCCGCAAAAGTTGCCCTTCGCCAACAATGTGTCAAATGTACAACGACTCATTGAAACAGGACCGGGGATGAGAATTACCAACCACCATTTCTACCTTGCAACAGCAATCGCCAATCTGAACATCTGTCTGGTCTTTATCACCAACAGCTGGTCGACTATGTTTGGCCTGAAAAGTCACTTCAAGCGCCAACCTCAATTGCTGCTGACGCGAAATTGTTGATGCGAGGCACGAAATGAAAATTTTTAACATCAACGGTGGCATGACGATTTATGAAGCCACGCAATTAAAAACTGCGCTGCAAAACGAACTCGCACAAGAGGATCTTCTTTTAGTTGATTTAACAGATGTGTCCGAGATAGATACCACCGGTTTACAACTATTGCTTGCACTAAAGCGCGAACAATCAGTCACGCTTATTAATCACAGCGATTCAATTATTCAACTCGCCACGCTTTTACAACTGCATGAAGCAATAGGCCTGGAGGCACGACCATGAACATGATGGAAGCGCGCGGCATTTTAATTCAGGAAGCCACCGAACTATTGGCAGCCATGAAAATTGCGCTGCTGGATGTTGAACGAAATGGTGCATCTGCCAAACGTATTAACGAAATTTTTCAGGCTGCACACACGATTAAAGGTTCAGCCTGTTTATTCGATTTGGATTTAATCGTGGGATTCACTCACATGATGAAAAAACTACTGGTTCGCGCACGCAACAACGACATTATTATGGATGCAGAACTCACGTCGCTTCTACTGCAATGTGTTGATTATGTCGGTCGCATGATTGATGTAGCGAGTAACGATGAACTGCAAGATCCCGATCCCGCCTTACGTAAAAAATTGCTAACCGATTTGCGTAAATACGATGCTACCGACACTTCCAGTCAAGCGCCAAACATTATCAATTCTCAGCGCGCTCCTCAAGCATTGTGGCAAATTGATATGAAGTTATCGCCCGATACTTTCCGTAAAGGCATGGAGCCGGTATCCATTATTTATTATTTAAGTGGCATGGGCTTAATACAAACCATCACCACTCACTCTGAAAATTTACCCGCCTTTGCACAACTGGATGCAGAGCAGTGCTATTTACATTTTTCCATTCAATTACGCAGCCGCGCCAGCCAGTACGAATTAGAACAAGCGCTCGAACTTTTGCTGGATGACAATGACATACGGGTATTCCCTCTTGTCGAAGCAGAAACTCACAGTAAAATTGAAACCGAATTTGAAACAAAAACTGAACCCAACATTGAGGCCTCTCTAAAAAAAATACGTGAAGAGCAATCCCTGCTAAAAGTTGAAGTGCGCAAATTAGATCAATTGATTGGTGCCGTGGGTGAAGTGGTCACCCGCTCTGCGAATAGCCGCAACTTACACCGCAATAATTCCCAAAAGGCCTTGCAAGATTATATTAACGATATAGAACAATTTGTGGAGCAAATTCGTGAGCGCGCACTGGATTTACGCATGTCACCTGTCGGTGAAATTTTCCAGCGTTTTCCCCAAGCAGTGCGCGATTTTTCCAAAGAGCTCGGCAAAAAAATTGATTTGTGGATTGAAGGGGCCGATACAGAGTTAGATAAATCCTTGGCGGACAAATTAGGCGAGCCACTGATGCACATAATACGCAACGTCATGGCACACGGCATTGAGCCTGTGGCTGTTCGCCTGGCGGCGGGGAAACCGGAACAAGGCTCAATACGTTTAAATGCGTACCACGAAACCGGTAGTGTCGTCATTGAAATTACCGACGACGGCAAAGGTCTGGACATTGCAAAAATTTTTGCAAAAGCGAGCGCGCGCGGCTTGGTAGATGCCAGCCAGCAACTCACAGAACAACAAATTTTTATGCTCATTTTTGAGCCTGGTTTTTCTACGGCAGAGACAGCTACTAATTTATTCGGACGCGACATGGGTATGGATGTAGTACGCCGCAATATTGAAGAGCTACGCGGCACTATTGAGATTCAATCCTACCCGGAACATGGAACCCGATTCCGTATTCGTCTACCAGTTACACTTTCCATTATTGATGGTTTCCAAATTGCTGTGGGTAAAGCTCGTTTCGTAATCCCTGTAGACGCGGTAGTAGAGTGCGTGGATTCGCCCGAGCTTAATGAAAGCACACGCGTTATTAATTGGCGCGGCACGATGCTGCCCTATATTCGTCTTACCGATGAATTTTCTTTAGATACGGAAACTCAATCGAATATCCATGACCAGCACCAGCGGCAGTGCCTGCTGGTGCTGCAATGTGGTGAAGCGCGCGCAGGTGTCGTAGCAGATAGGTTAGTAGGTGAGTTACAAGCCGTAATAAAACCTCTGAGCCCTTTTTTACTAGGCATTAACGGACTAGCCGGCTCAACCATTTTGGGCGACGGAACCCTAGCACTAATTCTCGATGTGGCGGCGCTGTTGCGGAGCTCCCGCAAAACAGAACATGTTACCAATAACTGGTTTTCTCACTGACCGCATTATTGATGGTTGAAAAAATTATCCCTTCTGGAGCAACGATATGAACTGGTTTATTAAACTGAAATTGGTACAAAAATTATTTTTATCCTTCGGTATAACCGCCATCCTAACCATACTAATTGGCGTACTGGGAATTTTGCGCGTTAACGACGTTGGAATCTTATTACACAACCTCTACACAAATAATTTATTAGCCATACAGGAGTTGGCGACTGCGCAAACCGCACTGGTTGTTCATGCGCGAAGCGTAACGCGTATGCCAATTGAATCGCCTACCGAAGCAGAAGCGACCGCTGCCCGTGGTGTGCAGTACTTGAAAAATGTGCATGAGCAAATGGAACTTTACCGTGCCACTTCAATGACCGAAGAAGAAACCAAATTTCTTAAAGAATTGGATGTCGCGCTTCCTGCCTATGAAAAAGTTGCTATTCGCGTGCGCGAAGCAGTACAAGCCGGCAAAAATAAAGAAGCTGAAGCACTTGCCATCAACGAATTACGCCTGGCGTCCAAAACTGTGGAAGCGATTTACGCCGCGCTGATTGAAAACAACCGGCAACAAGCTGCGGATGCGGATGCCGATGCTTCTACTGCAATTCACGCTATGGAAAAAATGATGGTGGCAATTTTAATTATCGTATTAGCGCTGAGTAGTTCATTGGGTTGGCTGGTAACTCGCGTAGTAACTCGCCAACTCGGCGGTGAGCCAGATTATGCTGCCAATATTGTACGCAGCGTTGCGAATGGTGATTTAACAGTACACGTTGATTTACGCAAAGGAGACAGCACAAGTCTGCTTTCCGCTATGCAACAAATGATGGTGCGATTGACCGAAATTATTGGTGACGTACGCGCCTCTGCCGATTCATTGGCGTCTGCTTCAGAACAAGTGACTGCATCTGCCTCCATGCTCAGCCAAAACTCTACTGAACAAGCGGCGAGCGTGGAAGAAACCAGCGCATCGATGGAAGAAATTGCATCCACCGTTGCGCAAAATGCTGACAACGCCAACATCACTGATGGCATAGCATCCAAGTCTGCAAATGAAGCGCGCGAAGGCGGTGAAACAGTTAAGCAAACTGTAGTGGCTATGAAATCCATCGCCGAAAAAGTTGGCATCATTGACGATATTGCCTATCAAACTAATTTGCTCGCGCTTAATGCTGCGATTGAAGCGGGTCGCGCAGGCGAGCACGGCCGGGGCTTTGCAGTCGTTGCAGCAGAAGTGCGCAAACTGGCCGAACGTTCACAGGTTGCTGCGCAGGAAATTGGGCAATTGGCCACCTCCAGTGTCGGTCTTGCAGTGCGTGCAGGCGATGTGCTCGAGGACATGGTTCCCTCCATTAGCAAAACCGCTGATTTGGTAAAAGAAATTTCTGCAGCATCGCGCGAGCAACGCTTGGGGCTTGATCAAGTTAATTCAGCGATTAGCCAATTATCCATAGCAACGCAAACTAATGCATCGGCATCCGAAGAATTAACAGCAACTGCTGAAGAATTAAATTCGCAAGCAAATCAACTGCAAGAAATGATGCGGTTTTTCAAAACCGATAGCCACGGCGTCAACCAAGCCGTACCCAAAGCTATGGCGCGCACACAAACGCGTCAAGCCTTAAAAAATACCACTGAAAAATTTCGTACAGACCCTGCCATCAATGAAACCGAGTTTGTTTCTTTTTAAGGTGGTAAATCATGGGGACGCAACTGATGCTACATAAACGCCAGCTACAGCAACAAACTGCAATAGCTACCAGCGTGCAGCACCTGATGTTTCATTTGAATGGAGAAACCTTCGCCACCTCCATTCAATCGATTCGCGAAATTATTGAATATCAAGTGATGACGCGCATACCACTTACACCAGAATGTTTGAAAGGTGTCATTAATTTGCGCGGAGCCGTAGTACCTGTGCTCGATTTATCAGCACGCCTTGGTGGCAATCCCACACAAATCGGTAAACGCACCTGCATAGTGATTGTTGATGTGCAGGTTAACGAGCAATATTTTCACATAGGTGTTGTGGTGGACGGCGTGACCGAAGTGCTGGATGTAGAACCCGATAAATTGGAAACGCCACCGAACTTTGGTTTGGGTTTACGCTCGGATTTTATCGCCGGCATGATCAACCAGAAAGATCATTTTATTGTGGTATTGGATATGGACTGCGTGCTGTCCGCGCAGGAATTGGAGAGCTTGGTAGAAATGGCCAGCGACTCGTCGCCCTCAAAGATTGCAGCGGTGTAAATATGAATGCGCAAGCGATGGAATTAATACCGGAAGTGTTGAGTTTAAGCAAAGCGGCATTTAAAAAAATTCAAACTTTCTTTGCCGAAAACAGCGGCATTGTTATAGCTGAACACAAGCAGCAATTGATTGTGAATCGCTTGCGCAAACACATGCAGGATTTGGGATTCAACGAATTTGAAACCTACTGTCATTACGTAGCCACAGCAGCCACTGCCGCTGAACGCACCCAGGTCGTGGATTTGTTAACCACCAACGAAACCTATTTTTTTCGCGAGCCAGAACACTTTAACCAGCTCGGTAATTTGATGCTGCCCACCATAAAACATCGCCCCTTACGTATTTGGTGTGCAGCGGCTTCCAGCGGTGAAGAACCTTACAGCCTGGCGATGGCGTTAAACGAAAAACTTGGTAACTACGGGTGGGAATTAATTGCCAGCGATATTTCAGTGCGCATGCTGGAAAGCGCAGCCCAAGGTCTGTACCGCATGCAGCGTCTGGAATTTATGCCACCGCAATATTTAAAAAAATACTGCCGCAAAGGTGTAGGCGCTTACGAAGGTTCATTTTTGGTAGCACCTGAGATTCGCAACAAGGTGAAATTTGTGCAGCACAATCTATTGGATAACGCTGCTGGCCTGGGCAAGTTCGATATTATTTTTGTGCGTAATGTGATGATTTATTTTGATGCCGATGTAAAAGATCAAGTGTTGAAAAATTTGCTGACGCAATTAAAACCCGGTGGCTGGCTGGTTACCAGCCATTCTGAATCTTTGCTGGGCTGCGGCCTTGCACTTGAGCAAGTCAAGCCCTCTATTTATCGCCATCAAACCAAATGACTCGCCATATGTTGGTCGGGAAACATGAACATGATTGAGGTATTAATTGTTGACGACTCCGCTGTAGTGCAAAGAAATACTGTCAAGCCGAACGCGTACCAGTTTTAGAAATATTCCTGATGTAATTGCCAGTTTTTGGCTAGGAGAAAAAGCGGATCATGAACGAATCTGTGGGTTCCAGTGAAGGAGTGAATAACTCCAATATCGGGTCTTGCGCTGGAAGCCCGGTGCAAGATCACAACGTCAAAAATAACCCGGCTAGTGTCACCGGCGGGTTGCACCGTCATATTATTTACGAAGGCGTACTGGTGGTGGACGATAGCGATTTGCAACGTTCAATAGCCGTTGAAATGCTGCGTCACTTAGGCGTAAGCCTGGTGTACGAAGCTAATAATGGTATCGACGCATTGGAAATGTTGCGCTCCCGGCGCCTAGTCCCGGCGGTCATGCTGATAGACCTGCATATGCCCGGCATGGATGGTATCGAGCTAATTCAGGAAGTTGCGGCAATCAATCCAGACATAGCCATCATTATCGTCAGCGGCGCCGACAATAAATTGATGAATACCCTGGGCAGCTTGGTTAGCGCTTGCAATATGACCATGCTGGGGGCGCTCGCCAAACCATTAAGCGGGCCCATGTTGTTACGCAGCTTGCATCGCTACCAATCTGCATCTGCAAGCCGCAGTTCTCCCAAGCCAGATGACGGCCTGTGCGCGCTGGAATTGAAACGCGCGATAAGACTGGGCCATATAATTCCGTTCTACCAACCCAAGGTTTCCCTTACCGATGGCAAAGTAGTTGGCTTTGAAGCCCTGGCCCGCTGGAGCGACCCCATCAAAGGAACATCAGCGGGCGCCCATTTTATCGACCTGGCGCAGGAACACGGTTTACTCAAGGAGCTTACCCTGCGCATGCTGGAGACGGTTTTGGCCGACATGAGTGCCTGGGGAAAACTTGATTTTCGTCCGGTCGTATCGCTCAACATCGCGGTCACACTGCTGGAGGATCGCGGCTTCGCTAATCAGATTATCCGCCCGGTGAAAAATGCTGATATAGCTCCACACCAGATTCTGTTGGAAATTACTGAAAGCGCGTTGATGAAAGACCAGGCCGTTGCGCTAACGACCATAGGTAGGCTCAAATTACACGGATTTGGGTTCTCCATAGATGACTACGGCACCGGTTTTTCATCCATGCTGCAACTCTCACGTATCGCGTTCGATGAGCTGAAGATCGATCGCTCCTTTGTTAACAGGGCTACCGAAAGCGAACACATGAGCAATATTCTTCAGTCTGCCGTGGAAATGGGGCGCCGACTGGACATCACTACTGTGGCCGAAGGCGTAGAGACCATCGAGCAGCTACAATTATTGCGCAGCATGGGATGCGACGAGATCCAGGGGTTTCTATTCGCACGCCCTATGCCTGCAGGCGACCTGCTACCCTGGCTCGCCGCTAATGATGCACGTGTAGCCTCGCTGTGCCGAGGGTACCCATAAAAACCAGACAGGTTCACTATGACATTAGGGAAATACGCTCACACGCTATTGGCTTTTTGTACCAGCACTCTGCTTCTGTGCGTTACCTTGACTGCCGTATATGTCATCCACAACAACGACCATGCGAACGTTTCGCACCATATACTCACGCGCCTGCACGCTACCACCGGCATAATAAAGCTCTGGGAGCACGAATATTTGACCAGCGTGCGGTCGGTAGCTGAAGACGCTGGCCTGACAGAGCTAGTCGATAAGCTTATTAACCAGCAAATCACCCGCGATCAGGGTACAGCCAAGCTGGACGAATGGCTTCGGCCAATTTACCTGGGCCGCGGTTATGAAGGTCATTCCATCATCACTCCCGACATGAATGTGCTCCTCGCCAGCAGCGCGGGTTTTGTGGGCAAACCAGTCACCTCATCGAGCAGTCGGGAAGCTATTCTCAAAGCCTTCAAAGACGGTGTCGCTCTGGCGCGCCCTGCAGAGGCCGCCTATCAGGTGCGCATGCTCAACCGCATGGCAGCGCCCGGTACACTATTTCAACTTGGCTGCGCTCCAATCAAAAAAAATGACCAGGTTTTGGCCGTGCTCTGCCTTCGCCAAGACCCTTATCGCACCTTTTTCGCACTGCTGGGTACAGGCTTTTCCGGTGAAACCGGTGAAAGCTATGCGGTAGACCGCAGCGGAAATATCATCTCCCCCACGCGTTTTGGTCACCAGATCGTCAACAACCCCCAACGCGGTCAATCCAGCTTTATCAAAGGCCTGCAAGCACGCTTGTCCACTAAACGTAGGGACGGGACCTATCTGGTGGACAGTAAAAATCCACTCACCCAAAGCGTTCGAGACGCATTGGCCAAAGGCGAAAGCGGATTCGTGGAACGCTATCGCGATTATCGCAACATAGAGGTAGCGGGCGCGGTACAGTGGTTGCCGGAAATGGATATGGGCATAGTCGTAGAGCAGGATGCAGATGAGGTTTATGGACCCTTCGAACACTCCCGCAATGCCATTGTCGGCTTGGGCTTGCTAGCTACACTGCTCATTAATGCCCTCATCTTTGGGCAGGCTCGCAGCCGCGCATCGCTCGCCGAACGCGAACAACTTATGCGCGCCTTTCTGGATAACTTCCCCGGCATGGCCCACATGCGCGATGCCAAGGGAACTTTCTTAATCGCCAATCGCCATGTAGTGGAGTTTTTTAAAACCTCGCGCGATTCCCTCATTGGCAAGGACGAAACCGACCTGCCATTGTCGAAGAAATACATCACTCAACTCAATAAAGATCACAAAGACGTACTGAGTAGCGGACAGGTAATAGAGACTGTGCGTCAAATTCAAGATATGCATTACGGCAAGGTGGAATGGCTCAAAACAATCCGGTTTCCCGTTACAGATGCTGAAAACAATACTTACGCAGTGGGCACGATTTTACTCGACATCACCGAGCAAACTCATAATGCGCAAGAGCTGGAAGCCATACGCGTCAACCTCGAACAACGCGTGGAAGAACGCACCGCACAGTTTGAAGCCGCCAAAATGGAAGCCGAACAGGCCGCTCAAGTAAAAGCTGAATTTCTTGCCAATATGAGCCACGAAATTCGCACTCCCATGAATGCCATTATCGGCCTTTCGCATTTGGCCAGAATGGTGTCGGACGATCCTAAATTGCGCAGCTACCTGCAGCGCATTCATCAATCCAGTTCACATTTGCTGTCCATCATCAACGACATTCTGGATTTCTCTAAAATCGAAGCAGGGAAAATGACCATCGAATGCGCAGACTTTTCCCTCGAAAATATGCTTGATAAAGTGATCGGTTTACTGTGGGAAAAAGCTGACGATAAGGGGCTGGAATTATTGTTCCACATAGAGAGCGATATTCCCGATAATTTGAACGGTGACGCACTGCGCATAGGCCAAGTGTTAATTAATTTTGTAAGCAATGCCGTAAAATTTACCGAAAATGGCGATGTTATTTTACGCGTGCGAAAAACGGCGGAGGATGAGAAACGCATTGGGGTGCGCTTTGAAGTGGAGGATTCAGGTATAGGTATTGCACCCGAACGTTTCCATCAATTATTCGAACCTTTTCAACAGCTGGACACTTCATCCACTCGCCGATTTGAAGGCACGGGCCTTGGTCTCACCATCTCCAAAAATCTGGTTGAGCTCATGGGCGGAAAATTAGAGATGAAAAGTACGCCCGGTGCGGGCAGTACGTTTGCGTTAGAACTTTCACTCAATAAATGCAAGCAGCTGGAAATTATTTCAACACAAGCACAAGAGCTGCAATGTCGCATGCTCATTGTGGACGACAACCAACATGCCCGCGATATTCTCGCGCAAATGCTCAACAATCTATCCCTCGCCGTAACTCAAGTCGATAGTGGTTTGGCTGCGCTGGATTTAATTCAGGCGCAGGAAGCATTTGATATTATTTTTCTGGATTTAAAAATGCCAGAAATTTCGGGGGTAGAAACTGCCGAACGTATCAACCATCTGCAGTTGCACAAGCAACCAAAGCTAGTGTTGATGAGCGCGCATAGTAAACAGGATATTGGAGTCAATCTCGAAAATTTGTTCGGCGCGATTCTGGTTAAACCCATAGTCCCTTCCGTACTGCGCGATACGGTATTCAACCTACTACGCGACACTTGCATCCAACCGCAAGCCTTCCATAAAACTAACATTAACGATTACCAAAAACTCGCTAACATCGACGTATTATTGGTGGACGATAATGATATTAATCAGGACGTTGTTACAGAATTACTTAAACTCGTTAACGCGAATATTACTTTGGCATTCAACGGGCAGGAGGCCCTTGATAAATTAATCGAGAATGATTTTGATGTAATCTTGATGGATGTTCAAATGCCTGTCATGGACGGCATAGAAGCCACTCGTCGCATACGCGCTCAAAATACTTATGCCGATTTACCTATTATTGCCATGACCGCTAATGCACAGGCAGAAGATCGGGAGATGTGTATAAAAGCCGGCATGAGTGATTACGTATCAAAACCTATCGACCCGGATATATTATTCCGAACCCTCATACGCTGGACCAGGGAAAAAACTATTTCTATAGCAACGCCTGTAACAGTAATAGACAACGACAAAAATGAAAGCCTTATTGGGGCGCTCAGTAAACTCGATGCGCTGGAACTGGAGCCTGCCCTTGAGCGCCTGCTCCACAACACAAGTTTCTATCTAAAATTACTGGAGCGTTTTATCGCTGAGCGCAGCAATATTGTTGAGATCATTGAAAAAGCACTGGCAAATAATGATTATGAAGAAGCCTCTCGACAGGCACACACATTTAAATCGTTGGCCGGCACGGTAGGGGCCGTTCAATTACAAGACTTGGCGTTAATCGTAGAAATAAACTCGCGCAAAAGAATCCCTGTTGTAAAACCTTTGGCGCAGTTAGAACACGCATTGAAAGAATTTATTAGCGACGTGAAAGCGGTTTTGGCAGGCTGATAATAGCGTGCGCTACAAATCGAATCGGAACCCGTGCAACATCAATCACGATAATTCCAGTTGCCATTTTTATCTGTTACTAACCACAGCTGGGAATACCAATAAAAGCGACCGCGTTGGTTGCTAGCTGCAGTGCAATTAAATTTGGTTCGTCCTTCTGGAAAAACCTGCTTTGATTGCACCCATAATTTATCTGCAATAATTTCGGTCTTGATAGCACCCTCGTTGGATGAAAAACAATTTACTTTGTTTAATAGCGAAGGGTCAGAAAGCGTTAATACCAAATAAGGTTTATCACCGGCCTTAACACGCATATCCGTTAACTTATCTTTCTTATTTGCATAAAACTCCACCTGTCTGACCGGTAAAGGCAAGGTGTTTATCTTTTCAATAAAATCTTTTAACGCGGTGTAACTTCCCCCAAAAGGAAAGCGCGGCAGAATTTGTAAATCTGTTTCATTGCTTAATACACCTGCTTGCTGAGTGAACGCCAGATAATCCATTTTCTTTAAAATCTGTTTTAATTCCTTATCATATTCGCCAAAAGGATAGGCAAATATTTTCGGCGCATTGCCAATTTCAGTTTCAATTTTTCGCTGTGCTGTAGTTATTTCAGTAGCAATACGAACTCGCCACTGTGCTTGTGTTTCATCTTTTTCCAAACGCACTAGATGACTATGGTCAATTGTATGATTAGCAATAGTGACATTATTTTTTGACATTTCACGCAATTGATCCCACGTCACAAATAACTTGCCTGAGCCAACCGCTTTCGTATTTACAAAAAAGGTAAACGGCCAGCCGCGTTTTTTCAGAATGGGGTAAGCGGCGGCGTAAACATCCGCATAGGAATCATCAAAAGTGATAGCAATGGCTTTATCAGGTAGTGCTTCGCCTTTTTTTAGTTTTTCGGCGAGCTCAGTGAGCGGAACAATTTTATAATCGTTGTTCGCAAGATAGTCCATCTGTGCAATAAAATGCTCGGGACTGATGCTGGTAGAGACAGGCATGCTATTGCTGACATGGTGATAAATTAAAACCTTGGCCGCCTCCGCAACCAATGGACTGAACAGCAATATTACTACCCATGCAAATTTCAAAAATACGCCGTTTTTATTTAACAGCGTGAATGATTTGCTCAGCCGTTTGAATTTCACGTTATGGTCTAATCTTCCAAATTCACAAATCGCAAACCGACGCCAGCTGGCTCTACCCGCACCACTTCCATTTCAAGAATAGGTGCATCATCCATTAGTCCTTGAACTTGACCTGTCACATGAGTGCCGATCGGTGGGACTTGATCCGCCTCTAGCACGACAAACACGCCACCATCAGATATATCGCGGGTTTTTACAATAATCTCCCCCAAGCTATCGTGAATAATTTTTATTTTGCACGCTAGCGGAGTACGAATATGGCGACGCTTATCTTTTGAACTCATGACAACCCCATTTTTACGTTATTGTGGATGTGAGTAAATATGAAAAACGGTGAGAAAATCCACCGTTTTATTTATCAGTAACTTCGACCGCATCTACTTTCTGGAAGCCGCGTGGCAATTTATTTCCGCGACGACCACGCTCACCTTTGTAGTGTTCCAGATCAGACATTTTTAACGTGATGTGACGCTTTCCTGAATAAAGCGTCAGCAGCTGATTTGGATTAACGACTTTCACCGACACCACGAACTCTTCATGGGTTTGCGCGCGCGCCGACGGAATATTCATAATCTTATTGCCTTTGCCGCGCGCCAACTCAGGCAATTCCGTCACCGGAAATACCAACAGACGGCCGTCATTACTCACCGCGGCGAGCAGAGCGTGTTCGGGATTAGTAACGAATTGTGGTGGCAACACCTTCGCATTTTCTGGCAGTGTCAAGAGCGCTTTACCGGCTTTGTTTTTACTCGCTAAATCCTCCAGTTTCGCTACAAAACCATAACCAGCATCGGATGATAGCAACACACGTTGATCATCGGCGCCCATTAATGCGCCTTCGAAAGTTGCACCACTGGGAGGGCTTATTTTTCCTGTGAGCGGCTCACCTTGTCCACGCGCCGACGGTAAATTATGCGCAGGCAATGAGTAACTGCGACCGGTGGAATCCAACAAAATAACTTGCTGATTACTTTTCCCATGCAACGCAAATTTCAAGCTGTCGCCTGCTTTGTAACTTAAACCGGCAGCATCTATATCGTGACCCTTGGCAGCGCGAATCCAGCCTTTATCAGAAATGACAACGGTAATTGGATCAACGCTTAGCAATTCAGTTTCGCTAAAGGCCTGAGCTTCTGCGCGGGCAATTATGGGTGAACGACGATCATCACCAAATTGCTCTGCAACTTGTACCAGTTCTTTGCGCACAAGATTTTTTAATTTAACAGGTGATTCAAGAATTTTTTGCAAGCCATCGCGCTCTTTTTCCAATGCAGCTTGCTCTTCACGAATTTTCATTTCTTCCAAACGCGCTAATTGGCGCAATTTGGTTTCCAGAATATATTCCGCTTGCATTTCAACTAAATTGAAACGCTCCATCAATACCGGCTTGGGATTATCTTCTTCGCGAATAATGCGGATCACTTCATCCACATTTAAAAATACGATCATCAAAGCAGCCAAACGCAGCAAGCGCTCTTCTACCTTTTCCAAACGATGTTGCAAACGGCGACGCGTAGTCACTGTGCGGAAGCTCAGCCACTCGCTCAAAATTTTGGCAAGCGACTTAACGGCAGGCTTCCCGTCAATACCAATCATGTTCATATTGACGCGATAAGTGCGCTCTAACTCGGTGGTCGCAAATAAATGCTGCATCACTTGTTCGAGATCAACACGGTTTGAGCGCGGAATAATGATTAATCGCGTTGGATTTTCGTGATCAGATTCATCGCGCAAATCTGCAACCATCGGCAATTTTTTCGCCTGCATTTGCGCCGCGATTTGCTCCATGATTTTTGCACCGCTAACCTGATGCGGTAATGCGGTTACAATAATATCGCCAGATTCTTCATCTTTTTGCCACACGGCACGCATACGAACACTACCGCGGCCGGTCTCATACATTTTAAGGAGATCTTCACGCGACGAAATAATTTCCGCTTCGGTGGGCATATCCGGGCCGAGGATGTGCTGACACAAATCGTTAACTGTTGCTTGCGGGTTATCCAACAAATGGACGCAGGCATTTACCACCTCACGCAAATTGTGCGGTGGAATATCCGTCGCCATACCTACCGCAATACCGGTAGTACCGTTTAACAATACATTCGGAACACGCGCCGGTAATACTGCAGGTTCTTCCAAAGTTCCATCAAAGTTGGGCTGCCAATCTACCGTGCCCTGCCCCAACTCCTCCAATAAAACTTCACTGTATTTGGTAAGCCGCGATTCGGTATAACGCATGGCAGCGAATGATTTCGGGTCATCGGGTGAGCCCCAGTTGCCTTGCCCATCAACGAGCGTATAGCGATAGGAAAAAGGCTGCGCCATTAACACCATGGCTTCATAAGATGCGGAATCTCCATGGGGATGGAACTTACCGATAACATCACCCACAGTACGCGCGGATTTTTTAAATTTCGCAGTGGACTTTAAACCCAACTCGCTCATTGCATAGACAATGCGACGCTGAACCGGTTTTAAACCATCGCCAATATGTGGCAGCGCGCGATCCAAAATCACGTACATGGAGTAATCGAGATAGGCTTTTTCGCTGAAATCTTTTAACGCGATGCGTTCATCCGCATCGGGGAGGGTGATTAGATCACTCATTCAAATTCCTGATTCTTATTTCTACAAAATGATTACTAAAAATTACTTAAATGAAATCACACAAATTTAACTGCCATCTGTATTGATGGCTGCAATAGCTAAACGCGTGAACTTTATTCAGTTTTAATACCGCCTAAACCTTTCAGCGGCAAGGCGCCTTTTCTATCGACATGCATAGAAGGTAACCATGCACTGAAATCAATAACGGCACCAAAATTATAATTCACTTTGTCGCCAATTCCATTACGACTAAAGTGTTCTATCAAACCCAAGGCTTGCAAAATATCTATGGATACTTGCAGCGTAACCGGTGTCTCCTGCATGGATTTCAATACCGGAACTTGATCGCTCGCGCCAGTTAACAACTTAACTTTTTCAATATCAACATTATAAGAAATACTGCGCACACTTAGATCTTGTTTATTTGGATTGAAAATAGCCAAGTCTATTGCGATATGCCGTTGTAGAAGACTTTGTTGCGGCAATAATCGCAACCCGGCGAGTTTTACATCGGGTTCTTTTAAATTTGGATTTAACGCTGCACAACCCGTGAACAGCATCAACGAAAGGCAAATGCTGAATATCGATATGATTTTGTTCATAGAATAACCCATAAGATTGCAATCATAAAAAATGTGAATTAACGCTCTCGCCCTCGTGCGCACCTTGTGGTGTAATCCGCGCCCTATGTAACGCATGGAATGCAGGTTCACGCAGTGGAAAAACCTGAACATGACGAATTTATTATGCCTTACCCCAAACTGAAACCAGCTGATATTCTTGGTAGCACGGAAATCAGCTTCACCAATCGTAAAGATTTTTTACATCCCCAGTTGATGCGCTTGTGCATGGATTTTGACCTGGTTGTTCTAAAAGTTCAGCGTCGCGCATTTAGTCACATTTCAAAACGCTTTCTTCCAACCAGCAACGCTTTTTTACTGTCCAATCGCGATTACCGCCAAAGTGGACTGGTGTTTTCCCCCTGGTTTGATTCGCTTGCAGACCTTGAACTGTTCGCCAAAAAATATCACGTAGATATTTTGCATGGTTATATATTTGGCGACATCAACCAAGCGGATTTGCGTTAGGACAGGTGTAAGCCGATAATTTATTCGGCCAGCTCCTGATCAAATTCCTCCAGTAAATCCAACGGTTCAATTTCAGTTCCTTCCAGATCAGCATCCCAGTTGATACCCACTAGCACTACGTCTTCATGCATACCCGTAAGCCAATCCTCCAAAAACTCTACGAGTTCAATTGCAACTGGCTTGTAGTCTTTCCAATCTTCCTTGCAATGTAAGCTCGCGAATTCTTCCTGCGACCAAAATGGCATTACATCGGTATTTTCATACTGCTCGGAGCCGCACAACGCCCATCCGTCTGGCCCTTCTAAACTCCATACACAACCATTCTCTATGGCTTCAACAATAAAGCGGTCGAAGTTTTCAGAATCATTATCACTTAATGGTTCAGTCATGGGATTTCTCCAGTGGGTTAAAACATGAGCGAGGAGCCATGGGCTTTAAGCCAGGCGCGACACTTCTTATGGTCAGGGCAGAGATGTTCAACAACCGCCCAAAACACCGGGCTGTGGTTATGATGTAATAAGTGACTCACTTCATGGGCAACAAGATAATCGACTACGGGTTCAGGGGCTAGCATAATCTGCCAGTTATATTGGATTGCGCCCTTCGCCGTACAATGTCCCCATTTTGAACGCGTAGCTTTCAGGGCAACACCTGCATGCGTTACACCCAGCCGTGCGGCTGCAAGATCAGTTTTATGCTGCAACAACCTTTGCGCCTGCTGCTGATACCATTGACATACCAATCGTTTGATTTGCGCTTGCTCAGAGACGCGTGCACGCGATGACAAAATAACCAATAGTTTATCGCCGTAGCGTACAACATCTGCTTTTGGTTGCTTATGAACGACCAGGGTTAGAGGTTCACCCAAGTAAGGCATGGCGCTTCCGGATGTGAAACTGTAAACCGGCGCAGAGGACAATTGCTGCTCTTGCTGCTGCAGCTTTTGTTGAACCCATACGGATTTTTCATGAACAAATTTTTCAATTTCCGCTTTTGCCACAAACTGTGGTGCACGCACCAACACTTTTGCATTAGAAATTTCGATGCTGATGCTACGGCGTCGCGTTGAACGAACCAGTTCAAATGCGAAAGGCAGAGATGATATGTTTTTAGGATGCAAATTTTTCAGAAAGGATAAAGGCATAATGCATCAGAACAAAGGAATTCCGGTACATTATGCCCTTAGATCAAGCGATGGGCTACAACATTGAAACAGGGTACTTGGCGATCGTGCAATAGAGAGAATCCAGATCGCAGATTTCCAGAATAACGTATAAATCCTGCGGTAGACTTTTAATTGAACTGGCCAAACCTCTACCACATGACAAATAATAATCCGCTGTATATTCGCAAATTAAATTGCCCCGCTGATCACAACTTAAACCAGCACCGCAGACATCGGAATAAATTAATATTGAGTTGTAGGTATCTGCACGGGAATTTACTCGAATATTAACCTCATAATCTTCCAGACTGTTTACTCTCCACCGCAGATCAAATAATCCGTTATCAATGTAAGGATCTACTTCTAGCGCCCAAGTGGAAGTTGCTGTATCTACGCCATAGCTATCGGTAATGTCGAAGCTCACAATGGAAGGCACGGGATTTACGGGATACGCCTCCACTGCATGACCGCCACTACCGCCGCAAGCTGTTAATAAAAAACACGTGACAATTAATACCAGAAAATTATTTTTCACCGCTCACCTCCTTAGGCTTTACGATGCAATACTAATTTTTTCAAATGAATTTCAGCTGAATGAACTGGAACGGCGATGAAAACCCAACGCACATAAAAAAAGCCCCTACTCATCCGTTAAGCAGGGGCTCGAAAGGTTTTTCGCCAATCCGTCAATACCACGAATTGCGCGCAATCCTGATAACTAATCAAAGCATCATTCATCCTTATCCATTACGAATGTCCCTACACTCCGTGTGAAGATCACACAAAGCATCACTCTCTAGTGACGCCATTTCGCAACCGGTGATAAGTTGACACTACCGTCCTCTTCCAACACAGCATATTTGGATTGTTCCGAATTTTTTACAACCACTATGGGTGGAACAAATAAGGGGCGACGGATAAACGCTAATTTCCAGCCAAAATTTTCCAAACTGTGCAAAGCAATTCGTTGCACCTCGCTCAAATAGTAATAAACATCCAGCGGTAACGCGGACCTGGAACCGCGCACATCATCTTTTGAGGATTGCGAAACGTCGTCAAACATTGCATCAAAATCAGTATTGAAGCTGTGGATCTGATCTAGCATAGAAACTCCTTGGCATCGAAATTAACAAGCAACAACCGCCACCAACTTAAATGGGTTAAAGATAGTCTTGTACTTGAGGATAGTTTTGTCAAAAACCAAGTTGGAATATGAACAGAAGCTGAAAGAGCCGGAAATCATAGTAGTATTTTTTTGTGCTTATTTTTTACACCGAACGACCAAAAATGAAGCGAAGCGAAATTTTTCGTGTGCTTGTGTTCTCATTTGAAACACGCTCAAATTACGGAAGCAAATTTAAACGAAATGGAAACGCACAAATTAAGTGCTTATGTATTTTGATAAAAATTTACATCAGCAGTTTCAATCTGTAACAATCACAACCATAATTCAGCGCAGATAGCCCTTCTACGGCCTGGTATTTCACTGGCCCTAATCGAGTGTCATGAGTTTATGAAGCTATATGGTAGCTATACCTCGCCCTATGTACGCCATTGCCGAATCGCATTATTAGAAGCGGGTTTTGCAGCGGAATTTATCGAGGCCGACCAAATAGTGAGTGCGATTAAATCGCCTACCAAACGTGTTCCTTTTTTGGAAGACGGCACTACTTTTTTAACCGATTCAAGTGCGATTATTCGTTATATTCGTGAAAAGGTTGGAACAAAGTTTTTACCTACAGTTGAAGAGCTAAACCAATTTTGCACTGTGAATGCAGCGCTCGATTCTTGCGCTAATTTGTTTTTTCTTCAGCGGGATGGTGTTGATATTCAAGCCTATGAATATACCAAGCGCCAAGCTGCTCGAATTGAATCCAGCCTGGAAGAACTTGATGGTCTAAATTTACCTATGCAAGCTCCTTATAACGACGTTCATTTACGCTTGGCATGTTTCCTTGCCTGGGCTCTGTTTCGCAATCGTATTAGCCTAGAGCCCTATAAAAATTTGCAGAAGTTTTTATATAACATCGATAATTTTCCGCCTTTCTTTGATACAGCACCGCCAGTCGGATAGAAAATCAAAAAATCACTTTTTAAAAAATTAATCGCAAATTTTAACATTTATTGTCCATAGACTATTTTGGGCCGACGCAATTGTTTTATTCCCAACCAAAAAGCAAACCCTGTCAATAGAATTGCAACTAGCCAGAACTTCCAAAAAGCAAACGCAACCACTGTGCCGCCTAGCAAAATTTCTTTAATAACGACAGCCTGCCCGAGCACTGGCACCCAGAGCCACCAGTCATAAAATACACCTGGGTTAAACATAGTGTAAAAATTTAACGCCATGGGCAAAAATACTAAGCCTGCGATTAATGACTGCGCATCCTTAAATGATTTTGCGAATATAGATAAGCTTAATTGGAAACCCACAGCAAAAAGAACTACCGGTAGTAAAATCCAAAATATATTGATCAGGTCGATGTAATTGACATCCACACGCAAACCTAACTGATTAAATGGTAAAAAGCGAAATGCAATGGCAAGCAATGCGAGTTGCGTCAGCAATATCGCAATCGTAAGCACGACTGACGTTAACCACTTTCCAGAATAAATTGAAAATGTGGAAGCAGGAGTAATAAGTAAAGATTCAAGCGAACGACGTTCACGCTCACCAGCCGTCATATCTGCAGCGAATCCGACACTGCCAATAAATGCAGCTAACAATAAGGTCAAAGGGACGCTGGCCAGCAAATACACACTCATTTTTTGCTCGTCTGCAATATTGTCTTCACGCAATACAACAGGGCTTGCAACTTCCGGAGCAACACCTCGAGCCATTAAATTTACTGCGCCAACACGACTGCTCCAGGCATAAACCTGTGAACGCACAAAACCAATACTTGATGATAATTTTTGATTGGCACCGTCATAAACCAACCAGACAGGTGCCGGTTCACCTGATGCACGTTTTTGTTTAGCCTCTTCAGGAATAATCACTGCAAAATCAATTTTTTTATCTTTTATTTGCTGGTATGCACCACTCTCAATGGAATTTATAACGGCCCCCTGTTCGCGCAGCCAGGCAATAAGTTCGGGCAAGTGTTGCTCACCCTCAACATATACAGGTATAGAATTTACACCGGCAACTTTTTTGTCATTTGCCATACTCACCGCAAAAAGTACCAAAGCTACAAAAATGGCCACGAAATAAATAGCGGGCAAGAAAGCCATTCGTAAAGTGCGCTTATCGCGCAGCGCGTCCTTTAATTCTTTGCGAAACACCGCTAATGAAAGAGACAGCGCATTTTTATCAAGCATTGCGTTCCCCTTCACTAGAGACTTGCGAGAGGTTAATAAAAGCATCTTCCAAAGTCTCAACCCCTGCTAACGCAATCACTTCAGCAACACTACCGTCTGCAACAATTTCGCCACCTGCAATCACCAGCACGCGGTCACAAAGTCCCGTGACTTCGTGCATTAAATGACTGGAAAATAAAACACAACGACCTTGATCGCGCAATTTAAGCAACATATTGCGCACCGCACGGGTGGTTACCACATCAAGCCCATTAGTGGGCTCATCCAACAAAATATGCTGCGGTTGATGGACGATAGCGCGCGCCAATGCAGTCTTCATGCGCTCGCCTAATGAGAATCCTTCTGTCCTACGTTCAGCAATATTTTCCATTTTTAATAGCTCAATTAATTCGCTAGCGCTTTCGTGTCGGGTCCGGTGTGACAAACCCTGTAACTCACCGAAATAATGGATATTTTCGCGTGCGGTTAGACGTTTGTATAAGCCTGTATCATCCGGCAGTACACCGAGACGCTTACGGGCGGCGTCTGGATTTTTCTGAACATTAATATCGTCTATATAAATACTTCCACTGGTTGGTGTTTGTAATCCGTAGATCAATCGTAACAAGGTGGATTTTCCTGCACCATTAACACCCAATAAACCCGTAATTTCACCGTCACGCAGTATAAAAGAAATATTTTTTAGGGCTTGCACGATTCCCGTTTTTTTAGTGCCAAAGGTTTTGCTAATATTTTCTATTCGAATCATAGCTACTCTTTCGCCTCCACGTTTTTATCATTTTTTTCAACAGAGTCGTCTGTCACGGCAGCATCTTTAGATTTTTCTATGGCGGATGGAGGGATGTGAATAGCTAGAGGTTGAATATTTTTCGCACATGCTGCATCCAAACTTTTTGCATCAGCTTTTTCAATGAAAGCAGCTACTAATTGCGAGATGCAACCGTCACCACTAACGATGTGATGCCCACCCGGCGCTACAACATGTATTGCATTTGGTAAATTCTTTTTAACATAGTCACCCCAATGAGGTGGCGTAACTGGGTCCATAGCGCCAGACAGAATTAATACAGGCAAATCACTTTTTACATCATCCCAATAATCTGAAGGTAGCGCGGCACTCGGCCACTGCGCGCAAACCTCAGAATATTGCTGTACCATTTTTGAATTTAGAAAAACATTAGACTCTCGCGCATTTTTGTTTTTGTATAACGGATAATCTTCGTTGCAGGCAATCGTATAGTGCATACCGTAACTTATTCCTGCCATTTCGCTTTTTGATTTTGCAAGGTAGCTCAGCGAAGCAAACAGCTGGTAAGCTCCGGCGCCTGCTTCGCTGATAACCTGAGGCAATAGTGACGATACATCGCGGTTGTATAAGGCCAATCGCACCATGGCTGAAAAATCTTGCGCCGTTAGATTTACGGTAATTTTTTCCTGGGTACGAGGGTGAGAAATTCTTATTTCCTGAGATGCGGCTAGTAATTTATTGGAAACTTTCTGCGCTTTTTCAACGATATCTCCATAATGAGAAACGCAAGCTGGTGATTCAGCACATTGATTATTTATCGCCTGCAAGCCCGCCAATCCATCGACTTCCATGAACCAGGGTAAAGCTATGGCAGCAGGCGCAGCACCATCCAATACACCGGCTCGCAGGTGTGCTGGATAACGGCGCATATATTCAAGAACCACACGTGAACCGTAAGAACCGCCCCACAAATTTATTTTTTCGTAACCAAGCTCTTTCCTTACTTCATCCAGATCAGTGACTGCATAATTTGTTGTGTAGTAAGCTGCGTGGTCTTTGTGCTTTTCTATACATTTCGTTGTCGCTTCTTTCGCAAGCGTTTTTTGTTCCGCTTCAGAAAATTGCTTTGTATTGTCGGCTTCTACATCGCAATCCAAAGGATTGGATTTTCCTGTGCCGCGCTGATCTACAAATACAATGTCGCGATTTTTTCTTATCTCACTAAAGACTCTGTGAATAGACTCTGCGACTACTACGGCAGACTGACCGGGCCCGCCAGCAATAATAAAAAGCGGATCTTTTTCCGGCACGGGATTTACAGCGGGAATACGTAATACATTGAGCGCAATTTTTTTACCCTGCGGATCTTGTGGATTTTCCAGAACCTCAAAACTGCCACATTGTGCATTCTGCTCAATCGGCGCTTTGCCGGTTTTTGAAAAATCCGGGCATCGACTTAACCAAGCTATAGAGTTTTCACCAATATTCCGATCTGTTCGATCGCATCCAAACAGTCCTATCCCCACTAGCAGACATAGAGCGACGAAGCTTCGTAAACGCATATCAATCTCCAAAGTACTCATGGCCTTGTACTTTCCTTAATTATTATTTATTTGATAAGGTTTAATTTTATAACCTGACTTTTTAAGCGAAGCCAACAATCCATGTTTGCCAGATAGGTGGAGGCTCCCTACCATCACCATTTCAATTTCAGGGGTTGCAAACATTTGTTCTATTTTTGGCAGCCACTTTTTATTACGGTCAATCACCAGCGATTTATACGCATCCGGCATCTCTGTACGCATTTTTTCGCCCATATCACGCTCCAGTGTATCCAGATCACCTGCGCGCCAGGAAACAATCATACTTTTTAGATCCGTTGGTATATTTTCTACATCACTTAATGTGCTTCTGATAATTTTATTGGGATTTTCCTGGGAAAACTTTTTCATATAGCCAATGACATCATCGCCACTTTCCATTTCCCCTAAATTTTTTTTGTCCTGCCGAGCCAACTTGTCGTAATAAACATCTATACCATCATCCACTCCCATTTTTTTACTTTCCGTAATTGTGATGAGAATACTGATCATTGCCGCATTGAAGTTCATAAATTGATTTAACGGAAAATGATTTTGCTCCGAAAAAGCTTGTAACTCTGCCCATACGTCTGCACTTAAAACATCGCTTAGCGATTTTTTATCTGGCAAGGTCATAGCCTGAGCAAACCGCTGTGCGAATTCCGGTGTTTTGCTGTACTGAATATCCGTTTCAAAATAAACTTTTTGCGCCTGTCGATATGCAGAGTCAAATTCCGCAGGTGGTGGAAAATCCTGCGTACGCAACATGTGAATAGTACCAGCGAGGTAAATCTTGCTATTTCCTTTACTAACTTCATACACTGTGGATGCAGCAAACAAGTTAGTGCTTAATACCAAGCCTATATATGCAACTACAGCATGAATAATTTTACCCATAAATATTCCGTGATTAAGATTAAAAGAATCCAGCTGAAGGCCTTAAAAAGGCAAGTGCGCGATCAAGCTAATACACAACTGGAAGATTCGCAACTTTTGCGATCATCAACATCCACTAATCGCTAAATTTTGGATAAACTCTTGATAGTCCCTAATCGCTAGTTATTGTAGTCACTTTTACTCAGTATTGATTAAAAAACCTATGAAAAATAAAACTCCCGTTCTTTGGTTTACCGGCTTATCCGGCGCTGGAAAATCTACCTTGTCGCAAGCTATGTATAAAAAATTAACCGATAGTAACATCCGGTCTACTATCATTGATGGTGATATATTGCGCCAGGGATTATGTAAGAATTTAGGTTTTACAAAAGAGGATCGCAGTGAAAATATTCGGCGCGCAGGAGAGGTCGCAAAATTGTTTGCGGATGCCGATATATTAACCTTAGCCGCATTTATGTCACCCATGGATGCCGATCGAAATCTGGTGAGGAAACTGATAGGTACAGACAGATTTATTGAAATTTATTGTAAATGCTCGTTTGACGTTTGCGAGTCACGTGATGTCAAAGGTCTATACAAAAAGGTAAGAGCAGGGCAACTGAAAAACTTTGTTGGCCTCGACGAACCCTACGAAGAGCCTTCGGATCCCGAACTTAAAATAGATACTGATCGACTCAGCATTGAGGAATCGACGGATTTAATTATGAAATATTTAGAATCAAAATATTTTTAAACAAGCTCGCTCTGCGATTTACAATAATGCCCTATCGAGAATACGACTCTACTATTTATATGGTTCGAAATTGCTCCAGCATTCCAACCACCTCTAGCAATAATTTTTTGGCATCAAAGCCCGCATTAATTTAACTTTTCTGGTAATAACAAACTCACACATTCAATTATAAGATAGCTCTTGATATCGACGCCTACCTGGGCGAAGAGTATATTGATAATGCAAATAATGTAGCTGATGAAACCTGACAGTGAGCTTCGTGCGGGCGCATGGATATTTGCCATTATGGATTCCAAACATGTGCATTTTCACGACATCATAGAAGGAGTTGATCATGAAATTTTTATCGATAGCTGCAGGAATTTTTTTCCTAAGCATATTTTCTGCGGCCAATGCTGTTCAAATCACCAAAGTCGAAAGCTTCAATAAAATAGTTGACTCCGAATTTCATTTTATACTTGCAGATTTAGCCGATTATGGGTTTGTTGCAGGAAAAGATAGAGTCAGGGATTGGCTTGGGGACTCAACAATAACATTGGAGTTTCGCGACCCGGAATTCGGGCCTGGTCGAGACCCGATCGATGCTGCATTTTTATCCTTGTTTATGGATCAAGGACGATTCTTTAACAGAGCCACTAATGAAGACTGGGTTCTAGATGCCGCATTTAACCAAAATGGTCGACTGATACCTTATCTAAGAGTCGACGACGACGTCTGGCTGGGAAATATCTCCGTAACCTTTGATCTGCTTCAGAGCCGCGTGGATGTACCAGAGCCTTTACCTTTCGTGCTGCTAGGTCTTGGTGTAGTAGCAATTGGATTGCGGCGATTCAACGTCAGCAAATAGTTACCAGGGGGTTTTTGGTTTAACTCCAGGCGCAAAACTTCTCAAAGAAATTTGCGCTTTTTATATTCTGGATGCTTCGTTAATATCTCTTAAAATCATTTAGAAGAAGAATGAGTAGTAGCTTTCTTTTCAATTATTCATGCCCGGAAAACATAAATGAAGACATCAGAATCTGCTGAGCTGATCGAAACACTAAAAAGTCGATTTGAAAAAAATCCGAGACGGCACACGGGAATTGAGTGGGATAAAGTACAAAAAAAATTATTAGCCAATCCAAAAAAACTTGACGTCCTTAATGAGATGGAACGCACTGGTGGAGAACCGGATGTTATTGGTTTTGATAAGAAGACCAACGAATTCATTTTCGTGGATTGTTCCGCTGAGAGTCCTTCGGCTCGTCGCAGTATTTGCTATGACAAAAAAGCACTCGATTCTCGCAAAGAAAATAAGCCCGGTGGAAGTGCAGTTGAACTGGCAAAAGCTATAGGTATTGAAATATTGACTGAACAGGAATATCGAGACTTACAGGAACTCGGCGAATTCGATAAAAAAACATCTAGCTGGATACAAACGCCTGCCGCTATAAGAGATCTTGGTGGCGCACTCTTTTGTGATCGTCGCTATAACACTGTATTCCTTTATCACAATGGCGCGGAATCATATTATGCTGCCAGAGGAGTCCGTGGGCGACTCAATGTTTAATTGTTGCATCTACAGTAATACTTGTCCCGTCAATTACTCATGCATCACCGGAGGTTTGATTGACCATTTTCCTGGCCTGGACGGGTTTTGCCGCTTGCGTTAACAGGCTTGGGTTTATTTACTATCGGGATGGGCCCACACAAATGCACATTAGCAAAAGTAAATTGGTAAGATTTTAATTTCTAAAAGCCAGATCATGTAAAACCTGATCTGGCTTTTTTATTACTTAACGTTCAAATGCTAAACATATCGCTAAGCGTTTTTATAGAATAATTATGCAACCTGTGTTTCGAGCTGTTTGCGGTAGTGACGAAGATCAGCAGAGGAAGAGAATTTGCTTTGTAATAGCGACGAAAAATTTCCCAAAATTCCGTTTTCGACTTTCTGCTCCCACGATTGATCAAACTTAATTTCATGATCCAGCCACTCGCGCAACCACGCTGGATCTGGCAAGCGACTGTTAACTGTATCCAGAGGATATAATTCTTTATTAACATGTAGATTGGTAGGATGGAGCGCGCGATTAAGCCGGGCATTTGTCATTAATACACCAATTTTTACGAACTGTAACTTTGCCTCGTCCCCATAAATTGAAATTGCACGCTGCATGTATTGATAATAGGCGCGAGAATGTCTGGCCTCATCTTGCGCCAAGGTTGAGTAGATATGTTTAATTACGGGTTCATCATGGTATTCAGCGGCGCACCTGTACCACTGGTTTAACCTTACCTCACCACAAAAATGCAGTGCGAGAGACTCCAGTGGCGGAGCTTCATCAAACGCAAACCTTAATGCTTTTAAATCCTCCTGCGTTGGAAGTTGTTCGGGCGCAAATCGGCGCAAGTATTCCAGCAGCACTAAACTATGTTTTTGCTCTTCGTAAAACCAAATAGAAATAAATGCAGAAAAATCCTGGTCATTTATGTTATCCCGCAAAAACATTTCTACGGCAGGTATAGCAGCCCACTCCAGTAATGCATTCATTTTAATTCCGTGTAACTGGCGACTGCTTAATTTATCTGGGTTGAATTTTTCCCAAGGTATATCGGAATTCAAGCTCCAGCGAGCTTTTTCCAGATCGGTAAAAATTTTTGGAAATAACATTTGATCATCCTGCATCTGTACTGGATTCAATAGATAATAAGTCCAGCTGTTCCAATTCAATTTGAAGCGGCTCAATACAAGAGCCGCATCCTGTAGTGGCGCAATTTGTATATTCGTTGAGTAATTTTTTGAAGGGTAATAGCGCTTTTGATTGATAATCAATTATGTCGCTAAAAGACTTATCGGAGCACATACAATACATTTTTTCGTCCCTGTAGCTATCAAATTTCATTTAAGATGCGGCATAATAATTTGGGCTTTATAAAAAGTCTACCGATCTGTATTGGATATATTACTAATAATGGGAAAATGTATGAACGACCTTTTGGAGCTAGGAAAAATAAGCCTCTCTCAACAACCTTTCAGCTGCTTTATGGAAACGGAATTTGAATATGCTGAAAAAGGTGATGTAGTTTTAAGTTTAAAAGTTAAAGACGAATTTAAACAAAATTTCGGTGCCGTGCATGGAGGCGTTATTAGCTACATGGCGGACATAGGTTTAGCCTATGCAGCTGCCTCTGAAATTGGCGATTGCGTCACATCAGAATTAAAAATTAATTACCTACGCCCAGCTGCTGGCACAAAAATCATTGTTCGCGCAAAAAGTCTTTCGGTAAGTAATCGACAAGTTGTGGCGGAAGCCAAAGTATTTAATGTAGATGAACAAAAAGAAAATCCAGAGGAAGTATTAGTTGCTATAGCACTAGGAACAATTATCCGCATTATAGACAACAAGCGTAATTAATCAGCTTGACACTAAATAAAACGCAATTTGAAAAATTTGCGTTTTAAAACTATTCCGTTGTTCGATGAAATTCTTTGTGGTCTTTTAGCATTGCTTGATAGGTTTTATCGCTTTTAGCTTTCTGCCACACTTCGTAAAAAATAGCAGCACTTTCTGCCTTAACTAAATCCTCCTCACGAGGTAGCTGCTCACGACCATGGGCGCCGCTTTGCCCTTTCTTATCAGAAGGAACAGGCCCATCGTATTTTTTTCCGCTTTTGTGATTAGCATAGCGACGGCTACGTGTGTAACCCATTTGAAGAAATTTTCTCGCCATATCCATGCCGATAAAATCCTTTTGCTTTTTGTAGCCGAGGAAAAGTTTGTAGATTTTAGTTGAAGACTCTTTTGCGATTTCCGGTGTTTTAAATCGCCAGAAAGGTAATATTTCACTCTTGTAAGGCTCAACCAATAACACTCCCTGCTCACCAACACCCGTGCGGTAAAGCTCAGGCTGCTCGCGCAAATTTAGGTTTTTGTAATCGAGTGAGTAATCGAATTTTGCGTAGGGCATCATCTCGTCCAAGCAGATAAATAGAATTTAGCTTAAGATGCGTAACATCATGAATAAGACACTAGAGTTATAATACGGTTCACCTCCATCCGTGATGACTAGTTGGAAAAACGCGTCAACAGAAAGACCCAGTGCAGTTGCCACAATTAGAAATGCAAGCGTCAGTAATTCAATGTTAAAAAAACTACCACCATGTGCTGTTAGAAAAAAGAGCGAAAAGAAATATCCTCGTTCCCAAAATCATCCTGGACCCTGCGAGGCTATCGCTGGCCAAAGTCAGCAAAACTTAGAGCTTAGAATGCAAATTGTTAAAAATTTAATCGTGACTATATTTTTGATGGCATCTATAAGTTGTAATGCGGAATCACCTCAATCTGACTTTCAATCTTTTTGGAATAAATTTAGAGCAGCTAGCTTAGCAAATGATTACACCACACTCGCTACCCTTACCAAACTTCCACTCGAAGTTAAAGGTGTTGATGATAGTGTTCCGATTAGGAAATATGAAAAAGCACAACTCAACACGATTTTCCCTAAGCTAATGTCGCAACCTGTTCTTCTGCCTAAGGACAATGATGTTGTAGAAACAAATTTGAGAGAAATTCTAAACAAGACGGAGAAAGTGGAATACAACAACACCGATAAGGAAATTAGAGTTGAGCAATTTCAATTTCAACTGATTAACGGAAAATGGTTTTTCGTTAAAGCTTATTTGGAAGAATGACTCGACAAAGACTCATCTATTCCTCTTAGATGAGTCTTTCGTATAAATCCGTCCAGTCAGGGTTGTTAGACTCAATTAATTTAACTTTTTCAGTGCGCCGCAATTTCTTTAAAATCTTCTCACGAACAATTGCTGACGCCATAGTTTCAGCCTGCTCAAAATGTACCAAAGTGGTTACGTTATATTTTTTGGTAAATCCCTCGGCTTGGTGATTTTTATGTTGCCAGATTCGTTGTACGAGATTACTAGTCACACCGATGTAGAGCGTTCCATCTTTTCTACTGGCGAGGATGTAGACTGCAGGATGTTTCATTTTAAATTCCATTTTTTAAGAGCTGGATTCCCGCTGCGCGAGAATGACGACTCCCTATTTAATTAAGTTTGGGGTACGCGTAGTTCGTAGTTCGTAGTTCGTAGTTCGTAGTTCGTAGTTCGTAGTTCGTAGTTCGTAGTTCGTAGTTCGTAGTTCGTAGTTCGTAGTTCGTAGTTCGTAGTTCGTAGAAAATATATCTTAAACACTTCGACCAAATCAAACGAATTTAATAGGGAATCGTCATCCTCGCGTAAGCGGGGATCCAGCTCTTGCTTTTTGCTTTTGATTTCTCATCCCATGCGAGTACCCAGAGCACTGGAAGAAAATTCATTCAGGCCATTCATGGCCTTCACCCTTCGGGCAGCTACGCTGTGCAAAAATACTCCTGTATTTTTGTGTTGAAAAACAAACAGGACGTTTGTTTTAGTGACGTTGCGACATGCATGTCGCATCGGAACGACAGCAATTTTCTGAAGCGCGGAGGAATAGGTACGAGATGGGTGTCTTTTCTTTTGGTTACTTTTCGTTGGACAAGCAACGAAAAGTGACTCGAAAGGAGGCGAAAGAGAATTAATATTAATTTAAAAATGTTGGGTATTACCGCCCAACCTAGGTGCTAGGACTTTATAGACTTTATTAAGTTAGATATTTGCTCGACGCCGTCATACGTAGAGGGCAAATTAGAATCATCTGAAACCAATCCTGAGAAAATTATATTCTCAAATTTTGCTAATGCTTCTGAATCTTGCTTTTTTAGTGGAGCAGAGTAATCAGAATAGTTTTGTATAAATCTACATAAGGTTTTACGAAGTTCTATCTGCAATAGCTGAGCCTTCACTGATTTGTAGTTAGATAATAAAATTCTGAAATAGTAAATTATGATTACGACTAAAGACGCGGTAGGGAAAAATGAAACAAGTAATAAATCTTTTAGAGAACTAATATTTTCAAAATTTAAAAGGATAATTACAATCTCAATCAAAATAGGGCTTATAACAACACAAGCCATTATTTTTAACCAGAATAATGTAACATCTCTCTCGTTAGCTTTCTGCCTTCCAAGCTCATCAAATCCTTGATAAAGACCTACAAAATTGAAAGCATTTTCATATTTAACTAAAGAATCTCTAAGAATATTTACTTTATCTTCCCTCAATGTTAGGTCAGCATTCCATTCTTCCTTCTTTTTTTCTGCTGCAACCATAAAAGCATTAAAATCTTTGACGCTTGATATCTCCTCACTATTTGCAATTCGCTTGAACAAAGAAATCGGCATCTGATGAAGTGCATATCTAATCTGATCTGCAGCGTGAATTTCAAATTTATCTACATTACTAACAATAAATACCCGATCAGATTCAAACTCATGAGAGAGTTCGGACTCCATAGACAAATACAACTCAAAGAAAAATCTATATAGGTCAGCACAAATTTCATCCAAAAAATCTTTGGTATGCTCCTTTTCTTCACTCAATCTACTTATTAAATTATCACCTATCCATGCAATATTTATTTGACAACTCTTATCCCATTCATCAGATTGTGTAACCATGGAAATTAGGATACGTTTTATAAATTTGTTTCTGCGCAATTCAAAATCAGGAAGGTGTTGATCCAAATCGATTTTATTTGAAAAATCTTTTAAAATATTTATATTATTTTTGTCTTTGAAAAAATCTTTCATAAAAACTCCTTTGTTAAATTAATTTAAACCTCTCAATGAAAACGGGCTGATTTCTCAATCAGCCCGTTTTTGTCTTAACGATTAATCAATCATTAAAAAACTTCTTCACTCCATCCAGCCAACTCGACTGTTTGGGCGAATACTTACCGCCCTTCATACTCGCTTGGAAATCCCTCAGCATTTCTTTTTGTTTGCTGGTGAGATTCACTGGGGTTTCCACCACAACGCGACAGAGCAAATCTCCTACTCCACCGCCTCGTACTGGCGTTACACCTTTGCCGCGTAATTTAAATAATTTTCCGGTTTGCGTTTCTGCGGGGACTTTTAATTTTACGCGGCCATCTAGTGTTGGAACTTCGAGTTCGCCGCCTAATGCTGCGTCGACAAAATCGATGGGGACTTCGCAATATAAATCCGCGCCTTCGCGTTTGAAAATTTCGTGCTCACGCACATGGACTTGCACGTACAAATCACCACTTGGCCCGCCTGCTTCGCCCGCTTCACCTTCACCGGATAAGCGAATGCGATCGCCAGTGTCTACACCTGCTGGCACTTTTACTGAAAGTGTTTTGGTTTCTTCTACGCGGCCTTGGCCGTGACAGCTTTTGCACGGGTCAGAAATAATTGTGCCGCGCCCGCGACAGTTCGGGCAGGTTTGTTGCACCGAGAAAAAGCCTTGTTGCATGCGCACTTGGCCGTGGCCGCCGCACGTTGTACAAGTAACAGGTTTACTGCCGGCTTTTGCGCCTGAGCCGCTACAGGTTTTACACGAAACTAACGTAGGAACTTTAATTTGTGTGGTGGTGCCTTTTACGGCTTCCTCTAATTTTAATTCGAGGTTGTAACGTAAATCTGAGCCACGTGCTGGGCCACCGCGACGACCGCCACCGCCTCCACCAAAAATATCGCCGAAGACATCGCCGAAAATATCGCTGAAGTTGCTGCCGCCACCGCCGCCCATTCCGCCTTGACCTTCAACACCTGCATGACCGAAGCGATCATAGGCTGCGCGTTTTTGATCGTCCGACAGAACTTCGTACGCTTCATTAGCTTCTTTGAATTTTTCTTCGGCTTTTGGATCATCCGGATTTCTATCCGGGTGAAACTTCATCGCCACACGGCGATAAGCCTTTTTTAATTCAGCTGCATCTGTGCCTTTGTCGACACCGAGCACTTCGTAGAAATCGCGTTTTGCCATAATAAAACCAAATTAACTATGCAATCACCAGCGTCATTCCCGCAGGGAATCCAGTGGCCTTTTTTGTTAAAGTCGCTGGATCCTCTACGAGGATGACGACTCCCAATTACAGAAATTCATGCCGCAATTAACAGTAAAATTTCTAGCATTTCTTACATGACAAATGCGGGCAAGCCCGCATTTGTTTTTATCCTTGCCAAACTTTTTCATTCACCGCAATTCAACCCGTGGCGAAAGATCTACTCCGTTCGTGGTGAGCGCGAAGCAGTCGAACCACTTCGCACTTAACACCCTTCGACTGCTTCGCGCTCAGGGCGAACGGAAAATTTGGCCTATGACTTACTTATCTTTTACTTCTTCAAACTCAGCATCCACTACGCCATCATCTTGCGCTTTTTGCGAATCGCCGCCGGCTTGTTGTGCGCCTGGGCCGCCTTGCGCTCCAGCTTGTTGCTCAGCGTAAAGTTTTTGCGCGAGTGAACCAGATGCTTCAGTTAGCTTGTTGGTAGCAGCTTCAATTTTTTCAAGATCATCCGCCCTCAACGCATCGCGTGCTTCAGTTAATGCGGCTTCAATTGCAGATTTTTCTTCTGCACTCGCTTTGTCGCCAGCTTCTTTCAGCGTTTTTTCTGTTGCGTGGATCAAACCATCAAGCGTGTTGCGTGCAGTTACTACTTCAGCGAACTTGCGATCTGCATCTGCGTTAGCTTCAGCATCTTTCACCATTTTTTCGATTTCAGCATCGCTTAAACCAGATGATGCTTTGATCACGATGCTTTGCTCTTTGCCAGTCGCTTTGTCTTTCGCACTTACGTTCAAAATACCATTCGCATCGATATCGAAAGTTACTTCAATTTGCGGCATGCCACGTGGTGCTGACGGAATGTCACTCAAATCGAAACGGCCGAGCGATTTGTTTTGCGAAGCTTGCTTACGCTCACCTTGCACAACATGGATCGTTACCGCTGATTGATTATCATCCGCGGTAGAAAACACTTGCGATTTCTTAGTTGGAATCGTGGTGTTTTTGTCGATCAATGGAGTAGCAACGCCACCCATGGTTTCGATACCGAGAGTCAATGGAGTTACGTCCAATAACAATACGTTAGTGGTTTCGCCTGACAATACTGAACCTTGAATTGCAGCGCCGATTGCAACTGCTTCGTCCGGGTTTACGTCTTTACGTGGCTCTTTGCCGAAGAAATCTGCAACGGCTTTTTGCACCATTGGCATACGGGTTTGACCACCAACGAGAATAATGTCGTCAATTTTTTTGATATCCAAGCCTGAATCTTTAATGGCTTGTTTTACCGGCTCCATTGAACGAGTTACTAAATCTTCAACCAACGATTCAAGTTTTGCGCGAGTTAATTTTACTACCAAGTGTTTTGGGCCTGATGCATCTGCAGTGATATAAGGCAAATTCACTTCAGTTTGTTGCGCTGACGATAATTCGATTTTCGCTTTTTCTGCCGCTTCTTTTAAGCGTTGCAATGCGAGTGGATCGTTGTGCAAATCAATGCCGGTATCTTTCTTGAAAGTGTCCGCAAGGAATTCGATTAAACGCATATCGAAGTCTTCACCACCGAGGAATGTATCGCCGTTGGTAGAAAGAACTTCAAATTGATGTTCGCCATCTACGTCTGCAATTTCGATAATGGAAATATCGAAAGTACCACCACCGAGGTCGTACACAGCGATAGTGCGATCGCCTACGCCTTTATCCAAACCGTAGGCGAGTGCCGCAGCGGTTGGTTCGTTGATGATACGTTTTACATCGAGACCTGCGATACGGCCAGCATCTTTGGTGGCTTGACGTTGTGAGTCATTGAAGTACGCAGGAACAGTAATTACCGCTTCTGTTACAGCTTCGCCGAGATAATCTTCAGCGGTTTTTTTCATTTTTTTCAAAACTTCTGCAGAAATTTGTGGCGGCGCTTTTTTGTCGCCTTTCACTTCTACCCATGCATCGCCGTTATCGGCTGCAACGATTTTGTAAGGCACCATCTTGATGTCTTTTTGCACAACATCGTCTTTAAATTTACGGCCGATCAAACGCTTTACCGCGTACAAGGTATTGTGCGGATTGGTCACTGATTGACGCTTGGCTGATTGACCGACAAGAATTTCGTCGTCATTAGTGAATGCAATAATGGATGGCGTGGTGCGATCGCCTTCGGCGTTCTCGATAACTTTTGGCTTACCGCCTTCCAATACTGATACGCAAGAATTGGTAGTTCCCAAGTCAATGCCGATAATTTTACCCATGATATTTGCTCCTGAATTTCAGTTTTACTTAGCGCGTTAAACTGCGCCGAAAAAGTTAATTTGTGGTTTAAATTACAGTACATTTGCGGCGATTTTCATCGAGCCTTGCACTTCCCTTAAACGTTGAGTTCTATATTGGAGCTGACAAATGTAATTCAAGGCCAGCCCTTAAAAAATCCTTACAAAAGTTGTTGCTATTAAATTCTTTCTGACTTCGCCCGTTAGCCCTGACCTACCATCCGTTCGCCCTGAGCCTGTCGAAGGGAGTTCAGACCTAGACCTCTTCGATGGGCTCAGGATGAGCAGGAATCAAATAACTATGATGATGCTTTTGAAACCACTACCATCGCCGGGCGCAATAAACGCCCGTGTAAGGTGTAACCTTTTTGAAACACGTTAATCACGGTATTTGGCTCAACTTCCGGATTGGGGAGTGTCGATACAGCCTGGTGCAAATTAGGATCAAAGGGTTCGCCGTGAGGATTAACCACAATCACCTGATGGCGAGCGAGCGCATCAATAAACGACTTGTAAGTAAGCTGTATACCTTCAGCAATCGCAGTTAATGCTTCATTGCTGGTATCGATGGTAGCGAGTGCGCGCTCGAGGTTATCTACCACCGGCAAGAGATCATTAACGATTTTGTCCTGGCCAAATTTGTGCGCTTTTTCGATGTCTTGCTCAGCGCGGCGGCGTGCATTTTGTGCATCAGCCTGTGAGCGTAAGGATTGCTCTTTCGCAGATTCATAGGCGGCGGCCAAACTGGCTAATTGGGCTTGTAATCCTTCAATACTTACCTCTGTTTTTTCAGTGGTAGCTTCAGGCTGAGGATCGGTGGCGTTTTGTACTTCGGTGTAGTCTTCGGAAGACATAGTCAATCTCCAAGCTTATTACTAACGGCGAAGGCGTAAATAACACCTCCACCACAAAATGGTGTGGAGGCTATATGGGGCTTTTCAAATGAGATTCAAGGCCAAAAGAGGTTGGGCGCAAACGTGGCATTAACTGAGCGACCAGATTATGCGGGAGGCTTACAAAGGGAAAGTGACACGCTAGTTGGTTTACGACAGGCAATAAAAAAACGGCGGCGTCTTTGCAGACGTCGCCGTTTTCAATTTAATCGATCCAGTTTTGAATAGATTATTTAGGCAGCTCAGACTCACCGGTAATGGCAAGTTTCGCCGACACAGTTTTAGCGCGGTTTGGTTGTCCGCCACCCAGGTGAAGCGTGTAGTCACCTGAACGTACTTTACGAACACCTTTTGCATCCACTGAAGACAATGCGCGAGCATCCAGCTTCAAGCTAACGGCTTTGGTTTCGCCAGCTTTCAGGTTTACGCGCGCAAAGCCCGCCAAGGTTGGATTGGAAAGATCATTCGGCTTAGCAATGTAAAGCTGAACAACTTCTTCGCCCTCGCGCTTGCCCGCATTGGTCACATTAACGGTTACGTCTAAAGGATCACCCGCCTTGATGTTTTGCGCTGACAAACCAGGCGTTGCGTAATTAAACGTGGTGTAACTCAAACCATGACCGAATGGGTAAAGCACATCGCCTTTGAAATAACGATAGGTGCGGCCTTCCATTTTGTAATCTGCAAAAGGTGGAAGTTGGTCTGCAGATTTGTAGAATGTGACTGGCAGACGACCCGATGGACTGTAATCCCCCGCGATCAATTCAGCTACCGCCGTACCACCTTCACTACCTGGATACCAAGCTTCGATAATGGCTGGGATATTTTTGTCCGCCCAGTTTACCGAAAGCGCACTGCCGTTCATCAACACCAAGACGATAGGTTTCTTGGTTGCATGCAAACGCTCAAGCAATTTTTGTTGCGGTGCTGGCAGGTCAAGGCTGGTGCGATCGCCACCATCAAAACCGTCAGCTTTGATTTTCATTTCTTCGCCTTCAACACGCGCCGACAAGCCACCAACGAATATCACGAGGTCAGCTTTCTTCGCCACGTCAACCGCTTCTTTACCCGCATCTACCGGCAAACTCCACAACAGCTGTTGCTTACCGCGTGGGCCAATTTGGAAAGCTTCAACTTTTACCGGATACACGGTGCCCGCTTTAAGGGTGGTTGTACCAGAGAGGATTGATGGAGCATCACCTACGCCCCACTCATCTACCACCAGAGTATCGCCTACCCAAACGCGGTAGCCGCCTTCACTTGAGAAGCGGAATTGGTATTCACCTGATTTCGGAGCTTTCAAGTAACCGGTCCAACGCATGGACGACTCACGCTCGTCACCCTGCCAGTCAAAACGAGCATTAGGATCATTGCGCGTTAAGGTTGGCTCACCGGCTAATTTCACACCCGCATATTGCTCAACTTTCAAGCCAGGCGTTTTTGCTTCAGCATCGAGGAAAACTGCAGAATCAGGCACTGCTGGCTCAGCTGGGCCAACCAAACCTGTACCTTCAACGTACACAATTTTTGATTCAGGGAAGCGCGCGCGAATACCGTCAACCACTGTGATTGGCTTGGATGGTTTGCCATAGTAGTTACCGACCAGCGCATCGTAGCTATCTGCGTTCGGGCCGATAACAGCGATGGTCTTAGGTGTTTTTGCCAAAGGTAAAAGGCCATTGTTCTTCAACAACACCATAGACTTTTTAGCGATTTCCAAAGACACAGCGTGGTGTGCTGGAGTGTCGTAGTCAGTTTTCTTGATATTGGCAAACGGCAAAGATGCAGGGGTATCAAACATACCTAAATTAATGCGACCAACAAACAGGCGAACCAATGCCTTATCAACAACCGCTTGTGGCAGAAGACCCTGCTTAACAGCATTGATAATGGGCTGAACTTCGGTGGTCATGTTGTTGCGGTAGTCACCGCAGATTAAATCCATACCCGCTTTAATACCGGCGGCAACACCCTCTTCCGGTGTTTTCTTGTAGTGCAAACTATCTTCACGGTAGATGTTAGCGGCAGCACCGCAATCGGAAACGACATAACCTTTAAAGTCCCAAGCCTTACGCAAATAGTTTTCCATCAACTCTTCGCTGGCGCAGCCAGGTATACCGTTCACAGCGTTATAAACGCACATGATGGATTGCACTTTACCTTCAGTCACAGTAGCGCGGAAGGCAGGCATATAGGTGTCTTCCAGATCGTATGCTGTTGGATAAACGTCTTCTTTATGGCGGTTGGATTCCGGCCCGCTATGTACGGCAAAGTGTTTGGAAGTAGCAATTGTCTTGGAGAACTTTGGATCATCCCCCTGCAAACCTTTGATATATCCAATACCTATGCGAGAAGTAAGGTGAGGGTCTTCACCGTAAGTTTCCTGGCCGCGCCCCCAACGTGGGTCGCGAAAGATATTGATGTTGGGTGACCACACGGTTAACCCGCGGTAAAAATCGGAACCACCGTTTGGATGCAAGTGCTCAATGTATTTGGCGCGGAATTCAGTACTCACAACATCACCCACCTTTTGAATCAGTGGTTCATCCCATGACGCCGCCATACCGATGGCTTGTGGGAATACGGTTGCGATACCAGCGCGTGCCACGCCATGCAAACCTTCGTTCCACCAGTTATATTGGGGGACGCCCAAGCGCGGAATAGCAGGCGCTGTGTGCCCTACCTGTGCAGCTTTTTCTTCCAGCGTCATGCGCGACACCAAATCAGTCGCACGCTCAAGTGGGGTTAATGTTGCATCAGTGAATTTGCATTTAGCGGCTTTCTCTTTACACGCAGGAGGTATTTCACCCTGAGCCGCAAAGGTCGCGCACGATAAACTACCGAGCAGCGCGAAGGGCGCAATTACTGAAAAAAAACGATTGAATGACATCTGCATAATGGCTCCTTAGGGGAGTTATTAGAATAGGATTGGCGACTGTACCATTTACAACAGTACCCTTGGCAACAGTAACGGTGGCGATAGTAACATCACTGCGACGCCACTGGACTATCAAAAAACGAACCGATTATCTTGAAGGTCCGGATTCTAGTCTGTACGACTATATCCTGCCCTGAATTTTTCTAATATTTACAGTCAGGTAATAAATGAGAGATATGAACCATCTTGTTTCGAAGGCAGTCAACGGCCAGGATGAACACATATTTTTGTGGGTCAGACTAGCTCAAAAGCGCCATTTACTGTATAAACAGCCAGATAAATTTGTCGATCTTCTATGTTATAGATCTTAAAGGGCGCCAAACATGCTCACCCATCTCAGCATTCAAAACTTCACACTTGTTGAACATCTCGATCTCGATATAAAACCGGGAATGACCGTCATTACCGGCGAGACAGGCGCCGGCAAATCCATTTTGCTCGGTGCCCTGGGCCAAACCTTGGGCGACCGCGCCGAGGCAGATCGCGTTCGTTTAGGTGCGACACGCGCAGACATTACCGCGAGTTTCGATACCAGCCGTATTCCCACAGCGCAAGAATGGTTGATCGCCAACGATTTGCAGCAAATGGACTCCCCCAACGAATGCCTGTTACGCCGTTTGATTAATAATGAAGGTAAATCCAAATCCTACATCAACGGGCAACCCGCAACCCTGCAACAACTGCGCACGCTGGGCGAGATGCTGATCGATATTCACAGCCAACACGAACACCAATCGCTATTACTCAAAGATACTCATCGCCGATTGCTGGACGAATTTGGTGGCCAGGTAGAACTCGCCAAGCAGGTGCGCCTCGCCTATCGCGAATGGCAAAGTCGATTGGAACACTATTTACATTTGCGCGATAACGCCGCTGAAGTTAGCGCACGTTTTCAATTGCTGAGTTATCAGGTGAATGAGTTAGATCAACTCAATTTACAAACAGGCGAGCAGGATAAACTCGAAGCCGAACAACGCAGCCTCGCCAATGCAGGCGATATTTTGCAAGGCAGCCACGAATTACTTGCGCTGTGCAACGATGATGAGCAAGGGTTGAATACCAACTTACATCGCGCGCTACATATATTGCGTGATATGCCGGAAAAATCCGCCGCGCTCCTCGCCGCTGAAGAATTATTAGTGAGCGCGCAGATTCAAGTTGAAGAAGCCTGTCATGAAATTGATCACCATATTGATAATTTTAACCTTGACCCTGAACGTCTAAAAGTTGTCGAAGAACGTCTATCAGCAATTTACGATGTCGCACGCAAACATCGCGTTCGCCCGGAAGAATTACCGGAATTGATCGCTCAGTTAAGTCAGGAACTAGACCAATTACAAGGCGGCGGTGCAAAACTGGATCAACTCGCACTTCAAGTTGAAACCGCAGAAGCAGCTTACTTGCAAATGGCTGCGCAACTTTCCAATAAACGTTTAAAAGCCGCTAACACTCTCGCAAAACAAGTTAACGACCAACTCAAAAACTTAGCCATGGAAAATGCAAAGCTCACCGTAGGTTTGCATCCATTAGTCGAAAAACCTTCTGCACATGGTTTGGAAGACGTGGAATTTTTAATTAGCACTAACCCCGGACAAGCACCCAAAGCGCTCGCAAAAGTTGCGTCTGGTGGAGAGCTTTCGCGCATTAGTTTGGCAATACAAGTTATCACCGCCCAAACCTCCGCAACACCCACATTAGTATTCGACGAAGTCGATGTAGGAATCGGCGGCGCAACAGCAGATGTCGTCGGTAATTTGCTGCGTCAACTTGGTGAAAAAGGACAGGTCATTTGCGTAACTCATCTTGCGCAAGTTGCCAGCAAAGGCCATCAGCATTTATTAGTCAGCAAAAAATCCACCAAAACCAATGCAGAATCTACCTTAGGATTATTAGAAGGCGAAGAAAAAGTCGCGGAGATTGCGAGGATGCTGGGTGGTGCGAAGGTGACAGAGCAATCACTGGCGCATGCGCGGGAGATTTTGGGAATTGAGAACTAGAAGCTATTTATCTAAATAATTTTTATCGTTTAGCGCCATTAATTAAAAAACTAATGGCGCATTTAAATCTCACGAATTTTCAGCTTCTGCTAGCCTCCACTCATCAACATAACCATTTTTTTGAAAATAGCCGTAGGTTTTATTAAATAACTTGTGCATCCAAAACTCAATATCAAGATCACCCAAAACATTAATATCGTTTAAATGATCTTCACTGGCCATATCGGTTATTTCCCAAAATACTTTTGCGATAGATAACGCCTGAGCTTTGGATGATATATCAAGATTTCCACTAAAAAACTCTACTGCTTCAGGATTATTTAAATGTTGGCAATAATGTTTAGCAATCAGTTTTGCTGATTCTTCTGCAGATGAAAAGTTAAGCATCTTTGTAGGCCTCCAGCTTTAACCCGTTCATTACTGTCATCCGATACTCAACTAATCGAAGATTAGTGATTAACTCACTAATATGCATACCTTTAGTAATTGTTAATAAATAATGAGATGGATTTTCAGGATCTTGTACGAACGCCATGTCGTTAGGAATCATTGGATTAGTCTCAAGTATCCAATACGCGCACTTCACTATAGTTTTTGGCTTTTGGAACTTTCCTAGAAATTTCATTGTGCCAACTGCGTGGTCCATAGTTGCAGAAAAAGATAAACCATGTTCACTGCTCGCCTCAACCCAATCAGGATTAGCGAGTGAAAATTTAAAATCACAACCTCGCACACCTTCCATCAACTTGCTTTTTCCTTGAAAACCCTCCTGATAAAACGCCGGCGTATTCGGTTCAATAACCGTTCTAAAAACCACACCTAGCTTTCCGTTCTTTAGGTTGTTATGTTTTTCTTCGAGCTTTTTCAGAATATCGGAAATACTTTCCAGAATTTTGAGCTGATGAACAAACGGATCTTTTGACTTTCCCATGACCTATTCCTATTTAGTTGTAAATCCTTAACGATCTTAATAACGCTTTAACATAAACCTTCACTATATTTTGTTGTTTGCTTAAGAAATTCGCGAATTTGCTTATGAAAAAAATAAGCAAATTGGCTCGTAGAAGATGATTGGAAAAATTGACGATGGAAATATTTATTTTTTTAACGGTTTTACATACAAAACCAAACTATGATCCGTTAGCTCATAGCCATGTTCAGCGGCAATTTTTCGTTGTAAGGCTTCGATTTCATCATTATGGAACTCTATGACAATTCCACTATCTATATCGACCATGTGGTCATGATGCTCGCCACGGGCGACTTCGAATACCGAATGTCCGCCATCAAAGTTGTGTCTTACCACCAAGCCTGCGGTTTCGAATTGTGTCAATACTCGGTAAACAGTCGCCAAACCTACATCATCGCCTTGTTCCATCAGGGACTTGTAAACATCTTCAGCGCTCATGTGATGCTGCTCAGCAGACTCAAGCATTTGCAGAATTTTTATGCGAGGTAAAGTTACCTTAAGGCCTACTTTACGCAACTCTTGGTTTTCGTCTGCCATTTTTCCCCCAAAACCTTCTCAGTATTCCTGTGGTTCGGGTATTATCCGTGTTCAAATTATTTAGTGGAAGCTCTTTTATGAAATTAGCCAGTCGTTTTTTACTGGTCACCCTGTGTGTATTTAGTCTAGCAAGCTGCAAATGGTTCCCCAGTGTGCACAAACTTAACATTCAACAAGGGCACATCATCACCGCGGACATGGTTAATCAGTTGAAACCAGGTATGAGTAAACGCCAGGTGCGCTTTGTATTGGGCAACACTTTACTGCCAGACACTTTTAATGATGATCGGTGGGACTATTTCTACAGTTTGAAGGTCGGCAGAACCGGTAATTACACCAAACATCTCTACACAGTTTATTTTGAGAATGACAAGCTCATTAAAATGGAAGGTGATTACTTACCCGGTAAAGCGCCTGTTAGTGAAGATGATAAAGCTGAAAAATACCTGGATAACGCACAGCGCGATATGCCTTTACCAACCAACATTGAAAAGAAACCTGAGCCGGTGATAGAACCGCCTAAATAAAGTATTACGGCGTCCAGGGATGGACTCAGCTGTAACGACTGCACCTCTCCTCGCTATATTCGTCCCCCTCGCGCTAGCGCTTGACTCTTAATCCACCTCAACTAGTCTGAAAGAAGCAATTGCAGCTTGATTTGCATTAATTATCGCGCGCCGCATATATTGGCGCCGCGCAGCCGTTCCATCCTAAAACTCGTGAAGTGAATGGATTATTTTATCGATCGCTGGCGTAATGCCGCGCGCCGCATAGTAGAGCACTTTAAAATTTATGAGACTGACCCGTCCATAGCGGCAGTTTTTCGTGCGCAACAAATTAAAGCGATTTTATTATTAACTCCCTTAACGATGCTGGCAAATTCGTTTAACGTTTGTCTCCTCTTGTTTCTCTATTGGCGCACGCCGCTTTTTTACCCTATTTTAGGCTGGGCGGCGGCCCTACTGACAGCAGTTTCCTTTGGAACCAAAGCTTGGCTGCAGCAAAAACGGCGACCTCCGCCTACTCATGTTTCTGTAAGGGCGATACGCAATGCTACCTGGCATGCAATTGCTCTAGGGTGCATATGGGGCGTATTGCCGATATTTACATTTGACACTCAAAATAACCCCGCAAATACACTACTTCTAACAACGGTGTGCACTGGAATGATTTGTGCGGGCGGGTTCGCATTGGCTACGGTTCCACAAGCAGCTATAGGTTTCGTATGTGTACTGACATTGGGATGCGAAATAGCAATTATTTTGGATGGATTCGCTGCGCATTGGGACTTGGCAATACTTTTATTTCTTTACGCACTAATTATCTGCTCCGCAGTTAGTGCCACCGCCAAAACTTTTGGTGCACGCCTCATGGCAGAAGCTGGTGCAGAGCATCAGCAACAGTTGATCAGTCTGTTGCTCCACGATTTTGAATCCCACGCCAGCGATTGGTTGTGGGAGCTGGATAGTAAGGGGCATTTGCAGTCGCCTTCAAAAAAATTAATTGCATTACTTGGCAAAGAAGAACACGAAATAACACAGATGCCATTTACCAAACTGTTTGACGAAGAGCACGTACGCGTAGAATTTATTGATAACAATCCTATTAATCAGCTCGAACAACATTTTTTTAATCACACACCTTTCCGTGAGTTAGTCATCCCCATTTTGATTCAAGGGGAGCGCCTCTGGTGGCAACTTACCGCCAAACCACTTTTCAACAATAAAGAACAATTTATCGGTTGGCGCGGTGTGGGGGCTGACGTTACGCAAAAACGAAACTCCGAACTGGAGATGCGTCGCCTGGCTAATTACGACTCGCTCACCAACCTTGCCAATCGTCATTATTTTTACATGCAGATGGAAGCAATCAGAAGACAGGATCAATTTATTCCCTTTACAATTTTTTTCCTGGATCTGGATAACTTCAAAAATGTTAACGACTCGCTCGGGCACGGTGTAGGTGACCTGGTATTAATAAACATTGCGCAGCGTCTATTAAAAACCGTACGCAATGACGATTTATTAGCACGTTTGGGTGGCGATGAATTTGCCGTCATCAGTCATGGTGAAGATTCGGCGACGCACGCGAGCCAACTGGCCCAGCGGCTGTTAAATACTTTTGCAGCACCCTGTATCATCAATGGCAAGAATTTGCAGATAGGTTGCAGCATAGGTATTGCGCTAGCGCCGGATAACAGCACCGATACGGAATCCTTGCTAAAAAATGCCGACATGGCGCTCTATGCCGCCAAATCTGCAGGGCGAAATACGTTTCGCTTTTATGAACCGGGGATGGAAATTGTTGCGCAGAAAAAATTGCATTTGCTAAACGATATGCGAGCGGCACTGGAAGAACATGCCGCTACCAATAAATTACTCAACAAAAATTTCAGCGAGGATCTCGCATGGCCTTTAACGCCCATAACGAGTCAATTTGAGATATTTTTTCAGCCGCAAATAAAATTAGCAACCCGTGAAGTTATCGGTTTTGAAGCGCTATTGCGCTGGAATCACCCCGAGCTGGGTTTAATTTCACCCGCACAATTTATCCCACTCGCGGAAGAATCTAATTTAATCATTCCCATTGGTGCCTGGGTATTGGTTGAGTCATGCAAACACGCGGCACGCTGGCCAAAACGATGGCGGATCGCCGTTAACTTATCTGCTGTGCAATTTCGTGAAGGGAATGTGGTGCAAGTCGTGCGTTGGGCCCTGCAGATTAGTCGCCTGGAACCCGAACGTCTGGAACTGGAAATTACTGAATCCTTATTGATACAGGATAATATTTCGGCGCAGGAAACTTTAAGTGCTTTACGAAAATTAGGCGTAAGAATTGCGTTGGATGATTTTGGAACCGGGTATTCATCACTCGCCTACTTGCGCAGTTTTCCATTGAACAAATTAAAAATCGACCGCTCTTTTGTTACCGCCTTAAGTAAGGACACCACCGCCTTAGCCATTGTAAATGCAATTATCCAGTTAGCTGAAGCGCTTGACCTGGATACCACCGCCGAAGGTATAGAGTCACAAGAAGAAGCTAATATTTTGCAATCCTGCGGCTGCTCGGACGCCCAGGGCTTCTATTTTGGCCGCCCCCTACCCCTGCAGGAAGCGCTCGCCTATGTTCGGCAATTCGAGCGCTCTCAACATGCGAATTCACGTCCCAGCCCGTAAAAAGCGCTTTAAATAATCTAAGGCTCCACGAAAGCTAACCTATACTGAGCTTAATAGCTGCAAACTTGCCTGCGCATCTAATAATCAAACCATTAGTCAAACAAGCCCAGGCACATAACCCAGACTCCATAACCATTAAGCAAAATATTTTGAGGGTTTAATGCTTAAACGTATAGCCGCTAAAGATATTCGCATGGGAATGTTTATTACTGAACTTTGCGGCTCCTGGATGGAGCATCCTTTTTTTAAAACCAAATTCTTATTGGAAGATCCGCAAGACCTCGAAAGCCTTCTAAAAAGCGGCATCAAAGAGGTGTGGATCAATACCGATAAAGGTTTGGATGCCGACGAGATTGTTCAAGGTAAAAGTCTTTCGGATATTGAACTTGAAACTGAAGCTATGTTGCATGATGTGGTGCGCACTAAGCGCACAGAAAAAACCAGTATGCTCGCAGAGGTTAAAAACGCACAACGAATTTGCGCGCGCGCTAAAGAAGCCGTCATGGTTTTATTTAACGATGCTCGTATGGGCAAGGCTATAGAAGTTGAAAACGCCCAGGCATTAGTAGAAGAAATTTCCGACTCTGTGTTCCGCCAGCCACACGCCCTGATTAGCCTCGCACGCTTAAAGAAATCCGATGAATACACTTATATGCATTCCGTGGCTGTTTGTGCACTTATGATTGCACTGGCGCGCCAACTTAACCTTGATGAAGATATGGTGCGCGAAGCAGGAATGGCGGGTCTAATGCACGATCTTGGGAAAACGGGGATACCCAATAACATTTTGAATAAACCCGGAAAGCTGACGGAAGAAGAATTCAATGTTATCAAATCGCACCCACAAATAGGCGCTAGCCTTTTAATGAATAATCCATTAATTAGTGCGCTGGTAGTGGACGTAGTTCTTCATCATCATGAAAAAATGGATAGCAGCGGATATCCTCACCGTTTAGCTGGTGACAACATTAGTTTATTTGCAAAAATGGGCGCAGTTTGTGATGTCTACGATGCTATTACGTCTAACCGCCCTTATAAAAAAGGTTGGTCTCCGGCAGAGTCTATTCGCAAAATGGCCGAATGGAGCAAAGGGCATTTTGATGAAGGGGTATTCCAGGCCTTTGTAAAAACGGTAGGCATCTATCCAACCGGCTCTCTCGTGCGTTTGGAAAGCGGGCGCCTGGGTGTTGTCACCGAACAGAGTGAAGCATCACTACTCACACCCAAAGTAAAAATATTTTTCTCCGCCAAGTTGAAAACTCCCATACTGCAAGAAACCTTGGATCTCTCAAGCCTTATTGGTAAAGAAAAAATTATCGGCCGTGAATCACCGGAAGACTGGGGATTTCGCAATCTTGAAACACTGTGGAGCGGTTTGTAAAAAATATATCAACCAATAAATACATCTATCCAATTAACATCTCTATCCAAGAAAAATATCAACCAATTACAAATCTATCCAACGATAGGAAATTCTGCGTAAAAAGTACTGCCCTCACCCATCACAGACGTAAAACCAACTCGCCCATTCATACGTTCAACAATCTCTTTCGTGATGGCTAGGCCCAAACCAGTACCACCTTTTTTACGTGAATCAGAAGAATCTGCTTGATAAAATTTTTCAAAAATATGAAGTTTGCTTTCATCCGATAGCCCAACACCCATGTCAGTAACTGAGACGCGTGCATAGCCATCAATATTATTCAAACTGATAAATACATTGGAATCAGGCTTGGAAAACTTTGCAGCATTCGATAAAAAGTTCGCCATAACTTGCAAGAACCTGACATCTTCAATATTCACTTTGGGGTTAATATCAATAGGCACCATCACAAAGCGAACTTGCATTTGATCCGCATAAGCTTTGTTTTCTACCAGCGCATGCGCAATCAAGGCCTTCAGCGGCTGAGGCTCGCAATGAAATTCCAATTTTCCGGCCAATAATTTATCCATATCCAATAAATCATTAATTAATAGCGTAAGGCGTTGGGAGTTTTTGTAAGCTATATCGAGCAGATTTTTTAATTTTTCCGAAAAATCACCCAAGGTTCCACTCATTGCCACACCTAATGCACCGGTGATTGCCGTTAAAGGTGTGCGTAACTCATGGCTCACTGTGGATACAAACTCGGTTTTAATTTTATCCATTCTTTTACGTTCAGTAATATCCCAACAGGTTCCAATCATGGATGTTGCTTCATTACCCTCGTAAATAATTTTTGCGCGAGATGCCAAGTAATGGATGCTATGATCCGGCCATAAAATTCGATACTCAGTGTCATAGCCTTGTTTTCCTTCTATGGCATTGGCAATCTCTTCGAACACCCGTTGCCGATCATCATTGTGAACAAGCGAAAGAAAACTTTCATAACTTGTCAACACATTACCATCGACCAAGCCAAAGAGTGAATACATTGAGGCATCCCACTGTACTTGTCTATCGTTTAAATTTAAGCTCCATACTCCCATAAATGAGGACTCAAGAGCCAACTCAAGTCGGTGCTTATTATTTTTTAACTGAACATTTTTTTCACGAACATTTACCGTCATTTCTTTAGCTAGTATGATCGCGCGCAGACGTTGACTCGCCAATACATAAAACACGGCGCACATAAGAACACTAACAAAAAAACCTATAATAAATACCCTAAATGACATGCGGAAATTGTGGTGTTTCTCAAACAATTTATTGCTAGAAACCTCCAAAAACCAGGACTGCCCAAAGAGCGCTAATTGACGATTGACAGAAAAAGCTGGCGAAGAATTTTTCTGATCATCGTGAGAGTTGTAGAGCTCCTGCGTAGTATTCGCAGATTCACCGGCATATAAAATATAATCAATATACATAATACGCTGCGGTACAATGCTGCTCATTAAATCGCTCATACGAAATGCAGCGTAAACGAAACCATTGAGCGCATCCCAACGTTCGCGAACGGTGTTTATCGGCATATCTTTTTTATAGATAGGCATATACAACAACGCACCTGCTTGAACCGAGCCTTGATTTTCCTGCACCAAGGTGACTTTATTTGATAGGGTTGCCTGGTTTGTTTCTACGGCAGTAGTCATAGCTTTACGACGTACCGGCTCGGAAAACATATCAAAACCGAATGCAGCTAAATTTCGTCCTGCAAAAGGTTCTGCATAAATAATCATCGAATAGCTATCGCGTTCGCCTTGAGGACGAATAGTAAATTGCGGGAATCCATCCGCGCGCACGCGCTTGATAGCATCTTCAAGCTGCGAAGGTTTTATCCATTCGCTAAAACCGATCAACTGAATGCCCGGATACCTTTCTGCGAGCTCAAAGCTACTAATGTATCTGTGAAATTCTTCGCGCTCAACGCTTTGGCTCGCCTCATATAAACCCTTAGCGCCGAGCAAAATTTGCTCGTTATCGCGAATCTTTAACTGCAAGCTTTCTATCAAATCGTTAACTTGCTGGTCAAATGCTGCCTGTGCAAATTGTTTTGACTGACTATGAATAGTGAAGCTTATAAAAACCGTGAGCAATAGAAGCACGATGAGCAAAAGCAACATCCAGGCTAAATGCTTGTCTTTTTGTAGATATTTAATCAATGCCATAAATTAAGCTCTGAGCTAATGAGGTTAGCTGTGCGGCTTCGAAGCCTGATTAAAATAGATCAATGCTTATTCACTCGGGACCATATATCCCGTAGCTGGTCTGCCAGCGTCATAGGATCAAACGGTTTTGCAATAACGCCCACCGCCCCCAAGTCCAAATAACCCTGTACCTCCTGCGGTTGCACCTTGGCCGTCATAAACACCACAGGTGTGGCTGAAAGCTCGGATAATTTTCGCAATGCGTGTAATGTTTCCGGGCCATCCATTCCGGGCATCATCCCATCCAGCAAAATTAAATCCGGATTAAACGCTACGGCTTTACTCAACGCTTCACTACCGGACGAACAGGCTTCCAGTGTAAATCCACTGATTGCATCCAGCACCATAACGGCAATTGCTTGAATATCAGGATCGTCTTCCACGTATAAAATTTTATCTAATGTTTTGATCATATCGATTTCCTTTGCGTTTAATTCAATATGAATTACAGCAATTCTAAAATAGGAATATGTTTACTTTTGAATTCACCCATGCGTACCAAAAGCCCTACTTGGATCGTTTAAACTCTGCAAAAAAGCAACTGCCTTTACCAATTTCACTGTCAAATCCAATTCTTCCGCCCATGCGCTCCACCAATTCTTTGCTGATGGCGAGACCCAAACCTGTTCCACTTTTCTGTCTGCTGTCTGAGGAATCCGCTTGCGAAAATTTTTGAAACATACGCGACTTGAATTCGTCTGGAATTCCCGACCCATAATCCTGTACAGATATGCGCACCCAGCCACTATTCAAGCTTAGTTTTATATCTACAGCAGATTGCGCTGGTGAGAATTTCGCAGCATTACTTAAGAAATTGTTCATTATCTGCTGAAACCTGAATGCATCGATATTGATTGATGCAGCAGCAGACATATCATGTAACACAAATTTGACGGCATATTTTTCCGCATACATTCTATTTTCAAGCAAGGATTGTTGCACCAACAGGTAAACCGGTTTTGAATTCATATCAAAAGGCATTTTGCCGGCAATTAATTTTTCCATATCGAGCAAATCATTAATCAACAAACTTAGTCGCTGGCTGTTTTTATAAGCTATCTCCAACATAGCCTGTGCCTTCTCTGGCATAACTCCTAACATATTGTTAGTAATTAAACTGAGCACCCCTGAAATGGATGTCAAAGGAGTACGCAATTCGTGGCTTACAGTTGAAATAAATTCGCTTTTCATTTGCTCAACACGCTTTTGTTCACGAATATCTTTAACCAGAGTCCACCAGCATTGCTCATCACTTTCTAACATGTTTATTAACGAGCCGCTTACTTCGACTGAAATAAGCTCACCATTTTTGTGACGGTAATTTTTTTCTAGTGGACCAAAGCGTTCTGAACCTTTTACACAATCCATCGCCGCTTTTAAATCCGCCCATTCACTCTCTGGAATAAAGTCCAATATGCTTAAAGTGCTTAATTCGGTTTTACTGTAGCCAATCATTTTTCTGAACTCCGGATTGGCATCAAGCACTTGTCCATTCTCCTTAACCTGCATAATACCTATGGGAGCCATCTCGAATAATTGCGACAGTTTATTAGTCATAATGCGCTTTTCATAAACGCTGTCTATACGTGCTTGAATATCCCAAATAAAACCATCAATAAATTGCAATTTACCCTGCGCATCAAATACGCCACGGCCAATTTCCTGCACATAGCGCCACTGTCCGTCCACCCGTTTGATGCGATACTCAAGATCGAAAGATTGATTTTTAGCTACGGCAGCCTGAACAGTTGCATACACACGATCCTTGTCATTTGAGTGAGTAATATCGTTAAAACTTAGTGCGTTATCCTTAATAAATTTTTTCGCTGCGTATCCCGTCAACTGCTCAACGGCATCACTCAAATAGTGCATGGTCCAAGATGAATTATTTTCACATCGGTAGGCAGCACCGGGAAAATTACTTAACAAACTCCGCAATAAATCCTCGCTGCCTTTAACCCGCGAAGAGTATTCCTGCATGGCTTTATTAATCGATTTTAATTTGAGCAATTGCATAACTTGCCGGGCCAACGCGCGCAATGAACTCAGTTGCGCAGCACTTAATAGGCGCGGCTTGTAATCAACAACACACAGAGTGCCCAAGGCAAAATTGTCTTCCGTTACCAGCGGCACGCCTGCATAAAAACGAATGTAGGGAGCACCTACCACCACTGGGTTGTCACAGAAGCGCTTATCTTTGGTTGCATCTTCCACCATTAAAATATCGTCGGGAGTTAAAATAGTGTGAGAACAAAACGCAACGTCGCGGGGCGTTTCCGACGCATCTATACCTATACAACTTTTAAACCACTGACGGTCGCTATCAATCAGAGATACGACTGCAATTGGCACATCACATATGTGCGTAGCAACTTGCACAATATCGTCAAAACTTTGCTCCGGCGGCGTGTCCAGAATTGCCAGATTACGCAGAGCCTTAAGACGTAAAAGTTCGTTGCCAGGTAATTCCGCTATCATAATTTCACATAATGGTTGTATGAGACGCTATTGATTGAGGGCCTTTTTAATGGCTGCAATAATCGCTGCGGTGGGTTGCGGTTTTTGCAGCCACTGCACATCGGCAAACATGGCTGTGCGGCCATTTGCCACACGTTCTGAATCAAGATTCGCTGAAATAACAATAATAGGTATTTGCTTGGTGCTTGCATCACTGCGCAGTTGGCGGATTAATTCAATTCCGCTCATATCCGGCAATTCAATATCCATAGTAATAGCTTTGTAAGCATAGAGCGCTAAACGTTCCATAGCGCTTTGTGCTGAATAAGCAATATCAACACGATAATTTTGCGCACGTAACATGGTCGCAAATAGCTCTGCAACTTCCGGGTCATCCTCTATTACTAATAATCGTTCGCCCGTTGCTGAGCGTTGACTCTTAGCCGGCGGCAGGAACACATTTTCTTCAAAAGGAATTTCAAAATAAAATTGTGAGCCTTGACCAACCTCAGATAAAAATCCGACGCGTCCGCCCATGCGTTCAATAATCTCTTTACAGATGGCAAGCCCTAAACCAGTGCCACCTTTTTGACGAGAATCTGATGCATCAGCTTGAGAAAACTTTTGAAAGATTCGTCGGCGAAACTCATCCGGAATTCCTGGCCCTTTATCAATAACTGACACTCGTACACTGTTGAAGATACTTTCAATACGAATCTCAACTGTTTCATTCGGTGGAGAAAACTTCGCAGCATTCGATAAATAATTTGCCAGAACTTGTTGAAGACGTTGAAAATCTACCAGTACGCGTAAATCATCTCGTACACCGTTATTTAATACAAATTTAACTTGATATTGCGCCGCATAAGCAGCGTTAGCGTCAATCGATTGAGAAATTATAGGGACTATAGCTTGCGACTTGAGATCAAAATACATCTTACCGGCGGTGAGTTTTTCCATGTCCAATAAATCATTAACCAGATGAATTAGGCGCAAACTATTTTTATGCGCGATATTCAACATTTTGGTGGCTGTGTCTGGAATAACTCCTGCGGCTCCATTAACAATAATTCCCAGGGCTCCACTAATGGCAGTGAGCGGTGTGCGCAATTCGTGACTCACGGTTGAAATAAATTCGCTCTTCAAGCGATCCATACGTTTTATTTCACTGACATCGCGCGCAATTCCCAAGTAGCCGGTAATGTCGCCATCTGGGCCGCGCAGAACCGAGGAGGATAAAATGATAGGAATGTGAGAGCCGTCTTTACGCACGTATGTCCATTCATTTTCATCTTCATCTCCGATACTAGACTTTGCACTAAACACCTCCGGGCCTGCAGGAATGTCTGCACCGAACTCCTGCGCGAGAGCTTTTGCGCGAGCTTTAATTTCCGATTCAAGGTGAAATTTCACGGGCATGAATTTATCAATAACTTCTGCTGCAGAATATCCTAATAATCTTTCCGCACCTTTGTTAAAGGTTTTGATAATACGATGTTCATCGGTTGAGATAATTGCCACACCGGCCGCATCAAAAATCGCTTCGCGCAGAGCATTAATATCGTGTAATTTTATCAACGCCAGCTTTTCTTCAGTGACCTCCTGCAAATAACCATGCCAGAGGGTATTTTCATTTTTGAGCCGCTCCGGGCGCGCGTCGCCGCGCACCCAAATTTCACCGCGACGCTGATGAACTACCCGGAATGTTGCAGTCCAATTTTTCAGGCTCGCAGCAGAGGCGGAAATACTTTCACTTACCCAGCCGATATCTTCCGGGTGCACTTGAGCAAATAGACAAGTAGCATCGTCTTTGACTGATTCAGCAGTAACACCGTAAATCTCCTCAATACCGGAACTGGCAAATGGAAAAAAATTTTGTCCATCTGCATTTAATTGATATTGGTATAAAAATCCCGGCAACTGACTACACAACTTATCAAAGCGATCAAATAACAATTTTTGTTCAGATTGATCTTGCCAGCGCTCCAGCGTGATGCCCACCCAACGCGACAGCAATCGCATAAAATCTTTATCGAGTTCATCATAAGGTTGGTGACGGCTATTATTTGAATCAAAACTCAATGTTCCATAAATTTTTCCTTGCAACCAAATAGGCATACCAATATAGGAATCCACGTTCATAGGATCAGTGGCGTAATGATTTGCATATTCGCTTTTTGAAATTTCGTCGAAACTAAATACGTCTTGTGCCTCCAAGGCAAATTCACAAAAATAATTCGATAAGGGGCCGTTGAGGGGCCGCGGAGAAGAATAGCCATAACTGATTTTAATTTGATACTGTTTACCCTGAATACGGCTCACAGTTCCACAAGGCAAACCTAAATAGCGCGAACCTATTTCCAGTGCATGACGCAATTGGTCTTCGGCTGAAATAAACGGAATTGAAGTAATTTGATTGAGTGCACGTAGCGCTGCCTGTTGACGGACAACAATAATTTCATTTTTTTTGCGTTCGCTAATGTCTGTGTACACCCCCAACATAAGCGCGGCTTTACCGTCGGGTAACCATTCCACTACTTTGCCGCGGGTAAAAATCCATTTGTAACTCCCGTCGGCAACTCTCAGCCGATATTCATTTTCGAACATGGGTGTTTCGCCTTTGATGTGGCGAATCATTTCGGTATAACTTGCGCGCTTATCGCTAGGGTGAACACGTGACAACCACTCTTCAATGTCGCCATGACCATCATCGCCCTCTAACCCACAAAGCGCGCGCCACTCTTTGGAAAAAAAAGCGTTATTACTCGCAATGTTCCATTCCCAGAATCCAGATTCACTACTGACGAGCGCAAGATTCAAACGCTGTCGGGATTGTTCACTGAGGTCACGCTCCTTCTGTAATTGCTGACTGTGCGCGCGCAGAAGTTGCAAAACGTGACGGTGATTCAGCCGCAGTAACACCCATAAAACACCTAACGAAAATAGCCAACCTGCGGCATAGTTAATAATCAGGGCTTCGCGAGCATCAAGGTGAGCGATTATCTCGGCGCTAATATCCGCCCAACTGATTATCATGGTTGTTGAAGGAGTTGAGGGGGACGCCGAAGAGACATCACCTGACATTTGCCCAGCTTGGTTAACCATCGCTAACAAATAGTTTTTTTCATTGTGGTTAACAATCCATGGAATGTTCTTATCGGTAATCACCTTGGAAAAAACCCCATTAGCTAACCAATCTTTTATCAAGGGATTGTTATAGGACTCCAGATACCAGAGGTTACCTAGCTTTTTGTCCCCCGCAATTTCCTGCTGCGCTGGCCCCCATAACATTCGCCGTGCTAATGCCGTGCTAACCAACACTGCCTGCCCTTTACTTTTTTCTGCGTTGCCGACCGGCAATAAAGACATTCCCACGTCAACGGCACCAATGGTGATGCCCGAATCCGCATTGATAGGAACTATGCCGCGATAGTTGGCGCCATAGTGCCTAACCTCCATGCCGCTCATAGGCTGACCCGTTTTCAATGACTCCATCAACAGCGGGCTGAATGGGCTTATGTCATCCCCAAAACGTTCAAGCTTATTGGCACGTAAGAAAACAATTGCCACGGGCTTGGGCGCAAGGCTGGTTAAATGGATATTAAGTTCACGGAAACCAAGCGGGGCCATTTGCGTCCAATAGTGCTCCAGCGCTTGGGATAATTGTTTGCGCATTTCAGCACTTTGCTCGGTTCCGCCCGATCCCCCTTCCTGCTCATGAATGATGGCGGCCTTATGAATCAGATGTGTGATCGCAGTATCCTTGGCAATCAGGTGCGCAAAAACCTCTGCGTGGTGTAGCAGATCGCGCTGGGTAACATGAAAGGTAGACGACACCGTCGCTTGCTCTAAAAGCAAACGCTGCTGCCACTCCTGCTCCTGACGTGTCAATTCGTTATGCAACAGCGCAACGAACAAGCCAGTAATAAGAAGGGTTACAACCCACGGCATCCATGTATAGAGCCGCTTATTCTCTAGATCCATTGATCATCTCGTGCAGATATAGCGAACGCCCGTTACAGAGCGATCTCGTTCTATATCCAGTGTAGTGCAGTTTTTTTGAAGGGCTGGATTTGAAGGAGGAAAATGAACCGTTGGAAGCTGGGTTTACAGGTTGAAAATAACGGGGCTTTTACTATTACGCACTTTTGGCGGCGCGTTTGCGGCGAGCATCTTTGGGATCTACCGCCAGCGGACGATATATCTCTACGCGATCTCCCTCATGCAACACATAAGATGTACTTTTACTCCCAAGAGACTCACCGAAAATCCCCAGGCTTGCCCCCGCTACGTCGATCTCTGGAAAGAATTCAACTATGCCGGAACTCTCCACCGCTTGCAGCGCGGTAGTCCCTGGTGCAACCAGAAGTGAAATAATTTTTTGTTTGTGAGGAAGCGCATAGGCGACTTCTACGGTGATGAGATCGAAATCAGCCATGGTCACCCTAGCGGTAAATCGATTTTGCGCGAGCGCAGAGTGCATCGACTTGTTTGCTGGCTACAGCCTCAAACAGTTTGCCAATTGCCATACCGAGCAACCTACTTTTTAACTCGAACTCCAGGTCAAAACTTACCTTACAGGCATTGTCACCCAATGCGGTAAAACGCCAAAAGCCATGCAAGGATTTGAACGGGCCATCAACCAAGGTCATGCTCATCAGTACTGGTGCTTGCAAGTGATTGCGGGTTATAAAACTTTGCGTTACACCCGCTTTACTCAAATCCAGGCGCGCTTCCAGCCAATCGCCTTCGCGCGTAAGGATCTGCGCCCCCACACAGCCATCCATATATTGCGGATAAGCTTCGATATCATTTACCAAATCAAACATCTGCTGCGCCGAATAATTAACGAGCGCTGAGCGATTTACCCTGTGCGACACAAATAATTCTCCACGACCAAGATCGCTACTAATCAGCAACCAGACGGGTCGCTATGGGGAAAAACAAATTAATGATAATTGCCAATACTGCAACCGGCGACACATAGCGAAGCAACCAGCGCCACACCGCCAGTAATCGCGGGTGATCTTGCTGCATCTCATGGGCGGCCAGTTCACGTTTCATTATCCAACCCACAAAAATGGCAGTGAGTAATCCGCCGCTGGGCAGCAGCAAATTAGTGGTAAAGAAATCGAGGCAGGAATAGAAATTCATACCCCAGAGCAACTCTTGTTCTGACCACTGGTTAAAGGAAAAGACCGAACCTAATCCCAATAGCCAGGCTGCGCCTGCCACTAACAAGCTGGCACTGATACGATGGAAGCCAAATCGCTCATGCAAGTAAGCAACTGCTGGCTCCAGTAATGACATGGTAGAGCTCCAGGCTGCCAGTACCACCATCCCGAAAAACGCGATGCCCAGGAATGTGCCCATCGGCATGGAGCCGAAGGCTACCGGCAAGGTAACGAACATTAACCCGGGACCGCTGGCAGGCTCAATGCCCGGTGTTGCGAACACAAATGCAAAAATCGCCACGCCAGTGAGAAGACCGACGAGCACATCCAAAAGCGCCACCGTAATTACCGTCTTACCAATGGATGCTGTACTGGGCATATAGGCACCGTAGGCCATGATCGCGCCCATACCGATACTCAAGGTGAAGAATGCATGGCCAAGGGCCAGCAACGCTGAATTCCAGGAAAGGTCCTCAACGTTAAAGCTAAACATAAACCGCATACTGGTAAGAATTTCGCCGGTGGTAAAGGCGTAGCCCACTAAAATCAGCAGGAGTACAAATAACGTGGGCATCATAAAGCGAATGGCGTTTTCCAGACCTTTGGTAACACCGAACATTAACACCAGGGCAGTCATCGAAATAAAAGCGGTGTGCCATTGCACTAGACGGCTTTGATCAGCAAGTAGCGCATTGAACAAACCGTTTGAGCTTTCGCCATCGAGACCGCCAAATTTACCCTCAAGCGCAGCAACGAAATAATCCAGGGCCCAACCCGCAATTACCGAGTAGTAGGAGAGAATTAAAAAGCCCGCGATCACACCCATCCAACCAATAATTGACCACAACCGGGTAGAACCCATGTCACTACTGATATTGGAAGTTGCCGTTATAGGGTTGGCGCGGCCTTTACGGCCAATCATGATTTCGGCCATCATGATGGGGATACCCACCAGAGCAACGCACACTAAATAGAGCAGTACGAAAGCTGCACCGCCGTTTTCACCGGTGATATAGGGGAATTTCCAAATATTACCCAAGCCAACAGCGGAGCCGGTCGCCGCCAGGATAAAGCTACCGCGCCCCCATATTGCGTGCTGTTTAAGTCGTTTCGCCATGAAAACTCCAAAATGGATATTCGTACTGCATAGTTAAGATTGAATTGTAGCGGGATTGGCACCACAAGATAAGTCTTGCCAGATCAAGCGCATGCGCGAAACTTCTCACAAAATACGCGTATAATGCGTGCCTGCTTCCGGAAGGGGGTTCTCATTAGGAGCCTATTGACGTTATGGCCAAGAAAAATTCGCAAAAAAATAATGGCAGCACCATCGCTTTAAACAAGAAAGCTAAGTTTGATTATCACCTATCTGACCGCTTCGAATGCGGCATGGTGTTGCAAGGTTGGGAAGTAAAGAGTTTGCGCGCTGGGAAAACCCAGCTCACCGATTGCTTTGTTTTCTTTAAAAACAACGAAGCCTGGCTTCTGGGCGCGCAAATCACGCCTATTCAATCTGTATCGACTCATCACGTAGTGGAACCAACCCGCAATCGTAAGCTATTGCTTAATCGCCGCGAGATAATTCGTTTGCAAGAAGCATCGCAACAGAAAGGTTATACGGTGGTGGCAACGGCCTTTTACTGGAAAGAGCATTTGATTAAATGTGAAATCGCTTTGGCAAAAGGCAAGCAGGAACACGACAAACGCGAAACTGAAAAAGAACGCGATTGGGCACGCGATAAACAGCGGATTTTCCAAACGGGAAATAAGGATTAGGAGGTACGAGACCCCACCCTAACCCTCCCATTGTCAGGGGAGGGAACTGACTCACTCTGCAAGACGAATGACTCATAGTTCTGCTACGAAGTGCGATATCCCCTCCCCTGTCAAGGGGAGGGCTAGGGTGGGGTTGTTTTTTTATCCCAGCTGCTAATTGGGCGTAGAGGAGGTTGTTTTAGGGGAACACAACACTTGCAAGCGTCTCACTCAACCGCAATACTTCTTTTATCTTTTTCGGCACATGATTGACCGAGGCCATTCGATGAATGCAACTGTCCCCGCCCTACCGCTGGACACGCTGTGGGAGTCCATCCGCAGCCAGACGCGTAAACAAGCCGATCATGAGCCGGTATTGGCGAGCTTTCTTTACGCCACTATCCTTAACCATGACACGCTTGAAGCTGCCCTCAGCTTCCACCTCGCCAACAAATTAGACAGCCCGGCTCTGCCCGCCATGCTGGTACGTGAAGTGATTGAGCAGGCGATGAAATCCAACCCTGAAATAGGCGTGGCGGTGCGCGCAGACTTACAAGCCGTGAGTGAGCGCGATTCGGCCTGTTGCTCACTGGTGACGCCGTTCCTTTATTTTAAAGGCTTCCACGCATTACAGGCCTACAGGGTATCCCACTGGCTGTGGATGCAAGGTCGCAATTCACTCGCGCTTTTTCTGCAGAACCGCATCTCCTGCGTTTTTGCGGTAGATATCCATCCCAACGCGAAAATTGGCAAAGGCATTATGTTTGACCACGCCACCGGAATCGTTATCGGCGAAACGGCGGTGGTTGAAGACAATGTTTCCATCATGCAATCCGTCACCCTTGGCGGCACCGGCAAAGAACACGGGGATCGTCACCCCAAAGTTCGCAGTGGTGTACTCATCAGTGCAGGCGCGAAAGTGCTGGGAAATATCGAAATTGGTGAGTGCGCAAAAATTGGGGCGGGGAGTGTCGTTTTGAAAGATGTCGCACCACGTACTACAGTTGCAGGTGTACCTGCGCGCGAATTGGGCACCAGCCCGTGTGTTCAACCGGCGCGCGACATGAATCACCAAATTAGCTAGCGCCAATCTCCAACAAACGAGACAGGCGTTAGTTAAGCCGACAAATTTTCGGTAACACAAGCCTATGTTGCAATTTTCGTTTAGGTGGATGCTGCGATTGCTTGCCTTTGTGTGGGCATTTACCTGCAGCCCCATCAAAGCTGAAGAGCCTGTCCTCGTGGCCGTTAATTACGACCTCCCCGCCGACTATCAACACTTCCTCAATGGTCGCGACCCACTTGATATAAAGTTTTACGGCGGGCCGGGCGCTCGCAGGGACGTCATTGAAATTGTGCTGCTCATGCAGGCCCTTGATTTAGGCGGGTTTAAAAAACCTATAGAAATCCACGTAGAACCCAGCTACCTACGAATTCTCCGAGGTGTGGCCGATGGCCAATTTATCAGCCCTGGAGCACTCATGTGGAAAGCTGATATAGATATGTTGCGATCGGCTTATTTTATTAGCCGGCCCGTTGTTAAAGAGGGAGAGTTTATTGTGGGCATCTACACCGGAGCAAAAAATCGTAATCGCCTTAAAGACATGCCTCCATCCAAGCTGAAAAATTCGAATGTCGTTACCAGTGCGCAATGGCAAAGCGACGTGCAGACTCTGAAGGATCTTGGATTCAAAAACATTACCTATTCGCCCAACTGGGTCAATATGGTACGAATGATTGGAGCTGAGCGCGCGGACATAACGCTTGCGCCTTTTCAGACCACACCGGATATGAGTATCACTGTGGATGATGTAACGCTGTACCCCGTCAAAGGTGTAACTGTTGCAATTTCAGGTTCGCGTCATTGGCCGGTGAGCCGTAAGCATTCTCAAGGTAAGGTTTTTTATCAAGCGCTTGAGAGCGGTCTGGCACAATTAGACGCCAAAGGAATCATTCAGCAGGCTTACCGTGATTGTGGTTTTTTCCACTCTGAAGTTGCGCGATGGACTTTATTAAAACCGGATACTCAATTAAAACCAGATACTCAACCTGCCCCGCACAAACATTCGTCGCACCCATAAGATCAACTACGCTAGAAAATTACTTTACCGGGTTGGCCCACTTTATTGGGGGGAAGTGCTTAACAAGTGATTTATCAACTGAATTACCTAAGGCTTCTTCCTGATCAAACTGCGCTTGCGATGAAAGCGTCACTTGCACGCTATCCAATACCTGGTTGCTGAGTTCGATAAACGGCGATTGATCAATCCATTCATCTACACTTGGTTTGGGCACTTTAGTAGTGAACATATTACTTCTACTCATTACACAATAGGCGATAAATAAATGCTTTTTACTTAAAGGGAAAACTAAAAAGGACACCATTCCATCATCGTGAACATTTTTATTTACCACCGCATCAAAACGTGCTGCCAAACATGGTATGGCGGACTGCTGACGCCAGTTCTGCGGAACCAGCCAAGATTGCTGATCCCCTTGCACTGAAAAATCATTTCCATATTTCAAGCTTAAATAATTTTTAATTCCCGCTTCAAATACATTGGGAGTAAAAAAATTGAGTTCATTGGTTGGCTGCTTGGGCAAAAATATGCCCGCGTACATATCTACCGAGCCTAAGTGCCCTGTAAACCAGGGGCCGTAGAAATCCCAACTACGCCGAATCAATTCCTGCGAACGCCATCTGCTGCCTTCAACACCAAAACCATCTGTTTGCAATTGGTTTAAATCATATTCACTCTTCGGATCTACTTCATACGCCTTGGATTGAGTATTACTCTGCGGAATACGAAAACTAATTTTTGTTCCACTCAAATCAACCGTTTTTTTCTCAGCAACACTAAAATCCGGTCCTTTAGGGCGTAAAAAACCTGTCTGGGCGCGTATACGCTTTGGCCAATAAAACATGTGTTATCGCCTTTAAAATATCCAGTCTTGAAAGATAAGCGTAAAAGTATTTCTACTCTTCAACGCGGAAATTCTCACCAAAAAATATTAAAACTTAAAAAGTCAAAAATGAATCGTTGAGTGAGTTAGGTTTACCCAGGAGCTCGATTGAGGGGTAGAAATACTCACGCAAAAACTTTTTGCTGGCGTCTAATGATACGTCTTGCATTTCGCTTCGAATGTTCACCATCCAACATTAAAAGCCAAGCCAGACGTGCTCCCCTTAACACTTTTGAAAAAGACTTCAGACTTCGAGCCACTTCTATGTGAAAGGTTCTCTGTGCTTAAGTCTTGAGCCTAAGCAGCCTATTTAGAGGGACGAAAAGGAGTATGGGAGATGTGGGTTACGCAAATACTGAATCGTTGAGCAACAAACAATGATTAACCACTAACTTATTGAATAGATATTCCTAAAATCCTCTGCTGCGGACCTCGTGATATCTAGATTCCGCTAAAGCAGTACTCACATGTTGACACTTAGCTGATGCTAAAGGGCTTCCAATTTCGCATATTGCATAACCAGACGCTTGCTGCCTGCCTCACTGAAATTGACTTGAATCACAGCATTGTCACCCGAGCCTTCAAAGTGCAGGATAACGCCTTCGCCAAAAATAGCGTGTTTAACACGCTGACCGAGACGAAAGCCCGTGCCTTCACCGTTGTCGTACATAGGTTGGCGAGAAGATGGTTGAGTATGAGCGCGATTAAATGACACTGGTCTTGTTACTGCGGCTTTTAACCGCACCTCTTGTATGGATTCAGCAGGAATTTCTTTCACAAAGCGCGAAACACTGTTAAATGTTTCAGCGCCATAAAGCCGACGAGTTTCCGCATAGGAAATAAATAGCTTTTGCATGGCACGAGTAATGCCCACATAACACAAGCGACGCTCCTCTTCCAAACGGTCAGGGTCATCGGCCGACATTTTATGCGGAAACAACCCCTCTTCCACACCAGCCAAAAACACCAATGGGAATTCCAAGCCTTTTGCGGAATGAAGCGTCATTAATTGTACAGCATCTTCAAACTCATCTGCTTGGGTTTCTCCTGCATCCAGCGCTGCAGTATCTAAAAATTGCTGCAATACGCTCAACTCTTCGTTTTCTTCGTCGGCATCAAACGCGCGACATGCAGTAATTAATTCCTGTAAGTTTTCGCCACGGGCTTGGCCTTTCTCACCTTTTTCGTTCTGGTGAAACTCCAACAACCCCGTATCTTCCAGTACTAACTGAGCGATTTGATCAAGCTTGAGAGTATCGCCATGAATATCGATTTCGCTGGCATCTTGTGCCAGCTTGACGACAACACTTAAAAAACTTTGTACTGCATTACCGGCGCGCGCGGTAAAGATACGCTTTTCGACCATTTGTTCGGCGGCATGCCAAAGTGAGCACCCGTGTTCACGAGCGTACTCACGAATATCATCTACGGTCTTTCCGCCTATACCGCGCGTGGGAGTATTGATGACACGCTCAAAACCTGCATCATCGTGGGGATTGCTAATCAACCGCATATAAGCAACTGCATTTTTAATTTCGAGGCGATCATAGAAGCGCTGGCCACCGTAAATTCGGTAAGCAATGCCTTCGCGAAGCAAGGCTTCTTCGAGTACCCGCGACTGGGCATTCGAGCGATATAAAATTGCACAGGAATCGTTGCGATTGCCTTTACGAACCCAATCCTGAATTCGCTCAACAATAAAACGCGCTTCATCTTGCTCGTTGTAGGCGGCATAAAGAGAAATAGGTTCGCCCTTGTCACCCTCGGTCCACAAATTTTTCCCAAGGCGACCAGAGTTATTAACGATTACTCCATTTGCCGCTGTTAAAATATGACCTGTCGAACGATAATTCTGCTCGAGGCGAATAGTTTGGGTATGACTAAAATCGTGCGTGAATCTTTGGATATTTTCAATTTTCGCACCGCGCCAGCCATAAATAGATTGATCATCATCACCCACCGCCGTTACGCAAGATTCTTTCCCTGCCAACATGCGCAACCAGGCATATTGCACGCTATTGGTATCCTGGAATTCATCCACCAAAATAAAAGGGAAGCGATTGCGATAGTGTTCAAGTATGTGCGGCTTGTTTAACCAAAGTTCGTGTGCGCGTAATAAAATTTCTGCGAAATCTACCATACCACCGCGCTGACAATCTGCTTCGTAGGCACGATAAACTTGCAACATTGTTTTTATAAAAGGGTCGCCGGTTTCCTGAATATGTTGCGGGCGCAGACCTTCGTCTTTCTGCCCGTTGATATACCACTGCGCTTGTTTGAAGGGCCACTTTTCATCACTCAAATTTAAATTGGCATAGACGCGTTTAATTAAACGCAATTGATCATCGCTATCTAAAATTTGAAAATTTTGCGGCAGGTTTGCATCTTGCCAATGAGCTTTTAATAATCGATGCGCAATGCCATGGAATGTACCCACCCACATGCTACGCGTATTAACAGGTTGTCTCACTGTTAATGAAGCGTCGGAAAATAATTCATCCAAACGCGAACGCATTTCTCGTGCCGCTTTATTAGTGAAGGTCACCGCCATAATTGAATAAGGCGACAATTGCTCAACTTGAATTAACCATGCGATGCGGTGCACCAACACTCGCGTTTTACCGCTACCAGCACCAGCGAGAATCAATTGATTACAAGCAGGGGCAGACACAGCTTCGCGCTGAGCTTCGTTGAGGCCACTGAGTAGATGTGAGAGTTCCATGGGCATTTACACTAATTGAGCAAGAACCTGAATTCTACTGGCTAGATGTACAGATTACTATAATTTTTACGGATTTTGGCCGATGAAAATTTTGACGTCACGCAAGACCTGATCTGCGCATTCATGAATTTGATCTTGCCAGCAGCTTCCAGCGCTCATACTGAGAATTTTTTTCTGCGAAATAAAACTTACTTTGTAGGAAAGCTGATTGTGGTTCGCTATTGCCTTCACTTTAATATTTTCAGCGATTAGTAGTTGCAGATCGCTTAGTTGATGTGAACTCATCGTAAAATCTCGGGAGTGAGATATTTTTGCTCGCAATTCCTGTTCAAGCGACTTGGTTAATGCATCACTCCCCGAGTAAATGATATCAACACTGATTATTTTCGACAGGGCAAATACATTGGAGGAAAAACAAAGGCAAAGTAAAAATACAAGTTTTTTAATATTCATTTTGCACCAAGTTCTCAATTGATGACTTATTACATTTATTCCCCACTACAACGCGAAATAAATCCAATCGATTGCTAACTGAATTTAACTGGGATGTGTCATCCCCGCTTACGCGAGCATGGCGAACCCCAGTTTCATAGACTTAATGTTTAACACAGATTTAGACTTGATAAGCCTTAGCTGGCTGAGGCAAATCTGGCAGAGATGAAACTGATAAATGCAGAGCTGCTTGATAAACCTCCAAGCTTTTTTGAGTTTCGCCCAAACTATTTAATATGCGCGCAAGTTCAGCATAAGTTTCTGCATTTTTTTGCACCGCAAGACTGCGCTGGAAATAATCGCGCGCTACACCCCAGATATGGTTGCGTAAATGCAGGCGACCCAAAGCACGTAATAGTGATGCGCTTTGCGGATAGTATTTCAACCAATTCTCAGCATTGCGGATCACCTCAGCAACGTCAGTTACACGCAAAACACCGTAGAGATCAATCAAACTATCATCCCAGCTTTTGCTTAAAGTTTTGCGCAGTAAAACTTCCGCTTCTTGATCCTGCAAATTATCCATCAACACTTTTGCATAGGCGGCCACTACGCGCGGCACTCGCTGCTGGTATGCCGGGATCTTGCCCCATGCTTTGCGCAAAATAGTCAGGCGATCCACCGACGAAGCGTGCTGGGCAGTTGCATTCGCCAAATTTAATTGGCCCAACATCACCAAAGATTCAATTTCGATGGTTTCCGTTACCGAACAAACTTTGTATTTTTTAACGAGCGGGAAAATATCACCTAACCCTAACCAATCATGACGCAACTCATATAACTGCCGCAGGCTGTTAATGACAATCGTGTTTTTCGGTGCTTTTTGTTGTAACGCCAACAAAATTAATTTGGCTTGCTCAAAGCGACCATTATTCATTTCTATTTTTGCCTGCGCTACACCTATGGGTACGGCAAAGGTTGGGTATTTTTTTTGTGCATCACTGAGAATTTTTAGCGCATCTTCATGATCACCCAACTCACAACTTGCACGAGCTGCCGCCAAATAATTCACGAGCGGTGATTCTACTTTGGTGGCAGTGCGCAATAATTTTTTTCGCGCCTGGACCCAGTCGCCCGATAAAAAATCAATTAATCCACTTGCCGCGCGTTTGCTTGCGCGCTCTGTTGTACCAAATACAAAAAAATCGGTAAGACGTTGTGCAATAGACCAACTTACCAATAAAAATCGCGTTGAAAGCCACCAGAGGACTGTAAGCAGAAGCACAAAAAAACAGGCAAACCATAAGCTGGTTTCAACCGTTTTTTGACCGAGAATAACCAACACGTATCCCGCATCTGGCAATATGAGGCCAAAACCCCAAAGCGCTAATAAAATGATCGCGACAATAAGGACAATCAATTTCTTCATTAATTGCCTCCGTGACGACTAAAAGCCAGACGATCTTTTTGACGCAGATATTCTTTTACCAAGGCAGCAGAGCCGGTGAAATCAGGTAATGGCTGCTGCACATTACTTTTCTTCAATTGATCCAAATCATTGAGAACGATTTGTGCCTGATCATTAAGCGGGTAGTAATCGCGAATCCAATTTTGCGCTTTATCCAAACTGGCCTGATACACATGCTGCTCTTCGCGCAGCAAACCTATTTGCGCTTGTTCCAACATTAACCGCAAGTTTTGTTTTAAATACATTTGATCTTCGGGCGGTAAGATCGCATCAACTCGACGACCCTGATCGCGCACACGTACATACATACTTAATTTATGCCACGCGCTTTTGCCAACATTTTTTACGCGCTGCCAGATCGTGGTCGCAGGTGACTCTTCACCATCATTCAAGGCAGCAATGGTTTCCTCGTCCTCTTCAAATAGAGGTTCAATAAGCGGCAAGTTTTCTATCTGTTGAGTAATAGCAAGTAACTGTAAATAGATACCTTCTCGATCCACTTTTTGCGCTAATTTTAAGGCTTCAATTTCTTCAGATAATTTTTTACGAGCGGGAAATAAGTCCGCATTCTGCAATTCAGCCAAAACACTATTCGCTGATTGGGCAAGAGCTAATGAATTTACCGCTTCGTGCTCCATCAAAATACGCTGATTTGCCATTCGCAATAAATAATCCACTTCTGCCAATTTCCAATCATCGCGATTCAAGTTGGTCAGCGCTAATACCTTTGATGTTGTGGTGTCCAAGCGTTGCGTTAATTCAGTAATATCGCTTTGCACTTGCTTGCTTTGATTGGCAAGACCTTCAGCAACTTTTGCTTCAAGTATTTTGTGTTTAATGTCGGTTGACTCAGCTTGCGACGCAAGCATAGTGTGCAGCTTATTAATAGCGTGGTACTCATACCATAAAAAAGCTGACACACCTGCAACCAATAAAAAAAGCACCAGCGTCACCCATAAACCTGTGCGTGATTTTTTGATAACTGGATTTTTTTTCGGGTTAGCCGCTGAATTCACACTATGCGCATTGTCAGCGTGTTGAATATTGTCAGTTTGTACTGAGGTATTGAGGTCACTCACAGTTCTACACCTTTTTAACTTGCGTTTTAAACGACAGGAGCGCGTGCTTTACGTCAATCAATCCTTGCAACATAGATGCTTCTGTTGCGTTTTGTGCGGCATACACATGGATTAAGCCAGCGGCTCTTGCCAATTCAAAAATACGCTGGCTCGGCACCAGCAACCAAATACGTTCAATCAGGGTGCGCTCAAACATAGCAAGCTCATCCATTATTTTTTTTAAGTTGTCCAGCGCTTCACCGCTATGCAAAACCAACACTACTTCTTGCGTGCCACTTGTTAGCAACCGCTCAAAATCAATGCGTGCGCTTTCGGGTAATACGCGTTCGTAAAGTTCACAGTAGTTAACAAGAGCGCCCCGTGTGGTCAGAACTTCACCGATATGTGGGCGCCCACCCAAGCCGCGAAAAATAACGATTTTTTCACCCGCTACTGATTGCAATGCAGGTGATTGCAACAAAGTTTCACTGGTCATAGCACCGGTTTGGCTTTGCGCCAAATCAGTCACCGATGCGCCGCGATTTTGCAGTTGTCTTGCCGTAGTTTCACCTACGGCAAAGAATTCAATTCCGACCGGCAACTGCGGCCAATAATTCTCAATCCACTCAAAGCCTAACTCAACCGCATTTTGACTGACAAAGATAGCCTTAGTGTAGAGATCCAGATCTAAAATACAGTTCTTAATGGCACGTATCTGTGCGTTGTCTAATACAGGCACAATTTCTAGCAGGGAGATTACTGTGGTTTTTGCCCCTAGTTGATTCAAGCGCTCAGCCCAAGAGTGCGCCTGCGCAAAAGGACGTGTCACAACTATATGTAAGCCCGCTAAATCAGCCATCAATTTGTCGCAGCCTGTTAATCCGAAGTAGTCTCATAAACTTCGGCAAGAATTTTATCCGCACCCGCCGCCAACAATTTTTCCGCAAGCGCGATGCCCATAGCCTCACCATCATTGACGGTTCCGCGAATATCATCGCGTAACATGCGCTCGCCATCCGGCGACCCGACCAAACCACGCAACCATAAGCCTTCTTTGGTGTGGATTGCATAACAGGCGATAGGTACCTGGCAGCCGCCTTGCAAACGACGGTTCATTGCGCGTTCGGCAATAACTTGCTGAGCAGTCAAGTCATGGTGCAATGGCGATAGCAACTCCTGAGTTGCATCATCATCTAAACGGCACTCGATACCTACCGCACCCTGACCACCAGCGGGCAATGAAAACTCTACGCTGATAAAAGATCGAATACGGTCGCTCAATTCCAAACGAATCAAACCTGCTGCCGCGAGAATAATTGCATCGTACTCACCATTGTCGAGTTTTTGTAAGCGTGTTTGCACATTACCGCGCAAAAATTTTACCTTCAAATCCGGGCGAGCGGCTAATAACTGACACTGGCGACGAAGACTTGATGTTCCTACAACACTGCCTGCAGGTAAGTCATCAAAATTATTGAAGCGATTGGATACGAATGCATCACGCGCATCCTCACGCGGACAAATAACGCTCAAACCCAAACCTTCTGGAAACTCCATGGGGACATCTTTCATGGAATGCACGGCTATATCTGCCTGATCTTCAAGCAAAGCCTGCTCCAATTCCTTCACGAATAAACCTTTACCCCCAACTTTGGCCAGAGGGACATCAAGTATTTTGTCGCCGCGACTGGTTAAAGGCACCAATTCGATGATGAGATCAGGATGAAATTTGAGGAGCTCTGCTTTCACGTATTCCGCTTGCCAGAGGGCGAGCAGACTTTTACGAGTGGCGATACGGAGCTTGCGGGCACTTGAAGACATAAACATCACACTTGCTGAAGCGAACAGTTAAGGCGCGCATCATATCACTTGCCACTGCAATTTAACCTTACCGACATCGGTTTCAGGAAATCTATCGCAAGTTTTGGCAAATAAAAACGCCAGAGGCAAAACCTCTGGCGTTTGAAAGATCGAACGTGAGTATTAATCGCTGCGATTATTGGCCAGCTTTTAATAAATCCCAATATTTTGAATACATAGCGAGCACGTCATCGCCAACATCAACATGAATTGAGCCTTTCTCAAAATCTTCTTTAGAGGGAAATACCATTTTATTGTTACGCAACTTTTCATCCAACAAAGCTTGTCCAGCCAAATTAGGGGCGGTGTAACCTAAGTCTTCAATTGCCGCTTTCGCACTTTCCGCACGCAACATGAAATCTATAAATTTATGCGCGGCGTCTACATCAGCCGCACCCTTCGGAATAACAAAACTATCAATCGCAAAGGTTGCGCCTTCTTCCGGATAAACGAACTGAACATTCTCCAATTCCTGTGACGCTTTATAAGCCTCACCATTCCAAATTGCTCCGATACTAACATTACCTTGAATCAACGGAACCTTTGGAGCATCGGAGTTAAACGTTTTTACGCTAGGCAATAATTCTTTTAGTTTCTCATATGCACATTTAATTTCTGCTTCATTAGTGCTGTTGTCTTGAAATCCACACACACGCAAACCTATATAAAAGTTATCGCGCATGTCATCCATCAATTCAATTTTTCCCACATACTCAGGCTTCCACAAATCAGCCCACTTGGTAATTTTGCTGGCATCAACAACCTTGCCATTAATTGCAATACCTGTGGCACTTACGAGATAAGGCACACTGTATTCGTTGTTCGGGTCGTAGGATTTGTTCAGGAGTGCGGGGTCCAGATTTGCAATATTTTGTATTTTTTCTTTTTCAAGCTTTTGCAACAATCCTTCTTTACGCATTTTTTCGACATAAAAAGTCGATGGCACTACAACATCGTAACCCTTACCGTCCAACAATTTAATTTTGGCGTACATGGCCTCGTTACTTTCATAAGTAGCGTATTCCACTTCAATGCCGGTTTCTTTGGTAAAGGCTTGCAGTGCAGACTCCGGTAAATATTCAGTCCAGTTGTATACCACTACCTTTCGTTTGACTGCAGGTTCCGCAGCAGTTGGTGTTTGCGACTCCTGTTTGGAGCAACCAACCAATAACAGAGTGATAACCAGTGCGATCCACTTTTTCATTTACTTTTTCTCCCGCAATAGAAGTTGAGAAATAATGACCAAAATTAGTGACACAACTAAAAGTGTTGTCGATATAGCATTAACTTCAGGCGACACGCCTACACGCACCATCGAATAGACTTTTAATGGAAGTATTTCGTAGCTTGGGCCAGTCACAAATGCACTGACTATTACGTCATCCAATGACAAGGTAAAACTTAATAACCAACCGGATGCAACAGCGGGCAACGCTAGGGGTAAAATAATTTTCATGAATACCCGCCCCTCGGTTGCGCCCAAATCGCGCGCAGCTTCCAACATTTTCATGTCAAAACCTTTCAGCCGTGAATAAACAGCAACGATCACAAACGGTAGACAGAATGTAATGTGAGCTAACAACAAAGACCAAAAACCTAACTGTATGCCCAGCAAAATAAAAATAATCAGCAAAGCAATTGCCAATACAATTTCCGGTGTAAGCATACTGACAAACACCATTGAGGATAAAACTGCTTTGCCCTTAAATTGATAGCGGTGTAAAGCCACTGCAGCGAGTGTGCCAATAATTGTTGCAATAGTAGCGGACGCAATTGCAATGAGGACAGAGTGTCCGGCAGCCTGCATCAATCCTTCATTGGCAAATAATTTTTCGTACCACTTTAAGGTGAATCCCGTCCAGTGATTGCCATATTTTGATGCATTAAATGAATTAATAACGAGCACAGCGATAGGCAAGTAGAGCACAACTAAAATACCAACCAGGTAGCTCCAGTTCAGCCAACGCATTGATCTAGAAGTCTGAGCCATTAATGCCTCCTTGCTTATTTACAAAGCTCGCTGCTTTGTAATACAGCCACAACATAAATCCGAGCAACACAATTAGTAATACGCTCAACGCAGAACCAAATGGCCAGTCGCGCGTTACCAGGAATTGTGTTTTTATCACATTACCAAGCAACAAATTTTTTGCGCCACCTAACAAATCAGAAACGAAAAACATCCCCATCGCCGGCAACAAAACCATCAAGCAACCCGCAACAATGCCGGGCGATGTAAGCGGAATGGTAATATGCCAAAAACGGCTCCAAACTCCAGCACCCAAATCCTGTGCTGCTTGATGTAAACGCAAATCCAATTTTTCAATCGCGGAAAATAACGGCAATACCATAAAAGGAAGCAGGATATAGCTTAAACCCATGATGACAGCAAATTCGGTGTAGAGCATTTGCACTGGCTCTTTCACAATATGCAGGGCGATCAAAATATTATTGAACAAACCCTCATTGCCTAACAGAAATTGCAAGGCATAGGTGCGCACTAATGAGTTGGTCCAGAAGGGTAAAATAACCAAAAATAATGCCAGAGGCTGCCATTTTTTTGGAAGCCTGGCGATGCACATAGCAAACGGGTAACCAATCAATAAACACACCAGCATTGCCTTCAACGACATTCGCAATGAATCCCACAGAACCTGTAAATAAAGTACATCAAGCGTACGCCAATAGTTTTGGCCGGTGATGGGTAGCGCAACGGTAGAGGCTGGATCGCGAGTTAAAAAACTGGCAAATACCACAAACAAATTGGGCATAAATACAAAACACGTAAGCCAAACACTTACGAGTCCTATTGCCCAAAAACGAAATTGATTAAGTTGCTTCATGGTATTAATGCGCCTCGTAAGGCATTACAACTTCCCAACCGGGAACCCACTTAACAGCCACCGTCTGATTGAGGCTGTAATCAAAAGAGGGGTCGTCTTCATCGAAGAACTCACTGGCAATTAATTCCACACCGGAGGGCAAACGAATAATAGAGTCCAGCGTTTTACCTTTGTAGTTGCGCTCAATAATAGTGCCCGTTAAAACCTGGCTAACGTGCGGGTCATCAATATATTCCACACGTAAATCTTCTGGGCGCAGTAACACATTTACGCGATCACCGACTTTGAAATTATGTTCAGCGTGTAAGGTCCACTGCAAACCTTCTACTTTAACTTCGTATTCTTTATTGCCATCGACGGCGACGATTTCCCCATCAAGTTCATTGATTTCACCAATGAATTTCGCCACAAATAAATTAGCGGGATTTTCATAAATTTCACGAGGTGTGCCCAACTGCTGTACGACGCCCTTGTGCATCACCACTACGCGATCGGACATGGATAACGCCTCGTCCTGATCATGGGTAACAAACACGAAAGTAATACCGAGTTTACGCTGCAAACGTTTTAATTCTATTTGCATTTGCTGACGCAATTTGTAGTCGAGCGCGGATAAAGATTCATCCAGCAGCAGCAATTTAGGGCGATTAACTACCGCACGTGCGATAGCAACACGTTGTTGTTGCCCACCGGAAAGTTGAGATGGTTTGCGATCTGCAAATTCACCCAAACGCACCATTTCTAACGCTTCCAGTACGCGTGGCTTGATTTCATCTTTAGCTACGTTACTCATCTTTAATCCGAAAGCGACGTTTTCAAAAACAGTCATGTGCGGAAATAACGCGTAGCTTTGGAATACTGTATTCACCGGACGCTTTTCAGCAGGAAGGGAACTTATTTCCTGACCTGCCAAATGTATCTCGCCAACATCAGCAGTTTCTAGCCCGGCGATCATTCGCAAAACTGTTGTTTTACCGCAGCCTGACGGACCCAACAATGTAAAAAATTCACCGTCATAAATAGTGAGGTCGAATTTGTTCAAAACCACGTTGTTGCCATAGGTTTTAGACAGGCCGGTTAAAACGAGTAAGGGGCGCGCTTCAGTCACCTAATCAGGCTCCTCTAGTTGCTACAGGTTTAGTTATTACATAACAGCGCTTTGTAAATCTACAAAGCTACTAACGGCAATTTATTAGCTGGGAAAATCTTCAAGCGCTAATCGCGCAACACCTTCATGTTTTATAGAGCGCATCATAAAAACACCAAAACATTTCATGACGACTCGTCGGTATCGTTGATCAACTCTGGGTGATTATTATGTGGCTCACGCAAAACTTTATTTGCCCAGCATCACTCGAGCTAAATGAGTGCCAAAAAGTTAAGTATTCAGTGAACCGAAAAGACGCCGCATTTTACTCACACAGGGTGATAAAAATCCAGCAAGAGAGCGCAAAACACGCGCCAACGGTGATGGAGCGCTAATAGTTTGGAAGAGGTAGGTTAAAACACATAAGCCTGACCATGAAGGGTCAGGCTTATTAAATAACTACGCCAACAATTAAATGGGGCGACCGCCGTAATCCGGGCTTGGCTTTTTTGGCGGATCGGCAGTTACGTTAGCAGGGACCTCGCTAATCACGCCTCCACGCGCTAAAAACTGAGCCACTTGATCCTCAAGTTCATCGCGAATTTTTTGGCGTGAAGCAATGCTAAAGTCCTCTAGCGCTTCCACTACCGCAGCGGCAGCCTTGGTTGCCGGTGTGTAGCCAACTTCATCGCTATCAATTGGCTCGTCATCGGCATCTTCAACATCCCCATCCTCGATGGGCTCTTCGATTTCATCTTCTTCGTTAGTGAGATCATCGCTCATACTTTCACCTGCATTTACTATTACATCGGACAAGATTATTTAAATTGAGAGGCAGCTTTGGCTACCGACTTAATTAACTATGATCACGTCTTTATTTATTGATTATCACTCGAGTGTTCGCTCACCAGGTAACTCAGAGTTTGTTATAGCTCAGACTTGAACAAACTTCATGGATACTCGGATAAATTTTTAGTCTTTTTTTCTCTTACGGTCAACAGCACTAAATATTGGAGTTATTACCTGTAGAAATTTAGCGCATTTTACTGCTACGTACACCAAGCGCAATCCTTGAATAATAAAACTTACGCTGAAATATCAAATTAAAATAAAAAGCGTGGCCTGCCCTGTCGCTACGCTCACTTTTCAGCCAAACGCACTTATAACGTGAGCGCTGTTAAAAATTTATAGGCAAAAAAAAGCGCACTGACAGTGCGCCTTTTAACATAAACATATTTCTAAATTGCTTCTGGCCCCGTTTCACCGGTGCGAATGCGAATAATTTCTTCCAGCGGCGCAATAAAAATTTTCCCGTCTCCAATCTTGCCGGTGTGCGCCGCTTTGCTGATGGCTTCTACCGCCTGCTCTACCATTGAATCATCTACCGCTAGCTCCAGTTTTACTTTAGGAAGAAAATCCACAACGTATTCAGCGCCACGATACAGTTCCGTATGACCTTTTTGACGACCAAAGCCTTTCACTTCAGTCACCGTCATACCCGTGACACCCACTTCCGAAAGCGCTGTACGAACATCATCTAATTTGAAAGGTTTAACAACTGCAGTAATCAGTTTCATTGTTTGTTCCTTTGTTTATGGTCTTATTCAGTGAAGCGTGTTATTAAAAAGAACGCTCAATTGTATTCTTAACAAAATCAAAAACCTAAGATACACGTTAGCTGTATGAAAATCACCTGTTCCCGCAAGACAAATTTCGCAGCAGATATATATTGAGGATCTGGCTACGCCTTGAGAGCTCACTGCTTCTGGATTAAAAAAAGCCCCTTGCTAATCACAAGGAGCTTTTCCAGCTGTACCCACACTCAACGATTAAGAGTGATAGGCACGCTCACCATGTTCAGCTGTATCCAATCCTTCAGTTTCAAGCTCTTCAGTGACACGAAGACCTATGATGACATCAACCAGCTTAAAGGCAGCAAATGAGATAACACCTGACCACAGAATGGTGACGCCCACCGCTTTGGCTTGAATCCACACTTGCGTCCCGATACCAGAGAAGCCCCAGGTACCTGCAACATAGTCGTATACACCTGTACCGCCTAAATCTGGGCTATTGAACACGCCAGTCAAAAGCGCACCGATGATACCGCCTATACAGTGAACACCGAATACGTCCAAGCTGTCGTCGTAGCCGAGAATAGCCTTGAGTTTAACCACGGCCAACATACATACAAAGCCACCAACCACACCTATCACGATACTACCCATCGGGCCTACCCATCCGCACGCTGGAGTGATAGCCACCAAACCTGCTACAGCACCAGAAGCAGCACCTAACATAGTTGGTTTGCCGCGAATGGCCCACTCACCGAAGGTCCACGCCAATACCGCAGCAGCAGTTGCGAGGAAGGTGTTGATAAATACTTGTGCAGCGAACGCGTTAGCTTCAAGACCGGAGCCCACGTTGAAACCGAACCAACCTACCCACAGTAATGCAGCACCTATCATTGTGAAGGGAACGTTGTGTGGAGCGAGTGATTGAGTTCCGAAACCTCTACGCTTGCCAATCAATAAGCAACCCACAAGACCTGCAATACCTGCATTTATATGTACTACGGTACCACCAGCGAAATCGAGCGCGCCCATTTGGAAAATGTAACCCGCTCCAGCAGTCGCAGCATCAGCCGCTTCTTTGGTGGTGTAGGCATCAGGACCCGACCAGAACCACACCATGTGTGCGATCGGTAAATAAGCAAACGTAAACCACAAAACCATAAACAGAAGCACTGCAGAGAATTTCATACGCTCAGCAAAAGCACCAACGATCAAACATGGCGTCAACGCGGCAAAGGTCATTTGGAAAGCAGCGTATAGATATTCAGGGATGTAAATGCCCTTACTAAAGGTCGCTGCGGGCGTTAGGTTGCCGGCCGCATCCAACATGTCTTTCAGAAATAAACGATCAAATCCGCCAATAAATGCAGTGCTACCTTGCGTGAATGCAAAGGAGTAACCGTAGATCGACCAGAGAATACTGATCAAGCAGAAGGTTACAAAAATTTGCATGCCCAGAGAGAGCACATTTTTGGCGCGCACCATACCGCCGTAGAAAAGTGCCAGACCAGGTAACACCATGAACAACACTAACAAGGTGGCAGTTAGCATCCAGGCAATATCGCCTTTATTAAACTCAGGCGCCGCAGGAGCAGGAGCGGCTTCTTCAGCAGGAGCCGGTGCAGCGACTTCAGCTTCAGCAACTACAGAACTTGCTTCAACAGCGGGAGCTGCTGCATCTTGTGCGAAAACACTACACGCACCCAATAGTAGTACTGCCATACCAGCGAGCAGCACAAGCTTGCGGCTCATTTCGACAAATTTCTTCACGGGAAATACTCCTAAGTGATTTGATCTAACGCACAAAACGATCTCGCTCAATTTTGTACTTGTTATTGGTTTACAGTGCTTCTTCGCCAGTTTCACCAGTGCGAATACGCACTACTTGCTCCAGGCTGGACACAAAAATTTTCCCATCGCCAATCTTGCTGCTGTTAGCGGCTTTGGTAATCGCTTCTACAACTCGATCTACTTCCGAACCGGCAACCGCAATTTCAACCTTGGTTTTAGGTAGAAAATCCACCACATATTCCGCACCGCGATATAACTCGGAGTGCCCCTTTTGACGACCAAAACCTTTGACTTCGGTGACGGTCATCCCATGCACACCAATCTCGGACAAGGCCTCACGCACCGCGTCGAGTTTGAATGGCTTAATAACTGCTGTTACTAACTTCATACTTGTACTCCTCAAAAAATCCCACACCTATGCTGCGGGAAGCACCGGAAATACCACTTTATTCAAGATGGATACCACAAAAGTCACACCAACAAGCTTCGCAGAATCGCAACTTGAAATATGTCTTTAACTCAAAGGAGGTTTAGCATTTTGCAGGCCAATTAAAATTTAGCCTTGAATTTCAATTACCTATGCGATTAAACGCGACGCAGTAAACCAATGCGCCAAGACCTATAAAGTTAATCTGCACCATATTGGAGCCGATATGCGTGCGGATGGCACCAATATGGGATTCAGGCGCATCAATAAACAATCACGCTCTACCAGATGGTATTCAAAAGCGATGTGAAATCATTTTGGGCTTCATAATTGCCGCTGCTTCGGAAATCGCCTCAGAATGAAGTGACCCAATCACTACAGGAGGAGTAAACTGCACCAAAAATAAACTGCACTGAACAAGGGTAACGAGGAATCGGATCATGATTAGCCATATAGCTCAACGCCTTAGCCAGGAACTGCAAGATCTCCTGCCTACTGTATCGAACCTTATACCTAAGCGTGAATTGCAAGTGGCATTGCAGTCCAGTCTCGCCAAATTAAATCTGGTAACGCGCGAAGAATTTGATGCGCAAGCTGCCGTTCTTCAACGCACACGACAAAAACTTGAAGCATTGGAATTACGCTGCGCTGAAATAGAGCAAAGCCTCAACCAAAAATCTGAATAGACCCGCTCAGTATTATTTCGTGCAACAAGTTGGTATATTTCCACCCGCTTGTTATGTGTAATAACAGGCGATAAGGATTTCGTCTAAAAGCCAAAGTAAGGAACGCTTATGTCACTCGCTATTGTCTATACCCGCGCAAAATTAGGTGTTAACGCACCGCTCGTCACTGTTGAAGTGCATCTTTCGGCTGGTTTGCCCAGCCTATCGATTGTTGGATTACCAGAAGCCGCTGTAAAAGAAAGCAAAGATCGCGTTCGCAGCGCAATTTTAAATAGCTACCTTGAATTTCCTGCACGGCGAATTACCGTTAATTTAGCTCCCGCAGATTTACCAAAAGAGGGCGGCCGTTTTGATCTGGCGATTGCACTTGGAATTCTTGCCGCGTCCGGACAAATACCTATTCCTGTTTTAGATAAATACGAATTTTTAGGTGAACTAGCCCTGTCAGGCGAGTTACGATCCGTAAGTGGCGCACTGCCTGCTGCACTCGCATGTGCAGATAGTCAACGCGAATTAATTATTTCCGACTACAGCGCAAGTGAAGCAGCACTCAGCACCGGCTCGCGCGTGTTCGGCGCAAAAAGCTTACTGCAAGTTTGCGCGCACCTGCATGACCGCGAGCATTTGTTTCAAGCCAGCCCACCTGAATCCCTTGATTGCGAATACTTGATGGAAATGCATGACGTTAAAGGTCAGGCACAAGCTAAACGCGCATTGGAAATAGCGGCGAGCGGCGGTCACAATCTTTTATTTTTCGGCCCACCAGGCACGGGTAAAACCATGTTAGCAAGTCGCCTGCCCGCGATTTTGCCGCGGCTTAGTGAACGTGAAATGTTAGAAGTTGCTGCGGTATATTCAGTAGCATCGCAGACCGTAAATCGTTCGTGGCAAACCAGACCTTTTCGAGCGCCTCATCACACTGCATCCGCAATTGCTTTGGTTGGCGGAGGATGTGAATTACATTAATAAAAACTACTCTACACCTAAAAACTCTACTGGCTAAACGAATTGAGGCATTGGTATGCTATAGCGCGAATAAAGTGCAATAGATATTATTAAG